>Ga0209187_1000045_pt1 | contig 282441 bp, 208 predicted proteins | sample BantaG_FD_187430 | JGI IMG/M metagenome (GOLD analysis project Ga0209187, IMG submission 187430) | Marine algal microbial communities from Bantry Bay, Ireland - BantryBay_4 metaG (SPAdes) (version 2) | ecosystem: Host-associated > Algae > Red algae > Unclassified | place: Bantry Bay, Ireland...
AGTAACCGGAATGACGCCGAGACTCGTTAGGGAGTACTTAAAAATCATCGAAGAAATCGAAGACCATGAAAACTAAGAACCGAAAACCTCAGTGCCATATGGCACTATCCTTGGGGCTTGGCACCAGTCAGCCAGGCGGTTGACTAGTTGTGCAACCGAAGTCCGACCAACTCAGCCGGCAGGGTTCGAGCGAGTTTGACCAAGGGCCATTCGGCTCGGGGGGGAGGGGGGCGCCCTCCAGGGGAAACTCAGGGGTCGCTGATGTCCAAGAACCCGGGCAGGATCGGATTGGTGAGTTGGTCTTGGATCCGTTCGCCCTCGAGATCCGGACGGGTTTCTTCGGGGCTGATCAGCAGGTCGTAGACTTGGCCCACTTGTTTGGTGACCGGCAGCGGTTGGCGATCGAGAATGCTCCAGTGGTAAATTTTGATTTCTTTTTCATCCAGTTTGCCGAACACCACCTGTTGCACCTCGTAGGCGTAGGCGACCAAGTCGCGGCGGTAGGCACCGAGGTCTTTGGCGTCGCGCTGCGGACTCCTCTCGACCAGTTTGGCCCGGACGCGGACGATCGGCGCGCCCTTCTTGCCGGCAAGACTGGCCTGGTAGAACTTGGCATGGGCGGCAATCTCCTCGGGAGCAAGCGCGCGCGAGTACATGGCCACATGTTCGATCATGCCGGGCCAGTCTTGCGTGTGGTCCATCAACGAACCGAAGACGAGCGGGTGTTCATCCCACTTGAGCTTGCCCTTGAAGTGGATCGACTGTTCGCGCGGCTCGCCGTTGACGAACACGCTGGTTTTGCCTTTGGCAAAACTGATGGCGAGGTGCACCGGCTGGTTGACCGGCAGGTCGAACAGTTCCAGCGGCGTGGTGTCTTTGAGGCTGCCCTGGGTGGTGCGGATCTTCAGTTTTAATTGCGGCTTTCCGTACAGTTCGGATTGCAGCAGCACGAAATTGCCTTGGTCGAGATTGCTCAGTTGACCGGCGAGGACGGCGGACTTGGCGTAGTGTTTTCGTTCCAGCATGAAGCAGGAGAACTCGAGCGTGAATGCGTCCGAGGCGCGCACCGCCTTGGTGATTTTCTCGTCCATCTGCAGCCCGCTGAGTCCGCCGTTGTGCAGGATCGCCTGACCGAACTCGCCGTAACGCGCACGTCCGAGCAAGCGCGCAAAACATTTTTCGTAGCCGTCGGCGCCGCGGTCGATCGCATTCTGGTGCTTCGAGTTTTTCCACACGTATTGCAGGCCGTCGTTCTTGGCCGGCCAATCGCCGGACGCCACCACCGCCGCGTCGGCAGCGACCGGCGGCGCCTTGGCGGTGCGTACGCCCTCGCTGCCGCCGCCTTGCACCCACACGTCGGGAAAGTGGTCGATCTCGCCCTCGGTGATGCGCGCCCAGGCCTCGATGCCGTTGAACTCCTTGTTGAAGCGACCGACATACACACCCGAACTGCCGCCGCCGCCGATGGCGTTGGCGATGCCCATTTCCTTGTAGGGCCCGGTCATGGTGATCACGCGCGGGTGGTTGCTCCAGCGCGGATGGTAGGTTTCGAAGTTGTCGATCCCGGGCGCGCCGCTGATGTAGACTTTACTGATAAAACGCTCGCCTGGGATGCGTAGTTCGAGGTTTTTATGCGCCCCGTCAAACACCCACATATTGTAGCTGTTGTCCGGCGACATGGCGACCCAACAGCCGGTACCGACCCGGTCGATGGTGCCGGCATCGAGATTCATCAGGCTGGCCTCCGGCCAGGGCGTGAGGCAGGCGGCGCGTTTGCCGTCGGCGGAAACTTGAAAGGAATCGAGCGTGATTTGGGTTTTGTCCCAGACCACTTTCTTTTGGCCGGGTTGGTCGAGCGGAGACCGAACGAGTGGTTTGCCGGCGGCGAGAATGTTGACGTCGGGCTCGTCGTCGATCGAGTACAGGTGGAGGACACCGTCGGTGGGATCGGTCCACAGTTCCATCGCGATACCGCGCCCCAGCGAACGCAGTCCGGTGCCGTCCCAATTGACGATCTTCATCTCGGTCTTCAGGAAGTCGGTGAACACGACCCGCTTGCCGTCCGGGGTGATCATCGGTTTGCGGTAGCTGCCGGGCGTGGACAGGATGTCGAACGGACCACGTCCATCGGCGCTGTCGTAACCCATCAGTTTGAACCCGCCTTTGTACGCGAACGGGTCGTGTCCCTCGTTGGCGACATCGCGGATCCACACCACGCGGAACGGTGCGCCGGCCAGCTTTTGAACGGACACCTCTTTCCCGGCCGGCCCCGCTTCGCCGCCGCCGATAGCCGAACTGGTGGGGTTGCGAAGAACGGCGAACAACAGGCAGGCCGCAGGCAGCCCGATGAACACTAGCGATTTCCACGCAAGGCTCAGCCAGGGGTTCTTGGCATGCCCAAGGCTCGTGGTGGCGGAGGTGTCGGACGCGGCGGCTTGGGGTGGGTTCTGAGTGGTCTTCATGTATACGGCGTAGCTTCGCCAAAACCGATTCTTACGGGCGGGTCCAGCTTTCTCCTAGAGCAAATTAGTAAGGTTGTATCCCCACGAATGAGTCTATATCGAGACTCAACCCGAGGGACCATGGGGTACGGTGTACCAGCTTCGGATCCGAGCGGGATTGGAATCTAGCGACAAATGAACGTCACAACGAACGCAGATAGGCGGTCAAGCCCGGCAATTTTTCAGCGCTCAACGGCGCGTCGAGTTGGTGCTGATGATCCTTGAACAAAGACTGGGGTGATGAGGTGCCACAGTTGCCACATCGTGGCAGGACAATAGGATTGGTTTTCTGCCCGAGCTTTTGTCGCAACCCGTTGGGCACCTCAGTCACTCTGGACAATCCCCGAGGTTTCGTTCGTACCTCACTCCACCCGCGGGCTACATTATCTCGTCCCCTTGGGGCTTGGCACCAGCCAGCCATCGCGGTTGACCCGTTGTGTAATCGAAGTCCAACAGACTTCTAATAGGAATTAATTGCCGTCGAGCAGCGCATTGATCTTCAGGGCGCAGATCACATCGTTGTCCGACAGCCCGCCGATGGAATGGGTGCTGTAGCGGACTCGGCAGCGCTTGTAGCCGACTTCAAGTTCGGGGTGGTGGTCGTCTGCGTGGGCGATCCAGGCGACCGCGTTGACGAAGGCCATGGTCTCGTGGAAATTCGCGAAAGTGAAGGTGGCGGCAATCGTGTCTGACTCGTCTTCGGTCACGGTCCAGCCGGGTAGGATGGCGAGGCGCTCGTCGAGTTCGGACCCGGAAAGTGCGGGTGTGCCTTTGGCCTTGGGCTCGCAGCGGGCGGCGAGTAGGCGCGCTTTTAGTTCAATGGTGATGGTCTGCCTCGATGCACGTGATGGCTACTGCAGTTTGCCGAACATTTTGGCGAGTTCCGGGTCGAGCGCGCGAACCCCGGCGGCGAAGGCGCGCCCGTAGGGTTTGTTGCCTTCGAGCTTGGCGAGATAGGCCAGGGAGAACAGGTGTTTGGCCTTCACCTTGTTGGGCGCGGCGGACTTTGAAAGCGCCTGCTTGGCCAGTTGGAAATATTCGTTGGCGGTCAAATCGCCCCATTTTACCGGCACCTCGAGCCCGCCCCCAACACCAATCAGGATCCCTTCCTTGTCGCCGTTGATTAGTTTGCCGGTCTTCGAACCGACCTTGCGGATGAAGCTGAGCGAGGGAGCCTTGTCGACTACCGCCGCGTGCATGGCGGGCATGTTTTCGTAGATGCCGCGAATGATGTCGGCCTTCTCGTCCCGGGCGGGATCGTCCGTTTCGAACGCGCCCAGTGCGCCGACCGCCTTGTCGAAATCGCGCTGCTTCGCCGCGGCGATGGCAGGCTTTTCCCAGTCGGCAAAGGACTGCTTCGGACCAGCGGCGGGCGGGGGAGGCGTTGGCTTTGGCGTGTCTACGACGGCCGGTTTGTCTGGCGTCTTCTGCGTGGCCGATTCTTTCGGTGCCGGTTTTTGGGGCGGCGGTTTGGGTGTCGGTTTGGGTGTCGGTTTGGGCGTCGGGTTTCTCGGCGGGGGCGCTGCCTTTGCGGGGTATTTTTTCAGTTCCTTGTCGAGCACCGTGTACCAGATTTTCGAATAGCCGTTGGCCTTACGTTGGCCCTCGAGCAGGTCGCGCGCCTTGGATTTGTCTTTGGCGGCTTGATCGATTTTGGACTGCACGGTGCCGGCTTGGGACGCGAGCGACTTGGCATGACCTTGCAAAATGTAGGGCCAGTTCTCGTTCGGTCCGCCCTTGCCGTCGATGTAGGCTTTTGTGGTCGCCGCGAACTTTCCTGGGGCGGAGTCGGCGGCACGCAAGGCGGTGGCGTAGTCGGCGAGATGCTGGAAGCTGGGGGCAAACGATTTGCGTTTGGATTGGAACTCCGCCTCCGACATCTGACCTTTCAGGTATTTGGCATAATGGACCGGGCTGTTTTTAGGCGGCTTACCTTCGGTATATTTGATCTTGGACCCGATCACCTTGTCGAGCTGGTCGTGGAAGCCCCGGGTCTCACCCTTCTGTTTATAGACCATGGCTTGAAATAGGTTGATCCACTGGCGACCGATCCGGTCGTCCTTGGCCTTTTCCATCGCTGCGAACAAATCGGTTTCGCCTTGGAACCCTTTGCCATCCATGAAGTTCTTGCGGGCGGATTCCAGTTTCTTGAGTTGTGACGAGGTAAAGGGCTTGTTGTCGGTGCGGTCCGAGCTGACAATCAGTTCCGGCTTGGCCGGATCGGTTCCGGTCACGGTCCCTTGGCCGGGCGCGGGCGCGGGTGCGAGCTCTGGTTTATCTTTGGTCGCAAAGGCGAACACCAGACCGCCGAGCAGGAGGGCGAGCAAGCCGCCACCACCGAGAACGACTGGCAGCACTGGGAACTTCTTCTTCGGCGCCGCTGCTTCCTCGTAGACGTAGGGGCCGGGATTGGCCTCGGCGTCCTTGATCGCGTTGGCGAAGTCAGCCTGCATCGAGGCGTAGGTCGGATAGCGGGACGACGGCGAACGCGACATCATGCGTTCGACAATGGCCGAGGTTTTTTTGCTGACGTAGGGATTGACCTGCCACAGCGGCGGCGCGTCGTCCTGTAAGCGCGCCACCACGACATCGCGCGGGGTGTCGCCGTCGAACGGCGGACGGCCGGCGAGCGTGTGGTACAAGGCGGCGCCGAGACTGTACTGGTCGGAGAGATGGTCCTCGCCCTGCTTCTTGGCTTTCTCGGGCGCGATGTAATAGGGCGTGCCCCAGACTTCCTTGGGCTTGCCTTCTTCGTCGCCGCCGAACTTGGCGAGTCCGAAGTCCATGATCTTGGCGTTGCCGCGTTCGTCGAACATGACGTTCTCGGGTTTGATATCGCCATGGATCAAGCCGTTGTCTTTGGCGGCTTGCAGTCCTTCGGCGAGATCTTTGGCGACATGCAGCATGGCCACTTGGTCGAGCGCTTCGCCGGCGACCATCTGGCTGGCGAGGTCGCCGCCGGTAACGTATTCGGTGCACATGTATGGCTGGCCGTACTCTTGTCCGTAGGAGTAAATTTGCACCACGTTGGGGTGGTTAAACCGAGCCATGGCCTGGGCTTCGATCGAGAAGCGTTCGAGAAATTTGGGATTGTCGCCGAACTCCTTGCGGTTGACCTTGAGGGCCACTTCGCGTCCGAGTTTCTCGTCGATACCGAGGAACACCGCGCCCATGCCGCCTTGGCCAAGTTTGCCCGTGAGGATGAAATCGCCGAAACGACCGGGGGTGGTAATCTCGTTCTCACACTCGGGGCAGGCAAATACATCAAAGAGGTCGTTGCCGCTGATATTGAGTTCGGCGTCGCAATGCGGACAGCCAATCACCTCGATCTGTTGGGTGAGAACGCCAGCGGTGTTGTTTAGTTCAGACATGGTAACCGAACCCTAATCCCAATCGGTGAAAAAAGAAAAGGCAGTATTGCGACCTGCGGTCGCGAAGATGGAAGTTCAAAGATCGAAGATGGAAGATCGCGTGTGGCGACCTGCGGTCGAAAGGTGGAAAGAGGCTGCGATCATTTGCGAAAATCCGCCATCTTCCATCGTCCAGGCCGAAGAGCCCCCGCCATCTTCCATTTTCCACCGTCCATCTTTAGGCCGCAGACCAGCAAAAGCCTTCCATTTCTCCGAACGCCCATTATGGCTGAAACATGGACGACCCCCGTGTCATTTTCGAACTCTTCGGACGCCCCATCCAATGGTATGGCGTGATGTTCGCCGGCGGCTTTCTCGCCGCCGTCCTGCACTGGGCCTGGCTCGGCAAACGAACCGCCCGCCCGGCCGGACTGGGTTCGGACCTCGGCCTCTGGATCATGATCGGCGGTGTGGTCGGCGCGCGCGCCGCGTATGTGCTGGCCAACTGGCAAGACTTCGCCGCAAAGCCCGGCGACATCATTCGGGTCGACCAAGGCGGCTTGGTGTTCTACGGCGGTTTCTTCGGCGGGGTCATCGCTTGCGTGCTAATCTCGTTGTTCAAGCGCAACAAAAGCACGTGGACGCTGCGTGGCCGAACCCGCAAGGAAGGCACCTGGTCGCTCGGCGATTTTGCGGTCACCGCCTTGCCGCTTGGTCACGCCTTCGGCCGCTTCGGTTGTTGGATGCACGGCTGCTGCCGCGGACGCGAGACCGACAGCGCGTTCGGACTTCCGACCAAGCTGTACGGCGAAGATGGCCAGTTGCTCCAGACCCTCACCTGCTATCCGGTACAGCTGTTTGAGGTGGTCGGCCTGCTCGTGTTGTACGTGCTCTGCACCTTATTCTATCTCCGCAACCAGATCCCCGGACGCGTGTTCGCCGTGTACATGATGGCCTACGCGGTGCTGCGTTTCTGCAACGAATTCTTCCGCGGCGACGAACGACTCGCCACCATCACCGGCTTCAACGCGGCGCAGACCACCGCGATCATTTTGTTTATCGCCGGTGCCGTTCTGTTTGCCTGGTTCACGAAGACGCGGATCACCCGCGGGCCCGCGTCCGAAGAGGCGGTACAAGCGGTCGTCAAGAAGTAGCGCCGCGTCAATTTACTATTGCTGGATCGTTCAACATCAAAAACCTGGAGGGCGAGGGGCCGCCCGACCCGGTGCGGTTGAGGACGACCGAGATGGCAGCAGACGTTCGTTCGGGTCACGCCAATCGCTTTCGGCTGCGCGCGTTTTTTCGACCCTGGTCTACAGCGCAGAAGCCCACTCGCTTTATGGCAAGAGTTTGCCATAGTATGGCACAAGGCTGCCACCCTATGGCAACGGTTTGCCACGCTATGGCAAACCGTTGCCATAGGATCAAAAACACCAATTATGAACCAATTTAGTTTCATCGTCGACGAGACCGGCTTCCGTCTGGACACCTGGCTGGCCGACCGAATTCCGGACGTGTCGCGCAATCGTATCCGCGACCTCATCAAAAAGGGCTTCGGCACCGTCAATGGCGAAACCGTCAAGCCGAGTTACTCGGTGGCGCTGGGCGACCAGATCGAACTCGAAATCCCGCCGCCGATCCCCAGCCACCACGAACCGGAAGACATCCCGATCGACATCCTGCACGAGGACGAGGCGATCATTGTCGTCAACAAATCCCCCGGACTCGTCGTCCATCCCGCCATGGGCAACTGGACCGGCACCCTGGTCAACGCGCTGCTGCACCACTACGGCGAACTCGCCGGCGTCGGTGGCGAGGAGCGTCCGGGCATCGTTCACCGACTCGATAAAGACACCAGCGGCGTGATGGTCGTCGCGAAAACCGACGTCGCCCATCGCCGCCTGCAAGACCAGTTCCGCGAACGCCAAACGAAAAAAGAATACGCCGCCATCGTGCTCGGCGTTCCACACCCGCTGACCGGCACCATTGACAAGCCCTTGGCGCGTCACAAAAACCACCGGGTCAAGCGGGCCGTCATTGCCGAGGACGAGGGCGGGCGACGCGCAGTCAGCCATTACGACGTGGTCGAGGACCAAACCACGCACGCCTTGGTCCGCGTTCGCATTGAAACCGGCCGTACCCACCAGATCCGTGTGCACATGATGTCGATCGGTCACCCGGTGATCGGCGATACGGTGTACGGCGGCAAACAGCCCGGGTTCGACGCGCCCCGCCAGTTGCTGCATGCCCGCAAGCTTGGTTTCACCCATCCAGCGTCCGGTGAAGACGTCGCGTTCGAAGCGCCCTTGCCGGAAGATTTCGGCGTGTGGATGAAAGCATAAAAGATCCATGGTACCCTCGTATCTCGATCCGCCTTTGCGCAACGAATGTGACTTCCGGCCGATTGACGAACACGAAATTAGAAGTGGCAGTACGTTGCCAGCGGGCTTTACGTATCCAACGTCAGTCCGCGCAAACGCGGGTCTAAGGGTCAGGGCGTGGTTGCCCTGGATGCGATTTTTTAAGTGCGGATTTTCTAATGATGAATGGTGGATTTCAAAAGATGAATGGTGAATTTCGAATGATGAATTGTGAATGGACGCAGGCTGTGCCTGCGATTTTAAAATGGCTCCGAGGGCAGGACTCGAACCTGCAACGAACCGCTTAACAGGCGGCCGCTCTGCCATTGAGCTACCTCGGAATGGATGAAGAAAAGGGCGTCGCGCGAGTGAAGGAAGCAGTGTTGATTTCTCATTTGAAGTGAGTGTCTCTACCAATTCGGCTACATACCCTCCCGAGGTAGATCCGGGATCTGCTTCGGGAGAGGGATGTCAGGATTCGAACCTTCAAAATGCTTTTCAGCTGCTTGTTACTTCGTTCCGATTGCGTGACGTAAATTATGATGCGTTGAAATGGTGCCGCGAGAGGGAGTCGAACCCCCAACCTTCTGCTTCTAAGGCAGCTGCCTCTACCGATTGGGCTACCGCGGCGTAAAAATGGGCGTCGTGCGAGTGGAGGAAGTTTTCTTGGTGTAGGCAGCCGGGACTCGAACCCGGCATGATCCCTCCGAATGATGCATTCGTTGATCTGCCACTTAGTCAATGCTTGTGACTTCGTTCCGATTGCATGACGCATATTAAAATGGGGCCTTCGGAGGGATTCGAACCCACAACCTGATGTTTACAAAACACCGGCTCTGCCAGTTGAGTTACAAAGGCGAAAAGGGAGCATCGCGCGAGTGGAGGAAGTGCGGTTGAGTTGCAGTCGGATTTGAACCGACAGCCTCTGAATTATGAGTTCAGCGATCTTACCAATTGATCGATGCTTGTGACTTCGTTCCGATTGCACGACGAAAATTAAAAATGGAATTCCGAGTCGGAATTGTACCGACGTAGACGGGTTTGCAAGCCGCTGCTTGAGCCTCTCAGCCATCGGAATATGGTTAATAGAAAATGGTCAGAATGTCTGGATTCGAACCAGGATCGCCACGCCCCAAACGTGGTATGTTCCGCAGAAACCACTACACTGATAAAAGTTGAATGACCTGGAGGCCATGAAATTAAAAGTGCCGGGGTATTTGACCGAATTGGTCGGCCCCCCGCGGCAGGACCGGAGTTCCTCACTTGCCAGCGCAGACCTGGGCCTACGCACTCCTTGGCATCTCTTTTTTGTACAGGCATGTACTGGTTGTTTGGTTGTGTTGTGCTAGTAGGGCTTCTGGAGGAGCCCGACTTGCAGAATTTTTTCGATCAAGCTGGTGCGACAGCGGAAGGGTTAGGCTTCGAGGACCGCCTTCAGTATACGCTGCACTTGATAGACATCGGTGAACTGCTCTACGTTTACTTCGGTGTACGGGACATCGAGAGTTTTCGAGGCTTGGCGGACGGTGAGGCCACGGTTCCAGCCGCGAGCGACGTTCACCTTTATCCGGATAAAAAGGATTTCGGCCTATTTTTTCCCAGGGAATGGTAAGCCAAAAAAATGGAACGCTCACCGTTGCTCAACGAGCAGCCGCAGGATTTCAAGGCGGACGTTTTGGTGTTTCAGGCACACCTCCCGGGGGAAGCCTTTGAAAATTGGATGTTGCGTTGTGCTGTTGTTTGTCGGGTCTGAAACCAGTGCTAGGCCGGTGCTCGGGGTGAGCGATTGTAGCGGATGCGGGGCGGGATTCTCGAACGCGACGCGGCGCCAGCCGGTGGTTCGTGGCCCCGCTCTGCAGGGTGGGGCCGTGCCAGGTTTCAGGCTCTAACATGTTGATTTAAAGGGGTTCATGAATAATTTTGGCGACAAAAAAGCCCTAGGCTCGTTCGGAGCGCAGGGCTGGTCAGGCGGAGAAGTTTATTCTCGTTCTTACCAGCCGGGGTCTCCGATGGTCTCCATATCGCACACGTTCTTCAAGGCTTGGCCTAAGAGGTTGTGTAGGCAGAGAAGGTAGAGAAGACCGATTGACCGCACGGATGTATTCCGGGGGCTTATCAGGCTTCTTGTTGGATGAAAGGGGCTCATGGTTTGTTCTGTAGAACAGGTTTTTGAAACGGTTGTTGAAAAGGGTGTCGAAAAGGTGGCTTAAATTTTTTATTTCCTTGGAGGAGGAGTGTACGCATAATTTAGATCGATAGTCAAACGAATTGTGATTCGTTTCCCATTTTCTAACGAACCGCTTTCTGTTCCGCGCTCGACTGTGCGCTTGCTCCGTCCCTGAATTCCCCGCATGATTAAACCATGAACCGCATTCAAGTCGCCTGGTGGAATCTGGAAAATTTGTTCGACGCGCAAAACGCGCCGACCCGTGATCCGGTGTTGCAGCGAACGTTGAACCGCGCGCTCCAAGGCTGGACCGCAGCCGTTCGTGATCGCAAGATTGCCCAACTCGCGCGGGTAATCGACTTGATGTTCGATGGATCGGGTCCGGACTTGCTTGGGGTTTGCGAGGTAGAAAATGAGGGGGTGCTGCAAGTTCTGGCTGACGCCTTGCAGGTCCCCGGGCGGAATTACCAAGTCGCGCATCATGACTCGCAGGACGCGCGTGGGATCGACACCTCCTTTCTATTTGATGCGAATACCTTGCGTATGCACGAACGCGGCGATCAGACGGTGTTCAAACGGAGTGCTACGCGCGATCTGTTTTGGGTGGAGTTCGAAGTACTGGCGACCCGTGCGGTATTTATCGCGGTGGCCAACCATTGGCCGTCGCGTTCGGGCGGGCGTTACGAGACCGAACCGTTCCGCATTCTGGTCGGCGAGACCTTGAGTTTCACGCTCGAGCAAATTTTCCGCGAGTTTGAGGACGGCAACGAAATCCCGGCCGTGATCATGGGCGATTTTAATGACGAACCCTTTGACCGGTCGATGCGTGAGTATTTGCTGAGCACGCGAGAGCGTATTCGTGTGACGCGTTCGCGCACGCCACGTCTCCACAATCTCATGTGGCCGTTGATGTCCGGTAAGGAACCGGGGACATTCCGCTTCAGTTCGGACTGGCTCATGGTCGATCAGTTTTTAGTCAATAAAGGCATGTTGCTGCGCGACAGCCTGATCGGGGTGGAAGATGGTTCGGTCGCGGTTTTCCGGCCGGACATCATGCGCAAGAGCAACGGCGAACCGCGCCGGTTCGGTCGGCCGTCGCGAAGCTTAGATCGCGACGGGTTTTCGGATCACTTTCCGGTGACGATGGTGTTACGGGTTCGCGACAGTTCTTAGGGGGGGCGAAGATGCTGGAGATAAAACGATAGCCGCGTAGCGGTGACATTCGAATAGTCGTGGTTGTAGCCCAATGGGCAAGGCCACGGTTTGAAATAGCGTGAGATGGGTAGCCGCGTAGCGGTGACACAGGGCTTCCAATGGTGCGTCCAGTCAAAGAAACCACTGCAGATGCCTTCGGGGCCATGGGCCGTTCCGACCGGACTTGGAGCGAAGCGTCCGTGCAAAGGGTCAGACCGGTCGGTTCACAAAGGCTCTCAGCTACCCCGGGTTCCGCTCGTACCTCGCTCCACCCGCGGCTACTGGCTTGCCACCACTCCGTGGTTCGTTGTAGAGGGTTCGTCGTAAAAGCTTCGGGGTCGGCGCGATGACCTTCGAAATTTCAAATGTCTTTGGTTAGGACTTATCGGACCGATGGATGCTTCCGCCTACCCGACTTTTTTCTCGAACAAGGTCAGGTTATCGCCGCCGTCGAACGAGAGTAAGCGCGAACCGGACGGGGCGACCTTGGCGAAGTGTTCGAGGCAGGTCGGGATTTCTGCGGGCCACATGTACATGAACACGAAATCGGCTTCGAGCGGCCATTGGGTGAAGTCGGTATGTTCGATGGTCGCGGGGAGTCCGAAGTCGGTGAGCAGGGAGTCTGCTTGCTGGGCAAGTCCGGGTTCGCGTTCCATCCCGGACGCGGTCCAGCCCAGCGCGGCGGCGAGTCCGGTGACGACGCCGAAGCCGCAGCCCCACTCGAGGAAGGTGCGCGGCGCGGGTTCGATCTGGGCGAGGGCCTGATAGACGAGGGCGTAGTCCGAACTGACAAAGGCCTCCGGCAGTTCGCCGGCGTCGCGGCTTGCCTCGATCCGCCGGTCGGCTTCGCAGAGAAAGCGGGCGATGCGGTCGGGGAGGGGGCGTTCGTCCCAGCGATTCCGAACTTCTCGGAGGCTGTCCGGCAGAGCGCGCGGGTTCAGGGCGCGCCTTAGCGAAGCTGTTCGAGGTACAGCGAGGCGATGATGGCGTGTCCGGCGTCGTTGGCGTGGATGCCGTCTTCTTGCAGCAGGGTGGTGCCTTCGCCGAACGTTTGGGAGATCCGGGCGACCTTCGCGCCACGCGTGCCGGCTTGGCCGATGCCATCGTCTACGATCAGGCGGACGGCGTTGCGTTCGGCGTCGGCTCCAGGGGCCGGAAGCAGCGTGCCGATCACCACTGGGAGTCCGCGGGCGACGCAGATGTCGACCATTTGGCCAAGGTTTTCGAGGGTGAAAATTGGGTCGAGCACTTGTAATGTGTCGACGGAGCCGAGCATGATGCAGACGTGCGTTGGTTGAAGCTGGTCCAATTTCGACGGCAACTGGGCGAGGCCCTCGGCGCTGGACATGCCAAACTTGCCTTCGCGATAGACGGGGGCGCCGAGCGCAAGTTCGAGTTTGTCCGGCCAAGGCTGGCTTACGCCAAAGCCTTCGACGTTGCTGTCGCCGAAGGCGAGGACGCTCATCTTGCTGCCGTTCGCAGCGACCGCCACAGCCCCATCACGGGAGACGCCGCCCTCAGAGGTGTCGATCGTGGTTTGGCCGTTTGAATCGGCGGCCTGTTCGGCCATCATTTCGGCAAGGACATCGTCATCGCTCGAACTGCTGCTGCCACCGCAGCCGATTGACCAGAAGGCGACCAGGGTGATCGCGAGGGAAAAGAGAAGATGTTTTCGCAGGGTTTGCATGGTCGCGAAGAAAAGGGCTGGCCTTGCGGATTGCAAGGCGAGATCTCATCGGTTTTCGCCAAACGCCCTGCGGGCTTTGGCAGTGATCAGTCGTCAGTGAGTAGTAATCAGTGGTTTACACCCTGCGGGCTTTGGAAAGTAATCGGTGATCAGTGAATAGTAATTAGATCCTTGCTTTGTCGAATCGTGACTAAATGAGTCAAACTTTTCAAATTCCCTCAGTAGCAGATGCCCTCGAAGCCATGGCCCGTTCCGACCGGACATGAAGCGAAGAACTCGTGCAGAGGGGCAGACCGGTCGGTTCAAAAGGCTCTCAGCAACCCCGGGTTCCACTCGTACCTCGCTGCACCCGGGGCTACTTTCTTGCCACCACTCCGTGGTTCGTCGTAGAGGGTTCGGACCTTCGAAATTTCAAATATCTTTGGTTAGGGTTTACGCCCTTTGGGCTTTGGAAAGTAATCAGTCGTTACCGCCCTTTGGGCTTTGGATAGTAATCAGTCGTTACCGCCCTTTGGGCTTTGGATAGTAATCAGTAGTCAGTGAGTAGTAATCAGTGGTTTACGCCCTGCGGGCTTTGGAAAGTAAATCAGTCGTCAGTGAGTAGTCATCAGTGGTTACCGCCCTTTGGGCTTTGGAAAGTAATCGGTGATCAGTGAGTAGTCATCAGTGGTTCGAGCCCTTCGGGCTTTGGAGACCAGTAATTCTACATTCTTGACTCCGCCCGCAGGGCGAGAACTGATCACTGATCACTGATCACTGATTACTGATTACTGATCACTGATTACTGACCACCGATCACCGATTACTCAAGGAACCAAGAACTACAACGCCGCCTGCGCCACCGCTGGCTCTGCCTGGTTGGATTGTTTCTTTGGAGCGTCGAGAAAGTGGACGCGTTCGGCGCGGACCTTCACCCGATTTCTCTTGGTGCCGTCTTCGCTCTCCCAGCGGTCGTGTTGCAGTTTGCCTTCGAGAACGACCCGCTGGCCCTTGATCAGATATTTTGCACAGAGTTCGGCCTGTTTTCCCCAGGTGACGATCTCGAAGAAGTGCGCGGTCTCGACCTGTTCACCGGCTTGGTTTTTATAATATTCGGACAAGGCCAAGCCGAAAGAAGCGACTTTGGTGCCGGCGGTGCCGATGCTGCGGAGTTCGATGTCGCGGGTCAATCGACCCATGAGAGTGACACGGTTGATGCTCATTGTGGTATTCCAGTGTTTGGGGTTCATTACTGAAAATTTCTATCGCAGGTGTCGTGCCAAGATTTTTGGCATTTTTCGCATTAGCCTGATTGACAATGACTTATAAAATTTTGGGTTTTTTCTGCTTGGCCAAAATTACAACCTAGGTTGTAACGAATTACAACCTAGGTTGTAATTGGGGCAGCTTCGTCGGTCAGTTCGACGACTCTCTGCAAGCCCTCAACCCGCTGAAAGCGCGTCGTTGCGATACCGGCTGGAAGCCAGGTACTTTTTTTGTCGTAATCACTATTCTAAAGTCCGAAGGGCCTGAACCACTGATCACTGATGACTGATGACTGATTACTGATGACTCGCCCGAAGGGCGCCCGCTAAAAATCCGGACGGCTGTCGAAGCCGGAGAAGGTGAAGCGGCGCTTCTGTTTGACGTAGTACTCGGGATTCCGATTTGGGCGCAGGCGGATGGCGCGGTCGATCCATTTTTTCGCGCCGGCGCGGTCGCCACTGACGAACAAGAGTTCGGCCTTGGTGTCGAGAAAGGTGTAGTCGGTGGGTTCGAGGCGCAGGGCGTGGTCGATGGCTTTTAAGCCTTCGTCGAGGTGTTGGCGTGAGAGGGCGCAATCCCAAGCGAAGCCGTTCCAAGTGTTGGCCTCGGCGCGGTGATTTTTTAGGCGCTGCTTGGTGAACTCGTAGGAGCGTTCGAACAGCTCGAGGCCTTCTTTCTCTTGGTCGTCCTTGATGAGAGCCCACGCTTTCTCGCGGACACGGTGGCCGACATATTCGAGCGCATCGTGTTGTTCTTTCTTTTCGGTAACCGCCTCTTCCATCAACAGATTGGCGACGACCGGGCCTTGGCCGTCGGACATGAGGAGGTCGGAGAGGCCTTGGAGCCGGTTGCCTTCATGAAACGACTTCACGAGCTTCATGGTTTCTTTGGGCAGTCCGGGGATGTAGCCGCGGCGGAGGTGGCGTTGGATTTCGCGGGCGCGTCCGCGGACCTCTGGATCGTTTTCCTCTTTGATCAAGGTTTCGAGACGGGGAAGCACGTCGAGTCCGGCGCGCCAGACGACGCCGGAGGCGGCTTCGCGTTCGGCCCAGGTTTCCCCGCCGAGCTGTTTCAAGGCGGCTTGAAGTTCTTCGGCGGAGGGTGGTTCGGCCGGGTCCGCGGCGGTTTTTTTCGTGTTCTCCTCCGAGGTGATTCTTGGACCGTCTTTTTGGTCGGCGGTTTGGGCCTGACCGTTTGCTACCAACGCGCCGAGAAGGATGACGAGCAGACTCGTTGGCAAGTGGAGGGTCTTGAATGGCGGGGAGATACGCATCGGGTTCCTATAATAGCGCAGGAAAGGACTTCGCGAAAGATTGAATCAACGGGTTTCATCGACGGTTCAGCATTGACCGCTAAGCGTCCGCAACCCATTCGACTGGCCATGTCCGACGCCCCCGAATATTGGTCGCGCGCCAAACGGAAACTCGCTAAAACAGATCCTGTGTTTAAGCGCTTGATCGCGGCGTATCCGGACGAGCATTTGAGTTCGCGCCGGCAGCTGTTTCAAAGTCTCACCCAAGCGATTGTCGGACAGCAGATTTCGGTGGCGGCTGCGGCTAGCATCTGGGCGCGCGTGCGCAAAGCGGCGGGCGGGCGGATCAATCCGACTCGGATTCTCGCGCTTGATCACGACACCTTGCGCGGCTGTGGCTTGTCGGGTCGGAAGGCCGAATACATGGCGGGTGTGGCGGAGACGTTCCGTGGCGAATACCGAGGGCTGCGTTGGTACGAGATGGATGACGAGGAGATCATCGAACGGTTGGTGGCGCTGCGCGGGATCGGTCCGTGGACGGCGAACATGGTGTTGATCTTTACCTTTTTGCGTCCCGACGTGCTGCCGCTGCTGGACATTGGATTGATCCGCGCCGTCGAACGCCATTGGAACGGCGGCGAGCCGATGACGCGTTCGGAGATCGAACAACTCGGCGAGGCGTGGCGTCCGTATCGGACGGTGGCGACCTGGTATTTGTGGCGTTCGATCGACGACGAAGCGGTGGCTTATTAGTTCGAAGATGGAAGATGGAAAAGACGGTGTTCGTGGCCGTTTTGCGTATGGCAGAACCTTGCCATAGTATGGCTAACGCTTGCCACCTTATGGCAGAATCTTGCCACCTTATGGCAACGTCTTGCCACATGTTCAGGCGGCACTCGGAGCGGTCAGTTTGACGGCTGTTGCGCTTTGGTCATCAGGGCTTTTAGTTCCGCTACTTTTTCTGGATGCTCTTTGGCGAGGTTGTTTTTTTCGCCGATGTCCTCATCGAGGTTGTAGAGTTCGATGGCGGCTTTGTCGCTGGTTTTGAGGGCCTTCCATTGGCCTTGGCGAATGGCGATTTTCTTGCCGTATTTCCAGAACAGGAAGTCGTGGGATTTCTGCTTTTCGCCGCGTAGGAGCGGGGCGAAGGACAAGCCGTCGAGTTTGGCGTCGGCGGGGGCGGTGGCGCCGGCGAGTTCGCAGGCGGTCGGGAACCAGTCCCAGGCGGCGAGCGGTTCGTCGGAACTGCTGCCGGGTTTGATGACGCCGGGCCACCAGGCGATGGTCGGCACGCGGATGCCGCCTTCATAGAGGTCGCGCTTGAACCCGCGCAACGGGCCGTTGGCATCGAACACCTCGTGTTTGTGTCCGCCTTCGCTGTGCGGGCCGTTGTCGGAGGTGAAGACGATGAGAGTTTTCTTTTCGAGTTTGAGTTCGGTGAGCAGGTCGACGAGTCGGCCGACGTCGGTGTCCATGCGGGTGATCATGGCGGCGGCGCCTTTCTTGGTGCTGGGCCAGTCCTTCTCCTGATAGATGCCGTAGTCGGGCACTTCCATGCCGTCGCCGAGCACGCGTCCGCCTTCGTTGTTGGCGTGCGGGATGGTCCAGTGGATGTGCAGGAGGAAGGGATTTTCGGCGTTGCGTCGAACGAAGTCCAAGGCCTCGTCGGTCATCACGTCGTGCGAGTAGGTTTTGCGTTCTTTGCTCACGCGGCCGCGGGCTGCGGGGTCGTCGGTGATGAGCACGTTGCCGGGCAGCACGACTTGTTCGCGGTTGCGCCAGAGGTGGGTGGGATAGAAGTTGTGAGCCAAGCCTTGGTCGAGGTAGCCCATCCAAAAGTCGAAGCCGTTGTGGTTGGGGTGACCGGTGTTGGTGGTGTCGCCGAGCGCCCATTTGCCGACGCCGCCGGTGGCGTAACCTGCGGTGTTCAAGGATTCGGCGACGGTGTGGTCGCCGGGTTTGAAGATGTAGCTACCGTTGCTGGAGATGGCGGTGTGGCCGGTGTGCTGTCCGGTCCACAGCGACAGGCGGGAGGGGCGGCAGACGGTGTTGCCAGCGTAGTAGCTGGTGAGTTTTATGCCGTCGGCGGCGAGTTTGTCGAGTTGTGGGGTTTGGATGGTTTTCTGGCCGAAGCAGCCGAGGTCGCCGTAGCCGAGGTCGTCGGCCATGATATAGATGAGATTGGGCTTGTCGTTCGACTCAGCCGGACGCGCGGACGGCGGGATCAGGAACAGGAAAGTGACTATGGCGAGGGGGGCAAGGGAGGCGACGGGGGCAAGGGAGGCGAGCGAGGCGAGGGGGAAGATGAGCGAGTTCACGGGTGCCAGTGTAGCGACATTGGTCGGTCCTCGACAATGGCGGGCGCGGATTTTTTCGTTCTTGGCGTGCAACATCCGTTTTGTTTGAATTTCGCTTCATTGTAACAACTCACTCATGCGCTTTGCCATTTTTTCTGATATCCACGCGAACCTCGAAGCCCTTGAGGCGGTCTTGGAGGACATGAAGTCGGAACGCGTCTCGAAGATTGTTTGTCTCGGCGATGTGGTCGGATACAATGCCGACCCGGCGGCCTGCCTCGAACTCGTGCGTTCGTTGGGGTGTCCGGTGGTGCAGGGCAACCATGACTTCTATTGCAGCAACGATTCTGATTTGTCGGCGATGAACGAGGTGGCGCGCGAGGCGCTGGAGTGGACCCGCGAGCAGCTCTCCGCCGAACAGAAAACCTGGTTGGCCGAACTGCCGATGACCCACGACATGGAAGACTTCATGGTGGTGCATGCCAGCTTGGACAAACCGAGTCAGTGGAGCTACGTGTTAAACAATTCGACCGCGGAGGCATCGATGGCGAACCAGGAGCATCACGTTTGCTTTTGTGGCCACACCCACGTGCCCTTGGTGTTCGAGAAGTCGGCCGCGGGACTGCGCATGGGACGCTACGAGAAATTCAACGTGCAGTTCGGCAAATCCTATTTGGTCAACTGCGGCAGCGTCGGCCAACCGCGCGACGAAGTGCAAGACGCCGCCTATGCGATTTACGATGTTCGCCAGGGGCAGATTATCTTGAAGCGGGTGAAGTACAACATCGGACTGGCGACGAAGAAGATCCGCGAGGCGGGCTTGCCCGAACGCTTGGCGCGCCGCTTGGTATTGGGGAAGTAGCGAGGAAGTAGCCAGTAGCAAGGAAGTAGCTGGTAGCCGGTAGCGAGGAAGTAGCCGGTAGCAAGAAATTATCCGCTAGCGAGGAATCAGTAAGAACAGATGCCGAGAGCCACAAGGCGTTCGCTTTCTTGTCATCTTGGGGCAACTCTAGCTGTTGGCCGAAGGCGAAACAAAACCTGACAGCTGGCTACCAGCTGCTGACTACTCCATACTACCGAATATTCGGATTACCGGTCAGGTGGCGTTTCACCAGCGTCGGCGTGAACACTTCTTTGGTGTCGGTATGCGGACGCAATTCTACGTGGCCGTCGATGAAGGCGACGTGGCTGGAGCCAGCGGTAAACTGTCCAGCAGCATCGCGGGCGGTGGGTTTGTGGAAGGTGGCCATGCCGTCGACGATACTGCCGCTATTTCCGTAGAGGCCGATGCCGAGGGCATTGTTGTTGATGTAGTGGTTGGAGTGGCCGGAGATTTTCCACGTGTTCTCCTCGCCGAGCAGACCCTCTTGGGCGGGGAAGAGTACTTCGGTACGCAGACCGTGGAAGACATCTTTGCTGTTGCTATTGCAGTTCCGCGCCGTGTTCAAGCCGCGGGCCGGGTCGGCGGGCCAAGAACTGCCCATGCGCTGCCAGCCACAGGGGAAGTTGAAGTACTCGTTCAGCACATAGCCGCAGGCAGGTTTTTGATGGGCTTCGGCCGCGTTCAGTTTGTAGTAGCGTTCAAAGGTGGGGCAGAGGTACGCTTTCTCGGTGCCAATGTAGGGCCAGATCGTGCCGCGTTGCACGTTGTCGTTGCCGGCGGCCCACGATGGCCAAGGATTGTCGTCGATGAACTCGCGCGACTGCGGGTAGACGCCGTTGTCCGCCTCAAAGGCGTTGAACGCGGCGGCCATGGTGCGCATGTTGGCTTTGCATTTCATCTCGTCGGTCATGATGTAGACCGTTTTTCCGACCGGCACGACGATGGCTAAAAGAATGCTGAGGACGGCGATGACCACAATCAACTCGATCAGCGTGAAACCCTTTGTCGAAGTGAAGCCCTTTGTTGAAGGGAAGCCCTTTGTCGAAGTGAAGCCCTTTGTTGAAGGGAATTTGACTGCGTCTGGGGTGTCTGGGGTGTCTGGGGTGGATGGGGTGGATGGGGTGTCTAATGTGGATGGGGTGTCTAAGGTGGATGTGCCTACGGGATTCATCATAACGAAGCCAACGTAACCCATTGTCAGCGCTTTTGTAAGTGTTTTTCGAACAGGGGTTTGTGCAAAATATGTGCCAGTTGGGCGGGCTGTAAACGAGTTGCGTAGTGGAAGTTCCTGCCCAACGGTCGAAGAAGATTGGATGCAAGCATTCAGCCCCACCGATTGATCGCTTAGTTGCCGAGTTCTTCGGCCGAGTAGGGTTCGTAGAGGCTGGCCTTGATTTCGGTACAGTTCGGGCACTCTACCTTCAGCATTTGGCCTGAAATTGCCTCGGCGCGTCCGGACTTTTTCAAGTCGCTAAGCATGCTCGTGGTAAATTCCGATTCCTCCTCGCAGGCGGTACACTTAAAATTGTAGACCGGCTCCGCGACGGTTTTGTCGAGCGTGGTCCCGTCGCTCGTGCAACTTCTAATACTGAACAAGGAGGCCAAAACAGCGATGACAATGATGATCCAATGGACTGGTTTCATAGATGTTTAAAGGTTCCCTAGCGGTGGTCGCCGTCGCTTCTTTCGCGGTATGTTCAATTTGATTGTTGCAAGATTCGCTCGACGCGATCGCCGGCGAAGATGACCCGGCCGCGTTCGACGCGTTGTTGCATACGAACGGTGGGCGGCAGTCCGCCATAGATCGACGAACGCGAACTGCGCCGGATGGTCGGCACGCCGTGGCGGTAGTTGTTGTAGGGATCGACGTAGGCGGTTCGGGTTTCGGTGGTGGAATAGATCCAGATTTCCTTCCTACCGTCGGCGGTCTGTTCGGTAAGTTTCCGGCTCGGACGCCCCCAAGCCATCTCGACCATTTGCGGGCTAAAGCCGACGCTGATTTTGCCGTTTTCGATTTCTGTTTGGGCCTTCGCGGGAAACGATTTGAACAGGGTTGGGTTCTTCTCGATTCGGCTCGTAGGGGAGGCGCATCCCGCTAGGAGAATCAGCCCGAACAGGCAGGGGTAAAGGGTTTTCACAACGCTTGGGCTATCAGAATCTTAGGTGATTGCCAATAAAACGAGTTCGACCTTGGGCCTTCTCTCTATTTATAAACGGAGCATGACGCGTTCCCATTTGTTCCGATCCCTAATCCTTGCTCTGCTTGTCGGCTGGTCCGGCCTCGTGGCTTTCGCCGAGGAACCCGCCGCCGAACCCACCGCCGTACTACGCGTGGCCTACGATGCCGATCCGGTGTCGCTCGATCCGCACGAGCAGCTCTCCGGAGGCACGTTGCAATACTGCCACTTGGTGTTCGATCCGCTGGTCCGATGGAAAAAGGATATGAGCTTCGAGCCGCGTTTGGCCATTTCTTGGGAACAAATCGATCCGCTCACCACCCGCTTCAACCTGCGCCAAGATGTGGTCTTCCATTCGGGCAATCCATTCACCGCCGCCGACGTCGCCTACACCTTCGAACGGTTGAAAAAGAGCAGCGACTTCAAAGGGCTGTTTGCGCCCTTCGCATCCGTCACCGCCGTCGACGATCACACGGTGGATGTCGTGACCAAGAAGCCGTACCCGTTAGTGCTCAACCAGGTCACCTATCTCTTTCCCTTGGACCGGAAATTTTACGCGGGCAAAGACGAGATCGCAAAACATGGCAACAGTTTCGCCTCGCGCAACGTCTCCGGCACCGGACCGTTCACCGTGACCCACCGCGAACAAGGCGTGCGCGTGGACTTCACCCGGCAGAAAAATTATTGGGACAAGGCGTCGCCCGGTAATGTCGCCAAGGTGATTCTCAAGCCGGTCAAGGAAGGGCCGACGCGCGTGGCCGCTCTGGTCTCCGGCGATGTCGATTTCATCGCGCCGGTGCCGCCGTCCGATCTCGAACGCCTGCGCAAAAACGCCGCGATCGAGGTGGAGACGATGACCGGCACGCGCATCATCATGCTGCAACTGAACCAGAAGCGAGTGGACGCGTTCAAGGACGCGCGCGTTCGTCTCGCGATCGATTACGCGATCAACAACGCCGGCATCGCGCGCGCGCTGATGAGCGGCTTCGCGACCGCCGCCGGCCAGCTTTCCCCGCCCGGCTACTCGGGCCACAATCCCGAACGCGCGCCGCGCTACGATCTCGCCAAAGCCAAAGCGCTGATGAAGGAAGCCGGGTTCGAGAAGGGCTTTACCGTGAGCATGGCCGCCCCGAACAACCGCTACGTGAACGACGCCAAGATCGCGGTGGCCGTCGCCAACATGCTCAAGCGAATCAATATTACCGTGAATCTGCGCACCTTGCCGAAGGCGCAGTATTGGCCCGAGTTCGACAAACAAAGCGCGGACATTATGATGATTGGCTGGCACTCCGACACGGAGGACTCGGCCAACTTCGCGGAGTTTCTCTGCCTCACGCGCGACGCCGAGAGCGGCTATGGTCAGTACAACAACGCCAATTTCAGCAACCCCAAAGTCGACCAACTGATCCTCTCCTCGCAAACCGAAACCGACGCGGCGGCGCGGCGGAAACTCCTGCTCGAAGCCGAGGGAATCTTGATCGATGAAGCTGCGATCGTGCCGCTGCACTGGCAGGATCTCGCCTGGGCGGGACGCAAGAAGGTGGCGTTCGGCCCGGTGGTAAACGTGATGAATTTCCCCTATTTTGGCGACCTCGTGGTCGAACAGTAACCCAGGTTACAACCGAGAACGCCGTGTCCGATTCCTTCGACTCTAATCCGTATCAAGCCCCCGGCGGGGGCGCACCAAACTATGCCGAAGAGACGACGATTCGTCCGCAAGTGGTCCTCTGGCAAATCGTGTATTGCGCCGTGATGGTGTTGCTATTTTTGGCCACCATGGCCGCGGGTCTGTTCCTCCTTGTGAAGTCGGAACTGCTCGCAAATTCGGCGTCCGAACTACTGGAATTTCGTCTCCTCGGGGTGCTGTACGCGATCATGGGGGCGGCGGTTTCCGTCAGCCATTTTCTGGGAATTTTTTGGCGGACGGGAAAAGGCGGCTGGACCTATAACATGGTGCTGATCTGTCTCGGCCTCTCCAGCTGTGCCTCGTGGCCAGCCACAATTCCCTTACTGCTGTTCTGGCTGAAACACAAAAATCGGATCATCGACGCCCCGTGGGTTGATCAAAGCTAGTTCGTTATCAGGCTTCGAAATAGTCCTGAACCAAGTCCTTGATCTGGCCGGCGTTCAGTTTGGGAGGTTGGCATTTTTTGGCCCATGCCCTTCCTGAGTGGAATTCATCCCAAAGAGGACACTTCCCTTTATATCGCCCGTTCCCTGGGTCGTGGTTTCCAAACCCTTCAACGACGGTGTTCCAGAGTGGTTTGAATCGTTGAATCACCAGTGATTCCCCGAGTCCGATCCATATTTCATCGACCAAAATTATCTGGCATGAAAAATCCGACAAGCTGAGGTTTTGCGCCGCCTCTATCGATTTTGCGTGCTCTATTAATCGCTTAAAAAGGGCTTCGGTTTTACGGCTCGCCTCAAGATCGATTCCTTTTCGTTTCCCCTTTGGAACTGCTTTCCCAACGTAAATTGGCGTCGGGGTATCTGAATCGGCTAGGGGCTTGTAGGGCTTGAACGAGCCAGAATAATAGAGGGCATAGATGCCAGCCCCGCGAAATTTTTCGACGCTCTCCAAAGGGATTGAAGGTGCGGCGAGCAAGGCCTCAACTACCGTCTCTCCGAGGACGACTTTATCTAACGGGTTGAACACCTTGGGCTTTTTCATTGGCCTGCTTTAAGCTTACAGCAATCGAGTTGGCAACGACGTATGCCAGCCTCACTGGTACGGCATTGCCAAGTTGCCGCATGCACTCAGACCACGACCCAAAGAACTCGTAGTCATCGGGAAATGTTTGCATGCGGGCCGATTCACGAACGGTAAAATAGCGGACCTTGCCATTTGGATGCCGAAGCATGTTTTCCCCGCCTGGCACACCGTGGTCACCTGCCTTCAGTGCTTTGGCTGGTAGATCAACCGGGCTCCCCGTGTGCCCAGGATACACACGGGCACCTGCTTGGTGAACGTGGTTTAGGGCCGCGTTTTTCTTGAAAGGTGATGGAAGGCCTTTGATTCCGTCACGAACGGTTTGCCAACGCTTTCGCGACAGAAACAGATCCGGTGTTCGTAGCCTTTCGATCCGCCTGCGGAGGGACGCGGGAACTGACGCCGGTGCTGGGAGACCATGCGAGGACCAGTATTCATGGCGCACGTACTGGTTTAGTAAAAGGTCGTCAAAGGAGTGGGTTTGGGTTGGGAAAAACCAACTCGCATCGACATCATTGCGGAACCCGACAAAAAAAACGCGATGCCGCCGCTGGGGGACGCCAAAATCTGCCGCATCTGCTTGGTGGATTGTGACATTGTAGGTCAGGTCGAAAGGCCCGTTGCTTGTGTGGTGCCTTTCCAATCGGCGCAGGTTAGTTTCCCAACTTGCGTTCGCGGAAATCGGGAACTCGGGATACGTCAGTTGAAGTCGAATATATTCAACGTAGTTTGCGAAGGCTGGCCGCATCAGGCCGCGAACGTTTTCGAAGAGAAAGGCACGCGGTTTCAAGGTGCGAACCGCACGTACGGCCTCGGGGAACATGTCGCGTCGGTCTTGTTTTCCTTTGGCTTTCCCCCCCATGCTGAACGGTTGGCAAGGTGGTCCGCCCGCCACAAAGTCGACCTGCTGGTTTTGCTGCTCGAAAGAAAAGTCGCGGACGTCGCCTTCCATGACGTTCCAGTCCGGGCGGTTACGGCGCAGGGTGTTGCATGCATCCGCGTTGTATTCATAGAGCGCCAGCGGTTCAAACCCAGCGGCTTCTAAACCGAGAGCGAGCCCGCCTGCCCCTGAAAATAATTCAACTGATTTCATTCCTCCATTTCTATCCCGATTGACCCGACGCGGTCAAGCATAGATATATACAGTATTCGGTGTTTGTGAGAAGAACTCTCAGCCACCCTTGCGCCGCGCGGTTCCGGCTTTGTAGAACGGTAGATCGACGCGGCTGCAAGGGAGGGCTTTGCCGCGCACCTCGATGGCGAGTTCGGCGTTGCTGTTGAGCGTGTCGACATCCACGTAGGCCATGGCGACCGCCACGCCTAAGCTGGGTGCGACCGAGCCGCTGGTGACTTCGCCGACGACCTTGCCGTCGCAGACGACCGGGCTGTGTTCGCGCGCCGCGCGTTTGGAGCCGAGTTGCAGTCCGGCGAGGCGGCGGCTGGGTTCTTTGTCCATGGCCTCCTTGCCGACAAAGTCTTTGTCCAGATCGATGAACGCGCCACCGGTGGCGGCGACGGGGGTCAGGCCTTCATTTAGTTCGTGGCCGTAGAGAGCGTAGCCCATCTCGAGGCGAAGGGTGTCGCGTGCGCCGAGTCCGGCGGGGCGGATGTCGCCGGGGGCGAGCAGGGTGGTCCAAAAACCTTCGGCGGCATCGTCGGGGAGGTAGAATTCGTAGCCCCACTCGCCGGTGTAACCGGTGCGGCTGACGGTCATCGGGATACCGGCGAGTTCGGCGTCGACGAATCCGAAGTAGGGGAGGTCGGGCAGGTTTTGGTGGAGGGCGGCTTCGACCAGTTTGCGCGCGTCCGGACCTTGAATGTCGATCTTGGCCCGGTTCGGCGAGAGGTCGGTGAACTCGGTGCTGGGCGACAGGTATTTTCTCAGGTGGGCCGCGTCGGCTGCGCGGGTGCCGGCGTTGACGACGAGAAAGTAGTGGTCGTCCGCCCGTTTATAGGAGGTGAGGTCGTCGATCACCCCGCCGGCCTCGTTGCAGAGGAATCCGTAGCGGCAGCGGCCGGTCTTGAGGGTGGCGATGCGCTGGGTGAGGAGGCGTTCGAGGTCGGCGGCCACCTCGGGGCCTCGCAGGTCGAACTCGCCCATATGGCAGGTGTCAAAGGCCGAGGCCTGAGTCCGGGTCTGATGGTGTTCCTCGAGGATCCCCGTGTATTGGATCGGCATATTGTAACCGGCAAAGGGGGCCATGCGGGCGCCAGCGGCCTCGTGCCAGCTGGTGAGGGGGGTGGTGAGAAGTTCGCTCATGCTTTTTCTTGAATTTGACGTTGGAGGGTCGAAACGCTAGACTTCACCCAACTCATCACAAGGGGAAAACCAAACTTGAGCGACGACACTTCCTGGCAAAGCAACGAGGCCCATCACAGCCGCCAACATCCCAGCAGCGACCAACGCAGCGACATCTCCCATCTGCTGAAAAACTGGAAGTATGACCCGAGCGGTGTGACTGCGCGAACCATCAAGGGGGTGGACGGTCGTCGCAAGATCCAGATGCGTCTCGATCTGGGTGTGTTTCAAATGGAGATTTCTGGGCGTCCGGACGGCACGCGTCCGCGCGAGTTTGACTCCTTGCTCGACTACTACCGCTTCCTGCAGAACACGAGTGCGAAGAAACTGAACCTGAGCGACGACGACTGCTCCGAACTCCAGCAAGAGGCGGTGCAGTTCTACTACCGCTACCTCGCATGCTTCGCGATCAAGGACTACGAGAGCGTCGTGCGCGACACCCGCCACAACTTGGGCATTCTCGAGTTCATCACCGAACACACCACCGAGGCGGCGGCGTGGGAATTTTTGCAGTTCAAGCCCTACGTCCTGATGATGGAGAGCCGCGCGCTGGCCGAAAAGGCCGCCCTCGGCGAGAACTATCACGAAGCCATCGAAGAAGTTCAGCGCGGCCTGAAAACCATCCGCAACTTCTGGCAGGAACAAGGGGAACTCGAACTACGCGAAAGTTCCTACGAGATCGACGTGCTCAGCGAACTCCTGCAAAGTTTGAAGGACCGCAAGCCGACCCGCGAAGTCGGCAAACTCAAAGAGCGGCTCCACCACGCGATTTCCACCGAAGACTTCGAACAGGCCGCGCAGATCCGCGATCAGCTCGCGTCGATGGAGTAGGGGCTGGGTTCGTGGTTCAGTGATCAGTGGTGAGTAATCAGTGATCAGTCCCAGCGTTCATCGGTAACCGGCCTTGCGGTGTTCCTTCTCCATGTTCTTAAGTTCGATCTCCTCAAGCGCTAAGGAAGACTCAATGCGCTGCACTTGTTCCGCATCAATCGGCGAGGCAGCTTTTTCTTCCGCCAAGATCTTTTTTATCGCTTCAATCCGCTCCTTAAAGATGGCTTCCGCTTGCAGGGCCAATGCCTTTCGTTCCGCCTGCAAATCCTCTCGCGGGATTCGATCGACCAAGGTCTCGATGCGAGCAATTAACTTGGGATCCGTTCCCCAAAAATAGACCGCGTGATCGTGGGGCCCGTTGACGACATGTGGTCCCGTGTGCCAGATTCCTGATTTCCCGGGGCGAAACAAACCCGGGGCGATGTGTGGACACATCGAGTCGTGCAGGTCGCGCCATTGCAAGACGACTTCAGGGTTTCGAACCGCCCCCTTGAGGTGCTTGGTGACATTCAACAAGACGGTATATTCGATGTCGATCCGCGGAGCATTTTCGGAGGCTTTCCGCGCCGCCAGCTGCAATTGCCGGACTTCTTCTTTGGTCAGTTTCTTTTCGTTGTGGAAAAGCTGCTCCCGAACTTCCTTCACCGTGCCCACTACGATAACGTCAGCGGCGGCCACCACATCTCGGTCGGTTACAAGGCCGGGTGGCGCCCCGGGCATTCCGGCGAGGGCGGACACGGTCAGGCAGATCATGAATATGAGTATCCAGATTCCACGGTACTTTGACTTCTGTTCAGACATGGGAAAATCATACCACAACCTGCAAGGCCTCCGCCACACGATGGTTTCTGGTGCCCACCAACCGGGTAAAAATGCGTCTTGCAGGTAGAAAAAGGGTTGTCTTGTTGGTTGTTGTCTGGTTCGGCTACCATTCGTTTTATATGCCAACCAAATGATGAAGTATCCATCCATCCTTATTATAGGGCTACTATTTGCTACTGCATGCAACCGTTCAGCGTCCGAGAACACGCCGGCGGCGTCCGAACCGAGCCAAACAGCTGTGCCTGCGACCGCCCCCACGCCCGCCGCGACCAAGGAGGATGTGGTGGCTGCCTATGCGGAACATGTGTTCAAGAGTTACGATGCCTGTGTGGACGCGGCGCAGTCGATGGACGCCGCCATCGCCGAACTCCTTAAAGCCCCCTCCGCCGAACGGCTCGATGCCGCGCGCGAAGCATGGATCGCCGCCCGCCGTGTCTACAGTCCGACCGAGGTCTTTCGTTTTTATGGCGGACCGATCGACAGCGCCAAAGATGGGGTCGAAGGTTTTCTCAACGCCTGGCCGGTCGACGAAAGTTACATCGACTATGTGGTCGGCCATCCGAAGGCGGGCATCGTGCACAACCGCAAATCCGTCCCGCTGATCAGCGCCGACGTGTTGCAGATCATCAACGAGAAGGGTGGCGAGGCGAACGTCAGTTGTGGCTGGCACGCGATCGAGTTTCTGCTATGGGGCCAAGACCTCGACCCGGCGGGTCCGGGCGCGCGTCCGCATACCGATTTCGAACTCAGCAAGACGCCCGGCGCCGAACGCCGCCGCGACTATCTGGAAGCCGCCAGCGCTCTGTTAATCACGCACTTGACCCAAGTCCGCGATGCCTGGACGCCGAACGCGGACAATTACCGGCGCGCCTTCGAGTCGGCGCCGGCAGACGAGAGCCTGCAAAAAATCCTCACCGGCATGACCATCCTGTTCGGCTTCGAACTTAGCGGTGAACGGATCAACGTCGCCTACGAAACCGGCGACCAGGAAGACGAACACAGCTGCTTCTCGGACACCACCCACCACGACATCGCCGACAATGCCGCCGGCGTGTTCGCCGTGTATAATTTGCTCCAGCCGCTCGCGGCTCAAGCCGATCCCGAACTCGCCACGATGCTCGCCCAGCGAGAGCAGGCTACTCGCGCTGCGATCGCCGCGATCCCCGTGCCGTTCGATCAATGCGTGACCGCCGACACGCCAGTCGCGCGCAAGCCCCTGCTCGACGCGGTGAACGCGCTCGAGGATCATGCCCTCGCCATCGCCGCCCTCGCCCAAGGCCTCGGCTACACCGTCCCGCTTCGTCCGGAGTAAGGAACGAACGAATGATAGACGACGCGTCGCAAGCACCATCTTTCCGGGCCTTGAAAAGCCCCCGGGGTCGAACCGTCCTCGCCGCTGTGTTGCTGTGTTGCACCGCGCTGTTCGGCCTGTTCCGCATCGCAGACGCCGAAGGCGGAGAAGTGGCGCCGTCCGCGTCCGCCGAACCGGCCGAGTCCACGCCGCTGCCATCCCTCCGCGTCGCCGCCACCGGCCAAAACGCGTTCTCCTTTGCCTCGCCGGTTCTCGACCGGCTCGAACGCCGCGCCTTCTCCGTCGGCAACAGTTTTTTCAAAGACAACTGGGTACCCGCGCCCGCGTCCACCAGCGGACGCGACGGACTCGGCCCGCGCTTCAACGCGCGTTCGTGCAGCGCCTGCCACCTGCGCGATGGACGCGGCGCGCCGCCGGTCGGCGCGTTCGAAGACATGCCCGGACTGGTGTTCGTGCTGCCGAACGGACACCCGACCGCCACGCACATCGGCGGGCAGTTGCAAGATCGCGCCATCCCCGGCTTCGACCCCGAGGCGACCGTCTCGATCACCACCCAAGCCGTTCATGGCAGCTTCGACGACGGCACCCGCTACACGCTCGAACGCTTTGTCTACAACACTGCCCCCACGTTCGAACCGCCGCTCGAACTCAGTCCGCACATCGCCCCCGCCATCGTCGGCATGGGCTTGCTCGGTTCGATCCCCGCCGCGACCATCCGCGCTTGGGCCGACCCCGACGACGAAAACGGCGACGGCATTTCCGGGCGGGTCAACGAGGTACTGCTGCCCGGCGAAACCCAGCCACGCCTCGGCCGCTTTGGTTGGAAAGCCGACCATCCCACGATCGAACGGCAAGTCGCGCACGCGTTCCAACAAGACATGGGCATCACCAGTCCGCTGTTCCCGAACGAAGCCACAACCAATGTGGTCGCCGTGTCCGGCGGCACCGACGGCGGTCCCGAAATCGACGCGCACAAACTGCAACGCGTGACCTTCTACACCCAGCATCTCGCCGTGCCCGAAGGACGCCCCGACACCCCCGCCTCGCTCCGCGGTCGCGAACTGTTTACTGGACGCCTTGGCTGTGTCGCCTGTCATAAATCCGAAGTCCGCCTCGGCGGCGAAGACATAGCGGTGCACCCAGCCTACGCCGGCCGAACCATCGCGCCCTACACCGATTTGCTGTTGCACGACATGGGCGAGGAACTCGCCGATGCGTCGGGTTCGGAGTGGCGCACCCCGCCGATGTGGGGCATCGGCCGAGTCGAGGAAGTCAACGGCCACACCCGCTTTCTACACGATGGACGCGCGCGCAATCTCACCGAGGCAATTCTGTGGCACGGGGGCGAAGCCGCTGCCGCGCGGGACGCGTTCAAGGCGCTGGACCAACAAGCGCGCGCGGATGTGGTCGCGTTCTTGAACAGCTTGTAAGCAGTCTGTGAAAGCCGTTGTGTGACAAATTGTGCGGAGACCTCTTCAGCGTCTCTTTGATGCTCCCCGTCCATAGCCATGGGAACAAGTGCTTCGGATCCGCTTCAAATTAAACTGTAATAAAAAAAACACTGAGATCCCACAGTTGCGCCTTCGGCGCGAGTCGACCCCAACGGGGTCATTTCATACTAGCCTGCGGGTGAAGGAGGAACGACTGAACCCCAGGTTGTGACGACCGAAGAATAGATCGACCGGTCTGGCGCTCGGTACGAGATTGGATTTTCGGTCCGGTCGAAATGAAGACAGCCCCGTGCGTCCAAAGGTGCCACCGCTACGCGGCTACTTTTCTGGGGAACCCGCAAACCCCGGCCTTGCCCTGCGGGCTGCAGCCGGGGCTACTCAGGGTGCCACCGCTAATGCGGCTTTGGTGGACTCATCGGAAACTTAAACAGGAAGTCACAGGCAGTTATTTCCGGCTAAAAGCAACGATTTCATGGCCACCTTTTGGGTCTATGGGATCTCAGTGAAAAAAAATAGCCACCGGCGTTCGCCGGTGGCCAGTGGTTAATGGAATCACAGGTTGAAAGAGACGATTATTCCTCGAAGTCGTGCCAACGCGAGTTTTGAAATTTCAAGGCTCGGTTTTCGCGGTCGTAGTCGTAGTCGTCATCTTCGCCGTAGTCGTCCTCATCATCCCAGTCCTCGTCTTCTTCCCAGGTCGTTCGGGTGTCTTCGTCCTCGGGATTGTCAAGGTAGACCGCCATGGCTTCGATGCTCGGAGCCACGAGGGAAAGCAGAAATCTACTGACGCTCATGTCGTCTTGCGCCGCCAATAACTGAGCCTTGCGGTAGAGTTGGGGTGGGACATCTGGAATGATCCAATCGAGGCTGGTGGGTGTGTCTTTTGTTTTCATCGGCTTCTCAGAAAATAGGAGGGACGCTCGGGGACCTGATGTCTTGAGCGGTTTTGAGCGTGGCTTCTTTCGCGTAGGTGAAATTTTGGTTAGGTTGATTTCTTAGTCTTAGTCCGGGCCTTTTGCGCCTTTGACTTGCTTGCGGCTGCTTTCTTCTTGGCGACCTTCTTGTTGGCGGACGCAGCCCGCTTCTTGGCGGCTTTTGAGGCTTTTTTCTTTACCGGCGATTCTTTCGTGGCATCGGCCTTCTTTTTGGCGCCGCGGCCAGTTCCGGGGTGAGACCCCCTTTTCTTCGCCGTGGATTTTTTGCGCTTGGGGGTGTGCTTTTTCTTAGCGGTTGCTTTTTTTGCCATAATGCTCCTCCGGAGTTGGTGTCTGGCGGCTGTTGGTAGTTGGCGAGCATTCAGCATCTTCCGTGCCAATGTTCCCCCGGGACGGTTAAAATCTAAAAATGTGGTGCACTTGTGGTCGATGGTTTCCTTCAGCGGGAACAGGTCAGACCATCGCTGGTCAATCGTTGGTTAAAATCTTGACAGATTGGAAAATATTTTATCACTTTGGAAACTATTCATACACCAATTCAAGTATCTATCCTGGAGGATGACCCTTCCTTTATCGGCCCCGCGGCGGAGGGCCTCACCTCGCTCGGATATCAATCGATCATTCACCATTCCTTGGAGGAATTTCTTGAGGGGAGCCATCATGCCTCGATTTTGATCTGCAACATCGAACTCGCGCAACTCGCCGGCCCCGAACTGCTGCTGTCCTTGGCGGATGCCGGATATCGTTGTCCGACTATTCTGCTGACCCGCTTTTCGAACAGCGCGAGTGCGATTGAGGCGATCCGAAAGGGGGCTTTCGACTACCTCGTCAAACCTGTCCACCGCGAGGAGTTGTTTGAACGTGTCGAACAGGCGGTGGAGTCCCTCGGATTTGATGGAGGTCCGCCCGCGATCGCGGACGCCGAGGTCTCGGACGCTCTCGTCGGGAAATGCCGGGCGATGCAGGCGGTGTTCAAAGAGGTCGGCCGGGTTGCGGACCGCAACATCCCGGTTCTGATCCTTGGTGAAACAGGCACCGGCAAAGAGTTGATCGCCCACGCGATCCATCGTCATGGCAGCCGCAACGAACAGCCCTTCGTCGCCCTCAATTGCAGCGCCATCCCGGATGGCCTGCTGGAGAGCGAACTGTTCGGCCACGAGAAGGGGGCGTTCACCGGGGCGACGAGCACCCGCATCGGAAGGTTCCAGCAGGCGGACGGAGGCACGCTCTTTCTCGACGAGATCGGAGACATGGCCCCGCAAACGCAAGTGAAGCTTCTGCGCGTCCTGCAAGAGCGCAAGATCCGCCGCGTCGGTGGCGAACGAGATATTCCCGTGGACGTTCGGATTCTAAGCGCAACCCACCGCGATCTCGCCGCTCGCATCGATGAAAACCTGTTCCGTGAGGATCTCTATTATCGCCTCAACGGCACCACCATTCTTCTCCCCCCCGTCCGCGAGCGCCGGGAGGATATTGCCTTGCTCGTCGATTACTTTGTCGCTCGCTGCGCCCGCGGCTTTTCAATGCCCCGCCCCGTTGTCACCCCAGGCGCGATGGCCCTGCTCGAAGGCGCGGCCTGGCCAGGCAATGTCCGCCAACTCGAACACAGCGTTGTCCGGCTGGTGGTCGAGGCTGGTTCGGGGCCGATCACCGAGACTTCGGTACGCCGCCTCCTTGGCATTCAGGCCACGAAGGTCACGAATCACCCCGCAGCGGCCAGCGGGGTCGAACCCGCTGTCCGCTCCTTGCACGAACACGCAGCCGTTTGGCTCGACACCGCCCGGCAGCTCGAGGTGCCAGGAGGCGTTTGGGATCCCATGTTGCGCGAACTGGAAGCTGAAGCGCTGCGCATCGCCTGGGAACGCGCCCGCGGGAATCAAAGCCAGATCGCCCGCTGGTTGGGCTTGAGCCGCATCACTGTCCGGGAACGCCTAGTCCGCCACGGCATTCTGCCGTCAAAGAACTTGGACGAAGTCTGAGCGAGGCGGGGCGTTCGAAAAATCACATTCAAAAAGTATCAGGCACAAAGTAGTGAGAGGAAACCGCGTCGGTGTAACCAGCTGCGCAGACTTGTTTTTCAACGGTGCGGCGCGCAACCTGTCGGAGTTGTTAACCCCAAACTCCCTCGCCCTATGATTATCGGAACCGTTCGCGAAATTAAGACTGAAGAATACCGGGTGGGTCTGACGCCCGCCAGCGTGCAGGCATACACCGCCCGCAAACACACCGTGCTGGTCGAGTCCGGGGCGGGTGCGCCGATCGGCTACAAGGATGCCGACTACCGCGCCGTCGGCGCTAAAATCGTGAAGAAGAAGGCGGACGTGTTCGCGCGGGCGGAGATGATTGTGAAGGTGAAGGAGCCGCTGCCTTCGGAGGTGAAATACCTGCGCGAGAATCAGATTCTGTTCACCTACCTCCACTTGGCCGCCGATGAAAAATTGACCAAGGCGCTGATGCGCAAAAAGGTGAAATCGGTCGCCTACGAAACCATCGAGGACCGCAAGGGCGGCTTGCCCTGCTTGAAGCCGATGTCGGAAATCGCCGGACGTCTGTCGATCCAGGAGGGCGCGAAATACCTTGAGAAGACCTTCGGCGGACGCGGTATTTTGCTCGGCGGCGTGCCGGGCGTTCGGCGCGGCCGGGTCGCGATTCTCGGCGGCGGCGTGGTCGGCATCAACGCCTGCAAGATGGCGGTCGGGATGAGCGCCGATGTCGAGGTGCTCGATTTGAATCAAGCGCGGATGGCTTATCTCGACGACGTCTTCTCGTCGCAAATCAACACCCTCCATTCCACCCCGGCAAACATCGAACGCGTGCTCGCCGAAGCGGATGTGGTGGTCGGCGCCGTTCTCGTGCCGGGCGCTAAGGCACCGAAGTTGGTGCGTAAAAAACATCTCTCGCTGATGAAACCCGGCGCGGTTCTGGTAGACGTAGCAATCGACCAAGGCGGCTGTTTCGAGACCAGCAAAGCTACCTCGCACTCGGACCCGATCTACCACGTAAAAGACATCGTCCATTATTGTGTGGCCAACATGCCGGGCTGTGTGGCGTTGACCTCGACCATCGCCTTGACCTCAGTGACGCTGCCGTACGGTTTGTTCCTCGCCGACCACGGCGTCGAGGCCTTCTGTCGCAAAGCCCCGAACTGGGCCAAAGGCTTGAACACCTACGGCGGCGCCTGCACCTACGAAGGCGTGGCGAGTTCGCTCGGGTTGGAGTACACGCCGGTCGCCGACGCGATCGGCTAAAGCGACCTGCCGGGTGCTGATGGCGATTTTGAGGTTTTCGCCGCTTCGCGTCGGATTCGATTACGACGACGATCACGACAACGACCACGAGGCTCCAAGCCCCGCCAAATCGTGGTCGTGATCATGATCGTTTTCGGTTTCGGTAAAAATACGTTGAGTACGCGGCCTTATGGCAATGGTTTGCCATAGAGTGGCGAGAGCTTGCCATACTATGGCAGGAGTTTGCCATATGCTGAGGGGGGCTGAACTCGCGGCCTAGGTTCTCGTCGCTTCGCGTCGGATTCGATTACGACGACGATCACGACAACGACCACGAGGCTCCAAGCCCCGCCAAATCGTGGTCGTGATCGTGATCGTTTTCGGTTTCGGTAAAGATACGTTGAGTACGCGGCCTTATGGCAATGGTTTGCCATAGAGTGGCGAGAGCTTGCCATACTATGGCAGGAGTTTGCCATATGCTGAGGGGGGCTGAACTCGCGGCCTAGGTTCTCGTCGCTTCGCGTCGGATTCGATTACGACGACGATCACGACAACGACCACGAAGCTCCAAGCCAAATCGTGGTCGTGATCGTAATCGTGATCGTAATCGGCAAAGATACCTTGAGTAGGCGGCCTATGGTAAAGGGTGGTCACGCGCCTTCGCCGCCCCAGGTCACGCAGCGAAGACCGAGTAGAAGTCCAGAAGTCCGACAGACCTCCTCGGGGCAGGCTGCCCATCACCCAAAGGCGAGCCCCGAACGCGAAAAGCTTGCCACTGCGGTGTCGGACGATTATCTCCACGCCCATGCAAAATTTTAGGCGACTTCTCTGTTGGACCCTGCTTGCCGGGTTCGTGATCTTCGGCTCGTCGTGCCGGACCACTACGGACAACATGGCTCGCAAGACCTCCGCCAAGACCTCCGCCAAGACCTCCGCCCAAGAGGCATCCAAGGCCGCAGAAAAACAAGCGCCGCGCAAACGTTCCTTCTTTAAACGCGAGAAAGTCGCCTACACGCCCGCGCCCGAAAAGCCGGACCCGATTCTGTTCATCGGACCCGACTCGGCCGGCACCGACGCGCCGGACTTCAGCGACGCCAATGCGGTGCCGATCGACGGCTTCGCGGCTGAGGTGGACGGGCAGATCATCACCATCGCCGAAGTCATGAACATGGCTTCGTTGTACAACCGCGCCATTCCGCGCAAGGCCAGCAAGGGCGATGTGATCAAGATGATGCAACTCAACTTCTTGCGCGCGCGCGGCCGCTTGATCCGGGACGAGTTGATCCTCGCCGATTTCCGCTCCAAGGGCGGCGTCATTCCGCAACAAGCGGTGCGCAAACGCATGGAGGAAATCGTCATCGACAAGTACGATGGCGACCAAGCCGCGATGCTCGAGGCGATGCAGGAGGACGGCATGTCGATGCGCGAGTTCGAGAGCCAGATCCAACGCAACATGTCGGTCATGGCGATGCGTCAGGAATATGTCGGACGGCCCTCGACCTTGTCGCCCAAAGCGGTGCGCAAAAGCTATCAAAGCCGCAAAGAGGAGTTTAAATTCGAGGAGGGTGTCGATGTGCGCTTGATCCTCGTGTCCACGGAGGAAATCGGTGCAGCCGCGGCGCGTGAAAAAATTGAAACCATCCGCAAACGCGCGGTTGAAGGCGAGTCTTTCGGCATGCTGGCAAAGCTCTACAGCGACGGCCCGAACGCCAAGAACAACGGCGAGATGGGACGCCACTCCACCACCGACATGTCGCCCGAACTGCTGGCCGCCATTGAGGGTCTCGAACCCGGCGACCTGTCCGAGGTGATCGAGTTCGACGGCAGTTTCGGACTGGTCGAGATCAACGAATTCAACCCTACCGACGGCTACACCCCCTTCGAAGAAGTTCGCGAGGAACTGCAAGCCGAGGTGATCGACGACGAGGCGCGCGAGATCGAGAACGAATGGATCCGGCAACTGCGCGATCGCTACGCCGTGGTCATTTTTGACCTGCGCTAACCGGTACATTTTGCCGACCGACATGACGGCTCAGATCTTCGAACTTGAACAAACGCAATCGACTCGGGAGGCCCCTCGCCCTTCATCGATTTGGAAATTACCATGATGAAAACCATCGGCATTACAATTGGCGACACCAACGGCATTGGTCCGGAAGTCGCGGTCAAAGCCGCGTTTAAAGAGGAGTGGGGCGACGCCCGCATTGTGCTCATCGGCCCGGCCGGCTACCTGCTCGACGTCTGCGAGGTGTTCGGCTTTGACGCGCCTGATCCTTGGGACGGTACCAATGATCCGGGTTCGGTCTCGATCTGGGAGCCGGAAGGCACCCTCGAAACCGAAGTGAAGTTCGGCACGGTCGACCCGACCGCGTCCACCGAGGCGGCGCGCTGGATCACGTTCGCGGTTGAGGCCTGTCAAGGCGGCGTGCTCGACGCGATGGTCACCGCGCCAATTTGCAAAGAAGGCTTTCACGAGGCCGGCATCGAGGTGCCAGGGCACACCGAATTGCTGGCGCAACTCACCAAGTCCGAACGCGTCGGCATGCTGCTGGTCGGCGGTCCGCTGCGCGTCGGTTTGGTCACCCGCCACCTGCCCATTCGCGAAGTTCCGGACGCGATCACGCCGGAGGCGATCCGTGAGATCACCGAACTGGTGGCCGAAGTCCTGCCCCGCCTCGGAGTCAAACGGAAGCCGAACATTGGGATCTGCGGACTCAACCCGCACGCGGGCGACGGTGGCACTATCGGCGTGGAAGACCGCGACATCATCGCGCCCACCGTCGAGGCCCTACGCAAGGACGGTTTGTTTGTCTACGGGCCGATTCCGGCGGACACGATTTTCCACAACGCCTTGTCCGAGATCTACGACGCGGTGATCGCGATGTACCACGACCAGGGGCTGGCGCCGCTGAAGATGCTCGCCTTTGACATCGGCGTAAACATCACGCTCGGCTTGCCGATCGTGCGCACCTCGCCGGACCACGGGACCGCGTTCGCGATTGCTGGCAAGGGCGTCGCCAACGCGACCAGCATGGTCGAGGCGATCAAGACCGCCATCCAATTGAGCGAAACGGCTGCGGCCACGACGGATTGAACATTCTGACTCGTGGTTCCTGCGCAGAAACCGCTTGTCGTTCGAGGGGTGATCTCGGTAAAAAGATGCCATGAAAATTTGGATTCTCCTTCCTCTATTGTCGTTCGCCTTGGCTATCCCCCTGTTGGCCGAAGAGCCTGCCACCAAAGCTACAACTAAAGCACCAACCAAATCTGCAACGACAGTCGCGACGGATGCGCTGGCGAAAACTGCGGGCCTCGAAAAAGCCACGTTCGGCGGCGGCTGCTTCTGGTGTACCGAAGGCATCTTCGAAAAGCTGGACGCGGTCAAAGACGCCAAGTCCGGTTACACCGGCGGCGAAACCAAAAATCCGACCTACGAACAAATTTGCAATGGCGATACCGGCCATGCCGAAGTGGTGGAGTTGCTCTACGATCCGAAGAAAATCACCTTCGAACAGCTGCTCGATATCCACTTCAAATCCCACGACCCGACCACGCTAAACCGTCAGGGCAACGACGTCGGCACCCAGTATCGTTCGGTGGTGTTCTATCACAATGACGCGCAGAAAGAGGCGGCTGAGAAGGCGATCAAGGCGCTCGATAAAAGTGGCACCTTCAAGAACCCGGTGGTCACGCAGGTGATGCCGGTCGTGAAGTTTTACGAAGCCGAGGAATACCATCAGGATTTCCAAAAGAAGAACCCGGGCCACGGCTATCTCCGCCATTCACTCAACCCAAAGCTGCTGAAGCTCGAGGACACGTTCAAGAAGATGAACGAAGGCAAGTAAGGACTTTGAAGCGCCTCGTGGGCGACGGCTAAAAATGACCGGCTATTGCTGAGGTTGGAACAACTCGCTGAACAAGCGAAATTCCTCGTCCCGGCTGGAGGACTTTCGCCAGACCAAGCTGATGGTGCGCGAGGCGACCATCGGTTCGTTCACGATTTCCGTCCCTTCCAGAAGGCCTTCGCTGATGGCCACTTCGGGTATAAAGGTATAGCCTATGCCGCTGTTTACCAGACCCTTCATGGTTTGCAGACTGTTGATTTCAAAGGTGTTCAACCGGGGGGAGCGGCGGAGGGAACAGGCCTCGAGGGCATGACCTCGGAGGCAATGGCTCTCGGCCATGAGTAGTAGCCGGTCGGTGGGCAGATCCGTCACACTGCTGCCAAGTCCCGCCACCTCGGAGGAAAGGGAAGGATGGTAGGCGAGATGGAAGGGATCTTCGAACAAACTCAGGGAATTTAAATTTTCCCGCTCGACCGCTTTATAGGGCAGGGCGAGCAGAAGGACATCCAAACGGCCTTGCAACAGCTTTTCGATAAGTTCGTCGCTGGTTCCCTCGGTCAGTTGCAAGGAGAGTTCGGGATAGGAGGTGGCGATCCGGCTGATCAAATCAACAAGAACGAATGGGATAATCGTGGGAATACCTCCGACTTTAAGCGGACCGGTCAGCATGCCATGGCTGGATTGCGACGCTCGAACGATGTTTGCGGCCTTTTCTAACACCTCCCGAGCCAAAGCGACGACTTCCGTGCCCACTTCGGTGAACACGAGAATCCGGTTACTCCGGTCCACCATCAGAGCCCCTAATTGGGTCTCCAGATTTTTGATGCCGGTGCTCAGCGTCGACTGGCTGACATAACAAGCGGCGGCGGCGGCATGAAAGCTGCCGTTGTCAGCGAGGCTCACAAGGTAGCGGAGTTGTTGTACAGTTGGCAGGTCCATTAATATTCAATCGGTTTTCTCGATGAATCCTTAGTGAATAGTCGAGTGAAATTTGGGGGGTGGGCACAAAAAAACGCCTCTCCGAACGGAGAGACGTTTTCGAACCGGATGAACCGGTTTTGAGCTTCTGCAACGGAGGTTGCGCTACGCTGGTTCGTCGGAGGCGACGAAGCGGTAGGTGATCGCACCGATCACGGCACCAACGATGGGAGCAACCCAGAACAGCCAAAGCTGAGCAAGGGCCGGACCTTGAACGAAGGCTGCAACGGCAGTACTACGGGCCGGGTTGACCGAGGTGTTGGTGACGGGGATGCTGATCAAGTGAATCAGCGTCAGTCCGAGGCCAATCGCGACCGGCGCCAAGGCGGCCGGTGCGCGTTTGTCGGTTGCGCCCATGATGATGAACAGGAACATCGCGGTCATCACCACTTCGCAGATAAGAGCAGCCATCATGCTGTACTTGCCCGGAGAGTGTTCACCAAAACCATTGGTGGCAAATCCGCCGATCTCAGAACCGTTACCGGTGGCGATGAGATAGAGGATGCCGGCGCCGGCCAAACCACCGAGCACCTGAGCGACGATGTATTGTCCGAGATCTTTGCCGGAGAATCGACCGCCTGCAAAGAGACCGATCGAGACCGCGGGGTTCAGGTGGCAACCCGAGATGTGACCGATGGCATACGCCATGGTGAGAACGGTGAGACCGAAGGCGAGGGAAACGCCAACGAAAGCAATGCCGAGGCCAGTGTCTGCGCCCGCGTCCATAAATTTAGCTGCCAAAACAGCACTTCCGCAGCCGCCCAAGACGAGCCAGAATGTTCCGATGAATTCAGCGATATATTTTTTCATGATTTCTTAATGATCCTTCTAGTTGGAATATATTATATGTGACAAACGCCATACAGGTTGGCGCAGAGGGAATCGCTTATAACTTCCAAGGAAGATTCCATCCGCCCAAACCCGTTAAACGGGGTTTGAACGGTAAGAAACGCCAGTAATTCAGGTTTTCAATGGCCGAATTCGGATTTATCCCAACTTTTTTGCCACAAGATCTTCGAGTTTCACCATGTCTACGGCGAACTTGCGGATGCCTTCGGCCGTCTTTTCGGTGCCCATCGCGTCCTCGTTGAGGAGATAGCGGAAGGTCTTTTCGTCGAGGTCTAACTTCTTGATATCAGATGACTTAGCCTCTTCCGGGTCGAGCTTGCGCGGCACCGCTTCATCGGTGTCTTGCAGCACTTGCAGCAGATTTGGGGAGATGGTCAGCAGGTCGCAACCGGCGAGTTCGAGGATTTGCCCGGTATTGCGGAAACTTGCACCCATGACCTCGGTCGACACGCCAAACTTCTTATAGTAGCAGTAGATCTCTTGCACCGACTGCACGCCGGGATCGTCCGCGCCGGTGTATTCCTCGCCGGATTTGGCTTTGTACCAGTCGTAGATCCGGCCGACGAACGGCGAGATCAACTGCACCTTCGCGTCCGCGCAGGCGACCGCTTGGCAGAGGGAGAACAGCAGCGTGAGATTGCAGTGAATGCCTTCTTTTTCCAGCACTTCGGCGGCTTTGATGCCTTCCCAGGTGGAGGCAATCTTGATCAGCACGCGGTCGCGCGAGACGTCGTTTTTCTCGTACAGCGCGATCAGTTCGCGGGCCTTGTCGAGCGTGCCCTGCGTGTCGAACGACAGTCGGGCGTCGGTCTCGGTCGAGACGCGTCCGGGAACGATGTCGAGAATCTGCATGCCGAAGCGGATCAGGATGTCGTCGATGACCCCCTCCACCCCGGCGTTCGGGTTGTCCTTCACGGCGGCGTCAACGATGGACTCGTATTCCGGCATGCTGGCGGCTTTGAGAATAAGCGAAGGATTGGTGGTTGCGTCCTGAGGCGCGTATTCCTTCATGGATTCGAAGTCGCCGGTGTCGGCCACGACTTTGGTGTATTGCTTGAGTTGGTCTAGTTGGGACATGATTTTTATGTAGGGGTTGGTTCGTTTGAAGAACGGTCAAATAGGGACGGGTTCTTGACTCGTCTCCTACAGTCTTTTTCCGGTTGTTCAATGGATTAACCGACAGGCTTGCCAGCGCGGGTTCGGCGGGATACAAGGGGCCGAACGCGAAAAACTAATGAGCTTCTACGACTACGAGAGCCGGATGGAACGGCCCTTGAACATCAAAATCCCCGAACTCCAATCGGGCGACCGCCTCAAACATATCATCTTTGCCGCGCAGTACTCGCCGCCCCTGCTGGAACGGCTGAGCGCTACCGCCGACCGGATCCGCGTTCTCGCCAAGTCCAAACCCGGCCACCAGTTTCTCAACAGCCTGCTGCCGCACCGTCGGGCGATGTTGTACTTCACCCAACCGAGCACGCGCACCTTTCTCTCGTTCAGCGCCGCTTGCCAGATTCTCGGCATCGTCTGCAACGAAGTGCGCGACCCGAACGTGTCCTCCGAGACCAAGGGCGAGTCGCCGTTTGATAGCGTGCGCATGTTCAGCAGCTATTTTGACGTGGTGATCATGCGCAGCAAAATGGCCAACTTTGCCGAATGCTGCGCCTACATGATGAACGATCTCGAGTCGACCAGTCGGCGCGCGGTGCCAATCGTCAACGGCGGTTCGGGCACCGACGAACACCCGACCCAGGCCCTGCTCGACTTTTACACCATCCGTCGCGCTACCCGTTATACGCGTCCGGGCAACCCCGACTGGCTGGCCGAGCTGCGCGAGTCCGAACCCGAACTCACCACTGGCGTCGCCAACAAAACCTTCGGCTTCTGCGGCGACATCGGCCGCGGGCGCACCATTCGTTCGTTGGTGCAATTGCTGTCCATGTACGAAGGCACCAAACTTTATTTCGTTGCGCCCGATCACGAGACCCTCAAACTCCCCGAAGCGCTCAAGGCCCGACTCGAAGCCACCGGCGTGACCGTCCGCGAGTTCGTTTCGTTCGACGATGTGGTCGACGGCAAACCGGTGATCGAACAACTCGATTGCCTGTACATGACGCGCATCCAGAAGGAACACAACGACCCCAAAACCGCCAACCCCTTCGCCGACATCGACTTCGACGGCTACAAGCTCAGCCGCAAACGCGTCGCCCGGATGAAGCAGTCCGCGATCATTCTACACCCCTTTCCACGCGACGAAAATTTCGGCGAAATCCCGCCCGAGATCGACCGCGACCATCGCGCGTTCTATTTCCGTCAAGCGCGCAACGGCATGTGGACCCGCGCCGCCCTGCTCGCGCATTTGTTCGATAGTGACGGCGCGATCGCCTCGTTCTACGACAAGTTCACGGCGGGTTGAGGAACGCGTCAGAGGCGAGTCCAAGAGATGCCCCTTCAGAGCGGAAATATCGTTGGCCCAGGACCTTGGGTTCAGTCGTCACTCCCTCACCCAAGGCTAGCATGAGGACATACCTTTGGTGTGAGTGAAAACCTCTTTGGGGAGTTCGCTGCAGATCCGTCCACTCTTGGGCAATGTCGCGAAATTGGCGGCGCTTCTTGACGGGCTTGCAGGTCCGCGTTCGAGACGTTTTGAGTCTTGCGGAGACAATGCAGCTGTCTTGCCTGTGTGGTTAAAATCCCTGAAGATGAACTTCTCCTTGGCGGAACCTTGCGGGCGAAGCGCGCCTTCAGGGAATATGCGAACTCGCCGCGAGAAAAAGACAGGCGATAACCAGGCATCCAAGTCCGAACTCGGTCAACAGCCCCCCCAGGATAAGAAGGAGGGAGCCGCCGATTCAGGTAAGAATCACAGGGGCCACCAGCGAAACTTATTCCTCGGCGTCCAATAAGGCCCGAACCTCTGCGGACGCGTCCGCGAGTTCGGGAATCCCTTTGGCCAGCGCGAGCGCCTTGCCGGCCTTCTCGCGTGCGCCGATGCGCATGAACGCGGGCGCGTCACACAAGTTGTCGAACACATCGGCGAGCTTGATCATCTTGGCGCGCCAATCGAACGCGGCCAGTTGCGCCAAATATTCCTCTTCGCGCCGCTCCCAGGGAACCCGCATGTCCTTGCTCATCGCGGCCACGATGTCGGCCACTTCCGAACCGAAATGCTCCTCAATCTCGTCGTAATCGGCCGTGGTGTCTTCGATGGTGTCGTGCAACACGGCTGCGGCTAGAACGACTTCGTCATCCACGCCGAACACATCACGGAGCACCATCATCACCCGCATCGGATGCGCGATGTACGGCGTCCTGCCGTCTTTACGGAACTGGCTTTGATGCTTGCGCGTCGCGTGGGAGATCGCTTCCTGCCACAGTCTTTTCATTCTTCTTCCTCTTCACCGCCGTCGGAGCCGCCCGCGAGCGGGAGATCGAGTTGGCCGCGTACGATCACTTTGCGACCGCTGGGAATCTCGGCATCCGAGGTGTCATACACCACGAACTTTACGCCAGGAAATTGGTCCGACAGGCGCGCTTCGATGTGCTGCTGAATCGCGGCCACGTTGTGCGGGTCGTCGTCGGAAAAACCGATGCTCACCGGCTTGTCCATGCCGTGTTCTTGGAGGATGCCGATGACGTGGTCGACAAAGTCCTCGATGGCCACCTGCTTGGCGGCCTCTTGACCCGCCGCCGCGCCGCTGCCTTCACCGAGAAACTCCAAAAATTCCGGCGAGGTCACTGCATGGTACTTGCCGAGGCTCAAATAGGCGTCGACCACCATGGCGTCGGTGTGGTCGTCGAGTTCGATGTCGAAGTAATCAAAATACTGTTTAAGATGATCGATCATCTCGGCGCGTTCGGCGTCGGTGAGCACGTGTTCGATGAAGTACTCGACGCCCTTGCGAATGGTTTTCGATTGGTGTCCGCGGGCGGTGACAATGCCGAACAGGCGCCCCTCGACCAAGGCTTGACGGAACGCGTGAAAGCTCGGCGCGGCCTCGTGTTCGCCGGCGATCACCGGCGCCAGCGCGGTACGCGTGTCGGCCAGAAATTGGCTCTCTGGCAAGTGTTCGAAATCCCGGAACTCGACAAAGGCTTTCTCCCAGTCGTCCTCGGGCGGGCGGTAGTTCTCCGTGTCGTTGCGCACGATCGAAAACACCGAGGTGGTCACCTTGATCGGACTCCAACTCAGCCCGTCTTTGCTGCGCACTTCCATGTGGATGCGCGTGGGCATGTGCAGGATGTTGTCATCCCAATCGAAGATGTAATATTTAAAGCCATGGGCTTCGAGTTCGGCGCGAACGTCCATATCAAATCCTTCCCCGAAACCCTGCCACGGTCAAGGACACGCCTGCATTGAAGCGGTCCGCTTGCGTCGACGCCATTTATCTCTCCACTGGCAGCTCGATCCGAACCGACGCCAGCTTCGAACGCTTCACAAAAAACTCTCGGTCCTCAAGCAGCTCGGCAATGGTTCGAATGTGTTTGGCCATACGGTCGTGGAGTTGCAGCACGTCTTTGTAGCGCAGGCCGGCGAGTGGATGCATGCGCTTGTTTTCCATTTCGTTCGCGAACCAAGCGTTCACCTCTTCCGCGGTTTCCTTGTAGGCCGCCACGCGTTGCTCGAGCCCGGCGCCGACGGGGGTGAAATCCGCGTGGTCGGGGTCGAGGGCATGCACCAGATCGGACAGCAAGTCGCTGGTTGCCGCCGCCAGATGTTCGAGCAGTTCGCGCGCCATCGGACTCATCTCCGACTCGCGGAACAGCCGGTTGTTGTGAGTGACCCGGTTGAGTTTTTCGATGTGGTCGCCGACGCGTTCGAGATCGATCATCGCGTCGTCGAGATGTTGAATGAAAATGCCCTGCCGACGCGACAGGCGGGTGCGCGCGAGTTGGTTGAGATACAGTTGACTGGCGGCGCGAGTCTCGTTGCTGATGCCTTCGAGTCGTTCGATGCGGCGGCGCAGCTTGCGGTCCGGGGCAAACATGGTGTCGGCGGTAATGCCATAGGCGCGGTGGCAGAGCCGGGCCATGCGGCCGAGTTCGCGCAGGACGGCGACCAAGGCATTTTCTGGGGTGCCGAGCAGGCTGTCGTCAAGAAAGCTGGCCTCGGGTTCGGTCGCGCTGCGGAACAACCGTTTCAGGCCGGCCAGAAACAGCGGCAGGAGAATCAGCGCAAGCACCGCCGCGACCACGTGCACCATCGTGTGCAGGTTCGCGGTCTGTCGGACCGCGTCCTGCGAACTCACCTGCGCCGCGCGTAAAAACAGCGGCGCGGCGGCAACTGCTATGGCTACGTTGAACAGGTTGAATCCAAGGTTGGCAAAGGCCACCCGACGCGCGTCAGGGGCGGTGCCGATGCTGCCAAGAATTGCGGTGATGCAGGTGCCGATATGGGCCCCGAGCACGATCGGCATCGCCTGCTCCACGCCACTCAATGCGCCACCGGTAAGCAGCGCGAAGCACATGCCGATCACGGCGCCGCTGCTTTGAATCACCGCCGTCAACGCGGCCGCAATCAGAATGCCGACCAACAGGCCGCCGAGGGTGCTGCCATCGACGCGTGCAAGAATGGGCTCCAGCGTTTCGCGGAACGGTTTGATCGCATCCGACATCAATTGCAGGCCGAGAAACATCAAGCCGAAGCCGAGCATGAAGCGGCCGATGTTGCGCGCGGGTTGGTCTTTGCGCACGACCGTTATGAGGTAGCCGATGCCGATGGCGAAGTAGGCGAGGTTGGTCAGCTTGAACGAGACCAACTGCATCGACAGCGTTGCGCCCACGTTCGAACCGATCACGATCGGCACCGCCGCGGCGAGCGAGAGCAGGCCGGCGTTGGTCACGCCGACCGTCATCAAGGCGGACGCGGTGCCACGGATTAGCGTGCCGAGTCCGGTGCCGAGCAACACGCCGAACCAGCGGTTGCGGGTCGCCTTGCCGACCACACGCCGAAAGCCCGCCCCGGCGGCGGCCTTGAGGCTGCCGGACATTTGGTCCATCCCGTAAAGAAACAGTCCCAATCCACCGAGGACGATCCCCACGCTGAGCAGTACTTCCATGAAACGACATCGCTACCCGCAAAGGGGCTTGTTGTTCAAGCTTCGGAAAGGGGAGATCGCGGAGAGCTGTTAGGCATAGAAGTCGAGGTCTTGATTGTTGAAGCGATGCAGCTTGGGGAAAACGTCGTGGAGTTGCGTGTTGTTCAGTCCGAACCATGAGGTCAAGGTGGCAGCGAATTCTTCCACCGCAACCGTTGGCACCCAGCTGGCGCGCTCACCGAACGGGGATTTGTCAGGCACCTGAAGATCGGGGATGGGCATGCGTTCGTAAAAGCGACTGCCGTTTACGGCGATATTGTTCCGGCTGCCGATGAGTTCTAAATCGTCCTCGTCCGAGAAGGGTTTCAACTCGATATACATGTCCTCCAAATCGGTGATTAAGTCGTCGTCACTGTCGCGGTCGAGCACTTCGATGTCGGTCGTCGCGGAACATGAACCGAGCGGAAGCACCGCGACGGGGGGCATATCCGTCCGCAAGTTCGAGGCGGGGATGATCTCCGCTTCCGATTCGCCCGGGACACCGGATGAAAATACCGACGTCGGGGCCTCCTGTTCCGCAGCGTTGCGGTTCGGTGGGAAAACAGGTTTACAGATACAGGCAGAGGTAGCTGGTCTGTTGTTCGACCTTCACGCCGAACTTCAGGTCTTTCTCCACTTCGAACGACTCGCCCGGACCGTACGTGGTCCACTCGTCGCTGCCGGGAAGTTGGATGGTCAGACCGCCGGTGACCACTTTCATGATCTCCTTGGTGGCCGTGCCGAACTCGTAATCGCCGGGCGCCATCACGCCCACGGTTGCCGGTCCGTCAGAAGTCTCAAAGGCGATCGATTTCACCTTGCCGTCAAAATATTCATTGGTCTTAAACATGGCCGCGTTCTGCGCGAGCGACCGGCGGTGCGGCAAGGAAAAAGCCGCTGCGACCTGCGGTCGGAAGGTGGAACATCGAAGGTGGAAGATCGCGGCAGACCCTGCGGGCGGAGAAATCTCAAATCTCGAATTTCAAATTTTAAAAAAAAAAACTGGAGAGTTAGGGCCTCTCGAGCCGAGTGCCGGTTTTCAAACTGTTTCTGATTTATGGCAGAAGCTTGCCATAGAGTGGCAAGAGTCTGCCATACGCTTGACCCTCGGGTCCATTACGAGTCGCCCGGATGGGCGGCCTCCCCACGTTAATACCGCAATCCAGTTGTTGAAATTAATCGAACATCATCGCCAGCATCTCGTCTTTCACCTCGGTCATTTTCAGATCCTTGCTGCCACGCGAACTGAGAAACACCGGCGCGTCGTCGGACGCGGCCGCGTCCACCAAACCATGCGATCCGCGAACCAGCGAAGCATCGAGCGGGATGACGTCCATGAGATAGCGGAAGCCGAGTTTTTTGCGCAGCACTTTGCTCGCGATCTTGAGTTTGGGGGCGGCGATGGCCGGGTCGAGAAAGAGTTCGCAGGGGTCGTAGCCGGGCTTGGAATGGATCGCAACCGTGCGCGCGAAATCGGGCGCGTCGGCATCGTCGAGCCAGTAGTAATAGGTGAACCAAGAACCCGGCGCGGCCTCGACGAACAGGTCGCCGGAGCGCGGATGGTCGAAGCCATCATGCACCGCGCCGACACCGGCCTGGCCGCTCAAAAAGCCACGCACTTCCGCCGGGTCGTCGCAATAGATGTGCGCCACTTGATGATCGGCTACTGCGAAGGCGCGGCTGCGGGAATAGTTGATCAGTTCGCCGGCGGCATTGCGCATCACCGACAGCCAGCCTTGTTCGCGGAACAAGCGGTTGAGGTGCACCGGCTTGTCGACCGCCGCGATCGCGTAGCCGCTGAGCACCATGATCTCGACGCCGTTTCCACTGCTTCCGTCTTGATCGGCGGTCTCGCGAACCGCGTCGATCAAGCCGCCCGCGACCGCGTCGAGCGCCGCCACTTCGGACGCGATCCCGGGCGCGTCCGGCCCGTGGCTTTGCTGCATGTAGTCGAGGTGGGGGAGATAGACGAGCGAGAGGGTCGGCGAACGGTCGCGGAACAATTGCTGGGCCGCGTTCGCGATCCACTGGGTCGAACTCAGATCGACCGCCGGCCCCCAAAACCGGAACAGCGGGAAGTCGCCGAGGTCGGATTGGAGCTGGTCAGCGAGTTCGTGGTCGCTGGTGTAGACGCTGCCGTGCTTGCGTCCGTCGGCGAAATAAACCGGACGCACGTTCACGCAGAGATCGGCGCTCGAGGCCATGCCGGGCCACCAAAAATGCTTGAGGCAGGTGAAGGAGGGGTTCCGCTTTTTTGCCGCCTCCCAGACCATTTCACCAGCGACGAGCTGTTCGCTCTGGCGCCACATGAACACCTGGTCGTGACCGCGGTCGTACCAGCCGTTGGCGACGATGCCGTGTTCGGCGGGGGCGAGTCCGGTGCAAAAACTGGCGTGCCCGGGCATGGTGACGGCGGGGCGTTCGGGCAGGACCGAACCCGGCGCAGCGCCCGGACCCGAACCAGCCAGCGCGCGCAAGTTCGGCGCGTGGCGTTCGACCATGCCGCGAGTGAGTCCGGGGATTTCGAGGACCAGCAGGCGTTTCATCAGGTTCGAAGATCCAAGGCTAGGGTCAGACCTTCAAATTGCGCAGCGCGTCGATCCGCTTCAACACCGGTGGGTGCGTATACTCCAAAAACACTTTCAACGGGTGCGGCGTGAGATTGCCGAGGTTGTCGACCGTGAGTTTTTTCAACGCGTCGATCATCGGTTGCGTCTGGCCAGTGGTCGTCGCCGCGAACGCGTCCGCCTCGAACTCGTGTTTGCGCGTGAACCAAATTTGAACCAGACCGATCAGGGTCGAGATCGGCGAAAACAAAAAGCCGAACAACATCATGCCGATGTAGATTTTGTTCTCCGCGAACACCACACCGAAGGCCTCGTACAGCGCCGGCGTGCGCAAGAACAGTCCGAGAATGAAGAACATCAAACCGGTGCTAGCGATGCCGATCACCAGCATCTTTTTGATGTGGTGCAACTTGCAGTGGCCGATCTCGTGAGCCAGCACGGCGACCAGTTCGGTGACGCTGTGGTTCTCGATCAGCGTGTCGAACAAGCCGATGCGGCGGGTCTTGCCGAAGCCGGTGAAATAGGCGTTGGCCTTGGTGCTGCGCTTGCTGCCGTCGACCGAAAAAATGCCGCTGACTTCAAAGCCTTGCTCGTTGGCGTAGTTGCGGATTTCGGTTTGCAGTTCGCCCTCTTCGAGCGGTTCGAACTTATTGAACAGCGGCATGATCACCACCGGGCCGATGTACATGAAAAACAGCTGGATCAAGGTCAGCGCAATCCAGGCCCACAGCCAAGCGAGCGGCACGCTCATGAAAATCCACAGCACCGCCGCGAACACCGGCGCGCCGAGCACCACGCCGAGTCCGAGGCTTTTTATCAGGTCGAGGATGAAGGTTTTCGGGGTGGTTTTGTTGAAGCCGTATTTCTCCTCGATCACGAACGTGGAGTAGATCGAGAACGGCAGGCCGACGATCATCGACAGCAGCACCAGCAAGCCGGCGTACAGGAGCGCGCGCGGAATCGTGCCGGCGACCCAGCCGCTGACCAGCAGTCCTTCCACGAAACGGTCCACCCAGCCGAAGCCGCCGAGCAGAATAAAGGCCAGCGTGAGCACCAGCGAGACGGTGGCGCTGATCAGGCCGAAGCGGGTGCGTTCGCGCAGGTAGCGCTGCGAGGTCGCGTACTTTTCCGCGTCGTAGACATCGCGGAACTCGCCCGGAATTTCCGGGTCGGCGTGTTTGAGGTTCAAGGTTTCGACCACGAGATCGAGCAGCCAGCCGACCACCAGCAAACCGACCGCGACACATAAGATAGTTAGAGCCAAAGAAGACATAGACTCGGGTGATGGCAGAAGTCGGCGTCGGATTCAACCCGACAGAGCGACTGCGGGCCGCAAGGGTCGGGCAAGGATCAGCGCAGCTTCTTCGTAGTCTGTGATGCCACTACGACCAATCGATCAAGAGAACGGGGAGGATAGAGATCAATGTGAGCTTTAGCCCCACCTTATCCAGCTGAGTTCGTCGTCATCACGATTTCATTGACCATGAGCCCATAATAGAAGCCGCGTGCTATAAGCGTGGTTGAAGCGTCAACAGGGATTGCAAACCACTGGCCGCATGGGTTAAGGAGAAACCATGGACTGGTACTACACACAAAACGACACTCAATCGGGACCGGTCACCCAGGACCAACTGACTGAGATGGTTCGCAATGGCAGCGTGCGGCCCGATGAACTCGCTTGGTGCGAGGGCATGGGCGACTGGGAGGCGATCAACCAGATCGCCACCTTCAAACGGTCGATCCAGCCGCCGCCGGCTCCGATGACCCCCGTGGCCCGCCCGCAGTCCGCCGCCCAAAGCGGCGTGGTCAACCCCTATCAGCGACCGGCCGACCGGACTGAGGCGCGGCCGCAGGTGGGCGGTCGCGCGCAGCAGATAAACAACGGCCTGGTGCCGGCGATTCTGGCAACGATTTTCTGCTGCCCGATTCCCGGCATTGTCGCCATCGTGTACGCGGCCCAAGTGAGCGGCCACACCCAACAGGGCGACATCCGCCGGGCGCAGGATGCGGCCAACTCGGCCAAGACCTGGACCTGGGTCGCGTTCGGCTTGGGGCTTGTCTTCGTCCTCATCCAAGTCCTCATCGGCGTCTTCTCGGTTTGAGAAATCGTCATAAAATCCGTTGACGAAGCGACCTCTGTGCGTATAGCCATGCTCCGCTTTGCTAATTGTACAGCTATCCGTGCTCGGGTGGTGGAATGGCAGACACGCTAGCTTGAGGGGCTAGTGGGGGCAACCCCGTGCAGGTTCGACTCCTGTCCCGAGCACCACTTTTTCTTTCACTGAACCCTTTCTCCCCCGTTCCTCTGCGGCTCCGTTTTTTTTCACGGGACAAAATTGGCATGAGTCCGTTTTACCATGTTCTGATCCAGACCCCGGCCATGATCGCCGGGCTGCTCTTCCTACTGAAAAACTAGACATGACGGACGGTCAACTGCAATGACCAGCATCGCCAATAACGACGCGTCCGGCGAAAACTTTTACAAATGAAAAGCTGACGGGTTTGGCGTTGAGTTCCATAGTAAAGCCCGCATGTTGACCGTGATGTTCAGGCTTTTATTCTTCACCATCTACTTTTGTTCGTTTTTTGGCACCAACGCCGTGTTGGCGCAGGATTCCCGCGCGGTAGGGCTCGACGAACTCATCCAGCGTGCCCTTGATAACGACTTGGATATCATGTCCCTGCGCTCTAAAGCGCAAGTAGCCGCCGCCGAAGTTGGGATCGCGCACCCGTTCAAGAACCCGGAAGTACGGCTGGGCTACTCCCATCGCTCTAGCGCCGCCCTGCCGCAGTTCACCGAGCGGATCACCGAAAACATCTCTGAACAAGGCCGCCGCAACAGCTCGTTCGCGCAAAATGGCACCTTCAACGGCACCACTCAGCGCAACCAAAACTATATCGAGGTCAATGGCGCGTCCAGCCGCACCACCGCCACGAGTCTCAGCCCCGACGGCAACAGTGTGACCTTCGACCGCAGTGGCAACAGCTCGTTCGGCAACTTTACCGAAAACTCCGGCAGTGCCTTTGGCGGCGTGCAGTCGGGGAACCAAAGCAGCACCGAAACCTTCTCCAACAACCGAGTGGTCACCACCACTCGCGAGATCAACGGCCGCAGCACCCGCGAAACCACTACCGAACGCACCCTCGAAAACTTCAGCGAGGACCGCGCCTCGAGTTCCACCAGCTCGACCGGCGGCGAGTTCGGCGAAAACCGCACCGGCAGCAGCAGCCAGACTGAAACCACCAGCCGCGCCCGCAACGGTGCGCTCAGTTCGGAAACTGACCGGAGCTTCAACAGTGAATCGCGCGACCGCAACGGCAACTTCAGCGAACTCGAAACCGGCAGCGAAGCCGAACGCCGTGTCGGCCAGAGCGACGAGACGATCACCTCCGAAACCATCCGCGAGGAGGAGGTGTTCGGCGACGATCCCAACGCGCCCATCGATAGCTTCTCCGGCGAGATCCGTCTCTACCCGCGCAACCCTTGGGAAATGCGCGCACATACCGGACGCGCGATGGCCGAGGTCTCGATGGCCGAGTTCATGGTTGAGGCGCGCGCCCGCGAAGTCATCGAAGACGTGCGTTCGCACTACCGCGAAATCCAAATCGGCCGCATGAAACGCGCCCTCAAAGAATACCACTTGGAGCAGGCCGAAACCGATCTGGACGCGTTCGAACTGCGCGCCGCGCAACAGGTCAAGCGGCTCACCGACCTGACCAAACACCGGCTCAAGATCATCAAGTTGGAAGGCGAAATCACTCGGCACACCGGCACCATCGAACGCGACTTCCGTTACCTCGCCCAGCTCGCCGGTCTCAGCTTCGACGAAACCATTGACTTTGATGACGACGTCGAAAGCCGCTGGCTCGAACTCGGCGGACTGCAACTCGACACGCTCGCCGACATCGCCTTCACCCGCAACGCCGACCTCGGCCGCCTGATCCACCAGAGCGAACTCGTGAAGCGCAACGTCGAGATCGACAAGGCACAGCGCATCCCATGGTTCAGCCTGCTCGCCGCCTCCTACGACTACGACGAACGCTGGGACGCCAAGTACCGCGACGAATGGGGTCTCACGGTCGGCATCGAAATTCCGCTGTTCGCTTGGCTGAACAAGAAGGACAAGGTCAACAAACTCGCGCATGACACTTTGCTCCGTCAGGCCGAGACCATCCGCGCCAATGTCCGACGCCGCATCGAGGCCAGTTTGGTCCAACTCGAAGGTGCCGCCAACAACGTCAGCGGGTTCCGCGCCAAGGGCGATCAAATGCGAATGAAAGCCCAGAACTCGCTGCGCAGCCTGCCCGCAAACCATCCGCAAGTGATCGAAATCACCCAAGCCTACGAAACCATCCTACTCGACTTGGACAACACCGAGCTCGACTACTACACCGACTACATCCGCGCGTTGCTCGCGTTCGAATCGGTGATGGGTACCGACTTGGAAGACCTGTTCATCGCCATGCCGACGGTGAACCCCGGACAAACCGGCATGCTCACCGGTCACGGCCGCTCGCAGGCGACCAGTTCGCTGGGGTCCGCGCCCGTAGTGCCCGCCGTCCAAGTGGTGCCGAAGCAACAATTCACCCCAGACGGGTTCCCACTCGCCCGCACCTTTCCCGTGCCCGCCGGCAGCACAACGCCGAACACCCAATCCTTGCAAAGTTCAGAATCGTGGCAACCAATCCGCCAATCGACGCAGATCCAGCCCCATGCCGCGCCGACATCGTATACCACACCGGTACCGTACACCGCGCCGGCACCGTACACCGCGCCGGCACCCACGCCCTATGTCGCCCCCGCGTCGGCACCACTAGCGATCCCGAACGCCCCCACGATCATCACCGATCCGATTCCCGCCGTCCCGGCCCTTCCCAATCTGGCCCCGCGTTATCCCGGGACTTCGGTCTTGCCCGGCGCATCGACCTTGCCAAGCGCACCGGTTCTGCCGGTCATTCCGCCAGCGCCGCCGGTTCTGCCCTGAACGCCTCATGAAGTCTCACACTCCCGCGCCCGCGCTAAGGTTGGCGTCCATCCGGAGCGCTGGCGGTACCGTCCGCCTTCCGGGTTCCAAAAGTCTGTCCAACCGGATTCTCCTGCTCTCGGCACTGGCCGAAGGCACGACTGAGATCCACAACCTGCTCGATAGCGACGACGTTCGCCACATGCTCGGTGCGCTCGACCTGCTCGGCGTTCACCCCCACTTCGAACTGGAGAACCGGCTGGCCGTCATCCCCGGATGTGGCGGCCCCCTTTCGACGGATGCCGAGTTCGAACCGGGTTCGATCTTTCTCGGCAACGCCGGCACCGCGATGCGTCCGCTCACCGCCGCGCTTGCCGCTTCGCACGGCAGCTTCACGCTCACCGGCGAACCGCGCATGTATGAGCGCCCGATCGGCCATCTGCTCGCCCCGCTACGCGAACTCGGGGCGACCATCGATTGCACCAAGGATGAAGGTTATCCGCCGCTCGACATTCGCGCCACCGGGCTGCGCGGCGGTAGCGTGTCCATGGATGGTTCGGTCTCGTCCCAATTTCTCACTGCCCTGCTGATGGCCGCGCCGCTCGCCGAGGGTCCGGTGACGATCACGATCGACGGCGACCTCGTCTCCAAACCCTACATCTTGATCACGCTCGACGTGATGCGCAAGTTCGGCATCGAGGTCGAACGCGAGGACTGGCACACCTTCCACGTTCGGCCCGGCACCTACCAGTCGCCCGGCAAAATCGGCGTCGAAGGCGACGCCTCCTCCGCCTCCTACTTTCTCGCCCTCGCCGCCATCCGCGGCGGCACGATCCGCGTTCAAGGCGTGGGCAGCGACAGCGTTCAGGGTGACGCCAAGTTCGCCGAAGTGCTCGGCGACATGGGTGCCCAAGTGAAGTTCGGCCCGGACTGGACCGAAGTCACGCGCGGCAAGCAGTTGAGCAGCGGTAAATGGCTGCGCGGCATCGACGCCGATTTAAATCACATTCCCGACGCCGCGATGACCATCGCGACGACCGCCTTGTTCGCCGAGGGGCCGACTGTGATCCGCAACGTCGCGAACTGGCGGGTGAAAGAAACCGACCGGCTCGCCGCCATGGCGATCGAGCTACGCAAAGTTGGCGCGACGATAGACGAAGGCCAAGACTATATCGCGATCACCCCGCCGGACCGGCTGCGTTCGGCGGCGATCGACACCTACGACGACCATCGTATGGCCATGTGTTTTTCGCTGTGCGCCTGCGCCGATGCGAAGGACGCCGAGATCACCATCAACGACCCCGGTTGCGTTTCGAAAACCTTCCCGGACTACTTTGAAGTTCTGGAAACGGTTTGCGGTTGAGCGGTTTGTGGTTGAGCGACGACTTCGACTTGGAAGTCGGCCCCGAACGAGCGCTTCCGGAGGTTCGCGGCAACTAACCTCCGTCGCTCCGTGCTCCCCGTGGTCGCGTAGCGCACATCGGTTTTACCACGGAGGACACGGAGGCACGGAGGGATCTCGAACCGGAGGTTCGCGGCGGCTGAGCCGTATGCGTTCCCTGAACGCGCCCCGGGGGCCGCCAGACAGTAGCTCGGTTGCCGCCAATTCCAAAACCTTGCCATCCATTCCGGCCGAAACAGAACATCCCCCGTGACAGGCCTGCCAGGATCGTGAATGAAACGTCGGTCAATGAAATTTTGAAGACAGACTACAAAATTTTGTCGATTGGTATTTTCCATGGAAATGGTGCAAGGAACGCCACCGAAGGCGTACCTCATGTATGAGACCGAGACTGCTGACGCCGAAGATTCCCGCCCTGATTTCACTCCTGTTCGTCCTCGGACTGCTGGCCGCCACCGCCGCCGAACGTAAACCGAACGTGGTAATCATGTTCTTGGACGACTCCGGCTGGGCGGACTTTCACCCGTTCGGCAATCCGCCCTACGCCACCCCGAACGTCGAACAACTCGCCAAAGACGGGTGCCGGTTCAATAATTTCTACGTGCCACAGGCGGTCTGCTCCGCGTCGCGCGCCGCCTTGATGACCGGCTGCTTTCCCGGACGCACCAAAGTGTTCGGCGCCCACGGACCCAAAGATGGCGGACTCGATCCGAAATTCGCCACGCTCGCGGAGATCCTCAAGCCGGCCGGCTACGCCACCGGTTGCTTCGGCAAGTGGCACCTCGGCGACGCCGAAGGCCGCCGCCCGCTCGACCGCGGCTTCGATGAAAATGTCGGCATCATGTACTCGAACGACATGTGGAAAAACCACCCGGGCAATCCGAAACACTGGGGGAAATATCCGCTCATTTGGTGGGACAACGGTGAACACAAAGTGCCGGAGGTCGACCACGAACACCAAAAGGAATTCACCAAGTGGATCACCGAGGCCGCCGTCGACTTCATCACTCGCCACAAAGACGAACCCTTCCTGTGCTACATCCCCCATCCGCAGCCGCACGTGCCGCTGTACACGAGCAAGGCCTTCGAGGGGAAATCAGGCGCTGGTTTGTACGGCGACGTGATGTTGGAACTCGACTGGTCGATGGGCCAAGTGGTAAAGGCGCTCAAGGACAACGGACTCGAAGACGACACCATCGTCATGTTCACCTCGGACAACGGCCCGTGGGTTTCCTACGGCGATCACGCCGGCGCAACCCCGTTCCGCGAAGCCAAAGGCACCAGCTTCGACGGCGGTTGCCGCAGCGCCTGCATCGTGAAATCCCCCGGCGAGATCAAACCGGGCACGACCTCGACCGCCACCTGGTGCAGCGTTGACGTCGTTCCGACCATCGCAAAACTCGCCGGCGCGAAACTGCCCGAGGGCGGCGTCGACGGCCATGATGCCTGGCCGCTGCTCACCGGAGACGCCTCGTTCGAGAACCCGATCCCCTTCTACGAACAAACCATCGGCGGCGACTTTCAAGGCTTCATCACCGGCGACGGCGCATGGAAGCTGCACGTCCCCCACGCCTACCGCAGCCTCAAAGCCCCCGGCAAAAACGGCAACCCCGGTCCGTACCTGCAAAAGCGGATCGGCTACGCCTTGTTCGATATGAAAAAGGATCCGCACGAGACCGTGAACGTGATTGAGCAGCACGCTGAGGTCGGCAAACGATTGGTCGGTTTGGCCGAAGCGCACCGGAAGGAATTTTTCCCGAAGAAGGCCGCGTTCGAGTGGGCGCCTTGACCCTCGAACATCTCCTTTTCATTGGAGAGCGATGGGCCTCCCGAGCCGATTGGGCGTCTGACGCTAAAAGATGAGTCTGACCCGATGAAATCCCGCGCTACCGTTGTGGCGGGGCGTGCTACGACCTCAACTCACCGAAATCCGAACACCCGACTCGAGCGGCTCCAGCTCGAACGCCACATCCACGAACGAGCGAATCGTTTGGATGTTGGTGCGGATGTGGTTGGTTTCGCTGAACGTGGTGAAGCTGCCGCCACCTGCCAGCGCCATCGGCAGCAGCAGTTGGTCGGCAAGATGGAGGCCAACGGTCACGCCGCTGTCGAGATAGTTGCGCATGGCGTTGGCGGCCCGCTTGGCGACCTGTTCCGAGGACACGCCAAACGCGCCATGCGCCGCGGCCCGTTCAGTGACATGCTCGAAGGCGTGCTCCACTTCCAAGATGTTTCCGGGCCCCGAAGACTCGTCCGCTTGATGAATCTGCGCGCACGCGGCCGGCCAATCGAGCCGCTTGCACACCGCCTTGATTTCGCGTTCGGCGACCTTCGCATCGATGTGCGCGAGGGTGCAATCGATGCGCCGCGCTTCCGGTTCGACCGGCGCGCCGCGTTCGGTGAGGTGCAGTGCCTTCAGTTCGCTCAGCTCTGCGCCAACATGAATTTCGAGCAGTCCGCCACCCGCCGGAACAAAGCCGTGGCGCACCACGTTGAGTTCGGCCGCGGCGCCCATCTTGGCCAGCTGCGGCAGAAACACCCGGTTGATAAAATCGGCGGACGGCGCCATCGGATTGTGCGTGCCGCCTTCCAAATGCAGGGTGCTCGAACCCGACGCAAACCATAAGGCCGGCAGCAAGGTTTGCGCCAGCAGCGTGGTACTACCGGCTGTGCCAATCGCAAATTTATAAGCGCCCGCTTTCACCGAACCCGGCTGGAACACCAGTTCGCGCGAGTCGAGTTCGGCGCCGTCGACCGTACCACCGCTCACCGCCACCGCCGCGCGGACACAGGTCAGGTGTTGGCGTTTGAGGCCGCCTTTTTTGCGCTTGCCGCGAATGTTCACGATCCGGAATCCGCGGCCGGTGATCATCGAGAGGGAGAGCGCGGTGCGGAGAATCTGGCCGCCGCCGTCGGCGCCGTCGAGTTGGATGAGAGAGGGCATGATATGAAGAGGTGAAATTGGAGAAGTTAGAGGTGCAGTGATCGGTCGGATCCGTCTGATCGGACCGATCATATCGTGGCGTGGCCTGCGGCCTATAACCGTCGTGTTCCTTTACAGTTGGGATAGGCGTTGCAGCCTAAAAATTGTTTGCCGGCATGTTCGCCGGTCTTGGCGGTTCGGAGTACCATTTTGCTCTTGCACTGTGGGCACGCTGGAAACTGGTCGCTTTGGTTTTGTTCGTTGCGGTGCTCGATTCGTTTGGCCGCCAAGGCCTCGGAATATCCACCGTCCTCGATGAACGCCTTTTCCAGTGCGTTTATTTGCTGATCCAATAAGTAGTTGGCCTGATGAATGAGGCAAATCAGAGCGTTGGCACGAACAAAGGCATCAGCATTGTCGAGCCACTTGGCGTAGAGGTCATAGCGTTGCATGTCATCAAGTTGTGGCCAGCGGTCGCGGTTCGTGGTCGCTACTTCCCGCACCGCTCTCGCTTCCGGACTGTCGACGACCCAAGCCTTGCGCCGCCGCTGGCGAATGTAGTCTTCGTAGTCGAGCAACAGCTCTTCCAAACTGGCGCGCGCAACGTTTACCAAACGAAGTTCGGTTTTGCTGCTTACCGCCCCGGCACGCGAACCCTCGGCAATATTTTGCCGACCGCTACGCGCGGCTTGGATCATTTGGTCGATAGTCCTCGAACGCCGGTCGAGAAACTTCTCACAGAACCAAACCGTGGCATCATAAATGATCGTTGTCGTCTGGAAACTCCGTAGCTTTCGGTAGCCTCCGCTTTTTCTAATTCGTGCCACGGTCTGGTGTTCTCCAAGTGCTCTTGTGGAACTTGATCGGTCGGATCCGTCCGATCCGACCGATCGTTTTTTACCTTATCTAGTGCTTAGTCGTCGGCTTTGCTGGCGTCCTTGATCACAAAGCGGGCGTCCAGCTTGGCCACGGTGTGCGCCAGTTCGGCGGACTCGACGCTGCGCAGGACTTCGGCGAAATCCTTGTACGCGTCGGGGGCCTCGTCGCGCGGGTAGGCGCGGCAGTTGGACATCACATCGTGGGCGTCGAGTTCGGTGTCGACCTGTTGCTGGTCGAGCGCGCGGACCGCGGCCTTGCGGCCCATGCAGCGGCCGGCGCCGTGGTTCACCGAGTAACAGCTCGCTTCCGCACCGGGCAGCGCCGCCATCACCACCGAACCGTCGCGCGGATTTCCGGGCAGCAGAATCGGGTGACCGGTATCGGCGAAGGGCGTGTCCTTCAACGCGTGGTGACCACCCGGGAACGCACGGGTCGCGCCTTTACGGTGCACCCAGGTCGGCTTGTTGTTGACGATTTCCTCGCGGGCAATGTTGTGGCTGATGAAGTACACCAGCTCGCCGGTGGTTCCCGGCAGCACTTCCTGGAAGGCCTCGAGTACGAGCGCGTTGATCATCATGTGGTTCACCGTCGCAAAGTTCGCGCCGAGCGCCATGTCGTCGAGGTACGCGCCCGCTTCGGGCGTCCCGAGCGGCGCGTAGACCAGGTGACGGTCGCCAGCCGGGTACGGAGTGCCCCACGTTTCGAACAAGGTTTGCAGCGCACGGAACTGGCCGCTGGCGAGATCGTGACCGAACCCACGCGATCCGCAGTGCGATAGAAAGGCGACGTGGCCGTCTTTCAGTCCGAACACTTTTGCGGCCTCGCGGGCAGCGGGTGTGTCGGCAATGGTCACGCGTTCGGCTTCGCCGAAGTGGTTGCCGCCGCCGTACGAACCGAGTTGGCGCACCTTCTTGGCAAAGCGCTGTTTGTAGTTCCGCGGCTTGTGGTTCAGCATGCGGTCGAGTCGATCGCGCAGACCGTCGGCGGTGCCGTCGTGGGACGTGTGAACGCTGTCTTCACAGCGCTCCGCCCACTCAGGCGGGATGCCGAGCGCTTCGCAGACCTCGCGCGAGGCACCTTCGGTGACGGCGCGCACGCCCATCGGTTCGTCGACGTGACGGCCTTTCTTCACCGAACGCTGCCCTTTGCCGGCACCGGTCGGAGTGCGTTCGCAGATGGCGTTGATCAGGGCGCGACGCACGCGCTTGTCGTTGATCGCCTCGTCCGGCACGTCGAGTTGCAGCAGCGACATCGAACACTTGATGTCCACCCCGACGGGTCCGGGATAGATGTGGGTCGGCGACGCGAGAACGCAACCGATCGGCGCGCCGTAACCGGCGTGCGCATCGGGATTCAAGACCACTTCGGTCACGCCCGGCGACTCGGCCACGTTCAGAACTTGGCTCAAGCAGGTGCCGTCAAAACCGTCGCGGATCGCTTCGGTGCCGATGACGGTGACCGGCTTTTGTTTCGGATTGCGTGCCGCCAGAAAGCCGGTGGCTTCGCCGGTTGCACGGATGTTGTGAGACGGGCTGGTTTTCGCTTGTTCAGTTGCGTTCATGGTTTTGTCGTTTGGTCGGGTGTTGAAAAATGGAAGATGTCTGCAAAAAGGCGACAAGAAGTGATGAGACATTTTTCAGCTGCTGGGCGAACCAGCACATCTGACGTGGATGTAGTCTCATCGGCATTCGCCTAGATTGAGAGATTGAAATGGTTGTTTGAATCAGGTTCCAATAGAGTCTTGTTAGCCATGTGGTTTCTCCGGGTTTGGTTTCTCCGGTTTGGATTGCCTGAGACCATAGCAAGGGACGTGCCAACCTTTGAAAACGTCGCAGGTAAAAGTCGCAAACGCCTTATTATAAGTGACATATAAAATATCAGAACAAGGTTAGACCATGTCCGTCGTCTTCAAAATACATCTTTTTATCTACTTATTTATCTTTCTGGATGCATTAATCGACCCATGAACCACGTCATCGGATTTCTCGGCACCAAGCTCGACCACAAGGGCGGAACGGGCCATGGCCGCTGGGAAACGTGGCGACCGACGGTCGGGCTTTGCCAGCAGGAGAAATTTCAAGTCGATCGCTTTGACCTGCTTTACGAAGAGAAATTCGAGGCGCTGTGCGAGCTGGTCTGTGCTGACATCAAGCAGATCTCGCCGGAGACAGAAGTCCGGCCGATTCCGGTTTCGCTGCACAACCCGTGGGACTTCGAGGAGGTCTACGAGACGATCCTGGGTGTGATTGAGTCGATCGCGTTCGAACCGGAATCGACCCAGTACTTCGCGCACATGACCACCGGCACGCACGTGATGCAGATCTGCCTGTTTCTGCTAGTCGAGTCCAACCACCTGCCCGGCAAGCTCCTGCAAACGGGACCCGCCCGCACCCGAGGTCGCGCGAAGCCGGAGGGTACGATTCAGATCATCGATCTCGATTTGTCGAAGTACGACCGCCTAGCCACGCGCTTCGAGAAAGACCAAGCGGCGGCGCGCGATTTTCTACGCAGCGGTATCGCCACCCGCAACGCGGCGTTCAATCAACTGATCGACGAGATCGAAGTGGTCGCGTTGCGTTCGACCGCGCCGATGTTGCTCAGCGGACCGACCGGCGCGGGCAAGACGCAACTGGCGCGGCGCGTGTTCGAACTGCGCGCCCAGCGCTGCGGCTTGGCCGGGTCCTTCGTCGAGGTGAACTGCGCGACCCTGCGCGGCGACACGGCGATGAGTAGCTTGTTCGGCCACACCCGCGGCGCGTTCACCGGCGCCCAGTCCGAACGACGCGGCTTGCTGCGCGAAGCCGACGGCGGCCTGCTGTTTCTCGACGAGATCGGCGAACTCGGCGCGGACGAACAGGCGATGCTGCTGCGCGCGCTCGAGGAAGGCACCTTTCTTCCGGTCGGCAGCGACAAACCGGTATCGAGTTCGTTCCAGTTGATCGCCGGCACCAACCGCGAACTCGGCGCGCGCGTGGCTACGGGCGAGTTCCGCGGCGACCTGCTGGCACGGATCCATCTGTGGTCGTTCGAACTGCCCTCGCTGGCTGAACGCCGTGAAGACATCGCCCCGAACATCGACTACGAACTGCGCCGGTTCGAAGAACGACACGGCCGCGCGGTGAGTTTCAACAAGGAGGCGCTGGCGGCTTTCCTGAAGTTCGGCGAGTCGAACGAGAGTTCGTGGCAGGGAAATTTCCGCGATCTCAACGGCGCGATCGAACGCATGGCGACGCTCGCCGAACGTGGCCGGATCGGCAGCGCCGATGTGGCCGCCGAACTGGAACGTCTGCGCCGTCAGTGGGACGCGACCGCGGGCGCGGACGCAACCACAGGCGCTAGCGTAGCCCGCGACGCGACGTCGGTGCTCACGTCGGTTATGACCGAAGAAGCCCTCACCGAACTCGACCCGTTCGACCAAGTGCAACTCGCCTACGTGATCGAAGTTTGTCGGGGTTCGAAGAACATGAGCGAAGCCGGACGGCTGCTGTTTGCCGTGTCCCGAACCCGCAAAGTGCGTCCCAACGATGCCGACCGCTTACGCAAGTATCTGGCCAAGTTCGGGCTGGTTTTCGATGCGGTTCAGAACCGTTAAACAAAGAAAAAAGTGGGAGGGCGGCCCCGCCCGGGCGACGATCCGTAACACACGCGAGCGGATAGAAAATTTTCAACGAAGTGGACCCGAAAACTTTCGAGTTCCGCCAAGAAGCGCTTAAGACGGATGCCACAAGCAAGCTTCCGAGCGGCGCACTGGAACAACGAATACAGCAACCATGAACATCACCCGAGAGACCGTCCTGGCCGCCGTCGTGGCCCACCTCGAAGAGCGCTACGAACGCCTGTACCGCGCCTCGCAAACCGCGCGCGAAGAAGCAACCGACCAAGACAACCGCGCCGAGTCGAAGTACGACACGCGCAGTCTGGAAGCCGGCTACCTCGCCAACGGTCAAGCCATGCAGGCGGAGGCGACGGCGGACTCGTTGCGCGAATACCGAATCTTCCTGTCCGAACTCACCGAGGCAGCCGAGCGCGGCGACACGGAACCGGAAGCGGATGATGATCACGCCGGCGAGATCCGCACCGGCAGCGTGGTGACCCTGCGACTCGGCGCCCGCAAAGAACAATTTTTCATCGGCTTGGACTCCGGCGGGTTCGATGTTGAAATAGACGGAGCCGAAATCACCGTGCTCTCGCGTTCCTCCCCGCTCGCCGGACAGCTGCTCGGGAAGAAAAAAGGCGCGTTGATCCGCCAGCCGCCGGGACAGATCGTGGCGGTCGGCTGAGTCGGAGGCGGTTTTCGTGGACCGCGGAAAAACGCGGAAAAACGCGGAATCTAGCGTCCGAAATTCCGCGTGCTCCGCCTCTTCCGCGGTCATGTCCATTGTCGCACACGAAAATGCGGAATACCCGAAGTCCGACAAACTCCTAACAAAAGATATTTGAAATTTCGAAGGTCATCGAACCGACTCCGAACCCTCTACGACGAACCACGGAGTGGTGGCAAGAAAGTAGACGCGGGTGCAGCGAGATACGATCGGAACCCGGGGTAGCTGAGAGCCTGTTGAACCGACCGGCCTGCTCCTCTGCACGAGCACTTTGCTTCATGTCCGGTCGGAACGGCCTCATGGCTCCGAGGGCATCTGCTGCCTGAATTCTTTGGCCGGACGCACCATTAGGTGCCCTGTGTCACCGCTACGCGGCTATTGATGTCTCTTTATACCAACCCCGGCCTTGGCCTGCGGCCTACAGCCGGGGCTATTCGGATGTCACCGCTAACGCGGCTGAACTTGGGAAGGCGGCAACGGCAGCGACACAAGGTGAATTGCGGGCAGGGCCAAGGCGTGTTCGTGCCAGGTTGCATTCGTTGAACGGCTCACGGAGCTGGCACAACCAGCAAGCAACAAAAGGGCGCAGAGTATCAGCAAGGTTCGCATGCAAACCTGAGGCCTATCCGCGGTCCGGTTTCGCGTTCCACTCAGAATATTTATTGTACCACCGCCACTCCCTTTGCATATTTGCAGCATGAGGCTCATCTATCACATCATCATGAAATGCATCGGGATATTTCTCTCGCGGCTCAGTTTTCAACCGAAAGTCGAAAAGATTCCCGGCGGTTTGGAAATCCGTAGTGGCTGGTTTTTGCGGCTGCTTCACAGCTTTCGATATCCCAAGGAAGTCGAAATAAACGTGGCTCGAAAATATGTCATGATCGATGACCAAACCATTCCCTTCAACAAGATCGAGTCGCTTCAATTTGGTTATGAAGGCAGCGAGTTCGCTGAGGAGGACATCGACAACTACACCTTGAAGGTCGTGACGCATAATCGGGATTTCCATCCCATTTGCGCCTTTCGCGGCGAGGACGCGGACACTGAATGGGTCGAAGATTTTGCCCCCGCGCTGGATTCCGAAGCCTACGATGCGAAGACCTTCGCGCGTGGACTGGCCACGGTGCTCGGCGTGAGCATCAGCCGGTAGGTAGAATATTTTTCCACTGAAGTTTTAGGAAGCAAGGTGAGAAGCTTCAGTTTCCAATCTTCGTTCCGACGGATTGCAAATCCGTCCCACGGACACGGACTGCAAGTCCGTGCTACAATCCGGCTTTGCCGGCCAATAGATTAGCGGCGGGCGGTGATCTGCCACGAACCGACGATCTTGCCATCGCGGACCACGTTGGCCTGGGAGTAGAGGTGGACGGTCGGGCAGACGTGGACAGGGATGCCGAACACCACTTTGCCTAGTGGAAAGTGGTCGGCGTTGGCATTGCGCAGCAGGAGGTGTTCTTCGTTGTGGATCAGAGTTTTGGCCTGTTCGAGGCCCTTGATTATGATGCGCGGCACGGGCGGGTCAGGGGCGACGGCTTTGCTGCCGATGTCGATGCAAAGCGTGTCCGGACCCGGTCGGCTGATCACCCGGCCCATGACCATGATGGCGGGTTCGAACGCGAGTTCGGGGAAGCGCGTGCCGTAGCCCCAGTCCCAAAAAATCGGCGTGCCCGGACTGCATTCCCATTGCAGGTCGTCGCGTTCGATGATTCCCGCGTGGTTGCCAAAAGTCGGCGAGCCGCCGCCGACGACCCGTGTTGGCCCGTGCGCCAGTAGCGGTTTCAAGGCCGCTTGTAAGGCGGCAAAGCCGACCGCGCGTTCGGCCGGATCGGGGGAGGTTAGATGGCCATCGTAGACATGCCATCCTTGAACGCGCAGACCCGCGGTCGTCGCCGTTTGCGCGAGTTCGATGGCGCGCGTCGGGGCGGTGCCGTGTCGTCCGAAGCCGACATCGACATCGATAAAAACATCCAGCGGAGTCGAAAGATTGCACGAACTCGCGGCGGCCGCCAGTTGGCGGACCGCGGCGGGGTCGTCCACGATAACCGCGAGCGTATCTCGCCCAGCAAAAGCTTCCGCGCGTTCGACAAAGCGTGCCACATCCGGACCGACCGGTTGCTTGGCGAGCAGGATATCCGCCACGCCAGCCTGCGTTGCCATGTCCAGTTCCTCGAAGGTCGCACATTTGCATTTGGTGATGCCGGCCTCCAAAACCAGTTTCATCACCGCTGGCATCTTATGGGTTTTGACGTGCGGACGCAGCCGCTCGGGCCCGCCCGCCATCGCGTTCATCCGCGCCAGGTTCGCGCGCACTCGGTCCTCTTCGACCAGCAGCGCCGGCGAGGGAAGGTCCGCCACGGCGGCGGCTTGAACTGGAAACCACGGATCATGCATGGGGGCCGCCCTTTGATTTAATGATCTTCAACCGAACCCCGTTTTCGACCGGTCACCATTTGAACGGCGGACATGATGAAGGTCCACAAACTCCAGCCAAATACGGCGGCCATCACGATCGTCAACAAGCCGATGACAAACACCCCGGAGGCAAATTGGAGGAAGAAGAATCCACCCGAGATCAACAGGCCGACGCCTGAAAGAAGCAGATAGATCAACGCCCGGTTGCGCACCGCCTTGCGTTTTGCGACCCGAGCATCGGCGATCATCTGGTCGGCGGAAAATCCGGCAAGCCCGTGCTTTTCTTCAAGCCAATCGAGGACCTCTTCCTCTGTTTGTCCCCAGCAAACTTTGGAAACCACCTGTTTGCGAACCATCTCCATTTTCCGTTCGTCCATGTTCCTGCTTAGCGCAACATTGATCCCGGAGTATAACAAAAACAGGGTCTATTTCCTCCCATCGGCGTATGGCAAACTCTTGCCATAGAGTGGCAAAAACTTGCCATAAGGTGGCAAAAGTCTGCCATACTATGGCAAACTCTTGCCATAAAGTCTGAAACGATGATCCGGCCCCTCCCACTCTTCGCCCTTCTTTTGTTGCCGCTGCTGTGCCTCCACGCTTTGGCGGAGAAGCATGTGTTCACCGACGAGCAACGCGCGTGGTGGGCGGTGCAACCTTTGGCCAAACCCGAACCACCGAAAGCTGGTGGCGACTGGGCGCGCAATGCCATCGACCGCTTCATCGCCCGCGGTCATGAGACCGCCGGCGTCACGCCCGCGCCGGAAGCCGAACGACTGGCTTTGTTGCGCCGCGCGACGTTCGATCTGCACGGCTTGCCGCCGACCCGCGCGCGCATCGACGCCTTTCTCGCCGACGAGCGACCGGACGCGTTCGAGCGGGTGGTCGACGAACTATTGGCGAGTCCGCGTTACGGCGAACACTGGGCGCAGCACTGGCTGGATGTGGTTCGGTTTTCGGAGAGCGACGGATATCGCGCCGACTTTTTTCGTCCCGAGGCTTATCGTTATCGGGATTGGGTGATCGACGCGTTGAACGAGGACATGCCGTACGACATCTTTGTGCGCGCGCAGCTTGCTGGAGATGAAGCGAAAGAGTCGGGCGGCTCGGATGATTTGATCGCCACCGGATTTCTTCGCCACGGCGTGTACGAGTACAACCAGCGTGACGCCCGTGGACACTGGCAGCTGATTCTGGACGAGGTCACGCGTACCACGGGCGAGGCTTTTCTCGGACTCGGCATCGGCTGTGCGCAGTGCCACGATCATAAGTTCGATCCAATTTTGCAGCGCGATTACTACGCTTTGCAGGCCTACTTTTCGACGATGGCCTGGCCGACCGATCGGGTTCTGGCTGATCAGGCCGAACGCCATCGCTTTGCTGCCGCAATGGCTGATTGGGAGGAGGCGACGGCGGCGATTCGCTTTGAACTGGCCGAACTAGTCGGTGCTGCTCGCGAGAAAAAAGCGCGCGATCAAGTCGAGCAGTTTCCGCCCGACATCCAAGCGATGTACGACAAGCCCGCGGCCGAACGGAGTCCGTTCGAGGCGCAGATGGCGGCCTTGGTGCAGCGTCAGGTGGACGATCAGTTGAAGAGTTTCAACGGCGCGAGCGTGTTGAAAAAGGACAAGGAAAAACTCAAACGCTACGAGGAATTGGCAGACGAACTAAAGGTCTATGTGGCGATGAAACCAGCGTCGCTGCCGCGCGGTTTTGTAGCGACGGACATTGCCGCCGAGGCGGTGCCGACCCGCTTGAACGTACGCGGGACCGAACGCGATATTGCGCCCGGGGTGCTGGCGATTCTCGATATGCCGGTCGCTGGCGCGTCCAGCGACGGGCGCACCACCGGGCGGCGTTCGGCCTTGGCCTCGTGGGTCACGCGGGACGACAATCCGCTGAGCACGCGAGTGATTGTGAACCGATTGTGGCAGCATCATTTTGGTTCGGGGTTGGTGGCGACGCCCAACGATTTCGGCACGCTTGGCGAACCGCCCAGCCACCCCGAACTGCTCGACTGGCTGGCGCGTGATTTGGTGTCCGGCGAGTGGAAGCTCAAACGCCTGCATCGACTGATGATGACTAGTTCGACCTACCGTCAAGCTGCGAGCGAGGACGACGCGGAGGGATTGTTGGTCGGTGTGCCGGCGCGTCGCTTGAGCGCGGAGCAATTGCGCGACGCGATGTTGGCCGCGTCCGGCGAACTGCAAACCGTGACAGTCGGCGGCAAGTCGGTGAGCGGGTCGAGCACGCGGCGCAGTGTCTACGTGCAGCGCAAGCGCAACACGCCGGACGAGGTGTTGGCCGCGTTCGACGCGCCGACCGGGTTTGAGTCTGCGCCGACGCGGCAGAATACTGCGACACCGACCCAGTCGCTCCTGCTTTCAAATCATCACTGGCCATTGAAGCGAGCGCGGGTGTTTGCGACGAACTTGTTGAAGCAGCATCCGATTGGAGACGGCGAGGGGTCAGGCCTTGAAATGAATGCGGCGTTGGTCGACGCGGCGTATCTCAGGGCCTACGGGCGTTTGCCGAACGAGCGCGAACGTACCGCCGCGCTCGACTTTGTTGCGACCACCGCTCGTGCCATCAAAGCCGAGCCGCCACCGCCCAAACCGAAGTCGGGAACCTTCCTTCCGGTGGCCGATGATTTTGCCAAGGTGAAAGGCTATGGGCTGGACTCGCACGCGTTGCAACTGGGTTCGAAAAATCCGAGCGGGGCCGCGCAAGTGTTGTCGGACTGGGATGACCGCTCGTTCACAATCCAAGCGGTGACTCAGCTCGACCGCGTTCACGACAGTGCCCAAGTGAACACGCTCGCGGCGCGTTGGGCGGGTCGGAAGAGTGGCAAGGCGGGCTGGTCGTTCGGGGTGACCAGCGCGCGTTCGGGGTATCAGCCACGCAAACTCATTTTGCAATTGTCCGGTGCATCCAAGGTGGGCGAACCGGCGACTGGGGCGGGAGCAACTGTGCCGCTCAGCTATGAAGTGGTCGACTCGAACCTCGAAATCCCACTCGGTGTGCCTGTCTATCTCGCGGTGGTACTGCGCGCGGAAAAGGCGACCTTTTACGCCAAAGATCTGAGCACGCCCGACGCGCCGCTGATGGTGAATGTGGTGCAGCATGGCATCGTCGGCGCGATCCAAGATCCGACCGTGCCGTTCCTGCTCGGCACCCGCGAGGAGAGGGGACACGCTTACGATGGTTTGTTGGCCCGGCTGAAAATTACCGCAAACCAGTTGGCGACTGAGGACTTGTTGCCGTTCGCGGCGGGCGACGAGGCGGACGCGTCGAGCGTGGTGGTGGACTGGTCGTTCGACGAACGCGCCGGGACGCCAGCGGAAGGTGGGGCTTGGTTCGGCGGGTCGGCGTCAAAGCCGCCGTCCGATCAAGCGGTGCGTCTGGATGCGCTCACCGACTTCTGTCACGCCTTGTTGATGTCGAACGAGTTTCTGTATGTGGATTAAGGTCCTCGATCCTTGCTTCGTCGATCCGTGAACTAAATGAGTCAAACTTCTTTGGCTCGGCGGTCTCGCGGATGTTTGTGCTTCTGTGTGTGTGGGCCGCTGCGCGGAGGCAAAAGAATGTGGGGCAAAGGAATGAGGCCTAGTCCAGGATAGCGTTCTTTGGCGTGTAGCACGGTTTTGAAAATGGGACAGACCGTCTGCCGTGTTCGTGGCACAGATCTGCAATCCGTGGGAACGTAGATTCGAAGCTGGGAGCTACTCTTTTCGGACGCGGTAGAACCGCCGACACTTCACGGAAGCGGGTAGGATCTCCTCGTACGCCGCCGTCGCGCTCGTGGCCATGACCTGAGTCAACACGGTCCAGTTCGGAGCATTGGTCAACGACGGGGAGGTTGTTTCAAGCGTGTAGGTGCCGCCGGGCAAGGTCGGCCATGACACCCGCACCACGTCGTTGGTGAGAGTATAGTCGATTTTCGCGACGAGCGGTTCGCCGACAAAGACAAAAAAACTATTGGTCGCGGCTAGCGGCGGCGAACCGTCGTCTTCGACTTGCACGCTGAAGGACACGAAGGTGTTCGGGGGGGCGAGGTCCGATGCCCAGGCGAGGGCGCCGGTGGCGGCATTTATCATGGCGCCGGGTGGCCCACTGAGCAGGCTGTAACTGAGTGCCTGCATCGGAAGATCGGGATCGGACGCGGTCAGGGTGGTGGTGAACAGTTCGCCTTGATGAATCGCCCGGAGACCGGGCACGGAAAGGGAAGGGGGCGCATTTACTTTGTTCACCACCACGTTGAAGCGGAAGCTGTTGGTGGCGAGTCCGTCACTGACGACCACCTCGAAGGCCTGGGTCGGTCCATCGGTTTCAACCGGCGTCCATTGGATGAGCCCAGTGGCCGAGTCGATGGTGGCATTGGTCGGGCTGGCGGGACCGAGGTTCCAGGTGAGGGTCTGGGTTGGGATGTCGGGGTCGGTGGCGGTGGGCGTTAGGCTGAACACCGACCCTTCGTCCACCATCTGCGTGGCGATGGCTACAATCGTCGGCGGGATGTTGCTCTCAGTCACCGTGATGTCGAACGTAACAAGGGTGGTGGCCGGCGTGTTGTGGTCGTCGCTGACGAACACCGTAACCGGGTAGACCCCGGGTCCATCCGCTTCGGTGGGAGTCCAGTCGAGTTGTCCGCTGACCAGATCTAAGGTCAGTCCGAGCGGGCCACCGACAGCGAGGAAGTAGCTGAGCGATTGGGGCGGCGCGTCGGGGTCGGAGGCTGGAATTGCTAGACTGAACGCTTGGCCTTCGGTCACGGTCAGTCCGACTAAGTTGCTGACCGCCGGCGGTGTGTTGGGTACGGCGAAGACGTTCGGCGCGTCCGGGGTGAACGCACCGAGCGGGTAAAACGGTGCGGGTTCGCCATCTTTCCAACGCCCCTCGGAAATATCCGGGGCTTGTTGGCCGAAGGTAACCGAATCGACCACGCTGCCATCGGGCGCGTAGAGAAAAATGGAATCGCCCAAGGCGCTCAGATTGAAGCCCGCGTGCAGCGGTCCCTGATCCAGCTCCTCGTCGGCCCAGATCAGAAGATGATCCTCGGCGGCAAGGACGGTGCCGGTTGGCAGTGCGTACTTCGCCGGGTCGACTGGGTCGTCGCTGAGGGTGTAGCCCGACAAGTCGACGGCGGCGTTCCCTGCGTTGAACAGTTCGAACCAGTCGTCGAAATTACCGTCGGCCGGATCGGCCACAGAACTGTCGTTCTGGGCCATCCATTCGTTGACGACAATTTGGCCGGTGGCCGGGAAACTCGCGACGGCCCACAGGGCGGCAACGAGCAATGAAAGGTGACGGTGCAATCGATGAACCATTGTTAACTCCAATTTATCTTACAAAGAGGCCCTCTTCGACGACGGGGTCAATTGGATTCGGAAGGAGTTTTTATGAAACGGGAAAAAAACCGGAGGAAACAGCACTTCCTCTTCTTGCTCGAACATGGCCTGTTGATTTTGACGGAGTTTTTGTATCTAAGAAACCATGCGCTTCGATCCCTCCAGCCGCTGCAACCGCTACGATGTGCCGGGTTCGCGCCGCGAATTTCTCGCGCGCGCCGGTACTGGTTTTGGCGCGGTGGCGCTGGCGGCGATGACGGGTCAGCCGCTGTTGGGTCGGGAGGCGACAGCCAATCCGGTGGCGGCCAAGATTCCGCATCGGCTTGGCCGGGCCAAGCAGGTGATCTTTTTGTTTATGGAAGGCGGACCGAGTCACATTGATTTGTTTGATCCGAAACCTTTACTCAACGAACTGGCAGGCGAAAAACTGCCGGACTCGTTCGAGCGTCCGGTGACCGCGATGGGCGAAGTGGATTCGCCGCTGCTCGAATGCAAACGCGCGTGGCAGCAGCACGGCGAAAGCGGTCTGTGGATTTCCGACTGGTTGCCGCGTCACACGGACATCGCCGACGAGCTTTGCGTGATCCGATCTTGTGTTTCCGACGGCATCAACCACGCGGGCGGCGTGTGCCAGATGAACACGGGTTCGGTCTTTGGCGGGCGCCCCTCGCTCGGCGCTTGGGTGAGTTACGGGCTGGGCACGGTGAACCAGGACATGCCCTCGTTCGTGGTGATCAAGGACACCGATGCGATGGTGGTGAACGGCGCGCGGGCCTGGGGTTCGGGCTTCATGCCGGCTGGCTATCAAGGGGTGCTGATCAAAGGCGGCGACGAACCGATCGCCAATCTCAAGCCGACCCACCGCGCTTCGCGCCAGCAAAACAAACTCGGCTTTCTGCAAGAGCTCAACCGCCAGCACGCCGACCAACGGGCCGGTCAAGAAGGCCATAGTGAGTTGGAGGCGCGCATCCGCAGCTACGAACTCGCCTACCGCATGCAGGCCGAAGCGCCACGCGCGGTCGACCTTTCGGCTGAGAGCAAGGCGACCAAGTCGCTGTACGGCCTCGACGACAAGAAGACCGAAACCTTTGGCCGCCAGTGCCTGTTGGCGCGGCGCCTCGTCGAACGCGGCGTTCGTTTTGTGCAGCTCTACCACGGTGCCGGCAGCAAGTGGGATAGCCACGCCGGGATGGAGACCAATCACAGCCGTCTTTGCAATTCCGTCGACCAACCGATCGTCGGACTGATTACCGATCTCAAACAACGCGGCCTGCTCGACGAGACGCTGGTCGTCTGGGGCGGAGAGTTCGGACGCACGCCGATGAGCGAGAAGGGCACCGGACGCGACCACAATCCGTCTGGGTTCACGATGTGGATGGCGGGCGGCGGCGTTCGCGGTGGGCAGACCATCGGCAGCACCGACGAACTCGGCTTGCACGCGGTCGAGGACCGCTTGCACGTTCACGATCTTCACGCCACCATTCTTGCCCTGCTCGGGCTGGACCACACGGAGGTGGTGTATATGCACAAGGGGCGTCCGGAGCGGGTGGATTTGAATGAGGGGCATGTCTCCTCAAGCATTTTTTCCAAACGCTCTTAGACTCGTTGGCCTTCTTTGGCGACAAGCGATTCCTTCTTTCAACTGGCTGGGCGAATGTCCACGACCATGACGTTGGAGACGGGATCATCGATCCACCAAGTGATCGCGTATCCAGCAATCAAGCTCACCTCGACAACTCTTAAACTCTCGGGGTCCTTCAGTTGGAAGTCGCCACCAAGAAACGCGTCGTCCTGAAGCCCTCGTAGGAATTCAAGAACTGACGATCTCCGTTTTCCGGTCCGAGGCAGAACATCTAGGGCTGCCAATGCAACGACTACTGTGTAGTCTAAGGACATCGTTACAGCTTTTGAATGTTCACCCAGTTTTGGTTTTTTTGACCCGCTCGTTCGCGAATAACTTTCCAATAATCGGGATCGTTTTCCAGTTCTAGTTTGGTGAGATAGGCAGACAACTCGCGGCGCTCCTCAGGAGTCATTTCAACTATTTTTGTTTTCAACTCATCCGTAATCATGGCTGTAATATAATGCGGTACCTGCCAGTTTGCAAGCATCTTGGGCTCTCGATGTGGATGGCCGGCGGTGGCGTTCGCGGTCACAGACCATCGGCAGCACCGACGAACTCGGCTTGCACGCGGTCGAGGACCGCTTGCACGTCCACGATCTGCACGCGACCATTCTTGCCCTGCTTGGCCTCGACCACACGGAGGTGTGTATATGCACAAGGGGCGTCCGGAGCGGCATGTGGCGCGGGCAGTAGCCGGTAGTCAGTAGCCGGTAGTTCGGGTTTTGGTTCTCGGCCTGCGGCCGGTTTTCGAATTTCAAATCTCGAATTTCAAATTTCAAACTTGGAGGGCCGACGTCTCTTTCCTCTGCGCTAACCCCAATCGGCTGGAAGCACGGTACTACTTTCGTTTTGGCTTGAACTCGCAGGTTTGACAAGTGGCGTGGAACAAGCATCTGTGGAAAAAAAATGAACATTCCAATCCGGTCGGTTCGACCTTTCATTCTCGCAGGCATCGCCTTCGTCTTTGCTGGCTCCACCATCTTTTCCCAAGTGGCTGGAGGAACCCTCTACGAGGCTTGGAAGGCCGACTACAACGTGGCGCTCGACACGCCGGACACGGACGACAGCGACGGCGACGGCATGGGGATCTTGCTCGAGTACGCGGTGGGCGGCGACCCGAACCGATCGGAAGCTTCGCCGATCACCGGGTCCTTTGCCGGACCCTGCGAGGCCATTCTCACCTTCCCGCAACTCCGGAGCGAACTTCGCTACTGGGTGGAGACGAGCGAGAACCTTGTGGACTGGACGGCCGAGGGTGTGGTGCAGGGAACCGGCAGGGCGAGCATGGAGATCTCCAGCGATCTCTGCCTCCTCCGCCTGGTGGTCGCCAATTCCGAACCACCCACCGTCCGCGCCTTCTCCCGGATCTGCGTCCACCCCATGCCCGCCTCGGTGCGGACGAAACTCGGCCCCCAGGACATCAGCTCCCTTGAACTCCCGGCTTCCTTCGGCACCACCTACCCCGTCGCCACCGCCGACGAGTTCGCCGCCGCAGTCGACGCCGCGCAGCCCGGCGACTTGATCTCGGTCCAAGACGGCACCTACAACTGGGGCGTCAGGGCGTACGGAGACGGCACCATGGGCGGCAGCGGCTTCGAACCCGAGGAGCGCGTGTGGGTCCGGCCGAGCACGCCCGGGGGCGTGATCTTCACCGCCACCGAGATCGACATCGACGCGCGCTACATGACCTTCGCCGATTTTACCTTCCGCAGTAGCCGCCTCGATTTTAGCGCCGATGGAAACCGCGCCACCTTCTGCACCTTCTCGGGTCCCGATGCGGCCATCCACTTGAACCCGGGCAACAGCATCACCATCAACGATGTCGAAGTGGACAACAACCTGTTCACCGGCCAGACCCGCGATTCCTTTTATATGGCCACCCGCCCGTTCGGACGCGACGACCGGTCGCCGACGCCCAAGCGCACCTGGATCCACCACAACCGCTTCGAGGAACAACTCAGTGGCGGCCGCCCCAGCCTCGGGGCCGGCATCGGCTATCATCCTTTCCCGGAAGACCAACCGGCCTACACCTTGATCGAATACAACATCTTCGACCGGTGCATCGGCGACGATGAAACCATCGAATTGAAACACCGAGGCGCGTGGATCCGTTTTAACCTTCTGGAAAACTCGCCGATCGGGCACTTCTCAGGTCGGATGACGGGGAACTCGCACTTCACCGGAAATATCCACTACGGAGGAAAGCAACTCCGCATGTTCGGCAACGAGAACACCGCTGTATTCAACCTCATGAAAACCGTACGGTCGATCGTGGTCTCCCACACCGAACCGATCGACAACCCCAACATCGACTACGCCTACCTGGCCATGGTCGATCAACAGTACTTGAAAAACGTGTTCTGGGAAAACTCGGTGTGGATGCTCGTTCAGGACACGGTCAGAAAGAACATCAACCCGAGCCGCGGAAATACCATCCGCGACAACATGTGGCTCGGCGGCCAGCGGGCGTACTCCGATCCCCAAGGCCAAACTCCCTACGCGTTCTGGCTCGAACACAATCCCAACGGCGCCTTTCCCGGCGACAACGTGATCATGGAGGATGACGGTGATGACTGCTACAAGACCGGGGGCACCAACCTCGATTTCGCGGAGGTGGTCATCCCGGGGGAATGGACGACGGAACACCGCGGGGAATCGAACCCGGATGTGGTGCATCGCCTGCCGTTCTGGTGGGACGAGCTGCTGACGTTCGACTAAGCGAGAATTCGATATCAGGAGGACCTGATCATGGTGACATGTAGTGTCTTCTATTTCAGATCGTAGCTGCCCTTTTTCGACCACGGACGATCGGCGGGCTGGCGAGTTTTCGCGGCGCGTTCGGTGGCGTCGCCGCGGTCGCCTTGTTGTTTCATCCAAGCGTCGAGCGCCTTGGATAGGCGGGCTTGTTGTGGGTTCGCTCCGGCACCAGCGCCGGCGAGATTATTCAGGCACCAGGGATCTTCGGTGAGGTGGAAGAGCTCGTGTTCGGGGCGGGTTTGGTAGGCGTGAAAACGTTCGGGGTTTTTGGTTTGCCAGGTTTTGAAAAAGGGTTTTCGGGCGGTGACTACATTCTGAAACGTTGCGTCGGCGTGCAGGTTGCGGATGTACAGCCAGGTGCCGTCGGTGGCGGCGCGGGTGGCGTAGGCTTCGGACCCGTTGTAGATGCCGCGGGTGGTGTGGGTCGCGAACACGATGTCGTGGTGTCGGTCGGCACGAGCATTTGTTGTTCGTTCGCGGCGGAGTAGGGGAGCGAAACTTTTGCCGTCGAAGTCGTGCAGCGTGGTATCGGCGGGATCACCGCCGGCGAGTTCGAGGAAGGTGGGCAGGACGTCGACGTAGCTGATCAGGGCGTCGCTTTTCCCAGGCGCGACGGTGCTGGGCCAGTGGAACAGGGCGGCGGCGCGGATGCCGGTGTCGTAGCAGGTCCACTTGCAGAAGGGCAGTTCGGAGCCTTGTTCGGACAGCCAGACGACGGCGGTGTTGTTGCGTTGCTTCTTTGTCTGGACTTCGTCGAGTAGCGCGAGCGTGTCGCCGACTTGTCCGTCCATGTAGGTGATTTCGGCGTAGTAGTGGCTGAGCATGTCGCGCAGTTCGGGGGTGTCGACGAGGTAAGGCGGGACGGTGAGTTTGGTGGGGTCGTAGGCGGAGGCGTCGCCGCGGTTCCAGGGACTGTGGGGTTGGTTCGAAGTGACCACAAGGCACCAGGGTTTGTCGGACTCAACATCGAGAAATGTTCGCGCTCGGTCGAGCGGCAGGTCGGCGCCGTCCGGGGTTTTGCCGCCGTCGCCGTGGCTGCCGCCGAGCATCTCGAAGTCGAAGATGCTGGCGGGGGCTTCGTGGCGTTTGCCGAGAATGGCGACGCGGTAGCCTTGCGCGCGCAGGATCTGCGGCATGGCTTTGATGTGGTCGAACACCCGCGAGTGGTTCGGATGGGCGCCGTTCCGAACTGGGTAGATGCCGGTGTACAGCGCCTGGCGGCAAGGGGAGCAGGTGGGCGTAGGTGTGTAACAGCGAGTGAACTGCAAACTCTCACCGGCCAGCTTGTTGAGGTTTGGGGTTTTGACGTCAGGGTGGCCGGTGAAACCGAGATCGGTGTAGGTCAGATCATCCGCCACGAACAGAAGGAGATTGGGTTGTTCGGCGGGAAACGCGACACTCCCGAGCAGGATGAGGAGCCACAAAAATAGTTTTGCCGGAGTCAACATCGGGGCAATATGCCGACCAGCTACTGAAGCATCAAGCCCGTTTGGATAAGCATTCCCCGAACTTAGCCGTCGGGTGCTTTTTTTCGAATTTGGAGGGACGCCGGCCTCGGCGTCCGTGGGTTTTCTTCGAGTTCGAGATTATAGAAACGGCTCGCGGGCCGCTCGCCCTCCATGGTTTTTTTCCGAACTTTGGAGGGACGATGGCCTCGGCGTCCGTGGGTTTCTTCGAGTTCGACGTTATAGAAACGGCTCGCGGGCCGCTCGCCCTCCATGGTTTGTTTTCGAACCTTGGAGGGACGCTGGCCTCGGCGTCCGTGGGTTTCTTCGAGTTCGACGTTACAGAAACGGCTCGCGGGCCGCTCGCCCTCCATGGTTTTTTTCCGAACTTTGGAGGGACGATGGCCTCGGCGTCCGTGGGTTTCTTCGAGTTCGACGTTATAGAAACGGCTCGCGGGCCGCTCGCCCTCCATGGTTTGTTTTCGAACCTTGGAGGGACGCTGGCCTCGGCGTCCGTGGGTTTCTTCGAGTTCGACGTTACAGAAACGGCTCGCGGGCCGCTCGCCCTCCATGGTTTTTTTTTCGAACTTTGGGGGGACACCGGCCTCGGCGTCCGTATATTTCTTCGAGTTCGACGTTATAGAAACGGCTCGCGGGCCGCTCGCCCTTCGTGGTTTTTTTACGAACCCTGGAGGGACGCCGGCCTCGGCGTCCGTGGATTTTCTTCGAGTTCGATGTCGATCTACCTGTTTTTACTGCAAGCGGAGCATGCGGTAGAACTCGCGCTGCAAGCCGGGGGAGGGATTGACCAAGGTCGTGATCTCGTTCCCGGTGGCGACGGTGTAGGGGGTGACGTCGACCGTGTTAATCCAAGCCAAGGTGGAGCTCGACTGGAGTTTGTAATAATAGCCGGGGACGGTTGGGCAGCGTAGCGCGTAGAAATCGGGGTCCGTGTTTACGATGGAGAGTTCCATGTCGTCGAGGATGGTGCCGTTGTAAAATTTCAGCGCACGGGTCACGTTTTGAATGCCGATCTTCGAACCCATGATGCGGCCGGGGCCGTCGTCGGGTGCGACGTGGATGCCGCCGTAGAGGCGCGAGAGTCCGGCTTCGTCGGCGGCGTCGTAGTAGCTCGCCCACTGGAGGGTGACGTCTTGGCTCGGACCGAGTTCGAACTCGAGTTCGCCGGCGGGCACCGTGTGTTCTTTCAGGCCGCCCGGCCAGTAACGGCTGCCAGTGAGCGTGGTCAGAACTTCGGCGGCGGCGCGGCTGAAGGTGCTGTGTCCGGAGACGTAGCCGGCGAATGCGGGGGTGATAAAGGTGTCGCGCTGGTAGGGGAGCCAGTCTTCGCCAAGGATCCAAGCGGTGCCGCCGAACTGTGTATCCGGGTCGGCCGGTTCGCCGGCCCAGGCGTTGATGGCGATACGGTTGACGAACGCGGACAGTTGGCTGTGGCGTTGCCCAGGAAGCGAGGAACTGGCGGTAATAAGTTCGACCAGGCCCGGAACCAGCGGAATGCCTTCGGGATGGTACGCGGGCATGTTCGGGTCGGAACTTTGACCCCAGCCGCACATGTAGCGGATGCTCGAAATCGGACGAACGTAGTCGTAGGCCTCTTTGGCGTCCCAGGCGGCGACGGCGGAATCGTGCAGGGCCGCGTTCAGTGCGAGGTAGACCTTTGTATCCCACTCGAGATCGTTGAGCACCGGCCCCGTTCCTCGCAGTTGTTTCACGAACGCGGGATCGTCGGCAACCTCGTTCGCCAGTGCGTTCCAGTGGCCCGGCGGGGTTTCCGAACGCGGACCGTCGGCCCAGAACTCGGCGGCGACGCGTCCGTAGTCGGCGTGGTTCACCACGTTCGCCGCGTAGGCCGCACCGGTGATGGGGTTGAGGCCGTAGCCGCTGCCGTTATTTTGTCCGAGCGGATTGTTGCCGCGCACGCCGGGCGATAAATTGATGGTCTGACCCGCGGTCGGGTCGAGCAGGCTACTGAAGCGAATGACGTCGACGTTGTTGTTCTTAAACGCGAGGTCGCCGGCTCCCCCGAGTTGCGGCGGCATGCCTGGGTCGTAGTATACTTCTTGCGCACTTTGTTTGCGGATCGCGAAGGTGTCGACATCACCCCATTGCGAACTAATGAAGGTTTGGATTTGGCTGGCGACTTGGCCGTTCTGGGTTTGCGCTACCGCGAAGGCCAGCGGCTGCCAGCGGTTCGGAGAAGTCATCGTGGTGCCGCGATTGGCTAGAATCAGAGGGGGGTTCACGGCGCTGTAACTCGGGTCGGTGTAGCTCCCAACTTGGTTCGAGCCGTCGTTCAAGGTAGCGGAGAGGATGTCGAAGGCGATGCGGTTGCCGACTTCGGCGGGGGTGGCGCCGGCGGCGGAGGTGATGGCTGGGTCGTACCCGAGGTTTGTGAGCAGCGCATCAAATTGGTTGAGCGTGACGGTCGCGTTCACCGCGATCGCGTAGCGGCTGACCAAAACTCGGTAGGCCGCGAAGCTCATCGCTTCTGCCCGGGCGGCTTCGATATCGCCGTTCGGGGCGACCGCCGTCTCGTTGTGGAAAATCCCAACGGCGGTGCTGTCGTAGGCCGCCCACGCGTCATACATGGCGGCGGAAAAGTGAAACAGGTTGCGGGCGTGGACGGTGGGCGCGGGGAAATCGCGTCGGATCGCGTCGAGGCAGGCCTCGTCCCATTGGCGGGCTACAGAAGGCTGGGCTGGGCTCAAGAGAGCGGAAAACCCTGCTAAAATCAGGAAAATTGGAAGAAAACGGTAACACATGTAATTGTAGTCTTATGCCGGAAGGGCTCGCTTTTCAAATAGTGGAGGCAACTTTATCGCATGGCGAATAAAAGCCTTTGAATATTTACGCAGTCTATCCGCCGCTGACCAGTTCGGACATAGCGTCGCGGAGGGCTCGATAGCAAAGCGCGAAGAGGATCGCCGCCGGCAGGACGATGATGCTGCACGCGGCCATGATCACCGCTTTGGGAAACGTCAGGCCGCTATTGAACATGGAACTCAGGGCGATCGGCAGGGTTCGTTTTAGGTCGGTGTCGATGAGCAGCAGCGGGATCAGGTGGTCGTGCCAGGCGAGCACGAAGTGGATCAGCCCGTAGGCGAGCAGGGCCGAACGGACGAGGGGCAGCGTTTCGCGAAATACGCGCAGTTCGGATGCCCCTTCGAGCCGGGCGGTCTCCAGCAGCGAGTCCGGAATGCGCCGGAACACCTGGATGAAGTAGAGCATGCCGATGCCGCTTGCGCCGCCAACCAGAACGAGTCCGAGCAGGGAGTCGTGCAGATGGATTTGTTGCATCCACTCGAGTAGCGGATAGGCAATCGCCTGGCGGGGTACCATCACCATGAGCAGTCCGAGCGCGAATACGGGTCCACGCCACCACCTATGGCTGCGTTCCCGGTAGCGCGCCAGCGCGAAGCCGACGGCGGCCGCAACCAGCGTGGCCAGCACCGCTTGACCGAAGGCGACCAGCAGCGAGTTGGTGAAGTGGGTCCAAAACGGCATGTACTGGCCGGAAAAAAGTTGCTCGTAGTAGTGCGGGGACCACGAGGTCGGAAGAATCTCCAAGGGTTTGAGGATTTGCGTGTTGTCTTTGAATGAGGCGAGGAACATCCACACAAACGGGAAGCTAAGCAGGAGCGAGGCGATCGGAAGTGTGATCGCGGCGGTGGTGCGCGGCAGGTTGCTCCAGCACAGAAGCAGCACCCATGGGATCACCAGAAGTTCCAGCCAGGGCCAAGCCATCGGCGGGCGCATGCCGGGAATGCTTGCGATCACCACCAGCGCGCCGCCAGCGGCGAGCAGCCAAAGGATGGGACGGAGCCGGCGAACGAATCCGAATAGCACCGTGCCGACGAGCATCACCAGTCCGGGGATCATCAACATGCTCGCTGCGATCGCCGCGCCGACGGAGCCGTTAAATGTGATCGAGTTCGCACGAGCCACATAGGTGACCAGCAGGAGCCCGGCGCCGGCTGTCCCGCCGGACACGCCGAGCAAGGTGTAGGCGCCAGCGAACTGGGACACGCCGTCGATCATCAAATAGGCGATGCAAAACAGCAGGACCGGCCGGAGCTGTGGCAGGGTGATCTGGCACAGGCGTTGCAGGCGGTCGGCCCCGTCGAGTCGGGCGGCTTCGTCAAGGTCGCGCGGTAAGGCGCCGAGTCCGCAGGCGAGAAAGAAGGTGATGAACCCGGTCCATCGCCAGACGCATTGAAAGATCATCCCGACCGGAATGTATTTTGGGTGGTGGAGCCAGTTCGGGTCGATGCCGAAAATCGCGTTGAACAATCCGCTTGCGTGGAAGGTTTCGTAAAACACAATGCCAAGAATGGAGGGCGGGGTGAGTCCAGGAAGTAACAGCAGGAAAAAGAGCAAGGGGCGCAGCCAGCGAGCACTTTGTTGAATCAACAAGGCGAGCACGAGTGAGAGCGGAACGACCGCGAGCAAGGAAAACAGCAGATAGCGCGCCGTGTTCCAGCCCGCCTGGGTAAACCGTTTATCGCCGAGAGTCTTCTTATAGTGTCCGTCACCGAAACTGCCCCCGAACCCGTGCAGCAGCGGCGCCAGCCAGAACACGGCGAGGAGCAGGACAAAGGGGGCAATCAAAAGCCATGCGCTGCGGGAGGATCTCACAGGGATGCACTTAGGTCGGTAGGACCGCGAACTCAAGACACGAGCATCCGGCTTTGACCGTCGCCTGCTTCCGGCCTAGCGTCCGTCGATGACCACGACCCACGAGGCCATTCTGAATTGGACGGTTCGCCTGTCCCTGTTGTTGATGTGGGCGGCTTGGATGTTTCGCTTGCGCGAGTTTGCGGGTCAACCGTCTGCAATTTCTCGTTCGGCGCGGATGTTGTGGAGCGCGGGCGCCGGGATGATGATCCTGCATATCTGCGCGGCCTTTGCGTATGTCCACGCGTGGAGTCATGCCGCGGCCGTCGAGGCGACCGCGGCGGAAACGCTGGCGGTCACCGGCAGTTCGTTCGGCGGCGGGGTGTGGTTCAACTACGTCTTCCTGGTGCTGTGGGTGGCGGACGCCATTTGGTGGTGGATCTACGAACGGGGCTACTTGGCGCGTTCGAGGTGGGTCGACGCGCTGGTCTACGGCTTTATGACCTTCATCGCGTTTCAGGCGACGGTGGTGTTCGAGTCGGGGGTGGTTCGGTGGGGTGGGGTGGCGGCTACACTCTTATTGCTCTTCGCAGGTTTCATGCGCCGGTGCGCCGGAGGGGGCGTAAATAAAAAGCCGGCGCAAGGCCGGCTTTCCAAAGAATAAGGATCGGAGCGTTTACGCACCGGTGAGGCTAGTGCCTTCGCCTTTGAGGTCGATGACGGCCTGTTTGATCCGGTCTTTCATGCCGGCGCGAGCTTTCTTGAGGTAGCTGCGCGGGTCGTAGACTTTCTTGTTGCCGACTTCGCCGTCGATTTTGAGCATACCGAGATAGTTGGTCATGACGTGGTCGACGACCGGGCGGGTGAAGGCGTATTGCGTGTCGGTGTCGACATTCATTTTGATCACGCCGTAGTTCAGGGTCTCTTGGATTTCTTCCTGGGTGGAGCCCGAACCGCCGTGGAACACGAGGTTGAGCGGGTTGGCGCCGGTGCTGTGTTTAGCATCCACGGCGGCCTGTCCGTTTTTGAGAATGTCCGGCGTGAGTTTCACGTTGCCGGGTTTGTACACGCCGTGGACATTGCCGAAGGTGGCAGCGTAGAGGAAGGGACCGATGTCGTTGAGGGTCTCGTAGACGAGCACCATGTCTTCGGGCGAGGTGTAGAGTTTTTCCGCTTTCACATTGGAGTGATCGATGCCGTCTTCTTCGCCACCGACGATGCCGGATTCGACTTCGATGATCATGCCGAGTTCGACGAGGATCTTGGCGTACTTGGCGCCGACTGCGAGGTTGTCTTCGAGCGAGAGGGAGGAGCCGTCGAACATATGCGAGTTGAACAGCGGGGCTTGTCCGGCGGCGACGCGCGATTTGGACACGGCGATCAGCGGGTCCATGAACGACTCGACTTTTTCTGGCACGCAGTGGTCGGTGTGCAGGACGACCAGTTGGTCGTAGCGGGCGGAGAGGTGGTGGGCTGCTTCGGCGAGGATTTGCGCGCCGAGGGGGCTGTCACCGATGCCGCCGGTGGCGTGCGATCCGCCGCCGGTGGAGACTTGGATCATGCCGTCGGATTTGCATTCGTCGAACGCTTCGAGGGCGGCTTGGACACCTTCGAGGTTGGCAATATTGATCGCCGGGTAGGCGAAGCCGCCTTTTTTGGCGTTGGCGAGCATCTCGACGTACTGATCGGTGGTTGCGATTGGCATGTTGTAAAATTCCTGTTTGGTAAGTTCGCGCGCAACCTAGGCAGACAACAACGGATTGCAAACGCGGAATTTGATCAAATGAACGAACAAAAAAGCTGCTGGATCGGCGACCAGATGATCGCCTCGGACGTGCGTGAGCTGCGTTCTTTCTGGGCGCGTGGCGTGGGTTTTATGGGTAAAAAGCGGCTGATTGAGCCGCATGGTGCCGGCTACGGATACCTGTTTCGCAGGGCCGGATCGTTGCATACCTTGTTCATGCGCTTCGACTTGGACGTGTTGTATCTCGACCGCGAAGACCGAGTGGTGAAGGTGGTTCGCGGGCTGCGACCGTGGCGTCTGAGCTTGGGTGGGTCTGGAGCGCGGCACGCGGTGGAGGCGCCGGCGGGGGAGATGAAACTGGATTCGGTGCGGGTGGGGGACCTGATTGAGTTCCGGATGGTTGGAGACGGGCACGGCTAGTCGTTCTGGTTTTGTGAGCGGTTATTTTGGCGGGCTTGGTTGGCGCAGGTTCGCGAGTTGGCAGAGTTCGGTATCGTTGTAAAAATCGGATTTTCCAGCACTGTCTTGGGTGGGCACTTTATGGGCTTTTGGAAATTTCATGCCGATTTGCTGGCCGAGTTCGTCGATGGTGTCGTGGACGAATTGTTTGCAACCGAGGACGAGGGCATCGGTCATGGTTCGGGATTTTTCGCGGAGCGAGAAGGGCACAGGGGCTAATTGGGACGCGAGTGCGAGTTGGGACGCGTGTGGGATGTTGCCATCGCCGTGTTCGGTGGCGCGGCGAGCGGCGTGGTATTGGTCGCTGGTGAAGCCACGTTTCTTTTGGGTCCCGTCGCGGTGGTGGATTTCACGGCCGCGTTCGAAGAGCCAGAACCGGTAGCGGGGTTCGATGATTTTCCAAGGGAGGATGCGTAATTTCCCTTTGGCGTCGTAGTTGTTCGGGTCGCGCGGGTCGGTCATGATGGTGCGGATACCGCGTTGCCGGTCGCGGTTGTTGATTCGGGCTTGGGCGTACCCGGAATAGGGGTAGTCGGCTGGATCTTCGACGATGCCGGCGCGGATGGGATTGAGTTCGATGTAGGCGGCCATCATGCGCAGGGCGGTTCCGTCTTCGACGAGCACGCTTTTGTAGCGTTCTTCGAACAGGGTCCCCTTGCGTTCGTTGATGAAGTTGAACCATTTTGAGTAGCGTTGTTTTAGGTCCTTCATGAACTCGGGGAGGTTGTACATCCGTTCGCGGAAGCGGGCTAATTTTTCTTCGACGAGTTCGTCGCCGATGACGGAGATTTTGCGCCAGGTTTTGAAGGTTTCCTTGAGAGCTTTCACGCGTTCGGGCTTCCAGATTTTTCCAACGCGGCGCAGGACTTCCTTCTCTGAGATGTTTTCGGGGCGTTCGGGAACGCGAAGGAGGAGGTGGAAGTGATTGCCCATGATGCAATACGTGAGCACTTCGATGCCTGAGAATGCCGCCTGTCGTAGCAATAGCTGCAGAAACATCTGTTTCTGTTCGTCGGTCCCGGTTGCGAACTGTCGTTCGACGAACCGGGAGATCACATGATATTTCGAACCGGGTTTTCCAATGAGTCTTCGTTTGGCCATAGCTGCTGATACGATCAGTATTTATGATGTCAATCAAATTTTGCAGACAGATTGCAAAATCTTGACAGAGTATTTTTTCCATGACACAGTAAATAGATGAAATGGTTCCCCATCCTGCTCCTCATTCTACTTCAATCATTTGGCTTCTCGGGCGAACCTGTTAAGGCCATGAGTTTCAACATCCGCTATGGAACGGCGAAGGACGGCGAAAACCATTGGGACAAACGCAAAGACTTTGTCGTCGATACAATTCGCGACACCGCCCCGGACCTTCTCGGAACGCAGGAGACGCTTGCGTTCCAAGCCGACTATCTGGCGGACAAGTTGCCACCCGGATATGCGCGCTACGGAAAAGGGCGGGAGCGATTTGGCCGAGGCGAACGCTGCGAACTGTTTTGGAACACCAACCGCTTTGACTTAGTGGAATCCGGATCGTTCATGCTCAGCGAAACCCCAGACGAACACGGCAGCAAAAGCTGGGACGCGGCCCTGCCGCGGATCGCAAGTTGGGTGGTGCTCGCTGACATCACCGAACCGTCCGCCCGTCCGCGCCCCGAACTCTTCTTCATCAATACCCACTTCGACCACCGCGGCGCCAATGCCCGTACCGAGTCCGCCAAACTCATTCGCGAACGCGTCACAGCGCTCGCCGGAGATCGCCCAGTGGTGATGATGGGCGACCTCAACTTCGGTCCAAGCGCGCCGGGCTACGCGCCGCTCGCCAAGGCACCGTGGCGCGACACCTACCGCGTGATCCACCCCGTGGAGATCGAAGGGGAGGGGACTTTCTGCGGCTTTCGCGGCAAACGCTCTGGGAATCGCATCGACTACATTTTCTCGCGCGGACTCACCGTCGAAGCCGCCGCCATTGATCGCCGCGAACGCGATGGCCGCAACCCGTCCGATCACTTTCCGGTGACCGCCTCTTTTGCGTTCCCGCCCGCATCGGAATCCGCTGCCGAACCCGCTACATCCCCTTGACTGTCGATCAAAGCCACTTGCATCACAGCAAAAGAGACGTAATGCCTTCTAAAATGATTTTGGAAACCCTCCGCTTCCTCTCCGCCGATCAATGCCGCGACGTCCGAAAACAATTCGGCACGCCGGTCTATGTCTACGATGAAGCCAGCCTGCGCGCTAGCGCCTCCGCCTGCCTTGCCTTTCCGAATGCCTTCGGACTCACCGTGCGCTACGCCATGAAGGCTGCGCCGAACGCGGCCATTCTCAAATTGTTCCACAGCATGGGGCTGCACATCGATGCCTCCAGCGGGTTCGAAGTGGAACGCGCCATGCACGCCGGCATCCCTGGCGACCACATTTCTCTGTCCGCCCAAGAACTCCCGGAAAACCTTCGCGGCTTCTTGCAACGCGGTGTGTTGGTCAATGCCACCTCGCTGAACCAACTCCGCACTATCGGCAAAAACCACAAAGGCGGCGCCGTCGGCCTGCGCTTCAATCCCGGACTCGGTTCGGGCGGCACCAAACGCACCAACGTTGGCGGACCCGCCTCGAGCTTCGGCATCTGGCACGAGTACGCCGACCAAGCCGCCGAGATCGCCGCCGAGTTCGATCTCACCGTCGAACGCATCCATACCCACATCGGTTCCGGCTCCGACCCGGCAGTCTGGCAGCGCGTCGCCGGCATGAGCCTCGACCTCGTTCGCCGCTTCCCTGACGCCCACACCCTCGACCTCGGCGGCGGCTTCAAAGTCGGACGCATGGCCGACGAACAAACCACCGACCTGCAAGTCGTCGGCGCCCCCGTGAAAGCCTTCTTCGAATCCTTCGCCGAGGACACCGGACGCCAGATCAAACTGGAGATCGAACCGGGCACCTTCCTCGTCGCCAACGCCGCCTCGATCCTCTCCACCGTGCAAGACATCGTCGACACCGGCAGCGAGGGTTACACTTTCCTCCGCCTCAACACCGGCATGACCGAAGTGCTTCGCCCGTCCCTTTACGGCGCACAGCACCCGATCGTCATCGTCCCGTCCGACGGCGATAATGGACCACAAACCACACCGTACATGGTGTGTGGCCACTGCTGCGAATCCGGTGACATTCTCACGCCGTCCCCCGGCGACCCCGAAGGGCTGGCGCCGCGAACTCTGCCCACCACGACCATCGGCGACATTTGCGTGATCGAAGGCGCGGGTGCATATTGCGCCGGCATGAGCGCGAAAAACTACAACTCCTTTCCTGAGGCGACCGAAGTCATGCTTTTGCAAAACGACCGCCTCCAACTCATCCGCGAACGACAGACCCTCGGACAGATCATCGCCAACGAAAAATAATGAACCGCAAGGCCGCTCTCCCCTTCCTCATTCCTCTTGTCCTGCTGGGCGGTTCGCTTGCCTCCTTTGCCGCAGGTGGCGCAGGCGACGTCGAAGTCGACCCGAACTACCAAGCCACCGGCACCGACTGGGCGCTGCTCATTTTCTTTGTCCTGCTGTCCACCGGCGTGAGTTTTCTCTGCTCGATCGCCGAAGCCGTCCTGCTCTCCGTCACGCCTTCCTTTGTCGAAAACTTGAAAGGCCAAGGCAAACCGGAAGGCGAACTGCTCGGCGAAATGAAGGAGAACGTCGAACGCCCACTATCCGTCATTCTCACCCTCAACACCATCGCCCACACCGTCGGTGCCTTGGGTTGCGGCGCCATGGCGGTGAAGGTTTTTGGCGACAGCAAGTTTCTCATGGTGGCCCTCGTCACTTGGTTCACGGTCCTCTACACGATGCTGATCCTGTTTGGTTCGGAGATCATTCCGAAGACGATCGGCGCTGTTTTTTACCGCGGCCTCGCCGGCATCACGGCGCGCGTTCTCAATGTGGTGAAGTATCCCTTGCTACCGCTCATTTGGTTGATGGAACAAGTCACCAAACTGATCTCGGGCGGACGCAAACACAGCGTGTTCTCCCGCGAGGAATTCAGCGCCCTCGCCGACATCGGCGAGAAGGAGGGGCACCTCGACCGGAAGGAGTCCACCATCGTGCGCAACTTGCTGCGTTTCCAGGAACTCAACGCCACCGACATCATGACCCCGCGTACCGTCATGTTCGCCCTGCCGGCAGACGACACCGTCGGCGCGATCTTGGCCGACCATGCCGACAAACCGTTTTCACGCATTCCGCTCTACGACGATGATCGCGATGACATCATCGGCTTCGTGCTCAAGTCTGACTTGCTGCACCGCGAGGCGCTCGACCAGTCCACTGTCACCGCCCGCGAACTGATCAAACCCATTGCCGCTGTGCCTAGCACCATTCGGCTCACCGATTTGCTCGAGACCATGCTCGATAAGCGCGAACACATCATGCTCGTGGTCGGCGAATACGGTGGCACCGCCGGCCTCGTCACGCTCGAAGACCTCGTCGAAACCATGCTCGGCATGGAGATCGTCGATGAAGTCGACAAGATCGAAGACATGCAGGCGCTCGCCCGCGCCCAGTGGAAGAAACGCGCTGAAAAGCTGAACATCGTCATCCCCGAAGAGTCGGATGAAGCGGGCGACACGACCCCCAAGACAGAATAATTCGAGCGTCCAGCGGAGTGGTCAATGAAGGAATCACTCTCCAACGAACAAGCCAGAAAGCTGGTCTTGCTGTCGCAACGGCTGCCGCCAAAGAAACAAGCCGGAACCGCAATCGACGCCACGCTCGCCGCGATCGAGCACCTCGGCTATATTCAGATCGATACCATCTCGATCATTCAACGCGCCCATCACCACACCCTGTGGAACCGCAATCCGCGCTACAAAAACGACCAGCTTGACCAGCTCGTTGCCGATCATCAGGTGTTCGAATATTGGTCTCACGCGGCCGCGTACCTGCCGATGCGCGACTTCCGCTTCAGTCTGCCGCGCAAGCAAGCGATCGCGAACGGCGACGAACATCATTGGACGCAACGGAATCCGGCCCTTCTGAAAACGGTGTTACAGCGGATCACCAACGAAGGGCCGTTGATGGCCAAGGATTTTGCAGCATCCGAAAAATCAAGCGGAACCTGGGGCGGCAAGCCCGCCCGCATGGCCTTGGAAGCGCTGTTGATGCAGGGCAAACTCATGGTGCCGTCACGCGTGAAATTTCATAAAGTCTACGAGCTCACTGAGCGGGTTTTGCCGGATGGCATCGACCGCAACATGCCCTCGTCCGAAGAATCCGCTCGGTTTTTGATCACCCGATTCCTGCGCGCAAATGGAGTGGGCCAGCCCGCCGAAATCACGTATTTATTGAAAGGTATGAAGTCGCTCATCTCGCAAACCATGCAAGAGATGCTGGCGGCCGGAGAACTGCAACAAATCCGCATCGGAGAGCAGATCTATCATGCCTTACCCGCGTCCTTGGAACGGCTCGGCAAGCCACTGAACCGAAAGAAACTAAAAATCCTGTCGCCCTTCGACAATCTGCTGATCCAACGCAAGCGCATGCGAGCGCTGTTCGGGTTCGACTATCTGCTCGAATGCTACGTGCCAAAGGCTAAGCGGCAATACGGCTACTTCTCGCTGCCGATTTTGTGGGACGGTAGACTGGTGGCCCGAATGGACTGCAAGGCCGACCGAAAACAAACGCAGTTGCAAATGGTTCATCTGGCGTTGGAGCCTTCTCTCTCAAAATCGGAAGCGTTCTTTTTGGCCCTGCGTAAAGAATTAGCATCTTTTCTGAAGTTCAATGGTTGCGCCACCATCCGCGTTCACAAAACCTCGCCGGCAAGGTTCAAGGCACCCTTGCGGAAGTTCCTCGCCGACTTGGCTTGATCGGTCGGGCGAAAAGTTTGTCAGCCATGTTCACCGAACGACATAAAACTCAGGTGAGTTGAGCAAACTCCACAGCAGATCTTCCAGCCGCTCCCGCCACGCCGCCTCCAAGCGCGCCGAAGGTTCCGGACCCGCAAGCACGGACGCTTGTTCGGCCATCGCGCGCGGGGTCGCGCTGGGATGGAGATGGTTGTACCAACTGAGATAACGCGTGCTCGAACGCGGCGCGTTCGGTGGCTTTTCAGTCAGACGTGAGTCAAAGCCCGAACCCAGCAAAGCCTCGGCCTCGTCGCGTTCGGTCGGCGAGGGCCCTCGACCAAGAACGTGCGCATAAACCCGTTCGACCACGCCAATCACCGTCGCGTCCGCTTCGAACGCGCCCCAAGCGTGCGGCATCTCATCGGTGATCCTTGTGAGCCACGTCATCAGAGTACTGTTCGCGACCACCGCTTGCTGGCGCATATTGATCGCCGCGTTAGGGCGTTCGGTTAACGGTTCGCTGCGATCCGAACGCCAGCCCCAAGCTCCGAGCACATCGATGTGCATTTGCGCCAGCGGCATCACCAAGCTCGGTCGATCGCGGTTGGTGGCCACCGAACCGAATTGCCACGCGCGTTGCGGGCGACCGAAATTGGTGAAGTCGTTCTTCTGCCGCCCGGTCAGGTTAATGTTGATCTCCTCGGTCTGCCATTCCATCTGCTTCAGCGAGGCGACGTAGAGCGAGTCGACCAACTCCTCGGCGGTCATGCGGCGCTGCAACGGGCCAAGAAACAGATGGGCGGTTTTCGCATCCGGCGCGACCGCGACACTTCGATACGCCCGCGAACGGCGGATCAGTTGCTCGATGTGTTGCAGGTCGTAGTTGTTCGCCAGAAGTTCCCGGGCCAACCAGCGGAGCAGCTCGGGGTGGGTCGCGTGGGCGGGAATGTTGCTCGCCGGACCTGGCACCCCAGCGTGTTCCCAGTCGTGCGCGGGTTCGACGATGCCGCGGCCAAACATGCGTTTCCAAACGCGGTTTACCATGACTTGGGCGAAGCGTTCGTTCTCGGGCAAGGTGATGAACGCGGCCAAGCGTTCGCGCGAGTCCTTGGGGTCGCGCAGCAGTTCGGGCGGGCAGGTCGTACTGAGGTTCGGGAACGGCCACACCGGTCCCACCTTGCTGCCGGCGGTCAGCGTCACTTCGATCAACGATTTCCGCCCGCCGTGTTGCTCGAAGAACGCGGCCGGGACGCTGCTGCTCTGCGGCACCTTGATTGGGCCACGGTTGAGCATCGCCGCCATCTCGAACAGATCGCGTTGCAGATAGTCATGATAGGGCGCGTCGTGGCAGCGGGCGCATTTGAGTTCGAGTCCGAGAAAGGCGGTGCCGAGCACGTGCGCTTTGGCGGCGGGCGGCACATCATTTTGCGAGGCCTCGCCGAACCCAGCCGGTCCACCGGCGCGCAGGCCGCCGCGCATCATCACCAGTTCGGTGACAAAGCGGTCGGCCGGTTTGTTGTCGGCGATGCTGTCGTGAATCCAGTGGCGGAACGGCCCTGTGTTGTTCAGCGTCCCTTTGATCATGCGCACATTCTCGCCGAGCACGTCCTGCCAATACGCCACCTGTGGTGCAGTCTGATCACCGAACTCGGTTTGGCCCTGTGTTGGAATCCGTCCGGTTACCGCCAGATGTTCGCGCCGCCGCAACACCTCCGCGGACGCCAGCGCTGGCGGATGTTTCACCACGACTGCCGCTGGCGTCATGTCGGCGCCGTCGGCAATCCACGTTTCAAGCGCCGCCACTTCGTCCGCACTCAGCCGGTCGCCTTTGGGCGGCATTTGCAGGTCCTCGTCGTCGGAGGTGATGGCTTCGATCAAGCGACTTTGTTGCGGATGGCCGGGAACAATCGCCGGCTCGCCGGACTCGCCGCCGGCCAGCGCTTTGGCGCGTTCGCGCAGGTTGAGTCCGCCTTTTTCTTTGTCGCCGTGGCAGCGGAAACAGTGTTCGTCGAGTAGCGGTTGAATGGTTTCGGCGTAGTGCTTCGACGCCGCCGGCGCAGCCTCCGTCTCGGTGCCTTGGCCCGTTGCCTTGGCCGCGATAAACCGGTCGATTGGATGTTCAGCCGGCCAACCGGGAACCGGTTCGGGGATCTTTATTTGCATCGATTGCACCGTCTGCGCGTACCCGCGAGCGCGTTCGTGACGGGTTGCCCAGAAGGCATTTTCGGACGCGGCTTTGGCGCGCCGGACCCGCGTGTCGAGTGTGCCGATGGTCGCCCGCTCTTGCTCAACCAGTTGCCGCCAGCCAGCCTCGGTCAGCGGCAAACTTTCGCCGGACGCGCCGGACGCGCCGCCGAGTACCCGGAAGCGTTCCGTCCCGAACGCGCTCCAGGCCACGCAACTGTCGCCAATATCCATCGGGTATTTCCCGGTGCCGCCGGTGATCAGTTCGAACACCACCCGATGCACGCCTCCGGTGGATACAAACATGGCGTTGCGTTCGATGTCGCCCGCGCGCGGTAGGCGGATCCCAGCTTGGATCGCGTCCGGAATCGGCAGTTCGGCATTGTCGGAGTTGCCGGCCAGCGGTGGGGTTTGCAGCACGATCTCTCCGTCGACCAGAACCCGCGCCAAGCCGCGGTGTCGAAGCAGCATCCGATGCTCACCCGCCGGCAAGCGGACCTTGCCGAACATCGCCAGCGTCACCGGCCCCTTCCAGTCGTCGCGGACACCGCGGTCGTCGAACTTCGCGGGTAAGCGCGAACTGGCGAAAAAGTCGTTGGTGTACACCAAGGCGGTGGGACGCATCGGGCTGTACACGGGAAACGATTTCAGACTCGGAACGCCCTCGGTGAACGCGACCCGCACTTGTCCTTCCGGTAAAGCGTCCCATTCGGCTTCGATCAGCGCCGCCCCGCGCGTGACCGTTGGCCCCTTCTTGAACAAGCCTTTCACCCGCAAGGTCGACGGGTCCACCCGCTTGCGATGCAAACCGATTTCGTCGAGGAAACCGACAAAGCCATTGCCACCACCTTGGGCCGCGCCGATCCACAGCGCATCATCATCCTGCACGGGTGCATCGCTGGTCTTGCCGTCCATATCCCAGGTGCCGGTGATCGGCCGGCCGTTGAGCCAACCTTCGAGGCTGTCGGCTTTGCCGAAGGTGAACACGACGGCGATGTGATTCCACTGCGCGGTATTCACGTATTGGTTGCCGGTCCAGCGATGCCAGGTGTTGTTCTGGCTACGGAACAGAAAGTTCGGCGCGCCTTTGCTCAGGCGCAGCGCGTAATTCTGGTTCGAGCTACCGGCCTTGGTTCGGCCTTTGCCGATCACGTATTGATGTTCGCCGCCGTCGCCGCTCGGCCAGACCCAAGCCTCAAGCGTGATCGACTCGCCAGCCCCGACATCAAAGCGGCTCTTTTCGCCCGCGTCCGCGAACTCGATCCGCGAACCATGTCGCGGCAGATGTAAGGCGAGGTTGTTGGTGGTGAAGCTGGGGAAGTCCGCCGGTTGTGGCCCCGGACCACGCGTCGCTCCGCCGACGAGTTTGGCGCCGCTGAGTGTTTTGAGTTCGGACTCGAACGACCAGCGTTGTTCGTTCTGCGCCAGAATTGAAGCCGCCGCCAACACGACCAGCCAGACCGTTGCCCGCATCAACATCTTAACCGCACCATACTGCATCATCTATCTGCAGTATGACAGACTTTCGATCACCAGACACACCTAAGCCTCACCAAAATTTTATTGTGCCAAGCGGCGCATGTTCCTACATTCCAGCATGCGACTCCTCTTCCTGCTTGGTCCGTTTCTACTTCTCGTCACCTCGCTTCCGACCGCGTTCGGACAAATTGGAAGCCGCGAAACGCTGGTCGGCCCGGAACGCACGGTCTTTCAAAACACCGATCTGCAGAAATGGGAGTTCGGACTCCATCTCGGACTCGATAGCCGCGAGTACAGGGTGCAGGGCGCCGATACCATCGACGTCGACTGGCAACGCATCGAAGCCCGCTTAGGCGTCGACATTACACCCTTCCTTCAGGCGCGCGTCGACCTTGGCGCGGCGCGTGGCGATGTTGGCGGGGCCAGCAGCGCGAGCGATTTTGGGGTGACCGCGATCGGCCAAGGCGAAACCGGCCTGCGTGCCGGCGGTCTGCTCCGCCTCGCCTTGCTCGAACACATTTTGGAGCCCTCGCCAGTAGCCGGGGCGGGTTCGGCGGTGCGCGTCGGCGTTGAAGGCGGACTGCGCACCACCGAGAGCAACCTACGCGAAGACTTCAATGTTCAGGACACCTTCGTCACCACCGACCTCTGGTACCACCGCGGCTGGGTGGACATCGAGGACCGCCTGACCGAACGCCGTAGTGTCGGGTCGGCGTGGCGCCTCGGCCTCACCTGGCTGGATTCCAGTGGCGAGTTCGCCGGACGCGACATCGACGCCAACCGCAATTTTGCGCTCGAACTCGGTGCGGCTTTTGGATTTCGCAACAACTGGGTCGCCCGCGTCGATGTGCGCACCTTCGGCTCCGAACGCGAACTCACCGTCGGCGGCAATTTCCGTTTCTAATCTCGAAGCCTTCCCTTGCGACCCATGAATATTCCTCTCCGTCGAAGCCTCCTTTGTCTACTCCTGCTCCTCGCCGCCAGCCTGGTGGCCTTGCTCGGCTGCGACAACAATTCTAGCGTCGACGGGGCGGGGGGCGTGGCCAGTTCGAGTTCGGGCTTCATCGTCTCGCCGCAAACACTGGAAGTTGCCGACGGCGACACCACTGGCATTTTCCGCATCACCGGTGGTGACGAACCGCTGGTCTGGACCGTGTCCGACATCGGCCTCGGCAACATCACGCCGACCGACGGACGCATCGTCAACTATACCGTCAATACCGGCACCAACAGCATCGCCCAAGGCCGCAACATCATCTCGGTGACCGATGCCAACGGCAACCGCGCGTCCGCGACCGTGACCCATGACAACCTGGTGGTTTCGCCCGCCAGCGTGATTCTCACTGCCACCAATGAAACGGCCATCTTCACGGTCACCGGCGGAATCTCGCCGTTCTTCTGGACCGTCGAACGGCCAAACTTGGGTTCGGTTCAAACCACCAGTGGCCGCAACGCGGTCTATCAACGCAGCGGGGATTCCATCGGCATCACCTCGATCCAAGTTCGCGACGGCAAGGGTTCGGCGGCGCGGGCGGCGATCGAACAACGTGCCTTGCCGGTGGTGCCGTCGGACCCATAAAGTTGATGGGATGTAAAGTAGCACGCGCTTCGTGCTACGTCCTTCTGTGGATCTACTGCACCGGGATCGACAGAGTGATCCGATTGCCATTGCGCAAAATCTCGACCGCAACTTGTCGCCTTTCTTGTGTTCGCGGACCAGTACCTCACGCCCAGGGACTACTGACTGCTAAAACCTCACTTCCGCGCTTCGGGAACCACCGTCAACTCGACCGCTTTGCCATCGCGCTGCACCACCACCTTCAGCTTGTCGCCGATCTTAATCGCATCGAGAGCATAGGCGAAGTCGTAGATATTTTTGATCGGGCGTCCGGCGACTTCGGTGATCGTGTCGCCTTCTTGCAATCCGGCTTTGTCGGCGGGCGCGCCGGCTTTTACGCCGCTCAGCAGCAGGCCTTTGTTTTCTTCGCCGCCGGTGTAATCGGGGATGGTGCCGAGGTAGGCGCGGCGGTTGGTGCGGCGGCCAGCGGGGTTGCGGATGTTTTCGACTTTGACGTACTCGGGCACGGTGCGGCCGCTGAGCAAGTCGGCGCACATGCGTTGGGCGAACTTGGTGATACGTTCGAGTCCCTCGTAGTTGATCGCCGCCGCGTCGTCGCTCGGCCGGTTGTAGTCTTCGTGCGCGCCAGTGAAGAAACTGAGTACGGGCAGGCCGCGTGGATAGAACGCGGTCGTGTCGGTCGGCAGGTAGGGGTCGTCTTGCAGCGCGAGGTCGAAGCCAGCGACGACGTTGCGTTTTTCAATCAGGCGCTTCCATTGCGTCGCCGAACCTGTTCCCTGCAACATCAGCCGGTTGTCGCGCAGGCGACCGACCATGTCGAAGTTGAGATAGGCGCTGTGCTGCTGGAGATCCGGGTGCGTGTTGGCGTAGTAGCTCGAGCCGATCAGGCCGAGTTCTTCGCCGGACCAGAACGCGACGGTGAGGCCGTGTTCGCCGACCTTGTCTTTTAATGCGGCCGCGAGTTCGAGCAGCACGGCGCAGCCAGAGGCGTTGTCGTCGGCGCCATTATGCACCTCGCCTTCCTCGCCGGCGCGGGCGAGCGAGTCGACTTCGCCAAAGCCGATGTGATCGTAGTGGGCACCGATCAACAGACTCTTGCCGCTGGTTCCGGGGAGATGTGCGATGACGTTACGTCCAGACGCGCGTTCGGTCTGGACCCCCGTGGTTAGCTTGATGGTGGTGACGAGCGGGAAGGCGTTTTTGGTGCCAGTGTCGAGCGAGCGTTGCAGAGCGGCGGGATCGTGACCGCCGAGCAGGGCGGCGGCGGCTTTAGCGGAGACGAACGCGGCGGGCATGCCCGCATCCCCGGTGCCATGGTCGCGGGTCGGAGCGTGGGCCTCGCCTTTGACCAAGTCGGAAACGACGAGGAAGCCGATGGCGCCGCGTTCGCGGGCGGACAGGGCTTTGTAATGGAGGCTGGCGTAGGGGCGTAGGGCCTCGCGTTCGGCGACGGGCAGTTCGCGGGGAACGCCTTGAATCACCAGCGCCACTTTGTTGCTCAAGTCGACCTCGCCGAACGAGTCGTAGGACCGGTCCGGGGTAGCGATGCCGTAGCCGGCGAACACGACCGACGCATCCAGCGTGGTGCTGGTTGAAAAGGACAGCGGCTGCACATCGGCTTCGGTGAACGCCGAGATGTTGGTCGAGGTGACCTTCACGCTTGGGTCGTACTTCGAGGGCGTTTTGATTTCGGTGACGGTACATTTGTTGGCGCCCGGAACGGCCTTTACGCCGGCGGTGAACGGGAAGTTTTGGAAGTAGCCTTTGGTTTCGGGCGCCGGTTGGTAGCCGAGGGCTTTGAGTTGCGAGGCGAGGTAGATGGCGGCGCGGCGTTCGCCGGGGGTGCCGGTGAGCCGACCCTCCATCGCGTCGGAGGCAAGAACGTGAAGGTGGTGTTCGAGGTCGAGTTGGGCGATGTCGGTCGAGAAGGTGTGGCCGTCGTGTTGGTGTTTGGTGCTGTGGCCAAGTGTGGCGGGGTCGGCCGGGGCGGCGGAGGCGGAACGGGCCGAAGCGCCGGCGAGCGCGGACCGGGCGGCTTCGTGGTCCCACTTGGCAAGGAACAGTTGCGAGCCTTCACCTTTCGATTTGTCGCTCTTGCGCGAACTCGTCCAACACAGATGTTTCCCGTCCGGCGAGAACACCGGTAGGCCGTCGAAGCCTTCGGTGGTGGTGATCCTGATCGGTTCTTTTTCGCCGAGCGCGTCGACCAGATAGAGTTCGAAATTGGTGAAGCCGAGTTTGTTGGACGCGAACAACACGTACTCGCCGGACGGATGAAAGTAGGGTGCCCAGGACATCGACGCGAACGAGGTTAGGCGGCGCCGGTCGGAGCCATCGAGCTTCATCGTGTAGACGTCGGCGATCAGGCCCTTCTCGTCGAAGTGGCGCCAGATGATGCGTTCGCCGTCGGGCGAGAAGAAGGTACCGCCGTCGTAGCCGGGCCAGTCGGTGAGCCGGGTTTGATCGGAGCCGTCGGCGTTCATGATGTAGACTTCGCCGAAGTAGGCCGGATCGACGGCGAGTTTGCGTTGTTCGGCGCGGCTGAGTTCGTTGGTCGGGTAGGCCGAACGCAGCGAGGAAAACACGATCTTGGTTCCGTCGGGCGAGTAAGCGCCTTCGGCGTCGTAGCCGTCGGCGTCGGTGAGTTGGACGAGTCCGGAGCCGTCGCGATTGGCGGCGAAGATGTCCATGGTGCGGTCGTAGTCCCAAGAGTAGCGACGCGATTTTCCGGAGGCGCGGAAGTCCAGTTCGGCCTTCTGTTTTGCGACGGCTTGGGGATCGTGGTGGGTGGACCCGAACAGGATCTGGTCTGAACCCGGACGGATGAAGGCGCAGGTGGTTTTGCCGCTGCCGGGCGAGACCCGGGTGGTGTCGCCGGTTTCGAAATCGAGCAGGTAGATTTGAAAGAAGGGGTTCTCGGGGTCGCGTTCGGACTGGAACACGAGGTAGCGCCCGTCCGGCGAGTAGTAGCCTTCGCCGGCGCGTTTGCCGTCGAAGGTGAGTTGGCGGGTTCGGGAGAGGAAGCGTGCTTCGCTGGGTTCAGCTTGGGCTGCTTCGGCTTGCGGCTCAGGTGCGGGTTCTTGGGCAAAGATCGCTGGTCCGAGTCCGAAGAGGAGCAAGAGAAGGAAGAGTTGGAGGTGCTTCATGTTGTGGTGGTTATTTAACATACGGATGGGTGGCTGGAACCTTGCGGCTTTTACCCGGTTCGTAAACGATGGAAGCGATTTTTAGGCGAGGGTTCACCATCTGGATCTCAGCAAACGAATCATGGTTCGGATCAGGCTTCCCGTGTTACCTTGTCGTCATGACTCGAGGTGTCTTTCTTTGTTTTTTCATGTCCGTTGGCAGCGTCGTCGCGCAAGCGCCGTGGTCGTTCGATTTCACTGAAAAAAAATCCGTTCCCCGGCACGGAAAAATGCCAAATCAAAACCCGGATTGGCCAATTGCTTGGAGAGTAACGTATGAACTGGAAGATTCAATCCACCTCGATTTCCAACGCGATCCAGCACGTGGCCTACTTTGACGCGGACGCCAATCCGCTCTCCTATCGCAGCGTAGTCGAACTGTGGGCTGAGGCCGACGCCACCTTTCGCGGTTTTCATAGCCAAGTTCTGAGCGACATACCGTTCACTGCGTTCAAGTGGGAGACGCCGGTGGTGGATCTGGATCGTTTTGACCGACCGTTTGAGTTTGTCGCGCTCAACGCGCCCGGCTTGAATCGGGCGGAGAACCCAGACGCGTTCGAGGAGCACTTTGCCCATGCTGACGATCGAGAGGTGATCCTTCAATTTCCGAACCTTGGACGCAACGCGATCCTTGTGGTTCCCAAGCCCTGCGGGTTCGCGGTGGACCACTGCCACTTGGCTGCGTTCCTTGCGACCTGTGACGCCGCTGACGAATCCGGACTTTGGCGCAATGTCGGTCAAGCCATGTTGAAACGCGTTTCGGAACCACCGGTCTGGCTTAGCACCGCCGGTGGCGGCGTTGCTTGGTTACATGTGCGGCTGGATGACCGACCGAAATATTACGGCTATGCACCGTTCCGGGAATCGTGAAGCTTTTGGGCCCGAACAACGCCGGAAAATTTCGGCTTAAACCGCTCTAATTTTCTTCCGGACGCCGATCGTCGACAGCGGCGGTGATCGGTTGCAGAAGGTGGTCGATGTCGGACTGGTTGAGGCGGAGTTTGGCGGTGTCGCCGCTGAGGACAGCGTCGACCAGGCCTTGTTTCTTGGCTTGGAGTTGTTGGATGTGTTGTTCGATGCTGGCGCGGCAGATCAGGCGGTGGACGAACACGGGTTTGTCTTGGCCGATGCGGTGGGCGCGGTCGGTGGCTTGGGCTTCAACGGCGGGGTTCCACCAAGGGTCGTAGTGGATGACGGTGTCGGCGGCGGTGAGGTTGAGGCCGGTGCCGCCGGCTTTGAGGCTGATCAGGAAGACGGGGATGTTGCCGGTTTGGAATTGTTCGACCAGTTCGGGGCGTTTGCGGGATCGGCCGGTGAGTTTGATATAGTGGATGTTGGCTTGTTCGAGTTCGGCCTCGATGAGTTCGAGCATGCTGGTGAACTGGGAGAACAGCAGGATGCGGCGGCCTTCCTCGACCAGCTTGGGCAGGATTTCCATCAGGCGTTCGAGCTTGGCCGATTTGGTCACGCGCTTGCCGGTTTGGTTTTTGAGCAGGGCGGGGTGGCAGCAAATTTGACGGAGCTTGAGTAGGGCGTCGAGGACGATGATGCTCGAACGCGCGAGGCCGCGTTCGGCGATGGCATCACGGACCTTTTCGTCCATCACGGCACGGACGGTTTCGTAGAGGGTTTGCTGGTCGGGGTGGAGTTCGATGGTGTGTTCGATGTGCGATTTGTCGGGCAGATCGAGGGCGACGTCTTCTTTGCGGCGGCGCAGTAGCAAGGGGCGAACGCGGTCGGCGAGGATCTTTTGTCGTTCGCGGTTTTCGTGCTTTTCGATCGGAGTTCGGAACAGACGGCGGAAGCTGGAACTGTCGCCGAGATAACCGGGAATGAGAAAGTCGAACAGGCTCCAGAGTTCGCCAAGGTGGTTTTCGAACGGGGTGCCGCTGAGGCAGAGCCGGTGTTTGGCGCGGAGTTCGCGCGCGGCTTCGCTGACTTTGGCTTTGGGGTTTTTGATCGCCTGGGCTTCGTCGAGGACGGTTAGGTGCCAGTCGATGCCGGTGAGCAGTTCGCGGTCGCGGTTGAGCAGGGCGTAGGAGGTGATGACTAGATCGTGTGCCTTGAGCGTGGCGGGGTTTTTGTCGCGCTGGAGACCGTGGTGGATGAGTCCGCGCAGGGTCGGGGCGAAGCGTTGGGTTTCGCGGAACCAGTTGTGCAGCACCGAGGTGGGGGCGACGACTAGGCTGGGGCCTTTGGCGCGGCGGCCCGCTTTTTCTTTGAGCAGGTGGGCGATGGTTTGCACGGTTTTACCGAGGCCCATGTCGTCGGCGAGGATGCCGTGGAGTCCGGTGCCGCGCAGGAACTGCAACCAAGACAGGCCTTCTTGTTGGTAGCTGCGCAGTTCGGCGTTGAGGTTTTTCGGTGGCGGCACCTGCTTGATGCCGCTGAAGTTGCGCAGCTGTGCGGCGAGTTTTTTCAGGGCCTTGGTGCCGCGCCCGGCTTGGATGAGTTCGGGGGCGGCTTCGAGCAGGCTGGCGGCTTGCAAGGGAGCGAGTGGAATGATGCCGAAATCGTCTTGGTTGCGCTTGCCGGGGGAGTTGAAGAGGTCGAAGACGAGGCGCATGGCGAGATTGGCGACGCGTTCGGGAATGAGCAGGGCGCGTCCGTCTTCGAGGCGGACAAGGATGCGACCGTGTTTGTCGGGGGTGAGGGTGTGGCCCTTGGCTTTTTTATCGGCCAGCAGGCTTTGCAGAACGTCGACCATGTCCAGCCATTGGCCGTCGACCTCGACGCCGAGGGTGAGTGAGAACCAGTCGATGCCGCTGCTTTCGTGTTCGAAGTCGTCGCTGTCCGCAGCGGTCGCAGCGGTTAGGGTGGCGGTCCAGTCTGCGGCGGGCGGGGAGATCAGGGGCGATTCGAGTTCGTCCTCGTAGTGAACTTCCCAGCCTTCGGCGAGTAGGTCTGGCAGATCTTTCTCGTGAAATTTCTGCCAGTTGATTCTCGTTTTGTCCTCGTAGAAATTGGGCCGGGTAAACAGGTAGCTGCCGCTCCACTTGTTGAGGGAGGCCCCACTGCGGTACTCTCTCATGGTGGGTGAGACTCGCGTGAGGCAGGTGGTGTTGAGTTGGTCGTGGACGCGCTGTTCGGCACGGGCGTTGCGGTTGGCAATCTGGATCACGCGGCCGTCTTTGGTCATGCGCTGGGTGGCGACGGGTTCTTGATGATTCGGTTCCCACTCGCTGATTTCAACGAGAATGTCGTGGTAGCGGACGTGGGGGATCGCGATCGTCTTGCTCAGATGATTAAAGTAGGCGCTTTCCAGGCGTGCCTTGGCCAGAACGAGAACGGGGGTGGGAGGCGCGTCGGGAAGGTGCTCGATCCGAACGGTGTCCGGCGGCGGCGGCAGGCCGGCGGCCTTGAGCGCGGGGACGGTGAACGCCAATTGGATGGGGTTGAGTTTGGGGCCGGAGAGCCACAGGAACAGGTCTTCGAGTGGGCGGTCGGGTTCGAGCCAGCCGACCTTGCCCGCGTCCATGTCGAGCCATGCGACGCGTTCGCCGCAGTCGATCAGCAGGCCGACGTCGGGTTCGAGATCGGGGTAGAACAAGTTCTCGTCGTTGCGCCAGGCGCAACGCACCTGCTTGGCTTGCCCCCACAAAAAGCCGCCTCTCGGGTATTTATTGAAGTCGAGGACTTTGCCGGTGTTGACGAGTTCGGGAAGGAGGCGGTGCCAGGCCGCGCCGTGAATCTTGATCTTCGTGGCAATTTGCGGACCCCGGTGGTTTTTCCTCGGTGTTTCCAAGCGTTGCAGGCGAAGCAACAAACGCCGTTCCTCGTCGCTGATCTTGCAGTCCTCGTTGAGAAATTCCGCAATCGAATGATAGAACCGCATCCGGATACCGCGTTCGTGATCGGGCGCGGGCGCGCCGCCCCAGATCTTTAGGATAAAGTCGGCCTCTTCGCGGGTGCCGTGGCCGATTTCGAAGTATACTTCGGTGGGCGGCGGCGTTGCTTCGTCGCTTGGCCTGCGTTCGTCGGCGTCACTTTCATCGGCTGCTTGAGGGGTGTTCGGGGTGTCCGGGGTGTCTGGGGTGTCTGGGGTGTCGGGCGGGTTGTGGAGTGTCCGCAGCGAGGCGGCCCATTGTTTTTGCTTGGCCTGGGCCACGAGCGTGGATGTTTGGATGGCTGGTTCGTCGTTATATTCCTCGGTGTCTTGATCTTCCCTGTCCTCTTCGTGTTCTTCCCATTTTTCGTACTTGGCCCACTCCTCAATTTGCTTTTGCCACTCCTCTTCATCCCACGGTTCCGGTTCCAATTGGTCCTCCGCCAGGGCATCCAAGTTTAACAGAAAGGCGGCGAGGTGTTTGCAAGGAATCCAGGGAGTGTAGGCCGGACAACTACACTCCATTCCGATGTCCTCCTCCTCAATGATGTAGAGTCGGAGATTGTAAACCCCCGTGAGGCCGCGGCACATCGCTTTCAGTTCGAACGGCGCAAGCTGTTCGGAGATGTAGGTGATGTTGTCGAACAGCTTGTCGCGAAACGCCTTGTCCCGGCTGAAGTCCGAGACCAAATCCCAGATCTGCTCCTTTCGTTCTTCGTACACCTCTAAGGCCTGAATGCTGGGTTTGAACATGCGAGTCAAATAACGAGAACGATGTTGTCCATCAAGCTGAATATAAAATCAGCCGCGCGGGTTCAGCCAAGCATGCGCTACCGTCAGTAGGCCCCACCGCTACGCGGCTACCTCGCTGGCTTGATCCGGACTTGCTGGCATCACCGTCTACCGACAAGGATGTTCGCCCCGGTCCTCGCTCGGACTCAAGAAGTCCGACGCCTGTCTACGTACCTGACTACTTTTCAGGCGTCGGCCGTCCGCCCGGGCCTTGAACCTTTAAATGGACACCGAGGAACTTGGTCGAACTGGACATGAGTTTTTCGAAGTTCTCCTCGCTCACCCGGCTGCCCCAATAAAAGCCGTGGTTCTCGCCGGGGTACTCCACGACTTTGAAGTCTTTTTTAGCGGCGTGAATTGCCGGAAACACACGGTTGAAGTTGATGTGTTTGAGCGCGTGTATGTCGCCGTGGTGGACCAAGATCGGGCGGGTGATGCGGGCGATTTTTGCTTCCGTGTGCTTTTTCACTTCTTCAGTGTAGGCGCTGACCTCGCGATCCATCAACTCCATGCGTTGCGCGTAGGTTTTGAGCATGCCGGTGTAGATCAGCGTCGCGGGTTCGCCGGCGATGACGGCGGCGAGGGGAAGGTCGTCTGGTTCGGACGCGAGTTCCATGACAATGCTGCCACCGCCGCTACCGCCGAACACAGCCACGCTGTTCGCATCGACGTTCGGCAGCGCGGCGACTGCTTTGACCATGGCGGCGGCGTCTTCGATCGGGCCGCTCGCACTCGGGGTTTTGTCGTAGGTGCGATAGGTGGCGGTGACTGCGACGAAGCCGCGACGCAGGAACTCGTTGTGGGTTCGGCCGTGCAGCGCTTCATGGCTGAGTTTGCGCAGCGGGCGTTGGCCCATGCCGCCGTGGAAAAAGAGAATGGCGGGGAAGGGGCCTTCGCCGGCGGGGACACGATAGGCGATGGTGATCTTTTTGCCGTCGGTGGACGTGACTTCGAGTTCTTGAACCGGCGCATCTTCGGCGGGGACGCGCGAGGCGTTGTATGGACTGCGGTCACCGCTGCCGTCACCGCGCGTGGCCGCGTCCGGCGCGGGTTGCGGGATGCGTGATGCGGGTTGCGGGATGCGCGGTGCGGGTTGCGGGTTGCTTGATGCGGGTTGTCGGACGCGGGCTGCGGGTTGCGGGGCTGGGCGTTCGCCGGCGCGGCGGCGCTTGCGTGCTTCGTCGAGCAAGATTTGTTCGGCGGGTGTGAGCGTGACCCCGGTTCGGTTTTTATGGAAGGCGGCGGTGGCGCCGGGCCAGTCGAAGGCTTGCCCCGATTTAGCCGCTGGCAGTGGGTTGGGTTCTTCCTGGGCCGAGACGACGTTCGCCGGTAGGCCGATGAGGACGACGAGAAAGCTGAGAATCGCAAAGCGCAGGTTCATGGCTGGAATCTTAGCGGATGCAACGCCGCACAACAAGGCGCCAAGAATCGGCAGGCTGATTGGGGTGAGCCTTTCGTTGTTGCAATCTAGGTTGTATTTTTAGCGGCGTTCAGTTGCCGAAGGACGACTCACTTGCGCGTCGGGGCTGGTACAGCGATGCACAAGTGCAACCATGCCAAGCAGCAGAGGGACAGGGCTCGAGACTCAAGGCCTCGCAGCAAACTGGAAAAAATCATGGCGGATTTGAAGATTCGGTTTTGATCGCGAATGAATGCCTCGTCGAGAAACTCGACTGCGCGAAATCCTCAGAGCACAGAGCCGAACCCTGTATAGGTCGAAACCAATTTTTCTTCCGCTCAATACGACAATCAAGCGCCCCAGCAAACAGGCGTTTGTGCGTTCGTGAAGACCGGGGAGAGGGGCAGTCTACATCCAACTCGCGAATAAGCGGTAGCCTTCGTGGATTACCAAGAGCGAGGGCGCTGCAGATTATTGCCTCTCGGTTTCTCCAGAGTCTTGAATTAATTTTCCAGCCAAATCCAATGCGTGCAAGGCCACAGCCTTGAGTCGGATATAATTAAAGACAAATTTCTGCCAAATGAAATGAAAACCTTCGATGTCTTCATCAAGAGGAGCAAAAAGATTAATTATGTTTCCATGAACTAAGTCATTCCGGTCCGATGACGAGTCGTTTAGTGCCGTTGATGCTAGTTTTATGAAGCTTTGTTCCTCTTTGGTGCTTGCGCGTACCGGGCCTTTCGAGCCAAATAGCAGGTTTAATGTTATGGAGATGGCCTTCATCGTAAAAGTGGTTGGACCCAGTTTCTCAACCTTCAGCTTTGATCTCACAATAGGATAATCGTCGGCCACGGCCAATAATAACGTTCTGAACTCTCTTTCAATTAATATATAATCTCCGATTATAAGTGCGCGGAGGTCGTCGTTCTTTTGCGTAATGACATACTTGAAGGTCATTCTGAGTCGTGAGAGAAGTCTTGGCCAGCCGAAAGGATGAAAGTGAACAATTGTAGAAAACTTTTCTCTGGAGCAAAAAAGGTCGAAAAACTGCTCAGACCTTTCCTTCCCACCTGGTTGAGCTGTGACATTTGACGAGTCGAAATCGTGTGTTAATACTAGGTTAGCGAGTATTTTGCTGTGGATTTGAGGTGCGGTATAGTTTTTGTTCGTTTTTCCGATGTGTATTAGATCCTCGCTTTCGATTTTAATTCGACGACAAGAAATATATGTTGCTGTATTTATCCCGCCGTTCTCTCTTGCATAGTCAATGATGTCATGGACGGTTTCTGATCCTTCGCTAAAGGACCCAGCTTGAAGTTTGATTAGCATCCCTCTTTTGTTTTTCAGCTTCGAGTAAAAGTTGTAAACCGAGGGCCTTATGTTGACAGTTTCGGCCTTCTCAAAGTATTCCTCATTTAGGCAGTTTATTAGTCTTTTTGGAGCCTGGGCTTGTTCCTCTGCAAATATAAAGAAGCGAGTGCAGGAGTCTTCGATCTTCTTGTCCCCGCTACTGCCTGTATAGGTTAACTGTGAGAAATCGCCACCTGGCTTCCCAAATATAATGGATGCCAAATTCTTCTTTCGGTCGACCGCTGACAGTGTTGACAGGGGTTCATGCCAGTTGTGAGATGCTTCAACTTGCTTGCGGTACCAAGGCTCAGCTCTGCTGATTAGAATTACGTCAGTGACCTCGAGGTCTTGGATCGAGCTTACATCAGAAAGAAAACTCGTAAGTTCTGTTTCGGTTGCCCATATCCTTAAAAGGAAGTCTTCGTGTCCAAATACGACATATCCACACGAAACCGCCTCAATATGGTATTTCTTCAGGCAGATGATAATCTCCTCTTCTTTAGAGGAGATGGCTCGGTGTGCATCTAGTATTATATAATATAGCCTCCTTCCATTTAGCATGTGCAAGATTGGATGAAATCGTTTCATGATGCTCCTAGGTTGATCTTTCCCTCAGTCTCCTTTGTGGCCAAGATTCGCAGTGCAATCTGATATCGTGAATCCACAAAGTGAAACTCATTTCTCACACTGTTGTATCTCAGTAGGGGGAGTTCTGACTTACAAAGCTTAAACAATATCTTATTCGTGGGGAGAGTTTTCAGCGTTCGTGCCGACCCTGGAAACTCAGACCTGAAAATTGTATTGACAAGATCGGTAGTGAAGCTTGATCGAGCTATTCGTGAAATCGAAAAAATAACCTGATTCGTTCTGCTTAACTTCTTAGGGCCAAAGTAGAAGTGGTTTTGAATTGCAGTCTTCGCGTGCTGGAATCCGGAACCGATGTAATCTAGGTCAGCTAGTTTTAGTAGGCTTATAGATGGTTGCCAATTAGAATCCTTCAGCCTTATTGCTAGGAATCTGCAGTACTCCTGAATGCGTTGAGGGACGCCGAGGGTGACATGTTGAATGTGTTGGCTCCAATAGTCCAAAAGCCGGTTTGTGAAATCATTTACCTCCAAGAGTTCGATAAACCCAGTCTCTACAAGCTTCGTTGTTTGTTGTTGAGTAAACCTACGAAGAACTGGAAGTTCAGAAATACGATTTACAACTGTTGAAAGCGATTTCACTTCTGAGAAGTAAGTAGAAACGTCTGTTGCTGTTCCGACAAGAAGAAAGCGTACATCAAACTTCGAAAAAGCGTCATCATCTAAAATCGTTACTAGCCCCGCTAGTTCCTTTAGGAGAGTCTCCTCTCCCGATAGTAGCTCTAAATTTTCTAAGACTATAAAGGCACGCGACTTTTTTGCCCGTGATCTCACGGTCGAGAAGGCTTTGAAAAGAGGATCTCCCGTGCTGAATGCATACTTCCTGCTAGATGCAAGCTCTCCTCCCAAGGCAGGGATGCCAAGTTTTGTTAATTTTTTTTCATCAATCGTCGATAGTGATTTTTCGCCAGTTGGGTGACAGGTGCCTGCTATGGCTTCAACAAGCGATCCTGTTCTTAGTGCCATCGCTGCATTCGCTACAACCCAGAATATAGATGAATCTTTAAAGACTTTTTTGTACAGCCAGGACTTGCCTGATCCATTTTCTCCAGTTATAAATGGGTTTAGGTGACCTCCGACTGCGTTTGTTAGATTCTTCTCATAAATTGGCCGTGGTACATACATTGCCTCGTTCACAGATGCCAACCTAGGAGTGAATACTAGCTCAATATTTTTACTCACAACCTCCTTAAATCACTTTTTTGGTTCTTAGTCAATCTGGTTTCTTCATCTCCCAGATTCGTTCCAAGAATCATGGAACTAATAAAATTTGAGGCGGGTTTGAGGTCTTCAGTACTTTTTTTGCGAGTATTGGCCGAGTCGGCGGAAAAGTATAAGCTAGATGTAGTTGTGATTCGCCTGCAATTGCACGCGGCGGCGGTCGCAGTTTGTCAGCGATTGGTAAAGAACTGCCAAACCAATCCTCAACAGCCTTAGCGCAAGCGCGCGCCGAACGTTTCCGGGGCGAGCTCTTTGGAAATGGTTTCGCGGGTTTGCTGGGCGCGGCGTTCGAGCCGGTCGATCTTGTCGGAGAAGTGGTCGAGTCCGGACGCGATGGTGCGCAGGTCGGCGGTTTCGGCGGGTTCGGACAGCTGCTGCACCGGACGCACCGCGGCGCTTTTGGTGACGCGGCGGACCGAAGCGCTGATCAGCCAGTAGCCGGGCAGGAGGGCGAACAGGAGCAGCAGCAGCAGGTGAAAGAAGAAATTAAAATGCAGGAAGTGGCCGTGCATCCAACTCGCGAACAGGCGGTAGACGCCGTGGAGTAGCAGCAAGCAAGGGAGCAAGTTGCCGAAGAAATTATGCCGCCAGCGAACCGCGCGTTCGGCCATGTCGATGGCGGCGTCGTCGATCGATTCTTGAAGGGCTTCGAGCACCTGCGCTTTGGAACTGCGTTTGCGTGCGCGCTGTTCTTCCTGCCACGCTTGTAGGCTTTGCCCGAACAAGGGAATCTTGGCGAGGGCTTGGCCGCCTTGGGTTTCGTCGGGGGCTTCTTCCTCGGGAATGAGTTCGTCGAGGTCGAGGTCTTCGATGGCGCGGCGGGCCTGGTGTTTGATGTGCTCGAGTTGTTCGAGGTGCTTCGGGGTGAAGCAGCGGCCGAGCAGCTCGAGCGGGATAGCGACGCGGTTGCGTGACCACAATGCTTGGAAGCCGGCGGTGGCGATACGTAACAAGTTCGGACCCATCGAAGCCATCCGACCGAGGGTCCAGAACAGCGGTAGCGAGGCGAAGCGGGCGCGCAGGAAAATGTAGAATTTGAGCGGCAGCCAGGTGCGGCCGACGGCTTCGCGCCAGACCGCGTGCTGGGTGAGGAAGCGCAGGCGTTTTTGCGCTTCGGCGCTGGAGAGCACCTCGTCGAACAAGGCGGCGACGCGCGTATTGAGTTCGGCTTCGGATTGGCCGAGCGAGTGGGAGAGCGTTTTGAAGCGTTCGGTGGTGGCGGGGTCGAGCGCGTGCGAGAGTTCGCCGAGAAAGGTTTCCTCGTGCAGGGCGCGCAACTGCATCGCCGGACGCGAGGAGAAGATCTGCGAACGCAGTCGGGGTAAGTCGTAGCCGTCGGGATCCATGCCGTTGACGAAGAAGCAGCAGTGTGGGCCGGTGTCGAAGCCGAGTTCGCGAATGCCGCGGCAGAAGTCGTCGAACACGTCGGTGGAGACTTGGTCGGCACGGGTGAGCACGAAGAACCAACGCTTGCGCGAGACGCGCGATTTCATCTCATTTAGCACGTCGAAGTTGGAACGCTTGTCGGGCGAGGACACGAACACCAGCACGTCGGCTTTGTCCATGACGGTGCGGGTCTTGTCTTGGCGTTCGCCTTCGACGCCGTCGATGTCGGCGGTGTCGACCAAAGCGACGTCTTGTAGCGGGCCGGAAATACGGGTGGTGCCGAGCGCGTCCAGCCAGGGCAGACGTCCGGCGTCAGCGGGGTGGACGGCGGCGACCGGGTCCTGGGTGTAGCAGCCGCGCCCTTCGGACACCGGACTCGCTCCCGGGCGGCCAATCAGCGCGTTGAACAGCGCGGATTTACCGACGTGGGTGCCGCCGAACAGGGCGATGGTGGCCGGGCGTTCGAGGTCGGCGCTGTCCATCAGGCCGATCGCCTTGTCGAGGCGGATCGCTAGGGTCTGCACTTCCGGGATGGCGGCGTGCTGTTCGGCCGCGCTTAGCAGCTCGGTCGCTTTGTGTACCAAGGGTCTCGAAAACCAGTCGTTGTTCATTGACGGAGGATTAGGGGTTGGGTGGTGATCCGTCAATCCGTGAGAGGCACCTGTTATTGGTGTTCGATCCCTTAATCGCCAAAACTTCGTGGAGGTCCGTCTTAGACACGGCGTTCATTTCATTTTTTTGAGTAAGGCAACGGCCCCCAATAGCAGGAGGAGAAGTAGCGCACTTCCGCCAACAATCTGGGAAAAACTTTCCGGCTTCGAACGTTCCTCCGGGGCCGGTTCGGAAGTGACTGCTGGGGGCGTGCCGCTGGCCGATCCAGCCTCAGCTACTGCGTTCGTTTTAGGATTAGATTCCGCCGCCGCCGATATGTGGACGTGAGACGGATCTGCAAGTTGAACGCTTCCAACAAAATTAGGAATTTGAGCCGTCATCGGAGCGCTTGCGCCAAAGCTCATTGCAACCACTTTGTACACGTGGGTTTTCGAGCGGACAATCGACTGGTCAAATCGGATGACGGTGCTTTCGACCTTCCGTTCCACGGCCATTTTCCAGACGGGATATCCATCCCTTTCAACGATCTCCGACTCTACAAGTTTTCCGGCCAACTCATCCACAAAACCTTTTTCAACTGAGGCTCGCAGCAGCTCAAGACCGGTAGGGATTTCGGTCTTGATGATTGCAAAGCGAAGTTTACCGCCTTCTGCCTGCCAAAGATGAAGGAACGGTGCTGGTGGCGGATTGACCTCATTCACATCACTGCCGGAAGGCGGCTTCAATTGAATGACCCCATCTGATGAGGTCCACCTCGGCTCTCCACCGAAGGAATAAAGGCTGCCGAGAAGAACTAGGTACCACATTCTTGCAATCATAGCGGAATCCATAATTGGAGTTCGGGGACAAGCGAGGGAATAGTGCGCAAGGTCATTATAGCGAATCCCGCGTTTCACTGCGCCGCAGCCAACAATGAGTTTGAGCGCTTGGGTGTCTGTGGAGAACCTCCATTTCGGGTTTGCACTTTCGTGTTCAGGAAGGATAGTAACCCGCCCCCCATGAACCACGACGACTTTTTTGAGTCCCCCACAACCCCGCTGGAAAGCATCACGGAAACGTCGATGCTTAGCGATGCATTGGCGCCGCCGCCTGCCTCGGCGGGCGGCAAAGACGGTAAAGACGGCAAAGACATCAAGGGCGGCAAGAAAAAGAAAAAGGCGAAAAAGGACGCCGACCGGGAACGCCTGATCGCGAACTACAAAGAAATTCTCGATCAAAAAGCGGTTTATTACCCCGTCTGCTACCGGTTCCAGCGCGAACTCGGCAGCGGCCGACAAGGACGGGTGTTCCTGTGCCTGCGTCAGGGCGCGCGCGGTTGCCTGACCAAACACGCGATCAAAGTGTTCGACCCTTCTATTTATAGCAGCGCGGCGAAATACTGGACCGACATGGGCCGGATCGCCTCGCAGGTGTCGATGTTGCAGACGGTGCGCACACCCAACCTCGCCGCGCTCGACACCTACGACGAAGTGAACGGCGTCGGCTATTTGCAGATGGAGTTGGTTAACGGGGTCGACTTGCGGGCCCTGCTCAGCCTGCGCCAAATCATGGCGGTGAAGTCGATTTGCTCGCCAGCGGATTGGTCGCTGATCACCGACAGCGTGTTCCGGATCAAGGACGACCGGGTGGCGATCCAGCCGGGTGTGGCGATTTATATTTTACGGATGATTTTGCGCGGCTTGGAAAACCTGCATGAAGCCGGGTTCGTGCATAGCGATATCAAGCCGTCGAACATCATGGTCAATCGCTTGGGCTACGTTCAGATTATTGATTTTGGTCGCGCGAGCCGTCCCAACGAGAAGTCGCGGATCTTACTTGGTAGTCCGATGTACATGGCGCCGGAAACGCACATGCGCAAACCGAGTTTGCACCAGACCGACATGTACAGCGTCGGTATTGTCGCACTCGAACTGCTCTCGGGGCGTCCGCTGGTGAGTCGTCCGGGCATCGAGGAATCCGAGCTGCTCGATATCAAGCTGTCGCTGCCGGATCGACTGGACAAAATTTTGCCGGAGTATGTGTTGGAAAACGAGCAGTTCGTGAAAGTGATCCGCCGCTTCATTCAACCCGACCCGAAGGACCGCTTTCCGGATGCGCTGACGGCGGAGACAGAGGGCGAAGGTCTACGTTTGGTTCACAAGCAGTTGGTGAGGATCGGTCAGGACACGGATTATTCGCGAGCGCTGGGGCATTACATGTCGCGCTTGTTGAAGTTGCGCGTATTGTAGCTTGGCCGCCCTGCCAACTCGTATCTAAAATCTCGCATTGCAGATTTCAGAATCGAGGGCGAGCCGCTCAACTTCCACCTTTCATCTCGCAACCGAACCCGTTAGCGAACAGCCATGTTAAAGCTTGGTGACACAACCGTAAGCAGCCGTCTCTTCACCGGGTCGGGCCTTTTTCCGTCGCCGGAGGTGATGCGCGAAGCCGTGGTCGCGTCCGGCAGCGAGGTGCTGACGGTGTCGCTGCGCCGCCAGTCGGCTGGGTCGAACGCGGGCGATGCCTTCTTCGATCTGATCAAGCAAACCGGGGCGCACATCCTGCCGAACACCGCCGGTTGCCATACCGTGAAAGAGGCGGTGACCACGGCGCAGATGGCGCGCGAGGTGTTCGGCACCAACTGGGTGAAGCTGGAGGTGATCGGCGACGACTACACGCTGCAACCGGACACCACGCGGACGGTCGAGGCGGCGCGGATTTTGGTGTCGGAGGGCTTTGAAGTATTTCCATATACGACCGAGGATTTGATTGTGGCGCTGCGCCTGGTCGAAGCCGGCTGCAAGATCGTGATGCCTTGGGCTTCGCCGATTGGTTCGGGCCAGGGGCTGTTAAATGTGTTCGCGCTGGAGACCCTGCGCAAGCGTTTGCCGGACACGACCTTGGTGGTCGACGCCGGCATCGGCAAACCCTCGGACGCGGCCTTCGCGATGGAGTTGGGTTTCGATGCGGTCTTGGTGAATAGCGCGATTGCTTTGGCCACTGAGCCGGTGGCGATGGGCAAAGCCTTCCGCGGGGCGGTGGAGGCGGGGCGGACCGCGTTCGAAGCGGGGCTGATGGAGAAACGTGATTTTGCTTCGCCGTCGACGCCGGTGCTTGGCACCCCGTTCTGGGCGCAAGAGTCGGAGTCCGAGAAGAACGGTAAAGACGGAGGTGCCTCGTGAGCACCGAACGATTTCCTGATTGCGGGTCCGAACCACTTGGCTTGTATCCGATCGTCGAACGACTCGACTGGGTCGAGCGCTTGCTCGATCATGGCGTGACGACGCTGCAGCTGCGGATGAAACATCAGCCGGAAGAATTGCGTGAAGTGGAAGTGCCGCTGGCGATCGAACGCGCGGCCGAGTTCGGCGCGCGCTTGTTCATCAATGACGAATGGCAGATGGCGCTGGAGCACGGTGCGTACGGCGTTCATCTGGGCCAAGACGACTTGGCAGATCTGTCAGACGCGGATCTGGAAGCCTTGCGCGCGTCCGGGATGCGGCTCGGTGTCTCGACCCACAGCGCGGAGGAAATCGCCGTCGCGAACGCGGTCCGTCCGTCGTACATCGCGATCGGTACGGTGTTCCGAACGACCTCCAAAGTGATGACCTGGGAGCCCTTGGGCCTCAATGGGTTTTCGGCGTTGCTGCCGAAATGCGCGGCCCCGGTTGTGGCGATTGGCGGCATGAATTTGGAACGTGCGCCAAGCGTGGTTGAACGCGGCGCGAACGGCATCGCCGTGATCACCGCGATCCGCGAGAGCGCCGATCTCGCGTCGGACATCGCGGCTTGGCAGGGTCTTTGGTAGCCGGGTCTGCTTGGGCGGACATGGACACGACCGCGGATGCCGAGGCCGGCATCCCTCCAGTTGAACTTTGCGGCAACCGGAAAAATATACCTGGAGGGCGAGCGGCCTCGCGAGCCGTTTCTCCGATTTGGATCGAAGAAACCCCGCGGATGCCGAGGCCGGCTTCCCTCCAGTTTCATTTTGCGGCAACCTGAAAGACGACCTGGAGGGCGAGCGGCCTCGCGAGCCGTATCTCCGAATTGGATCGAAGACCCCCCCGCGGATGCCGAGGCCGGGATCCCTCCAGTTGAACTTTGCGGCAACCGGAAAAATATACCTGGAGGGCGAGCGGCCTCGCGAGCCGTTTCTCCGAACTGGATCGAAGACCCCCCCGCGGATGCCGAGGCCGGCATCCCTCCAATTGAAACTTGCGGCAACCGGAAAAATATACCTGGAGGGCGAGCGGCCTCGCGAGCCGTTTCTCCGAACTGGACCGAAGCCCCCCCCGCGGATGCCGAGGCCGGCATCCCTCCAGTTAAACTTTGCGGCAACCGGAAAAATATACCTGGAGGGCGAGCGGCCTCGCGAGCCGTTTCTCTGATTTGGATCGAAGAAACCCCGCGGATGCCGAGGCCGGCATCCCTCCAGTTGAACTTTGCGGCAACCGGAAAAATATACCTGGAGGGCGAGCGGCCTCGCGAGCCGTTTCTCCGAACTGGATCGAAGACCCCCCCGCGGATGCCGAGGCCGGCATCCCTCCAGTTGAACTTTGCGGCAACCGGAAAAATATACCTGGAGGGCGAGCGGCCTCGCGAGCCGTTTCTTTGTTCTGGATCGAAGAAACCGCGCGGATGCCGAGGCCGGCATCCCTCCAATTGAAACTTGCGGCAACCTGAAAAATGACCTGGAGGGCGAGCGGCCTCGCGAGCCGTTTCTCCGAACTGAATCGAAGAAACCCCACGAAAAAATGAGGAGCACGCCGTCAGCGAAGGACCGGTATCTCACGCGTGAGCACATTATTCTTCGCGCTCGCCAAGCGCCTGAACTTGGAAAACCCCCCGATTCCGTGGTAGTCCTCAACCATGAGTCGACTTTTTCACACCTCCTTCTGGTTCCAACTCGCCGGTGCCGCTGCGCTTAGCTGTTTCGTGGGTTTTGTTTCTGCCGACGAACTGGATCTCTCCGACCTGCTCGGCGACGAACCCGAACCCGAGGCCTCCAAGTTTGTCGCCCACGAGTGGGGCTCGGTGAACTTGGTGCAAGACTCCGACCGCGCCCTAATTTCCGGACTCGTCGACGACCAAAGCGACCTGCCGCCCTTCGTTAATGTGTGGACCGAGAACCAGAGTTCGCAGTTCCCGATGATCATCGAAAAACCGATTTTGTATTTCTACTCCAAGGAGGCGGTGTTCGCCAATGTCCGCGTTCGTTGCCCGGAAGGGATCCTCACCCAGTGGTGGCCGAACGCAACCAAGGTCACCCCCGTGATGCCAACCGACGGCGAGAACCAGAAAATGCCCGAACTCAAAAACGGGATCCTCGAATGGAACTGGGTCGCGGTCTCGCCCAACGTCGCCAAGCCGGACTTCAAACAAGTCGGCAAGCATCCATGGTGGGGCATCGCCCGCGAAACCGACTCCGCCGTGGTGCGGGTGAAGGGCGGCGAGGAGAAGTTCCTGTTCTACCGCGGCGCCGCCCGCCTGCAGTCCACACTCCACGTGAATATCGACGTCGACACCGAGGTCGGGCATACCTTTTCCCTCGACCCCGTCACCCCGGAAAAAGCGGTCCGGCACGTGTTCACCATGAACGTTCCCGAAGAAGGCGCACCGCAGATCGGCTACACCGAGCAAGTCGCCGAGGCTGGCGCCAAAGCCAAGACCTTGGACTCGGTCGATGCCGCCATCGCCATTCTCCGCCAAGTGCTGCTAGACGAAGGCCTGTACGAAAAGGAAGCCGATGGCATGATCAAAATCTGGCGCAAAGGGATGTTCGAAACACCCGGCCTGCGCGCCATGTATCTGATGGAACGCAAAACGCTGGACGCGTTTCTACCGCTGACGATTCAACCCGCGCCGGACGAAATCGAACGCGTGATGCTGGTCCGGATCGATTGCCTGACGCCCGATCGCGAAGAGCGAATCCTCGAACTGCTCAAGCAACTCGGCGCCGAAAATTTCCGCGAACGCGGGGCCGCCCAGAAAAAACTCATGGAAATCGGCCGGGTAGGCCAAGCCGTGATGCGCAAGTTTTACGAAGATACCGAGGACCCCGAAATCCGCATGCGCTTGAAGGCCGTTCTCAAACAAATCTCGCCCCGCCGACCGCGATAGTCTAGGCAGGGGTAACTGGAAGCACGATGGACGCACACGCATGAAAATGATCTACGAAGGCAAAGCCAAACGGCTCTACGAGACCGAGGTGGCGGACGAACTCCTGATGGAGTTCAAGGACGACGCGACTGCGGGCAACGGCGCAAAACACGCGCTGTTCGAGGGCAAGGGCAAGCTCAACCAGCAGCTCTCCCTGTTGATTTACGGACTGCTCGAGGAGGGCGGGATTCCCACCCATCACATCCGTAAAGTCGACGAAACCCATGTGCTGGTTCGGCGCGTGAAAATCATCCCGCTCGAAGTGGTGGTGCGCAACGTCGTCGCCGGCAGCCTCAGCAAACGCCTCGGTCTTGAAGAAGGTGTCGCGCTGGACGAGCCAATCATCGAAACCTTCTATAAAGTGGACGAACTCAACGACCCGATCATCACCGACGCCCATGTGCTCAAGGTGCTTAAGTTGTGCCGCAAAGGCGACTTGGCGGTGATCAAGGAAATGGCGTTCAAGGTGAACAGCCTGCTGGGGGCCGCGTTCGCGAAGGCCGGTATCCGGCTGATTGATTTTAAAATGGAGTTCGGCAAAACCGCCGACGGCGAGATCATCCTCGCCGACGAAATCTCGCCCGACTGCTGCCGTCTCTGGGACGCGAAGACGGAAGAAAAATTGGACAAAGACCGGTTCCGCCGCGACCTCGGCGATCTGACCGAGGGGTACAAACAAGTCTTGGAGCGTTTGCAAAATGTCATCTAACACCAGTAAAACGAATTTTAGCGCCGAGATCGTCAATCGCTTCGCCCCGGCCAAGTCCGCCGCCGGCTTAGTCTACGCCCCGATTGGCGAAGGCGTCGAGTATCGTGAAACCCGCGTCTACGAACTTGCGTTCGAGGGCGACCGTGATGCGGTTCAGAAATTTGTCCGTGATGTGCTCAGTGACGAACACGCGCAGGACGCACACTTCTCAGATGAGCCTGCGATTAAGGACGCCACCTATTACGTGGACGTGTCGATGAAGCGCAACGTGCTGGATCTGGAGAAAGAATACCTGCTTAAATATTATCGGTCGTTGAAGGATCCGGGGTTCTCGCTTGAGGATCTGGTGATCAAGCGGCGCATCTATATTTTCGGCGATGCCTCGGTGCTGCCAGCCAGCCAGCTCGAACGCGATCTGGTGAATCCGGTCATTCAAGAATCGATTACGCATTAGTGCGGCGTTTAAGAAGACGGCGCCACAATCTCGTGGTTGTATTCGATCCTCGTCTCCCTTAAACTCCGCCAATGCGTTGGCGGATTGAAATATGCCCAAACCGAACTGGGGTTGGGGTGCTGCTCGGGATGATGTCCTTCATCGTCGCCGCCTTCGCCGCCCTCGCCGCTGAACCGCCTGAACGCGCAGACCTCCAGCCGAACGGAGAGGATTGGCAGGAGTTCCCGGTCGATATTAATTCGGTGCACATTCTCGCCGACGGACGCGCCTTGTTCGTCAGTGATAGATTCGTGCCGTGGGCCGAAGCGAAGACGCAGGTCGAGTCCCTCGCCACCCTCGACCAACCTTGGACCCAAGGCGTGGACTTGCTCTCGGTCGATAAATCCGGACGTCTATGGCTGACCGATCTCGACACGCCCAACCAACTGCGCGCTTGGAGCGCCGCCGATACCTCTTGGATCGAACACGATGGCGGCGAGGGGTGCAGATTTCGTGGGCCGGTGTTCGAGTCCAGCGCCGGACGCGTGTATGTGCCCGATCTGAAAGGCGTGCATGTGTTCGAGGAAAACGCCTGGAGTTATCAGGCCCTGCACGAACTCAACTTTCGCAACGAACGCTTCTACTCGCGCGAGAAATCCTTCAACCCGGCCACCATTGTACAGGACGGCGCGGGCCGCGTTTACCTGCATTCTCGCTGGGGACGCTTTGGCTGGACGGGGACGATGGGCTACTGGGTTCACAATCCGAGTAAGAAGGAAGACCAGACGAAGGCCGCATGGCAACAGATCCGCAACCATGGCAAAAATTCGCTCGAACGCTTGCTCGGCATCATGCCGCTCGGCACCAGCGGCTCCCAGTTTCTCGTCTGTCCGGAGTCTGCGGACGCGTTCTGGGTGGATCTGTTTCCGCCCGTACCAGACGCCGCGTTTCTCGCCCAGATCAAGCAACTGGGCGCGCGCAAATACAACGAACGTGAACAGGCCAGCGCCTACCTCGAACTCAACGGTCGACTCTATCACAGTTATATGATTAAGGCCCACGCCGAGAGCGAGGACCCCGAAGTGCGCACCCGCTTAGTCACCGTTCTGGAAAGCTGTGGCATCAAACAAATCGACGGCTACTCGCTCCGGCATGTTACCCCGCTGCACCAAGTTGCGGGGCAGGGCGGCTGGTGGTTCCACGCGGACAAGACCCGGTCGGCGGACGAAGAACCTGAAGAAAACTCCGGCGGCATTTTCTACATCTCCGGCAAGGGAGAACTCACCAAGGTCAGCAAGCCGGTCGGCTATCCTGACGCCGTGTGCCTCGGACCCGACGGCGATTTGTTTATCGGCACGCGGCTTGGCGTCCTGCTTCGTTGCAGCGTATCCGCCCCCGTCGATGCTGCCGACGCCAAGATCAGCGCGCAGGAAATCAACCTGCCGCCACACTGGCGCGCCCGAGAATTGTTCGGGGTCGATAAGACCGGTCGGATCTTTCTCAAGGGCCGCCGTGGACTGGCCGCGCTGCGTATTCCCCCGGCTGGACCGCTTCCCGAGAACCTGAATAAAGATTGAGTTCGTTCGGTCGTACTTGCTACCAGATTGCTAACCAAAACCTCTATGAAAAACCTGATCTCTGTCGCCGCCGCCCTCTGTTTCCTCGCCAGTCTCGGACTCGCCCAAAACTGGCCCGCTTGGCGTGGACCCGATGCCAACGGGGTCGCCGCCCCCGGCAACTACCCGGTTGAGTTCTCCAAAGACAAATACACCTGGCGCGCCGAACTCCCCGGTCGCGGCAGCTCCACCCCGATCGTCTGGGACGGCAAAGTGTTCGTCTCCTGTGGCATCTCCACCGGCGGCAAAGTGGGCAAAGACGGCGCTCTTTGCTTCGACCTCAAAACCGGCAAAAAGCTCTGGCAAGTGGACCTCGGCACCGAACGCCCCGGCAAGCACAAGAACGGCAGCGGTTCCTGCCCGTCCGCCGTCACCGACGGAGACAGCGTCTACTTTTACTACAAAAGCGGAACCGTCGCCTCCCTCGGCATGGACGGACAAATCCTCTGGAAAACCAACCTGCAGGAAAAATACGGACCCGACAGCCTCTGGTGGGACCTCGGCACTTCCCCCGTTCTCGCCGACGGCCTGATCGTTATCGCCGTTATGCACGAAGGCGATTCTTACATAGTCGCCCTCGACAAAAACACCGGCGACGAAGCCTGGAAAGTCGCGCGTAATTTCGACTGCGAAAAAGAAACCCACCAGTCCTACACCACGCCAGTCGTCATAAAGCAGGGCGACGAAAATGCGCTGATCACTTTCGGTGCCGACCACCTCACCGCTCATGCGGTCGACGACGGCGAACTGCTCTGGACCTGCGGCGGCTTCAATCCCCAAAACAAAGCCTTCTGGCGCGTCATCTCCAGTCCGGCCATCACTGAGGGCATCGCGGTCGTTGCTTATGGACGCGCCGACAACGTCAAAGGCGTCAAACTCGGCGGCAAAGGTGACATCACCAAAGAGGCGCTGGTCTGGGACCGCAACGACATCGGCACCGATGTCCCGACCCCGGTCGCCACTGACGGTATGGCCCTATTGCTCAGCGATAAGAAAAACGCGCTGCACTGCATCGACGTGAAAACCGGCAAAGACAAGTGGGTGCATGAGTTCGGTAAAGCCCGCGGCAAATTCTTCGGCTCGCCGGTACTCGGCGGCAACCACGTTTACATGCTGCGCGACAACGGTCAGGCCTACGTCGGCAAGATTACCGACGACGGGTTTGAGATCCTCGCTGAAAACGACATGGGGGAACGCCTCGCTAGTTCGCCAGTGTTGGTCGATGGCAAACTGCTAATCCGCGGCGACAAGCATCTGTTCTGCATCGACTGAGCGGGCCTGCGGCCCGAGTGGACGGTAGGGTTCGCTTGGCGCTGGTTCAGCCATGCCGATCTCCTTCCACACGCTACGTAAAAGTTAAACAGGCTCTAAAAAAGAGGCGATATGTCGCGTGGCTTCCGCGACATACCGAGCAAGATCAGGCGAACGCGTAAGTTCAGTAGATTCCTCGCCGCGACAGCTTATTAGCGGGCGGCCCAGAGGGCTTTTTCCACCATGGTCTTGAATTGGGCCAAGGTGAACGGTTTGGTGAGAAAATCGTCCATCCCCGCCTCAAAGCAGGCTTCTTTGTCGGAGGCCATGGCATTGCCGGTGACGCCGACGATGTGCGGTTGCGGTCGTTCCCGCGCGGCTCGGATATGCCGAGTTGCGGTCAGGCCGTCCATCACCGGCATCTGCATATCCATGAGAATGATGTCGAAATGATCGGCCAAAAATTCGTCGACCGCTTCCTGTCCGTTGCGCGCGATCGTGACCTGATCGAGACCGGCACGGCGCAGCATTTTCATACAGACGTGGGCGTTCACCTCGTTGTCCTCTACGAGGAGTACCCGTGTCTCCTCATTTGCTGGGGTGGCCTGCGGTTCTGCGCTGGGGTCGTCGGCGATCGTTTCAGCTGACGCTGGCGTCGCCGGGGCTTCCTCGGCGGCGACTCGGCGCAAGGGGAGATCGAGGGCGAAGGTGCTGCCGACGTTCAGCTGACTTTCCACCAGATGAAGTTCGCCGCCCATCATGCGCATGAGCTGGCGAGAGATTGCCAGCCCGAGCCCAGTGCCTTGGTGGGGTCGCGTGAGAGAGTTGTCGATTTGAGAGAACGATTGGAACAGCCCTTGTACTTTCTCTCTAGGGATGCCGACCCCAGTGTCAGCCAGAGTGATGTTCAGTCTGGCGGTCCTGGGTTCGGAGAGGTTCTCCACGTTCTCCACGTGCAGGGTCAGCCCGCCTTGCGAGGTGAATTTGATGGCGTTCGAAAACAGATTGAACAACACTTGCTTGATTCGGACGGGGTCGCCGAGGAGCGCCTCTGGAAGGGTTTCCGGGATGGTGCACGAGAGTGTAAGCCCTTTGTCGCGGATACTTGGTTCCATAATCTCGATCACGGTTTGGATCGATTCCGCGATGCTGAAAGGACGGGCCTCCACGTGCAGTTCGCCAGCCTCGATCTTCGAAAAATCGAGAATGTCGTTGATCACCGTCAGCAGCACTTCGCTGGACCGCATGATGTTGTTCACCATACCCGTCTGTTCTTCGGGCGTGATGTTCGGCTCTCCCAGCAGCGAGGCCAGGCCGACGATGCCGTTCAAGGGGGTTCGGATCTCGTGGCTCATGTTGGCGAGAAATTGTGACTTGGCCGCGTTTGCCGCGTCGGCTTCTCGGCGGGCATTTTGGATTTCGATGCGGTCGGTGATATCGAAGATGATGCCATCGAGCATTTGTCGACCGTCTTCGAGGGTCACGAGATGGCCGCGTTCGAGCACCCACTTCAACGTCCCGTCTTTGCAAATGATCCGATATTCGATGGTGTAATATTCTTTCCGCTCGATCCCAGCTTCAACCACCTTCGCCACGAAGGCGGTATCATCGGGATGGATGATGCTTGCGTAGGTTCGAACCGCATCATCGATAAAATGGGATGCCTCGTATCCAGATAGGACACAGATGTGCTCACTCATGAACCTCATTGTCCAATCCGCATTCACTTCACAGCGATAACACGTTCCCGGCAAATTGCTCAGAAATGATTCTGTGAAGTCCGAGTCCTTTGTTTCGATGACGGCCATCGTTTTTCCTTATTCCGCTTTCATGAAATTTCAAAGAAATCACCCGAAACTTGGCGTAGAAAAAGTTCTGCCGCGTCCAAGAATCTTGCTCTTTTTACAAATCTTCGATTCGATCAATCATGCGAATTCTTCCCCTTCTCCTGCTCTGTTTGGTCGGCTCTCAATGGTCGTTTTCCCAAAACGGTCGCGGTGCGATCGACCAAGCCGGATTTAAACAAGTAGGTGAACGCGGCGCGGTACAATTCACTTGGCGCTTTGAAGGGTTGGTGCAAATTCCGACCCCGTACTTCCGCGGTTTCCTTTATTGCCAAGAAGGGGGCGCGGCTCCGGTCGTGGTTGTGGGCGGCGAGGAGAATCCGGCCTTCGCCTCCAGCCAAGACGCCAAACGTAGCGCGCCGAAAGGCAGCGAACGCATCCTCTTCGAACTCCCGCCCGGCGCCACCTTGCACGATTACCGCGTCGAGATGTGGCTCAACGGCAATCTCGTCGCCGAACGCCACAGCCCGCGGTTCACCGCCGCTGCGTTCACCGCCAAAGGCTTGGATGCCACTTGGTGGGAACCCAAAGTGGGCGTGGTTGATGCGCAGCTCCAGCAGGACATCGAAAGCGGCATCGAAAGCGGCGTTGCCTACCTGAAAAAGCAGCAGGCCGCCGATGGCAGTTGGATCGGCGATGATGGCGAACACACCGCCGGCTTCACCGCGCTTGCCGCCATGGCCCTGATCAAAACCGGAACCAAAGTCGACGCCCCTGAAATTCAAAAAGCCCTGCGCGCCATCAAAGCCGCGAAGCCGCACACCACCTACGAGATCGGTTGCGCGTTGATGCTGCTCCAACTCGTCGACCCAGTCGCCCACCGCGGTTGGATGGAGGATCTCACCGCAGTGCTCGTTCAGCGTCAGGCCCAAGGCACTTGGAACTACGAAGAAGGCAACGGCGACTTGTCCAACACCCAATACGGCGTGCTCGGACTCTGGGCCGCCACCCGCGCCGGCATCGAGGTCGACACGCAAGTCTGGCGCGACCTCGCCAAAGCCTTGCTCAATTACACCAATCCCAATGACAGCTTCAACTATCGCCGCCAAATCCGCCAGAACCCCGCCCACAAAGGGACCCTAGAAATGAGCGCTGCCGGCGTCGGCACCGCCATGATCGCGCAGCGTTTTTTGCAGGGCGACCAAAAGACCGAGGCCTTGCGCCCGAAGCTGGCGGAGGCGGGACGTTCGGGCTTCGACGCGATGGGCCGTTTGTTCGATGAAGACCCGAGCGGCTATTCGCTCTACGGGATCGAACGCGTGGGTGCGCTGATTGGTAAAGACCTGCTCGGTCGACGTGATTGGTACATCGAAGGCGCGAAAGTATTCGTCGAACGCCAAGAGCAGGATGGCAGCGTCGACGAAGAAATCGGCGGCACCGTCGCTGGCACGTCCTTCGCCTTGCTGTTTTGGAAACGCTCCACCCGCACCACCATGGAGCCGGACTATGATCCGGATGCCTACCTTCGCGAGCAAATGGCCGCAGCAGCGATCGGGCTAGGGGAGGCTGCTGAGGACGCCGCCGAACCCGCCGTGCCTGCGGTGCCGCTCGATCCGATTGAGGCCGCGTTCGCCGAACGCTTTCCGATGGCCGAAGTGGGTCAGGACATCACCCTGAAGTCGAGTGCCGGCAAGGCGGTCAGTGGCAAGGTGGTGCGGCTTGATCCGACCGCCGTCGTGCTCGAGGTCAATGGACGTTCGGGAACCATTCCGTTCACCCGCCTCGACAAGGCGAGTCGCGCGCGTTGCGACGCCGCGTTCCGCGCGCAGGCGATCGACGCTATGCGCAAACGTAAATAAGACCGAGGCGGGTAGAGGACGACCACGGAACGCGTGGAATAACCCGGAACGGGTTCGAGCCAAGACTCTGTGATGAGGATTACGACCACGATTCAGTCGTTCCCGTGGTCGTAATCGTAATCGTCTTCGTGGTCGAATTTCTTGCGCCACATCAAGCGGTGGCTCTGCTGCATCGGCGGTTGCAAACTGCCCGAACCAGCGGGCTCGCCGTGAAGCGGGCTTCGCCCAGCAAGTAGTCGGTAGTGGTTGATGGCAGAATAATTCAGAGACTTGGCTTCACCCATTTTTTGACCGTGGAATAAGCTGTAACCTAACGCTACCCGGGCGTCGAATATGGCAGGATCTTGCCATAGTATGGCAAACTGTTGCCACCTTATGGCAGACGCTCGCCACACGATGGCATGGCTACTGCCCTGCGGGTGCCGGGGCTTGAAGCAAGCCTTCTAGTTGCTTTTGCATCTGCTCGAACTTTTTCAGTTGCTCTGGCGAGGGTTTCATTTCTTCGGCTTGCTTGCGCATCTCTTCGACTTGTTCGGGTTTGATGATGCCGTCGAGAAACGAGGGCAGTTCGCCGGGTTGTCCGCCGCCGTTTTGAAGTTCTTGCAGGGCTTTTAAGGGATCGAAATCCTCGCCGTTGATTTTTACCCCACCCTCCGGCGTGGTTTGGATATCCAAATCGCTCAAAAGACCGGACACCAAGTCGTTGAGGCCAGCCGGTACCTGCGGAATCTCGCCGGACTCCGCCAGAGCGGCCGCCGCTTTTTTCTGCGCTTCGGCAAGAGCCTTCCGTTGTTTTTCCGCAGCTTGCCGTTGCGCCGCCGCGCGTTCCGCCGCACGTTTTTTCGCGGCGGCGGCGGCGACTTTTGCATCGTAGGCGGCGCGGGCACTGGCCAGGTAGCCATGTTCTTTCAGCACGCCGTCGAACAACGCCACCGCGCTCGTGTCGGCACCGAGGGTGTCGCGGGCCTGACTGTAAAATGTGCTCAAGGCATCATCGGTCTTGGTATCGAGCGCATCGCTTTGGTCGGTGCCGCCGAGGCCGCTGAGGGTGGCGCGGTCGGTTTGACGCGTGTCGAACCACTGGCCGAGTTCGGTGAGGGCGGGCGCAATATCGCCAGCCGACTTGGCCTCTCCCAGTCGCGTTTGAATCGCCGGTAACTTGGCGATGTGTTCTTGGCAAATCGTCGTCATCTCTTCCAGCGTCGGACCTTTTTGGCCGCAGGAGGCGAGGAAGAAGGGCAGGGCGAGCAGGAGTAGGGAAAGGCGTTTTGTTTTCATAATTTTTCACCAGTGTTTCACAGCGCCGGACTCCGCGCCAAGAAATTATCTGGGCCTTCGTGAGCTACGGTGGGAATCCCTCGGACTGGCGCTGGCGGGCTGTTCGATCCGTTTCCAGCCTTCATTGGCCGTCATCTCTGGAACGAGTGCGGTTGACGCCGAGATCCCGATGTGGTGCGCCGAACCCGGCCCCGCAAGATGTTGCGTTCGCCGCGACCGCCGAATAACGCCTCTATCTTCTGTAAGGGGTTACAGTTGTCTATCTTGCGTCGAAAAGCGTCGATTCCTCTTTATCACGAGACAAATTGTTCATATCTTGTGCACAACTTGTTATGAACTCGCGCAAATTCCAACGTATTGCCGTCGTCATGGGCGGACCGTCCACCGAACGGGAGGTTTCCCTAAAGTCGGGGTCTGCCATCGCGGACGCGCTCGAAACGGCCGGTTATGAGGTGCGCCGCTTCGAACTCACCGAGGCGACGCTGCCCGATTTGGGCGACGCGCAAGCGGTGTTCGTCGCGATTCATGGTGCTTACGGCGAGGACGGCGGTATTCAAACCGATCTGGAGACGCGCGGCATTCCCTACATTGGCACCCGCGCCGCCGACATGCCCACTTCGATGGACAAGGTGGTTTCCCGGGACGTGTTGGCTGAGGCGGATCTGCCGATCGCGCCGGGGCAGGTGCTGCCTGCCGGACTCGACGAGTCGATCATTGCTTTTCCTTGTGTGGTCAAAGCGCCGAACCAGGGATCCAGCATTGGCATCTCGGTGGTTCGGGAAGGGCCGGAAGCGGCCGCGCACTTTGCCGCCGCAGTGGAACTGTCGCGCAGCTTCGAACCGACCGTCTTGGTGGAGCAGTTCATCGACGGACGCGAGTTCACCGTCGGCTTGCTCGGCGCAGACGACGACAGCTTGCAACCCTTGCCGGTGGTCGAGATTTGCGCGCCGAACGGCACCTATGATTTCGACGCCAAGTACGAATATAAACATGGTCGCACCGAGTACAAGGTGCCCGCTCCGATCCCGGACGAGCTCGCCGCCGAATGCCAGCGCCTCGCCGTCGCTGCCATGTGCGCGGTCGGCGGACGCCACCTCGGCCGCGTAGACTTCCGCGTCGACCAGCAAAACCGCCCCTACATTCTCGAGTTCAATTCCATCCCCGGATTCACCGCCACCAGCTTGCTGCCCAAGGCGGCAGCCGAGGCGGGCATTCCGTTTCCCGAGTTGTGTTCGCGCATCATCGAAATGGCCGAATAAAAGGTAAGGAGAACGCCGTGTTCGCAAAAAATAACCGCAAGAACAGCCGCCAGAAAAACGGCAGAAAACCGAAGACCTTCCTCGACGTGCAAACCAAGCGCGAGGCGGGCAAGCCCATTGGCGAGAACGCGAGTCTCGCGTTCGTGCTGATCATCGGCTTGGCGGTGTTCGCACTAGTGATGTTCTTCGGGATCAAGAGTGTCGCCAATGCCGCTTATAGTAGCAACGAACGCTACCGCCTCGTTGCCGGACATATCCAGTTTCAGACCAGCCCGGGCGGGCTGGTCACGCCGTTGCGCGCAATGCAGATCGCCGGCATCGATCCCGCCGGTAACCTGTTTGATTTCGACATCAAAAACGCCCGCGAAAAATTGCTCGCGCTGCCCGCTATCGAGAAGGCCAGCCTGCGGCGCAACCTGCCGGACGGTCTTGAGATCCGCATCCGCGAACGCGACGGCATTGCCCGCCTGCCCGGTCGCATGCCCTTGTTGGTGGACGCCGAGGGCCTCGTCATCCGTCTCTGTCTGACCCCCGCCGATCGCAAACATCCGATGCTGTCCGGCACGCGCTCGCCGAACGCCAGGACCGGCCTCAACATCAAATCGAGCAACGCCGGCGACGGACTAGAAGTGGTGAACATCGTTCGTTCGAGCCCGTTCCTGCCAAAGTTTCTCAAGGTCAGCGAAGTGGACGTGAGCGATACTGAAAACCTAATCGTGCACATCCAAGACGGCATGCGTATTTTGATGCCGCGCAGCCGGCTGGAAAACTATCTCAACCGTGCCGCCCAGTTTCTCGATCAGGGCAAGCGCGACCGTCGCCTCGCCCGGCACAAAATCAATACCATGGACTTCACCTCCGGAGAATTGTTCGTCAGCCATGAGTGATCTTCTCGTTTCCCTCGAAGTCGGCACCCACACGGTGCGGGCCCTTATTGCCGACGTCAGCGACGACGGTGCCATCCACATCCTTGGACTCGGCCAGTGCGAGTCGCACGGCATCAAGAAGGCCGAGGTCATCGACCCCGCCGCCGCGCAGACCTGCGTGCAAACCGCGCTCACGATCGCCGAGGACCAAGCCAACATTGTCGCCAACGAAGTGCACCTCGCGTACAGCTGCGGCGGCATCGGCGCGAGCCTGCAACACGCCTCCGTTCCGGTGATGTTCAATGGCGTGATCAGCGAGGACACGGTCGAAGATGTGAAAGACAACGCGCGCGCCGTGAGCATTCCGGTCGAACGCGAAATCATCCACAGCGTGCCGCAACATTACTACGTCGACGGTCAGCCTGGTGTGATCAATCCGGTCGGCATGGTCGGCAGCAAACTCGAACTCGACATGCTGGTGTTGCACGGCGAGACGACGCGCATGCAGAATCTGGTCCGGGTGGTCAACGAGTCGCGCGCCGACATTCTATCGGCTGCGTTCGGCGGTCTGTGCTGCGGTCTGGCGGTACTGTCCGAGGAACAACGCAAACGCGGCGCGCTGGTGCTCGACCTCGGCGCGGGCACGACCGATTTCGTCTCCTACTCGGGCGGCGTTCCGAGTTATGCCGGCAGCATTCCGGTTGGTGGCCAACACGTGACCCACGACATCGCGGCCGGCCTCAATCTTTCGTTTGAACAAGCCGAGGAGATCAAACTCAAATATGCTTCATGCATGGTCGACCTCGCCGAACGCGCCGGCAGCGTGACCCTCGACGAGGACGCGCTCAAGCCGCGCAAAGTGAGCCTGCGCGATTTAAATCTGATCACCAACGCACGGATGGAGGAGACGCTGAAACTCGTCCGCAACCGTCTCGCCGAACACAATATTTTGCAACGCCTCAGCGCTGGGGTGTTTCTCACCGGCGGCGGCACCAACATGAAGGACGTTCTCGAACTAGCCGAACGCGTGTTTAAAACCCGGGTGCAGGTTGGGATTCCGCTCCAGCTCACCGCCGGAGAAGAGCAGCTTCCGTCCGACGCTGATCTCCCCGAACTCGCGACCCTCGTCGGCATGATGCAGAACGTGCGCCTCGAACGCCGCCGCAAAGCGCCGTCTGGGGGCGGCGGCTTTTGGCCCTTCGGACGCCGTTCGGCCTGACCGGAGGATTTCAAATTTCACATCTCAAATTTCAAACCAAGCGGCTCCTGAAGAACCCAAGCCATGCCTGCGTGGATTTTAATTTCACATCTCAAATGTCGAGCCAAGCGGCTCCTGAAGAAACAAAGCCATACCTGCGTAGATTTTAATTTCACATCTCAAATGTCAAACCAAGCGGCTCCTGAAGAACCCAAGCCATGCCTGCGTAGATTTTAATTTCACATCTCAAATGTCGAGCCAAGCGGCTCCTGAAGAACCCAAGCCATGCCTGCGTGGATTTTAATTTCACATCTCAAAATTCGAGCCAAGCGGCTCCTGAAGAAACAAATCCGTACTTGCGTAGATTTCAAATTTCATACCAAGCGAGTGCTCTATAATTTTTAAAATTATGGATACGGTTGATGCCAATCAAATGGGATAAACCCCGAACCTAAGTCAGCCACCATCCCGGTCGTCCTCGATCGCCCCGGCTCGGGAGGCCCCTCGCCCTCCAGGGTTTTTATTTTGAACGAACCAAACATAATAAATTGAAGCTGCACTAGCGCCCACACCGTTTGAAATTTGAAATCTTAAATCTTAAATCGCCTTCCCCGTCATGAAATTCGACTACGCCCAACTTTTCCCAAATGGCCAAGGCTGCCGTATGTTGCTGGTCGGCGTTGGCAGCGCCGGCTGCAAAGCACTCGGCGCGCTGGTCCGTCACGGTATCGACTCCAACGATCCCGAGGCGCCGACCCTCCCCGACAGCCTAGCCATCCACACGGACGTGCAGGCGCTTGAGGCGAGCAAGGCCCCGCGCCAGTTCTGCATCGGTGACGGTTTTAGTACCGGCGGCGATGTCATGAAAGGCAAGACCTGCGCTGAGGAGGCGAGTGACAAGCTGCGCGAGATGTTCGGTAGTTACCGGATGATTTTCTTCGTCACCGGACTCGGCGGCGGCACCGGCAACGGCGCCACTCCGGTGTTCGTGCAACTGGCCCGCGAGATGGGCGCGTTCACGTTGGTGCTGGCGGTTATGCCGTTCCATTTTGAGGGCGAACGCAAGCGGCTCAAGGCTGATACCGGTCTGGCCACGCTGTGCGAACTCTCCGACGGCGTCGTCTGCTTTCCCAACCAGCGGCTGTTCTCCATTCTCGAACCGGACACCGGCATGGTCGAGGCGCTCGCCGCCGCCGACGCGTTTCTCGCCGACGGTCTGGTTCGCCTGTGGCATCTGCTCAATGAACCCGGCGTGATGAATCTTGATTTCGCCGATGTGGCGGCGCTGGTCCAGCACAGCAACGGCACCTGCACGCTCGGTAGCGTCGAGGCCAGCGGTGAAGATCGGATTCCCAAGGCGGTCGAAGCGATTCTCACCGACGCTCTGTTCGACCGCGGCACGATCATTTCCAAAGCCCGCGCTATTCTCATCGGTATTATCGGTGGTCCGGACATCCGGCTGCATGAAGTCGAACGCATTCACACCGAGATCGCCGACGCCTGCCAAAGCGACGTGGTGTTCTTCAGTGGGGTCACCATGCTGCCCGGCATGGAGGACCGGATTTCGCTCACCTTGCTCGCGTCCGAAATGTGGATTGCTGCGCCGGCGGCGATCGACGCGGGAGCGAGTGCCAGCGGACTCGTTCAGGATAGCTTGCAGCTTCAAGACGCGCCCACCAACGAGTTCCTCGGCACCGACCAAACGAAAATCGACGGCGAGAACCTCGACATCCCGACCTACTTACGGCGCGGGATCAAACTCGGCGGGCTGTAAGCCCTGCGACCTGCGGTCGGAAGATGGAAGATTGAAGATCGCGGCAGTGAAATCCGCCTTCTTCTATGTTCCACCTTCTTGGCCTTGCGGGTAAGTCGCCTGGGTGAGGCCGGTCTCCCACTTTAACCTTAGCGATACAGCCGTTGGTGGGTTTCGACGTGGTAGCTTTTCGGCAGGTGGGAATTCAGCCACCCGTCATCGTCGATCTTCCACCTTCCATCTTCAAGGCCGAAGGCCTTATTCCGTCTCGATTGTCCAGTCGCCCTTGGTGCTTTTCTTCGGGGCGACTCGTCCGACGGGTTTGATCGTGACGCCGGAAGACGGCTTGGTGGTCTCGACTTCTTCGATCGACCAATCGCCTTTCTGTGTTTTGTCCGGCGTGCCCGGGAGGTCGACCGTTGTGTCGATGGGATTTGGATTGAAGCCCGGGGTACGGCCGTCGGGGAAGGTGATGCCGCTCGGATTTTGGCTTGGGAGTTTGATGCTTCCACCTTTGCCGAAATTGTCCATGTCCACGCCGGATGATCTGGACGCGGGTTTGGTGCCGCCGATGTCGACCTCTTCGATAATCCAGTCGCCATTTCGCGCGGTGCCGCCAGAATTGCCGGGGGCAGGGAGGATCGACCCGTTGGGGGTATCCACAATGCCGCCGCCGGGATCGGCTGGGGCTGGAGCATGCTGTCCACGTTTTTTCATTTGTGAGAGAACAAAGAGAACGAAGAACATGCCGAGAAGGATCAAAAATAGAAACCCTTTGGTACGGCCGGAACGATCAGAGTGATGGCGGCTTGGTGCTTTCATGGATCGATCTTAGATACCGGCCTCGCAAGCTGTCAACCCGTGAGCGCAGGCGAGCAGAGTTGGAGAAAAATCGCCGTGCGGGCTGGGAGAGGCCCCGCGATTCTCGCCTCCGCTTGTAAGTCGTCTCCTGCTTTGCCTATGGATAGACACATTCGATCAAATTCCTTTCATGCGCAACCCCACTATTATTCGTATCTGGCTCGCCCTCGTCGCCGGGCTCACCTTGGTTATGGTCTTGGTGGGTGGGGTCACACGCCTGACCGACAGTGGCCTGTCGATGACCGATTGGAAGCCGATCCTGGGTACGGTCCCGCCGCAGACGCCGGCGGATTGGGATGCCCGCTTCGCCCAGTACCAGGCCTCGCCCCAGTTCGAGAAAGTCAACTCGGAGATGAAGATGGAGGCGTTCAAGTTCATCTTTTTTTGGGAGTGGTTTCATCGCGTACTCGGTCGCGTGGTCGGTTTGGTCGCGTTGTTGCCTTGGCTGTTGTTTGCCGGGCTGCGTTGGATTCGTGGGCGCTGGGCTGGCTGGTTATTCCTCGTTCCTCTTCTGGTTTTGCTGCAAGGTTTAATGGGGTGGTTCATGGTGAAGAGCGGTTTGGTCGACATTCCCCGGGTCAGTCCGTTCCGGTTGTCAGCCCACCTCGGACTCGCCTTGCTGCTGTTCTGTTACTGCCTTTGGTGGATGTGCCGGGTGACCAAACCGCGGGTCGCGGCAGGCGATCGACGGTCGGCCCTTGCTGCTTGGATCTTGGTTGCGGTGCTCGCCTTGCAGGGCTTTTTTGGTGCCTTGGTCGCCGGCTACGATGCGGGAATTGTATCGACGAGCTGGCCGAAAATGATGGGAAAATGGATTCCATCGTTCGATCAAGGCCTACCGGTTGTAGTCCACTTTACCCACCGAACGTTCGCCTGGATCGTGGTCGGTGTCGCTCTTGGCGTATTATTTCTTGCCTGGAAGCGATCCCAACTGATACGTCAAAAAGCGCCTTTAGTGTTGATTGTGTTACTTCTATGCCTGCAGATCGTCCTCGGAGTCCTGACAGTCATCCAGGGATTACCCCTGCACATGGCGTCCGCCCACCAAGTAAACGCGGCACTCTTGCTTGGCGCGAGTGTGGTGGCTGCGTCCGAGCTTGGCCGGTAGCACCCGGCGTGAATATTTCGTGCAAGAAACCCCTCGTTTTTTCGAGAATTTGGTTTAACGCAACCAGTGAAATTGGGATTTTAATGATCGGACTTCATGTCCATTCCCTACAATAAAAATACCTTAGAGAACAAAAACCCTACCTAGAATCAGGAGTACACCACAATGGCTATCAATCTCATAGACATGGCGAAAGGCTACCTCGGCCGCGCTGTAATGGACAAAATCGCAGGATCCCTCGGGGTCTCATCCTCTGACACTGAATCGGCCATTGGCGCCGCTATCCCGTCGATCCTCGGCGGCCTCATTGGTAAAGCCAGCAACCGTGAAGGTGCAGAGGCTCTCTCGTACGAACTCGACAAACACGACGGCGGCTTCCTCGATAATATCGGCGACGCCATTAGCGGCGACGGACTCGGCAAGCTTGCCGGTGCCGGTAGCGGCATCCTCGGTAGCCTCATGGGCGACAGCAAACTCGGCGGCATGCTTGATCTGGTCGGAAAAGTCAGCGGCATGGGCCGTAGCGGCTCCGGTTCCATCATCGGCCTTGTCGGATCGCTCCTTATGGGCATCCTCGGCAAACAGAAGCGTTCGCAAGGGCTCGACGTCGACGGCATCATGGGCCTCCTCGACAGCCAGAAAGGCCACGTGGCCAGCAGTCTTCCGCCCGGCATGGGCAGCGTTCTCGGACTCGGCGATATGGCCAAGTGGGGCGCTGGTGCCCTCGGTGTCGGTGGTGCTGCAGCCGCAGCCTCCGGCGCACTCGGCTCTGCCGGTGGCGCTATTTCCGGTGCTGCTGGCGCTGTTTCTGGTGCTGCTGGCTCGGTCGGCGACACTGTAGGCGGAACCGTCGGCGCTATTGGCGACGCTGGACGCGCCACGGGTGACGCAGTCGGCGGAGCCGTCCGCGGCACTGCCGGAGCTGTCGGCGACGCTGGGCGCTCTGCAGGCAACGCAGTCGGTGGAGCCGTTAGCGGCACTGCCGGAGCTGTCGGCGGCGCCGGACGCGCAGTCGGCGGTGCCGCTCGCGACACCGGAACTGCCGTGAAATCCGGTGGTGGCGGAATCGCCAAGTGGCTCATTCCTCTCCTTCTTCTCCTCGGCCTCGGACTGCTTCTGATGAAGCTCCTTGGTGGTGGCGGACTGAAGGTTCCGGACGTGAATCTTCCCGGCATGCCAAACATCGAACTTCCTGCTGGCATCGCAGCCCCTCCTGCGCTCGGTGACATCAAGATCGAAGGCCTGCCAAGCGAAATGAAAGACAAGGTCGGCGGCATGTTTGGCCAACTCGGTAGCACCCTCAATGATGTGACCGACGCCGAATCTGCTAATGACGCCAAGGAAGATCTCACCGACCTGAGCGGCAAATTGAGCGAGTTCACTGGTGGTCTCACGGCTGAAAACAAAGGACCGGTCGGCAAAATGGTCGGCATGTTCCTGCCGCAGATCGAGTTCCAGATCAATAAAGTCAAAGCCATCCCCGGCGTTGGAGCAATCCTCGGCGGCGTCCTCGACAAGGTCCTCGCGACCTTGAAAAGCGTCGGCTAAGCTCGACCCTTAACAGGCGGTTTGCCGCCTCATGAAAAACGCCCGGTTCGCCGGGCGTTTTTTTTTAGTCGCCCGGCGGGCGCCATTTTCACCGCCGTAGGCGGTAGTGCGAAACCTGCCATTCCGAACCAGCGCGGTAATTGAATAGCTCGCCGCAGGCCATCCAGAACACCCGCCAACGTTCGAACCAGCGCTCGGCCTCGTCGCCGTAGGTCTCACGCAGAATCGGCATGACGGCGACCTTGGTGGCATCTTGTTTGTCCAGCCAAGCGTAGAGGGTGCGCCCGTAGTGGGTGCCGTTGATGACCCAGTCGCGTTCGACCTGTAGCGGCCCGCCGTGGTCGCGGTGCAGGCGTTCGAACTGGTCGTGGGAGGGCATGATGCCGCCGGTGAAAAAGTAACGCGCCATCCAGTCGGACTCGCCTTTGGGTTCGTAGGGATAGGCGAGCGAATGGTGGGTAAAGATGTGCACGAACAGTTTGCCGTCGGGGACCAGCCAATCGGCCACACGGGAGGTAAGTTCGAGCCAATTGCGGCAGTGTTCGAACATTTCGACCGAAACCACACGCTGGAAAGAGCCGTGGTCTGGTTCGAAGTCGTTGATGTCACAGGTGATGATCTCGACGTTGTCCAGCGTGCGGTCGGCGGCGCGTTGGCCGATGAACGCGGCTTGGCTGGCGGAGTTGGAAATCGCGGTGATTTGTAGGTGGCGGAAATGTTCGGCCATCCACAGGGACAGCGAACCCCAGCCGCAGCCGAGTTCGAGCACGCGGTCGCCGGGTTGCAGCGTGGCCAGCTCGGCGCGTTCGCAGCTGAGGCGTAGCATCGCGGCTTCGGCTTGTTCGAGATTGGCCGCGTTCGCACTGACGTCCTCAGGCCACAGGCAGGAACTGTACTTGAGATGGGGGCCGAGTACTTGTTCAAAAAAGGCGGCGGGCACTTCGTAGTGTTGCGCGTTCGCGTCGGCGGTGTTCACCGCGATCGGGCCAGTGGTGATGAGTTCGGCCAGCGCGGCCGGGTCGCGTTCGGCTTCCTCGCGCAGGCGTTGGGCCAGCAGGCGGCGGATGCCGGCTTTGATCAGCCAGTCGGGCAGTCGCCCGCGTTCCATGAGATCGATTCCGGTTTTTAGCAGCATGATGAAATGGTTGATCCGCGCGGGGATTCCTTACCAGATTTTAACCGAAGGGTTAGTCGCTTTAAGGTTCGAGAAAACGTTAGCCATTGTAGAGGTCCTCTCGTCTCCAATTTTTGCCGTTGCTGCTCCAAGGGCTCTCTTGGGCCAAGCGGACGAATTCAACGCATTCCCCGTCAGATTTCAGGGAGAGGGTTTGTTCCAAGAGGGAGCGGATTAGGCCATTCACGGACATGTTTTGTTGGCTCGCATATGCCTGCGCGCGTTCCAATAATTGCTCATCCAGAGACAGGGCGATGTTTTTCATGCCCACATGATACACACGACGTGTGTCCGTGCAATCTTGCGCGTTCTGAGCGTTGTTATCGCAACGAGTTGAGCGCCACGAACGAGCCGCCGTTGCGTTCGCACAAGCCGCGCATCAGCAGCGAGAAGCGGGTGCCGGAAAAGTTAGCGCCAGAGCCACCGCCCGAGAACTGGGTGGGGAAACCGATGCCGTGGATGCGCACGCGGCGTTCGCCGGACGCGGTCGGTTTGTTCACGCGGTCGACTTCCTCGATCACCGCTTGCGGCGAACCCGAGGCGAACTCATCGCCGAACACGTAGATGCTGATTTTCTTGTCGGGGGAATAGAAAGTGTTGATGGCGGCACGGATGCCTTCGACCGGACTCGAGTTGCTGAACGGCTTCCAAGTGCGCAGGCGTTTGATTACGGATTTGCGGCGGCCGGGCGTGTCGGGGATCCATTTTCGCGCGTAGGTGGTGAACATGTATTCGCCCATGTCGTTCATGACTTGGATGCCTTTGACGCGCGGATAGATGTCGAGAACTTCCGACATCTTGCGTTGCACCAGCGGCCAGGCGAAGTTCTGCATCGAGCCGGAGGTGTCGATGACGAAGATGATGTATTCGCTGTCGACTGGAATGCCGCCGATCGGCGCGTCGGCTTTGGGGCGGGGGCGGGGCGTGCTGGACTGGGCGAGCCGTCGTTGTTCTTCGGACAGGCGTTGGCGCGCGGCCGCGAGTTCGCCCTCTTCGCTGTTGGCCTCGGCGGACATTTGTTTGGAGGCGGCAAACTCGCCGAGCACATCGGATAAGTCGCCTTGCAGGCGGGCGATCTTCTGTTTGTTCTCCGACACCTGCTCTTGCTTGCCAACGAGGTCGCGATTGAAGATGGCGGTTTCGCCGCGGATCTCGAACAGCTGCTCTTCGAGTTCGGCGACGATGCCGGAGAGGTCTTCCGGCGATTCCTCCAACACGGTCTGGTCGGGTTTGGTCATCTCGGGCACCGGCGGACCCATTTTCGAGAGCACAAACAACAGCACAATCGCGCCGAACCCGCAGCAGATGCAGTCGAGAAAGGAGAGATTGAAGACGTCCAGGTTGCGTTGTTTGCGCGGCATGATGCGAGGTGCGGGTGCGAGGTGCGGGTGTGCGGGTTACGGGATGTGGGAGCGGGTTGGATTAAAGAGTTCAGATTTAAAATTCGTTCAAGGCCAGTCGGAACTCGGCGTGATGAAGCTGCCTTTGGTTTTCAGCGCCAAACTCCAGAAGGCGCCGGCGGCGAGCGGGTCGCCCTCCATCGGGTAGAGAATGGTGTTCACCGGCACGCCGCGCGGCACCACGCCGCTGGCGACCCGAAAGTAGGCCATGCGTTCCTTGCCGGTGACGCGTTTCTTAAACCCTTTGCGGTTGCTCAAGGTCGGCAGGCCGTCGGTGAGCAGGTAGATGTTGTCGGGGGCGGGTTTCATGTCGCGCGCCACTTTGAACGCGTTTTGTAAACTCGTGCCGCCCGATGGCACCAGGCGCGTGGTCGCGAACACGGCTTCATTGAGCTGCTTCGGGTCGCCGGCGCGTAGCCAGCCGGTGTTGCCGGGCAGCACCGGTTTGGCGTCTTCAGAAAAGTGGTAGATCTGGAACTCGGCATCTTGCGGAAACTGCGCCGCCACCCATTCGACCGTGCGCAGGGCCTGACGCCATTTCGGCGAACGCATTTTGTCCGCGTCCGACATGTTGCGTCGCACCAGCACATCGACCAGTTTTTCGCCGAGCATGCTGCTACTGCTGTCGAGCAGGATCAGGATGCGGTTGCCGCCGACTTTCAAGCCGGTGAGATATTGCCGTTGTCCGTCGCCTTCGAACTTACGCACGGCGGTGCCAGCTTGAACCACTTCCTGGGCGCCGCCTTCGAGGCGCTTGTTGCTTTCCTCGATCGCTTTGACGTCGGCCTTGAGTTTGTTGATGTGTTCCTTGCGCGCGATGGTGTCTTTCTCGAACGTGGCCAGTTCGATCTTCTTCTGTTCGAGCGTTTGAATGACTTCGCGCGACAGGCCTTCGGTGCGCGCGAGTTCGTCGACGACCTCTTCCATGGTGTTGCGCGCGAGCACCAAGTTCTTGCGTCCTTGCAGGACCTCGTCCTTGAGCTTGTTTACTTCGCTGCTGAGATCAGGAATGAAACTCGGTTCGGGAACCGGAACTGGGTCGGGTACATCTACCGGTCCGCTGGCGCGCGAGTTCACCATCACGAACAACAGCAACACCGCACCGAAGCCGCAGCAAATGCAGTCGAGAAAGGACAGGTTGAAGACGTTGAACTGGCGACGGGCCATGAGGAGTAGTCGGTAGCTAGTAGTTGGTAGGTAGGAGGGAGGAGTCATCGCTGGCGCGCTTGGCGGCGGGCCATGAGGAGTAGTCGGTAGCTAGTAGGGAGTAGTCAGGCAGGAGTCAGGAGGAGGTGTTGATTATCAAGATGTGGTTCGCTGGTGCGCCTCGCTACTGGCTACCGGCTACTGGTTACCCTTTGGGCGGGACGTAAAGGTGGCGGATCAGGCTGTCGTTGCAGTAGTTGATCGAGTCTAGGTTGAGCCGTTCTTGCATGAGCTGGAGGCGGTGGACGAAGAACATCAAGATGATGCTGAGAATGAGGGCGATGAGCGTCGAGTTGAAGGCGGTACCGAGCGCGGCGGTGACTAGGCTGAGGTCGTCGTTTTCCATCGCATCGGCCGAACGCGCGAGGCCGGTGCCGATCCCGCGCACGGTGCCGATAAAGCCGATCGAGGGGATCGCCCAGGCGATGTAGCGGATCATCGAGAGTTCGGAATCCATGCGGTCGCCTTCGGCGTTGCAGACTGCGGTGGCCGCGTCGGACACGTCCTGCACGTTGCCGGTGGAGACGAAGCGGTGGAGTGCGGCAGTCATGGCACGTGGGATCAGTTTTTTCTTCACCCGTGGTGACAGCGCTTGGACTTCGCGGCGCAGGTCGCCCGCCTCGGACTGCGAGATGCGCATGCCCTCGGTGATGGAGACGATGTCGCGGTTGAGCAGGCCGCGTTCGCCGAGGGTGTCCCAGGCTTTGTAGGTGATCATGGCGATGCCCCAGAGAAACAGGATGAAGCAGGCCTCCTGTTCGAAGTCCTTGATCATGACCGGCACCGAACCGGTATCCAAAAAGGTGTCGGCCTTTTCGATCTCGTATTCGTTCGGCCTGCCGCCGCGGTCGTTGATGATCGAGTTGACCTCGGGCACGGTGAGAAAATTGAGGGCTTTGTTGCGGTTGGCCTCGGTGAGCAGGTCGCCGTCTTTCATTTTTTGCGCGATTTTCTGGCCGTCTAGAACCGCACGGGCTTGCGGACGAACGTAACCGATATACGCGCCCTCAACGATGAAGAAGGCAAGGATCAACGCAAACAGCGTGAAGACAAATTCGAAAGAGAGCGGAAATTCGCGTTTCATGGGAGATGCAGAGGCCGCCAAGCGGCTGGATCTGGAGGGGAGAGTGTTCGACTAGATGTCGGAGGGGAAGGGGACCGACACGTCGACGCCGATTTGTTCGGAGGAGCGAAAATTCTCGAGTTCCTGAACGGGGGACGCGCCGCCCGGCTGGGCGACCAGGCTCTGCTGGGAAATGAGATAGGCACCAGCGGCCACCAGCGCGGCGAGGATCCAGGGAAGAAGTCGTTTTTCGAGAGGTTTCATGGGTCTTTTTGTTCGACGTCACGCTAGCAAGAATTCGTCACAGGTACAGGGCGGGTTTTTCATTTTTGCCCGGCGCGTTCGTCGATCGAACGCTGCCCGATGGTTGTACTGCTCTCTGAAGCCCTGAAATTTCAGGGAAATCAGGGTGTTCCGCCTTATTGGTCCGATTGGTCTAAAGGCCTTGAAACCGGATTCTCCTGACCTATATTTTTGGATGTACGGACTCGTGAATAGGGCAGCCAAAGATCTGATCACCAAGGTGGCGGGCGCACCAGCTTGGGAAGCAATTTGTAAAGAGGCGAAGGTGCCCGACGCCTTCGTGGCGATGGACACCTACGATGATTCGGTGACCTACGATATCATCGGCGCCGCGTCCGCCCAACTCGACGTGCCGGTGGAGGAACTGCTGCGCCAGTTTGGAGTGCATTGGATCACCTATACCGCCGTGGAAGGTTACGGTGAAATGTTGGACATGTGGGGCAATACGCTACCCGAATTTCTCATCAACCTCAATTCGATGCATGCCCGCATTCGTCTGACAATGCCCAGCCTCAAGCCGCCGACCTTCGAGGTCGAACCGGTTGGCGAGACCGGCTTGATTTTAAAATATTGGACCGAGCGTCCGGGCCTGCAGCCGATGGTCTTGGGCTTGCTTGAAGGCTTGGGCACCCGCTTTGGCATGAAGGTCGAGGCGGAGTTGACGGCACTGCGAAACGAGACGCAGGCGTTCGACGAGTTCAAGGTGGAGTGGTCGCCACTTCCGAAAACGACGTGAAATTCACCCCGGAGGAAATGGAACGCCTCTTCCCGTTCCGCATGATGCTGGACGCGGAGGCGCGTATAAAATCCAGTGGCCTTGGAGTAGCGAAACTGTTTCCCGGTGCCCAGGCCGGTGTGGGCATCCACGAGGTGTTCCACATCCTCGAACCCAGCCACCTCGCTTGGGACCCGGATATTTTTGCCGAACGCAAGTATCTCGTCTTGCTGGAATCCAAGGACAACGGCGCCCGGTTGAAGGGGGAGCTTCTCGCCTTGGACGCGGGGGAGTTCCTGTTCGTCGGCGGGCCTTGGGCGGAAAGCTTGAAGGTGCTTGCCGGCCTTGGTCTCCAGTTTTCGGAATTACCGATTCATCAGGGTACCGCCGACCTGCTGTTCCTGCTGAGTAGCCGGGAGATCATGCTCAAAGACACGAGGAAACTGACGGAGACACTAGAGCGGGGGAATCAGCGTCTGAACTCGATCCTCAGCAACCTGCCGGGAATCGCCACCCGCTGGGAACTCGCGGGGGACGAGCCGAATTTGGAATATCTCGGTCAACAAATCGAACAATTGACCGGTTATCCCGCCGCCGATTTTCTCCAACAGGGCAGGCGCTTCGAGAGTATCGTGCATCGGAATGATCTGTCATTTGTGCAAGAGAAGCGGCAACGGGGCATTGCCGCCGAGGAGCAGTTCACCATCGAATACCGCGTCTGTGCCCGGGACGGTTCGGAGAAGTGGGTGCTCGAACGCGGCCATGTGATCATGGACGGTGAGCGCAAGATGCTCGACGGTTTTATTTTCGATATCACCAACCGGGTCGAGTCCGAACGCGCCCGCCTGCAGGCCGAACAGGCGAGTGAGGCCAAGTCGCAGTTTCTCGCCAAGATGAGCCACGAGATCCGAACCCCCCTCAACGGGCTCGTCGGGATGGCCTCGCTGCTCAAAGATTTCTCGCTCTCCGGCGACCAGCGCAACCGCATGGTCGACACCATGATCCGTTCGAGTGAAGTTCTGCTGGCGGTGATCAACGACATTCTGGATCTCTCCAAAGTCGAATCTGGCAACACCGTCTTGTACGCCCGGCCGTTCTGCTTCCACGAAGCCGTTCAGGACGCCGTCGCCGTGATTCGAACTCAGGCGGAGGATAAGGGGCTGGTTGTCACCTGTGCCATCGGTAGCGGGGTGCCGTCCTTCCTTGTCGGCGACACCGTGCGTCTGAAACAGATTCTCTACAACCTGCTTTCCAATGCGGTGAAATTCACCGCACAAGGTCGCGTCCATGTTGCGGTCAAACGATCGCCCGCCGCCGATGCCGGAACGGCCCGGGTGCAGGTGACGGTCAGCGATTCCGGGATCGGCATTCCCGCCGCCAAACGCGCGTCATTGTTTCAGCCCTTTTCCCAGTTGGATAATTCGTCGACCCGGATGCATCAGGGCGCCGGCTTAGGGCTATCCATTGCCCGTCATTTCGCCGAACGCATGGGCGGTTCTCTCAACATTATCGATGCCCATCCCGGGTTTAGCACCAGCTTCGAACTCCTCCTTGCCCTGCCGATAGCTGAGAGTCAGCCTGGTACGCTGCCGGTTCAGGTTCTGTCCGAGCCCGGCTCGCAGGAACCGCCAGCGTCGTCTGCGTCACTACGCGTGCTCCTGGTCGAGGATATTGAAGTCAACCGTATGGTCGCACTCGGCATGATTCGCCGTAGTGGGTTCGAGCAGGTGGAGGTTGCGGTGAACGGGCAGCAAGCCGTCGAGATCATGCGCGAACAACCGGGCATCGACATCATCTTGATGGATTTGCAGATGCCGGTTCTCGACGGGATCACGGCGACGCGGATGATCTTGTCCGAGGCGAAAAATAATCCGCCCTATATCATCGGCCTGACCGGCAATGCGATGGATAGCCACCGGGAAAGCTGCTTCGAGGCTGGCATGTCGGACTTTCTTGCCAAGCCATTCACGCTGCCAAAATTTCGCAGTATGATGGAGCAGGCTAGACGGAGAATTTCCGGCGCGGCGCTGGCGAACTGAGCGTTTCGACTTCTACTCGAAAATCGCTTCGGGCGTCACGCTGGGCCTTGCAGGGGCTGCCGGGTCTCCGCCGTTGGCGGGCGGATTGAAGAACTGGCCGCCTTCGGTGAACTCGCCTGGGCGACGGCACTTCGGACAGGTCAGCGTGGGCGGCGGGGTGCCGAGCCACATGCCGGGTTGCTTGTCGGGCGCGCTTTCCTTGGCCAGCCGGTGTTCGAACTTGCCGGGGCCAAGTTGACGCGTCTGCCAGGCCTTGAATTCGTGTTTGCAGGAGCGGCATTGCGCGTGGGCGGCGGTGCAGCCGAGTTCATCGCATTCGGGACAGGTGGCGCCGAGGCTTCGCGGCTGATCCCAGCTATGGTCGCAGGCAGGACATTGATAGCCAAGTTCGGGGCCGACGGGCGGGCTCTTCAAGCAGCCACGCATCGTGAACAGAACGAAGACCATGGCCACCAGCATGACGACGCCGGCGCCGATGCCGATGAGTGGGTCGTCCCGCCAGCTCAATACGCGAACCCGCTGAGGTTGAAGCCTTCTCGGCCGAGCAGGCGGACGCTGCCATCACCGAAGCCGGCATTGTAATGTTCGTAGGAGGAGAATCCGGTCATGTTGTTGATCCAGTAGTTCGGGCTCTGGTCGCTGATCGCGAGATCTTCCGAGCCGGGTCCGACTGCGGTGATGATATTGGACGATCCGCCGGGCGGGCGCACGGGTAGTTCGTCCACGCCCGGGACATGTTTGAACCACCACGTGTAGGTGCCCCAGAACGAGGTCTGTTGCCAGGCGGGTTCGGGATTGAAGTAGGTGTCCCAGTCGATTTTCACCAGCGGGCAACGGAAGGTGTTGTAGTCCTTGATGTAGTTGTTCTTCACATGGATCGCGAGCACCGGGTTGGACGGATACATGGTTCGGAAACTACTGAGTTTGCCCTCGTGCGGAGCGTCGACGCTGGTTCCCCCGAAGCGCGGCAGCAGCCCTTCTAGTCCCTGGTCCGCCCCGTACAGCGCGCCGGCTTGCAGGATCGAACGCATGTTGGAGCGGCAATGCGTGAGCTTGGCGGTGGTGATTCCGGCGGTGATAGCTGGGACCAGAATCGCGGCTAGAATGGCGATGACCGCGATCACCACGAGCAATTCAATTAAGGTGAAACCAGATCGGCCCCGGGGTCGGGGGAGGGTGAAAGGACAGGGCGGGGTAAGGTGCCGCATCACGCGGCTTGGCTGTTTCATGTGGGTATTCTATGCCTATGGCAGGACATGGTAAAGACTTTATCAAGGCCGCGAATCGCTTTGTCTGATTCGATTTCAGATGTTGAATCGTTGTGCTCCCAAGGAACGATGGAGTTCCGAACAAGGTCCGACACAATCTCGGTCGTCCTCAATCGCAACCGGCTCGGGAGGCCCCTCACCCTCCTGGTTTTGAAATTTGAAATATTTGAAATCACTGTGATCTCACAGTTGCACCTCCAGTGCAAGTCGACCCCAACGGGTCCTTTCACCATAGCCTTTGGGTGAAGGAGGTACGATTGTTGAACCCCAGGTTGAGGGCCGAAGAAGAGATCGACCGGTCTGCCGCTCGGTTCGAGATTCCGTTTCCGGTCCGGTCTAAATGATGACAGCCCCGCGCGGCCGAAGGTGCCATCCCGCTTAGCGGCACTCTTTGTTCGCCTCCGAATCCCGCAACCCGCCCCCCCGCAACCCGCCCCCCGCATCCCGCGTCCCGCAACCCGATTTCAGACCAAGCTCCTGCGTTGACGCGCGCGAGGCCGGGTGGTTGTTTTGCGTCATGGTAAAGAACGACAAATGGATTCGCGAACAAGCTGCCGCCGGCATGATCACTCCGTTCGAGGAGGGCTTGGTCAGCGAGGTCGACGAGACCCGCGTGCTCTCGTTCGGACTGAGTAGTTTTGGTTATGACATCCGGCTCTCTCCCGAAGATTTCCGTATCTTCCGCCACGTGCCCGGCACGGTGATCGACCCGAAAAAGTTCAATCCCAAAAACCTCGAGAAGGTGAAGCTGCACGCCGACGACATGGGCGAGTTCTTTATTTTGCCGTCGCATTCCTACGGCCTCGGCGTCGCCCTCGAGCACCTTTCAATTCCCGCGAACATCACCGTGCTCTGCATTGGCAAAAGCACCTACGCGCGCATTGGTTGCATCGCCAATCTCACCCCGGCCGAAGCGGGCTGGAAGGGCCACCTGACCTTAGAAATTTCCAACGCCTCGCACGCCGACTGTCGGATCTACGCCAACGAAGGCATCGTCCAATTGTTGTTCTTCGAAGGCGAAACACCCGAGACCAGTTACGCCGACCGCAAGGGCAAATATCAGGATCAAGCGCACGAAGTCACGCTGCCGCGGGTTTGAGCGGAGCCCTGAATAAGTATTGCCATGTCGGAACTACGTGGTGAGAAAGTTTATTGAGGAAGCTGGTCTAGGTTTTTAATCGGCAGTGCTGTAACTTTGTCTGCTATTTCGAACTTTTTATCTCCGGGATACACCACAAAAAGCTGATCAAGTTTCAAGTCGTTCATTGCGATGAAGGCACCCTTAGAGAGCTTTGGAATCGAAGCCGCCTTAAATTCTATGCCGAGTAAACCGGCCTGACTTTGGACGATTAAATCAATTTCAGCTCCAGCATGGCTCCGCCAAAAAAAACAGTCCTCCTCGGCACACCTCAGTTGGCGGATAGCCTGTTCGATCCCGAATCCTTCCCATGACGCACCGAATTGCGGGTTTGCCCTAAGAGCCGCTGGGTCGGCCGTTCTAAGCAGGCAGTGGAGCAAACCGCTATCCCTGAAATAGTACCGTGGAGTTTTTCGTATGCGCTTGCCGATGTTCCCGATGAACGGTCTGAGTTCCCTTATCAGATATGAACCGAGAAAGACATCCATGTAGCGTTCCACGGTTTTCGAGGAGATTCCGAGGTTTGACGCCACTTGGTTCCGGTTCCATGTCTGGCCATGGTAGTTGGCCAGAAGTAATATAAAGCGACTCAATGTCTGAGGGGGCAGCCGGGAGCCCGCGAGCTGCTGGATGTCGCGCAGAACAAACGTCTTCAGGTAGTCCTGATACCAATCCATCACTTCCGGTGGCTTTTCCGCGAGATAAGCTCGGGGAAATCCTCCACAGAACCAAAGCTTATCCCAATTCTGAGCATCGACGTCAGCCAAAGTGAAACCACCCAATTCGATGAGATGTACCCTTCCGGCCAGGGACTGCGCTGAGCTTTCGACGAGATCCGGCGACGCGCTGCCCGTCAGGAGAAAGCGCGTTTGGCAGGTAGGTTCGTCGACGATCACACGGATATAATGGAACAACTCGGGCATCATCTGGACCTCGTCGATAACCACGACTCCTTTCAGGTTAGCGAGCGTTCCAAAAGGGTCGGGGAGCAGACGCGCCAGATCGAGGGGGTTTTCGATGTCGAACCGCTGGTCTGGTTCTGAAAAAAGCCTCGCCAAGGTCGATTTCCCCACTTGGCGGGGCCCCAGCAGAAGAGTCACGGGATTGCGGCTTAGGGAGTCCTCGACTTCGTTTCGAATGGTATTTCTTGGGATAAACTTCATTTTGAATTGACAAAAAGTAACTATATGTACATTTTTTCTATGCGAATGCCATCTGTAAATACAAAAAATGAATTCCTCCCGTTTGAGGGGGGCGGCTTCTCCTGGACAACGTTCGAGGCATTCTTTTGTGATTTTCTCAGTGCTGGAGTGACCTTGAAGGTCAAAGGTGTCGAGGCGAAGGTTGAAAGGGCGCGCCTTTACGGAACGCGCGGCTTTAACCAAAAGGGGATCGATATCGAATGCACCATGTCGAACGGCGAAATCTGGGCCGTTCAATGCAAGCTTTACAAACAATGGGGGCCGTCCAATACGAAGAAGGCTGTCGACAAGTTTACGCACGAGGCCACGCGCTGCATTCTTGCAGTCACCAAATTGGAGGTGGGAGAAGCCGCACGCAAACCACTACCAGAAAACTGGGAACTCTGGGACGGTCGGGAGATCACCAACAAGTTTATCCATGGTATGGCGGACCGAAAGCAGGACGCCGCAGATATCATCTACCGTCATTTCGGGGACGGTTGGCCGGAACAATTTTTCGATATCAAAGGGCGAAACCCTTTCCTCGGCACCGAGTCGTTTTACAGCAGGCTGCTTGAAGACGGCCGGGCCTTCGATCTGCGTGGACCTCTCATTGGGCGAGACAAGGACCTGAAGAAGCTTTCCAGCTTTCTCGATTCCAAAAAGCGCGCCCTGAATGTGATTGCAAAGGGCGGGTTTGGAAAGAGCCGACTCCTCCTTGAATGGGGGCGAACGATCTCAAGACGAGATGCCACCGTGGTTTTCCTCTCGCGTGGCAGCGCGGATCGCGAACAACTCGCCAAGTATCTGGACCTGATGAAGGGCTCGGTGGTTATGATCGTGGAGGATGCACATCGGCGTGAAGACGAGTTGGCGGCAGTGCTTGCTGCGATTCACGGCAGATCCGACATCAAGCTGGTATTAACGCAACGCCCCGGCATGGTCGCCAAGGTACGCCGCGAGCTGCTCGAGCATGATATCGACACGCGCGAAATAGAATCCCACGAGTTGAAGCGGCTCACCCGTGCCGCTTCCCGAGAACTGGCGGAGTCTAGCTTGGGGCATTCCCGGCCTGACCTGAATGGCTTTATCGCGAATCTCGCGCGGAGTTCTCCCCTAATGGCGGTGCTCACGGCCAAATTGGCTCTGGATGGAAAACTCGGCCAGCAGCTCGCCGACACCGACGACTTTCGTGACCTCGTTCTGACCAAGGTCTTCGAGCGGGAGAAAGAGGCGTTCAAAAATCGTCTCCCGTTGGCCCCGGTTAACGACCTGCTGCATAGCTTGGCCCTGCTAAGTCCCTTTAGGCGAGATCAGGAGTCCATGGTTGAACTCGCTGAATTTCTGGAAGTGAAATTTCATACGCTTTCGGATTACTTGGACGGGCTACTCGAGTTTGGCCTGCTCGTGGAGACGCGGCAAAAAAAATACTGGTCTGAGGAAGAGATTGTCACAGTCCGAATCGAGCCTGACATTCTCTCCGACCATCTCGCCTACGAGGCGTGCCTGAGCAAGTCCGGAACAACGAGGGCCTTCGTTGAACGAATGTTTCATCGCTTGTCGGATACTGGCTACAAAAGGCACATTTTTATCAATTTGGCCGTGGTCGATTGGCGGGCATCCCAAGCTGGTACTGACACCCCGTTCGACATCGTGTGGACGGGCTTGCGCAAGACGTTTGAGACGGGTTCTGAGCATTACCGAGGAGAATTCCTCCGCGACCTTGCCTCCATCTCCCGAGTTCAACCAGCACGCGTTTTGGAACTGGTTCGGTGGACGGTGGAGAATGGAGCGAGTGAAATTCCTGAAGAGAGTTTAATCGGCGAATTCTTTAGTGCCGACTATTCTCGTGATTTGACAATCAAGCAGGTCATCGCGCGCTTGTCCGAGATCGCAAATACACATCCCTCACAGGCGTCCGACTGCTTGGACCTTCTTTGGAAAATCCATCGGGACATCCCCGAAGACCAAGACGGCTGGGCGTATCGAGGTACTGCCATCGCCGCAATGAAAGGTATCGCGACAATGGAGGTGTGGAAGAATCCAGAAACGATATACGCCTGCCACGATTGGCTCGACAGAATCTGCGACAGCCCGGATAGCCTGGAAGGTGTGAACCTCGCCTGGTTCCTTCCGCACATGCTGGAACCTTCATTTGAAACCATGATTGAGGAGATGTGGCAGCAGAAATTTGGAGAGCTTTCGGGTCGAGAATATTTCGTCCCCCTCCGTCTCGCCCGGAATCTGCGTGGCCAAGTGCTGGATTTTTGTGAAGCGCGTGTGGCTCGGGCACCACGCTGGCAACTTGCGCTTGTTACGTTGCTGGAGATTGCCTTGCGCCCGCCTTGGAGCCGCCATCCGATGCCAGCTTCCTTGAAAGAAGCCATCGAGGAAGCACGGGTTCGGGCCTTGCAAATATTGGAGAAGATGATCGGGGCGACCGAGCATCCACTCGTTCTTTGCATCGCAAGACGCCAGTTGCTGGATCATCTCGACGCGGAGAAACTCGAACCAATGGTCTCGAACCTTCTTCGCAAGATCCCGGATACCCTAGAACTCCGGCTGGTGCGGGTCTTGAGCCGGTCTTCAGATGATTTTGAGGATCTTGTTCGCAAAAATGACGAAGAGCTCGATTTTCGTGAGAGGATAAAAGCGGAGGACCGGCGGTTCGAAGAGTTCGCAACGGCTACCGTCCAGGCATTCATTCGAGCGTATTCGGATGCCTCCGATGGCTTTGCGAAACTGGTCTCGGTAGCCGCGGATATGAAGGCCCTCGGTTCGCCTCCATTCATTCGTCCGTTTTTGGTGACCTTGGCGCGATCGGATCCGACATTCGCCTTGGGCTTGGCCCGGCACATACTGTCTGCGCCGGAGTCGCCCCTTTCCACTGAGTATGGATTTCTTGTCGCCGAGTGCCTCTCAAACGAAACCGACCAGCGGCTCGAAAGGCTGGCAGAAGGATTGCAACATCCATCGTTCCTGATCCGTGGCGGCACGGTGGAGGCTCTGGGCTGGCTACGGCGAACAGGGCAGCACGATGAGGCACTGTCCCAATTGATGTTGGATTTCCTCAGCGATTCAGACCGTGCCGCGCCGTATGGCGGCCATATTCTTAGAGAGTGGACCTCCGAGCCGATCGGACCTTTTTCGAAGGAGGTCATCCGGCTCCTCCCTCCCGTGACCTCGGAGCAGGACGCCGGCAGGTTTGTGCGTCTCCTTCGAGCTATATATCTGCCCGCAAAATTACCGGAGGCTGAAATGTCGACTCTGCTCGAAAAGCTCAGCCTCGTTCCGAGTTTGGACAAATGCTCTGATGGTCTGGCGCGGTTGTCTGAACTCTATAAATACCCTGTCTTTCGATTACTTGAAAACCGCCTTGAACGATCCGAAGAGAAATCATTTCGGTCGATTCCTCATGACATAAAGTTCTACCGAATCGACAAACTGCTCGGTCACCCGGATGTTGCAAGCAAGGCGAGGGCATTTATCCAACGGTTTATCGATGGCGGCAAGTGGACATATGAAGAAGCGCGCTTTTACGCTCATGTCTCCAGTTCGGGCGCGTCCGAATTTTTCGAGCCAATTCTGATATCCATCGAGGCCCCAGAACAGCTGAGCCAACTCGAGTCCTTTTTTAGAAATTTTACAGCGATGGACGTTTCCCGCAGGAACCCGCTTCTCCTGAAGGCGCTCCTGATCAAGGCGGAGGAGCTAGGTGCAGAGCCGTTGAGTTCGCGAAAGCAAGAGGGCGGAGTCTACGTGAACGGCGAGCCCGGCAAGGACTGGCAGGCTTCCACCGACCACACCCGGGCTTTGGCTACGCAGTACGCGAACGATCCTGTTCTCGGACCGTTTTATGCGGAGATGGCGCGAATCGACATGGATGAAGTAAATCAGATGCGTCAGAATCATGTGGAGCAGGCTCGCCTCTTCGAGGATTCCTGAACCTCCTTGAGCAAGTTGTAGCATTGGGTTTTCGTGGGCGCCACCGTGATGCTTCGTATCGCACTCGCGCAACGTGTGAAAGAAGCGTTTGGTCCAGGCGTCTCTGCCGTAGTCCTTGCGCAGTTTGAGCATGGCCGTTGCGTACATCACGGGCTGTTCGCTCGGCGATAATGACCCGGACGCACAGGCGTTTTTTTTCGCCGCTTCTCAGGTTGGTGGTAGGTTTCAAAAAAAATCAGATCGGACTTGGCGTAGATTTCTTCCGTATGAAAGCTACAACGCGTTTGTCGTGGCGATGCTTTTTCACCCGCCGCTACTCCGGAATTTCGTTCAGCGTGTAGTACGCTTTGTCGTGGAGCAACTTGTGTCCGGCGACGTTTTTGATGCCGTCGAGATGCAACTCGTGAACGTGGCCCTTGGTCATCGGTTCGACCAGCAAGCGCAGCGACTTGCCGTCGTCGGCAACCTCGGCGACTTTTACCGTCGGCGTGACCATGTCGACTTCGGGCGAGCCGTAGCCTTTCTTGTATTGGTAGGTATAGGCTTTCATCGCGAAGCTCGCGTCGACTGCGCTGGCGGTGTCGATCGGTTTGGTGAAGGTGAGTGCGAAGCCGTCTTTCTTGACGTGCATCTCGTGCACTTCGAACGGCACCTTGCCGGTCCAGTTCACGCGTTCGAAGTTGAACTTCTGGCCACCGCGCGCGCCCCAGCCGCGGTTCGAACCGCCGGTGAACATCGCGCCGTCATCCGAGATGCGCAGACCGATGTTGCCGCTCTTGAACCCAGCTCGGAATGGAAAAGCCGCGCCCTGCATCACGCCGTTTACTTCTTCCATATACGCGCGGTGCACCAGCGAGTGGGTTTGTTCGGCGATGAAGATCTGGCCTTCGAACGGACCGAACTTACCGCCGCTGTGGTCGGTCTCGATGCCGGTCGGCGATTGGCCCATCTTACCGTGCGGCAACACGATCGCGGGTGGCACGTAGGTGGGAATCCGTTCGCGTGCTTTCACCGTACGGTCCTCTTCGTTCTCATAGTTGGGGTGGGGCGGTTCGGCGCCGATCGCGCCTTTGGCGAAGGGGAAGAAGACGTTGCCGTTGGGGTTGCCTTGGAACGAACCGACCGCGACATGCTTCATCGAACTCGATCCGTTCCACGTGCCTTGGTTGTCACAGTAATAGACTTTGCCGTCCGGACCAAAGCCGATGCCGCCGGGCGAACGAACGCCACAGGCGGTCGGGGTGACGTTGCCGTTTTCGTTGATGCGCAGGACCCAGCCGCGATACAGCGCGTTCGGCGAAAACGAACCGGTCAGGCAGAGCACCACCCACAGGTCGCCGTTCTTATCATGGCGCGTGCCGAAGGCGTATTCGTGGTAGTCGCCGCTAATCCCCCAGCCGTCGCTGACGCACTCGAACACGTCGGCGCGGCCATCGCCGTCCTCGTCTTTCATGCGCGTGACTTCCGGCCGCTGGGTGGCGTACAGCCAGCCCTTGTGCCAGGACAGGCCGAGCGGTTCGTGCAGGTAGCGGGCGAACAAATTCCACTTTGGCGCGTCGCCGAACGCGTCGCGGATCCGCCAGACATCGCCGTGGCGGGTGCAGGCGTACACGTTGCCGTCGGGGCCGATGTCGATGCCGCCAACCTCGACGATTTCGCCGTCGGGCGCCTGCATGTCGGTGATCGGATAATAGTCGTTCTCGGTCGGCGCGGCGTCTTGCGCCAACGCAGCAGTGAACAGAAAGGAGAGGAGGAGCAGGGTGGAAAGGAGAGTGCGTTTCATGATTTAGTTGTCCTCCGCGTCTTCGTCTTCGAGAGCTTTTGGGGCGACATAAGGCGTGTCCCAGGCATAGGTGAGGGTGAGAATGGTGGAGCCGGTGACGGGGACGAGTGCTTCCTGTTTGCCGCTGGGGCCGCGCATTTTTACGGCGGCGCCTTCGACGTGGATGTCCATGCCATCGATCTGCACGCCCTTGTCGGTGGCGGTCGCGTTCTTGGCGAGACGGAACATGGTGTTGTCCTTGGCCGTGCCTTTGAACGACAGGGTGCGGGTCATCGAACCCGCTTCGCTCGGCAAGTAATTGTCACTCACCTTCAGGTCTTGGTAGCTGTAGTTGAAGGTCGGGAAGCGGCGCGTGTCGAGACGGTAGCCGCCGAACTTGTAGTCCGGGTGTTTGACGATCGCGGTACGCTTGTCTTTGCGGTCGGCCGAGTCGCGCGCGGACATGTACTCCACTTTGTGCGCGCCTTCTGGCCAGGCTTGGTCGGGGGTATCGAGCACCATCAGCGGTAGCCCGCCGTGCATCTTACGAACGTCCTCGCCTGCAGGGGCTTGGGCACCTTGGCCGCGTCCGGTCCAGTGGCGTCCGGCGTCCATGAACGCGCCGCGCCAGAGCATCGCGAGTTCGAGGGTGTCGGCGTCCCAGCAGATATTCAGCGGCGGGGTGGCGCTGCTGCCCGGATAGCCGACGGCGATGCCGCGCGGGTTCGAGCCGTCGATGAAATTGCGGTACATCACCGCTTCGCCCGCGTTCTCAGGGCTGACGATGATACGCGGTTTGGGTACGCCGCCGCCGCCGCGTTGAACGCGTTTTTTCGACAGGGCGATTTCGCCACCAAGACTTTTTCCTTTGATCGAGGCCATGATGTCTTGGCCGCCGGCTTTCTCGAACATGCGCACCACCAACTTGTGTTCGCCCGCCTTGAGTGTTGCTTTGCCGCTTCTGGACACCACGCCGTGAACGCCGTCGTTGTCGACCACCCGTTTACCGTCGATCCACAAGTCGCTGCCGTCGTCTGAGGCGGTGGTGAATTCGTAGGGGCCGTCCGCCGGCAGAGTGAGCGTCCCTTCGAACACCAGTCCGAAATTGTCGCCCGCTTTGGTGACGCCGATATCAATGAGTTTGGAGCTGCCTTCCGCGACCGGCGTGAGGGCGCCGAAGTCGGGAAGTTTATCCCAGGAGCCCTTGTACTCGGTCCAGTGCAGGTCGGAGAGAATCGCTTTCGCGCCGCGCGCCTGGATGACTTTGCCGTCCACGTCGCCGCGCTTTACTAGCGCCGGGACTTTGCTGAATTGCTTGCGGAAATTTTTCGCGTTGCCGGTTTTGATGGTGCCCGTTTTGTCCGCGTAGGTGTGGCGCACGTAGGTCATCACCGCCGCGATTTCTTCGTCGGTGAACGACTCTTGTAGGGCGAGCATCTGTTGCAGGTAGTCGGCGTTTTCCTTCTTGATACCTTTGAGCAGCACCAGTGCGAGGGCGGCTGGATTGTCCTGCTTGAGCATCTCGGACTCGTACAAGTTCGGCGCGGTGATCAAGTCGCCAGCGCGGATGCCTTTGCCGTCGGGGCCGTGGCAGGCGACACACGCGCCGCCTTTATCGGTGCCGAGGTCGTGGATCTTTTTACCGAGCGCGAGCACCTCGGCGTCGGGGGCCGCATTTATAGCGGCGGAGGCGGCGACCAACAGGACGCCGGAGAGTGTGAGGATCGTGGATAATTTCATACGTTCGAAGTCGTTACAGCAATTACTCCACCAGCGTTGCCGAATTTACAGCGGCGGGCGCATTTTCATGGAGTTCGGTTGCCTATCGCTACCGTGTTCCGAATCGTAGCGGACTTTCCTGCGCCAGATTCGCCCGCGTTCGGTTATGGCAAGTCTTTGCCATCGTGTGGCAGAACCTTGCCACCTTATGGCAGAGCCCTGCCACCTTATGGCCAAACCGATGAACGATCAAACACGTCGCCACAACCTCTACCAGCAGCTCTCCGATGGCGAAGCCCTGATCCTGTTCGCAGGTTCGGCGCCGCGCAAATCCGCCGACGCGCACTACCCGTTTCTCGGCAACCGGAACCTGTTTTACCTCACCGGCATCGAACAAACGGAGACGGTGTTCCTCGCGGTGAAGAACGACGGCGAGGTCGCCGAAACGCTGTTTATCTATCCCAAGGACGCGATGGCCGAACGCTGGAATGGCTATCGGCTCTCGACCGACGAAGCGGCCGGCCGCTCGGGCGTGGAATCGGTTCGGCTGCTCGCGTCCTTTGACGACTCGCTCAAGCGCTTGCTCGCGTCCGGTGCGGTCACCGCCATCTGGTACGATTTCGATAAGTACGACGTCGGCAACACCGAGGCACCGCAGATGAAACACGCCGAAGCGCTGCGCACCGCCTACCCGTTTCTTGCGTTCAAGAACGCCTTCCCCGCCATCTGCCTCGCGCGCAGTATCAAAGACGAGTACGAGATCGAACAGACCCGCGCCGCCATGCCGATCACCCGCGACGGTATTCACGCCATGATGGCGGCTGCGAAGGACGGCATGTACGAGTATCAACTCGAAGCCGTGTTCAACAAAGTTCTGGCCGACGCGGGCGTGCGCGAATCCGCGTTCGCCAACATCGTCTCCGCCGGACGCAACAATTTCTATATCCACTACGAAGATCCGCGCGGCGTGCTCCACGACGGCGATCTGATTCTCACCGATGTCGGCGCCAAGTGGAATGGCTACGTCAACGACATCTCCCGCCCGTTCCCGGTGAACGGCAGCTTCACCAGTCAGCAACGCGAGGTCTACAACATCGCCCTCGCAGTAAACAACGAACTCATGGGCTTGCTCAAACCCGGTGAAGTCTCCTTTGCCGACATCGAGGCGCATTCGCGGCGCCGCGTCGGCGAACTCCTAGTCGAGGCCGGCTACCTCGGCGCCGACGAAGACGTCAGCAAATACTATTGGCATGGCGGAACCCATCACATCGGTCTCGACGTGCACGACGTCGGTCCGCCCGGCGACCCGATCCGCCCCGGCATGGTGTTCACCATCGACGTGGGGATTTACATGGAGGACAAAAACATCGGGTTCCGGGTGGAGGACAACGTCGCCATCACCGAAACCGGCTACGAACATTTGTCCGCCGACATCGCGCGCGAGGCCGACGACATCGAAGCTTGCTGCCAATGACTGCGGAAAGAAGGTCAGAAGAATCGACGTTCAATCACCGAACTCAGCGCCCAAGCCAGGAACCCCAGCGCCGCACCGGCGACCACGTCCATGACCAGATGTTGTTCGACTAAGAACGCCGATACCGCGACGCCGGCGGCCGCGATCCAAGCGCAGAACATCCACGAACGCGGCAGCGTCCCGTGCATCGCCAGACAACACAGCACCGGCAGCGTCGCGTGGAAGGCGGGAAATTTGTTCGCCGGCGGATCGAAATCGAACGACAGCAAGGCCGCCAATGTCCTGCCCGAGAACGTGTCCGGACAGCTGGCGTAGTCAAAGCGCAAGGGCCAGGCGAGATAGCAACATACCGCGACGCCGGTGGCGATCCACAGCGCCAGAAAAAAACGGCCAATGCCGACGCGCGCCTTGTCGTTGAAAATCCAGAGGCCGATCATCACCGGCGGAAACACGTACAGCAGAAGGTAGAACCACACCGCCTCCGGCACCAAGGGCAGCGCCTCGTCGAGTCGCGTATTGAAGGTCACGCCCGGACGCGTGCCGGCCAGCATGCCGCTGCCGCGAATGACGCCCAGCCATAGCAGACCCTGGAAGGCGTGGATCCAAAATCGCCGCGAGATCTGCATTCCTTGTTGTGGCATCGGAATGGGGAAGATGGAAGGGGGAAGGGGGCAATGGCTTTTGGCGCAGCGCCAGTTTGGACTGCGGGCTAAAGCCCGCAGTCCAAACACGGGCTGAAGCCCGCGCTACTTTCGTGTGGGCGACGCCACATGTGGCATGGGTTTTAACCTGTGTTTGCCCGGCGGATTTTAACCCGCCGTGGCAAATACCCGGTTGGCCGCGCCATCACAAACTCAGCAAATCTTGAACGTCATCCCAGCTGAGCTTCTCCAGCACCTGCTCGTCGCTGGTCAGGGTCGCGTCGATGATCCGCTTTTTGCGTTCCTGCATCTCCAGAACTTTCTCCTCGACGGTGTCGTTGGTGATCAGCTTGTGCGCGACCACGGTGCGCTTCTGGCCGATGCGGTAGGCGCGGTCGGTCGCCTGGTTTTCGGCGGCGGGGTTCCACCAGGGGTCGAAGTGCAGGACCATGTCGGCGCCGGTGAGGTTGAGGCCGGTGCCGCCGGCTTTGAGGCTGATCAGGAACACGGGGATGTCTTGGTCGCCGTTGAACTGGTTGACCAAATCGAGGCGCTTTTTGGTCGAGCCGTCGAGGTAGCAGTGGCGGATGTTTTGCTCGTTCAGCGTGTCGCGCAAAATGCCGAGCATCGAGGTGAACTGGCTGAACACCAGCATCCGGTGGCCGCCGTCCATCGCCTCGTTCAGCAATTCCTGGAACAGTTCGAGTTTGGCCGAGGGTTTCTTCGCTTTTAGGTCGGGCATCTTGAGCAGGTCGAGGTGGCAACACACTTGGCGCAGGCGCAGCAGGGTCTTGAAAATCTCCATCCGCGATTTGTTGAAGCCCTGGCTGTCGACCAAGTCGAACAAGCGCCGGCGCGAGGCGTCGAGCAGTTCTTTGTACACTTTCTTTTGGTCCGGCGTGAGGTTGCAGCGGGTGACTTGTTCGATCTTGGGCGGCAGGTCTTTGGCGACGTCGCGCTTGAGCCGGCGCAGCAGGAAGGGGTGTAGTTTGCGGCGCAGTTTGTCGTTCGCCTCGCTGGCCGGACTGCCGCCGCGGCTGATCGGTTTTTCGTAGAAGGTTTGGAAGTGGTCGTGGTTGCCGAGGTAGCCGGGCATCAGGAAATCCATGATCGACCAGAGATCGGTCACGCGGTTTTCGACCGGCGTGCCGGTGAGCACCAACTTGGTCTCGGCGCGCAGGCGCTTGGCGGCTTTGGCGTTCTGGCTTTTCGGGTTTTTGATGTACTGTGCCTCGTCCAGAACGACGGCGGAAAAGTCGTGCATCATCAGTTCGTCGATATCGCGCCGAACCAAGCCGTAGGAGGTCACGGCGACATCGACCTCGTCGATTTGCGGGAACACTTTTTTGCGTCCGGCGCCGGTGATGTTGAGAAATTTCAGGTTCGGGGTGAACTTCTTGCCCTCGGCGATCCAGTTCTCGACCAGCGAGGTCGGACAGACAATCAGCGCCGGTGCGTTCTCCTCGTCCCCCGCCGAACGCGCGCGCGGCAGTTGCAACCAGCACAGCGTTTGCAGCGTTTTTCCGAGGCCCATTTCGTCGGCGAGAATGCCGGCGTAGCCGTTGACTTCCCAGAAGCGCAGCCAATCCACGCCGTCTTTTTGGTAGGGGCGCAGGATGCTGTCGAGCGGCTCGCCGAGCGGGACGGGTTCGAGTTTGCCGTCGCGGTTTTGAATCTCCGCCGAACGCGTCCAGGTGCTCGGCGCTTCCACGTCGATCCCGTCCAGCGCGTCCAGCGAGGACTTCACGTAGGCGGCGTGGATGCCGCTCATCTTGAACGCGCCGGGGCGGTCCGAGGCGCCGGTCGAGCAGTCGCGGAACACGCCGGTCATCGACTCGACCGCGTCCCGGTCGAACAGGATCTTGCTGCCGTCTTCGCGTTCGACGTAGGAGTCGCCTTTGTTGATCGCGCGTTGAATATCGATCGCGCTCAAACTCGAGCCATCGCTGGTTTCAAAGTCGAACGAGATCTCGAACCAATCGGTGCCCGAACTCTCAAAACGCTCGCCGCCGCCGGAGCCTTCGCCTTCCGCTGAACCGCCGCTCGCGCCGCCGCCCGAACCGCCTTGCCGAACATCGACAATCGGCGTCGCGAACGCGGCCTCTTCAATAAAGGCTTCCGCCCGGCCTTCGATGTCGACCTTCCAGCCGCGCCGGCGCAGACGGGGCAGTTCGGAGGCGAGAAAGTTGGCCACTAATCGCGTGCCGATAATCGGTCGCAAATTGTCGCCGTAGTCGCCGATCAGGCCGATCGGTTTAAGCGACTCGAGCGCCGCCGCTTCGGCGTCGGGATTGCGCACGCGGAACGCGAGCATGTCGTCGGACTCCGGAATGGCAAAGTGTTCGTTGCTGTCCGGCTTTTTCACCACCATTTCGATCGGTTCGGGCTCGGTCGGATAAACCGCGTACAGCACCGCCGCCAGCGAGGCCGGACTGCCTTTGAGCGCCAGCCGGAACGACGGCCGACTCGGGCGCAGCGTCAGCAGGTCGGCCGATAGATCTGTGTCCACCGGTAGCAGATGTTGCAGCACCGGCAGTTCGGTTTTGAGAAAGCGCGGCACCGCGTCGCGTTCGATCAGGATGTCGCCGGAGTAGAGCGCCTGCAAGGGACCCGGCAGATTCACCGCGAGCGGTTGAATCCAACGGTCGAACGCGACGTAGGCCGCCTGCGGCGAAGCCATGTGCGTGTACGGATTTTCCGACTCCACATCGGACGAGAGATAGAGCACCAGCCCGCCGTTTTCGACGTCGAGTTCGATACCGATGCGCGAGTTCTGCGGCGTGTTGCCGATGCGCAGATTGGGTCCGTACAAAATGCCGCCGGGCAGCAGCGAAATCACGTTGACGAGATCGGTTACCTTGGCCGGAAAACTACTGCGCGCCGGCCCCTCGCAAATGTCTTCGATCACATACAGCAGGTTGTCTTCCTTGGAATTGAAGCACAGCGTCATGTTCTGCGGAACGTCGCCAATTGGCATCGCGCCGGACTGTAGCGCCACCGCGCAGGTCATGGTCACCATCCCGTCACCCGAATTGATTTCCGCCTCCCAGTTCGGACCCAGCCCGATGCGTAACCGCGCCGGTTCGGCGCCGCGCGTTCCTTCTGGTGCCCGTTGCAGATACGCCGACTCGTCGAACTCCTCCAGTCGCTCCGCCCGTCGTTTTTCCGCCGCCAGCTTGGCCTGTCGTTCGGGGTCGGCTTCCTGACGCAGAATCTCGAGGCAGATCGCGACCGCGTGCCAACAGATGATGCCCATCTCGCGGTTGTCGCGACACGGGCAGAGGTTGTCCGCCTGGCCGCCGTCGAGAATCTTGATCTTGCTTTTCATCGCCCGCGGCTGCTTGCGAATCAGCCCGGAAACGACCGAGCCCTTTACCTCGGCGCTGATCACATTCTCGTCGCGCACCTGTTTGAGCGCGCGTTCGAACACGTCCGAGGTGCACCAGGATTCGACGATTTTACGGGTGAAGAGAGCCATGTGCGAAGAGGCTTAACGGCAGGGGGCAGGATGCCAAAGCCGAAAGTTATAGAATGCAATGAGCGCCTCTTCTGCGGAGGCGGTAGGGGACAGCCCATCTTTTTCGTCTTACTATTAATAATGTTCGGCTCCAGGCCCTTTCGCAAGTGTACTTACTAAAAACGCGAATGTAACGTGGACTTCAGTCCACGTACCCTCTCTTTTCGCACCAACTATTCGGCCATCGCGGCTTCGTTCGCTTCCCGAACCGGGACAGACCAAGGACTGACCAGGGCGTGTCCCGTTCGGGCGTCGTCCATCGCCTTCCTCTTGCCCCCTTTGGGGGCAAGATTGTCTGCGGGTCTGGCCTTGCCGGATGCTTCGTAGGTCGCCAAAATATTTCTTAAATCACGGACATCCGATCCGGAAGAGCCGTGTCACTCCGCAATCCATCCACACCATGAAACCACTCCTCCCCATCGCTCTCCTCTGTTTCGCTTTTTTCGGCCTCGCCTCCCTCACCTCGGCTCAGTTGCCCGACCCCGACGGAAAGCCGGCCGACATGAGCAAGCCGGTGCAAGTCTACATCCTCCTCGGACAATCCAACATGCTCGGCTTTGGCAAGATTGGCGGTGGCGATGGCTCGCTGGAACACGCGACAAAAGAGAAGGACCTCTATCCCTACCTCGTTGATCAAGAGGGCAACTGGACGGTGCGTAAGGACGTGCGCAACGTGCGGGTGATGGGCAGCGGGGGCCCCGGCAAAACGCGTCAGTTCAACAACGAGTGGATGACCATCGGCAAGGGCGCGGTCGGCCCTGAGATCGGGATCGGCCACCATGTCGGCCACGTCACCGAGGCGCCGGTGCTCATTCTCAAAAGTTGCATTGGCAACCGCGCCCTTGGTTGGGACCTCCTGCCGCCTGGTAGCGAGAGCTTCGAGTTCACCGACGCTAAGGGCAAGACGTGGGTCCACCCCGGCTACAAGGGTTCTCCAGAAAAGTGGGAGAAGGGCAGCGAGCCGAAACCGATCGGGTGGTACGCAGGCCTTCAGTACGACGGCGACATCGCCCGGGCCAAGGCGGTACTCGACAAGCTCGGCGACTACTACCCCGAGGCCACAGAGTATGAAGTCGCGGGATTTTTCTGGTGGCAGGGCGATCGCGACAGCCGCAGCGCCGCTCTCTCCAGCCGCTACGAAATCAATTTGGTGAACCTCATCAAACAGCTCCGTAAAGAGTTCGATGCCCCCAACGCCAACTTTGTCACCGCCTCGCTCGGGCAGACCAAGAAGGGGGATGACAACGGCGGCGGCAAGATCCTCGACGCGATGCTCGCGGTGGACGGCACCTCCGGCAAGTATCCGGAATTCAAGGGCAACGTGGCTGCGGTCTACACCCACCCACTCTCCAAAGGCGGTAGCTCCGGCGGCCACTACAGCAAGAACGCGGAGACCTACATGAACGTGGGCGAGGCGATGGGCCAAGCGATGGTAAAACTGATCAAAGGCGAGTGACCTTGCACGGAGTTGTCTCCCCGCCAGAGCCATTCTCCTGCCTCGTCACCGGGCACCTTCCGGGCGAACCAAGTAGATCACCCCGCGATGGTCGTCGGTGAAGAAGAAGGAGGAATCATCGCGGCGGATGATGTCGCAGGGACGCCCTTTGCGATCGCCGTCTTGGAGAAAGCCGGTCACGACGGGTTGGGGCGGGTGACCTTTTTGAACGCGGACGATGTGATATCCTTTGCCTTGGCTGACCCGCCCCGAACCGTGCAGGGCGACTAGAAAATAATCGCGTAGACGCGGGTCGGCGAAGTCGTCGAAAAACTCGAAGCCGAGCGGCGAGGCGTGCGCCTCGAACGCGGCATAGGCGAGCGGGACGTCATCGCAATCGAGTTGCTTGCGCGCCCAGCTTTCTTTGCGTTCGGCGCCCGGCACCTTGTTGTCGCTCTGATCCTTCGGGTCCTCGGCATGGATCGCGTCCTCGCTTTGATAGCAATATGGCCAGCCGTAATCGGCGCCGTCGCGAACGCGGTAAAAGAGGTCGTTGGGTGCGTCCGCGCCGTGGTGGTCCGCGCCCATGTTGGTGGCGAACAGCTGCGTTCCGACGAAGCCGATGTCGACCGCGTTGCGCACGCCGGTGGCGAAGGGGCGCAGGCCGGAGCCGTCGAGTTGCAGTTGGTGGATGGTGGCACGCAACGGTTCGTCTTCGCGTTCTTCGCAGAGGTTGCAACTGCTGCCGACCGAGACGTAGAGTGCAGAGGGAGCCGCTTGTCCGAGGGTCGGTGGCGCGAAGGCGAGGGTGCGGGTAAGGTGCCAGCCACCGTATTTGTAATTGAGGCCGTCGCTGGGGAAGGTGAGCAGCACTTCGGGTTCGGAACTCGGTTCGCGTTCGCCGGCGAGGTAGCGGTAGCGGCGGAGTTCGTCGGTGGTGGCGAGGTACAGCCAGTCCAGACCGTCGGCGTCGGTCGCGAACTGCACGCTGTTCGGGTTGCGCAGCCCGTCTTGCCAGGTGGTGACGGTGGCAAAGCGCTGGGTGGCCTCGTCGAACTCTTCGAGGATAAAGACCTTGCCTTTGCGGTTGTCGGCCAAGGTGTGGAGTCCGGTTACGAACAAACGTCCGTCGGGTGCCTTGGCGAAAAAGCGCACCCGCTTGAGTCCTTCCGCGACCGGGTGGATGGTGTAGCCATCGGGGACCTCCAACGAGAAGCTTTCGCCGGAGCTCAGCGTGACCGGTACCGGCACGAGTTTGATCGGGGTGGTGTCGACTCGTTCGGCGGCGGCGGGCGCGTTCGGGGGTGGAGGTGCTGGTGGTTCGGGAACGGCTTGCGGTGCTGGAATTGTTTGTGGTTCGGGCGGCTGCTGCACCTTCTCTGCTTGGGCGGGAGTTGGCGGCGCGGGTGCGGGAGGCGCGGGAGGCGGCGGCACGGGCGGTGCTGGTTTGCAGCCGCCCAGCAGGAGGCCGAGTCCGAGAATCGGGATGAGAATCTTCAAAGTGAATGGGCACCATATTGAGCTCCTCGGCATGGTTCTCTTATAGCAGCCTATCGCGAATTTTCCGAACACGAAACCTTCACTCCGAATGGATCGACGTGGTCCAAGTGACGTGCGAATGACCAGAGACGTTGGGTTGCGCACAAGGCTCACACCAACGGTGTGTATTCATGATAGCCTAGGGTGAGCGTAGCGAACCCTAGGAGCTGCGGAACATACTTATCCGCCCTGAAGGGGCGCCGCATGGCCAGTCAGGGAACGCCCCAAGACACGTGCACGCCCCGGATGCACACCGATGAGGCGGCCCCTTCAGGGCCCATATTTCTTACGAAGGCGACCTGGGGTTCAGTCGTACCTCCTTCACCCGCAGGCTAACATGAATGACCCCGTTGGGGTCGACTCGCACCAAAGGTGCAGCGTGGAGAATCACTGTGTACCCATGCAATTCCATGGTACAGCGAGGCTTCCGAACGGGCCTTTTTCTTATGGCAAGACCTTGCCATAGAGTGGCAGAACCTCGCCATACTATGGCAAACTCGTGCCACACTATGGCAAACTTTTGCCACCAGCTGAAAGACCCTCAGCCTAACCTTTTTCCTGCATTCTGACCCTAGCTACTCGCGACTGACTACTGGCTACTACCACTCATGAAACATCTTCTCGACGCGCTTGAACAACTCGCCCCGACCGAACTCGCAGGTGACTGGGACAATGTGGGGCTGTTGCTCGACCCTGGAACCGTCGAGGAGCCGCGCAAACTTTTCCTTACCATCGACCTCACCGAACAGACCTTGGACGAGGCGATCGATGTCGGCGCGGATTTTATCATCGCCTATCATCCGCCCTTGTTTGTCCCGTTCAAACGGCTGACCCAGGCGAACGCCAAAGAGCGGATTATTCTCAAGGCGGCCGCCGCCGGACTGCCGATTTATTCGCCGCATACCGCGCTCGATAATGTCGCCGGCGGGATCAACGACTGGCTGGCCGACGGACTCGGTCCGGGCGATCGCGACGCGGTCGACTGCGAGACCAGCGCCGGGCGATTGGTCCGGTTCGAGACCAAACAGCCGCTCGACGAAGTGGTCACCCGGATCCGTACCTACCTCGGACTCGACGCGGTGCGTCTGGCGCGCGGCAACGGCTGGGTGGAGAGCGTCGCGATCTGCGCCGGGGCTGGTGGTTCGGTGATTGGCGAGGCCGACGCCGACCTGTTGTGGACCGGCGAGATGAGCCATCACGGCGTGCTCGCCGCGAACGCGCGCGGGGCCAGCGTGGTCCTGTGCGAACACACCAACACCGAACGCGGCTACCTGCCCGTTCTTGCCAAGAAGCTGCGCAACAAGCTGTTACTCGCGCTTAGCGAAGGCGGAACGAACGAGAAGGTTCCAGAAATCGTCATTTCGGAATTTGACCGAGACCCGCTTTCGGTGCAGGGGGCTTGAGCCGCGTTCGTTAACAGCGCCGCACAAGTACCGCACAACCCCACATTTTAACGAAAGAGAAGTCCCCCATGGAAGCAGGAATCGTCGGATTGCCGAACGTCGGCAAAAGCACGTTGTTCAACGCCTTGACCGAATCGGTCAGCGCGGAAGCGAGCAATTATCCCTTTTGCACCATCGAACCCAACATGGGCGTGGTCGCCGTTCCGGACCCGCGGCTCGAGACCATCCGCGAACACATTGCGAGCGAGAAGATCATCCCGACCAGCCTCAAGATTCTCGACATCGCCGGCATCGTGCGCGGCGCCAGCGAGGGCGAGGGACTCGGTAATAAATTTTTGAGCCACATCCGCGAAGTCGACGCGATCGTGCACGTGGTGCGTTGTTTCGAAGACGAAAACATTGTCCATGTGGATGGTTCGGTGGACCCGATCCGCGACATTCAAACCATCGAGACCGAACTCATGTTGGCCGATCTCGGCGTGGTCGAAAACTCGTTGCCCAAAGCGGTGAAGATTGCCCGCGGCGGCGACAAAGATGCCAAGGCCCGCGCCGACTTGCTCACGCGTTGCGAGGAAGTGCTGTCGGACAGCAAGCCGGTTCGCAGTTTGGATTTGAATCCGGACGAGCAGAAGCTGCTCAAGAGTTTCGGCATGCTCACCGCCAAGCGTATGCTATACGTCGCCAACCTGACCGAAGACGATGTCGCGACCGGCAACGAGCACGTGACTAAAGTGGAAGAGTACGCGGCCAGCACCGGCGGCGAGACGGTTCGGGTGTGTGCCAAGATCGAGTCTGAACTGGCCGAACTCGAACCCGACGAACGCGCCGAGATGCTAGCCGACTTCGGCATGGACGAACCCGCGCTGAACAAAGTGATTCGCGCTGCCTACAAACTGCTCGGTCTGCAAAGTTATTTCACCGCTGGCCCCAAAGAAATCCGCGCCTGGCCGATCCCGATCGGCTGCCTAGCCCCGCAAGCCGCCGGGGTGATCCACACCGATTTCGAACGCGGCTTTATCCGCGCCGAGGTGTACAGCGTCGACGACTTGAAGGAGTTCAAGACCGAGGCTGAGATCCGCAATCAAGGCAAGCTGCGGGTTGAGGGCAAAGAGTACGTGATGCAAGACAGCGACATCGTTCACTTCTTGTTCAACGTTTGAGACCCTCGGGCGAGTGTTCGGGTTGATTTAAAATTTCGAATTTCAAATTTCAGACCAAGCGCGGCGACCCGAACAGCGTCAGAGACAACCTAGGTCGTTCTCAATCGCAATCGGCTCGGGAGGCCCCTCGCCCTCCAGGTTTTGAAAATTGTCGGCTCGGGAGGCCGCTGCCTAACGAATGTAGTACCGTGCTTCCAGCCGGTATCGAACCAACCGTGCTTCCAGCCGGTTGGGGTTAGCGGAGAGGAAAGAGAAGACTACGCAATGATATCGTGCACCACATGCCCGTGAACATCGGTCAACCGGAAGTCGCGTGACTGGTAGCGGTAGGTGAGTTTCTTGTGGTCGATGCCGAGCAGATGGAGGATGGTGGCGTTGAGATCGTGGATGTGCATCGTGCCGGGCGTCCATTTATGTTTGTCCGGTTTCGGACGCATGGGGGTGCCGTCGGGGTGAGCGATGTTGTAGCCGAAGTCGTCGGTTTTGCCGTAGGTGATCCCGGCTTTTATGCCGCCGCCGGCCAGCCAGACGCTGAAGCAGCGGGGGTGGTGGTCGCGTCCGTAGTTTTCTTTTTTCAGCTTGCCCTGACAGTAGGCGGTGCGGCCGAACTCGCCGCCCCAGACAATCAGGGTGTCGTCGAGCATGCCGCGGCGCTTCAAATCTTTGATTAGGGCGGCGGAACCTTGGTCGATGTCTTTGCACTGCGAACTGTGTTCGCCGACGAGGTTGCCGTGGGCGTCCCAGCCGCGGTGAAAAATCTGGATGTTGCGCACGCCGCGTTCGGCGAGGCGGCGGGCGTTGAGGCAGCAGGCGGCGAAGGTGCCGGGGGTGCGGGCGTCTTCGCCGTAGAGCTTGAAAGTTTCGTCGCCTTCCTCGGACAGATCCATCAGTTCGGGAACGCTGGCCTGCATGCGGTAGGCCATCTCATGTTGTTCGATGCGGGCGAGAATCTCAGGGTCGGCGAAGCGTTTGTGCTGGGCTTGGTTCAGCGCGGCGAGCGTATCGAGTTGGGCCCGACGGTCCTCGCGTCGAACGCCCTTGGGGTTACTCAGGTAGAGGACCGGGTCGCCCTGGCTGCGCATCAGGATGCCTTGGTGTTCGGCGGAGAGGAAGCCGTTGCCCCAGAGGCGGTTGAACAGGCTTTGTTCGGGGTGGCGGGTGCGCGCGTGCATGACCACGTAGCCGGGCAAGTTTTCGTTGGTTTTTCCGAGGCCGTAACTGAGCCAGGCACCGAGCGAGGGGCGTCCGGGAATTTGGCTGCCGGTTTGAATGTAGGTGATCGCCGGGTCGTGGTTGATCGCCTCGGTGAAGGTGCTGTGCACCACGCAGAGATCTTTGGCGACGGTAGCGGTGTGCGGCAGGAGTTCGCTGACCCAGACGCCGTCTTGGTTGTTCTCGGCCTTGGTAAATTTGAATTTGCTCGGGCAGACCGGCAGCGTTTTTTGCTGCGAGGTCATGCCGGTGATGCGTTGGCCGTCGCGGACGTGTTCGGGGAGGTCTTTGCCGAACAGCGCGCGCATTTTCGGTTTGTAGTCCCACAGATCGAGATGACTGGGGCCGCCGCTCATAAACAAATAGATGACGCGTTTGGCGCGGGCCTTGTGGTGAATGCCGCCGTTGAGATCGGCGCCGGCTTTGGCCGGTTCTGCGCCGAGCAGATTGGCCGGACCGAGCAGGTTGGCCAGCGCGGCAGTGCCGACGCCGAGCGCCGAACGCCCGAAGAAGTGCCGGCGCGTGATGTTGAGCTCGTGTTCGCGGATCGGGTTCATGGTGCGGAGAATGCCGGATTCGCGTTCGGCTCGCAAGAGTGGAATCCTACCATGATTTTCGGTAAACGATCAGGTCATCAGGTAGCCAAACTGAACTTTGGCTCGGGCGCGTTTCTCATTGCTTTCGATAAATCGCAATAGCGTGTGAAATCCATAAAGCGTTTTGATGCGATGTGTCAGCCAGGCTCCCCACTGCTTCGACTCGGTCCGTTTCCAGTACTCCGGCTTGAGAGGGTTCTCGGCAGTAATTTTTAGAGTCCCCAGCTCGTTCTCCAGATTTGGCAGGGCGCGGTAAAGTCGTAAATGATTTCGGTGCGCGTCTAGCCCCTGACGAGCCAAGTCCGCATAACCGTGATGATCGAGTTCCGTCAATGCTGCCGCGTGATTGATAAGATGAAACAGGCCGCCAAATCCCCGTCGATGTTCAGATGCAGATGCGATCAACTCGGCGATGATCACCTCAGCCATGTCAGTAAGGGACTCGTACGCTGGCGTCGTGGCAGCGTCGGCCAGTGGCGCCTTGTCGCCAATCAACCACCCGTGCGCTTTCCCATAATAGCCGCGCCCCGCATGCTGACCATCAAAGCTCGCTATGAGCTTCTCTATGCCAGCGATCAGCCTTGGGGAAGCAAGCACCCCATGACCTTTCAACGCACGAATGGCAATCGAGGCAAAGATGACATTGTGCCCCGATTGGCGAGTGCTTCCAATGTTCGCCGTCAAGGCCTTGGCAAGGTTATCGATCAGCTCTATCTGAGCCCCTTCTTTTGGAAACGGCTTGAACAATTCAGCCGCCGTAATTCCCGCTTTCTTCGGATCAAACCAGATCGATTCTTCACCGCCTGCGATCCGGTTCAGATCGCGTTCAAACGCTACATACACTCCGAGATCCAGATCAGGGTGATCTTCGCCGAAGAAGTACCCGGCAATGACTGCGGCCCCCAGATGACCGGACATCGAACTGGCACGCGGCGCATTCGCCATCCCGCACAAACCACGATAAAGATACTCGAAGGCGATCACAACAGGGGCATGTTAGAGAAAAAAGACGGCGTAAGCGAATCTAAACCCTCTACGCCAATTATTGCTTACGGGTTCAGTAACGGTCGTTCTTTCTCTTTGGCGGTCAGTTCGGCGTGGTTGAGAATGTAGGAACTGACCTGTTGATCCGCCAGTCCGACCGCGACCACGAGGCCGCTCTCGAGCTTGAGCCGGCCGACGACACCCGCCAGAGCCGTCGCCAAGCCTAGAAGACCTGCCACCGCCCCGAAGGACCTCATCCGTCGCTCGGTTCGGTGAGTCATTGCTCCAACTAAAAAAACAAAAGCGCTGCGGTTTTGCTGCGGCGCTTTTTATTTTGGCTCAGCGCAACAGCTTTTGTTTCTCTTTGTCGGTGAGTTCGGCGTGGTTGAGAATGTAGGGTGTGGCAATGGCGGGGTCAGTTTTCATCCAGGCGGCGGCCACCGAACGAACGCTGGTGACCCGGTCCTTGGCGTCGACGATGCTTTCGGCCCAGCCCATGGCGGTGCTTGGGCTTTCTTTCTGTTCGGCACGGACCAAGGCTTGCACGGCGGGGTCGAGAGTAGCGGTGGCGGGCTGTTGGTTGAGCCAAGCGCCCAGTTCGTTCGGGTCGTTGCGAACCCAGCGTGAGGCGACTGAGCTGACGTCGCGTTCGGTCTGATCGCTGGGCGCATGCGAAGCGGCCCAGCCCATCGCCTCGTGCGGATCGTCGGTGGCCCAACTGCCGATCAGCGTGCTTGAGACGCTTTTACGAATGGCGGGTTCCTGAATACTATCGACGAACGCGGCCGCTTCGCTGGGGCGGTAGATGCGCAAATCGTTGACCACGGCGCGGGCCAGCATGGACTGCGACTCGGGGGTGGGGGCTTGTTGGTAAAGGCTGCGGGCGGCGTTCTGGCGTTCGTCGGCTGGCAGGGCGGACAGCACGCCTGCGAGCGCGGAATTCTGTTGGCTGGTTTCGGGTAGGTTCCACACCTTGTCGAGTGCGGCTTGCGGGTTGTTCTGTGCGAGGTCGCGGAACACCTTGGACGGCGAAACAAACTCGGCCAAGGGGTTCTGGTCTTCGCCGGCGAGCAGCATGTTGTAGGCTTCGTTGGGGTTGTGCGAACTCCAGCCTTCCATGGCTTGGCGCCGGGCGTCGGTTTGCATGCGCCGGATGTCCATGCCATCGGCTGCGCTGAGGGCCGCGTCGAGGTCGGTCTTGCCCCATTGTTTCATCAGCGCGTTCATCATGTAGTGCGACTCCTTGTTCCATTCCAAGCCTTGCAGTTGCGCTGCCGCTTGAGGAAACTCTTGCGCCTGCATGCCTTGCACCGCCTTCACCACTTTGCCGTAGGAAAATTTGTCGGTCCCTTGGAAGCCCAGTGCGATCTCGAACGCGTCCAACGCGGCGGGGTCGTTCGGCGTCCCGGTCGCATTGGAAACTCCACCGTTTTTAGCTCTTAGTTTTTCTTCTTTCTTGGTTAGCTTCCGATCAATTTTCTGTTCAGTTGCGGTGGCCTCCGGATCGGTGGTGATCCGTCTGGCCCCGTCCGGGTCGGCGAACCGGAGGGTGATGTCATTTGACTGTGATGCGGAGTTTTCTAGTGCAACATCTTCGTTTTTGGCGGCTTCGATCTCTTGTTCTGGTGTCAGCATGGGGGTATTGCGGGTCTGGTCTTCCGGTCGGAATCCTGCGGGTGAAGTCGGCTGGGGGACCGCCACCAGTGCGGCCCTGTCGGTGCGGCTGACCGTGACGCGGTTGGGCATGGTTGTGACTTCATGCGGCATGTCAGCGTGTTTTATCGGTTTCGCCGGCGCAATTGAGGAAGCGTCGCCTGCGGTCTCCACCGCTGGGGGTGTCCCGATGCGCACGAGGGTAGCGAGTCCACCGAGCATCAAAGTGAGGGCAAATATTAGAAGAAGTAGAAGGCTGCGATTCATTTTATCAAACTGTGTGCAAATTACGAATGGGCAAGCGACTCTTTGACACTCTCTAGGGCGTCACGAGACGTACGTAAGCTACGGCCTCACCTGTTTTGTTCTTTTTGGAGAATCGTGTGACCTTGAATATCTCTTAGGAAATTTTTTTCATCTACATTTTTTCGGTCCATTTCCTTACTCACATGCTACCATATAATAACAAGGGGCATCACATGAGCGACATTGAACTAGCAGAAGATTTGAGGAATCTCGCTGCCAATCCGGCGGCTGATGTGAAGGCGGATGCCTCTGCGTTACTCCGGCTGGTTTGTCGGCGATTAAAGTTCAAGATCGGGGTATATGCGCGGGTACAGCGAAGTCCGTCTGTTGGGGCACATGACGATCGCGGTCGCTTCCATGTCCAGTTGATCCACCCGGGAGGCACCCCGATCTCCTCTCGTGAATTGGTCGAACTGGAGCGCTGGCTGGATGCGAAGGTCCAAACCGTTGATCGTTCGACTGAGCAGGATGACTTGGCTCTCAGTCTGTCCGATCATCCCTTCCACACGGAAGATGGTTGTCGATATTTCGTCGGCGTTCCAGTGTCGAGCGGCGGCGTGCTTGAAGGCGTCTTCGGCTTTTTCCACACCTGCGGAACGGATGCGTGGTCCCCTTTTGCCGAAAATTCGTTCGGCATCATGGTGTCCTGGTTTGTCGAGCGCCTCGTCCGAGTGGAAACTGGGTTCAGCATGCTGCCTGCGGCTGAGCTCGAGCAAAAGAACGGTTTGGCCGGGTTGGAAATGTTTCGCAGTACTACCCAGCAGTTCGTGTTGGTCATGGATCCTTCCGGATATCTGCTCGAAGCCAACCGCGCCTTGATGAAGTTCGAGAATAAGGCGCCGGCAGAAATTCAAGGCGTTCATTTCTGCGACCTCTCGTTGGGCGAATTTCTGATTGGAGGTGCCTCGCTGCTCCGTGGGGCGATCAGTGAGGCCAATGAAAAACGGTCGGCCCACCGAGAACTGGTCATGGACGGGCGCGGCGAGGGGCGGACCTTCCAGCTTTCTATCAAACGGGTGATGCATCCTTACACTAGCAAGGTGATGCTGCTCGGGGAGATGCTCGAACTAACGGAACATTTCCGCGCGATCAAGCAGTTCGAAGCGCAGGTGACGGTGCTCAAGGCGGTATTCAACCAATCCACCAACTTCATCGGCCTACTCGACCCCGATGGGTCGCTGATTATCGCGAACCAGCGTGCTTTGGATTTCATCGAAGCCACCAACGAGTCCTTACGTGGCCAGAAGTTGTGGGATTTGCCGTGGTTCTTCGATATGGATTCGACCCAGAACCGTTTTCGCCAGGCGGTGGCCGAGGTGGCGGCTGGAGGCACGGTTCGGTTCGAAGTGATTATCAAAGGGTCGCAGTCGAGGGTGATGTCGATCGAATTTACGATGAAGCCTTTATTCGACGAGGACGGCAAGGTGCTCTTTCTCCTCCATGAGGGCCATGACCTCACCCCGCAGATTGCCGAGCTCAACGACCGGATGGTCTCCGAACGGGCGATCCAAGAGAAAGTCCGCATGCAAAGCTTGGGCGTTCTGGCCGGCGGCGTGGCCCATGATTTCAACAATCTGCTCACCTGCATCCTCGGCAACGCCTCGCTGTTGAAAATGGAATCACCAGCGGCCTCCGAAAGCTATTTAATGCTCCACGAAATCGAGGATGCCGCCCGCCGATCTGCCAGTTTGTGCCAGCAGATGTTGGCGTTCAGCGGCCACGGCCAGATTGCGATGCAGCTCTGTTCCATCAGCAGCATTATCGAGTCTAGCCTGCCGGATCTGCTCACCCAGCTCGGCTATTGCGGCTCGGTTCGACTTGAGCTTGATGATGGCTTGCCCGAGGTGCTGTTAGACGAGCGCCAACTCGTCCAACTGCTCAGCGAACTGGTGACCAATGCGGTTGAGGCCATGGAGGGATTGAGGGGCAATGGCCTCCTGAACATTCGGACCCGTGCCGCTGACGAACGGTCACCCACTCACGTCATGCTGGAGGTGGTCGACAATGGCTGCGGGATGAACGCGAACGTGCGCACCCACGCGTGCGAACCTTTTTTCACGACCAAATTTACCGGCCGGGGACTTGGTCTTGCGGCGGTCAGCGGAATCGTCCGTGGTCATCAAGGGAGGCTGGAAATTGATTCAACAGCGCGAGGCGGCGGAACGACGATTCGGGTGAAATTCCCCTTGTCCATTATTGGGTCGCCTGCGGAACCCTCGTCGAGTCGTCCGAACTCTAGTAAAAGCAGCATTCTGGTCGTCGACGACGATAAACTGGTACAAGGGGTGCTCTCCCGTTTTCTCGCGATGTTGGGTTACACGTCGGTTCTGGCCGGCGACGGGGTTGAAGCGATGGAGGCCTATCATGCGTCGCAGGACGAGATCCAGTTAGTCATGCTGGATCTCACCATGCCGCGCATGGATGGGTTCGAAGCGTTTAACGAGCTGCGCCGTTTCGATCCGACCTTGCCGGTGATCCTTATGAGCGGGTATTCCGAGAAACAATCGGTGCTCCGGTTCGAGGATAACCTTGCTGGATTTCTGCCCAAGCCGTTGACCTTCGAGTCGGTAAAGAGCTGCCTAGGCTCCGTGCTGGATGGCGTTCCGAAAAAGGCTTAGTGCCCTAAGACTTCGAACCCGAAGACAACCCGCGGATGCCGAGGCCGGCATCACTCCAGATGATTTTAAATAAACCCATGGAGGGCGAGCGGCCCGCGAGCCGGTTCTGTCACTTCGAACCGAAGACAACCCGCGGATGCCGAGGCCGGCATCCCTCCAGGTGGGTTGAGTAAACACATGGAGGGCGAGCGGCCCGCGAGCCGGTTCTATCACTTCGAACCCGAAGACAACCCGCGGATGCCGAGGCCGGCATCCCTCCAGGTGGGTTGAGTAAACACATGAAGGGCGAGCGGCCCACGAGCCGTTTCTGTCACTTCGAACCGAAGAAAGCCCGCGGATGCCGAGGCCGGCATCCCTCTAGATGAGTTGAGTAAAACCCATGGAGGGCGAGCGGCCCGCGAGCCGGTTTTATCACTTCGAACCGAAGAAAGCCCGCGGATGCCGAGGCCGGAGTCCCTCCAGATGGGTTGAATATGCACTTAGAGGGCGAGCGGCCCGCGAGCCGGTTCTATCGCCTCGAACTCGAAGAATGCCCGCGGATGCCGAGGCCGGCATCCCTCCAGGTGGGTTGAGTAAACACATGAAGGGCGAGCGGCCCACGAGCCGTTTCTGTCACTTCGAACCGAAGAAAGCCCGCGGATGCCGAGGCCGGCATCCCTCCAGATGAGTTGAGTAAAACCCATGGAGGGCGAGCGGCCCGCGAGCCGGTTCTATCGCTTCGAACCGAAGAAAGTCCGCGGATGCCGAGGCCGGCATCCCTCCAGATGAGTTGAATAAACATGTGGAGGGCGAGCGGCCCGCGAGCCGGTTCTATCACTTTGAACCCGAAGAAAGCCCTCGGGTGCCGAGGCCGACATGCTGGTTTGGGTTTAGCCCAGCAGCTTACGCATCACCATGCAGCCGTTGGTCCCGCCAAAGCCAAAGCTGTTGGTCATGACCGTGGTCAGGCCGGCATTGTCGCGGCGTTCGGTGACGATGTCGACACCCTCGGCCATGGGGTCGAGTTCCTTGATGTTGGCGCTCGCGGCGATGAAATCTCCCTCCATCATGATCAGGCAGTAGACGGCTTCGTGGGCACCGGTGGCACCGAGCGAGTGACCGCTGAGAGATTTGGTGCTGGAGATGGGGGGCAACTTGTCGCCGAAGACCTCTTTCACCGCGCCGAGTTCTTTGACGTCGCCAACCGGCGTTGAGGTGCCGTGGGTGTTGATGTAGTCGATCGGTGTGTCGACGGTGGCTTTGGCCAAATTCATGCAGCGGACGGCACCTTCGCCGGAGGGGGCGACCATGTCGTAGCCGTCTGAGTTTGCGGCGTAGCCGACCAGTTCGCCGTAAATTTTTGCGCCACGGGCTTTGGCGTGTTCGAGCTCCTCGAGCACAAGAATGCCGCCGCCGCCGGCGATGACAAAGCCGTCACGGGTGGCGTCGTAGGGACGGGACGCGGTTTCCGGGGTGTCGTTGTAGGACGAACTCAGGGCGCCCATCGCGTCGAACATGGCCGACTGAGTCCAGTGTTCTTCTTCGCAGCCACCGGCGAACACGATGTCCTGTTTGCCCCATTGGATTTGTTCGGCGGCGGCGCCGATGCAGTGCACGCTAGTGGCGCAGGCGGAGGTGATCGAGTAGTTGATCCCTTTGATCTGGAAAGCGTTTGCGAGGCAGGCCGAGGCGGTGCTGCTCATGGTTTTCGGAACGCGGTAGGGGCCCATGCGCTTCACGCCCTTTTCGCGGGCGACGTCGGCGGATTGCGATAGATTGTAGGCGGACGCGCCGCCGGTGCCGACCACAAGGCCCGAACGCGGATTGACGATATCGGATGGTTCGAGTCCGGCATCCTTGATGGCCTCACTCATCGCGATGTGGCCGTAAGCCGCCGCGTCACCCATGAAGCGCAGTTGTTTGCGGTCGATGTGTTCTTTGAAATCGAGTCCTTTGACTGTCCCACTGACATGGCTGCGCATGCCGATTTCCTCATAAGAGGCGTTGTAGCTGATGCCGGATTTTCCGGCTAGCAGGGAGCTGGTGACCTCGGTGAGGTTGTTCCCAAGGCAGGAGACGACGCCTAGTCCGGTGACGACGACGCGTTTTAGTTCGGTTGCATTCATGTGTGGCGGGTGCTGCTTGGAGCTTTGAGGTGTGTTGTTCGGCTTTGGCGGATCGTGGGTAAATGCTGCTCGATAGGAGGATTGTTATCTCCTGTTATTCCTTCTACCGCCACGGTTTTCACGTGGTCGGGCCTCCTTGACGGATATGGATTTTTCTTCGAGCGATTTGCCATCCATGGCCTTAATCGCCTTCTTCGCATCGGATTCGCTGCCCATGTCAATGAACGCAAAGCCGCGCGAACGCCCGGTCAGTTTATCGATGACCAGTTCGCAACTGTTCACCTGACCGTGCACTTCAAAATACTCCCGCAACTCGTCTTCCATGATGCCGAGGTGGATACTGCCTACAAATAATTTCGTTCCCATAATGTTTTCTGCTGAGTACCATGCAGGCAAATGGGGACATCGGCAACGGAAAAAATTCTAGTAATGTTGCGTGAAACGGCGTCCCCGCGCTAAGAAATCCCTCAAGCTCCCTCAAATACCCGTTTTAATTTACCGATGACTGCCGCCAACAAGATCCCCGAACGCTCCGAACTCAACGCCACACACACCTGGAATCTCGAGGCCCTGTACGGCTCGCTGGACGCCTGGGAGCACGATCTCACCACCTTGCCGACCCTCGTCGAACCGCTCGAAGCCTTCCGCGACTCGCTCAAGTCCGCCGAGCAGCTCGCCGCCTTTTACGCCGCCGAAACCACCTTCAACCGCGCCCTCGAAAAGCTTTGGGTCTACGCCTCCAACCGCGCCAACGAGGATACCAGCGACTCCGAACGCCAAAGCCGCATGGACCGCCTGATGGCCGCCTACGTTCAAGCCGCCGGCCGTCTCGCTTGGGTCGAACCGGAACTCTTGCAACAAGATGAGGAGACCTTGCGCGATTGGGCTGCCGCTGATTGCCTCGCGGAAAACCGTTACGCGGTCGAAAAATTAATCCGCAGCAAGCCGCACACCCTCAGCGTCGAGGAGGAGACCCTCCTCTCCAAAGCCGGCGAAATTTTTTCCGCTTCCGGCAAGACCTTCACCCTGCTCAGCAACGCCGACCTCAAACTTGGCAGCATCACCGACGCCGAGGGCAACGAAGCTGAAGTCACCGATGGCCGCTATGTCAGCTTTCTCGAAAGCGGTGACCGGCGGGTGCGCGCGGACGCGTTCGGCGCGATGTGGGGCGCGTACGGCTCGGTGCGCAACACCGTTGCCTCGACCCTCGCCGGCAGCGTCAAGGTGGACAACTACAACGCCGCGATCCGCGGCCATGATTCCGCGCTCGCCGCCTCGCTGCATCGCGACAACATCTCGCCTGATCTCTACAATGCTTTGATCGACGCGGTGCACGAGAACCTCCCCTCCTTTTACAAGTACATGGGACTCCGTCGACGCCAGCTAGGCTTGGAGAAACTCGACATGTACGACATGTACGTGCGCATTGTGCCGGACATGGATCTGACCTTCGAGTGGGACCAAGTTCGGACCTGGGTGGTCGACAGTTGCGCTCCGCTTGGCGAGGACTATTGCCAGGTGTTGTCCGGCGCGTTCGACGACCGCTGGATCGACGTCTACGAAAACCGCGGCAAACGCAGCGGCGCCTACTCGAGTGGTTGCTTCGATTCGCTGCCCTACATCCTGCTCAACTATGACGGCACTTTGGGCGACGTGTTCACGACCGCGCACGAGCTCGGCCACTCGATGCACAGCTATCTCGCCAACGCCACGCAGCCGCCGCGCTTTGCCGCCTACCCGATCTTCATCGCCGAGATCGCCAGCACCCTCGACGAAGCCCTGTTGCTGCGCCATCTGCTCGGCGAAACCGACGATCTGAAGTTCAAGGCGGCGCTGCTCAACCATTACTGTGACCAGTTTAAAGGAACGGTGTTTCGGCAGACGATGTTCGCTGAGTTCGAGAAGATCATCCACGCCGAAGACCAGTCCGGCACGCCGCTCACCGCCGACAAGCTGTGCGAGATTTACAAGGAGCTGAACGCGAAATACTATGGTCCGGAGGTCGAAGCCGACGAGCGCATCGCGCTGGAGTGGGCGCGCATTCCGCACTTTTACAGCGCGTTCTACGTGTACAAATACGCCACCAGTTTTTGCGCTAGCCAGGTGTTCATCGACCAAGTGCTTGAGGGCGGTTCGGGGCGGGACGCCTATCTCGATCTGCTCAAGGCTGGTGGTTCGGCGGACCCGCTCGACTTGGTTAAGGCGGCTGGCGTCGACATGACCGATCCGGCGACCTACAAAAGCGCGTTCGACCGCTTCGCCGCGACCGTGTCCGAACTGGAGACCGTGCTCGGCCAGCTCTGATGCGTTTGATAAGAACCAGACAAGGTCGTAGCGCCTCCATCTTTGGAGGTGTTGGTACGCCTGCTTTCAGCAGGCCCGAACCAACCGGCTTCCTTGGGCCCGCTGAAAGCGGGCGTACCGGCACCGGCGCGGAGGCCTGCGCTACATTCTCCTCCCCAACAAACGTCCCGTGAAGCCGCCGCCCGATTGCCAACGCCTACTTGAATCGCTGCGTTTGCGTGGCATCAACCGCCGTCGCCGCGGCGGGTCGGGACGCCACCTGATGCGCCAGCGGGGTCAGTCCTTGGATTTTCGCGAACACCTGCCTTATCAGCCGGGCATGGACGTTCGTCACGTCGACTGGCGGGCCTCGTTTCGCTACGGCAAGCCGGACGATTTGTTGGTGAAGACCTTTGTCGCCGAGGAGGATTTGACCTTGTTGATCTCGGTCGACACGCGGCCGTCGATGTGGCTGCCGGGTTCGGTCTCCAAGGTGCAGATCGCGGCGTGGCTGGCGTGGGCGATTGGCCATATTGGGCTGCGTTCGGGGGACCGGGTGGTGCTACATCGATTATACGGATCGGCTAGTGGCTCGGTTCGCGAGTATCGTGGCAGCACCGCGCTGGACGGACTCTGGTCCGGGATCGAGTCCTTGATCGGCAGCGAACCCGCGGATGCCTCGACCATGAACTTACGCGGTCTCAACCGCCTCTTGCCGCCGTCATCCGCCTGGCTGGTGCTTTCCGATTTCTACTTCGAACTCGACCCCGCCGCCCGTCGACTCGCCGCCGCCATGCTCAAGGCACGCGAAGGCAATCGCTGGGTGATCCACGGCGACCTCGACACCTGGCCGGCCGAGCGCGCGATCATGGGCAACGGCGCCCGCCGCATCGAGGGACCCGGCGCGCCGGAGGACATCGAGTGCGACGTACAGGACCGGACCATCGCGGCGGTGGAGAAGAATATCGAGGCGCATAAAGAGCGGTTCCGCGAACTCTCGCGCTGCAACGAACGCTTTCATTGGGAGTGGTCCGAGGAATGGACCGGGTCCAACGTCGATGCCGGTTTGTGGTTCAAAGAGAACCTTGCGCGTGACCCGGTGGTGCAGCAACTGTTCCTGCGCCGGGGTTCGGCGGGATGATCTGGGCGGGGATCCTGATGGCGTTGCTGGTGGTGCTGTACATGGCGCAACCGCGGTTCAAGCGTTTCCGTTTATCGAGCGCGCGCTTCTTCAAAGAGATGCCGGTGCCGCGCGAACGGCGCTTCCGTTTTTCGGTTAGCCGCCCCGAACTCAGCCGCACCTTTTGGCTGCAAATGTTCGCGCTGTTGCTCATTTTAATCGCCTTCGTGTTGCGCCATCAAACCTACAAAGCGAGCGCCGGTGGCGAAGGGCAAGGGGTCTGGGTGCTGGTCGATACCTCGGCGAGCATGTCCACCAAGCAAGGTGGCAAGGCGCGTTCGGCGTTGGTGGCGGACACGATCAAACAGGCCGTCGATGAAGCCAATCGGAGCATGAAGCGGCAATTCCGACTATCCTTGTTCGACATGGAAGTGCGCGAGATCACCTTGCCCGATTCTTCGATTGGTGCGGTCCTGAATCGCGAGGACGACTGGGCGCCGCGGCCGCTCGGCACCGACTTGGCCCGGCTACGCGCCTTGCCGCAACCCGAGGAGGGCTTTCCGATCACCCACTTGTTGGTGGTCACCGACCGTCCCGCCCCCGACTGGATCGCTGACGTTGAGACGCCGCGCATTGTGTGGCGCGATCTTTCCGCGCCGGTGGAAAATGTCGGCATCACGGCCATTGATGGGGCGCGCAATCCGCTGACCGGTCGGGTGTCCTCGTTCCGCGTGGAGGTGGTGGCAGCACGTGCGAGTTCGTCTCCGGCTGCGCTCAGTCTGGCGATTGTCGGGCCCGGCGGGCGGCGTGTCGAACGCCCGTTCAAAAACTGGAGCCGCCGCGAACGTTCGTTCACCAGCGAGGTGGAGATCCCTGCCGAAACGCCCGGCAGCTACGAGATCGAACTGAATGTCGACCCAGAAACCAGCGCCTACACCTTCGATGATACGGCGCGCATCGAGATTCCCGCGTCCGGCGAGCTCGAAGTGGACTGGCAACTTCCGGACCGGCGAATTCCCGATTTGCTCGGCTGGAAAACCGAGACCGAACGCCCGGCATTTCGTGTGGCCCCGTTCGGCACCGAACTCAACCCCGCCGACGCGGCCTTGTTCGTTGCCGCCGGCGCGGCGACCAAGCCGGATGCCATTTTGGATTTCCAGGAGGCTCATCCACTGTTGCGCGATGTGAATCTCGACGCGGTCGAAACTCTGTCGCTGCCTGCGGTTGAACTCACCGAGGAGCTGCGTCCGGTGTTGCGCCGCGATGATGGCAAGGCCTGGCTTGCCGAGGGCAAACTCGCGCCGGGGCGGGGGCCGCGTTTTGTGTTGCCGGGTCTGCCGCAGCTCACCTTTGACGCGGAGGACAACCGCGAAGCCTTTTTGTTGACCACGTTCTTCAACGCCACCCGCGCCTTGCTGGCCGAGCGTCCGCCCGAGCCGCTGTACACCTTGACCACGCCGCTCCAGCCGGTGCCGCAGGGGACGCGTTTGGTGCTGCATCCGGGCGAGGGCGATACTACGCCGGACGCGCGTTCGGTGGGTGGCTTTGACGAAGATGAATACGATCTGCCCGGCGAGAAACGTCCGTTCTGGCCGCTGGCGCTCGCCGCCTGTGCGGTGGTGTTGGCGGTCGAACGCAGTCTCGCCGCCTGGGGCGGTTCGAAGTGGCGGTAGCGGGATACGGGTTGCGGGATACGGGATGCGGGTTTGCGGGATGCGGGTTTCGGGGTTTCGGGTTGCGCGATGCGGGATGCGGGTTTCGGGTTTGCGGGTTTCGAGTTGCGGGTTTCGGGTTTCGGGTTGCGGGATACTCAGGGGGCTTCGACGAAATTCGGAATGTTCTGTGTCTGACCGTCCCTCCGGGACTCGAACGATGTCGCGTTTGACGGTCCCCCGGTTCCGCTCGTTCCTCGCTCCACCGGGGGCTACTGTCTGCCGTCCCTCCGGGACTCCCGAGTAGGCCGCTGTACTGGCCGGGGGTAAACATCATAGGTCACTCCATTGTCTAGGCGCCTCCGGGACTCCCGAGTAGGCCGCCGCGCTGACCGTCTGGTGTCTTGGGTTTTTATATTTATGGAATTTCTGGACACGCTTGATCCGAGGCGAATGGGCATGACCCGAACTAAAGGTTGCTGCCACCTCGGTCGTCCTCAACCGCACCGGCTCGGGAGGCCCCTCGCCCTCCAGTTTTTTGATGTTGAGTGTCTGACCGTCCCTCCGGGACTCGAACGATGTCGCGTTTGACGGTCCCCCGGTTCCGCTCGTTCCTCGCTCCACCGGGGGCTACTGTCTGCCGTCCCTCCGGGACTCCCGAGTTGGCCGCTGTACTGGCCGCGCTGACTGTCTGGTGTCTTGGGTTTTTATATTTATGGACTTTCTGGACACGCTTGATCCGAAGCGAATGGGCATGACCCGAACTAAAGGTTGCTGCCATCTCGGTCGTCCTCAACCGCACCGGCTCGGGAGGCCCCTCGCCCTCCAGTTTTTTGATGTTGATTTCAACCTGTGTTTGCCCGGCGGGCTTTAGCCCGCCGAGATGAGACCGTTGGCCTTATCTTTGCCCTAGCTTATCATTACGAAATTTTGGGACAGCACACTAGCGCTCTGGAATTTCAAATTTTGAGGGTTATATCGCCATGAACAAAAACGGACCTTTGAGGGAGCACTCAAAGGTCCGGAAAACAACGTGAAGGCGTGGTGCTACAAACCGGAGAGACCGGCATTCACGACGTTTTGGAGCTGGCTACTCGATGGCGAGAGCGCCGGTTGCAGGCGGCGGACTAAAGTACAGTCCGAAGCCGGAATCGGTTTCGAGAAGCTCACATTTTAGGATGCGCCCATCTTCGGTTTTCGCCACGGGGGCGGTCTCGAAGCCGGTCACGAGATAGCTCCGGATGGCCGGGTCGGGAGTCAGAAGCGTGGGCCCCTCCTCGACGGCCGGAACCGTTTGCGTGGGTTCGCCAAGTGGGGCGGCTGGCACGAACTCGACCGTCGCCAGGGAATGGCGTTCGAGGTTGTTGTCGAGCTCGACCAGTTCGACTAGGCCGGTGACGCCGTCGCCAAGTTCGTAGCGGTAGGATGCGGCGCCGCTAAGGATCAGGACCTCGTTCAACGTGTTGCCTTCTGCGTCGACGAGGAAGTAGCCGAGCGTGTCGGCTTCCCAGCCAATGTTCCACTCGAGAATCGTTGCGCCGTTGTCGGCGGCAAGCGCGTCGAAAGACTCGAGGCCAACCGCAGTCGGCGTGACGGCGATCGGGAAGTCCTCTTGTTCGGCGTTCTGGCCGTTAAGCAGGTTGACTGACCGACTGCTGATGGACGAGGTGTTGCCGTTCAGGCTGTCTGCGTCGAGGGTGAGCGTGTAGTTTCCCGGCGGTACGCCGAAGAAGAAATATCCGCCTTCCTCGTCGGTTTCGACTCGGTTGATTTCGCCGCTGGCATCGCTCAGGATCACGTCCACCCCTGCTTGACCGAGCATGGCCAGGTTGTTGCCTTCGGTGGATCCGTCGTTGGCGAGGTCGAGATACACCGAACCCGAGATGGTGCCGGCGATATCGCCGCTACCGTTGAAATGGACCAGTTGCAGCCCGTCGGCATCATCGATGTTGCCAATGCCGGGAGCGTAGATTTTCGGTTCGACGTCGTCGGGTTCGAGCGGGTTGGTATCGTTGACGATGACCGAGTTGGGGAAGGTGCCGAACGGCACCGTGGCGGTGACGTTGGCGGCCGCGTTCATGCCGGTGTCCTCGGCGATGCCGGGCGCGTTCTCTTGTAGGTAGCTTGCACCCACCACGAACTTGCCGGGCATAATCAGTCCGGGAACGGCACCGTTCTCGCCGGCCAGCCAGGAGCCGCCGGTGCCGATGGCCTCGCCGTCTTCAAAGAATTGTACGTCTTCGCCAAAGTAGTACACGTCTTTGGTTTCGGCGCACATGGCGTAGTAGTTGCGCGAGATCTCGTAGCGTTCGCCGTTGAGGTATTCGCGTTCTTCAACCACGCGCGTTTCCACCATGCGAGCGGGCCCGGCGGGGTTGAGGATGAACGTGCGGGTTTCCTCCATCACTTCGAACTCGAGCTTCTTGAATTCCACTTCGCCGTCCTCCTCCTCTTCGCCTTCGAGCACCAGTAACTGGCCGACAACGAGTGGAAAGTAGGGGTTGTCGCCTTCGGTCACCATGGTGCAGTCGTTCGGCAGGCCGGGGATGCCATCGAGACGAAAGTCCACCAAGGCGAGGTTGTCGTCGCGAACGATGCCGACGCCGGGCGCGTACTGTCTGATCGAGACGTCAATTTCCTCTTCGAGTGGATCGATCTCGTCGACTTGAATCACGCCGGAGAGCGAGCCAATCGGGGTGTCCGCCGTGAGGTTGTCGGCAGCGTTGATGCCGATGTCGATCTCTTCGCCCGCAAGGTACTCTTGGAAGTACTGGTCGCCGACGATGAACGTGCCGGGCATAATGATACCGGGTTCGGCGCCGTCGACGCCTGCTTGCCAGGAATCCTCCATCTCGACAATCACGCCGTCTTCGTAGCATTCGGACTCTTCTCCGAAGTGGTAGATGTCGCCGGATTCCTCGCAACGCGCGTACCAGTTGCGCGAGATTTCGGCGAGTTCGCCGTCGATGTGCTCGCGTTCTTCGACCACGCGGGTGGTGACCATTTGGCCGTTGTTGAGGGTGATGTTCTTGGTCTGATTCAGGGCGGTGATCCAAAGTTCGATGGATTCACCGTCGTCGTCGCCTTCTAGCTTCACTTGGTGTCCAGGAGTGAGCGGGAAATATTCGCCGCAGAAGGTCGAGAAGGTGCAGCCCCCGAGCGTGGCCCGGCGCGTGTTTTGCGGATCGTAGGCGAGACAGACCTCGGACTTGTCGATCGGACCAACCGAGACGGCGGCTTGCACCTCCGCCTGATTGCCTGGCGTCGGCGGAGTGGCCACGACGGTGTAGTTGCCAACCTCGATGCCGAGAAAAGCGAACTCGCCTTCGTCATCGGTGCCGGTCTCGTCCACTTCGTTGCCGGCGGCGTCGAGCAGGGTGACGGTGTAGGGCTCGGCGGGGATCGACCAGTCTGGGGCGTCACCGCAATCGAATTCTGGATTGCTCCATTCGTTGAAGCGCACCGAACCGATGAGGTGCCCGGCCGCATCGCCGACGCCGTTGGTGGCGACGAGTTGCAAGCCCTCGTCATCGCTGATGTTGCCGATGCCGGGGGCGTAGGTTTTCGGTTCGATCTCGACCTCGGAGTCGAGCGGGTTGGTGTCGTTCACGATCACCGCGTTCTCATAGGTTCCGAGTGGTACGGTCGCGGTGACCCCAGTGGCCGCGTTCATGCCGGTGTCCTCGACCACGCCGGGGGCGTTCGCTTGCAGGTAGGTCGCGCCAACCACGAACTTGCCGGGCATGATGATGCCGGGTTGCGCGCCGCCGACGCCAGCTAGCCAGGAGCTGACCATGTCGATCGCGTTCCCGTCTTCGAAGGCCGTCAGGTCCTCGCCGAAGAAATAGACGTCCATGGTCTCGGCGCACATCGCGTAGTAGCTGCGCGCGATCTCTTCGAGGCAGCCGTCGATGGTTTCGCGTTCCTCGACCACCCGCGTCATGACCACTTGAGACACGCCGCCGATGTTGACGGTGACCGGATGGGTTTCGTTCATCACTTCGAACTCGAGTTGCTTGAACTCGGTCTCGCCGTCGTCCTCTTCTTCGCCTTCGAGCACAATAAAGTGTCCGACAATCAAAGGAAAGTAGGGGTTGTTGCCGATGTTGGTCATGGTGCAGCCGACCGGAAGTCCGTCGGTGATGCCGTAGTTCAAACCGGTGATGGTGAGATCGTCCTCGCGAATCAGGCCGATGCCGGGGGCATATTCATTGATCGTGTACTCGTCGTTGTCAGGTTCAAGACCGTCGGCCTCGAGGGTGCGCACCACCTCGGTGATCACACCAAGACTGTTGGTCACGGTGAGGCCGTCGGCGACGTGGAACGCTTGGTCCTGCGCTTCGTCCGCGAACTCCTGATAATAGAAATCGCCGATGATAAAGTCGCCACGGATACTGACGCCGGGGAGGGCGTCGTCGACGCCGGCTTCCCAGCCCTCGCTTTCGATCACCACGCCGTCTTCGTACTCGTCCTCCGTTTCGCCGAAGTGATACACGTCGCCGGTTTCCATGCATTGCGCGTAATAGCTGCGCGAAATCTCGGTGAGTTCGCCGTCGACGTTTTCGCGTTCTTCGACGATGCGGGTGGTGACGGTGCGCGGGTTGCCGTTCTCCATGAACGTGACGTCGTGGGTCTGGTCGAGCGCGGTGATGAGTACCTCTATGGCCTCGCCGTCATCCTCGCCTTCGAGGATGATTTGGTGTCCGGGATTGAGCGGGAAGTAGGGGTCGCCGCAAAACACGGAGAAGGTGCAGTCGTCGGTTTCGGGCAGTTCGGGTTCGGTGTCGGAGGGCGGCTCGCCGGCCAACACCGGCGGGGAAATGACGCATAGCAGCAGGATAAAAAGTGTCGGCAAAAGTCGGGCGACGCTTCGCCAATACGGCGGGCTTGGGCGGGAGGGGAGGCGTGGTAGTTGGGTAATTTCGGGGGGTTGTTTCATAATTCCAATCAATTGGTTTGGTTGTTGATTGGCTTTCTATGCCTTCGCGTTGTCGAGGTTCGCGGTCAGGTCGCTGACAAGATGGACCGCTTGCTTGCCGGCGCGGCAAGAAAGCTGTCCGCCTGTAAGGGTGGGCGAAGACGTTCCCCCACCGTGCCACAGGCGGAGCATCCTCTTACGCGTCTGCACTTGGTGCCCGTGCGGGAAAGGTCATGCGGAACGAGGCGCCCGGCAGGCGCCCCGGCTGGATCTCAATCCGTCCTTGATGCACCCGGCAAATCTCGACGCAGAGGGCGAGACCGAGTCCGGTGCCACCGTAGCCGGCGTCCTGCGCGCGATGGAAGCGATCGAAGATTCGTTGTTGTTCGGACGCCGGAATGCCGGGGCCGGAGTCTTCCACCCACATGACGCATGGACCTTGTTTTTTCGGGCCGAACCGAAGCAAGATCTCGTCGCCCGCGGTGCAGGCTTTGATTGCGTTGTCGACCAAATTGGCCAGCAGTTCGAACAGTAGGCTCTCGTCGCCTTGAACTCGCATCGGTTCGGTTTCGGCGTGCAGGCGAAGGCCTTTGGATTCCGCGAGTTGCCCGAACGTGTCGACGACCTTGGTGACCAGAGCTTCCATCTCGACCGGTTCCATGGAGGCTCGGGCTTGATGTTGGTCGAGGCGGCTCATGCTGAGTAGGGTTTCGCAGAGTTTGTTGAGGCGTCGGCTTTCTTCCAAAATCGAGGCGAGCGCGTTCTGGCACACGGAGCCGACACGTCCGCCGGCGAGCGCGAGTTCGGCGGTGGTTTGAATCGCGCTGAGCGGCGTTCGAAGTTGGTGAGAGGCATCGCCGGTGAACCGGGCGATGCGCGAATTGGTTTCGGCGTAATGGTCGAAGGCGTTGTTCAGCGCGTCGGCCACCTGGGTGAGTTCGCCGGCCGGCAGGTCGGTGGTTTCAATCCGCGCATCCAATTGGCCGCGGGTGATCGCCTCGGAGGATTTTGCGATTTCGGTGAGTGGTCGGGTGACGCTGCGGGTGATACGCATCAGAAGATAGACGAGCAGCGGGATGACCAGCAGGTCGATCGCGATGAGCAAGGCGAACTCGTCGATCTCCTCGTGCAGCACGATATTCCCCGAACGCCATTCGAAGATCTCGTAGGCGGTCCACACTAACAGGCGCAGCAAGCTGGCGGCGAGAACCACGAGCAGGAGGTGCTTGAACACCATCGTTTCGATCGAGGGTCGCTCAGCCAATTTCATTGGGTTCTTTGAGCAGATAGCCGACCGAACGAACGGTATGCAGCAGGCGGGAGGAAAACGGTTTGTCGATTTTCTCCCGCAGGCGCGAGACGGCAACCTCGATCACATTATCGAGCGGCGTGAACCGCGACGGGGTTTCCCAGACATCGGCGGCGAGCATCGAACGCGAGACGATCTGGTTTTTGTTGATCATCAAATAGTGGAGCAACTTGAGTTCGAGCGGGCTCAGTTCGATGGCTTCTCCGGCGCGGTTCACTTTTTGTTGCAGCGGATCGAGAAGCAGGTCGCCGCACGAGACGGCCTCGCCACGCGGTCGACTGTCGCGCAGAATGCGGCGGGTCCGGGCGAGCAACTCGGGTACCGCGAATGGTTTCACCAAGTAGTCGTTGGCGCCGAGATCGAGCCCTTTCACCCGGTCCTCGACCGCGTCGCGCGCGGTAAGGATCAGCACGGGCAGGGCGTTGCCGACCTCGCGGAGCGTTGCGAGCACCTCGAAGCCCGAGACGTCCGGCAGTCCGATATCAAGGATTAACAGGTCGTAGGCTTCCCGCTTCAGCGCTCGGCGGCCGGACGAGGCATCGAGAAAGATGTCGGCCTCGTACTTGTCCTGTTTTAGGGCGTTACGGATGCCTTGGGCGACTTTCGGGGTGTCTTCGATGATGCAGATGCGGTTCATGGTGTTTCAGGATCGTGCCCCGTTTCCGGCGGCCTTCGCAGCACCGGCTGGCTGACAACTTTGTAAGGCTCGTGTATCTTCCGTTTGAGAACTTATCGGGTTGGAAAGGATGCAGAAAGGTCACCTTAGGCTATATTGAACACATGCACCGGATTTTCCACGTTATCCTTTTACTTTGTGCGCTCGGGCTCGTTTTTATCGGCGGGATCTTTGCGGCAAACCATCATTTCGTTCGTTCGGTTTTCGAACCCGACTCGCGGATCTCTGCCGAGGCGGTACCAGACGCGGTGCGGCAGGTGTTCGAGTCCCGATTTCCCAACGCGGCTAATCCGGAATGGGAGTTCGAGGACGGTCTTTACGACGTGGAGATGTATGATGGTGGCGAACTGATCGAGGTTGGCTTTGATAAAGACGGGGGCTGGCAACACACCGGCCGCCTCGTCAGCCTTGAGCAGCTTCCACCGAAGGCAAAGAAGCATCTGCTGGCAGAGGCGGGAACCTCATTTCGGGTCGGCGATGTTCAGCGGACGGAGTTCTTGGATGGCAGGGTGCACTGGGAGGTCGAACTCAAAAACAAGTTGTACGCCTGGGATTATCTTTACGACCATGATGGGGACCTGCTCGAAAAGGACCGCGAGCAGATCGTCGAAGACTAAGCTTACTTGAAGCTGCGCGCGGCTTGATCCGCGAGCCGATCGAGTTTCTCGTCTTGCTTCTGTTCCGACTCGGGACGGGTGAAGGTGAGGATGTGAATGGTTTCCTTCCGGAGAAAATAATATTGGATATGCACGAGGGGCCGGTGGAAGCGGCGGTTCTCTAGGACCACCCGGGTGCCGTGCGTTCCCTCGTCTGGCTTGAACGCGCTCGGTTCACTCGCGATGGTGTTGTTGGCTTTGGTGATACTGAAGGTGTTGGTGGTGAACTCAATATTGCGCCGGATCCAATCGGCCATTCGTTCCGGGCCGCCATCGAATGAAACCTCACGCAGGTTGATGTTGGGAAAGACTTCGTCTTCGCGTTCGAGATCGCGCCGGATGACACCCGGACCGACCGCGACCGGGTGGTCGCTTTCTGTCGCGCCGGCGACCCACGTCCAGTCGGCCGGTTTTTTAAAACGGGCGGATGCCGCCAAATTCGACGCCGTGTTCGAACCACATCCCGCCAGCAGCAACATCAAAAGCAAGCATCCGCTCAGCGATTTGACTTTTCTTGAAATATCAACAGCATTCACTTGCGGCTGTTTGAACGCTCGCACCATCTCTTGTTGCATTAACATTTGAACATCCTGTTGCTCGATTCTCACCGTTCGCTAATTGTTGTCTAACTTCCAGCGTGTTTCATGCTGCAATTACAACCCTCTGGAGAGAACCAAATTCTAAATTCAATCATGAGCAAGAAAACCCTCAACCTCTGCTTGGCGTTCGGCGTCGCCGTTGCCACCCTCATCCTTCCCGCACAAGCCCAAGAAATCTGCGATATTTTTGGCAAGAACACCCTCTACAAGTCCGACGAGGGCTTTGTTAAAAAGGTGAAGTTCAATGGTCGCTACCAAGGCCAGTACATCAGCCAGCAAGAGGACATTGACGGAGAAGACAACGACTTCGACGACTGGCAAAACCGCCGCGCACGTCTCGCTCTGTCCATCGATTTGGACCATGGCTTCAGCATCTATGCGGAGGGCAACATGGCAAAATGGCTGACCGATAAGGAAGGTCCTGTGTTTGATACCTTCCAAGATCTTATCGTGGAGTGGGAAGGAGAAGACGCCTCGGTCGTTGTCGGAAAGATGAAGCAAAAGTTCACCATCGAAGATGCTGAGTCTTCGAAGCGGATCAAAACGATCGAACGGTCCGCCATCGCCAACGAAACCGCAGGCGCCCGTCCTTGGGGTGCCGTGTACGGTTTCGAAAGTGGCGGCATGAAACACGCCGTGGGCGCATGGCTCTATGGTGCGCAAGACGGTGCCCCGGAGTGGGTAGACTTCGACTCCAACGGCGGCTTTTCCTACAACGGGACAAGGAAGATGAACGACACCACCGACCTCAAAATTGACTATGTCTACGCGGACAACGACGGTGGGAAAACCGGTTCCGAAGGCGACGCGGCCAATGGCTTTGGTCCGGCCTATGAGCATGCCTTTTCCGTCGGCACCAAAAGCGACTATGGCGATCTCAATCTCATCGCAAACGCCGTCTACGCTTTGAACCGCGAAGGGTCCGGCGACATCCCCGATGGCAACGACACCTGGGGCTTCTATCTTATTCCGTCCTACGACATCAGCGATAAGCTCGAACTCGTCGGGCGCTACGCCTACATGGACGAAGGTCGGGAACAGCGCACCCAACGGTTCGACGAGCGTGTCGAAGTGGAGGACTACCACACCGTCTATGCCGGCTTGCAGTATAAAATCTGCGGCGACAAACTGAAGCTTCTCGGTGGCTACGAGTACGCCTTGGGCGAAGTCTTCGGTTCCGGAGCCGACATCGACACCGGTTCCCTGCAACTCGGCGTCCGTACCTACTGGTAAACAACAACGCGGCCGACGTCGCTCCAATTTGATCCGTTCGACTTCCAGCCGAACAACACGCCTTCGCAAGCGTCCTCGATTCTTCGAGGACGCTTTTTTTGTAAGCTTTGCCCAGAGACATCTCCACGCGCCACAATCTCTGATCCACGACTCATGAAGCCACGTATTCTCTTTCTCTGCACCGGGAACAGCTGCCGCAGTCAGATGGCGGAAGGTTGGGGTACCATCTTCGTTCGGATATCGACTGGTGTTCCGCCGGGGTTGGGAAGAGAAAAGGGAAGGCGAGAATCATACGTTCAGCGTTTCCGCGCGACCGTCTCGAACACCAGCGTGCCGCTGCCGCCGCTCTCGTTCGGAGTGAGATCGTATTTCGCGAGGCGCCAAGGGTGGGGTTGGCTGCCGGCCTTATGCAGGAAGCGGGCGAGGGCGGTCCAGGGGAGATCGGTCACTCGCAGTTCGGAGCGTCGAACCTGCCACGCGGGATGTTCGGGGCTGAGCGCTTTGCTTGGTTCGTCTTTCACCGAGGTTACGTGGTCTTCCAAATAGACGGAGACGAGTTTGCGCAACGGCGCCGGGTCGTCGAGGTCGGCGCGTTCGAGGTCTTCGGGGCGGAGATTAGCCGGGGTGGCGAGGGTGGCGAAGGTGGCGGAGCCGGCCGCCAATTCGCGCAGCTGCGCGAGGCGCTTCTGCTTCGACTCGATCCGCGCTTTCGCCTCTTTGGTTTCCTTCACCGCCGACACGGCTTTACCGAACCCAGTGATCAGAACGATCAGGGCCAGCAAGGTGAGGAGAAGGGATTTGCTCATGTGGTTTGCGGAAGAACGGGTTTACGGCAGAGACAAGGTGAGGGTGAAGCGGCCGCCTTGTTCTTTCAGTTCGGGTTTGAAGGCGCCAATTTCGGGCAGCTTGCGTTCGAGCGGGAGGACGTTGGCACCGGTCAACACGAGTTTGTCGCCGTTAAAGGTGAGGTGTTCGAGGTGCATGTTGTTGCGTCGCGCAAATTGCAGGGCGGCGCGCAACTGCTGGTCGGCCCGCGGCCTTGCGAGTCGTTGCAAGGGCGAGTTGACGCCGGCGGTCGGTGCGCTCCCCGCCAAGGCGCGTTCGACCTCAAGTAGCTCTTGGCCTTTGGGTACATTGAAGCCGGCGATGGCGTTGGCGGTCTGGCTGAGTTCGGCTTGGACCGCGTGGTCGCGATTTTTCATGAACTGACCCCAGCCGAGCGCGAAAGCCCAAAGCAGCAGGCCCGGGATCAGGAGCTGGAGCGCCGCGCCGCTGTTACGCCGGCTGCGTGACCGAACGAGTTCGGGGTGGTCGGGGCGGAAGTTGAAGCGCAGGGGGCCAGCCTTGAGCGCGCGCCGGCCGAGTGCGCGTTCGAGAAAGGTGTCCGGTTGTTTATGCGCGGTGACCTTGTTGAGAGGGCCCGCCGTCTGGGTGCCGGCAAACAGGTGCGCCTGATCCGTCGCGCGGCCGGACAGGCGCCAGTCGATCGGTTCGTCGCCGGGGAACTGGGCGCGCAAGGCGCGTTCGAGTCGTTCGGGAAAAGCGGGGTCGCTGGCCGGCAGGGCGAGGACCTGGGCGTGGAGGAAGCTGGTGCCGCGTCCGAACACCAGCACGGTTCGATGGGGTTCGCAGTGGGCGATGGCGCGGGCGAAGCCGTCCGCTTTGGCGCGCCGTTCGTGGAGACTTTGGGTCCACAGAGCGAGACCTTCATGGTCGACCAACTGCGGGTCGAGTCCGGCGGCTTGCAGCGGCGCGAGATGGTTGTCGAGATCTTGGGTTCGAGCCGCGATGGCGAGTCCGCGGATTTTTTTGTCGGGGTCGGTGGAGGTCGTTTTGACGATCTCGGGAAAGCCGTAGCGGGCTTGATCGACAGGAAAGGGGATCTCGGTGTCGAGCATGCCGTCGAGCAGGGTGGCCGCAGTTCGAACCGAGGCCACTGGCGGGTGCAGTTGGCGGCTGAGACTGCGTTGCAAGGGCAGGGCGGTGGCCATCCACGTCTTTTGCGGAATGCGTCCCGCCGCCTCGTCCGCCGGCCCTTCGTAGCGAATGTTCACCTTGCCACCCTTACTCGAACTCAGCCGAACCATGCCCTCTTCCCCGCTGGGGTTGGTCACCACCAACACCCGCTTGCGGCGCAGCCAAGCGTTAGGAAAAAGAAGTTCGGAGGGAATGGCGGGCATGGTTTTTGGTGACGGTTCTGATGTCGTTGTTCGGACGTGCAGTCTCTGTTGAAAATTTCGGAAAAGCGCAAGGTTCCCGGTCGAACGACGCATCAGACCTTTTTGGGGATGAAAAGTACTTGTGGTTTGTCTGGTTACGGTGTTATGATCGTCATATGACGAATCAAGATGCACCTTTAATGGTGGAAGAGGCGAGAGCTGTTTATCAGATCGCGGGCGAGCAAGCGTTCGGCCGCTGTGAACGTTTGGCTGGGTTCATGGGCTTGAAGCGCCGCAAAAACCTGAGTGCGCTGGCCTTGGCCGATTTGGTTGCAGACGGCTTGCCGGTGGCTTCGGCCGACCATCTCGACCGCTTGCTCTCATCCTCGGGGGTGTTGTCGCATGCCGGTGGTCGTCCGATCCACGCAATTGTTTCCGAACCGACCTTGCGTCGCAGTCGTAAAAAGAACCAAGCGCTTAGCTGCCAGGCCAGTGAACGGATCTACGATATGGCCCGCGTGCTCGAAGCCCTGTCCCAGGTGTTCCGCGGGGATCAGGCCTCGTCGCTGGCCTTTCTCGAACGCGCACACATGCTGCTCGCCGGGCGTCGCCCGTTCGAAGTGGCCTGCTCCTCGACAGCCGGCGCCAACGCCGTGATCGAGTTGCTCGAGCAAGCCGAAGCCTCGTTCGCGATTTAAGTCCGCCGATGCACCGGGTGCTCAAGGAAGCGGTTGGAGTCTATCGACTAGGAGACAACGCCGGACGCTATCCCGTGTTTTCCGCCGAGGGCGCGAAGCGGGTTCAGGGACGCTGGCATGAGGCGGGTCAGGAGGTGGTCTATGCCTGTGTCCGCTACTCGACTGCCTTGCTCGAAAAACTGGTGTACCTCGGGATGATGCCTGCGGGAACCCACTTCATCGAGATCACCTTGCCGGTCGGGACCAGCTACGAGGAGGTCACCGAAGCCGCCGTCCCCGGATGGTATGTGGAGGACGGGGCAAAGGCGCGTGCCTTCGGCCGTCAGTGGTACAGCGAGCAACGGAGTTGCCTGCTGTTCGTTCCGAGTGTGGTCGCCCGACTGGATCAAAACGTCCTGATCAATACTCGTCACCCCGACTTCGCCAAGATACGTCACAGCCGAGAGAAACCGGTGTGGTGGGACGACCGGCTGTTTTCGCCCTGAACGGTCGCTCTCGGAACACGGTGGTCATTCCTGAACGGATTCTCTCGCCATAGGTCCAACCTGTATGAGTCGCGCCAAAAAAGTCCGCTTCGTTCTCTACAGCATTCCATTGCTGTTTCTCATCCTCGTACTCGGTCCCGCCTCCTGTTGTTTCGAGGCGAAAACTGCGTACTCGCCGCCGGATGCCCTGCCGATCGTTTACCATGAGGACTACAACATTCGCTTCTTGGGGCTGGAAAAGTTGCATCCCTTCGACTCGGCGAAGTACGGAAAAGTTCACGAGGCTCTGGTCAACGAACGCGGCCTCGACGGCCATCCTTTTCATCGTCCAGCCGAAGTGACGCCGGCGCAGCTGCGTCTAGTGCACACGGAAACCTATCTCGACTCGTTGAAAAATTCTGACAATGTCTCCTACATCGCCGAGGTGTCCGCGATCGGCTATCTGCCCAATCGACCCGTTCAGTGCCAGCTGCTCCGGCCCATGCGCCTCGCTACTGGCGGCACGATCCTCGCCGCCAAGCTCGCCTTGAACGAAGGCTGGGCGATCAATCTTGGCGGCGGTTATCACCACGCCAAGCCGGATCGCGGCGAAGGCTTTTGCGTCTACGCCGACATCCCGATTGCCGCCCGCGTCCTCTGGCAGACCCGCCCTGAACTAAAGGTCATGGTGGTCGACTTGGATGCCCATCAAGGCAATGGTCTGGAGATGTGCTTCAGCAATGATGTGCGGGTCTCGATTTACGATCTGTATAACGACCAGGTGTACCCGCGCGATGAAGACGCCAAGGCCTTCGCGACCGTGGATCTGCCCGTGCCCTCGGGAACCGCTGGCGCGGAATATCTCGCCTTGCTCGAACGGACTCTGCCCGACGCGATGGACCAGGCCTCGCCCGATATCCTGTTCTACAATGCCGGATCCGATGTGTTCGAAGGCGATCCACTTGGCTACTTGAAGCTGACCCGGGAGGATATCATCCGTCGCGACGCCTTCGTGTTTGAGCTGGCAAGAGATCGAGCGATTCCAACGGCCATGTTGTTGTCGGGTGGCTATTCAAAAGAAAGCGCCGGCATCATTTCCGATTCGATTCTGAACCTTCTGGAACCGTTGCAGGATTCGCCGCCTTAGGCTCTAAATTGAAACCCCCTTCTTTTTTCTGCGCGCCACCAACGTCCTCGAAAAGCCCCGTGGGTAAATCGTGGTCGTGGTCGTGATCGTGGTCGTGATCGAGTTCCGTCGGCAACGCCGACGCTCCAACCCCAGTCCCCGGGGTTCAACGCCCCGCCACGGCTGGTAGCCACTGGGCTATCAACCTTCGCGAAGAGGTGCCGCTATCCATGGTGCTGTTCGCCTCGGCCTTCCTCATAATCAAACCCAAGTGCGGTTGGCAACCGCCCACGTCTCGCATGCCGATTGCGATAACGATCACGATTACGACCAAGAGGCCCGTTCGTAAATCGTGGTCGTGGTCGTGATCGAGTCCCGTCGGCAACGCCGACGCTCCAACCTTGGTCCCTTTTTCCCCGTGGGTAAATCGTGGTCGTGGTCGTGGTCGTGATCATGGTCGTGATCGAGTCCCGTCGGCAACGCCGACGCTCCAACCCTGGTCCCCGGGGTTCAACGCCCCGCCACAGCTGGTCGCCACTGGGCTATCAACCTTCGCGAAGAGGTGCCGCTATCCATGGTGCTGTTCGCCTCGGCCTTCCTCATAATCAAACCCAAGTGCGGTTGGCAACCGCCCACGTCTCGCATGCCGATTGCGATAACGATCACGATTACGACCAAGAGGCCCGTTCGTAATTCGTGGTCGTGGCCGTGATCGAGTCCCGTCGGCAACGCCGACGCTCCAACCCTGGTCCCTTTTTCTGCGCGCCACCAACGTCCGCGAAAAGCCCCGTGGGTAAATCGTGGTCGTGATCGTGGTCGTGATCGAGTCCCGTCGGCAACGCCGACGCTCCAACCCTGGTCCCCGGGGTTCAACGCCCCGCCACGGCTGGTAGCCACTGGGCTATCAACCTTCGCGAAGAGGTGCCGCTATCCATGGTGCTGTTCGCCTCGGCCTTCCTCATAATCAAACCCAAGTGCGGTTGGCAACCGCCCACGTCTCGCATGCCGATTGCGATAACGATCACGATTACGACCAAGAGGCCCGTTCGTAAATCGTGGTCGTGGTCGTGATCGAGTCCCGTCGGCAACGCCGACGCTCCAACCCTGGTCCCTTTTTCTGCGCACCACCAACGTCCGCGAAAAGCCCCGTGGGTAAATCGTGGTCGTGGTCGTGGTCGTGATCATGGTCGTGATCGAGTCCCGTCGGCAACGCCGACGCTCCAACCCTGGTCCCCGGGGTTCAACGCCCCGCCACAGCTGGTCGCCACTGGGCTATCAACCTTCGCGAAGAGGTGCCGCTATCCATGGTGCTGTTCGCCTCGGCCTTCCTCATAATCAAACCCAAGTGCGGTTGGCAACCGCCCACGTCTCGCATGCCGATTGCGATAACGATCACGATTACGACCAAGAGGCCCGTTCGTAAATCGTGGTCGTGGTCGTGGTCGTGATCGAGTCCCGTCGGCAACGCCGACGCTCCAACCCTGGTCCCCGGGGTTCAACGCCCCGCCACGGCTGGTAGCCACTGGGCTATCAACCTTCGCGAAGAGGTGCCGCTATCCATGGTGCTGTTCGCCTCGGCCTTCCTCATAATCAAACCCAAGTGCGGTTGGCAACCGCCCACGTCTCGCATGCCGATTGCGATAACGATCACGATTACGACCAAGAGGCCCGTTCGTAAATCGTGGTCGTGGTCGTGATCGAGTCCCGTCGGCAACGCCGACGCTCCAACCCCGGGGTTCAACGCCCCGCCACAGCTGGTCGCCACTGCGCGATCTTCACCGTCCCGTCCGAACCGCGTCCGACCAAGGCGCGGGCAATCGTCTTGCCCGTGGACGCGTCAGTCGCGGTGACCCAAAAATACGCAGACTTGGTGTCGAGGTAGGCGGTGGCAATTTGCACGTCGGCAGGCGGCAGGCGTCCAAGGTAGGGCCCGATCGCGGTGATCGGATTTTCGACTCGGTAGGCGAGCAGTTGCTCAACCAATGCCGCGCGGTCGGGGGTATTGCCGATGACCCCGCGCAGGACGTGGGCGGGTGCGGTGTTGAGGTTCACGTGGCTCGCGCGGCGCCGGTCCTCTTGCTCGCTCTTGTCCTCGTCGGACGGGGTGGGTTCTTGGTCGGGTGGAGCATCGTCTGCGCCATCGGCGGTTCCACTTAGGCTGGTGTCCGGATCGGGTAGGATGGTGAATGTTTGCAGCGGATGTTCGAACTCGCCGAAGCCACGAACGCGGTCGGGATCGGGTTGCGGCGCGAAGAACGCGCGCGATGCCATGCCGTGAACCCGAAACAAGTCGGCCCAAGTCGCGAGCGGCGCATTGGCAGGATTGAACTCTTCTGGATCTTCGAAGCGACCGGCATTGTTGACGTCCACCGCGTCCACCAAGGCCGCCACTTGATCGGTGGTGTTGCTGTTCATGCCGCAGGTTCGGAACAGCTCGTGGAGAATCTCGGTCACCGGTCGGGTGGCCGTGACGGTGGCGGGCACCGGAGCATTGTTCAGGTCGAAGTAGCGGTTCGCGTCCTCGATCCGGACCCGTGCACGTCGCCCATCGGGGTGGCGCAGTTCGAAGGGGCTAGCCCATTTCTCGTTGAGGTGATCAACCAACAGGTCCTCGTCGTCAGCCAAGACGCGCATCGCCGAACGGACGCAATCGATCCCAAAGCTCGCCGTGGTAATGCGTTCCGACTCGATATCGGCACTGGCAGAGCGTCCCAGAGCGCCCGCTTGTACCAGCCATAAGAGCGCGGCGCACAGGGCCAAAACGACCAAGACGGCGATGAGAACGGAGCCTCTCTTTGTTTTTCTTCGGGACGGTATCCTCATGATGACGCTCTAATCTGCTTTCTGACGGGTGGCGGGTCGGAATATTTGGCCTTCCGAAGCCCTCCAGCCTTATATGACCTTGAAGTCGTTGTTTTTTTTGCCCATCGTTAACCTTCAGTTTTTGCACTGGGAAGTTTATGAAAATCAATTTTTTTCACGGTAACATCATCACACGACTAGCAACGGCAGCAACGGTATTGACCTTGCTTCCTTTTCACGTGGGTGGCCAACAGCCCCTGCCGGTCACGCCTAGTCTGCCGATTCCGCCCGGCTGGACGGGTTCGCGGACCGCTGGAGCAGGCTCGGTTGCCCCGGTCAATCGTGTCGGCACGCCCCGAACGACCCCGTCTGTGCGTAGTTCTCAGAATCCTCCGATCATCCGTTCGACGCCACTACCATCGAACTCTGCAAACCGTGTGATTCCTGCCGTTCCCAGTAACCGCGTGATTCCCAATAACCGCGTGATTCCCAGTAACCGCGTGATTCCCAGTAACCGCGTGATTCCCAGTAACCGCGTGATTCCGGCCAACGGAGTCATTTCCTCCACGCCTGTGAGGCCGGTCAACTCCGCGTCGGCGGCCTCGAGTCCGCCATCGAAAACGGGTTATTCTGGTGGTTCGGGACGCACGCTTCGTCAACTGCCTCCGGTCACCGTGGGCGGAACAATGTTTATGAACCGTGGCGGGTCGGCCGACGCGATCAAATTGCGTCGTGAACTTTCCGAACTCCAACTGAAGCGCGAAGAGGACCAGCGCACCATCCGCACGCTGAACGCGCGCATCGCCGAACTCGCCGGTTCGGACCAAAAGATCGGCGGCCTCGAGGCGGACCTCAAGCGCACGAAGGAGGCCCTTTCCGCCGAGATGCGCGATCTCGAAACCCGTGAAAACCAGATGATCGCTCGTGAGCGCAAGGTCAACAACGCCCTCGATTCTGTCATTTTCGAACGCGACCAACTCAAGAGCAATGCCGCGAAGCTCGATGAACGCCTGCAAAACGCCATCGCCAACGCCGAGCAGGACAAGCTGACCATCGAGTCCATGGGCGAAAGCCGCAAACTGCTCGAACTCGCGGTCGAGAGTGAAAAGAAAAAAGCCGACGAACTGCGCAACCAATACGCCGAACTCGAAGCCAAAGCGGCCGGGGTCAAAAACCTCGAAGCCTCCATGAAGGCCCTCTCCGCCGAACGCGACCGCGCCGAACAAACCGCTAACGACGAACGCAAGGCCCGCGAGGCACTGCGCGACAAGTACGCCGCGATGGAAGGTCAGATTGGCCAAATCGAGCGCCTCACCGAGGCCCGCGACTCCGCCGAAAAGCAACTGCAGGACGAACGCCGTTCGAACGAGGACCTGCGCATCAAAATCGCTTCCATGCAGGCCAAAGCCGACCAAGTCGATTCGCTCACCGCTTCGCGTGACGCCGCCGAAAAGCAGCTCCAAGACGAACGCACCGCCCACGCGGAGTTGCGCCAGACCATGGCCGAGTCCGGAGATAAACTTGCCCGCCTCGACGCGCTCACCCAGGCTCGCGAACAAATGGAGCAGCAACTCGCCGATGAACGCGATCGGTCCCGCAAACTTCAAGCCGAGGTCGACGAGTCGATGACGAAAGTCGCCGACTACGATCGGATGAAGCAGCAGCTGAAAGAGCTCAATGTCGAGATGGCCTCTATCCAAAATCGGGTACTTGGGTTCGACCGCAAACGCACCATGGACGCGGAACGCTCCCAGAGCCAAATGCGCGAGCTCGCCAACAAGCACGCCGACGAGCTGCGCGAATTCCGGGCGGCTGCCGCCCAAGAAAAATCGGAACTCCAATCGCAACTATCGGCCGCGAAAAACGATCTCGTGCAGACCACCCAAGGCCATGCCCCAAAACTTTCTGCCTTGGAACGCCAGCTCGCCACCGCGCAAAGCCAAGTCGAATCCCTGCAAGCCCGATCGAGCAAACTCGGCGAGGACCTTGCCGCCGAAACGACCGCTAAAAACGACCTGTTAGCCAAGGTCGCCGAGCAGGAACGCGCCGCCCGCCGTCAAGCCGACGAGATTACCTCCCTTCAGGCACTGATGAAGGATGGGGCGTTGACCGCCGACAGCCTGACCATGAAAACCGAGGTCGAACGCAAGCGCGGCCAGCAACTGCTCAACCGCATCGGTTTGCTCGAGGAAGACCTGCGCAAAACCGAGGCCGTGGCCAAGACCGCGGACAACCTCAAAGGCTCTCTCGACGCTCTGCAAAAGCAGTTCGCCGACAAAGAGGAAGAACTCGTCGGGATGCGTGAGGCGCTCAGCTCCGAAAGTGCTAGGGCGGCCAACTTGAACGGTAAAATTGTTACGCTTGAATCCAGTCTGGCATCCGAGACCCAGCAGCGCGAACTCCTCGAGCAAGACGCCAACTACCGATTCAATAAAAAGAAAATCGAGGAACTCGAGCAACGCGTCACCTCGCTGACCAATGAGGCCGAGGCCAATAACCAGTTGCGCAGCACCAGCAATGGCAAATACGAACGCCAAGTGGCCGACCTTGAGCAAGCCGCTTCGCTCAACCTCGGGAAGATCAAGGAACTGACAGGTTTGCTCGCCACCGAACGCAGCGCCCGCACCGAATTGCAAACGCAGTTCACCAAGAACAAAGACGAACTTCTGTTGGCGAAGAGCGAGTTGAGTTCCGTTCAGGGCGTTGTTGCCATGCAAGACAAACGTCTCGCCGAACGCGAGGAAACCCTGCGCGGGTTCCGTGAGGCACTTGACGATGTCGGCGATGTCGAAGCCCTGCTGAACGGCAGCGCCACCGCGGTCGCCGACCAAATGGCCGACGATCTCGCCGCCTCGCGGGCCGCGCTCGCGGACGCCAAGCGCCAGATTCAAGGAATGCAAACGAAACTCGGGCAGGAGGCCACGCTCCGCACCGAGGCCGAACAACGCTTGGCCCGTGCCACCGCCGGCGGCTCCGAGGACATGCGCGTTCTGCAACAACAGCTCGACACCACAACCAACGAACGCAACGCGATTAAGCAGAACCTCGCTGTGATGCAGTCCCGCCTCGCCAAATCCCAGAGCCTGCTCGATACCGCCGAGTCCAAAGTCGCCGCCCTGACGGCTGCCGACACGTCCAATAAAAGCGCCGAGGTGGACAAGAAGGAGATGTTCCGCCTCAGCCTCGAACTCGAAGACACCCGGGCGCTCGCTCAAAGCCTCAAAGCCAAACTGGCCGCCGCCGAGGCCAAAGCCACTGCAGCCGCCTCAGCCGCCACCCCCGCCACCCCCGCCACCCCCGCCACTCCCGCCACCCCCGCCACCCCGACCAGCAGCGCGGAAGACAAAGCCGAGTTGGCCCGGCTGACACTCGAACTCGAAGACACCCGCGCGCTCGCACAAGGCCTCAAAGCCAAGCTGGCCGCCGCCGCGACCAAGCCTTCCCCCGCCGTGGTCAAAGCCGTAAATAATGCCGTTGAGAAGGCGGAGATTTCTCGACTCTCACTCGAACTGGAGGACACCCGCGCCGCCACCAAGCGGCTTCAATCCAAACTCGCCGCCGCCGAAGACGAAGTTCTGCGGCTGAAGGGGACGACCTCGGCACCTTCCCCCGGGAGCGCGGCCGCCCCCGGTCAAGTGCCGGGTAGCCCGGCCTTGCCTGGCGCTTTCGCCAAACCCACGAGCAACAACCCGCCCGGGACCGCGCCGGCCGCCGGCGACTACTTTGACCTCACCGCAAAAGGACGTCGACTCGTCAAGCAGCGTCGCTACGACGAAGCGCTCGCCCTGTTCGATCAAGCCATCGACCTCAACCGCGACCTCAACGAGGCCCGCGTTGGCAAAGCCTCCGTCCTCGTGTCACGCGGCGGCACCGGCGAACTCGATGACGCCCGTCGGCTGGTCGACCAAGTCTTGGTCAAGGATGGCTCCCATCCCGAAGCGCTCGGTTTGCGCAGCATCCTGCTCTGGAAAGACGGCAAGTCCGACCTCGCCGAGACCAGTATTCGTAATGCCCTGCGGCGTTCGCGGAACGATCCGCAGCTACACAACTACGCCGGCATCATCGCGCACTCGCGCCGTGACTACGAAGGCGCCCGCGTGGCCTTCTCCCGCTGCGTCGAACTCGACTCTGACAACCCCGAAGCCCATTTCAATCTGGCCATCGTCAACCAGGTCCTCGGTAATTTAAAAGAGGCCAAGGAACACTACGAGGCCGCTCTCAAACTTGAAAGCCCGCCCGATGCCCGCCTCGAGAAACTCATTTACGGAGAGGGCGGCCGCACTCCCTGACCCGATACACCCTGACCTGATACACCCTGACCCGATATACCCTGACCCGTTCAAACCTTCATTGCAAACGACGCCGCCTCTGGATACGTCGCCGCACTTATAAACGCCGGCCTCCAGACGTGGGTCACGGGAACCACACGATCATGAATTCATTCCGAACGCGGAGCCTCGCGCTCCTTTCTCTCTGTCTCTTCGTCCTACCCGGTTTGGTCGGTGCACAAAACAATGCCGCAAACCAATTGCGCAACGAAGTGACCCAACTGACCAGTCAGCTCAAGGAAACCAGTGCCCGTCTCGCCAATGTGCAACTGGAACTCGTTGATAAGGAGGCCGCGCGTCAGGAAGTTGCCCGCCTGTTGGCCGAACGCGACGCCAGCATCGTCCGACTCAACCAGCAAATGGCCGGACAGAACCCGCCCGATGTCGCCGCACTGCGCCAGCAATTGGAGCAGGCACGTCAACAGGAAGCTCGGCGGGCAGACGAAGCCAACCAACTGTTGAAGGCCTTGCAAAAAGCCGAGGCCGAACTCGCGCAGAGCCAGCAAATGGCTGGCAACGCCGATCAGAACACCCGCGCGCTGCAGGAAGAGAACACCGCCCTTAAAGAAGAGGTTCGGGGTTCCGCTCGGACCCTCACGCGCACCATCACCGAACTCGACGCCGCCGTCGAAAAAATGCGCAAGATGGAAGAACGCTCGACTCAGGTCGAACAGGCCTACCGGACCCTCACCGAACAGGCGGCCCAAGCGGCCGAAACCGAACGTCGGCTCACGACCGAACTCTCCGCTGCCACCACCATGGGCGAACGCACCAACCGCGACCTCGAATCGCTTCGGGCGGCCAAGGACGCGGCCGAACAGCGCGCCACCACAGCGACCGAGGAGAACACGGCTCTTCGCGAGGCGGTGCAGAAACTCACCGACGACACCAAGTCGAGTTTCGAGAACATGAACAACCGCAACCGCGAGCTGGCCGATACCCGCGCCCGCTTGGAGGAGACCTCGCGCCTGCGCGCCGAAGCAGAAGCGAAAACCGTCGAGCTCGCCGGCGCGCTCGAACGACAAGACGCCCTGTTCCGCGATCAATCTCGCGAACTCGAAACCACCCGGCAACAGATGGCTGAGTTCCGCGACAACGCCCAGACCTTGTCCGCCACCAACGCCGCGATCAATGCCGAGTTTTCCGCACTCAACCGTGCCTTCAACCGCACGGCCGTCGACTGGGAAGTCGCCAAATCAAAACTGGAAGAAGGCCAGGTCCGTCTCGATACGATGAACCAGAGGAATCAGGAACTGGCCGCGGCCAACCAGCAGGCGGTTGCCGAAAACAATCGTCTCGCGACGGACTTGCAAACCCGAACCAGCGAACTCGACAGCGCCCTCCAGCAAGCCACCGCCATGAGCCAAGCCCGTGACCAAGTGAGAGCGGAGTTCGACGAACTCCGGGCCAACACGATCGAACTCCGAACCGCGAAAACTGCCGTAGACAACGACCTCGCTGCCGCCGTCGCCAGCCTGGAGGAAACCCGCCAGCAGCTCAACCAGTCCGGGCAGGACAACGAAGTCATGCGTCAGTATGCCGCCAAGACGACCGGTGAACTCAAACTCTTCGAGGAGGACCGCAACCGCCTTGACGCGGATCTTCGCATGACCGTCGAGAAGCTCAATCGTAGCACGGAAGCCCTCGAACTCTCAAAGCAAGCCGCCGCTGAAACCACCGCGAAACTCGAAGCCAGCCGCGCCGAAGCCACCGAACTCGGTGCCGCCAACGAGACCCTCACGGCGCGCCTCGACCAAGCGCTAACCAGCGCCGACAAGTACAGCGAACAAGTTCGGGTCTCTAGCGAAAACGAACGAACCATGGCGCTGGAGTTGACCAACACCCTTACCCGGATCACCCGCTTTCAAAAAAACAATGCCGAACTCGAAGCCAAACTGGCTGAGACTTCGACTCAACTACAAGCCGCCGAAGACGAGCGCCGTAATGCCATCGAAGCCGTCGAACCATTGCGGTTTGAACTCACCAATGCCGTCAACAGAGCGGCCCTTCTTCAAGGCGAAAACGTCGACCTCTCGGACGAGTTGCGCCGGACGACCGACCGCCTGAACGCCTCCGAGGACAAGTTGCGCGCCGCTGTCGAAGCCCAGCAACCGTTGCGTCTCGACCTCACCAACGCCGTAAACCGAGCCGCCCTACTGCAAGACGAGAACGTCGACCTGTCAAATGCCTTGCGCGAGACGACCGACCGCCTGAACGCCTCCGAGGACAAGTTGCGCACCGTCGTCGAAGCCCAAGAACCACTGCGTCTCGACCTTACCAACGCGGTGAATGAAGTCGCCCGCCTGCAAGCGGGCAACGCCAAGCTTGAAGCAGATTTGAGCGCGGCCGTCACCGAACTCAACCGGTCCCGCGATGTGGTTCGGCGGCATGCCGATGAGTCGCGAGCTGCCCATCGTGACTTGACCAATGCGGTCAACCGGGTGGCCCTTCTGCAAGACGAGAACATCGACCTGTCAAACGCCTTGCGCGAGACGACCGACAGCCTGAACGCGTCCAACGACATGCTCCGCAACGGCGAGCAGACCGAGCGCGGTCTCCGCTTTGAACTCACCAATGCCGTCAGCCAAGTCGCCGACCTCACCGCCGAACGCGATCAGCTCCGTGCCGATTTGAGCACGTCCACCTCCGAACTCAACAATTCCATGGCGATGGTGAACCAGACGAGCGCCGACAACCAAGCCCTTACCGCTCGGATGCTGCAGATGGAGCAAAGTAACACCGAACTCACCACCGAACTCGAACGGACCCAGAATAGCCTCGATGCCGCCGCTGCGGGCAGAAATCAGGCCCTTGCCGAACTCGAGGGCACCGTGCGCCAGTACCAAGGCGCGACCAACGAAATCGCCCGACTCGAGGCTGATCGGGCCGAACTCTCGACCCGGCTCCAAGAAACCACGGTGGAAGTCCAGACGCTGACCGCAGAACTCGGCAAATCACAAGCCGAAGGCATGAAGGCCTTGTCGGAAATGCAAACCGCCACCAACCAACTCGCGCGTCTGAATCAAGACCGCGAAGATCTTCGCGACAAATTGGCGGCCAACATTGAGGAATTTAATAAGAGCACAGCCGATCTCAATGATCTAAAGTCGGAAAACGACATCATGCGAGCCCAACTCGGCCGCGCCGCTGACGAGTACGCCGATATGGCCAAGAAAAATGGCAACCTGTCGACCAGCCTCGACTCCTCCCTCTCACAGGTCAACAAACTCACTGCCGATCTCGCCAATTCCCAAGTCGAACGGGACACCTTGGCCCGTTCCCTCGATCAAATGACCGAGCGTGCCGAGGTGTTGGAAGCCGCCACACAGGCTCTGACCTCGGACCTTCAAACGTCTGTGAACGAGAACAACCAATTGCAGGCCAGCATGGCCGACGGTAAGGTGAACAGCGAGAAAATGCGCGGCCAGATTCTCGAACTCACCGACAAAAATACCTTGCTGCAAACCGCCAATCAGGAACTCATTTCCAGCCTCGAGGCCTCCACCGCCAAAGTGAACGACGCCGACCAAGACTTGCGTCAGGCCCAAGTCGATCGCCAAGCCGTGGCCGCCCAACTTGAGCAATCTCTCATCCGAGGCGAAGCCCTCACGTTGCAAGTCGCCGGACTCGAAACCAATCTGCAAAGTGCCTTGGATGAACTCACCACAAAATCCGCCGAAGCCGTGGAGTTACGGAGTAGCAATGAGATCATGAGCGCCCGTCTCACCGAAACCGCCGCCCGTCTCGCACTGGTCGAACAGGCGAAGGCCAAGTTGGAGGCCGAGCAACAAACCACCCGCGCCAAACTCGCCACAACCAATACCGACCTCAAAAACAGCAAGGGGGTGCTGGAAACCATGCGTGCCCAGTTGAATAAATCGATCCTTGGCAATGAGGCACTGACGGCTGAAAAAAACCAGCTCGCCCAAACGCTCGATGCCACCGCCGCCCAGTTACTCGCCCAGCGCGGGACCAACCAGACCCTGCTGGTTGAGGCGGAAGAACGCAGCTCTCGGATGGGCATCCTAGAAACCTCTTACCTACAGTTGGAAGCCGCCTCCCGAGAAAAAACCGCAGAACTCGAGACCATGAGTCAGGCCTTGAAGGAACATGTCAGCGCCAGTGAAATGACGCGCAACCAGCTTGGCGAAGCCGTCGACCGCGCCAACCTGTTGGAGAAGAGTCGCCTCGCAGCCGAAGAGCAAGCCGCCAATTTACGCAAGGAACGCGATCGCGTCATGGCCGAAAACGCTACCCTGAGATCCGACCAAACCACCCTCCAAACCGAAATCGCCGATCTCAAGACCCGCTTCGCGGCGCTGAATGAAAACCACGAGGACGCCCAAGCGAGAATTCAGGATCTCACCCGCGAACTCGGTGATACGACTAAGCAACTGACGGAACTCGACCGTTCGCGGACCACGCTCGCCGAAAAGAACGCCGCTCAGGAGGCCGGGATGAAGGATCAGGACGAACGCATCTCCAGCCTCAACCAGAAGATCGCCGACGACCAAGAACGTATGGGGGCGCTCGATTCCTCCTTGCGCGAAACAACCACCACGCTGCGTGAAACAGAGGAGTCCAACCGCGCCCTCTCCACCCTGATGGAGAATCTGTCCGCCGAAGCGTCCATCAAGGACCGGCTGTTGAAGGAAACCTCTACGACCAGCGAAAAACAGAAGGAGCAAATCCGTTCGCTTCTCGCCCAAGAAGAAACCCTGAAGCGAAAACTCGACAACCTCGGTGCCGACCGGGAAAACCTGCTATCCGATTACAACCGCCTCCAAGCGCATTCCAAAACACAGCAGGACAAACTCCGTGAACAAGTCACCGATCTCGATGTGCGCGTCAAACAAGTGGCCGAGGTGGAGAAACAACGGGATGCTCTCACCAAGCAGATCGCCCAGATGGAAGAAGTCGTCCGCGTCCAGCAAGAAACGCTGGAAGCCTCGCGTGGCCGCATCCGCGAGATGCAGGATGGCATGGCCAATATCGACAACAAGGACGCTCAACTGAAAGAGACTCAGAGCGTGGTCGCTGAACTCACGGCCGATCTCCGCGCTGCCGAAACCCAGATACAGGAACTTGCCGCCACGGAAAAACGCATGCAGCGGGAAGTCAGTGCGAGCCTCGACAGGGAGAACGCCTTGCGCGCCTCCGAGGAGCAATCCAAGGCTGACATCCAGAACCTCCGCACCGAGTTGCAAGCGCAGGCCACCGCCTCCTCCGCGACCCAAGCCCGCATCGCGGAGCTGGAAAACAACATGGGAAACAAAGACAGCGAAGTCCAAGCCGGGGAACTCAAACAGGAGCAACTCGCCGCAGAAGTGGCCCGTCTGAAGCAGGACCTCGAAGCATCTGAAGCCAAACGCCAAGTTCTCCTGCAACAGCAGGCGCAAATGGTGCAGCGCTTCAAGAAGTTGCTCAGCCAGTAACGGATGCCGAGCGGTGCTCGTCCCCCCACCACGCCTCACCAGTCAAGCGGGCGCCCCCAGCTTTCCAGCAGGAATTCCGCAGCTCGCGACCGATCATTGGATCCCTGGCAACCGCTGGCTTGAGCGCTTTCGCGCGTTCGAGGTGGGGTGGCTCGCGGATGCCGATGGAACGACCCAACGGGTCCCGCTCGTTCTCGAGCATGCCCCATTAGTGCCAGAGCAAGGCTACCAGCTATTGGTGCAAAACGATGGTTCCATCCGCCTTCGCAGCGCGACCGAACGTGGCGCCTGGTATGGCCTGCTTACCCTGAAACAGCAGGTCGAAGTCCCGACCTCCTCTTGGTCTGACATCACCGACCACCCCGCGCTGGAGCACCGCGGCGTGATGCTCGACGTCAGCCGCTGCAAAGTGCCGACCCTCGACACCCTGTTCGAACTCATCGACTGGCTGGCCGGCCTCAAGATCAATCAGGTGCAACTCTATACCGAACACAGCTTCGCCTACGCTGGTCACGAACCGGTGTGGCGCGACAGCTCGCCCTACACCGCCGAGGACATCCGTCGCATCGATGCGTATTGCCACGCCCGCTTCATCGAACTCGTTCCCAACCAAAACTCGTTCGGCCATTTCGAACGCTGGATCAAACACCCGGAGTACCGCCATCTCGCCGAGTCGCCCGATGGTTTCACCACGCCATGGGGCACCCAGCGCGACTGCGGTTCGGTCCTGCGTCCGGAGCCCGAAACGCTCGCGTTGCTCGACGATCTCTACACGCAACTCCTGCCCAACTTCCGCTCGCGCCAGTTCAACATCGGCTGCGATGAAACCTTCGAACTCGGCCAAGGTTACAGCAAGGCGCGTTGCGACGAGCAGGGACGCACCCGCGTCTACCTCGATTTTTTCAAACAGATCCACGCCCGCGCCGTCCGCGACGGCCACACCCCCATGTTCTGGGGCGACATCATTCACAGTTCACCCGAGCTGATCGCCGAACTGCCGCGTCCGATCACCGCACTCGAATGGGGCTACGAAGCCGACCATCCTTTTGCCGAACGCTGTGCCGATTTCGCGCGCCACGACGTGCCCTTTTACGTCTGTCCCGGCACCTCCAGTTGGCGTTCAATTGTGGGCCGCACCACCAACATGGTGGCCAATGTTCACGAGGCGGTTCGGGTTGGCCAGCACCACGGGGCGGTCGGTTGCTTGATGACTGATTGGGGCGACCTCGGGCACACTCAGACCTTTCCGATTTCTCTCCCCGGCTTCGTTCTCGGCGCGAGCCTGGCTTGGAATCCATCCGGTTTGAATGAGTCCGGCGAACTCGCCGCCGCGCTTGACCAGCACGCCTTGCATACCCCCGGTCTCGGCGCGTGGTTGCTCGAACTAGGTCGCGTTCAGGATATCATGACCAGTCGCGCCTTCAACAACAGCTCGCCCTTCTTCCACCTGCTGTTCACCAAGCACTACGAAGCGTGGTCCCCGACGGCCGAAGAACAGGCTGCGTGTCTCGCCCGCTACCACGAACTCGCCGAGGCCTTTGAGCCCCTCGCAGCCGCGTGCCCCGACGCCCGCATGGTCGACGAACTACGCCTCAGCTTGGCCCAGTTCCGTTTTTCCCTTACCCGCGATCTGGCCGACCTTCCCGGCTTGCTCGAACACCACCGCCGTGTCTGGTTGGTGCGTAACCGCCCCGGCGGGCTCGAAGAATCACTCGGCTATTTCCGAGCCGAGCAAGCGGCGCCGCATGGTGATCGGGTCGATCGCTGAAAGAAGACCATAAAAGGCACGAACGTCTTTCATGCAGGCCTTGCCAAGAGCGGATTCTTCGGCTGGAATAAAGAAATACATCGCGTACTCTTCGCTGAGAAAGACGTCCTTGAAACGGAACTCAGGCGCCCTATCCAAAGCGCGTCCATGCTCCTTGATTCGCAACACCAAATCCCACTCCTTGGCGGTGGAGGCGAGGTATCGGACTCTACCTTTGTTCACAGGGTCGGTCTCGAGATCGGCTGCACTTTTTTTCAAGCGCGCCAGTTCCTCTTTGGTCTTTTTGACCTGTTCTGCCGAAACACCAGGCACGATACGATATCGGAAATGGAGATTGTAGTTCTCCTCAAAAGGCCCGAAACTGTATCCCATCGCTTTCCCGCGCACTTTTTTCTTTGATGTGAAAATCACAACGCCGTCTTCCTGCACGGACAAATCCCATCTCTCCTTGAAGATTTCGGATAGCTTTTCCAGCAGGACGGCGTGTCCGCTCGGTGCCTCCGCTTGCAGGAACGAGACCGCCCCAAGAGCTACCAGAATTAATAGTGCATGTTTGATCATCGGTTTACCTCTCTTGGTGGTTTTCATTCACTGGACACTTTCCTGCCCTCGCTTACCACTGCTTGGATGAGTGCGGGGTCGTCGTCGGGGCGGTAGAAGTGCTGCAGGTGAAGTTCTTCAGTGCCGGCATCTCCAAGGACGATGCTGAACTGTCCAGTGCCCTTCGCGGTGATCCCCTCCTTCTTCAGCGCGCCAATACATCGTCCCAAAAACTGCTGCATATGCGGCGTGAGAATATTGTAAACCACCTCGTCACCGTGAGAAAACGAAGCTGCGCCAGGTACGGCCTGCAAGCCCGCGGGGTCTTTCGGTTTTCGTTCTCTGAACAAGCGGTTGAAAAAACTCATAGCGACGTGAGCTACCAAATAGTGGTGTCCGCTGCCAGAGTGGATCACGACCGATCCTTCCAAAGCCTTGACCAATCAACAGGCCCGCGGGTATGAACGACAAAGATGTCAGATAGTCCTTACAAACGCGTACTCCTTAAACTCAGCGGCGAAGTCCTCGGAAATAAATCCAAAGGGATGAGCCTGGATGGCGATGTCATTCACAAATTAGCAGAGGACTTAAAAGCCGTCCACGAACTCGGCGTGGAGGTTGGCGTGGTCGTCGGCGGCGGCAACATTTTCCGCGGACTCGCTGGAACGAGGTTTGGCATCGGCCGCGTTCAAGGCGACTACATGGGGATGCTCGCGACCTGCATCAACGCCCTCGCCCTGCAAGACGCGCTCGAACACGTCGGGGTTCCTTCGCGAGTGATGACCGCCGTCCGCATCGAAGCCGTGGCCGAACCCTACATCCGCCGCCGCGCGATCCGGCATTTTGAGAAAAACCGCATCGTCATTTTTGGCGGCGGTACCGGCAACCCTTACTTCACCACCGACAGCGCCGCCGCCCTGCGCGCTTGCGAACTCGAGGCCGATATGGTGCTCAAGGCGACCAAAGTGGACGGCATCTACACCGCCGATCCCAAGAAAAACCCAGAGGCCGAACGCTACGATACGATCAGCTTCCAGGAGGCCATCGATAAGCGTTTGATGGTGATGGATACCGCCGCATTCGCGCTGTGCATGGAAAACAATATTCCCATCACCGTGTTCGATTTTTATAAAGACGGACAGATTTTGCGCGTCGTAAAGGGTGATGACGTAGGCACCCGCGTCACCCAGTAAGGACCCAGTAAGGACCCAGTAAGAACCCAGTAAGAACCCCAGTAAAACCAAACCAACAGATTTTTTAGAAAAGAGACACATTATGGAAAGCACCAACGACATCCTCTCCGACGCCGAAGAAAAAATGGGCAAGGCCGTGGAATTCCTGCAAACCGAATTCGGTGGCTTGCGTTCCGGCAAGGCCTCCCCGGCGATGGTTGAGACCATCACCGTCGATTACTACGGCACCCCGACCCGGCTCAAAGACATGAGCAACATCTCCACCCCCGAACCGCGTTTGCTGGTCATCGCACCCTACGACGCCTCCGTGCTCCCTGCGATCGAGAAGGCGATCATTGCCGCTGACCTCGGCATCACGCCGATGTCCGACGGCAAAGTCTGCCGCCTCCCAGTTCCGGAACTTTCCGAGGAACGCCGCAAAGACTTACTCAAAGTCGCCAAGTCCAAGACCGAAGAGCAGCGGGTCGCTGTCCGTAACGTCCGCCGCGACGCCAACGAACTTGTCAAGGCGAGGCAGAAAGATGGCGACATCACCGAGGACGACCGCGACGTGACGGTCAAGCAGGTCCAAAAACTCACCGACAAGTTCATCGGCGAAATCGACAAGCTGCTGGAGTCCAAAGAAGCCGAAGTCATGTCGGTCTAAGTAACCGACAACATCCATCGGCGTTTCAGCCGCCTGGATCGAAAACGCCAGCGTCCACGCTGGCGTTTTTCGTGCCGCACGGTGACCGCCACGAAGGCCACTCCAGCGCAAAGAAAAAGCCGCAGCTTCTGCTGCGGCTTGCATGCTTTTTCTGTTGGAGGATATTTACCTGCTAATGGCTTTGGCGACAAAACCCCAGACGATGAGTAGGACAAGGGCGCCAACAACGGCGGTGACGACACTGACGATGCTAAAACCGCCCGTCTCAGATCCGACGCCGACTAGGCCGGCAATCCAGCCGCCGACGAAGGCGCCTGCGATGCCGAGCAGGATGGTGACGATCATGCCGCCGGGAGCTTTTCCGGGCAGAATGAATTTAGCGATAATCCCGGCGACAGCACCGAGGGCGATCCAGATAAGTATTGATATAGGGTCCATAATAACTCCCAAGTAACCCCGACCGGCGTAATTTGATAATTACAAGAATTCAGAGAGAATGGAATCGGGCAATGTTTACGATTTTTCATGTCCGTTTTTGCCTTTTGCGGCCAATGAAGACCTTGCCAATTCCCGACAAGCAAACCTAAACACGGTCGACCGATTACTCCACCAGTTCGACACCAAGCTCTTGAATCGCGGTGTTTTCGTTGAGCGAAGTGACCGGGTTTAGCCGCCAAGCAATCCAGCGATAGTTGCCGAGCGATTTCCCTTTGGGCGAACGCAGCGAAAGCGCGGTGAACGCCTGCAGCTTTTTGCCCTCGGAACTCACGGCGCCCAAGGCCGTAAAGCGGGAGCCGTCGGTCAGGTTCCAACCCGGATGAGTCGCGTGCTTGCTACCGAAAATTTCGATGTCCTGCGCGCCGCGTTTACCCGCTTGGTGGAAGGACCAACTGGTAGCCGCCGCGACTTTTTTCACCGATCCAAGGTCCATCATGTAGGCACCGTCTTTGATGCCATTGCCGAAGATCGGACCGAAGCCTTGGGCCAGTTTGCCGTCGGTCAAAGTCCCGATCGGATCATTGCTGGTCTGCTTGCTCGCTTCGACTTTTCCGGCCGCCTTGCTTGGCAACGGCAAACGCGAAAAGGCGCGCGGGGCATGCGCGGTTTCAAACATCACATTGCCCTTTTGGCTGGTTACCGAGGGTGCGACAGGCTGCGGCTTGCTTGGCTTTTTCACCACCGCCGGCTTCACCGTCAACACACCCTTCATCAGTCGCCAGTGACCAGGAAACGTGCAGACGTAGGGATAGGCACCGGGTTCTTTGGGGGCCGTGAACACCAACTCTTCTCTGCCTTTCGGCGGGACCAATGTTGAAGCGACGAGAACGTGGTCGGACGCGGGAACGTACTGCTTTGCCATGCCTTCCGGACTCGCGGCCAAGGCGTCGGCCATCGCTCCAATTTTCTCAAACGACCCCGGAGCAAGGAGCAGAAAGTTATGCACGATGACATCCGGGTTTTCAAAAATCAGGCGGACCTTGGACCCGGCCGGCACCTCGAGCGTGGTTGGTGAAAACTGCAAACCAAGCGCCGCTTGGACGCGCAGGACTTGGCCGCGTTCTTTGAGCATCGCATCGTAGGCCGTGACCTGTTGCTGCAAGGCTTCGGGATTCGACACCGTGGTGGCACGACTCAGACGCGCCCCGACAGAGTTGTAGAGATATACCGCCGGCAAGCCCTTCGGCGCACGTCCCATGCGCGGCTTCTTGAGTTCGATCTCGATCACGTTCCGGCCTGGAACCAAGTCGATTTGCACTTGTTGGTCGCCACTCCAAAGCGAGTTCTGACTGAACGTCAGTACCTCGTTCACTTTGATATCGAGCGCCTTGCAGTTGATCCCGACAATCGCGGACTGGGCCGTCGTGCTTTCAACGAAGGTTCGGTAGAGATGTTGATTGCCCCCGGAAGAGCGCTGCGAGGTGTGAACCATCGCGTCGTCTTCGCCTTTGGGATCGTAGCGCATCCAGTGGGTGAGTTCGGACCGTGGGTCGACGTCGAGGACGGGGACACTGCGGCCCTTGAGCGGTTTGGTGCCCATCTCGAGTCGTTCGAGCGAGACCTTGATCGCCTTCTTGTCCGACGTGATCGCGGCCAACACGTCGTTCATCGACGGGTCGGTCTGACGCAAGTGGGCCACCGCGCCGATGACCTTCATTTGCACGCGTGCATGAGGATCCGCTGCCAAGGTGGTGAGGGTTTGTTTCAGGTTCTCGAGGTCGTCCGCGAGCAGGCGCATCAAGTCCACCGCCGCGCCCCGGTACATCGGATCGGAGGAGTCGCTCAAGGTTTGAAGCCAAGCCGGCCGAACGTCGCCGAGGCCGGCGCAGACGAAGGTCGCTTCGAGGATAGCCTGCTCATAGGTGTCGCTGGCGGAATCCAGACCTTCAATCCAATTGTCGAGCGTGCGGATGCCGTCGGCACCTTGTTTGCGGAGTTCGATGCGTGCGTGTTTACGAACGAGGCGCTGCGGATGAACCAGTAGTTCGCACAGGGCCGAAGCGGACGCGCCCTCGATCTGCGGCCAATCGGTCACCACGGGTTTTTTGGTATGCACGATGCGCCAGATGCGCCCGAAATTGTGATCCCAATGTGGGTCGCGCATCGGGTGTTGGGCGTGGCCGATAATCGGACTGCAAAAATCCGAAACATACAAAGCGCCGTCCATCCCGAACTCTAGGTCCGCCGGACGGAACGCCGCGTTGTAGGAGCTGAGCAGCGTCAATGGTCCGTCCTTGGTGATCAGGCCTTGGTCGTATTCGAACGTGGTCAGGTTTACCGCGTAACGACCGAGCAAGGAGGCCGACGCCACGCCTTGCTGGAACTCATCCGGAAAGTTCGGACTGGAGGTAATCGTCAGGCCCGAGCCCTTGCCATACTTGCCCACCTCGGCGTAGTTGTATGGATGATAGCCGCCTAGCGGTGTCCACATCAGGGCCGCGCCATCGTGGGTCCCGCCGTCGCCGTACATCTGAAAAATATTGCCCCAGCGATCCCAACTGACGTCCCAAGGGTTGGGCGTGGTGTGCTGCCATTCGGTGTTGATTCGCCCGGTGTTCGGATTGAGCCGGTAGGTCGTCGCGTCGATCCCGCGGTGCACCCCGAACGGGGTCTCTAGCTGCGAACGATGGAACACCCCGTCGCTGAAAATCACCTGACCCAGCGGATCGGTTGCGATCATGCCGCCGTGATGCGAGTCGGTGACGTCGATGCCGCGAAGCAGTTCGGTTTTTTCATCCATCACATCGTCGCCATCGGTATCACGGGTCATCCACAGGCGCGGTTGTTCGGAGATGATCACGCCGTCGCGATGGAAGGCGACGCCATCCAGCGCATCGAGTTGATCCATGTAGGTGGTCACTTTGTCGGCGCGGCCGTCGCGATCGGTGTCTTCCAGAATTAAAATTTTGTCCGGCGGGGTGAGTCCTGGAACAGTGTGCGGGAAGGACGGCATGGTCACCACCCAGAGGCGGCCGCGTCCGTCGAAGGCGATCTGCACCGGGTTACGCAACTCGGGAAATTCTTCCTCCGAGGCAAACAGATTGAACGCGTAGCCGTCGGCCACCTTGAACTCGGTCATCTGTTCGGCGATCGGCTTGATGATCCCGGTTCGGTCGCCGTCGTCGCGTCCTCTGCCTTCGCCCATCGGCTCGAGAGAAGGCGGCGTCAGCGAGGCAAAGGTCGCACTAGGATCGTTGGCCAGTTGATGCACGACCGCTTCGGTGAGACGAATCATCTCGTGGTAGCGCGGCATCTCGTCCGCGTATTCCTGCGGACGTTTCCGAACGCCAAAATAGACGACGGCATTGAGCGGTCGCACCACGGCGGCGACTCGGTCTTGTTTGGCCCCAGCGGCGAGGGCCACTTCGCGCAAATGGGCTGGGTCGGGTTCGACCGATGCACCCAAGGCGCCCGCGATCGTTTTCGCAATGACCTGATTACCGGCGTCGTTCAGGTGGATGCCTTGAACGGTGAGCGGTGAGGCGGCATCCGCATAGGCGGCCTTTGTTGGAGTAAACAGATCAACGAACTCGGCGTCATGCTGCTCGGCGAGCTTCGCGATTGCCCCACAATACTGCTGGATCTCGGCATTGCGTTCGGCCGATGCGCCTTCCATGGCAATTGGCGAGAGTAAGACGAGTCGTGCACCCGGGTGGCTCAAGGCGAGCTGGCGGAGATGCTGTTGGTACTGCTCTTCAAAGTCGGCCAGTCCAGTCTCTCCCGCGAAGGATTCGTAAAATCCGTAACCCAGAACGATGGACTTGGCTGGCCACTTTCTGAGGAGGTTTTTCATGTGCTGCGGATAGCCTTCCAAGCGAAGTCGATTGCCCACTTCGTCGCCCGTCCAGGCGAGACTGCGGATTTTCAGTTTGGCTTCGGGCTGCGCGATCTGCAGACGGGCTTCGAACGCGCCGTGTTCGAGTAAGCGCTCCACCATCGAATTTCCGTAGAACAAAATTGTGTCCTTGCCGATGCGTTCCTTCACCAGCGCGGCTTGCAATGTTTCCTCGGGCTTCACGCCGCGTCGGAACGGGTTCGGCGTGAGCACCGGCTTCACATTGGCCCGTTCGGGAATCTGATCTTCCATCTTCAAGGTCCAGAAGCAGGCATTCACAAACATGCGCCGCATGCCGGCGTTCGCCCAATCGTCGTTGCCGGACATCGCACCGCCGATGGTGCTGGCGAACACGCGACCCTTTACGCCGACCGGGCGTTGGTACGTCCAAGCGATGGGCATCATGGGGTTATTTTTGTCGATCGCTGCGCGGCCTTTCGCGCCAGGGGGTGGGGCGGGTGCGGGTCCGGAGTCGGGCTCCATGTTCTCGCAAATTTCGCCCATGAGGATGGCGTTGCATCCTTCGGGTTGGGGCAGCGTCGCGGTATAGGTGTCGGTGGGTCCCCAGATTTCGCCGTTCTTAATTCCGCGTAAAATCGGATGCCCCGCCATGCCTGGAGCGAAGACGCCGCGACTGCTTTGCTTGCCGTGATGCCCCCAGTGGCTGATCCATGTTTGGCCAAGCACCTGTTCGCCGAACCCGCCTCGGTAGTCGTCGTCTTTGTTGTTGTAACTATACTTCTTGTAGGGGCTGTCCTGCGCTTTGCTGAAGTCAAAGGCGTGGGTGGAGGTGCGAATGCCGATCACCGGCTTGCCGGTCGCAAGGTAGTTCTCGATCATCTGCATCTGCCGGTCTTCAAGGCTACGGAAGCGCGTATAGATCACCATCAGATCCGCATCGGCGAGCGCTTCGAGGCCGGGAATGTTGTCGCGTTGATTGGTGTCGATGACGCCCGACTTCCGGTTGATCGCAAACAAGACGCGGCAATCGAAGCCGTGGTGTTCGGCGAGAATGTGCGCCATCATCGGCATCGACGTTTCCGATTTGTATTCGTCGTCGCCGGTGACGAAGACGATCTTTTTGCCGTTTTCAGAGCCGGGTTTGGCCGGGAGATGGAGCCACTCGGCGGCGGACAAGCTACTCACGATACTGAACAGAAAATACAAGGAGAGGCGAAGCGTTGAAGAAATCTTCATGGTGGCTCAGTTCGATTCATTTAAAGAAAGGGTTTTAATTTCGTCGGGGCTCAACGCGGCATTGAACACCATCAGTTCGGCAATGGCACCGTTGAGATTGCGGACTTTTGCCGGGGTTTCGGTCGGGTTGTCCCAGTTACCGATGGAGGCATCGCCGAACACCCATTCGCCTTGGGACCTAGATTTATGTTCCCCGAACAACTCGCCGTTTAGGTAGGAGGAGACCTTGCCATTGGTTTGATCGATCACGGTGGTCACGTGGACCCAACGCCCGAGGCGGTTGAGATCCATGAAGCCGTCATGCCGAAAATTCCGCTTGCCCGATCGACTGAAATTTAGGCCGGCGAGCAGCGATCCGTTATTGAGGAACTGCCAATGAATCGCGCCCGGACCGAAGCCGTCCGTGAGCAACAATGAACTGTAGGAGCGATCCAAACCATCGACCCGAACCCACGCCGCCAAGGTGATATCTTGATACGTTCCCTTGAGATTCAGGCGGACGCGGTCGCCGGGCCGCTGGAATGCCAGCGCGCTCTTCCCGCCCCACGGTCCGGTGGTCCAACGCGCCCCGACAATGGCGCCGTCATGGATCGCGCCGTTCGGCGCACGGTTGACCAAGGTCCGTCGTTGCTGCGGATCCTTCTCAACATCATAATACGCGATCAGTCGCGGGTCGGCTTTCACGGTCGAACTCATCGCCTGCCACGCCGCAAACATTTGCCCCTCCTGATCACGCGAACGCTGGTTGATGGATTGCAGGTCCGCAAAGCGTTCGCGTTCGGCCGGTATAGCCTCCCAGGTGTTGGCCGCGGTCATTTTCGCCGCATCGCCCGCCGTCAAAAGCTTCAGCGATTGCGGGTCGCGCGCGGCATTGAAGGCCTCGACCTCGCCGTCAAACACGTGGACTTGCGTCTGCCCGTCTTGGCCGACTTCCATCGCGAACTCGGTGCCAAGATCCACCACCTCGGACGCCGGCGTCACCACCGTGAACCCGGTCGCCACGGCGGGAACGGTGGCGCGGATCTTGCCGTAGTGACAAATGAGCCGTTGCGCGTGCACCAGTTCCAGCTTGGCTGGCCCCGCCACAATGACTCGCGCGCCTTTGTAAAATTCGAGTGCTGCATACGCGTCGATGATGACGACTCCGGCTTCCAAGGAATCACCGACAACACGCGGCTCTCCGTCGAACGACACTCCGCCAACGCGGTTCTCGATGATGGCTAAACTATGCGGCACGTCCTCATCGAACACGTTCACCGCCGGTTGTGGTTTGTTGATGACGAACACCGCCGCCAGCAGACAAAGTCCGAGCGCGGCGAGAAGTGCGAGACGTTGTAGGCGGCGACGCTTGCGGGCGTCGCTCCTTGGCGGCGAAACAGCATCCACCACTTGTTCAACAAAGCGCTCGCCGTCTTGTTCGGCATTAAGCGCGGCCTCGACCGACTCGCTAAAGGTATCTGCGCTGTGCCGTTCATTGTCGTATTGGGCCAGTCGGCTGTCCATCATCAGCTGCGATTGGAGTTCTTTTGAAAAGGTCGGATAGCGCCGAACGAGTTCCGTGAGTTCGAGGTGCTCGGACTCGCTCAAGCCGTCTTCAAGGAACCGCCCTAAAAGCTCATGAAATTGATCGCTGTGGTTTGAGTCAGGCATTGGACGCTCGGGTTTCGATGCAGATTTTTAGTTGGCGGCGAATCCGCATCAGGGTCAGTCGAACTGCCGCGGCGCTCATGTTGAATTCGTCCGCAAGCAGGGGGGATTTCCACTCGTGGGTATATCGTCCGGTCAGGAGTTTTCGACTGCGTTCGGGTAACTGCTCGACGCAATCGCGGAGCGAACGTAGTCGATGGTCATCCTGCCATTGTTCCGGCGAATGCGCCTCCGCTTCGGCGATCAAGTGCTCGGTCAGTTCGCCATAGAGGATCCGACGGCGATTTGCCGATTTTCGGCGTTCGTTACGGGTAAGGTTACGCGCGATACCGCGCAGCCATTTGCCAAAATCACGATCTTCGTCGAAGCGCTCAAGTTCTTGAAAGGCGACCAGAAAGGTCTCTTGCGCCAAGTCATCCACCGCTTCTGCTTTCACTCCGATCACCCGTAGAAAACTACGCAGCGCCGCCTGATGCTCGCGCACGAACGCAGCAAAGTGTTGTCGTTTTTCATCGGGCTGAAGGTTCATATCACTCTACTCAATCCTTGTTGCATCGCGGCCAATTGTTTCAGTTTATTTTTGGTTTTTTATGCGCCGCCGGCGGAGCAAGCATTCGAACCGTCGATGGCTCCGCTCTTTTTACATTTGTAAGAGGCCTCGTACACCCGTACGGGGAAGCCATGAAGACCTTGGTTGCCAGCGTATCCGAACGCGATCCGTTCGTTTTCGGACTGGTCGGGTCCGAGGCCTTTCTCGGACCGATGCTGAGCGTGCTTGCTGCCGACCCCGAACAGGGCACCGTTCCCGGGCCCTGCCATTCGTTGATCCTCGTTGCGCCGCCCGAACGCGCGTCGCAACGCGACCAGCTCCTGCTCGAACTCGGCGCCCGCTTCCCCACACTCGAGATCCACACCGTCGAACGCGCCGACCAAGTCAAGGCCGTCGCCGAGGCAGCGTTCGCGTCCGACCTGATCTTCAGCGCTGACGCGGCCGACGCGAACGCGATCGCCGAGTGGCTGGTGTTATTGCGTAGCGGCGGCATGGCCGGTCAGTTGTTCGCGGTTGAGCCAGCAGGGCGACCCGACGGCGCGCCCGCGTTCGTCGATCTCACGCCGGCAGCGGCCACCACCGGCGATGGTGCTGAAGATTGGCTGGTTCGCGAACCGGCGGCGGCGCTGTACCAGATCTCACCCGCGGCAACCCAGCCGATCGTTCCGAAGGCGGATCGATTCGGCATTCTTGGATCACATCCGACGATGCACAAGGCGATCGATATTGCCGCCACCGTCGGCGCGCACGGGGTCCCAGTTCTCGTTCAGGGCGAGACCGGCACCGGCAAGGAACTGTTCGCCCGCTACGTCCATGCCTGTTCGAACCGGCGCGATGGTCCGTTCGTCGCAGTCAACTGCGGCGCGCTGCCCGAGAACTTGGTCGAGTCGGCTTTGTTCGGCCACCGCAAAGGCTCGTTCACCGGCGCGGACCGCAACAGCGAGGGAAAATTTCTTGAGGCCTCCGGCGGCACCCTGTTTCTCGACGAGATCGCCGAACTGCCCTTGGAGCAACAACCCAAACTGCTCCGCGCCTTGCAAGAGGGCGTGATCGATCCGGTCGGCGGCAAGCCAACTGAAGTGGATGTGCGCGTGGTCGCCGCCTCGCATCAAAACCTCGCCGGCGCAGTGCGCGACGGGCACTTCCGCGAAGACCTGTACTACCGACTCGCCTTCGCCGCGATTCCCCTGCCGGCGCTGCGCGAGCGAACCAGCGACATTCCCGAACTCGCCGAGCACCTGATGCGCGGCTGGAACCGCAATCTGCGCACCCCGCGCCGTCTCTCGCCAGGCGCCCTTGAACGACTCCAAAAACACGTCTGGCCCGGCAACATCCGCGAACTGCAAGCGGTAATCGGACGTTCGATGATGTTCACCCAGAACGAGATTTTGGCCGCCGACGATCTGGTGTTCGACGAAGCGCCGTCGCGCCGCGAACTGCCCGTGATCGACGACACCTTCGAACTCGAATCCTATCTGCACGACCTGCGCGGAGCGATCATCCTCAAAGTATTACAAGATTGCGGCCACAACCGCAGCGCCGCCGCCCGCCGTCTCGGGATCTCGCCGCAGGCGGTGGCCAAGTTCGTGAAACAGCAGCAAGACCGGGAGTAATTCTGCCCGAGCAGCATGCCAGACCGAGAGTGAGTCCACGCTTGTCGCACGGTTTTTAATGGGACAGACCGTCTGCTGTGCCGGTGGGTCGGATTTGCAATCCGACGTGCGCCTCAAACTCGGCCAAGGACGAAGCCGCAGCGTTTTCCTCTCAAATCGTATAGTAAGAATTTGCCATAGTGTGGCGAGAGTTCGCCATAATGTGGCAAGGCTCTGCCACCCTATGGCAAGAGGTTGCCATAAACTACGTGGCCTTACTCAACCCGCTAACAACATCATGTTCTCTCAACCCGAACGACGCCAGAGCATCAGCCATTCCCTTGTCCCCATTCCCTTGTCCACCGCCCCGAAAGGAGTCGATGTGCCTTGGGCCGTTCGCGTCGCCGTCGGTCGGCAGCCAAGGGCAACAGAACAGGGAAGTCGATGCTGCCACCCCGAAGGTTGCGAATCCACGTACGGATTCCACATAGATATTTTCTCGATCTTCCAGATTCCATCTTCCACCTTGCCTTCACGATGAAACGCCCCCTCTTCTTTTTGCTCCTCCTCACCATCACAACTCTGGTCGGTCTGCCTGCCCTTGCCGGCGACCCCGTCTACTTGTTCGACGGCACCAATATCGACGACTGGACGGCGCGCGCCAAAGGCGAGATCACCACCACAAACAAGATGATCTCGATTGAGACCACCGCCAACCTGTGGCTCACGCACAAGGGCGAGTACACCAACTTCGTGCTCGAGGTCGAAGCCAAGATTCCCGAGACCAAAGGTGCCAACGGCGGCATCGCCTTCCGTTGCAAAAACCCCACCGGCAAACCCAAAGGCTACCAATGCGAAGTGGACGCGGCCAAGCCCGGCGGCATCTACGGCATCGGCACCGGTGGCTGGCTTTCGCCCAAAAAAGAGGACGCGGCCGCGTTCGGAAAAAAGGCCGTACCACTGTTTAAGAAAGGCGACTGGAACGCGTTCAAAATCCGCTGCGAGGGCAAACGCTTTCAGACGTGGATGAACGGCGAAGCCCTGAGTGACATCGAAGTCGACGGCCATAAGTCCGGTTACTTCGCGATTCAACATCACGGCAAAGGGCCGGCCTACAAGTACCGCAACATCAAGCTGACGGTGCTCGAGTAAGTCCGAACGGCCGACCAATTCACACCGGGGCAAAAAAAAAGAACATCCGTCTCACGTAGAACCGTTCTTCCAGACAGTCTCGTCACGGCGGCCTTCTAGGCCAACGAATCTCGGCAGCCTAGAAGACTGCCAAACGAGACGGCCAAGATGGCCGTCCCACGAACGCGTTGTTCTACAACGCCGCCAACTCATCCTTGAACCCGCCGGAGAGAATCGGGAACCGGCACCAACTCTTCGGGTCGAGGTTTTCATCATCCAAATGGAAACAAGGGGCGTAGCGTTCGCGCTTCCACTGGTTGCGTGACCACAACTTGAAAAACCGAACCACCCAGATCTTCAACTGCTCGCGTTTGATCGTCGGATGCTCCGCCTCGAGCGTCGCTAGCACGTCGGCCGGCAGCTGCTTGTCGCGGATCGCGATCTCCTCGATGCGTTCGAGAATGGCGTAGGGCATCAGGTCGTCTTCGTCGGTTTGATTGTCCTCCGGCGGACGCAGTTCGGCGGTCGGCGTGAGCGCGTTGACTGCCTCCAGCCCCGCCGCCGGACCCAGCCCGAACGGATCGTTCACCTCCATCCATTTCAGCCAATGCAACAGGAAGGCCTTGTCGACGCCGGCGATCGGCGACAGGCCACCGGAGGTGTCGCCGTCCATGGTCGCGTAGCCGACCGCGGCTTCGCTGCGGTTCGAGGTGCTAACTAAAATTGCGCTTTTGATATTGGCCAACATCCACACGCCGGGCGCGCGCACGCGGGCTTGGATGTTCTGACGGGCGATGTCGTCCTGCTCCCAAGTCAGATCGCGGCCGATGGCTTTTTCGACGATGCCCTCGTAACTCTGAACCAGTTCGTCGATGCTCCAGTGAATCCACTCCGCGCCGATCCATTCCGCCAGCGACTTGGCCGAATGCAGGGTCGCGTCGCCGCTATTGCGGGTGCTCTGGTACACGCAGGTGAGCAGCCGCTCCTTCATCGCTTTGCGCTTCTTCGGCAGCTTCAAATACGCGAGCCGTTTTACAAATTCGGCCTCGCTGAGATCCTCGCAACCGAGATCGACCATCAGGCTCACCAGCATCGCCACCGCCGAAGAATCTGCCCCCCCGGAAAGCGAAAGCATAAAGCCGCGCGACCAAGACTTGCGCATATAGTCAAACAGACCAAGCGCCACCGCGCGTCCGAACTCCTCCTCCTTGCCCGGTTCCTCCAGCGGCTCGTGCTTCGGCCGCGGCGGCACATTTTCCGGCCAGTCGAAGTCGGTCCGCACCGCGCGTTCCTCGATGTCGCCGAGGCGCGGACGCGTGGACGCGGTGCGGGCTTGTTGGCCACGCGTGATATCCAGATCGACCACCGCCGTGGTCAGTGCCACTTCGTCGAAGCCGAGCCGCGGCCCTTCCGCCACCAAATCGCCGGCAGCGGCGATCAGCACGCCGCCATCAAAAATTACCCGGCCCGACTCGTTGCCGAGCAGGTTAGTGTACACGTAGGCGACGCCGTATGCGCGCGAGCCCTCGATGACCAAGCGCTTGCGGGTCTCGTGTTTGCCGAACGCGAAATGCGAGGCGCTCGGGTTGAGCAACACGTCCACGCCGTGTTCGGCGAGGCCCGCGCCCGGACGCGTCGCGGCCCAGGCGTCTTCGCAAATTTCGAACCCGATCCGCACATCGCCGACGGTAAAGATCAGGTCGCCGACCGGCACCTCGTGCGGACCGATCTTGATCGTTTCGACCGCGCCCGGATCCCAGGCGTCGAACCAGCGCGGTTCGTAGTGGATGCCATCGCCAGCCAGATGCTGCTTGGCAGCGAGCCCGACCAGTTCGCCGTCGACGATCAACGCGGCGGCATTGTACACGGCGTTGCGCACCAGTACCGGCAAGCCGACCGACACGGTCAGCCCCTTGGTGTCCGGCAGCAACGCGACCAACTGGTTGGCGGCCTGGCGCAGAATGCCGGGCGAGAGAAACATATCCTCGCAGCCGTAGCCAGTGATGCACAGTTCCGGCAGGCAGAGAATCGAGGCCTCCGCCTCGCGCGCTTGGGCGATCGCGCGGCGGATGCGTTCGAGATTGCCCGACCAGTCGAAGGGAGTCTGATTGAGGACGGCCGCGCCGATGCGTAGATTTTTCATGAGGGAAATCTGTACCGGATTGCGGGGTGCTTGCAATGGTTGCAGGCGCGGAAATTGACACGGCTCGTTCGTGCTTGGGCAGCCCGCCGGTTGATTGCTTTGAAATTAAAATTCCAACAACTCGGGCCAAGCCCAATGCAGTTTGCAACATCGAAGGTCGTTCCGTGCTTCCAGCCGTATCGTACCAACCGTGCTTCCAGCTGGTTGGGGTAAGCGCAGAACGCAGAAAGGGGATTCGATCGACGCGCCTGATAACGCGCCTAAAAACCCTTGACCCCTGCGTGTTTATGGGAATGTTACGCCTCCCAGAAAAACGCCTGAAAAGCGCCCGAAAAAGCGCCAATGTAGCTCAGTTGGTAGAGCAGCTCACTCGTAATGAGCAGGTCAGCGGTTCGAATCCGCTCATTGGCTCCACCTTTATTTTATCCAAATCCTCATCCTCCTTCTGCCGTGCCCCACCGTGTTTTGACCCTGCAGGAAGTCTGCGATTTTCTTCACCTCCCCGAGAACGAAGTTCGGCGCTTGGCCAAGTTCGAGGAGATCCCCTGTTTCCGCAACGGCGACAAGTTGGTGTTCCCCAAAACCGAACTCGACGCTTGGGCCTCCACCCAACTGCTCGGGTCCAAGGACAAGGATCTCGAACGCTTCCACAAAAACTCATCGCGCGCGAAAGAACACGACTTGTCCGAAGGACACGCCTTCCTGCACGAGCTGTTGCATCCCGATTGCATCGAGGCCGAGTTCCACGCGAAAACCAAGAGCAGCGTGGTGCGCGGCATGGCGGCGCTAGCCGAAAATAGCGGCTATGTGTATGACCCCGAGGAACTGGTCCGCTCCTTGGTCGAACGCGAGGAAATGCGCTCGACTGCGCTCGAAATGGGCGTCGCCCTGCTCCATCCGCGTCACCACGCCCCGTACATGTTTGAGGACTCGTTCGTGGCGCTCGCCCACAGCTTCCAGCCGATTGGCTACGGCGCGCCCGACGGCGAACAAACCGACCTGTTTTTCCTCGTTTGCTGCCAAGCCGACAACATCCACCTGCACGTGCTCGCACGCATCTCGATGATGTGCATCAAAACCAATGTACTCGCCGAACTACGCGAAGCCGAAACGGCGCGCGAGATGCGTGAGATGGTGCTGCGTTCGGAAGAGGAAATCATCAAGAAGCTGTAGACCGGTTCCAAAAACGGCTCCCTCACACCCAAGCTCTTATGGCAAAAGTTTGCCATAGGATGGCAAGAGTCTGCCACCTTATGGCAAAGATCTGCCACTCTATGGCAAGCGCTTGCCATAAGCAAAGAGACCTCCGCATTCCACATTTGATGGGTTGCCTTGCCCCGCCTTTCTTGTACATCCTTTCACATGAAACCGATCATCGACCGCGAAGAACTTGAACGCCTCGGAGAGTCCCTCCACGAGCAATACGTCAACGCCGATCCCTTCCCGCACATCGTCATCGACGACTTTTTTCCCGCCGAGGTGCTCGACGACGTCCTCGCCGTGTTCCCCGGACCGGCGGACATGGAGTTCTACAAGTACGACAACCCGCTCGAGAAGAAACTGGCCATGGACCAACTCGAACGCCTGCCCGACCCGATCGTGCGCGTGCTGCAATTCTTCAACTCCGTACCGATGCTCAAGTTCGCCGAGAAACTCACCGGCATTCCGTGCATCATCCCCGACCCCTACTACCGAGGCGGCGGCATCCACCAGATGGAGACCGGTGGCAAACTCGACGTGCACATCGACTTCAACCTGCACGGCGAACTCAATCTCGACCGCCGTCTCAACGCCATCATCTACCTCAATAAAGACTGGGAAGCCGAGTACGGCGGCGACCTCGAACTTTGGTCCGGCCACCGCGAAGACGGAAAACACGTGCTCGACGAACGCCTGCAGAAAATCGCCCCGCTGTTCAACCGCCTGGTCGTGTTCGACACCGACGAGCGCAGCTACCACGGCTTGCCCGAGCCGATGCGCTGCCCCGACGACCGCACCCGCCGTTCAATGGCCGTCTACTATTACACCAACGGCCGACCAGAAGGCGAAAAAGTCGACGCACACTCCACCACCTTCATCGCCCGTCCCGAGGAAGCCGACGACGAGGAACTCAACGCCCTGCGCGAAAAACGCAACAAGGGCCGACTTTCCAGCAACGTGAAATAGTCCGAAATCCACACGATCACCCCCCCCAAGCCGAAGACCGAGCAACGGATCAGTCAACAGGCCGAAGGCCGCTCCCACTGATCACTCCCCAGGCCGAAGGCCGACCAACTGATCATTCCCCAGGCCGAAGGCCGACCCACTGATTACCGATTACTGATTACTGATCACTCCTCAGGCCGAAGGCCGACCAACTGATTACCGATTACTGATTACTGATCACTCCCCCTAGGCCGAAGGCCGACCCACTGATTACTGATCACTCCCCCAGGCCAAAGGCCGCCCCACTGATTACTCCCAAAGCCAAAGGCGCCCCATGAGCGATACCCCGAACCCACCAACCGTGGCTTTTTCGCTCACGGTGAAAAGCACTTCCGACGCGCTCGCCTTTTACTCCGCCGCCTTCAACGCGGTCGAACTCTTCCGCATGCCCGCCCCCGGTGGCGGCACCTTTCACGCCGAGTTCATGCTCGGCAACACGCGTATTTACATCTCCGATGAAGCGGAGAGCTTTCATGCCAAAGCGTGCCCCGAAGGCGCCATGGCGCCCTGCCTGTTCGCCATCAGCATCGACGATCCCGATGCCGCGTTCAAGCAGGCGGTCGAAGCCGGCGGCACCCCGCTGAACGAACCCGAAACTCATTTCTGGGGTTCGCGCACCGGCATGATCCTCGATCCGTTCGGCTACCGCTGGAGCCTGACCAAACAGGTCGAAGAAGTGGCGCCCGAAGAAATCATGCGCCGCGCCGGCGAACTGTTCGGCTAGGTTCGGGCCGCAACAAGACCGTAACAAGGCCGCAAGGGGCACCATGGCGCAAAAAGGCGAACGCACCGCCTTCAAAGACTACTGGGACCGCGACGCGGCCAAACACATGGCGGCGCAAATCGTCGCGGTACATCCGAGCTTTGATCAAGCCGCGTTCGTTCGCCGCGCCGCGCGCAAACTCGGCGAACTCGAAATGATGGACCGCGTCCGGCAATTCTCGGACGCGCTCGCCGCCGAACTCCCGGACGACATCCCCGCCGCGCTCGAGATCATCACCCGTAGTTTGCCCCCCGCACTTCCCGACTGTGAAAACGTCACCGAGGGCTGGCGGCAATGGCCGATCGGCCAGTTCATCGCCGACCATGCGACCGACCATCTCGACGCGGCTTTCCCGGCGATGACCGAACTCACCCAGCGCTTTACGTCGGAGTTCGCGGTGCGTCCCTTCGTGGTGAACCACCAAGAAGAGGTGTTCCGCCGCCTGCTCAAACTCACCGGCCACAAGAACCCGCACGTGAGGCGCTGGTGCTCGGAGGGCGTTCGGCCTCGGCTGCCTTGGGGCGGTAATATCAAGGCCCTGATCGCGGATCCCTCGCCAATTTTCCCGATCCTCGAAGCCTTGAAGGACGACCCAGAACGCTACGTCACGCGGTCGGTCGCCAACAACCTCAACTACATCGCCAAGGACCATCCCGAACGGGTGATCGATTGCTGTCGCGCTTGGGCCAACGAATCCGCAACGGACCCCGCCGAACGTTCCTATGTGATCCGCCACGCCCTGCGCAGCTTGGTCAAAGACGGCCATCCCGGCGCGCTCGCCGTGCTCGGATTCGGTCCGCCCAAACAACTCCAAGCGGCACTCGGGGTCAGTCCATCAAAAATAAAAATCGGCGACTCGGTCGAGCTTCAAGCCGCGCTCAAGACCACCCACGGACGCGCCCAGTCCTTCGTCGTCGATTACGCCGTGCACTATGTCCGCAAGACACAACGCACGTCCGGGACCAACGCAAAAGTGTTCAAGTGGAAAACCTTCGACCTGCCGGCCAAGGGGTCGATTTCGCTACGAAAAAAGCACGCGATGAAGCGGACGACCATCCGCGCGCTCTATCCCGGCGTCCACCGAGTGACCTTGCAAATCAACGGCGTGGATCTGGCGGAGGCCGCGTTCGAATTGGTCGAATCCTGACCTGATTGGAGCGGCATTCCGGGGGTCAGTTCGTCAAAAAAGTCGCCCTTGCGGGCGGGCCTCACAGACTTTACCCTCGTCCATCGTGATGTCATTTACGCGCAGGATACCCGCGCCCGTCGGATCCGCTACATCGCCCGCCTGTTTTCCAAAGAAATGGTCCTACAACAATTCCCCGGCCGGCCGGACGACGAGCTGCTCGAACGCATGGTCGAGTTATCGCTCTACGTGGAAGAGCATTTAAAGTAGCGCATATTCACCGACCTGGAGGGCGAGACCGGAAGTCGTTCAATTTCGCGTTCGGCCCACTGGAAGAGTGAGGTGAGACACCGCCTGGAGTCTGTCGCACGTCGGTTGCACAACGGGTCAACCGCGGTGGCTGGCTGGTGCCAAGCCCCAACGGGGCGAGATCCCGCAGGGCGGGATAGCCCGCGGGTGGAGTGAGGTACGAACGAAACCCCGGGGATAGTCCGGGGTGGACCGAGGCGCCCCAAAGGGGTGCGACAAAACTCGGGCAAAAAACCAATCTATTGTCGTCCCCCGTTGGGGAACCTCATCACCCCCCAACACGACCCGGGGCTGCGCTCATCCCGCTAAAGCGAGATTCGCTTGCACCGGGCTACATTGTCTCGCCCGCTTTGGGGCTTTTCTCCTCCACAAGGACGGCGCTACCTACGCGCTGCGCGCGCTACGGTCGACGATACTTACACGCTTTTGCTGGGCTTCTCGTCTTTCCCCGAACCCAGCCAATCAAGTCCGAACACCAGCGCAAAGCCGACCACGGCGCAGACCAGCGCGAGCAGCAAGTGGCTGGGTTCGCCCATTTTTTCCGCCCAGTTTGCCGGCGAAGCAAAGACGTCTTGGGTGACTTTATCCATCAGCGCCGGATCGGTGGTCGGCTGGTATTCCTCGGTCACGCCCTTTAGGGGAATGCGCCAAGGCCAAATTTTAAGGAGTGACCCCACCATGAAGCCGGTGAGCAAACCCAAGGTCGGGTCGCGGTAGCGCTTGAAGGCCCAACTCACCAGATGGGAGAAGGTGAGCAGGCCGGTGAGTGCGCCCGCACAGAACACGGCCACCAACGGGATGTGTTGAAAATCCTGCTCGGTGATCAGGGCCTTGAGCGCGGGAATCACAATGGTGTACAAGCCCATGACCAGCAGCAGGAAGCTGCCGGAGACGCCGGGGAGAATCAGCGCGCAGATGGCGATGCAGGCGGCAAAAAATACCAGCACCAGAAACATCGGCGTTTGTTGAAACGCGTCGCTGTAACCCGCGGGCGTGATAACCACGACCGCCAGCGCGATGGCCGTCCCAAGAACGAACAAGCCAAGCACCGACGGGCGCCACTGTTTGATTTGTCGTGCGACATAGATTGCGGAGGCGATGATCAGGCCGAAGAAAAAGGCCCAAAGCAGTACCGGGAAATCGTCCAGCAGCCGAGTAACGACGATCAACGCGAAGACGATGCCACCGATCATGCCGACGCCGAGCGTGACTAAGAAGGTGCCGTCGAGTTCCACCCAGACGCCCCTGATCCCCTCCCTGCGCAGGACGGTGAGCAGGTTCGGACGAATGGATTTGATCGCGTCCAGCAGTCGTTCGTAAATGCCGGTGATGAAGGCGATTGTGCCTCCGGATACGCCGGGAATCACCTCGGCGATGCCCATGGCCGACCCTTTCAATGCTGTCCAAATTGCGTGCGTCATGCGGGCGGATATACAGGCGGGACTGCCAGCGTCAAACGCCCTTTGAAATTCATCCACATGGCGGTAGGATACATCATGCGTTCGTTAATCATCCTTGTCGCCCTGGTCTTGCAACAATCCGTTTTTCCCGTGCTCAATCCCGCCGCGTTCGCAGCCCCCTTGGTTCTCTGCCCGCTGGCCAACGATCTCGACGCCGACCCGGCAACCTTAACCATCCGCTTTGCGCCCACGCGCGGTGCGGCCGTGGTGACCAACAATGGCTGCATCGTGTACACCCCGGATCCCGTTCTCAGCAACACGGTGGATTCGCTGACCTATCGCGTCTGTCAGTTCGGCAACGCGGCAAACTGCAAGGAGATCTCGGTGGCGATCCACATCGGCGGAACGTCCACGAGTTTTGCCAACGAGGATTTCTATGTGTTGCCTGCGTGGACCAGCGGTAGCCAGCCGGTGTATACGCACGACGTGGTGGCGAACGATCTCAACGTCGACGCCGCCACCCTCTCCGGCGTGTTCGCGCCCTTAAACGGTACCGCCACCGTGGTGGGCGGACAGCTGCAATTTCGTCCGGCTGTCGGATTCACCGGGTATGCGGACTCGCTCCTCGCCGTGAATGGCTTAGGCGGTTCGGTGCACACCTTTACGGTGCGCTGGTATATTGGCGACCCTGGTCGCTTCGAGGTGCATCAGGACCGCGTTTGGTTCCCAGCCTTGGACAGCGATAACGACGGCCTGCCGGACCACGGCGAACTGGAGTACGCGAGTGACTTGACCACCTTGACGGCGAACGGCGACCCAGATGGGGACGGGATGGATAACCGAGCGGAGTTCGCGGCGGGCACGAACCCAATCGATGCCGCGTCCTTTGCGCGCATCAGCGCGATGGTGTTCGAACGTTCAAACCAGCGCTTTCGGCTGACGGTCGAGTCGGGTGGCAACGGCCGGTTTCATACCTTGTACCGGGAAGACGATCTCAGCGGCGCGCCATGGACTACGGCCACCGGCAGCACCGGCAGCCAAAGCCTGTATCACGTTCCAAGCGGCGCATCCGCTGACCAGCAATTTTTCCGGGTTCGGATAATGGCACCGCAGTAAGTGGCGAGATCCTTGCTTTGTCGATTCGTGACTAAATGGGCCAGCGAATACAGGCCGCAGATGCTCGGAGCCACGAGGCCCTTCCGACCGGACATGAAGCGAAGAGTTCGTGCAGAGGGGCAGGCCGGTCGGTTCAAAAGGCCCAGAGCTACCCCCGGGTTCCGCTCGTACCTCGCTCCACCCGCGGCTACTTTCGTGCCACCACTCCGTGGTTCGTCCTAGAGGGTTCGGCGTCGGTCCGATGACCTTCGAAATTTCAAAGATCTTTGGCTCGGTTTTTCTTGGTTCGGCCCGCTAGCGCCACAGATACATCACGCGCGTTCCTGAACGCAGTCCACCCGGCAGATCCGGCATGGCCACGCCTGCACCACCGGCTTCGACCCCGAGCAAGGACTCCACCACCGAACGCGGCATGGCGTAACGCACCACATGCAGTTCGTCGGGATCGGTCTCGTCGAGTTGTTTGCCGAGGCTCGCCAGCGCGTCTTCAAAATAGCCGATCTCATCGATGAAGTCGTTCTCGAGCGCGAACTGCGGACCGAAGATCCGCCCGTCCGCGAACTCGTCCATCACCGCCGCGTCCAGTCCGCGTCCGGTCTTCACGATGCTGGCAAAGCGGTCGTACATCTCGTCGACCAAGGTCTGCAAAATCTCCTGCTCTTCCTCTTCCATTTCCTTGAACGGACTGAGCAAGGTCTTGTTGTCCGATTTTTCGCTCACCACGGTCACGTCCTTGACCCCCACCTTCTCCATCATCTCGGCCACGTTCATGCTCTGGATGAGTACGCCGATCGAACCGATCAGACTGGTGGGTTCGGCGACGATGTGGTCCGCCGCCATCGCCACGTAGTAGCCGCCCGAGGCCATCAGGTCGCGGCTCAGCACGACCACTTTGCGTCCGTCCTTCTCTTCCTTGAACTTCAACAGGGCATGGTAAATCTCGTCGCTAGGCGTGACGCCGCCACCCGGTGAGTTCACCTCGAGTAGGATCGCGTCCACGTCTTCGTCGATGGTCGCGGCGCGGACCTGGGCCTTCACGCTCGCCACCATATCTACACCGCTGCCGAGTAGCATCGACGAACCACGCATGATCGCTCCGTCGAGTTTGATGCGCACCACCTTCTTGTCGCCGTCTTCGTCACCGTAGGACCAGATTTCGTTGTACTCCGGTTTCTGGTCGACCGGGTAGTCGGGCGGACTAAACATCGACGCGCGCAGCAACAGGAACATGTAGGCGCAGGCCATGAACAAAAACAGGACAAGCATCCAAGGGAGGCGTTTGGCGAAAAAGGATTTGATACTCATGGAGGTAGTTTGGGATTTAGTTCTGTCACGTCAGAGTGTCTTTGTTGGGGATTCGCTCAAGAAAAAGAACCCGCCGGAAGATGAAAGAAGAAGCCCGAGCGTGAAATACTCGAACGCGGGGAGAAGACAGATTGGGGATAACTACACGAAACCCGCCGCTTTCAGGACATGTAGGATAGCGTGATTTGCACGGAATTTGCCCTAATTCGCAGGCTTGTAAGGCCGCTCGACCCTTGCCAAGCATAATGGGGAAAGCTAAAGTTCAGACCCAAATTTTCCAGAGGGATAACTGCATGATAATCAAGTACAAGAAACGCGACGGCTCGGATGCCGAGTACACACTTACTGATCAAAACATCACCTTGGGGCGGAGTCCGGACGCGGACATCATCATCCTCGATGAACGGGCTTCTCGCATGCATGCGAGCATTCGTTTGCACGAGGGCGCCCACTACGTGAAGGATCTCGAATCCCGCAATGGCACCTACGTTAACGGGTCAAAAGTCGACCTCCACGAACTCAAGGCCGGCGACAAACTGCGTCTCGGCAAAAGCGAGTTCGTGGTGGACGGCGCGGATCTCGCCAACCCAGACAAAGTTGCCAAGGTGGCCGTTGCCGCCGCGTCGAACACGCCGGGAACCGAAACCGTGAACCGCGAAATCGTCGGCAAGATGGACGAGGGTAAGGGTCTGAAAACCATCATGCGCGAGATCGTCGAAGAAGTTGAAAAACCCGGCCCGCCGAAACCCAAACTCGGTGGCAAAATTGCTGCTGCGGGCGCCGCCGCCGTTGCTGGTGCCGCAGGGATCGCCGCCGCCAAGTCCTCAGATAAGTCTGAGATTTCAGCCGAGACCGTCGCCGGAGTGGTTGAAGCCGTCGAAGAAAATGTCTTTGAAGATCCGGGCGAGCTCGGGTCGAAGAACACCACAATGGAGATCGGCGATCTCTCGGCACCTGCCGAAGAGGCTGCCGCTGCCGCGCCGCCGCCCACCTTGAAGCCGAAGATGAAACTTGGGGCCAAGAAGCCGACGCTCAAAGCCAAAAAGCCTTCGCTCAAGCCCTCGCTGAAATCCAAAGCATCCAAGGCCGCGGATGACGCCGCTGGCGCTGGTAAAAGCGCGGCCGAGGCGGCGCCAAAAACCTTGAAGCCCAAACTCAAACTCGGCGCGAAGAAACCCAGTGGGGCCGACGGCGCACCGCCACCTTCACCGCTGAAAAAGCGTCCGACCTTGAAGTTGAAAAAGCCCGGCAGCTGAATCCCCGGGTACCATTCACCAACGAAAAACGCGGATCCGAGGATCCGCGTTTTTTGTAGCATTGTCCTGCGGGCGCGTGCAAAGAAGCAGCCCATGAAGAAATCCTCCTACAACAACGAAGAAGTCAAAGGTATCAGCCGCGGCGAAGTGTTTGGTAAAAACGCCCCCAAACTCCCCATGGACAACATGCTCATGGTGAGCCGCATCAAGGAGGTCTCCAGCGACGGCGGCGCCTACGGCAAAGGCGTCGTGGTCGCCGAACTCGATATCGATCCCGAACTCTGGTTCTTCGCCTGCCATTTCATCGGCGACCCGGTGATGCCCGGCTGTCTTGGACTCGACGCGCTCTGGCAACTCACCGGCTTCTTTCTCGCCTGGAGCGGCCACGAAGGCAAAGGCCGCGCCCTCGGCGTCGGCGAACTCAAATTTACCGGACAGGTTCTGCCCGAGAATAAACTCGTCACCTACACCATCGACATCAAACGCGTTATGGCCAGCAAGCTGGTCCTCGCGATCGGTGACGGCCGCGTCTCGGTTGACGGAAAAGATATTTACTTCGCCAAAGGCTTGAAGGTCGGTTTGTTCACCGACGAGACCATGATGTAGGAGGCCTTCGGCGTGGTGGCCTGCGGCCAGAAGCTGGCCCAACCGAGCACCAGGACGGTCGATGTTGTTTTGGTTGTGGCTCCGTGCGCGTCGTCGAACGGGCGGTCGATGCTCGGTATCGCACCGATCACTATTTAAATCCTACTTGGAACCCCGCGCCGGAAGCGAAGAATATGATCGCGATCTACGAACCCCTCAAGGCTGAGTTGGCTGAGGTCCGATGAGACCCCCGGCGCAGCCGACAGCCTAGAAGGCTGTCGTGACGGTACGGCCAAGATGGCCGTACTACGGACGCGACCGTCGCCAAAAGTAGGTAGTACCGGCTTCCGCCGGTATCGTAACGACGCGCTTCTAGTGGGTCGAGGGTTTGTAAAGAGGCTTTAAATTAACCGACCTGCTAAACGGCCTCAAGTCCATCTCTCGACACATCATGGAACGACATGATAGCGTGTGCAGGTGAAATTGCTCCTCCCCCTTTTCATTCTTCTGGGCTGCGCCGCCGCTTTTGCTGCCGAAGCCAAGCCGCTCCATCACTGGGAGCTCGAACCCAAGCAATGGACCGGTCGTATGCTCGCCAGTGGCGGACTGAACGCCGAAGCAAAAGTCGCGCCGACCTTTGACGGCACCGCGCTCAAACTCAACGGCGACAACCGCATCGTCTCGCCGCTGCAAGCCAAGGACCTGCCGACCGAAGCCATCTCGGTGGCGGCGTGGGTGCGGATCGACAAGGGAACGAAGTGGGGCGGGATCCTTTCGTATTCGCAGGACAACGGCAGCTACGAGAAAGGCTGGCTGCTCGGCTACAACGAAGTCGGTTTCGTGTTCTCGCTGGCGACCGGCGAAGGGCTGCGCCATCTCAACTCGAAGACCTCGTTCGAGGCGGGAACTTGGTACCACGTCGCCGCGACCTACGACGGCGCGGTGAGCAAGTTGTACGTCAACGGCGAGAAGGAAGCCGAGTCCGCGGCCAACGCTGGCAAGATCGATTACCCCGAAGCCAAGATCGGCGCGCATTACGTGCTCGGCGCGTACTACGACAAAGACGAATTCTTTCCGATGGTTGGCCAGATCCGTGAGGCGCGGCTGTATGATTCTTCGCTGAAATCCAGCGCGGTCGAAGTGCTCGCGGGGCTGCGCGGCAAGGACACCAAAGGGCCGATCGCGTTCGCGCAACGCCCGTATGTGATGTGGCGTCCGGATCAAAAAGCGGTGGTGCATTGGCAAGCGAGTCCCACCCAGGCCGGCGACTCGTTTTTGCATACCGACATTGGAGGAACGCGCGTGAAGCAACCCGTGACCGAACCCGCGTCCGGCGAAGTTCTGCAACTCGCCCCCGAACAAACAGTCCGCCTTCGACTCGAGTCCGCCCAACGGAGCAGCAGCCCGTTCGAGATCGATACCCGACTGAATTACGCGCCGCGGGCCGGTGGCGTATGTGTGGTGCTCAACCCCGTCGATCTCACCCAGGCCCGCCGTTTGGCTGAGGACCATAAAGTGCTCGTGATTTGTGCGGAAGAGGCGCTTCGCCGCCGCTTCCGCGCCGAGCTTTACCGCGACGGCTTGCTCGGACATCGGATTAGTTTGTTCGAAGCGGACGCACTCGCGACGCTACCGCCCTGTTCGGCGAACCTAGTCACCGGCACCAAGCCCGACGATCTCGCGCCGATCGAACGCATCTTGACGCCGGGCGGTAAAGCCGTGTTCGGGGCCGGTCCGCTTGATGATAAAACGCCCAATCTCGAACGCCCTCCGCTGCCCGGCGCCGGTTCGTGGACCCACCAATACGGCAACGCCGCCAACGCCACCTACACCGGTGAAATGCTCGGCGGCGCCAAGGGCACTGACGATTTTGCTCTGCAATGGATCGGCCGGCCGGGTGGCGATTTTGGCATCGACCGCAACCCGCGCATGCCCGCGCCGCTGGCAATCAACGGCCGCGTGTTTCATCAGGGTTTGAACCGGATGATCGCGCTCGACGCGTTCAACGGCAGCATCCTGTGGCAGATGGAGGTGCCCGATTTGCGCCGGGTGAACATGCCGCGCGACTCCGGCAACTGGTGCGCCGATGCAGAATTTTTGTACGTCGCGGTGAAGGATCAACTCTGGTGGGTGCCGGCGGATCGCGGCGGGGTGGTGCGTTCGATTCAGGTTCCAGGTGGAGCCGAAGCCGCCGCAGATTCCGAAGCCGAGTGGGGCTTTCTCGCCAATGCCGGAAGCCGGGTTTTCGGAACGCGCTCGCGCGCCGAGAGCAGCTTCCGCGGGTTCTGGAGCAAGGCCTCTTGGTACGACAGCAAGAAGCCGGACGCCGGCACCGCCAAGGTCTGCAGCGATACCATTTTTGCGGTCGACAAAGTGGACGGCGCGCTCGTCTGGGAACACCGCGGCGGGGTGATCATCAACTCGGCGATCGCGGTGGCCGACGATAAAGTATTCTTCGTCGAGTGCCGCAATCCGGCCATTGCAAAAACGCCGACGCGCCGGATTGGTTCACCCGATCTGTGGAAAGATCTCTGGCTGATGGCGCTCGACGCGGAGACCGGCAAGCTGGTCTGGGAACACGGCCTCACGGTCGAACCCGGCGGGCTGTGCTTCTATCTGCAATCTGCCGAAGGGACGGTGTTGTTGATGAGTTCGGAGAAGGATTTCCGCTTGTACGGTTTCGACGCCGCCGACGGTTCCGAACGCTGGCGCACCGTGTCCAAATGGCCGGACGACCACCACAGCGGCCACTTGCAGCACCCGGTCATCGTCAACGGCCGCTTTTACATTCAACCGCGCGGCTTCGATTTGCAGACCGGCAAAGTCGTCACTGAAAAAGTCGGCGCGCGCAGCGGCTGCCATACCTACGTCGGCGCGGGCAAGGCGCTGATCTACCGCGGCAGCGGTCGCCGACTCGCCATGTGGGACATCGAAAATGAATCGGTGAGCGTGTGGGACCGGCTGCGTCCGAGTTGCTGGCTGAGCGTGGTGCCGGCCAACGGCATGTTGCAAGTGCCGGAGGGCGGCGCGGGTTGTTCCTGTGGCGGCTGGATGGAAACCTCGATGTCGTTTCTACCGAAGACCTTGCTGCTCGAACCGCGTTTGGGGGAGGGGAAATGAGAACGCTCCTGCTCATCCTTTCCGCCTTCGTGGTTTTCGCCGCCTCCGCAATCCCCACGTGGGCAGGGGAATGGCCGACCTATCGCCATGACAACCAGCGCAGCGGCATCACCGCGGAAACCGTCGCCTTGCCCCTGCAGCCGATCTGGGAACGGCGTTCGCCGCTGCCGCCGCAAACGGCGTGGCCGGGTCCGGCGAAGTGGGACGCCTACGCGGGCAACAAAGGGCTGCAGTCGCTGCGCAATTTCGATCCCTGCTTTTATGTCACGGAGGCGGATGGTCGCGTGTTTTTCGGTTCGTCGGTGGATCACGCGGCGCATTGTTTGGACGCGGCCACGGGCAAAGAGGCCTGGGTCGCGTTCGCGGACGCGCCAGTGCGTTTGCCGCCGACGCTGCACGGCGACCTGGCTTTGTTCGGGTCCGATGACGGTCACGTGCGCGCGGTCCGACAAACCGATGGCGTCGAAGCCTGGTCTGTTCGTTCCGACGCGCCGCGAGTCTGGAACAACGGCCAACTGGTCGCCTTGCGCCCGGTTCGAACCGGCGTGCTGGTCGATGCCGAACGCGGCCGCGCCTATTTCGGCGGTTCGCTGGTGCCGTGGGAAACCTCCACGCTCACCGCCGTCCATCCCGCAACCGGCGCGCCGGTGTTCGCCCGCGAGCACAAACAAATGACCCTGCAAGGTGCGATGCTGCTGTCCGGCGAACGCCTGATCGTGCCGCAGGGCCGCAGCGAACCGCTGATGTTCGACACCAAAGACGGCGCAGCCAAAGGCGCGATCGCCAACAGCGGCGGCGTGTTCTGTCTGGTCACCGACGATGGCGAGGTGGTGACCGGTCCGCGCAACCAAAAGGCGCCCGAAGACCTGCTCCGCCTGGTCGATCCCGCCTCCGGCAAGAAAGCGCTGATGCAAGTGAGCGGAGCCGACCGCTTGCTGGTCAAAGGCAGCACGGTGTTCGCTTATCAAGGTAAGCAACTGGTCGCGCTCGACCGGGAAAAGATGGGCAAAAAAGGCGTCGACCCCAAACACTGGACCCTCGGTTGCGCCGTTCCCCACGACATGATTCTGGCTGGCGACACGCTCTTTGTCGGCTTGCAAAATCAGGTCATCGCGGTGGATGCGAAGACCGGAAAACAAGTCTGGCAGACGGCGGTGGACGGACGCGCGTTCGGGCTGGCGGTGTCCGACGGGCGCTTGTTCGTCAGCACCAGTCTAGGCCACATTTTCGCGTTCGGCCGCGAGTAATCCGCGATCTCATGCCGTGGTTCATTCTGAACTGCATCATCGATGCCAGAGGATCGGTGGAGCGATCAACCAAGTTTGCTCGACCCAGTCGAACTGACTGTCGATGGTCGGTATCGCACCTAAAAATCCTGCTTGGAACCCGGCGTCGGAAGCGAAAAAATATGATCGCAATCTACGAACTCTTCAAGACCGAGTTCGCTGAGATCCGATGAGAAGACTCCCGGCGCGTCGACAGCCTAGAAGGCTGTCGTTACGATACAGCCAAGATGGCTGTACTACTCAACCGCCGCCAAAGTAATACCGGCTTCTAGCCGGTATCGCAACGACGCGCTTCTAGCGGGTCGAGGGTTTGTAAAGAGGCTTTAAATTAATCGACGTGCTATGAAACCAAAACTGGATGCCCGCGAACTGTTCATAATTACAAATAAGATGAGGCAGAATGTTAGGCGATCGTTCACTGGTTTGTGACCGAAGAAGCCAAGCGCCGCTTCGACTCCACCGGCCTCAGTTTCCCGTTCCTGCAGCAAGACGTGAACATGAAGCCAGCCCCAGTTTCGGTCTCTTAACTCGCCCTGGTTCCATCTCAAATCATTTAGAGGGACGCTGGCCGCAACGTTCTCAGGTCTGCCGAGCCAGATAGGCGCGCCATCCACCCAAGTCGGAAATGTCTTCCGCGCCGGCGAGTCCTTCGGATTCGCAGGCGAATCCTTGGACCCAGCTACCGTCTTCAAGTTCCATCGAACCGATGCCGAGTGGGTAGGGGATGCCGGCGACAAAGCTGCCGTAGTGGGCTAGCGGTAGGTCCCACACTTCGACTTCGATCGACGCGCCTGCTGGGTCCCGAACCAACCCAGGCTTGGCCACCGAACCTTCCGGTGCGGCCAAGGCATACAACTTATAACACGCCGCCGATCGGGTGCGGATCTTGAGTCGACCACCGCGATCAGTGAGTTGGTGGTGCAACGGACCACCCTCTAAATGAGCGCCACAAACGGCGACGGAAACCATCTCTTGAACGGGCTCGGACGACCCTTCTTCGCCGTGCCACGCGGCGGCGATGTCGAGCAAATCATAGTCCCGGAAGGCCGGCGCACACAGCGTCACCCCGAACGGCATGCCGGCCGGCGTTTGTCCCGCAGGCACGGCGAGCGCGCACAGGTCGAGTAGGTTCATGAAGTTGGTGTAGGTGCCGAGATTGGTATTGGTCTGCACCGGGTCGGCTTCGACTTCGGCGATGGTGTAGTGAGTGCCGGCGGTGGGCGTGAGCATGGCGTCGATGGAATCCCAAGCGGCGTTGGCGCGTTTGCGGAGCGCTTCGAGTTCGTACATGGCCTTGAAGGTGTCGACCGCTTTGTAGCGGTGTCCGCCGTCGATGATGGCGCGGGTGACCGGGTGTAGGGAGTCGGGCTTGTCGGCGAGGAAGGACTCGATGGCGGCGGTGCGTTCGGCGACCCAGGGACCGCCGTAGAGCAGGTTGGCCGCGTCGAAGAACGGTGCGGCGTTGATCTCTACCAGGTCGGCGTGTTCGGCGAGTGATTCGCGGGCGGCGGCGAAGCAGGCGGCGTAATCCTCGTTGCTGAAGAATTTTAGTTGCGCGGCCATTGGCACGCCGATGCGCGGACGTTTGGGAAAGGGTTTGTCGGGCGCGGTGAAGGGACGGGCGTAGGGATCGTCTGGATCGTAGACGGCGGCTGCATTCAAAGCCTTGCGGGCGGTGGCCGCGTCGCGGGCAAAAATCGACACACAGTCGAGGCTACGGCAGGCCGGAACGACGCCGCTGGTGCTGAGCAATCCACGAGTGGGTTTCACGCCGAACAGGCCATTGAAGGCGGCCGGCACGCGGCCCGAACCAGCGGTGTCGGTTCCGAGTGCAATGTCGGCTTGGCCTCTGGCGACCGCGACCGCCGAGCCCGAACTCGACCCACCCGGAATGTACGCCGAGTCGATCGGATGCTGGGCAATGCCGTAGGGGGAACGAACGCCCACCAAGCCGGTGGCAAATTGGTCCATGTTGGTTTTTCCGGCGGGCAGCACACCGGCTGCGATCAGCGCATCCATCACGAACGCACTCTGCGTCGGCGTGAAGGCATAATCGGGACAGCCGGCGGTGGTTGGCACCCCGGCGAGATCGATGTTGTCCTTGATGGCCACGGTGAGTCCGCTGAGTGGGCCTTCGGTCGCATCGGCTGGCGCGAACGCTTGGGCGGCGGCGGGTTCGAGTTTGTGGATCCAAGTGGATTGGTCGGGAGCTGTCATATTATTGTGGTTGTACGGCGGCTAGAACTTGGCCGGGGGCAACGGCGTCGCCGGCTTTGACGTAGAGGGCGGCGAGGGTGCCGTCGGCGGGCGAGGCGGCGGAGACTTCCATTTTCATGCTTTCGATGACCACGGCGGCGGCGCCGGCGGCGACGGCGGTGCCGGGTTCGAGGTGAGTCCAGACATTGCCGGCGACCGGAGATGAAACGGGCAAGCAGCCGGGCGGGAGGTCGATCGCCTCGGTGCTTGGTGGCTTGGGTTCGGGAGCGGTGTAGGTAGCCTGACCGGTGGCGATCCAGTCTTGGCGTTCCGCTTCGAACGCAGACTGTTGACTCGCCTTGAACGCGTTGATGCCGGTTTCGTTTTCCGCGAGGAATTCGCGGTAGTCGGCGAGCCGGAAGGTGGTCTCCTCGATGCGGATCGGATACCGACCACTGGGAAATTCGGCGCGGGCGGCGGTGAGCTCCTCGTGAGACACTGGAAAGAAACGGACCTGATCGAAGAAGCGCAGCAGCCAGGGCGTGCCGGGTTCGAACTCGGCGGTGCTGCGGTAGCGGTTCCACATTTGCACGGTACGGCCCATCAACTGGTAGCCGCCGGGTCCCTCCATGCCGTAGATGCAAAGGTACGCGCCGCCGATGCCGACCGCGTTCTCAGGGGTCCAGGTGCGCGCCGGATTATACTTGGTGGTCACCAGTCGGTGACGCGGATCGACCGGGGTTGCGACCGGGGCACCGAGGTAGACATCGCCGAGTCCGAGCACGAGGTAATTGGCGTCAAACAAGATCCGTTGGACATCGTCGATCGAGCTTAGACCGTTGATGCGTCGGATGAATTCGAGATTGCTCGGACACCAAGGCGCGCCGGGGCGGACGCTGGTGGTGTATTTTTCAATCGCCTCTTGGATCGACGGATCGTTCCAACTGAGCGGTAGATGAACAATGCGCGAGGGCACTTCCATCGCTTCGACTGGCGGGAGTTCGGACTCAATCTCAGCGATCAACGCTAGAAGCGTTGCGGCGTCGAGCGGCGGGGCAAAATGGATTTGCAGCGAGCGAATACCGGGCGTGAGATCGACCAGCCCGTCGAGCCGTCCTTCGCGTTGGCGTTCGGCCACGGCTTGCATTAGCAGGTGCACGCGCAACCGGACTTCAATATCGAGCTGTTGCGGACCTAGCTCGATCAGCAGGTTGCGGTCGCCAGCTTGGCGGACGACCAGCCGCGGACGTTCGCCGCTGGGGGGATGGTCGACGAGGATTGGGATGCGGGATGCGGGATCCGAAATGCGAGATGCGGGATCCGGAATGCGAGATGCGGGTTGCGCAGTTGGAGCTTCTAAATTTTCCAGCCAAGCGGACTGCTGTTGTTCCAATTGCTTGGCTTGGTCGCGGTCGAGTCGGACGAAGCGAACGGTATCACCGGGACGGAGCTGGCCGATTTTCCAGCGTTCGGCGGCGGCGATGGTGGCGGGGCAAACGAAGCCGCCCAGACTCGGTCCGTCGGGTCCGAGAATGACCGGCATGTCCCCCGTGAAATCGATCGTGCCAAGGGCGTAGGGGTTGTCGTGGATGTTGGACGGATGCAGGCCAGCCTCGCCACCGTCGGGGCGGGCCCATTCGGGTTTGGGGCCGATCAAGCGGACGCCGGTGCGGTCGGAATTGTGATGAATTTCCCAGTCGGCGGCGAAGAAGGCATCGATGTCCTCGTCGGTAAAAAAGTCGGGGGCGCCGTGCGGGCCGTAGAGCACGCCGATGGTCCAGGTTCGAGATAGGGCCGGGCGTTGCGCCTCGGGCAACGTCGAACTTGTCTGTGCGGCACCTCTAATGGAAACGCGCAGGACATCGCCAGCGCGCAACGCGCGTCCGCCGTGACCGCCGAACTTTCCAAGCATAAAGGTGGCGGCACTGCCGAGAGGTGTCGGCACATCTAAGCCACCGCGAACTGCAAGATAGGCGCGCAGACCCGGACCTTCGGCGCGTCCAAGGCGCAGCACCGCTCCAGCAGCAACATCGGTTGGCGTGTATGGCACCACCGGATTGCCGTCGAGTTGTGCGCCCATGTCGGCCCCCGTAAGGCAGATCGTGGTGGCCGTGCGGAACTGTAAGGTTGGACCATTCACGGCGCACTCGAGTCCGGCGGCATCGCCCGCGTTGCCGAGCAGGCGGTTGGCAAAGCGGAACGCCAGATCGTCCATCGGCCCGGACGGAGGCACGCCCACATGCCAGAAACCGAGTCGACCCGGCCACGCCTGCACGCTGGTCTGAGTTCCGCCGTCAAGTACGTCGACCAGCGGGGCCTCGTAGGGAATCTCATCGAGCATCCGCGTGTGCAGTTGCCCGGCGCGGAAGTCCGGGTTGGCGATGATTTGGCGGAGGTAGGCGAGATTGGTTTCGATGCCGTCGAAGCGCGCTTCGTCCAGCGCGGTCGCGAGTTTTGTCATCGCGGCTTCGCGGTCCTCGGCATGGACGATGATCTTCGCGATCATCGCGTCGTAGTGCGGCGACACGACGCTGCCGGACTCGACCCAGGCGTCCACGCGCGCGTTCGCTGGATACCGAACGCGTGTCAGTTGGCCGGCGCAGGGTCGGAAATCTTTGCCCGGATCTTCGGCGTAGACCCGCACTTCGAAGGCGTGGCCGGTCGAGGGCGGGTCGGCGAGTTCGAGCGTTTCACCCGCCGCCAAGCGGATCATCCAGTCGACCAAGTCGATCCCGGTTCGGGCTTCGGTGACCGGGTGTTCGACTTGCAAACGGGTGTTCACCTCGAGGAAATACCAAGCGCCGTTGCGGGTGTCGTAGACATATTCGACGGTGCCAGCCGAGGCGTAGCTGACGCCAGCCATCAGCGCGCGTGCCGCTTCGAACATCGCTTGGCGCGTCTCTGGATCGAGGTTCGGCGCGGGCGATTCCTCGACGACTTTCTGGTTGCGCCGTTGCGGCGAACAATCGCGTTCGCCGAGAATGGAAACGGTGCCGTTCCCATCTCCGAAGAACTGCACTTCGATGTGTCGGGCTGGGGTGATGAAGGCTTCGAGAAACACTGCGGCGCTGGCAAAATTACGTTCGGCCAACCGTGCGATCTGGTCGAAGCGCTCGCGCAGTTCGGCCGCGTTGTCGCACCGCGCCATGCCGATGCCGCCGCCTCCACCGGAACTTTTTAGGATGATTGGGTAGCCGATGCGTTCGGCCTCGCCTACGGCTTCCTCGACGTCGGTGAGCACACCGCTGCCCGGAACCAACGGTACGCCGTGCTCCTCCGCGAGGACCCGCGCGCGGTGTTTCAAACCAAAGGCGCGCAAGTGTTCGGGCGAGGGTCCGATAAAGGTGATGCCGGCTTTGGCGCAGGCTTCGGCGAAAGCCGCGTTCTCGCTCAGAAAGCCATAGCCGGGATGGATCGCCTCTGCGCCGGTGGCCTTCGCTCCGGCGATGATCTTGCTGATGTTGAGATAGCTTTCCTGCGCCGGGGCGGGACCGAGGCAGACCGCTTCGTCGGCTTCGAGCACGTGGCGGGCATCCGCGTCGGCCTCCGAATACACGGCGACGCTGCGGACGCCCAACGCACGGAGCGTGGCTTGAATTCGGCAGGCAATTTCCCCGCGGTTGGCAATGAGGACGGTGTTAAACATTTTTATAGTAGCCAGTAGCCGGTAGTGAGTAGCTAGGGTTGGATTTCAAATTTGAGATTTCAAATTTCAAACTGTGTATTCAGGCTGGGATTTCGAATTTGAGATTTCAGATTTCAGATTTCAACCTGTGTGTTCAGGTTGGGATTTCGAATTTGAGATGTGAGATTTCAAGCTGTGTGTTCAGGTTGGGGTTTCGAATTTGAGATTTCAGATTTCAAACTGTGTCTTCAGGTTGGGATTTCGAATTTGAGATGTGAGATTTTAAATTTGAGATTTAAACGGTGATTTCAGACGGGGTCCCAAAGCATCACTTCAACCGGGGTCGGGTTGTACGCGTTGCATGGGTTGTTGAGTTGCGGACAATTGGACACGAGTACGATGACATCGGTTTCGGCGGTGAGTTCGACATAGCGTCCGGGGGCGGAAATGCCGTCGTCGAACTGCAAATGGCCTTCGGGGGTTACCGGCACGTTCATGAAAAAATTGATGTTGTGGCTGATGTCGCGCTTGTCCCAGATCCGGCCGCTGGCGTCTTGCCATTCGGCCATCGCGAGCAGCCAGCTTTCGCGGCAGGCGTGCATGTAGCGTTTTTCGAGCGGATACCGAACGCTGTTCGATTCGCAGGCGCAGGCACCGCCGAGCGTGTCGTGACGGCCACAGGTGTCGGCGCTGACCGTCATCAAATGGGTTTGGTCGACGGACAGAATTTTCGTGCCGGCGGTGATGTAGAGCTTCGCTTGGGCGCGGATCGTGTCGACAGCGCTGTAGCGATCCGATGGATCATTGGCATTGAAGAACAGCGTGTCCGCCGCCTGGTTGCCTTCGCTGTCAATGATGCGCAGGCTTTGCCCGCGTGGAACGCGTTGCATCCAATATTGTCCGGGTTGGACCGTCTGGCGAAAATACGCGTCGGTCTCCTCAAGGCTGCTGTTGATAATCTTCATGGGGTTCGGGATGCGGGATGCAGGGTGCGGGATGCGGGTTTTTGGATGACGGAGCGGGAATCGTGAAAAGGTGGCGCGCAGCTTAGAGAAAGTAGCGTTCGGTGTTGATGAAGGCGCGCATGTTTTGCTCGCACGAGGTGCGGCAGAGGTCGTCGGGGCCGGGCGGCTTGACGTCGAGAATGTCGATTTGTACCGGACCGGGTTGGTAGTCGGTAGCGGGGTCGAGCGGGTGTGGGCAGGTGTTGAGTACCACTAAGGTGTTCATCTCCGAACGCAGCGTAACGCTCGCGCCGGCCCTCGAATGCAGCGGTACATATTGCAGATGGCCCTCGTCGTCGGGCACGACTTTACTGAACAAGTTGAGCGGCGCGATCAGATCGCGTTTGCCGAGCCCCCACTTGCCGAGTTCGACCAGGAGGCTGTCGAGGCCGTTGCGAACGAAGTCGTTGCGCACCGCGTGATACGGTTTGTCGCCGTACTTTTCGGCTGCCAGTTCGCGGGTGCTGACGCCGCAGAAGCAGTCATGCCAGCCGACTTCGTCCTCGGTCATGGAGACTAGTACTCGACCGCAGTCGGACTGGCAGGTGACGCCGGCGGTGAAGAAAGCGGTGTGCTGTGACTTCAAACTGTCGGGCATGTTGAAGCGTTCGCCGGGGTGTTCGACATTGTAGAACAGGCACGAAGCATTGGCACGGCCTTCGAGGTCGGTGATGCGCATCGCGGTGTGGCGTTTGAGCACATGCGAAAAGTTCCAGCCACCGGGCACGGTCTCGGAAAAGCGAAGAGAGGCTTGTCGGGGTTCGGTCATTTGGAGGTGTCGGGGGTGTCAGGGGTGTCGGGGGTGTCTTTGTTGATTCCAAGATGGAGCGGCGGCAGGAGCATCGGGGTGAGGGTGAGGCTACCGGTTTTGACGCCGCGCAAAGAGAGGAGGCCGTTCACCAGTTTGCGCAGGGTTTTCACCGGACCTTGAACGACGAGGATTTCCATCCGGTGGTTCTTCTCCAGCATCACATGTTGCGAACTCACCACCTCGGCGAGATGCTTGCGTTGCAAGGTAGCGATGTCCTGTTGAATGTTTCGCTTCGACTCGTCGTAAAACATGGTGAGCGTCCCGGCCATCACCGCTTCGCCGTCTTCGCTGCGATGTTCGGCGATCTCGGCGGTGATCAGTTCGGCCACGGCTTGGCTGCGGTTCTCGAAGCCGCGTTCTTTGAGCATGCGGTCGAAATCGCGTTGCAGGCTGGCGGGCAGCGAAACACTCACGCGGCGGGTGTCGGGCGGAGAGGGTGTGGTCGTTGACGGGGCAGATTTCATGGTATTACATTTTTGTTCAATCGTAATACTGGGCGGTAAAATGTCTAGAGAACAGAGTCTTCGACCGGGGTGATTTTCTTGATCGGCAGCAGCTTGTCGTCGCTGGATCCGGGCGGGTGGATGAGGTGTTCGATGTGTTGTTTTGTGGAGAGGAAGGTGGGGCTGATAAATTGTTCGGGGCCACGCGGACGTGGCACGGGGTTTTCGATCAATTCTTGGATTTGTCCGGGATGGGCCGAGAGCACGAGGATGCGGTCGGACAGGTAGACCGCCTCGTCGAGGTCGTGGGTGATGAACAGAATGGTGATGTCGATGTTGCGCCAGAGTTGGAGGAGGTAGGATTGCATCTGCGCGCGGGTTTGCGAATCGAGCGCGCCGAAGGGTTCGTCCATCAGGAGAACTTGCGGTTGGTTGGCGATCGCGCGGGCGATCGCCACGCGTTGTTTCATGCCGCCGGAAAGCTGGTGCGGATAATGATCTTCGAACCCGGCAAGGCCGACGATCTCGATCCACTGGAGCGCCTCGCGTTCGGCGGTGAGCTCCTCTTTGCCCGCGTTTTTCAGGCCAAACATGACGTTCTTTTTGACCGTCAGCCAGGGAAACAAGGTGTAGCCTTGGAACACCATGCCGCGGTCGCGTCCGGGTTTGTCGACCCGCTGGCCGGCCACTTCGACATAGCCCGAACTCGCGGTTTCGAGTCCGGCGATGATCCGGATGAGGGTCGATTTGCCGCAGCCAGAAGGACCGACGATCGATAGAAATTCGCGTCGGTGCAGATCGAAATCGATGCCCTTAAGCGCGACAATTTCGCCGTTTTTGGACGGGAAAATTTTACCGATTTGCTCGATGCGCAACAGGGTTTCGCGTTGCTTGATGCGTTCGAATCGGTCGCGCACCGCAACGCTTTGTTCGCGGTAGGAAGGGAGGGGCGTCGTGCTAAGATCGCTCATGCGCCGAGCTCCTCGCGCCAGGGGAACAGGCGTTTTTCGAACGTGGCCAGAATGAAGTCGCTGCCGGCGCCGATGATGCCGATCAGGATGATGACGGCGTAGACATTTTCGAAATTCCGGTAGCGTGCTTGTTGGTGGATGGTCCAGGTGAGTCCGGTGATGTTCCCGACGACTTCGGCAATCACCAGCCACGTCCAAGCCCAGCCGAGAAGGATGCGCATGTCGCGGTACAGGTAGGGCAGCGCGGCCGGAATGACCACCCGGAACAGCAGGCGGGGTCCGCGGGTGCCGAGCGTTTGCGCGGCTTCAAGTAGCGACATTTCCACCCGGCTGACCGTCTTGCTGACGATCAGGATGAGTTGGAAGAAGGTGCCGAGAAACACGATGAATACCTTGGGCGCACTGTAGAGTCCGAGGACCGCCACCGCGAGCACGCTGAACGCGGGTGGCGGCAGATAGCGGGCGAACTCGACGAAGGGTTCGACCAGCCAGCGCAGCCCGCTGTAGGTGCCGCACAGCACCCCGATCGGCAGACCGATCAACAGCGCCGAGAAGTACCCGAGCGCGATGATTTTGATACTGCTCCACATCGATTGGTAGAACCACGGTTCGCCTTTGCGGTCCGGCGGCGTGGTGAACAATTTATAGAAGGCCGAGAGAACTTCGTGTGGCGCCGGTACATATTCCGGGTTGCTGGCAATGCCGACGGGCAGGGCTTTGCCCGCGGTTTTGAGCTTCTCGGTTTGTTCGGCGAATAGTCGCTTTTTTACGTATTGGCCTTCCTTGAAATAGGACGCACCCGGGTCCGACACTTTCATCTGCGAGTGCCAGATGAAAGGGACGTAGCTGACCGCTGACCAGAGGATCAGCGGCAGCAGAAACGACAGCAACATCAACACCCTGCGGCGGCCAGAGGAGGGTTCTTTGCGGATGGCGAAAAAATTCGACATATTCGTTCTGAGGTCCAGATCGGAAAGGGAGGCGGAGATCGCTCTGGCTTACTTTCCTTCAAGCAGGCTCATATCGATGTAGCTGTCGATGTCCTGTGCTGTTTCGTAGGCCTCGTACTTCACGTTGAATTGGTCCGAGATCACGCTCGAGCCGTGTAGCGAACCCAGTCCTTCGGCTTGCTTGGCGCGTTTCAGGGCTTCCTCTTTGCTGAGGATGTAGGTGCCATCGACAAATTTGGCGTACTCGTCCGCTGGCAGGTCCACGCGCGAGGCCATGATCTTGATGGCGTCGTCGCGGGTCGCCGGATCTTTGATGTAGTCGACCGCCATGTACCATGCGTCGATGACTTTTTTCCAGTCGTCGCGGCGTTCGTCGAGTGACTGCGGGGTAACGGCGAGCACGTCGTAGATCAGGCCTTTGACATCACTGCTGGTGTAGACCGCAGTCGATCCCGGAACCGCTTTCAGGGCTTGGCCGGAATTTGGTTGCCAGGCGACGATCGCGTCGACGTCACCGGACGCGAGCGTCTCCGGCGTTTTGTCGGTGGCGACATTCACGAGTTCGACATCGTCCTCGGTCAGGCCGTTCGCCTCCAAGGCTTTGAGCAAGAGCAGGTGGCCAACAAATCCGACTTCGACGCCGACCTTTTTGCCTTTTAGATCTTTCACCGACTTGATGCCAGGCTTGGCGACCACGATGTCGTTGCCGTCCGAGTAGTCGTTGATCAGAATCATCACACCTTTGGCGCCGCTGGCTCCGGTCACCAGCGTGTCGCCGTTGGTCATCGCGCAGGCGTCTACTTTGCCGGCAGCGAACGCGTCCATCGACGGCACGTACTCGAGCCATTCGAATTTCACATCGACCCCAACTTTTTCGAAGAAGCCTTTTTGAATGGCGACTTCCCAGGCGACCCAGCCGGGCCAATCGGAGAAGGCGATTTTCAGCGGCGCTTTCTCTCCCGCGTCTGTCGTTGCGCTGCCTCCGCCACAGCCGACGAAGCTGAGGCTGAAGGTGAGAAGAAGGAAGGAGAGGAATTTTTTGCTGAACGTGTTCATTGGCATGGCCCTTGGCTGAGTAATACGAAAGTTTACAATCGTAATAAGCATGTCCCGTGCCAAAGCCCTTCCTATTTCATCTTACATGCTTTAAGTTGTTGTATTGTAACGTTTTATGAAATTTTATCGAGATGCATTATTAGCCAAAAAATAACAATTACGTAGATCTCAATCCTTTTTGTCGACAAAAATGTATTTGTTGGTCTGCCGTTCCGGCGGCTTTAGTTCCTCTTGAAACTCTATGCCTCCATTGTTAACACTGGGTGTCGGCATCCTTCCGTTTATGAATTTCGAGCAGTTTGACCAAATGATCGCCGCCTTTATGCGGCGCTGGGGTGTTATCGCGCTGCGCATTTCCATGGGCATCATCTTCATCTGGTTCGGCATCCTCAAGCCGCTGGGGATTTCGCCGGCTGAGCCGCTGGTGTTGGCCACCGTTGATTGGATGCCCTTGCTTGAGGCCAAGACATGGCTGGTGGTGATCGGTTGGTGGGAGGTTGTGATCGGGATCTGCTTTCTGTTTCCGCAAACCCTGCGCATCGCCATTCTCCTGTTGGCCTTGCAGATGGGTGGAACATTTTTGCCTCTCGCGATCCTGCCAGAAGTGACCTTTCAGGCTGGTCGCATTCCCTACGGACCGACGATGGAAGGCCAGTACATCATCAAGAACCTGCTGATCATCTCCGCCGCCCTGGTGATTGGTGGCACGGTGGGTTCGTTTCGCGGTGTCCGCACAACAGAAATTTGATAGTGTTGAAGCTGTTTTCCTTTGTTGGGCGAATCAATTCTTCCGGAGCAAGCCTTCGGCCAACGAGCGAAAACTCGGACACATCTGATTCACTGCTCTCTTTCGCGCGTTTCGTAGGTGGTTAAGTAGTTGCGGTAGAGCGGCGGCAGCGGTCCGGGGAGTTGCGCCTCAAACTCGAGCAGCATCTCCTCTGTCACCTTGGAGGGTTTGGCCCTTCAGGGAGAGAGGGCGATTATGAATTCGTCATCAGTCATATGGACGCGGATTTCTAACCGAGTTATTTCGAGCGCTTCGCTTCGTAACGCCCTTCAATATGAAGGGTGTCGCCTTTGAGCGTGTGCGAAAGGCCGCCTTCGAACACCAGTCGGTCTGCGGCCTTTTCGGTGCAGCGGCGTTTCCAGAGGAGTTCGTCGCCGTTGCGCAGCGTGCAGAATCCGTCGGCGGTGATCTCGCGGGTGTAGGTGTCGAAGTAGTGCCAGGTGCCGAGGATTGGGTGGTCTTTCAGGGTGACCGGTTTGGGCGGAACGAAGACGGGGATGTCGGCCGACACCGGGTCTTTCTCGGACGCGATCGGGCGCAGGCGCAGATTGCGGAACTCGATCGGAGCGCCTTCGGACTCGAGGCAGAGGAAGCCGCTGGCGGGCGAGATTTGGTCGCCGCCGGAGACCTCTTCGCCGTTCACCCAGAGGCGGACTTCGCCGTCGATGGCGCGGACAAAATAATGGTTCCATTCATTGATGCCCTTGGTGGTTTCCTTGGTCGGGAAACTGCGGCGGCCGTTCGGCGCGACTGGCGGGAAGGGCTTCATTTTCACCGGACCAACCGGGAACACGTCGCCGTGCGAGGTGAACCAGTCGGCGGGTTTCTTGTGGCGCTTCTTGTACACTTCGGCGTAGCCAAGATCGAGCACTTGCACTTCGATGCCGTGCGGCAGACGGCCTTGGCCGCCGGCGAGTTTTGCGATCGAGGCTGGGGTGGCCCAGACGAACACGCCGGAGTTGCCGCCGTATTGTTTGTGCATCCATTCGCAGGTGAACTCGAAGTCGCGCAGCGGTTCGCGGTAGCGGATCACGCCGACCGGTTTGCCGGTGCAGTAGGCGCGTCCGCCGACCCATTTCCAGGTGTCGGCGTGGCAGTTGACGTTGACGAAATCTTCGCCATCGAGCGTCTGCCAACCCGGCCCTTTGGTGTCGCCCGGACTCGCGTCAGCGGGCGCGACCGGTTGTTTGATATCGATGCCGGACTTCAAATATTCGGCGACGTCGCGCACCTGTTGATCGGTCATGCCCATCTCCGAGGCGGAGGGCATCCACGAGGTTTCGAGGTGCTCGATTTTGGTGCCGGTGCGGCGGAACGGAACTTTGAGCGTGGTGCCGCCCATGATCTTGATCTTCAACGAACCGGCGTGCCAGCTATAGTTGGACATCAGGCCTTCGGCGACGTTGCCCTTGCCGTTATTGCCGCGCAAGCGCACTGGTTTTTCGTAGCCGTGGGCGAACTTGGCGTCGGGCTTGGTGATGTCGGTGATGATTTCCTCGATGGTGCGTTGCTTGCCCCAGTGGGTGAGTTCGGGGCCGAACTGCACGCCCGCGCCGGCGACTTTGTGGCAGATCAGGCAGCGGCCGGTTTCGGTCTTTCCTTGCACCGCGTCGCCGGCGAGCGCGGCGATCACGTTGGGTTCGGAGACCTCGGTTTTCTCGCCGAATGTTTCGGGAATTTTGTAGTCGGCCTTGAGCGCTTCGGCTTTGAGGCCGTTCAAGTCTTTGGCGAGAATTTCGTTTACGGTCACTTGGTAGTGTTCGCCGGCGAAGGCGGGGAGTAGCGCGAGTTCGGACAGGCGAGCGCTGCGGTCGAGTCGTTCGGCGTCGTCGCGGAACGACGCAAAGGCCATGGCCAGCAAACGAAACTCGTCCACCGGCGGTTGTTGCGCGCGGATCAGCGTGTCGAGATCGGCGATGGCGTCGGGCGGGTTCAAGCGCCAGGCGAGGTTTTTTGCGGTGCGTGACCAGGTGGCGGGTTCGTCGAAGCGCGGCCGAACGAGTTCGGCGTAGACCTCGGACTCCTTGCCGGTTGAGGCGGTGCCGAGCGCTTCGAGGTAGTAGCGGTTGCGGCCGTCGTAGCCGGTGATGAGATCGTCGAGAATGTCTTTGCAATCGGAGTAGGTGACATCGCGCAGCGACAGGGCGACTTCGCGGCGAACCGCCATCGAGGGCGAGGTGGCGAGCGCGGCGGCGCGTTCGAGCAAGCCGTTGGGATGGGCGAGTCGGAGGGCGCGATAGGCGGTGATTTGTAAGGACTCGGCGGTTGTTTCCTCCGCGTCTTCGGCGTCGTTCTCCGAGCTGAGCAGTGGTTCGACCACGGCCCGACCGGGTTCTCCGAGTTGCGCTAGCACCCACACGAGTCGCGCTTTTTGTTCAGCGGACGCGGCAGCCTCGTAGGCCTGTTTCACCTTGCCGAAGGTCTCGTTCGAGTCGGCCTTGGAGACGAGCAATGCCGCCGCGTGCGAACGCACGTTCACCGCCGGGTTCGACAAGGCGGAGATGCAGCCGGCGTCGGACTCAAAATCAACCGTTGGCTTGGTGAGAGGCTTGGCGCCTTTGCGCGTGATACGATAAATCGAACCGCTCACCTGCATCGTGCGCCGACTGGTGTTGTTATAGAAGTCGCTCATGAACAGGGAGCCGTCGGTGCCGAGCGCGAGATCGGTCGGCAGAAAGAACTGCCCTTCCTGGTCGGGCTTGAGGCGGATGAAGGGCTCGTTCGGACCGAGTTCGATCTGGGCGTCGACCAGGTTCGGGGTGAAGCCCATGATTTCTTTGCGCACTATGCAGGCGACGAAGTAGCGCCCGGAGAGTCCGAGCGTGTCGTCTTCGATCAGCAGGTTGCCGGTCGGCGAACCGGCGCCGTAGATCGAACCGGGCGGGCAGGATCCGGGGTAGTTCTCGCGCCAGTGCGAACGCGAAAAGCGCATGCTCTTGTTCCAGCCAGCTGGTTCTTCCCAGGTCTTGGCGACCTCTTCCCAGGAACGGCTGCCGTCGCGCAAATCGGCGTAGCCCATGTTGCCAAACTCCATTACCCAGGACGCGCGCGAGTGCGCCGGGTCGTCGTTGTCGCTTTGAAACATATCGCCGAACGAGCTGACGAACATGTCGTGCGGGTTGCGCATGTTCTCGCCGGTCGCTTCGAGTCCGGTGCCGTCCGGATTGATGCGCAGGGTCATGCCGCCCTTATAGAGGTGCCCGTCCGAACTCGGCTGGTTCATGCCTTCCGGAAAGCCGTAGTAGCTTCCCGAGATGATGTGGCGTTCGTCTTTGGTCTTCACGTCCGCGCCGCAGTTGCCGAACGAAAAGTGCCACTGGCCACTGGGCGCGCCGACCACGGCGTGGACCGAGTGGTCGTGTCCGCCGCCTTTGAACCCGGTCAGAAACACTTCGCGTTTGTCGATCGCCGGATCGAACACCGCGTTGCGGTCGACGTCAGTGTAGATGATGATGTCGGGCGTGGCCGAGACGACGATGCGGTTGTCGAACACCGCGATGCCGAGCGGCGCGTGGCGCATTTTTGGTTCGGTGACAAACACGTGTGAACTGTCCGCCTCGCCGTTGCCATCTTTGTCTTCCAGCACGATGATCGAACCGCCGGCCGTGGTTCGGCGGTTATAGTTAATCCCCTCGGTGCACCAGAGTCGGCCCTGCGCGTCGCAGTCCATTGCCACCGGCGAGTAGATCAGTGGCGAACGCGCCCAGACGCGCATCTCCAGATTGGTGTCGGTCAGTTCGAAGGCCTCGACCGGCACCCCTTCAATCGGCCGGTCCTCTTTGGCGAACGCTTCGCGGGCCGAGGGTTCGGCGAAGCACAAACTCGCGGTGATCAGGCTGGCAAGGGAGAGGACAAGAGTAAGGAGTCGGACAGGGTGGTTCATACGCAGAAAAAACCAAGTTCGGCTCAGGCTGTAAACGACGAATAGCAGGATTGGTCGTGATGATCTTGCAGCTTTGTGTCGCCATTTCCCTTTTATAAATCACCGAAGTAAACAAGGATCTCATCATGACAAATCGCGTTCTCACCCTCTGGCTATTTCTTGTTATTTCATCGAGCATACTGTCCGCGTTCGCAGCGGGCACGAACGAAGTGGATGCTGCAAGTGCCGCCCTCAAGCAGATGTGTAAAGTGGCCAAAGACTCACCGGCGGATATTGGGCAGCATATCATCGCGTTCAAAATGCCTGAGGGAGTTTCCGCTGCCGAATGGAAAGATTATGTGACGGCGAGACATGAACGTCTGGGCAAAATCTTAAGTGAGGTGATCGCCGCGGCCCCAGTGCAGGCCGTGAAGGTCCAGGACAACGTCGCTTGTCTCGCCTGTATCGAGTCCCCTGGAGATTTAGATCCGATTCTTCTCGTTCGGCGAGACGGGAAGTGGCTCCTCAGCCCGCGGATTACGAAACTGAAGCCAGAACAGATGGAGGTCACCGAAAAGGAGGTAAAGGCGGCCGGGACATTGTTGGAATGGTTCGATACCTACAGCGATGCTTATCAGTGGCCTGATGATGAATGACGGCAAGCGCTGGTATCATGCCGCCGAAAAGTAGGAGGGTTTCCCGCTTTTCTCCCCTCGCACTTTTGCCGTAGGATTCAGCATGCGTCCGTACAAACCACCCCAGGCCCGCTTCCGCATTCGCGACACCGATGCGCCCATTCCCGAACGCGTCGTGACCGGCTGGATGCGCTACGTCGATTTCGAACCGCTGGCCAAGGGCGGCACCTGTGAATTGCGCACCGCCCTCGACCGTAATCTCGGCCGGCGGGTGGTGATCAAGACACTCTTGCAGGAGATTGAGAACGACACGGTATTGCAGAAGCGCTTCCTGCGCGAAGCGCGCATCACCGCCCAGATTCAGCACCCTAATACGCCGCCGGTTTACGAGGTGGGCCGCGACCAGCGGCAGAAATTGTATTTTTCGATGAAGCAGGTGGCGGGGCGTTCGTTCCGTGAGATTCTCGACGGGATTCGCGACGGCGACGCGTCGTTGCGCCTGGCCTTTCCTTTGTTCCGCCAACTCGAGGTATTCACCCAGGTGGCGATGGCGGCCGGTTACGCGCACGCCTGCGGGGTGGTGCATCGCGATCTCAAGCCGGCCAATATTCAAGTCGGCCATTTCGGCGAAGTCATCTTGCTCGACTGGGGTTTGGCCAAAGTGCTGGCGGATCCGGAGGAGTTGTTTCACGAAACCGACCACGGACGACATGGCTTCGGGCCGGAGTCGATGGCGCTCACCAAGCAGGGTTCCAAGTTGGGCACGCCGCTATATATGTCACCCGAACAAGTGCGTAGCGAAGAGGTGAAAGAGGCCAGCGATATTTTCAGCATGGGCGTGGTCCTTCATGAAATTCTCACCCTCGAACATTTGTTTCACGGCACCGATGTCCACGAGTTGCGCGAGGAGATTTTAAATAAACAAATTGTGCCGCCGAGCCAGTGCAACAGCATCTACCGAATTCCGCCGGAGCTCGACGCGATTTGTTTGAAGGCGCTCAACCGCGATCCCGCCGAACGCTACGAAACCTTGATCGAACTGGTTAATGACCTCGACCGGTTCCGCGCCGGCGGCAGCATCTCCTTGCCGGTGCACAGCGTCGGCGTTCGTTCGAGGATCAACCGTTTGCTCCGCATGCTGCGCCGTTCGAATGCGCCGCCCGACCGCGATGGTCCGGATTACCCGGCGCGCAAGAAAGGCTAGCAATTGACGACGAATCGGAAGGAGGGTGGCCGACCTCGGAATGCGCTTATTCGACAATTGTATTTCGATCCACTCTTCCTTTTTATGAACGAATGGAAGCCGAACCACACCTTGCACTCCTTTCCTCAGCGGACGTCACTCAGGCGGTCGAGGCCGCTTACGATCTCGAAGAGTTCGTCACCGAAAGAACGGTTCTAAACGCCTTTGCAGACGTGTTGCGAAATTATCCAGTCAACGGCATCGACGAGGACGTGGTGCTACAAATCTTGGAGGTTTTGAAAGGCGCGTTTGATCTGGTTATCCCCAAGCAAAAATTGGTTGCTCCGGCTGTTTGCCATCTTTTTACCCTTTCGGATGAAGAACTGGTTCAGCAGCACGCCGCCATCGCGCTGGGGAATTTCTGCCGAGCCTCTGGTGTTCCGAAAGCTCTAGAGACGCTGGTCTTGGACGATGATGCAGACATCGATCTGCGGCATTGTGCCTTGGCGAGCCTGGGCGAAAATCTCGACATGATGTCCTGCCTCGATCCATTGAAAAGGATTGCTGCGGCAGGCTGTGAGGCGGGAATTACCTCTTCTTGCGAGCGGTATCTGGAACGCCTCTAATCTGGACCGCTCCTTCTGCGGCATGTCCGGCTAGGAAGGGTTCAGAAGGAGGCTGGATCTCGGTCAAAAGGATGTCTTCGTTGTGGCATTCCATTGACTTTTCATTGAGTTCTTGGGCTAGAACTTGATAGCCATTAGAATCAATTCGATAATAAAAATTGGTCTGGGGATCAACCTGCCAACACCACCTAGTGCTCTGATTTTTTATTTATGAACCCTCTTGATCCCAAGAGAATTTGATGACCCGAACTAACGTCTGCTGCCAGCTCGGTCGTACTCAACCGTACCGGCTCGGGAGGCCCCTCCCCCTCCAGTTTTTTGATCTTGAACGATCCAGAATTATAAAATTAACGCTGCACTAGTGTTTGCCGTTCGATCAGGGTTGACCAAAATCTCCAGGTCGGAAACAACCAAGCATGAGACTGTTCCTCCTCTTTTCCGTCCTGCTTCTTTCCCTGCCCGGTTTCGCCGGCGAACCAGGCTCTTGGCCGATCGACCGACTGAAGACGGACGTGCCGACGTTTCGGATCGAGGACCGAGGCGCGAAAATCCAGTCGATTCTCTACGAGGGAGAAGCGATCAAGGGGCAGCCAACGGAGGTGTTCGCGTTCTACGCCTCGCCGGCGACTTTGGGCGCGCCGCGTGAAGAGGACCAGAAGTACCCTGGCATCGTGCTCATCCACGGTGGCGGCGGGACGGCTTTTGCCGAGTGGGTTCACCTCTGGGCCAAGCGCGGCTACGCGGCCATCGCCATGGACCTCTCGGGGTCACGTCCCCCGGCGGCAGTGGTCGACGCCAAGGGGCAGTTGAAGGCCCCGATCAAGCCGCGGCAGCGTCTCGAACGGGGCGGGGTGAATCACGGACGCGCTGAAAAGTTCGGGTCGATCGGCGGCACCATCGAGGACGACTGGCCTTACCACGCGGTCGCCAGCGTCATGCGGGCGCATACTCTTTTGCGGAGCTTTGCTGAAGTCGATGCGGACAAGACGGCGGTCACCGGGATCAGTTGGGGCGGCTACACTACCTGTCTCGTGGCGTCTCTCGACGACCGCTTCCGCTGCGCGGTGCCGGTGTACGGCTGCGGATTTCTCCATGAAGGCGAGTCGGTACAGAAACCGGCGATCGACGCTCTCGGGGATCGTCGGATGGCATGGGTGACGGCCTACGATCCGGGCAGTCATCTCGGCAAATGTACGATCCCGACCTTCTGGGTGAACGGCACCCACGACAAGCACTACGTGCTCGACAGCTACGCGAAATCCTATCGGCAGGTGCGCGGACCAACGACTTTCCGCATCGGGTTGAAGATGCCCCATGGCCACGCGGCCGGATGGCGTCCGGCGGAGATTGGGATTTACGTCGACTCGATTTTGGGTCGCGGCGAACCGCTTCCCGTGCTCGGCCCGTTGGTGACCCAGGAGGGCACGGTTTCCGCCATCGTTACATCGAAGATTCCGATCACCAAAGCCGAACTACAGTTCACCCGCGACGAAGGTGTCCGCTCTGAGCGGAAGTGGCAAACGATTCCCGCCCGGTTTGAAGATGGCATGGTCATCGCAAAGAACCTGCCCAAGGAAGCCAACACTTGGCTCCTCGCGATCACCGACGAACGTGGCGCGCTGGTGACGACCGAAGTCGGCTTTCGTTAGGCTCGAGTGTTCTGTAACGTTTAATTTTTAAATGCCGGGACCGAACACGACCGCCACCACCTGGGCTTGTCTCGGTGGAGCGATGATCCCTTGCAGGCCGGGGATGGCTAGGGCGACCACGACCGGACCTGCTGGTTTGCGCGATGGCCTGCGGCTGTTGGTTCGAGTGACGAGTGACGAGTGTTGAACGTTGAGTTTTGAGTGTCCTTCGAGCTTCGCCCCTCAAAACTTATCAGTCATAAATCGCCCCTCAAACCAGTCATCGCATCACGGGACCCTGATGGAAACCAGATTGCCCAGCCCCACGAAGATCGTAAGTTCGTGTCATTCGGGGCAAGCCCCGTGGTGGCCGGTTCTCGGTGGCCGTCCCATCCTCGCCTGTTCAAAAGTTGGGAAGTTCGGGAAAGTCCTCTGCGTCCGGTGGGTTCTCTAGGGCATGTGCCAGGCCGTGGTCGTCGATGTAATGGTAGGCGAACGCGGCCGCTTTTTGTTCGGCCACTTGTTTGCGGCTACCGAAGCCAACGCCGAACCTCGTTTCGCCAAGGTAGACCGAGACTTTGAACACCCGCGAATGGTCGGGACCCATCGGTTTATGGGTCACGTAGTTTGGCGGCGGCAGGCCGGTCTTTTGTAGAAGCTCTTGCAGGCTGCCTTTTAAATTTCCCTGAACCGGCGAGAAGCTGCCCTCGGCGAGGTCTTGGAGTTCGGGTGCGAAGATCCGTTGAAAGACGATTCGCACCGCCTCGAATCCGCCGTCCAAATGCACCGCGCCGAGCAAGGCCTCGACCGCGTCGGCGAGGTTTTTTTCTTTGTGTTGGCCGCCGGATCTCGCCTCGCCAGCGCCCAGTCGGAGGAACGCGCCGAGCTTGAGCCGTTTGCCGATCACCGCGAGCATGTTGTTGCCGGTGAGATGGCTACGGATCGGGGTGCAAATACCTTCGGGGGTGCGCAGCGTATCGGTAATCTGCGAACTCGCGACCGCGAAGTTGAGCGCGGAGTCGCCTAAATATTCGAGCGCCTGATTGTCGAAGTCCTCGTCGGACTCATGGCGATGCGAGGGATGGGTGACCGCTTCAATTAGCAAGGCGCGGTTGGTAAAGGCGTAGCCGATCGCCTCTTCGAGTTGGGCATAGACGTCGACGGCGTCGTCTTGGTCGGGTTGTTCCTCCGGTCCACTCATGTTGCGCGGGGATGGTAGCTGGCGTGGATCGACTTCAGGCGTTTTGCATCCACATGGGTGTAAATTTGAGTGGTCGCGATGTCGGCGTGTCCGAGCATTTCTTGAATGAGGCGGAGTGGGGCACCGTTCGATAGCAGGTGGGTCGCGAACGAATGACGCAGCGTGTGCGGCGACAGTTTTTTTGTGATGCCGGCGGTCTTGGCGTGTTTCCGAACCAGCGCGTATAAGGTGCGCCGGTTGAGCGGGCCGCGGCGGCGGGTGAGAAAGATGTGCCGTTCGTTGGGCGCGGGATTGAACGTGGGTCGGGTGTCGCGAAGGTAGGCGACCACCTCTTCCTGCGCGCGGCTGCCGATCGGGATCAGGCGTTGCTTGCGACCTTTGCCGCGTCCGCGAACCACCCGCGATTCGAGATCGAGGTCGTCGAGACGCAGACCGCAAAGTTCGGAGGCGCGCAAACCGCAGCCGTACAAGAACTCGAGAATAGTCAGGTCGCGGTGGCCGAGTTCGGTTTCGCGGCGCGGCGCGGCGAGCAGGCGCGCGATCTCCGCTTCGGTGAGCAGTTCCGGAAGAAGTCGGCTGAGTCGCGGCGACTCGATCGCGGCGGCTGGGTCGATGTCGAGCAGGCGTTCTTGGCGGAGGTGGCGGAAGAACACGCGCAGCACGACCAGCCGGTGGGAGAGGGTGGTGGCGGCGAGTCCGGCCTTGCGACCGGCGGCAAGAAAGTCGAGCAGCAGCTCGCGGTCGACAGCCTCAAGCTTGTCGATACGATGGTCGCTGAGAAAGGCCGCGAAGGCGCCGAGGTCGTTGCGGTACGCGCTGATGGTGTGGTCGCTGTAGCCGCACTCCAGCGCGAGAAAATCGAGAAACACATCGGCCGCTCCGCTGAGTGCCGGGTGCGCCTCGAGAGCGAGGGCAGCTGATGGCGGGTCCGTGTCCGGTGACTGGGACATCAACGTTCTTGGGTTACGGTTTCTCGCAACCAGGTGGGGGGCTGCCGACGGCGGGGATCGAGACCGAACCGTCGGCATTGTAGGTGGTGAAACCCGCCTTGGCGATGGCGCGTTCGATGTTCTTCGTCGCCATATCCCGCGCGTTGAATTGAACGATGATTTTATGGGCATCGTAGTCCGCGGTGACACTCCTGAGCCGAGGGTCGTTGGGGTTGTTGCGAGGGATCAGTTCTTTAGTGATCGATTTGTTGATCGCTTGGAAGCAGGTTTCCCCGCCAAGATGCCCAACCGGGATCTCAATTGTGCGGATTTCATTGCGGTAGCAGGCACCCGCGAACAGCATCAAAACGAGAAGAAACAGCAGGGTTTGGAGGAAATCGAGGGGCGCCGAGTGGTTTTTATGGGAAGAAGTCATGTAAAATCAGTGGTTTGTGGTGTTTCACAAGCCTGTGTTGAATCAAACGCTTTTTGTTGAAAAAAACGCTTGCCTCTTTTGCCAAAGTTTGGCTAAGATGTTTCCGAGTGGAGATTGAGGAATATGTTTTCCTCGGGGTTCCTCACCCCAAACCTCCTTGGCATATTTCTCTCTCCACTCACCTTTTTCTTTTTTCCCTCTCAATCTTTCACCTCCTTCGGCATTGGTCTGTCTCCGTATCCGGAATCCGGAACCGCCTTTTTGCTTTTATCAGTACGTTCCAAGGTTACTATAGAGACATGAAGCATTTATCCTATACCACGTTGGTTTTGACGGTTTTGTGCGTGTCCACATGTGGGTTCGGCGCGTCTTTCGCGCAGGATGAGCCGGTGCGTTTACAGGTGCAGGGCGACAATGTGAATCTCCGTTCCATCCCGGACGTGGAGAAAGGCAAGGTCGTCGGCCAGGCCGATTTCCATGAAATTTTGCAATTGGTTTCCTATCGTGGCGATTGGGCGCAGGTCCGCTTGCCGGGTGAAGTTAAAGCTTGGGTGCACAGTGATTTTTTGCACAACGGCAATATTGTGAAGCCGCGTTCGCTTCGGGTTCGCGGAGGTCCGGGGACGGATCACCCGATCCTGTCTGAACTGGCCCGCGGCGATAAAGTCGAAGTCCTCTCCGACGATTCCGCTAACAAGCCTTGGGTGCAAATTCGCAGTGGCCAACAAATGACCGGATGGATTTTCAAAGAGTATGTTGAAGAACTGCCGCCCGAACCGAAGCCCGAACCCGAACCAACGGCCGCCGAGATCGCGGCGGCCGAGGCGGCGAAACAACCCAAACGCCCGCCGGTTATTCCGCCGCCCGGCGTAAAAATCGATCCGGACAAGCCGCAGGGCATCCGGATGAAAAGCGAAGGTATTGTGAAATTCCATCCGCAGATCGGCTATTACCTCAGCAATGCCCGAGGCGGCGTTTTGTGTACGCTGCGCGTTCCCGAACCGGAGATTCGTCGCTACAACGGCAAGCAAGTTTACTTGGAAGGGCAATCGTTCTGGATGCCGGGGGTCAGTGCGCCCTTGATTGTTCCCAGCCGCATCTCTGAGGTTGTGGTGTTTCGCCGCTAGCACGCGCTGGCTTTGATTGCCTTGGTTGTTGTTCCCCTGATGTCGCTATCCGGTCGCTCCCTCCTCTACGTACTCCAACGCGTGGTCCCCTTTGTCGTTTTCGGCATTGTCGGCTTTGTGTGTCTCGGCATGCAGTTCGGCAACCAACCGGGCGTGTTGTCCGACCGGGTCCTGTTCGATCTCGCGGTCGCCGGCGAGATCCGTTCGCATTTCACTTTGGGTCCGGACATCGATATCCCGCTGGCGCCGACGAGTCATGTGCTCTGGCAATTACTGGTTGGCCTGGTCGGGATCATCGTCCCGAACCTCGTCGCCGCCGGCATGGTACTCAACGCCGCCACCGCCCTCGTCGTTCTCTGGCAATCCATCCGCCTCGCTGAAAAACTGCTCAACCATCCCGCCTTAGTAATGTGCGCGGGCGTAGTGGTTGCGGTCTCGATCCCGGTTCTCGGCAACTTGCTCAATCACGGTCCGGCCCTGCTCGGAATCGCCTTGGCGCTCACGTCGGTGCGCATGCACATGAGTGGGGTGTCCGGCGACCGTGCCGTGCTGTCGTTCGGCGCGGCGGTCTGGCTCGGACTGGCGATGTTGGTGCATGTGGAGTTCGTGGTCTTCTGGTTTGCCATGGTGGCGCATGCTGTCTTTCTTTCGACCTGCAACAATCCGCGTTTCACCACGCGCCAGGCAGTGATGCAGGGCTTGGTCGGGTTGACGCTATTCGCTTTGATTTTGTGGCCGGTGGTACATCGCAACGTCACCACCTCCGGCATGGCTTGGCCCTTCGACAATCACGCTCCGCAGTTGATCACCGCCTCGAACGGTGTGGTCGATCTCGATGGTTCGGCCGCGACCGTCAACGATGGCGGGGTAGTTCAGGCGGTTCTGAGTACTCTGTTTGGGGCCGGTAAGCCGACCGCCGTCTTTCTGTTATTTTCGTTGTTGGGCATTGTCGTGCTCGCGGTGCAGTACGGCGTCCGCGAACGAAGCCGCGCCTTCCTGCTGGTTGGGTTTCTACTTGCTGGGGTGCCCTTATTATATGGCTTGTTCAGCATGCGTTCGGGCTGGCTTGGCGCCCCGGCGGTACTGGGTACGCTGTATCCGCTCTTGGTTATCGTCGGTTTGTACGCGGCGTTCCAAGTGGGGCTGTCGATCAAGCCGAGTGCGGGCAAGATCGTGGTGATATTGGTGGCGGTGCTCTGGACCATTACCTCGCTCTTTGCGACGACCAAACACGCCACGCTTAACCGGGACGCGCTCACCGCCTCCAACCAAAGCCGGGCTGCCTGGGAGGACTGGCACAGTCGTCACGTGCGCGGCGAAGGTCGCCTGCGCGTCGCCACCGACCGTCCCGGATGGATGTGTTACCGCGACGCCGGCAAAGTAAACATCGATCTCACCGGTTGGTCCGGACCCGAACGGATCTCGCGTTGCCGTGAAGTGGATGGCACGATCAACACGCGCAAGTTTTCCAAACTGCTCGACGGACTGGACCCTTCCGAACGTCCCCAAGCCATGGTTCTCTGGGATGAGAACGCCGACATCTTCGCCCGTCGCCTGATCAACGAACGCGAGGGCAAAGTCACCAGCGCGTCCGAGCAAGGCGCTGTTCCGGCGATTCTCATTCTCGATTGGTAGCACGCAACGCGCCGGCAATGCTTTCGCAGGCGGTTGGTCTAGTTGCGTTCGGGTTTGGGCGAACCGCCACCGTCGCGTCGCGCGCGGAAAAACGAGACAAGCAAGTCCCGACATTCTTCCAGCATCACGCCGGATTCGATCTCAGCCCGATGGTTGAGTTCGGGATCGGTCAAAATTTGAAACCGTGATTTCGCGCCGCCGCGTCTTGGGTCGTCAACGCCCCACACCACCTTGTCGATCCGTGACAGCACCAACGCACCGGCGCACATCGGGCAGGGCTCTTTGGTCACGTACAAGGTGCAGCCTTCGAGCCGCCAGTTTTCCAAGGCTTGCGTGGCCTGAGTGATGGCGAGAATTTCCGCATGGGCGGTTGGGTCTTGAAGGGCTTCTACTTGATTATGTGCTTTGGCGATTAGTTCGGTGCCTTTGAAAATGACGGCGCCAACCGGCACTTCACCAGCTTCGCCGGCTTTGATGGCTTGTTGGAACGCGTAGCGCATACAGAGGGTGTCTGGGTCGATGGCCATGCCTGTCTCTCGTTCGCTTCGACTGAAAGTTCAACTGGAAAAACAGATCCCAAAAGCGACCAAGCATCTGCTTCGTGCATGCTTTTGCCGGTTGATCTATCAACGACGGATGCCGTCCTGTTTTACTGGGACAATAGTGAGCTGACCCACTTGAGGGACCTCCGATTCGGTTTAGCGTTCCCTTCATACTCTCTAAGACTATCATGAATTGGCCCTTCCGATTTTTCCTCCTATTGTTTCTCCACTTGGTTCTGATTTTTCCCGCGCAGGCACAGACCGAACGAAGTCTCGACGATCTTTTGGACATGTCGTTGTCCGAATTGGCGGAGATTGAAGTCACCGCCGGCTCGCATTTCTCTGAACCCCTGTTCGGGGTTGCCGGGCAAGTGTCCGTTTTGAAATCTGCGGTCGTTACGGTCATCGGCGAAGATGAAATCGTCCGTACCGGGGAGTGGCACTTGCCGGAACTTCTGCGTGGTGCCGGCGGCCTGCAATCCGCACGTCTAAATGCCAACCGTTGGTCGGCCACCTCGCGCATTTTTATGGAGGGCTTACCCAAAACGATGATGCTTAATATCGACGGTCGGAACACGGTTTCACCCCTGACCTCGATGATCAACTGGGACGAGATGCCGGTGTTTCTGGACGATGTCGAGTCGGTCGAAGTGCTCCACGGCAGCGGCGCCTACGCCTGGGGGGCGTTCGCCGCGAACGGCTTGCTTCACGTGCAGAGCAAGGATCCGGATGACACGTTGGGGACCTCCATTTTTGCTGGCTACGACACCTCCGATGGTTGGCTCGGCAGCATCCGCTACGGACACCTCCTTGGTGAAGGCATCAGTCATCGCATGCGCTTGACCTATCACGACCAAGGCTCGTTCGATTCCAGTTCGGCGGAGGTTCTGGACTATTCGGATGCTTGGACCTTGTTCCGGCTGGATGGCCGACTCGACTATGTTGCGCCGTCGGGGCTTGAGATCGACACCTTCTACGGTCTGTTTGACGGGGAGGTCGACGAAACCATCAGCTATCCGGTGCTGCGCCCGCCGTTCGAGTTGTTCGCGACCCAGGCCGCCGAGTTGTCCGGCGGGCATTTGAGTTCGCGTGCGGTCTATTCCCTCGACGGCGGCCAGTCCTTCGGTGGACAGGCCACCTACACACGAACCGAACGGGACAGCATCCAATACGGGACCGAACGTGACATCCTCTCCGGAAACGCTTGGTACAAACTGGAGTCCGACGCCAATCCGCATAAACTACGGCTGGGCTTGAGTTTTCAGGACGTTGACGAATCGCTCCAACCGGGGATTGCGGTCGACTTCAACCCGCGCGAGCGCAGCTACGGGTCCCTTGGTGCCAATGCGGTCTACCGTTGGGAGTTGATGGAAGGGCTTACTGGCACCTTGGGCAGCGCCTTCGTGGATCACGACCTCAGCGGCGCGGAATGGCTGCCAAGTGCCCGCCTCTCTTACACCGCCACGGACCAGTTAAATATGTGGGGCGCGGTCTCCCGGACCGTGCGTTCGATTTCGCGGGCCGAGGCGGACGTCAGCAATCTGGTCGCCGCATTCCCGGGAGAGTCCGGTCTGACGGGCATTTATATTGAAGGGGACTCGTCGTTCGAGCCGGAGGAGACCATCTCTTACGAGGCGGGCCTTCGGTTGAGAAACGACGAGCAGAAGTGGCGTCTAGATAATGTGTTTTATTACGAGTCATTCGACGAGTTCCAAGATTTTGGTGCCGGGCAACCCCGTCCTGAAAGCGATCCCGTCGCACACCTCCGCATTCCGGTTGTGGTACAAAACAATGTCGACGGTGAGGTCATGGGCTTCGACACCAAACTCGACTGGGAGCAGAATGATCTAATCACTTGGCGAGCCCACTACAGCGCGCGGGAATATGCGCTGCGAAATACCAATGGCAGCGGCCGCCAACTCGAGGACAGCGGGGAGTCCCCGCGGCGTCAATTCATGTTGCGTGGCGATCTCAACTTGAGCCCGACGCTCTCGTTCGGCGCGCAGTACAATTACGTCCACGAACTCGTCGCAACCGAAATTGATGCCTACGACCAGATTGACGCGGTACTTTCCTGGCGGGCCACCGAACGGGTATTCCTACAATGCGGCGGCCGCAACTTGCTGGAAGATGATGTCGCGGAGTTCGGCACCAAGTCGACGGGTGGCATTCAGATCGGCGATCATCCGCGTTCTTGGTTCTTCAACACCCGCATCAATTTTTAAGCGGCATGACCCGACGCCCCCTGATTCTAATCTTGCTGTGCGCCATCCTTCTTGGATGGGGGGCGTCCGTGTTTGGACAAACCGGGGAGATCCCAAAAAAATACCAACAGCAGATCGCGTATATCTACAACATCGTGCAACACACCACCTTGCCTAGGGCGAAGCAGCCGGACCCGTTCGTGATTGGCACGTACGGCAAGCATCCCTTTCAGAACGGCCTTGAAACCTTGGAGGGCCGCGGTCTCCGTGACAAACGCGGGATTCAGGTTCTCCACTGCGCCAAGCCGGCAGACCTGAACCGATGCCACCTCGTTTATATTGGGCCCGGTGCCGCTGGCGTGAACTGGGAACTCCTGCATCAAAACGGGATTGTGACGATCGTGGACAATGAACTCCTACCGAAGAATGAAGGCATCCTCGAGTTCTACGTGTTCCGCAATAAGGGACGATTCCGCCTCGACCCGAAGCAAATGAACACCTGTAAAATTAAATTCGGCGCGCCCTTGATGCAGGTTCTTCGCGCTTGGTAAAGGGTTGCGGTGCGTAGCGTTGCACCGCTTTCTGCACGGAGGTCTGGGCCAGCTAGTGATCTGTGATGTTTATCTTGTGGATACACTGGATGCCAATCGAAGGAGATGAGCCCCGAACCAACGTTCGCCACCATCTCGGTCGTCCTCAATCGCACCGGCTCGGGAGGCCCCTCGCCCTCCAGTTTTTAAAGTTTGAATCACTGCGATCCCACTCGCGCTTACGACGCGAGCCCGCCCCCACCGGGGGGCTTTCATGCTAGCCTACGGGTGGAGGAGGCACGACTGTACCCTAGGTCCTTCTTTTCAAACTTCTGTGCTTCTCGCTTTTTGGACAGGGGAATGGGGACAAGGGAATGGTCGAATCTTCGATTCATCCGTTCGAGATGTATTCCTTTGCCTTGTGCTTCCAACCGGCGTCAGCACTTACGTGCCCCGGTACTTAGGTGCCCCGGTACTTAGGTGCCCTTGAACTCATCTTTGCGATACCCACGTGCTCTAAATTTGGTGGATGAAGCCATTACATATTCTACCATTCTTGGCCGCAGGCCGGAACAGCCAGTCCTTTCTTTCGCTCCATTCTCTTTCAGCCCGAAATGCAATCTATGGCCATTCCCCTGTCCCTATTCCCTTGTCCAAGAACAAGTACGCCGGGGTACGTGAGGTGCGGCGCCCATTCAGGGCGGATTCACTTGGTGTGGGCCGTTTACAAAACCGGTCGCATCCATTCAGGTCGCGCTTCACTTGAATGAGCCCAATTGAGCGGGGAGATCGGCGACGCGTTAGCAACGGATTTCAACCATGCTATTGAGGCCATCGGAAAATGGGATTGGAAGAAGGGCATGCTATTTGCCCGTGGGACACGACCATTATGCGGGTAAATCCCTGCGCTATGGGATCACTGTGAGTTTAAATGATCCAGAATAATACATGGATGGTGCACTAGCACTGCCTAGCTCGCCTAGCTCTCAGTCCTCGGACGGAGGATTCGAGAGCAGTTGGAGCGTGATGGCCGGTGACTCTTTTGAGGCTTGGATGGTCCACTGGTCCCAGATGCTGTCGTCGGCGGCTTTTTGTTGGTGGTATTTCAGCGAGGCCTCCGGGTGCGCCTCTTCGAACGCGACCTCCAAATCCTCTGGTGTCAGTCCGCTGGCATGGCGGGCGCTCAGCCATTCGGCGAGCGGTTCGGCGGCACGACGTTCGCGGGTCTGCTGTTCCATGTTCAACGCGCCAACCAAGCCCGAACCCACAATGGTGACGGTGAGCAGCAAGAGCAGAAGGGCGACAAGAATCTCGATCAGAGAAAAGCCCTGAACCGACCGATCGTCACCAACGCCGGCCTGCATCGCTCAAAAATCCGAACTTGAAATATCGGTCGCCGCTTCTTCCCCGCCAGGTTCTCCGTCGGAGCCATAGCTGATAATTTCGTAGGGCTGGCCGTCTTTGCCGGGGGAGATGTAGATGAACTCGCGCTTCCATCCGTCCATCGGTAATTTGGTGCTGTCGAGAAATCCGCCGGCGGGATAACGGCCGGTCACGCCAACTGGCTTGTTGATCAGCGCGTCAAGGCCCTGGGCGGTGCTCGGGTAGGCGCTGAATTTGCTGCGGTACATTTTCAGGCCGGTGTCGAAATTTTTGATTTGGGCTTTGGTGGCGGTGATGGCCGCTTCGTCGGGCGCCCCCATGATGTTTACGGCGACGACCGCGACCAAGATCGAGATGATCACCACGACCACCATGAACTCGATCAGCGAGAAACCTGCCGAAGCCTGTCGACGCAGGCGATCGGTGAAGCGTGATGAATGGGAACTATTTTTCATGCCGGGAAATGTGGATTCGGTTCAGGGGTCAGACGGGGTAGGGCCCGACCGTGTTCATTCTGATTCCGTAATAAATCCGATCTAAAATCCGAGGGCGACTTCGGAATTTGGGAAGGCCAGTAGCCAGATTTGGGCGTAGATTTTCCAGTCGTCTTCGTCGTTGTCGTCGATGGCGGAGATGAAATCGCCGGACCGGTAACTGCCACCGATTCCGTAGCCGATGCAATCTGTCTTGTAGGTGGCGAGAATGCCTTGTTCCTCGAGCAGCGACTCCTCGAACGAATAACGAGTGAACCCGTACAGCGAGTAGCGGCGTTGCGGCGCATAACCGTAGGATGCCTGCATGGTGTTGTAGACGTCGGGGCGGTAGACGTGGCTGACGCTGAAGAAATCCTGTTCTTGCGAGTTGAACATCACGGTATTTTCCGCTCGTTCGATCTCGCCTTCCTGATGGTCGTAGCCGATGCGCGAGTCGATTCGCATCCAGTCGCGGGCGCGGTATTCGGTGTCGAGAAAGATGTTGCTGAGGTTCTCGGGGTTGGGGTCGGCATCGGTGGATTCGGGGTCGATCTCGTACGCCGCAGAGAGGTTCACATCGAGAATGTCCTGCACGAACGAGGCCGGGCTGCCGTCGGGGTTGGTGGTGCCGGGGCGGACGCGTTTGGTCTGTAGTTTGTTGCGCAGGCCAAAGACGATATCGTGGCGTTCGTCGAGCCGGTCGATCAGGTCAAACTGGAAGATGTTACTTGGCCGCAGGTCCGGCTCGCTGGCGAAGGTGTAGGTGGCATAGGGTTCGAAGACATGACGCAAGCCCTTGCTGTCGATGTTGATGTAATCGTCGGAGAGGATTTTAAAGGCTTTGAACGAGGTCTCGAGGTCGAACTGCAGGATGCTGCGAATGTCGGAGTCGCCGCCGACGAGGTTCTCGGTGAAGTTGGTGGTCACGCCGGTGACGAGGCCGTCGTCGTCGGTGGTGGTGACGATGTCGGTGCTGGTCTGGGTCGCGCCGAGGGTTTCGCCGTAGTAGGTGCCGAAGTAGGACGCGCGCGGGATCAGGTTGAGCCAACTGTTGTACTTCATCGGGTAACTGAGGGTGTGCGCGGTGTGGGCGCGTTCCGTTTTGAACTCCTGGAAGCCGGCGGCGGTCAGGCGGTCGTCGAACACGGCTTCGTAGATGCCGGCGGAATTGAAGGTATCATAGTAGACGCCGGACTCGCCGAGCGGCAGTTGAAAGGAGGAGAAGGTGACTTCGGGAAGGCGGTTGATATTGCTGAAGTCTTCGGTGTTAAACTGGTTGTTGAGTTCGAGGCCAAGGCTGTAGTTGCGTTCGTTGTGCACCAGCGAGACGCGGTTTTCTGGTACCGGCATCACCCGGTATTCACGGCTGAAGAAGTCACGGGTGATTTCCTCGTCGGACCAGTAGTTGCCTTCGACGAACAGCGAGTCCTTGTCGGTCAAGGTGTGGTAGTGCGACAAGCGGAGGCGGTAGCGTTCCTCGTCGATGTCGAGCCCGTCGGCGCGTTCGCGGGTCTCTTGGCTGCTGCTGCGATAGGGCTTGTCGTCGAGTGCGAAGTAGCCGCTGAGGCGGCCACGCCATTCGGGGCGGGGTTCGAGGTAGTTGGGGTCGTAGCGGCCGCCGGGTGCGGCGGCGAGGGCGGCGTCTTGTTCGGCTTTGCCGATGCGGTCGGCCCACTCGAGGTCTTGGCCGACGCCGAAGCCGCGTTCGGAACGGAAGTCAACGTGGGTGGTGGTACTGAAGGCCTCGGCCGGGAACCAGGTGTAGGCCATCTTTAGGGTGGCGCCATCGCGGCTGCTGTAGCCGGGCAGCAGGTCGAAGTTGGTGGCCTCGCGTTTGAGGTCGAGGGTGTATTTGGGGCGGCCCAGTACCTTCAAGTCGTTCACATAGAAGCGCGCTTTGGTGGCGACGACAATCTCGCCATCATAGACGTCCAGTTCTTCGGCGCTCATGTAAAACTCCGGCATTTTTCCGGAGAAGCGGTCGTAGGGGCAGGTGGTGACGATGGCGTTTTTCAGCACCACATGGCCACGGTCGATGGCGCGTCCTTCGGTGGCGGTAATATAGAACGGCGGGTAGAACAATTCGGGGTTCGGCGTGGCGCCGATACCGGCTCCGCGCCAGTCGGGATTGGTGGGGTTGCCGCGTTCGGGTTGCCGGGCTTGCGTGGGTTGGCCGATGGGTTGGGTGTCCGGAACCGGCGTGGGCGTATAGCCGGGGGGCAATTGGCTGTTGTCGGGGGTGACCTGAGAGTTGGGTACATTGGGGACGGCCTGCGGGACGGGCGCTTGCGCGCCGCGTTCGAGGTTCCACGTGAGTTCGTCGAAGGTCCACGAACGCCCGTCGGGCTGGGTGACTTTGACATTGCCGGTGGCGAAGGCGTCCTTGGTGGTCCGGTCGTACGCCACCTGGTCGGCGGTGATGACCGAACCGTTGTGTTCGATCCGCACACTGTCGCTGAAGATGACGACATTCCGGGCGGATTGAATTTCTTGCTGCTCGGCGCGGATCATCAAGTCGCCCTCGCCCTGCTCAATGCCCTCGAAGGAAGGGAGGCCAACGTTCTGCGCGCGAACAAGCGGTGGGAACAGCATCGTGCCGGCTAAGAGCAGGACGATGGAAAACAGGAGCGTGCGTGGAGGGCACGACATGCTGATTAGCGTGCTGCTGGTCGTGCTGCTAGTTGTGCTGCTGGTTGTGCTGCTGGTTGTGCTGATGGTCGTACTAGTGGAAGATTTCATTCGCGGTGGCCGGTGCTTCTGGTGAGGGGCTGAGATTGTCCCGAGGCCCAATTGAATGCAACCGCGAACTGCCTTTTTCCAATGTCATTCCTTGCCGATCATTCCGCTTGCACAAAATCCCGTGGGTCCACCGCAACTCTCGTTCTGCTTCCGATCCGGCCGGTTCAGAACCGACATTCGAGTGTTCAATCTCAAGGGTTTACTACGTATTTTGATACCTTTTCACGATTCCGACACCTTGAGATATAAGCCCTCGCACAAATCAAACCACCCGAATCCCCGCAAACCTCACGGCCATCATTCCCGTCGATCAAGATGCCTGACACGCTTTCGTCTTCCACCGGGTCGGTAAAGCAGTAAAACGCGTTCCGGCCTTTGGCACGCCCTTGCGAAATTGCAAAAACACGAGTAGTGGAGCCCGTGCCAAATCAACCGACAACGCCCGTGAATGTCCCTTTCACAAGGTCCATTCGGTGGAAGCTTCTGCGCACATTGATTCTGTCGATGTTGCTGGTCGCCGTGCTAGCGATGGTGCTTCTGGTGATCGTCAGCGGACGCCAACAGCGGGACGCGTACGAGACCGACTTTCGGATCATGGGCGAGATGTTGGACAGCTACCTTACCCCGGCGTTGGAGTTCGACGACCCGGCGACCGCAGGCAATGTGCTACGCGGCCTCAACGGGAACCCGAAAGTGCTCGGGGCCAGCGTCCATGTGCAGGACGAAGTGTTTGCCCAGTACAGTCACAGATCGTTCAATCCGCCAATCGACATCGTGCCGAACACCTTCACTCGGCAGGGCAATCACCTGTTCTACGCCAAGCATTTGTCCTTTTTTCGTGGTCTCGACGAGAACCCCTCGCCCGCCACCCTGTGTCTGGTTGGGGACATGAGCGAAATCAATGCCTTGTACCACCGACAGCTCCTCTCCGTTCTTGCTGCCCTTTTGCTTTCTGGCTTCCTCGGCCTCGCCTTTGCATGGCGGGGGATGAACGGTATCATGTTGCCGATCCGGCGCCTGAGCAACCTGGTTGGTCGGGTGATTCGCTCCAAGGACTATCAAACCCGCCTGCCTTCGGAGACGGATGATGAAGTGGGTTTGCTGGTGCGCCGCTTCAATTCCATGCTCGATACCATTCAGGGGCGCGACGCCGAACTCCATCAGATCAACAACGCCCTCGAAGGACGCGTGGCCGAACGAACCGCCTCGCTAACCAGCGAAATTGAGAGCCGGCGCCAGACCGAGAAGCAACTGGAGCAGAGCGAGCAACAATACCGAACCTTGGTGGAAAGTTCGCCCAACCTGATCTGGAATGTTGATCCCTCCGGACGCTGGTCGTTCGTCAACCAGCTCGGTGCCAAGGCCGTCTATGGCCGGGTCGCAAATGAGATGCTCGGCGAGGCCTTTGTCTCGTTCTCCGACCCAAGCTGTCGCGAACAGGATGCCGGCATGTTGGCCCAGGTGATGCAGGGACAAGCCTTCTACAACTACGAGACCCGCCACCTCGACGCCACCGGGCAAAAACACATTCTCATTCTCAATGCCCTGCCCATTCACAACGAGGAGGGCGAGATTATGGGGGTTTCCGGTCTTGCCGTCGATGTGACTGAAATCCGCGAGTCGGACCGGCAGTCGGCGCTGCTCCAACAAAAACTCGCCCAGTCCGAACGCATGGAATCCCTCGGCCTCCTCGCCGGCGGCGTGGCCCACGATCTCAACAATTTGCTCGGCCCCATGGTCGGCTATCCGGATATCCTGATCGAAGATTTGGCGGAGGAGGACCCGATGCGCCAAGACTTGCTCGAGATCAAACAGTCGGCGACCCTCGCCGCTAGTGTCGTGCAGGATTTGCTCACCCTGTCGCGCCGCGGCAACTACCGGCTGGAGGTCTTGGACTTGGCCGAAGTCGTACGCGGGTTTCTCAGTGGTCCCGTGTTCACCGCCAAGCTGGAGAATTCCGAGATCGACATCGAGTTGCCCGCATCGAAGGTCCCGTGTCCGATCATGGGCTCGGAGTCCCATCTCAACCAAGTCGTCATGAACATCTGCTTCAATGCCGTCGAAGCCATGCACGGCAAGGGCACCTTGCAGATCGACGTCGCGCGCGAACGCACCACCGATCACATGACCGAACTCGGTATCATTCCCGGCGACGACTACGTCGTGCTGCGGATCCGCGACACCGGCGAGGGGATTTCGAAGGAGAACCTGAAAAAGATCTTCGAACCATTCTTCAGCACCAAGAAGGCCGACAAAAGCGGTACCGGCCTCGGTCTCGCCGTGGTGTTCGGCGTCATCCACGACCTGCACGGCTACCTCAATGTCGTCTCCGAACTTGGGGTTGGTTCGGAATTCATCCTCTACTTTCCTCACAGCGACCGGCCGATCGCGGGCGAGGATACGGACGCACCCCTGCGCGGGGCAGGGCGGATCCTGTTGGTCGACGATGTTGAGCAGCAACGCCAGCTCGGACAACGCATCCTCACCCACCTCGGGTATGAGGTCGATCCGGCCTCGAACGGACGAGAGGCCTTGCACATCCTCGCCGCCAAGACGGTTCAATACGACGTGGTCCTGCTCGACATGATCATGGAGGAAAACTTCGACGGCTGCCATACCTTCTTGGAAATCCAAAAGAGTCTGCCCGGGCAGCGCTGCCTGATCGTCAGTGGCTATGCCGAGTCCGAACGAGTCGCCCTTGCCCTCGAACATGGCGCGACTGGATTTCTACAAAAACCCTACAGTGTCCTTTCGCTCAGCCGCGCGGTGCACCGCGCGCTGAACACGCCGGAATCCGAGATCAGTCATCCGTAATCAGTGGCTGCTAGGGGGGCGCGGATTCTTTGCTGACTTTTTAATGAACCGCAGAAAAGCGCGGAGCACGCGGAATCTCTCATCCGAAATCCACCGGCCAAGCCGTACGCCGCCATTCCTTTGCCCCACATTCTGTTGCCTCCGCGGAGCGGTCTTAGGCGCAGCAGTCCGACAAACTCCTAGCCAAAAATCTTTGAAATTTCGAATGTCATCAAACCGCCGCCGAACTCTCTACGACGAACCACGGAGTGGTGGCAAGAAAGTAGCCGCGGGTGGAGCGAGGTACGAGCGGAACCCGGGGGTAGCTGGTCCGCTGTGAGCCGACCGGTCTGCCCTCTGGATGAATTCTTCGCTTCATGTCCGGTCGGAACGGCTTCATGGCTCCGAGTGCACCTCGTGCCTGTATTCTTTGGCCGGACGCACCATTAGCTGCCTGTGTCATCCCGCCTTGCGGAACTACTCATTTCTCTCATGCCACCCCGGCCTTGGCCTGCGGCCTACAGCCGGGGTCCTGATCGTGTGTCGACCAAGGGAATTTGAAAAGTTTGACTCATTTAGTCACGAATCGACAGAGCAAGGATCTTGCATCCTTAAATTGCAGTGTGACCTGGAACAATCCACACGGATTCGCTGCGCTTCGCCTTCCTCTCGTGGCCGGTTTTAATACTGGGGAATGAGGACACAGGAATGGCCATCGATGGGTTCGAGGGAATCCGACCAAACAGGAAAGGTGTCAGTGGGTGCCGCTGCGCGCCTTGCGGAGGATAGCTGCCCGGCAAGTTCATCATGATACAAAGACGACGCGATTCCCCTATCCTCCTTCCCTTGAATAAAATGAAGGCTTACCGAGTCGAGCACAGCAGGACTGCGTAAAACACTGAGCATTCGCCTGTTGGATACCGTTCAGTTTAAACCGATCTAGCCGGCCGACCTACGCTCACTGCAACCCGCAAACGCGGACCCGACCGGCCTCGGGCGCGACGCCACCGCTATTCTGAATTCCGCCATCGACAACCTTGCACCGTGAGCGGTTCGCGAATAGAACGTCGCTTCTTTTCGTCATCTTGTTGCCATGCGTTTAATCGATATTTCACTCGCCGATTTCGGCACCTTCCGCCTCGGGGGGCACGCCGCGCTTTTGGTCGATTGCACGTCCGAGGACGAACTTGTCGAGGCCGTGCGTTCGTTGCGGCAGGAGCATCCCGACCATCCGCCGGTGCTAATCGGCGGCGGCTCCAACATCCTCTTTTCCGATCACGGCTATGCCCATCCGATCGTTCGTTACCGCAACCCAACAGCGGAAATCTTGCGCGTTGGCGATACGTTGACCGTGTCCGGGGCGGCGACCCTCGATGATCTCGCGCTGGCTGCTACCGAGGCCGGACTCGGTGGGCTGACGTGCTGCTCCGGAATCCCCGGAACGGTCGGCGGCGCGATCGTCGGCAATGCCGGCGCTTGGGGTAAACAGATCGGCGATGTCGTCAGTTCGTTGCGGCTGTTGACGGCGGATGGCACCGTCGAGGAGCGGCGCTGGTTCGACATCGGATTCAGTTACCGCAACTCCTCCTTGAAGCAGTCCGGCGACATCGTGCTCTCGGCCACGTTCACGCTCGACCCGGCCGCGGTCGCGGACTTGCAGGCGCGCCGGGCCGAGATTCTCGAGCTACGTTCGGAAAAGCATCCCGACCTCACGGTCGAGCCCTGCATCGGTTCAATCTTCCGTAACATCGAACCCAGCTCCGACGCCGGACGCCGCCAAGCCACCGGCTGGTTCCTCGACCAGGTTGGCGGCCGCAAACTCAAAGTCGGCGGCGCGCAGATCTTCAAAAAACACGCCAACATTATCGTCGCTGGTCCGGACTGCAAAGCCCAAGACGTGCATGATCTCAGTTTGCAAATGGCCGCCCTCGCAAAAGAGCACTTCGGCCTCGACCTGATCCGCGAAGTCCGCTTTCTCGGCGCGTTCGATGGGGCAGGGAAGCACGTCGGGTTCTTTTAGATCTATGGCAAACTCTTGCCATACTATGGCAAAGCGCTGCCACCTTATGGCAAACTTTTGCCACTCTATGGCAAGCTTCTGCCATACCTGATTCCGGTTTCGGATCTCAAATTTCGAATTTCAAATTTAAAATCTGGAGGGCGAGGGGCCTCCCGAGCCGATTGCGATTGAGGACGAGTTCCGTTGTGTCGGACTTTTTTCAGGCGGCGGTGTTCGCTTGGGGCACTGTATTTTGAAATCTGAAATTCGAGATGTGCATAAATCAACAATTCAGTTTGCCGTTTCATTTTTAATTTTTAGTAGCACTCGAAACCTGGAGGGCGAGGGGCCTCCCGAGCCGATGGTTTGAAATCGGAAATTCGAGATGTGCAATTCGTTGATCGGCGTCTTCCCACTAGCGACCGCGAACATCGCCTGCTGCGCAAATCAAACGTCAAAAATCACTCATCATAAATAACCAATCAACCTCGCCGTTTGATTGTAGATTATAGAGTGTTGAGATTTAATTTTTGATTGTTGAGGCACTGCGAATCACATCGCTTTGGAGTCCCGGAGGGACGGCAGACAGTAGCCCCTGGTGGAGCGAGGAACGAGCGGAACTAGGGGTGGCGATGCACTGAGAGAGGAGTCCCGGAGGGACGGTAAGGCATGCTGCATACAAGAACGAAAAGACAGGCGAATTGATTCCGCCGACTGCGAACATCGCCTGCTGCGCAAATCAAACGTCAAAAATCACTCATCATAAATAACCAATCAACCTCGCCGTTGATTGTAGATTATAGAGTGTTGAGATTTGATTTTTGATTTTTGAGGCACTGTGAATCACATCGCTTGGGAGTCCCGGAGGGACGGCAGACAGTAGCCCCTGGTGGAGCGAGGAACGAGCGGAACTAGGGGTGGCGATGCACTGAGAGAGGAGTCCCGGAGGGACGGTAAGGCATGCTGCATACAAGAACGAAAAGACAGGCGAATTGATTCCGCCGACTGCGAACATCGCCTGCTGCGCAAATCAAACGTCAAAAATCACTCATCATAAATAACCAATCAACCTCGCCGTTTGATTGTAGATTATAGAGTGTTGAGATTTAATTTTTGATTGTTGAGGCACTGTGAATCACATCGTTTGGGAGTCCCGGAGGGACGGCAGACAGTAGCCCCTGGTGGAGCGAGGAACGAGCGGAACCAGGGGGGGGCAATGCACCACGAGAGTCCCGGAGGGACGGTAAGGCATGGTGCATTCGTCCGCGAACATCGCCTGCTGCGCAGATCAAACGTCAAAAAAAAACGGATCATAAATGGAATAAATCTCGAACGGATCAACCGAAGATTCGACCATTCCCTTGTCCCCATTCCCTTGTCCAAAAAACGAGATAAGAGAAAGCGCATACGCTTGATCAGACCTGAACACAGAAGCCGCGGAGGCGATACGCGACCCTGTTCCACGGCACCAGCGAGGCGCATGTTCTCCGTGCTCGACTGGGAACGCGAGCAAACGCGTTCGAAGATGGCGCCGCATCTCACCCACACCTGCGTGCTCGTTCTTGGACAGGGGAAAAACCATAGCTCGGATTGCGAGCTGAAAGGGAATAGAATAAGAGAAAGGATTGTCTGTTCCGGCCTGCGGCCCGCAACTGAATCCTCTTGGCTCATTCCTTCACGCCAAAGAATACCGATTGCGGGAATGCCGATCACGGGAGTGGCAAGCTTCTGCCATCATCTTGCCACCCTCGCCCCGCCACGTTTTGAAATCTGAAATTCGACATTTGCGATTCTTCCAAGATGAAAAAACTCCCAGAGGCTATCGCCGCGGATAGAATGTTTTATGCACCTTCAACAGCCGTTCCAATTCCTTGATCGGTGTCTCGTGGTCCTCCACCCGGACATCGACAAAGCGATCGTTCAGCCCGGCGTATCCGCCGTCTTTTTTCACCACCAACAAGGCGGCGCTCTGCTTGCCGCGCACATCCCCGCCCGCCTCCTGTCCGGCGACCAAGGCCGCGACCAACCAGTCTGCCAGTTCGCCTTTGCCGCTCGCCCGCGCCTTCTCGAACGCGGTCGCCATATTGGTCACCACCAAGCCGCTGGCGAGAATGTTGCCCTGCACGCAATAGTTCGTTCCGACCAACTGACCGGCCCAATCCATGCACCGCGTTCCGGTGTAGGCCGCCGCGTCGCCCTTGGCGTCGACCACGCCGAGCTGCCGCCGCGAACGCATCGGATCCGCCTCTGTGAGTTCGGCGACGACATTGCTCGCCGCCCCGCCGTCGGCCATCATGGCCAAGCCGTCCGGTCCGTAGCGCGTGTTTGCGAACGACTGCGTCGCCACCGCGCCCACCCCCGCCTTCGCCCAAGGCACCACGCTCCCCACGCCAAAAAACTTGCTTTGCACCGCGACTCCCCAGGACTTGGTGTCCGGGTCGTAGGCGACAATGGAGAAGGTGGCTTGCGCCGAACTGGCGAGCAGCAATAGACAAAACAGGACGGAGTATAACATTCGCATGATTCGCATAGCGCCAGTGTAGACCCGTGTCCGCGTCGGCAAAAGCAAAAGCGCAAAAGCGCGTTGCCGCAGTAAGGTGCGCGCCCGCCAATCCGAACTCCCTCCATGAAACAGCGCCGCCCTTCAGATCGCCCAAGCAAACCCTGCGCCACCTGTGGGCGTGCGTTTTCGTGGCGGCGCAAATGGAAGGACTGCTGGGACGAAGTGAAATACTGCAGCCGCCGCTGTCGTGGCGAACGCCGCCCGAAGGCGGAAGGGGTCGCGCCCTGAACGATCCGCGCGCCATTCAAATCGTCTGGTTCAAACGCGACCTGCGGCTGCGCGACCACGCGCCCCTGCTCGCCGCCGCCCTGCACGGTCCGGTCCTGCCGCTGTATATCATCGAACCCAGCGTGTGGCAGGCGGCCGACGCCGACGCGCTGCATTGGTCGTTCGTTCGCGAAAGTCTGCTCGAACTCCAAGACGAGCTCGCCCAACGCGGGGCCGAACTCTACGTTCGCCAAGGCGAGGCGGTGGAGGTGCTCGAACAACTCCGCCACACCCTGCTCGTCGGCGACGCAGACTCCGTGTCCCTCTGGTCGCACATGGAAACCGGCAACGCGATCACCTACGCGCGCGATCTGGCGGTCGGTGCCTGGGCGCGGGCCGCGAAGGTGCGCTGGGCCGAGACGCCGCAGCAAGGGGTGGTTCGCCGCCTGAAAAACCGCGACGACTGGCAAGCGGGATGGCGTGCCCATATGGATGTTCCGGCCCTGCCGGCGCCGCGCCACCTGAAGCACACCGTCCGCCTTGATGGCGTCGCCGCGCCGGCGATCATCCCGAACGCCGCCGAACTCGGCATCCGCCGCGACGCCCCGGCCGCCCGTCCCGAACTCGCGGTCGGCCGCTTCGAATCCGTTCCCCAACGCGGCGGCGAACGCGCGGCCCAAGCGCTGCTGGAAGATTTTCTCGACCACCGCGGCGCGCGCTACCACCGCGAACTCAGCAGCCCGCTCACCGCCCTGCGCAGTTGCTCGCGGCTCAGCGCCCACCTCGCTTGGGGCTGCCTGTCGATCCGCGAGGTGGTGCAACGCACTGCCGCCGTGAAAGCCGAACGGAAAACCGAACGGCCCGCCGCGGTTCCCGCCCGCGCCCTCAACGCCTTCGCCTCGCGTCTGCATTGGCATTGCCACTTTATCCAGAAGCTCGAGTCTGAACCCGAGATCGAGTTCCGCTGCTTCCACCCCGGCTGCGAAGGCTTGCGCGGCGATCCCGCCAAGCCCCATGCGGAATTTCTCGCCCGCTGGAAAAACGCCACCACCGGCTACCCGTTCATCGACGCCTGCATGCGCGCCCTGCAAACCTGGGGCTGGATCAACTTCCGCATGCGCGCCATGCTCGTGTCCTTCGCCGCCTACCACCTCTGGCTCGACTGGCGCAGCATCCATCCCTTTCTCGCGCGGCAGTTCCGCGACTACGAACCCGGCATCCATCTTTCCCAACTGCAAATGCAAAGCGGCGTCACCGGCATCAACACCCTGCGCATCTACAACCCGATCAAACAAAGCCAGGACCACGACCCCGACGGCGTGTTTATTCGCCACTGGCTCCCCGAACTCGCCCCGATCAGCGACACCTGGATCCACACCCCCTGGCTCGATCCGCGCGGCCTGCCCGACGGCTACCCGCCGCCGATCGTCGATCACGCCACTGCGGTACGCGCCGCCCGCAACGCCTTCTCTGCCCTGCGCGGCAGCGACGGATTCCGCGAACAATCGCAACGAGTGTACGAGGCGCATGGCAGTCGTTCGCGGCGCGGTAAACGGCGCGCCGCCCGCGCGCCGGCGCGTTCGAAATCCAAAGGTGGCGGCGAGCAACTCGAACTGCCGATGTGATCTGGAAATCGGCGGTTGCCTTCGTCGCCGCCAGCCGTTTTGAACCTCTTATGGAACTCCGGGAATACGCCGAACGCATTGTCTTCGCGACGACGCTGGATGAGAAGCTCGCTGCGGCTGAGGCGCTTGGTTCGACGGGGCAGGGCACCTTGACCGATCTCGAACCCGGTCCGGCGATGACCTCGATCCGCCTTCCCGGCCGCCCGCCCGAACTTGCGCTGCACCTCGAACACGACGCGCGCGCTCAGGTTACCCCGAACATCACCAAGATCCACGACGAACGCGAACGCGGCGTGTTACTCCACTTCCTCGCCAATCACGAACTGCTCGCCACCGAACTGATGGCGCTGGTCCTGCTGAAGTTTCCGGATGCGCCGGCCGCGTTTCGTCAGGGCGTGCTGGCCACCCTGCGCGAAGAACAAGCGCACACCCGCCTGTACTTAAATCGGATGCACGACTGCGGCGTGAGCTTCGGCGAGTTCCCAGTCAGCGGATACTTCTGGCGGATGGTCGAGAGCATGCAGTCGCCACTCGATTTCGTCTCCCGGCTCAGCCTCACCTTCGAACAAGCCAATCTCGACTACGCCCACTTTTACGCCGCCCGTTTCGAGGAGGCCGGCGACCGCGAAACCGCCTCGATCTTAAACGCGATCTACCTTGATGAAATCGGCCACGTGAACCACGGCCTGACTTGGTTCCGCCAGTGGAAAGACGCCGGACAAAGCGATTGGTCTGCGTATCAGGCCGCGCTGGATTTTCCGCTCTCGCCGGTTCGCGCCAAGGCGACGCAAGGCAGGTTCAACCGACAGGGCCGGCTCGACGCCGGACTCGACCCCGCGTTCGTCGACCAACTCGAATTGTTCCGCCAGTCGCGCGGTCGCATGCCGGTGGTTCGGTGGTTTTACCCGGCGGCCGAAGAGGACCTCATTGATGTCGACTGCGGGTATTCAAGCACGCAAGAGGCCATCGCCGCCGATCTTGAATCGTTGCTGTTTCCCCTGTCCGCCGAAGACGACGTCGCCCTGCTGCGAACCCAGCCCGCGGCTGCGTTCCTGAAACAGCTGGTCGATGCGAAGCTCTCGGTCCCGGAAATCTTGCCCTTTCCCGTCGGTAAAAATCACCCCCTGTGCGAACGTAAAATAGACCAACTCGCACCCTGGGCGTGGACCCTACGCACCTGGCAAGATTCTCGCTTGCTCGTTCGTGTGACCAATCGTGAACTCCATCTGCCGGTGTCATGCGACACACCCTTCCGCAAATCCTGGTCGGTTGGTCTGTTTGAATCATGGCTCGCAGAAGCCACCCCTGCGCCCGACTGGATTACGGGCCCCGAGACCTGCGGCATCGTACTCCAATCCCTCGACGAACTCGACTCGGCCCTCGCCAAACTTGCCGCGCGCGGCTGTGAGACGGCGTTGTTCAAAGTGGACCTTGGTGCCGCCGGCCGTGGCCAACGCCGACTCGATTGTCGCGCCGGCCCGACCAGCAAAGATCTCGAGATTCTCAAAGCAGCGGTCGCCCCGCTCCAGCGCGGCTATCCCAATGCCCCCGTTGGTATTGTCGAACCCCATCTCGACCGCGTTCTGGATCTTAGTCTGCAATGGGTTCGCGAACCGCCCGGTGCACCCGGCGGCGCCGGCCTGCACTTCCTCGGCTGGACCCGCCAGCTGATCCAGCCCGGTCGCCGCTACGTGGGGTCGGTGCTCGGCCAGCCCTTCGCCGATCTGCCCATCCTGCTCAAACGCTTCCTCGTCGAAGACGGCTTTGCGCGACTCAAGCAACTCGAACAATGGCTGCGTCCGCGTCTCGACGCCGCCTTGGCGACGGTCGATTACCACGGTCCGTTCGGAGTCGATGTGCTGGTGGCTGGTAATGTCGAAACTGGATTCACGATAAAGCCTTTGGTCGAACTGAATCCTCGCCACACCATGGGGATGGTCGCTCTGCGGCTCGAAAAGCGCATCGCCACCGGCCGCTCCGCCCAGTTCCTGTTGCTGACCAAGCGCCAAATTCGAACCCTCGGCTTCGCCAGCTTTTCCGAACTCGCCGACTCGCTCGCGTCCGCCCATCCGGTCGAGCACGCCCAGTCGGGCATGCACGCCGGGTTCATCCCGCTGGCCGATCCCGCCCAGGCGCGCCGGTTGTTGCCCGTGCTGGCGGTCGGTCGTTCGGCGATGGCCGAGTTCGAAGCAGTTCTTCGGTAATAGATCTCGATGATCTCGATGTTAGATTCTTACTTTGTCGATTCGTGACTAAATGAGTCAAACTTTTCAAATGCCTTTAGTCGTAGGAGAGAACTTGGCACGAGCTGCGGTAGCGGTGACATCCGAATAGCCCCGGCTGTAGGCCGCAGGCCAAGGCCGGGGTTGGGCATAAGAGAGATAAGTAGTCCCGCAAGGCGGGATGACACTGGGCATGTATTGGTGCGTCCGGCCAAAGAAACCAGGCAGCAGATGCCCTCGGAGCCATGGGCCGTTCCGACCGGACATGAAGCGAAGAGCTCGTGCAGAGGGGCAGACCGGTCGGTTCAAAAGGCTCTCAGCTACCCCGGGTTCCGCTCGTACCTCGCTGCACCCGGGGCTACTTTCTTGCCACCACTCCGTGGTTCGTCGTAGAGGGTTCGGACCTTCGAAATTTCAAATATCTTTGGCTAGACTTAGTCTGGGCGAAAGACTGCGGACATCGCCTGCTGCGCAAATCAAACGTCAAAAATCGCTCATCATAAATCATCAATCCCGCGCCAACTGATTGTAGATTATTGAGTGATGATGTTTGATATTTGATGTTTTTTGAGCGGTCCAAAACTTGGAGGGGGAGAGGCCTCTCGAGCCGCTTGCGATTGAGGAAGGCCTACATTGCACCAGACGTTGTTCCATGCGAACGACCGCGAATATCGCCTGCTGCGCAAATCAAACGTCAAAAATCGCTCATCATAAATCATCAATCAACCCCTCCAAAACCTGGAGGGAGAGGGGCCTCCCGAGCGGCTTGCGATTGAGGACGACCGATAGTGCTTCGGACCTTGTTTGGGGTTCACCGGATTCGCTTTGGCCCTTTGTGTCACCGCTACGCGGCTACTCAGGTTAGTTGATCCATTCCCCGGCCTTGCCCTCACGGGCGGCAGCCGGGGCTATTCAGGGTGCCACCGCTAACGCGGCTACCTTTCAATCTGGCGTTGTTCGTGGCGCCGTCCGCGCCATCCGCAGCGGTTTCGAACGCAGACTATCCGCCGATGGATTCGTCGAAATCGCCAATCGCCTGCCCACGAACGAGCATGAAGCCGAAGATGCTGCCGAGCACGCCGCCGGCAATGTGAGCGAACTGGGAAACAGGATCTTTTGGGTTCAGGGCGCCCGAGACTTCTTTGCCGATGAACAACACGCCAACGAACAGGAAGGTGAGGGGGATTTCGCCGCGCTGAAAATTGGTCAACGAACCCAGCATCACCATCATAAACACGATGCCGCTCGCGCCGATGATGTAGTCGTGGAAAATGAAGGCGTTGATCAGGGCGGTCGCGACGGCGGTTCCGAGGCACATGAAGAACATTTTGTTCGAACCGAACTTCTCCTCCAGCATGGGGCCCACCAGCAAAATGATAATCATGTTGCCAATGAAATGGTCGAACCCGGAGTGCGCGAATACCCAGGTGAACATGCAGACCCAATGTTTCAAACTGCCCAAAACGAAATCGGGTTGCATCGTGAACCACTTGTCGATGATCCCGGATTCCAACTCGCCGAGGCCGGTGATCATGAAGCAGACGATCACAAAGGTGAGCGTAACCGGTGCGTTGTAGGTGACTTTAAACATTCGAGTAGCTAGTAGTTGGTAGTGAGGGAATTGAAGGATACACGCAAGATGGCTGCACCGTTTCCCGCATCATTCTAAACCTAGGCGCGCTTCCGGCGCTTGTCGAATCCTGATGCAGGCCACGTTGCAGATTTGCCGGAATTCCTGCATTTTTGGGTCGAAAGAAATCCAGCATGGCAGGGGTGTTTACGACATGGATAATCTTGTTCTACGAACTCCAATAACTAAATCACATTTTCGGAAAATGAAAATGAAACCAAAAGACGAAATGAGAAACCTCATTTTAGAACTCGGAGAGACTTCTTCAGAAACGCGGACCGGGGAGATCTTCGAAAGAATGAATTCACTTTCTCCAGACCCTTGCTGGAGTGACCATCTTTACCACTCAGATGAATTTTTCGATGAAGATGAAAACTTCGACATCGAAGCTTATTTGAACCGGCTGTTAGAGTATAAACCGATCCAACTGTAAGTAGCAGACGTTCGCAAATCTCAGTGCATGATCTGATGCAGCGTGATCTTCGCCTTCGGATGTTTGGCACGGATTACCTTTACCCCGGCGGGATCGAAGCGGGTGGATGCGAGGTTGATCTCCTTGAGATTGGGCAGGGCGGCGATCGCATTGGCGGAAGCGCTGGTGACGCCGGTGCGGCGCAGGTCGAGCGACTCGAGCGCCGGGTTTTCACAGAGCGCTCTGACCCCGATGTCGTCCAATTTGGTGGCGCCGTTGAGGTTGAGGTGTTTCAGGCTCTTCATCTGGCCAAGCTGTTTTGCGCCCTCGTTGGTGACCTCGAGAAAGCCGATGGTGTTCATCGACAGGCGTTCGAGTTTGGGCAGTTTTGCGATGGCGGCGACGTGGTCGTCGGTGAGTTTGTTGCCGCCGATGCTGAGGATTTTCAAGGCGGCGAAACCGCGGCCGAGCGGCGTGAGGTCGAGCGGCTTGCGGTCGGCGGTGGACCGTTCGCATTGCAATTCGAGTTCGGCGAGTTGCGGGTGGTTTTCCAGCACCACGAGTCCGGCCCCGGTGACGTCGGTGGGTACATTTTAGAATCGGTTGTTCACGCTGCCCATAGAGACTGCAATTCTCTGTTCTGATGCCTACATACGACTTCCATGAGAGCTGCAAATCCGAGTTCCGACCAAAACTGGCCGCGTCGCTTGA
>Ga0209187_1000046_pt1 | contig 282077 bp, 254 predicted proteins | sample BantaG_FD_187430 | JGI IMG/M metagenome (GOLD analysis project Ga0209187, IMG submission 187430) | Marine algal microbial communities from Bantry Bay, Ireland - BantryBay_4 metaG (SPAdes) (version 2) | ecosystem: Host-associated > Algae > Red algae > Unclassified | place: Bantry Bay, Ireland...
AGGAGAGAATAGATGTCTCCTGATGGTAGCTAACGCTTAAAAATCAGTAAACCAGGTCAAAAACGACGAAATTGCGGTGGCAGCACCGATGCAATACAATCTAAAGAACGTCAACATCAGCAAACGATATAACCTCAATCAAAAAACGTCGTTTCTGGATGGGCACTAGCTAAGTAGCTAATAAGACGAAATAACGGGGACGGAGGGTTTTTTCCGTCCCCATTAATCCGCTGACGCTACAGCTTGGCTATTTTCTCTCGCTGCGCTTGCATTTGTGCCAGCGCGCTTTGCGCATCACTTAATTTTAATTTTTCTGCATCGACAACCTTTTCTGGCGCTTTATCAGTAAAGCCAGGATTCGCCAACTTGGCGCTCAGTCGTTTGACTTCACCCGTCAAGCGACCAATCTCTTTATCGAGTCGTTGAAGTTCTGCGTCTTTATCAATAAGGCCTGCCATGGGAATTAGCAGCTGCATGTGATCGACCAGGGCAATGGCAGAATCTGGTTTGTCATCGTTGGGTCCCAGCATGTCAATATCGGCTACGCGTCCCACAAATGACAATAAGATCCCGTGCTCTTTAAATCTGGCTAGATCAGACGCATTGGCATCGACCACTTTTAAATCAAGTTTTTTGCCAGGGTTGATGTTCATTTCTGCACGAATTTTCCGAACACCCATAACCACACGCTTCACCCATTCGATATCTTCCAGTGCTGCCTGATCAATTTTGCCGGCTTCACTTTTCGGGTAGGGTTGTAGGGAAATGCTGGGTCCACTTCTACCTGCTAACGGTGCGACTTGTTGCCAAAGCTCTTCTGTGATGAACGGCATAATCGGGTGCGTGAGGCGCAGTGTTGCTTCGAGTACGCGTACCAGGGTTGTACGCGTTGCGTGCTTTTGTGCATCAGTGGCATCTCCTGTTAGTACTGGCTTGGCCAGTTCAAGATACCAATCGCAGTACTCGTTCCAGACAAATTCGTACATGTCCGTGGATGCCAAATCAAAGCGGTAGTCTGCAATGTGCTCGGCAACCGTGGCCTCGGTTTGCTGCAGTTGGCTGATAATCCAGCGGTCGATCGTGTTGAGCTCAGCTGCCGGTGCGTTTGCATCAAGCCCTTCGGTGTTCATCAATACATAACGCGTGGCGTTATACAGCTTGTTGCAAAAGTTGCGATAACCTTCCACACGTTTCATATCAAAACGTATATCCCGACCATTGGATGCAAGTGAGGCAAACGTAAAACGCAAAGCGTCGGTTCCATAAGATGCGATGCCGTCAGGATAATCTTTGCGCGTCTGTTTTTCGATCTTTGGACCGGTACGTTCTTGCATGAGATTACTGGTGCGCTTGGTGACCAGCTCTTCGAGTTCAATGCCGTCGATGATGTCCAGTGGGTCGAGGACATTACCTTTTGATTTAGACATTTTTTGACCATCAGTGTCGCGCACCAGGCCGTGCATGTACACATCTTTAAAAGGCACTTCACCGTCCATGAAGTAGGTGCCGAACATGATCATGCGCGCTACCCAGAAAAAGATAATGTCGTGCCCGGTCACCAAAACCGACCCTGGATAAAATTGGTCAAGCGCTTTGGTTTTTTCGGGCCAGCCTAATGTGGAGAACGGCCAAAGGGCCGAGCTAAACCAGGTATCAAGAACATCTTCTTCCTGACGCAGTTTTATATCTTTACCCAGTGAGTATTTTTCGCGAACGGCCTGTTCATTTTGCGCTACATAGATGTTGTCTTGCTCGTCAAACCAAGCTGGTATGCGATGTCCCCACCAGATTTGTCGGCTAATACACCAGTCTTGTATGTTCTCAAGCCATTGGTAATAAGTGTTGGCGTGATTCTCCGGAACAAAACGTACCTTGCCCGTTTTAACCGCCGCCAAAGATGGATCGGTTATCGCGCTTTTACCGCCAGGCCTGCCATCGGGTTGCTTGTCTGTAGTTAGGTCGACATACCATTGATCAGTCAGATATGGCTCTACAACTGTGCCGGACTTTTCGGCTCGAGGTGCCATGAGCTTATGCGGGTCAATTTTTTCCAGAAGGCCAAGTGCATCGATATCGGCCACGACTTTTTTACGTGCATCGTATCGGTCAAGACCACGATACGCCTCAGGTACTTCATCATTCAGAGAAGCCCCCATATCAAAGATATTGATCACTTCCAGATTGTGCCGTTTACCCAATGCGTAGTCATTAAAGTCGTGTGCAGGCGTGATTTTCACACAACCCGAACCAAATTCAGGGTCAACATAGTCATCGGCAACGATAGGAATTTCGCGCCCAACCAAGGGCAGGGTGACCGTCTTGCCAACCCAGGACTTGAAACGTTCATCGTCTGGATGAACTGCAATTGCACTATCACCCAACATGGTTTCTGGTCGCGTAGTGGCGACGGTGACTTGCCCGCTGCCGTCAGTCAGAGGATAATTGAAGTGCCATAGCGAACCGCTCTCTTCGGTTGGAATAACTTCCAGATCCGACAAAGAGGTGCGCATGACGGGGTCCCAGTTAACCAGGCGTTTACCGCGATAAATAATGCCATCGTCAAACAAGCGAATAAACACATGCTGTACCGCATCTGACATACCCTCGTCCATGGTAAAGCGTTCGCGGGACCAGTCAGGGGATGCGCCAAGTCGACGTAGCTGTTTAGTAATGGTGCCACCGGATTCTTCTTTCCAGCGCCAGACTCGTTCAATAAATTTGTCGCGACCCAACGCATGTCGATCGGTTTGCTCTCGAGCCAGTTGGCGTTCAACCACCATCTGGGTTGCAATACCGGCGTGATCGCAGCCAGGCTGCCAAAGGGTGTTAAAGCCACACATCCGATGATAACGAATCAGGGAATCCATGATGGTGTCTTGAAATGCATGCCCCATGTGCAAAGTGCCGGTCACATTGGGCGGAGGGATCATGATGCAATAGGGGTCGCCATCGCCACTGGGTGCGAAGTAGCCGTTGTCCTCCCAGGTCTGATACCAACGTTGTTCGATTGACTTGGGGTCGTAGGATTTATCCATGGATGTGCAGCGAAGTCAGGTTTGATGTTTTAATTGGGTCAGCAAGTGCCGAATATCTTTACGCAGCTCGACAATGTGCCGATCCACCACTTCGTCAATCATAAGCTCAATTGCATCAGAGCTGTCATCCACAGGTGCATTAAATTCTTCCGAATCATCCATCTTGAGATCCAATTGGCGCTCAGTGCTCGGTTGCGGATCGCCTTCTTCCTCTTCATTTTCAAGAATGTGGTCCTGCAAGACGAATTTTACCGGCTCGCTTTCTTGTAGCTGCTCCAGCTCTCGCAACACCTCTCTACCTAGCCGGCTGCTTTGAATGATGGATTCATTGCCGGATTCGACTACGGCGTTGAGTACTGGCACGCTATCTTCTTCTTCGTGTCTCATGGCTATCACTCTTTATTCTGTTCCGAGCCCAATCCCTGCCGCTTGTCTGTATTAAGCGTGTGTGGGACCCGTTTGAAAAATGACTTATAGACTGTTGAGTATAGGACTACATTTTATGGTGTTGTAGCGGATAACCGCGTTGTTGGTAGAATCGGTAGCGCTCGCGGCCACTTTCGCGCACATTATCGGCCTGATTGACTACTTCGAGCGCTCGCTCGAATCGGCTGAAAAAAGGCGGTACCGTGCTGGCCAGGTTGATTAGAACACGCCGGTCATTGCCAGGCTCACCCTTAGAAAGTTGTACCGGTTCCGAATCGATGGCGCTGGCAAGTTCGGTTTCAGAGAGCAGCCGATGCGGCACAAAGCTGTCTGGCCGAAATTGCCAGAGTTGCTCGTCCAGTTGATTTAGCAATTCATCATCATCAGAATGGATAAAAACCGGCTTGTCGTGCCGAAAGGCTTTTTCCGCCAGTTTGCACACTAATAAAACGCGATTGAACCAATCGTTATCGGACAAAACGTAAAAATCGACTCGAGTCATGGGCGTTGATCCTTAAGCATGTGACAAGACATATTCCATGAGTAATGGCACCGGACGTCCGGTTGCACCTTTGGCAGCCTCTTTGAGCCACGCCACACCGGCGATGTCCAGATGCGCCCATTTATAGTTGCTGGCAAAGCGTGACAAGAAACAGCCTGCCGTGATGGCACCGGCTGGGCTACCGCCAATATTGCCCATGTCGGCAAAGTTTGAATCCAGCTGCGATTGGTACTCATCCCATAATGGTAATTCCCACGCCAGGTCACCTGTAGTTTGACCTGCTTCAAAAAGCGTGTCAGCTAACTCGTGGTCGTTACTCATAATGGCGGAAGACACATTACCCAGTGCGACGACACAGGCTCCTGTCAAGGTTGCTATATCGATTACGGCAGCGGGTTTGTAGCGTTCAACATAGGTTAATGAGTCGCACAACACGAGCCGACCTTCTGCATCGGTGTTGAGTATTTCAACGGTTTGTCCAGACATAGTAGTAACAACGTCACCGGGTCGTGAGGCATCGCCATCAGGCATGTTTTCAGCAGCAGCAACCACACCAATGACGTTGCATTTGGGTGATAACTCGCTGATGGCTTTCATCGCGCCAAACACGCTGGCAGCACCACACATATCAAACTTCATTTCGTCCATAGCGGCTGAAGGTTTTATCGATATGCCACCGGTATCAAAGGTCACACCTTTACCTAACAGCACGGTGGGTTTTTTCTTTGCATCTGCACCGCGATACTCCATGCAGATGAGTCGGGCTTCTTGTCTGCTGCCTTGCGATACCGATAAAAATGCACCCATACCGAGCTTTTTCATTTGTGCTTCGGTAAGAATTTTGGTTGTCATTTTGCTGTTAGTTTTTGCTAACGCCTGAGCCTGTTTAGCTAAATAGACGGGTGTGCAAATGTTGGGTGCAAGATTGCCAAGATCTCGTGCCAGAGCTTGACCGTTTGCTATTGCAACACCTTGATCTGCCGCCTTGGCACACACACGCATTTCAGATTTTGAAACCACGACGACGCATTTTTTTAAAGCAGATGCTGGTTTTTTCTTGCCTGAGTGCAAGTTAAATATGTATTGCGATTCGACCAGGATTTGCACCAGTGTTTGTACGTGCCATGCCGCATCGACATTGTTTACAAACACGGTTTTTTCCAAGTGAATTATCGCCATCACAGACCCGCTGTTTTTTAGCGTTTTGGCGATGGTTTTACAATAGGCTCGAAACTGTGCTCGCGAAGATTTGTTGGGCTCGGCTGCACCCACCAACATCACGCGTTCGCTGGTGACTTTCTTTAGCTCAAATAGCATCAGTGCGTTAGAGTGCTCAGCTATGGCGTCACCACGCTTCACGGCCCGAGTGATGGCGTTATCACTGCGTTTGTTGATATCGGCACAAACGCCAGAGATTTTTTTGTGCAACGGAACAACCAGCGTGGCATTTGTTTGCTTAGCTGGTGCCGTCGCGGAAACCTTTATATCCATTTTTTAACACTCGTGATGTGGTTAGATGCCAATTTTGCCTCGAATGGGTAGTTTAATGTGTCTCAATGTTGTCGTCACCTAAGCGGTAAGCGTTAGGAAGTGCTAGATTCTGAGACGACAATTTAATTTTTCACACTCGTGCGCATACTCGATCGTTATTTGATGAAGGAGATGGGAGTGACCTGGATTGCGGTCACTCTGGTGCTTTTGGTCATCATGATAGGCAATGTCCTGGCCCGTGGGCTTAGTAAAGTCACCGATGGGGCTATCTCAGCGGACGTCCTGTTGATACTGGTTGCGGTGCAATCCATCAGTTTATTAGTCACTCTTATTCCACTCGGACTGTATCTGGGCATTCTGCTGGCGCACGGACGATTCTATCGGGATAACGAGATGACCGTGATGCAGGCAACGGGCTCAGGGTGGATAGACTTGCTGCGACCGACTGCCATCATCGGCATGATCGGGGTGGCACTCATTGCTGGTCTCACTATTTTTGCATCACCCTGGGCCGCTCGGTATGAGCAACTGATCAAGAAGGATTTTCAGGAAAAATCAGCCATTAGTTTGTTGTCGCCTGGCAAATTTGTCGAATCCAGCGATGGCAGCACGGTTTTATTCGTCCGTGACATATCTTCTGACAAATCTCAGTTTAATGATGTGTTCATGTACCGCACACAGGAAAACGCCCCACCGGTGATAGACACGGCCCGCATTGCGTCTTATCAGGTTAATGAAAGCACTGGTGATGAATTTTTGATATTTAGCGACGGTCAAACCAGCATGGGACAGCCGGGTGATGCTGATTACACGGTTACTGAATTCAAACGCCAAGGTGTCTTGCGACCAAAAACAGAGTTGGAAGAGCCGCGTTTGCAGCGTCGCAGTAAAACCCTGAAGCAATTATGGGCCAGTGACGATCTTGTTGATAGTGCAGAAGTGCAATGGCGTATCTCTATACCTCTGGCAGCTTTGTTACTGGCACTGCTGGCCGTACCGCTAAGTTATACCTCTCCTCGCGAAGGCCGCTTTGGTAAAATTGCTATTGCCATACTTATCTATATACCTTACGCAAACCTGTTGGTCCTGGCGCGTAAGTGGATTGCGAATGGAACCATTTCTCCCTGGATTGGATTGTGGCCTGTGCACATAGCTGTTTTGTTGTTAATGATTTACTTGTTAATCAAACGAGTGGGTTGGAGTTGGTTTAAAAACTCACGTAAGGCAGCAGCCTAAAAGTGCAACAGCTTAAAAGTGCATCAGCTTAAAAGGGTAGCCGCTTAATGTTTGGCATATTAGATCGGTACATTGGTCGTTCCATTCTCACCACCAGCATGCTGGTGCTATTGACGTTGGTTGCGTTGGCAGGAATTTTTGGGTTTATCAGCGAGTTAGACGATGTTGGTAAAGGAAATTATTCATTAGCGAAAGCGGCGCAATACATTTTTCTCACGCTACCGAGTAAAGCCTATTTGTTATTTGCGCCAGCTGTTTTGCTAGGTAGTTTGCTTGGACTCGGCGCTATGGCATCCAACAGCGAACTAACCGTTATGCGTGCCGCTGGTATCTCTAACGGCAGAATTATCCGAGCAGTTTTGATGACTGGTGTAGCGTTAATGTTGCTTATTGCGCTGTTAGGCGAAACCATCATGCCCAAGGCTGAGCAAATAGCAGAAGAAATTCGTTTAACCGCGCTTGAAAAACGTTTATCAGTAAAAGGAAGAAACGGTTTATGGATTAAATCAGGTACGCGATACGTCAATATTTCAACGGTTATGCCAGATTTTACGTTGCTCGACGTTCACATACATGAATTTGATGGTGTTGAACTGCTTAACTCGATTCAGGCTGCGCGTGCTGTTAAACCTGAGGACAACAACTCCAAAGATTGGTTATTGCAGGATATAGAAGTCACAACGTTTAATGATAAAAACGTTAAAACTGAGCGGTTAGAAGAGCAGTTATGGAGTGAAATTACCGAGATTGCAAACGCTGATGGCGAGTTACCAAGTCTTGTAAGTGTAGATGTTCTAAAAAGCCTGAAAGGTTCATCTGAAAGCCTATCAGCCCGAAACTTGTACGATCAAGTGCAATACTTAAAAGACAATCAACTCGATAGTCGTAACGTTGAACTCACGTTTTGGTCCAAGATCGCCAGCCCCTTTGCGACTATGGTGATGTTGATGCTGTCGTTGCCGTTTGTTTTTGCATCTCAACGCTCAGGTGGTGCTGGTCAAAAGATCTTTATCGGTATCATGTTGGGTATTGTTTATGTTCTTGTTAACAAATTACTAACGCAATTGGCTTTGGCACACGGAATGTCGCCACTTGTTAGTGCTGCACTGCCATTAATTTGTTTTCTTGTTGTTGCAATATTAGGTATACAACGAAGCGCCTAGACAACGCGTGGTTTAACCTCTTTTTAGCAGTCAAAATCACCCACTAAAACAGCGATAAAACACTAATCTCGAATTATAAAATTAGTCTATAACTCATTGTTTTTTAAAACTATTGCTGTTCTAGATAATTTGTCGTGTATCCCTTTCCCTTGCCTCGATGCCATTGCAGCAATAAGTGTAAAACCAAACAATATAGTCGCTGTTGTATAGCGAACAAAACATTGTTTATAAGTTAAATTGTCACTCGTTTCGCTTATTACTTTGATTCGCCACGCCTGCATTCCTAATGTTTGACCCGTCTTGCGCCAAAACCAGGCAAAGAACATAAAACCAACCGCATAAAGTACAAGATAAAAGAACGGATTTGTTATCGCTTGACCCTTGTTGAACGCCATCGCGATGCTCGTAACTACAAAAAACACAGCAATTAACAAAAAAGTATCGTAAACAAATGCGGCAAGCCGCCGAAAAACAAAAGAAGGTAAAGATGAATTGTTTTGCATGATTATTTTTTATGATTTATGCATTAAACACTGCGTATACAGTTAAATAATGAAATTTGATACATTCCGTATTTATCGATAAATTATGATTTGATTTGTAAAATCAGTAACTTCAACTAAATTAATTTTATAAAAAATATAACTTGTAGTTGAAATAAGTATGAACTATGTGGACAATGCGCACCGTAGCAGTTGAAGTTTTTTAATTCGCTTTAACTAAATTTAATTAGATTAGCTTGCTCGGATGCATGCAATCAAAGTGATTCTAAAATGTAGTTCAACGATCAGCTGAAGTAGTTGTAAATTATACGTTGGCCTATATTTTGGATGTAAGTATGTAGTCATCTTTGTATGACTGCTGAGGAGTCAGGGTTTTCAGGCTCCTGATTTTTTGTTTAATTTTTGTTTAACATTCATTCGTCAGGAGTTATCCATGGCTCGAATCAGTAAACCGGCAAAAGCATCACCTGCTAAAGCTGGAAAAAAGAAAGCGGCCCGTAAAAAGGTTGGAAAGAAGAAGTCAGCAGGAAAAAAGAAATCAGCTGGCAAGAAAAAGGCTACTAAGAAAAAAGCCAAGAAGAAAGTAACCAAGAAACGCGCTACCAAGAAGAAGGCAGCGGGTAAAAAGCGGGCGAAGAAGAAATCGGCCGGTAAAAAGCGCGCGAAAAAGAAGTCAGCCGGTAAAAAGCGCGCTAAGAAGAAGTCAGCGGGTAAGAAACGCGCCAAGAAGAAGGCTGCTGGCAAAAAACGCGCTAAGAAGAAGGCTGCTGGAAAGAAGCGCGCTAAGAAGAAGTCAGCTGGAAAGAAGCGCGCTAAGAAGAAGTCAGCTGGCAAGAAAAAGGCTGCTGGAAAGAAGCGTGCCAAGAAGAAGGCAGCTAAAAAGAAGAGTAAGAAGAAGCGTTCTAAGAAGAAGTAGCTTTTACTCTAGTACCGGTAGCTTTTTTAGTTTGGTACAAAACTGGACCATGGCGGCACTTGTCCGTCATGGTTCAGATTCAAAAAAGTTCAGGTTCAGATACTGCAGCTATCAAAGCTCAGTTACAAAAGTGCAAATCTATAAGTTTGCCCAACTCGCTCCTTAGCTCGGCTAAATAGTTCGGCTAAAAATAACAGCTAAATACGATCTAACAGCTCGCAAGTTTCATTAAGTTCACCGGATCCATCAAGCATACAGTTTCATCAAACCCAAATTCCAGTCGGTTCACCTATAAAAGCTCAGCTTGTTTCCCATTAGCTTGATAGTCCAGCTGCGCTAACACACGCATCGATTTAACAACACAAGCAAATCTTCTCCGATACAGATAAGCGGCGAGTTTTTTTAGGGCTCTGCCTGCTAGAGGATTGATTCGGAGAAGTGCGCAAAAGGAATAACCATTACATCCTCCGAAGTTTGTGCGCCACTACTCTCGTAAGGCAGTTCTACAAAGCAATTTGCATTGTGTAGCGATGTGACGACGTGGGAATCTTGAATGCCAGTGGTGGATACTGACCATAAACCATTCTCTTCAAGTGTCAGCACACCTCGTTGATATTCCACCCGACCAGGTAGTTTGCTCAACGCGGTTTTAAGTTTTGCCTTGACTCGAGGTAATTCGTTTGTCGGTTGCCCTGTCAATTGTTGAATGGCAGGAAGCACAAATATCATACAAGTGATAGCGGCCGAAACCGGGTTACCCGGTAAGCCAAAGTAAGCATTATTTCTTGCCAGATTGCCAAAGGTCAGTGGTCGGCCTGGTTTCATCGCAATTTTCCACACATGCAATTCACCTATTTGTTCCAGTACTGGCCGAACAAAATCAGCATCGCCTACAGATACACCTCCCGAGGATATAACCAGGTCTGCATCCATGCTTAAGGCAAAGGCGTCCTGGAGTGCCTGTGGTGTGTCTTTAACAATGCCAAGATCGTTTAAATCGACTGCGGGTGATTTTAAAATTCCGCTTAGCAGCGCTCGATTAGCATCATAAATATGCCCTCGCTCAAGTTTATCTTCTGGTTTAGCGAGCTCATCTCCGGTTGAAAAAATAGCGACTTTCACTGGCCGTATGACATCTACATTCTTGAATCCGTGCGATGTCAGTGTCGCTATTTGAGCTGCAGCCAGACGTTGGCCGCGTTGCATCAGCGGTGAACCTTTTGTGCTATCAGAACCTGCAGCTCGAACGTGGTGTCCTTTGTCCGACTGTTGATTAATGGTGATGATGTTGTTTTTTACCGATACGTTTTCCTGTTGAACAACCGTGTCGGCAAAATCGGGCACACGGGCACCCGTGGTTATTCGATGGCATTCGTTTGCATTTGCACGGTCATCACTTGGATGCCCAGCCAGTGAATGTGCGCTGATGTGCAGGTGTTTTTTACCTTCAGCATGTCGATAGGCATAGCCATCCATCGCCGATGCTCTGAACGATGGCACGTTTATCGGAGACTCAACATCGTGCGCCAAAATACGACCGTAGGCTTTTTCAATGGCCACGGTTTGTTGTTCGGTGATTTTTGACAGGCGCGCAGAAATGATTTCCTTTGCAGCCTGAATGCTTATTGAATTTGGATCAGCGTCGCTTTTTTCGGTGTGTTTCGGGTCGGTCATGGCATCTGTGCGAAGTTCGTGAGTTTGTTTGCTAACATGGGTGGATGCAAAGCGCGACAAAAGAGCAAAGCCCTGTACTTGACAAGGACTCTCGTCGCTTGATTTTACAGTTTGGCGACATGCTGCTGGTGGAGCGCGGGCTTAGCAAACACACAGTATCTGCATACGAATCTGATATCAAACTGTTTGGATTGTATTTGCAAAACACTACCGCAACTTTAAAAAAAGCGGACAGGGCAGATGTCATGGCCTTTTTAGGCACGCGGGTCGAATCCGGTGGCAGTGCCCGCAGTGCTGCCAGAATGTTATCTGCTCTGCGAAGATTTTATGGTTTTCTGCTTCGCGAACGATTTATCAGCGACGATCCCACGGTGCTTATCGATGCCCCCACGATTGGTCGTCCGTTACCCTCAACCTTAAGCGAAACCGAAGTTCAAAAGCTTCTCAGGGCACCAGTGGTCAGTACTGACATCGGTTTACGTGACCGGGCTATGCTCGAACTACTCTACGCCTGCGGATTGCGAGTCACTGAACTGGTGTCATTGCAGGTAGATCAAGTTAATTTGAATCAAGGTGTTGTCAGGGTTTGGGGAAAGGGAAACAAAGAGCGGTTAGTACCAATGGGTGAGGCTGCATCTGACTGGGTTGCACGTTATACGAAAAACTCGCGCGATAATCTGGTCAAAGGCGTGTCAAGTACATTGTTTTTATCGCTCAGAGGTCGAGAGATGACCAGACAGAGCTTTTGGCATCGTATTAAGGTGCATGGCTTAGCTGCAGGAATAAATGCGCATCTGTCGCCTCACACGCTCAGACACGCGTTTGCAACGCATTTGGTTAACAATGATGCTGATCTACGAGTGGTTCAGCTATTGCTAGGTCATAGTGATCTATCAACCACGCAAATCTACACACATGTCGCCCGTGAAAGGCTCAAATATTTGCATTCACTGCATCATCCGCGCGGTTAAATTGTTAATCACTGCGACACTCTCAGTCGACTTTGAACCATTATGCTAAAACAGACACTAAGTATTTCCAAATTGCAGGCCCCTCACATGACTAAGTCACGATCGTCCCAAAGGTTTCTATCCGGCGCTTTATTCAGCGGCGTGCTCGTAAGCGCGTTTTTAGGCTTATCCGGAATTGCCCTCGCTCAGGCAACCGATGAAGCTGCACCGGCGGCGCAAGCCACTAGCGAAAAAGTTATTGCAGAAGAAGTAACTGCAGAAGAAGCGACGGCTGAACAAGCAGAGCAATCAGCGGGCATGGAACACAGTCAGCAAGACATGGGTGCCCATGCCCTGCCTGCTGATGCTGTGATCACTGGCGTTGTTAACGAAGACCACACATTAGTATACGAGGCGTTTCTAGCGCGCTTTCCCGGCGTCCCGGTAGAAGCATTCAGTACAGCGCCTTTTGACGGTTTATTCGAGGTCATTACAGAAGGGCGCATTATTTATGTCGATGCTGCCATGACTACATTGTTTCAGGGAGAGATTATCGATCTTGAAACTGGCACCAACATGACAGAGTCGCGTTTATCGGGCATTCACATGGGGTTAATCAACGCCATGGGTGAAGACAACATGTTGGTGTACAAAGCCAAAAAGGATACCGGTCGTTCCATCACCGTTTTTACTGATATTAATTGTGGTTACTGCCGTTTGCTGCACAGCGAAATCGACACATTATTGAATGCTGGGGTGAGTGTTCGTTACCTCATGTTCCCCAGAGCGGGTTTGGATACCGATTCCTCCATGGCGCTGGAGAGCGTTTGGTGTGATGACGACCCTCAGGGTGCGATGACATCAGCTAAAGCAGGTGAGCCTATTCAGCAAAACGAGTGTGAAACACCGATCGAACAACATTATGCGCTTGCCGGTCAAGTTGGTTTACGCGGCACACCCTTAATCTATTTGGACGACGGTACAGTGATTCCAGGTTATCGCGAGGCGAAAGTGCTGGTCGAAATGATTGATACATCAAAACCGCTTGAGTGAACTAGTCGCAAACCTAAATCTGGTTAACCAATGCTAAAACGTGCTGCTGCCACACAGACATTAAAAGCCACTTTAAAAGCCACTTCGCTGGTTTGGCGGCTTGGCTTGGTTTATCTGCTTTGCGTGTTCAGCCTGTGGTTTAGTCCGGCACACGCCGATCAGAATGACAAATCGCTCGAAGGCTATTTTGAACAGCTGCAAAACGCCAGTTCAAATGCTGAAACCCAAGCCATTCAAAATCAAATCTGGCAAGCGTGGCTAAGCGCGCCAGATGAAAATTCTACCTATCTGATGTCTCAATTGAACCGCGCTATGGCCGCAGGTCAGCACCAACTGGCACTACTTTTGTCGAATCAACTGATTGATTCAACACCGAAATTTGCCGAAGCCTGGAACAAGCGCGCAACTGTGTATTATTTACTGGGTGATCACAAACTGTCAGTTGCCGATATCAAAGAAACTCTGGTACTTGAACCACGCCACTTTGGAGCCCTGTCTGGATTGGGCTTGATCTTCATGTCTGCCGGTCAGTACGAGGCAGCGCTCGATGTCTTTAACAAGGTGCTGGAAATAAGCCCCAGCTCTGACAATGCCCGGGGCAGCGTGGCCCGTGCAAAATCGCTCATCGGAGATGACATCTAAAACTGTATTGAATTTTTTTGGTAAAAAAAGTTTGTTGGAAAAAAAAGTCCCTCCAGCCCCTTATATTTTATAAGCTATTTAAAACAATAAGACCAATGTAACTGTTGTGAAGCTTCACCGATTTATCCTAGCGCTCAGTCCCCTCTTTTTATCATCGCTGGTTCTAGCCGCAGAAACACGCTCAGGTTATTTTTTTCAACAGCGAGCGTTGGACCCTATCAAACTGCAGACAGGTTTACCTGAGCCAGCTGGACGTCTTCGCGGCGGTCCAGAAAGCAATGGGCGCGACAATAATCCAGAAAACAGTGAACTACAAATTTCGTTGTTGCATAACAATGTGTTTATGGGGGGGCGTGCTGACAACGAACGATTGATACTCGATGGTGAAAGCACGCAGCTTAATGTGCGATTTAGCAGACGCATCAATGCTTGTTGGCAGGTCAACGCGGCGACAGCATATCTTGCTCATTCGTCGGGTTGGTTTGATCAACCGGTTAATGACTGGCACCAACTGTTCGGCTTGCCCGATGCGCAACGCGGGGGCTGGCCAAACAATCTATTGCAATACGCCTACGAAAAAGACGGTGAGATCCACGCCCTGCCAGGGGAGGCTCGCGGGTTTGGAGATGTGCAATTGCAGGTGCAAAGATCGTTGGGCTGTAAGGAGCACTCGACGCTGTTTCGACTGGGTGCAAAGCTGCCGCTCGGTGAACCGGAAAACTTCTTTGGCAGTGGGTCAGTCGATGTGTTTGTCGACGCGCAATTACCCTGGCGAGCATTTAGACCAAACTCCCGATGGCAATGGTCGGGAAGTGCGGGCTTGCTGTTTGCCGGAAAAAATGATTTTCTGGCCAAACAAAATCCGGTGTCCGCGTTTGGAGTTTTTGGTGTCAATGCACAAATTAATTCAAAGCTGAGCTTTGTTGGGCAAATGGATTGGCATTCGCCTTTGTTTGACAGCCAGCTTCGAGAACTTGGCAAGCTGGGTAATCAGCTGAGTTTGGGTTTGCGCTACAACGGGGCGCTGGGTAACTATGAACTCAGTTTTTCCGAAGACGTGGCTATCGATACATCGCCAGACATTGTTGTGCGGCTTGCATGGATATCCAGATTTGGTGCTCGCTGAGCTGGAGCGATCAGCGAGAAAGCTGTTTATCGGTGCGTGTAGTCAAAAGCTAAGCTGTTATCGGGCTTGAAACAGAATGTTATAAACATCATCGTAGGACGCCGCAAAATGCACCTTCAAACCTTTGGTAATATGTTTCGGTAGCTCTTTGACATCACCCTGATTGGCATCGGGCAATATCACTTCCTTGATTCCAACGCGTCTGGCGGCGATCAGTTTTTCGCGTATGCCGCCAACGGGCAACACTTTGCCTGTTAAGGTAATTTCGCCCGTCATGGCAAAGTCTTTCTTAAGCGGCTTGTTTAAAGCTAAAGACAACAAGGCACTGGTCATACTGATTCCGGCACTTGGTCCATCTTTCGGGGTTGCGCCTTCGGGTACATGCAGATGAAGGCTGTTTTTCATGAAGTAGTCTTCAGCAACATCGTAACGATTAGCGTTGGTGGTGACAAAGCTGTGCGCTATTTGCGCTGACTCAATCATCACTTTGCCCAATTGGCCGGTAAGTTTAATACCGCGATCTTTGCCATGCACTCTTGTGGCTTCAATAGGCAAAGTGGCACCGCCCATGGCTGTCCAAGCAAGACCCGTTACCACACCCACGCCGCTTAATCGCTTCTCGTTTTTAAAAGGTGGCTCACCGACAAATTCGCTTAAGTTTTTCCCTGAAACACTGACACTTTCTTCTTTGCCCAGCAATTTCACAATACTTTTCCGTAAAATGCGATTAAGCAATTTTTCAAGATTTCGAACACCGGCTTCACGTGCGTAGCCTTCGATCAGGGTCCGCAGTGCTGAGTCTGAAATTTTAATCTGGCCTTTTTTAACCTTGTTTCGTTCCAGCAATCTGGGCCATAGGTGCTTTTGCGCAATCTCCAGCTTTTCTTCTGCGATATAACCACCGAGTCGAATCATGTCCATTCGATCCAGTAATGGTCGTGGGATAGTATCGAGCTGGTTCGCGGTACAAATGAACAGCACTTTCGACAAATCAACGCGTAAATCGAGGTAATGATCGAGGAACTCGCTGTTTTGCTCCGGGTCGAGTACTTCGAGCATGGCTGAAGCAGGATCACCTTGATAAGACTGACCCATTTTATCTATCTCATCGAGCATGATCACCGGATTACAAACATCCACCTCTTTCAAAGCCTGTACCAGTTTGCCCGGCATGGCGCCGATATAGGTTCTGCGATGACCTTTTATCTCGGCCTCATCTCGCATACCGCCCACACTAAAGCGATAGAATTTTCGGCCAAGACTCTCGGCAATCGATTTACCGATTGAGGTTTTACCAACCCCTGGTGGCCCGACAAATAACAGAATTGAGCCACTGACTTCGCCACGAAAAGCACCCATCGCCAGAAATTCGAGTATGCGATCTTTTATATCGACAAGACCGGCGTGATCACGATTTAAAATTTTGCGCGCTGACCTTAAACTGAATTTGTCCTTCGAATAGTTGCCCCACGGCACAGCGCTAAGCCAGTCGACATAGTTGCGTGTGACACCATATTCCGGGGAACCGGTTTCGAGCACTGACATTTTCTTGATTTCTTCGTCAAATCGGTTTTGCACGTGTTCAGGCGGGTCACGCTTTTCCATGCGAACTTTAAATTCGTCAATGTCAGAGGTGCGATCATCTTTCGCTATGCCCAGCTCTCGCTGGATAATTTTAAGTTCTTCGCGCAGAAAAAACTCTCGCTGGTGCTTCGTCATTTTCTGTTCTACTTCAGAGCGTATCTCACTCTGCAGGCGCGCCACTTCCAGTTCTTTTTGTAATAACACCAATACCTTTTCCATGCGTTTTTGTAGCTGGATGGTATTGAGAATTTTCTGTAAGTCTTTACCTGAAGCGGTTGTGATTGCCGCTGCGAAATCCGCCAATGGCGAAGGCTCATTCAGGTTGAAATGATTCAGGAAGTTTTTAAGTTCTTCGTTGTACAAAGGGTTTAGCGGTATGAGCTCTTTAATCGATTGGATTAGAGCCATAGCGTAGGCTTTGATTTCCGGTGTCTTAACCACTTTTTCTGGTGGGTAGCTAACTGTCGCCGAGAAGGGTGGTTCGCGACTTATCCACTCCTGTAATTTAAAACGCTGCAGACCTTGTGCAATAAATTGGATTTTACCGTTACTACTCACCACATTATGCAGTTTGACCACACAACCAATTTTGGCAAAATCATCGGGGTTCGCTTTTGCACCTTCCTGATCACCGGCGTAGCACAGCCCTAACAACTGAGAGTCCATCTTGGCCAGAGACCCAAAGGTTTCCTGCCAGGGATCTTCATCGATAACCAGCGGTTGCACCTGTGCTGGAAAAAATGGTCGTTCGAAGATAGGTAGCAGCAGCAACCGATCAGGTAAGTTTTGATCGGGCAGAATCAGCCCGGTTTGTTGCTCGAAGTCTGTGTTGATAGTTTCATCGATACCAGACTCGTCGGTGTCGTCTAAAACTATGGTTTCATCGTTATCGTTGTTATTCATACCGCTTAGATTGCCTGTCTGGGCTTACCTGTTTAAGCTTGCCTAATTGGACTTGCCTGTTTGGACTTGTCTGGTCAGGAAACATGCCGCCAGAGTTTGTCCGCTAGGTAGATGTGTGCCGGGTATAACTGAAGACATGTAATGTTGTCTTCTTTTCAAGGCGCGTGCCTACCCAAGGCTAATTACGCATTTTAATGATCGTTTGCTCCGCATTAAGTCGATTTGCACTGGCCAGGCAGGCTTAGTCGTCAGCTAACATATCCATTAGACCCTGCAATGCCTGTTTTCCGGCTACCCGCTGAGCGCCCGTGTCGACTACACCGGCCTGGCCCAGAATAACCACATCTTCGCTTGGCAGATCATCGAGAAACCTGCTTGGCTCGCACGCGCTCAATTCGCCATACTTCTGACGCGACTTTGCCCGTGTGAACGTCAATGTATGACGCGCTCTCGTCATTCCGACGTACGCCAGTCTACGTTCTTCCTCCAAAGCACCTTCGTCCACGCTATTGCTATGCGGCAAGATTTCTTCTTCCATGCCAACCATAAACACATGAGGAAACTCCAAGCCTTTGGCTGCATGAAACGTCATTAGTTGCACCTGATCTTGCTGTGCGTCGTCCTCCTGACGTGACAGCATGTCCTGTAAACACAATCGCGACACAGCATCGCTTAATGGCACGTCTTTGCCATCATCGTCTTTTAAAATGCGGCTCACCCAGGATAAAAACTCTTCGGTGTTAGCGATGGCGCGTTCGGCTTGTTGTGGTGTATCGCTATTGCGTTCCAGCCACCCGCTGTAGTCCATGTCACTGAATAAACAGTTAAGCACATCCATGGTGTTGCCACGCTCAGCGTTGTCAGCTGTCAGGGTTAGCCAGTTGGCAAAGCGTTGCAGTCGATGCAACGGCTTACCCGACAAGGCTTCTGTGATACCCATGCTGTGGCAGGCCGCAAACAGGGTTGAGCCTGATTGACGGGCGTATTCACCTAATTTGGCCAGCGTGGTTGGTCCAATTTCACGTCGCGGTGTATTGATGCAACGCAAAAACGCCGTATCGTCATCTGGATTAACCAACAGTTTAAGGTACGCCAGCATGTCTTTAATTTCGGTGCGACCAAAAAACGAATTGCCACCGCTAATGGCATAGGAAATTTGCTTTGCTCGCAGTGCCTGTTCAAACACACGCGACTGGAAATTGCTGCGATACAAAATTGCATAGTCACCAAACCGACGCCCCTTTTGAAAATGTTGCGTCATGATCTCTGCAATAACCCATTCAGCTTCATCGATACCGTGTCGACATATTGATATGCGCAGTTCATCGCCTATGCCCAGCGCACTCCAGAGCTTTTTTTCAAACACATGTGGATTATGACGTATTACCTCATTGGCGCAGCGTAAAATACGCTGGCTTGAGCGATAGTTTTGTTCCAGCTTGATGACTCGCAGGTTTGGGTAATCGGTTTGCAGGGCCATTAGGTTTTCTGGTCGGGCCCCGCGCCACGAATAAATTGACTGGTCGTCATCACCAACCGCGGTAAGCGCGCCAAAGCGATCAACTAAAAGTCGAATAATTTCATACTGAGCTGCATTGGTATCCTGGTATTCATCCACAAGCAAATGGCGCGTTTTATTGCTCCAGCGCTCTTGCACTTCCGGGTGTTCACGCAGCAATTTAACGGGCAGGCTGATCAAATCATCAAAATCAACCGCGTTGCAGGCGCGCAGTAAGCGATCGTAGTCGGCGTAGAGCAGAGCGGCAACGCGTGTTTGGTCGTCGGACGATTCGTTTAAGGCCTGCTCGGGTGATACAAACGTGCTTTTCCAATTGGACATGATCGACTGTGCAACGCGTTCTTCCATCGCACTGTTTTGCTCACTGATTATTGAGCGTAGCGCAGACATGGAATCTGACTGATCCATGATCGTAAAACCTTTGCGCAAACCAATGTGCGTACCGTCTTTATGAAGCATGGTCAGGCCGAGGCGATGGAAGGTCGATATGGACAACCCCCGGATGGCTTTGGCGTCGACTTTTTTACGCAACCTGTCGCGCATCTCCATGGCCGCTTTGTTAGTAAACGTTACGGCAATAATCGAACTGGGTGCGTACTGCTTTTCGGTCAATAAATAAGCAATTTTTTCGGTGATGACACCCGTTTTGCCACTTCCGGCTCCGGCTAACACAAGCACGGGCGTCTCGGTATGTAGCACGGCCGCTTTCTGCTGAGGGTTAAGCTGATTCATGGGTGTAACATAGCTAGTGGAGCGCTAGTCTATCGACTTCTGAGCCAAAGATCAGCGTTGACAAACTTCGAATTTAAGGTTTCAACCGGAGCACACAAGTGTCAGTGCCGCAACCGTCATATACTGTCGCCTTGGCTGGTATTGCCCACGCTCATCAACAAACGTTACCGATAAAAATCCAACATGAATTCTACTGATCTCGACCAGGCCAGGGCCGTTACCATTATGGCTGCAGACGCAGCGCAAGAGACGATTAAATCGCACGAGTCCAAGGGCAACTGGTCGGTAAGTTACAAAGCCGACGATAGTCCGGTGACCGAGGTCGATGTCGCGACCGAGCACGCCATTAAGTCAGTGCTGACCAAACATATGCCAGACGCTGCGTTCTATGGCGAGGAAACCGGGCACAGTTCGCCGCATAGCCTGGATAACAAAACCGCGCAAATTGATGGCGTTCAAAATGCAACATCGCTGTGGCTGGTCGACCCGATTGACGGCACTAAAAGTTTTATTCGCAACATGCCGTTTTACTCCACTCAGATTGCGTTGCAGCATGCAGGCGAATTGTGCGTTGGGGTATCCAATGCACCAGCGTTTGGCGAGCGCATGATTGCCAGCTCAGGTTTTGGTTGTTGGTTGAACAATGAGCAGGTGTCCTGTCGGCAAACCACGGCTTTGGCAGATGCTTTTTTGTCCACTGGTAATCTTGATCGGTTAGCAAAGCAGGGGCAGAGTTGGAATGTGTTTGGCAAGATTGTGCAAAGCGTCAGGCGTGTGCGTGGGTACGGTGATTTTTGCCACTACCATCAGTTGTGTTGCGGTCAAACTGATTTAATTATTGAATCAGATGTCAATATTCTGGATATTGCCGCACTAACGGTCGGCATTCGTGAAGCCGGTGGCGTGATTACTGATCTTGTTGGACAGCCAGTGTCGTTGGAAACCCGTTCGGTGCTCGCAGCCGGTACGCACGAGCTGCACGCTGAGGTGCTGGCGATGTTGAAACCTTGCTTTAACGAAAATACTGTTGAAGTTTTGTCGTGATTATTATCGTTGCGACTGCTGCTATTTTCTCGTCGGGCTTGTTGCATCTACATCAGTATTAAATCTTAATTCATAGAGTGTTAGCACTTAAAGATTAATGCATAAAGATACCACCATTAACTGATATCTCACTACCGGTAATATAGCTCGCTTCGTCGTCTATTAAAAAACGCACCGCTCTGGCAATGTCGTCAGGTTCTCCGACTCGGCCTACCGGAATAGAACTGATAATCTCGTTACGCAAGTTCTCTGGAATAGCGTCGACCATCGATGTATTGATAAATCCGGGTGACACCGTGTTTACCGTGATGCCATGCCGCGCTGTTTCTTGCGCCAGTGCTTTGGTAAAACCATGTACGCCTGCTTTTGCAGCACTGTAGTTGGTTTGTCCGAATTGCCCACGCTGTGCATTGACTGACGAGATATTCACGATGCGGCCGAAGCGATGTTGTTGCATCGATTCAAGCAGTGGCTTGCACACATTAAACAAGGAGCTTAGGTTGGTGTTTATTACTGCCTGCCATTGATCGCTGCTCATTTTTTTTAAACTGGCATCTCGGGTTATGCCAGCGTTATTGACCAGCACGTCAACACGTCCAAATTGCTCGATTAGCGTTTTGGCCATGCTCTGGCAACTTAAATCACTTGAAACATCCGCAGGTGCTAACGAGCACGTATGCCCGAGCTGCTCAAATTCTTTTTGCCAGACATGTGCCTGATCTTCCAAGCCAGGAAGATAGTTGGCAACAACCTGATAGCCATCGGCTGCCAGTCGCTTACAAACTGCAGCACCTAGTCCACTGGTGCCTCCGGTAATGAGCGCCACTTTAGTCATGAAGCTGTCCTGTTAAACGTCGGCTTGTGGGTTTTCAACTGCCAGTGCAACACCTTGTCCACCACCAATGCATAAGGTGGCTAAGCCACGTCGGACATTGCGTCTTTGCATTTCATGCAGCAATGTCACCAGAATTCTTGCACCCGACGCGCCTATGGGGTGACCCAAGGCAATCGCGCCACCATTAACATTGACTTTACTTTCGTCTAACCCGAGTTCGCGCAGCACAGTTAAAGACTGAGCAGCAAATGCCTCGTTTGATTCTATTAAGTCGAGATCTTCAAGTGCCCAACCCGCACGCTCCAGGCACTTGTGAACCGCCGGTACCGGACCATAGCCCATAATGGCTGGATCGACTCCAGCGGTGGCGCTGGCTTTGATAATAGCCAATGGACGCAATCCATCAGTTTTGGCCTGTTCTGCGCTCATTACCACAACCGCAGCAGCACCATCATTAATCCCGGATGCGTTTGCAGCGGTAACAGAGCCTTCGCGTTGGAATGCAGCGCGCAGCGCACCTATTTTTTCCAATGATGAATCTGGTTTGGGGTATTCATCTCGATCAAACACAATTGGGTCGCCACGACGTTGCGGCACTTCAACCGGCACGATTTCGTCAGCAAATTTTTCCTGTGCCGCAGCAGCTTTGGACTGCGAATCTATGGCAAAGGCATCTTGATCTTCGCGACTTATGCTGTATTTTTCAGCCAAATTTTCAGCGGTTTGACCCATATGATAATTGTTGATGGCGCACCACAGGCCATCGCTGATCATGGTGTCTACCATTTCCCAGTTACCCATTCGCTGACCAGAGCGTGATGCTGGCAGGGCATGCACCGCGGCACTCATGTTTTCCTGCCCACCGGCAATAACTGTGGTGGCATTGCCAGCGAGGATCGCTTGTCTGGCAAGCGCTACCGCATCCAGACCACTCCCACAAACGCGGTTAATTGTCAACGCCGGAACGGTGTCTGGTAAGCCACCATTGAGTGCAGCCTGTCGGGCTGTATTCTGGCCAGCAGCTGCGGTCAAAACATGACCAAGTATCACATCATCAACGCATTCTGGTTCGATGTTAGTGTCTGATATCAAGGCTTTGATAACGGTAGCGCCAAGCTCACTGGCGGGCACACCCGACAGAGATCCGCCGAAGCTACCAACTGGCGTACGACGCGCCGCGACGATGACAGCTTCCTCTTTGAGTGTGTCTGACATGGCTAACTATCCTTGATAAAGATGCTAAGTTTAACGGAAATAGTCCGCAAACCGGTATTGGCACAGCTTCAGCAGCGCTGTTGTGATAATCTTCGCAGCAGATGTCCCACGTTTCACGGCGTACTAATGTTCGAGTCGACAACGTCCGCAAAAAAGTCAGCTGAGTTCATTCGTTCTTGATTATTCCCTACTACAACCCTGCACGCCGTAACGTCACTTTCTCTTTGTTTCTGTTGCTTGCGCTATTGCTGTTGGTACTCACAGGTCTGGGTGTTTTCCGCATGTATTTCAGTTTCGACTGGACCGGTGGAAACGACCAGTCTGGGCAGCTGTTTACGCTTAACGTTCGCGGTGGCAATTCCTACAATCTCTTTGAAGCTGACCCTTTTGGTGCTGTGTTCTGGAGCACTCGATTAATAACCCTGCTGTTGGCGCTGGCCTTACCGTGGTTCCGGTTAATCGGCGGGTCGCTGCTGGCATTAATTGCTGCGACAGCGGTTTTTACTTTGCACTTGCAACAAAGCCCGGCTGTGCCCACGATTCCACTGGAATTCGAATTGCTGATTATTCTGGTGTTGTATGTACTTTATGTGTTGTTGCAGTACTTTGCTGAAATTCGCGATCGCAAACGCTTCACCAGTTTGTTGAGTCAGTACGTGCCGCCTGAACTGGCCAGCGCGTACAGTCGTAACCCAAAAAGTATGGGGCTCGATGGAGAGGAGCGAGAAATTTCTGTGTTGTTTTGCGATGTTGTCGGTTTCGCAGCCCTTTCAGAGCAACTTGAGTCCAGACAAGTGGCTCAGTTTTTAAACGGTTTTTTTTCTCATGTCAGTAAAGTGGTGGTTCGGCATCGTGGCACTATCGATAAGTTAATGGGCGACAGTGTTATGGCCGTTTGGGGAGCACCAGCGCCAACCCAAACGCACGCCTTTGATGCCTTGTCTGCTGCCATGGATATTCAGGCTGAAGTCGATGAGCTCAATGCGCAATTTAGTAAACAAGGCCTGCCCGAGATAAAATTTGGGATTGGGGTAAGTACCGGTATGGCAACAGTGGGCCCGTTGGGTTCTGAGTATCGAATGGATTACACGGTGGTGGGAGACACGGTGAATGTCGCTCAACGGCTTGAATCACAAACCCGTAAATATCAAGTGCCCGTTGTCGTGTCGGATAAAACCGCGGCGGCGTTGCCCGATATGTTGTTTCGCGAATTGGATACGGTTGCGGTAAAAGGTCGTCGTCAACCGGTTACGATGTTGCAGCCTTTGTGTGATTATAAAAGTGCAGACGAAGAAACAAGGCAACACCTGACACTGCACAAGCAAGCTATGGAAGCCAGCAAAGCAGGGGAGTGGGGCAAAGCTACTACGATGTTTACGCGCTTGCGCGACGAATGGGGCCCTGTCGACATGTACGATTTATACCTGAACGGTATCAAGCAGGCTGCCTCTTCTTAAATTAGATTTAACTAAAAAGTTTGATTTGCAATAGATTGAGCGACGTTACCTGACTCGTCTGAGTGACCTGTTGCCTGATCATCTGATGGTTCGTTGGCTTTATCCCTGGTTTGTTCATCCACCCAGGTCTGCCCGTTGAACTGTTCCTGCGGTTGAAACTCTGTTTTGTATTGCATCTTCTGGCATCCATCCACCCAATACCCAAGGTACAGATAGGGCAGCGTCATGACCGTGCATAACTCTATTTGTTTGAGTATGCAAAATTTTCCTAAACCCCTGTCATGGTAATCCGGGTCAAAAAAAGTATACACCGCCGACAAGCCATCAGTGGTCGCGTCTGTAACTGCCACCGCCACCAATTTCTCGTCGTCTCTAACCTCGACAAACAGCGTTTCACCCCACGGGTTTAGTAAAAACCGTTCGAAATCTTCAGGTTCAGGCTGATCCATGCCACCGCCAGGGTGGCGGGCATTGAGGTAGCGTTGGTACAAATCAAAATACTCATCGCTAAAGCGTGCTGGTGCGTAGTCGACGTTTAAATCGCTGTTAGCCTTCAGGTTGCGTTTGTCAGTTCGGCGAGGTGCAAATGTTTGCGTAAGTATACGTACGGGCACGCACGCATTGCAATCGTTGCACCCGGGGCGGTATACATATTCACCAGAACGACGAAAACCGCGTTTAATTAATTGGTTGTAGACGGCGCGAGGCTGGGGGTGGTGCGGATCGGCGTAAATGTTGATTGCCTGGCGATTGTCCAGATAGCTGCAGTCGTTAACTGAGCCTTGATAGAGTTTAATGCGCTGTTGAACCATTAGATTAATGGTAGCAGACCCGAGGCGAATCATCGTGAACTGAAAAACAATGACTTAGTTCACACTTTTATTTATTGGTGCCGGGCTGTTGCTGTAAACCCCCGTAGTTTTAACAGACGTGTAACTTAGCTACATATACAATCCTGCCCATTCTGTAGCCGGTCAGCAGATTCTGACCAGCTTGAAACACTTTTTAGGCAGTGATGATGAATCCACGCGTTAACGAATTTCTATCGGCGGTATTTAGCGCCGTAGCAGACAAAGCACTGAAGCAAATTAGCTTTCCTACCGCTTTGCGTGCTGTGATTGAGATCGCCATGTTTGCCGGTGTTTTTATGGCAGCCGGATTCATTAGCCTTGGGTTGTCATTCAGCGCGATGCTCGCCCCGATGGTGCCAGTGATACTGATCACTATGTTGTCAAGTGTTGCCAGCGGTGTTTACCGTCGTGATATCACCAATTCAATTATGAACATTTATGTTCATTCGGCGTATGGTTTTCTGTTGGCCAGCATTGGTTTTCTGATTACCATTGGCTTGTTTTTTCCTGCCTTCGTCGATAAAAAGTTTATTTTCTTTTTCCTGTTTTTCACTTTTTTTGTCAGCAACACGGTTCGTCCGCTTATCAGTGGTACCGACTTCATGGACGGTGGTGGTCGACGCACTAACTAAGGGCCGTTCAAGCTTCTCTTAGCGGTTTACTTAAGATGGTTTTTGCGTGTGTACTTAAAGAAGTGCGCAATGCTTCTTCGCCCGGTAACCATTCTATTTCTTGCATAATGGCGTCAAATTTAGATGCACTTAACCAAGGCGCGTTGTCGTTGTGCAGCTTTTCGGTGACATAACTTTTCCAATCTTCTTGTTCAGCATTGCTCAGGGTTTGCGGATAGTTACGCGCTCGATATCGCAGTAGTAGTTGATCCGCTCTTTTATCATCGAACAGACCTGTAAATTGCTCTAACTTCGACGGTGCACTTTGGCGGACTTCTTTAAAGCGTTGCTTGTCGCCTTGCGAAAAAAACGTGCCTGAGTACAGAGACCCATCAACATCGTCTGTCACTTCATCAAATGATCTTGTCATGGCCTGGCGAATAAGTTCGGTAAATTCGTCGGTGCATTGTTTGCCGAGTTGTTCTGCGCGTTTGATTTGCAGATCTAAATCGATATTGAGCCGTGTGGCATCTTCTGGTCGCATGGTTTTCAGTGGCACCAGGACCGGGCACTTGTTAATTTGGATGGTGCGCAGATGCAACCGGGGTTTTTCTCCTAGTGCCTCTGTTGTACTGAACACTTGAGAAGCGATTTGTTCTGCACTTAAATCAAGTAGTGCTCTTGGGTCGGTGCGCAAATCCAGAACGATGACGCCGTTTTGATTGACTGGATGACGTGCTATTGGCACCACGATACTGGTGTGCCCGAACTCGGCTGGAATCATGCCAGAGACATGAATGCACGGTATCCTTTGCTGATAATTAAGCATGCTGGCCACACTTTTTTTATCGCGATTGTTAAAGGCATAGTCAAACAAGCGTGGTTGTTTTTGTTTGAGCAGTTGCGCCATACCGATGGTGGCCTCAACGTCCGATAATGCATCGTGGGCGTTTGCGTGCTCAATGTTGTTGGCCAATGACAACAGTTCAAGTCGATTAGTGGGTTTGCCTTCTTCACTTACCGGCCAATTAATGCCGTCGGGTCGCAGTGCTCTTGCTAATCGAACAATATCCAGTAAATCCCAACGAGAGTTGCCGTCTTTCCATTCGTATTCGTAGGCATCATGAAAGTTACGGAACAGGGTATGTCTTGTAAATTCGTCGTCGAAGCGAATGTTGTTATAACCAATCGAGCACGTGTTTGGGCGCCCCAGCTCGCCTACGACCTGAGCAATAAATTCGGGCTCAAGCATACCCAGTTTGTCGATCTCATCAGGTTGCATCCCTGTTACGCGGCAGGCGTGCGGATTGGGCAAGTAGTCCGACGGTGGCTTGCAATAGATGATGATCGGGTCACCAATGGGCTCCAGATTGAGATTGGTACGTTGACCGGCAAACTGAGCAGGCTTATCCCAGGCTGCGGACAATCCGAACGTTTCGTAGTCAAACCAGTAAAAGCTTGGCTCGTTCACCGTTTGTTGGCCATCAGTTGTTTACCAGCACTTGTTTATCACCACCTGTTTATCACCACTTGCTTCATTACCACTTTAGATCATCAGGTACTTGATAATCGGCGTATTCGTCATCGGCATCCACGCTGGTATCTGAACTTGGTGTGATAACCACCCATTCAGGATTAAGCGCTTGAATTTTTTGGCCTGTTTGCGCTGGTATCAAATACGTCGCACCGTTTAGCCGGGTTATAACCAACGACCCGTCTACCAGTTGCTCGCGTATGGCATCGCTTACAAACATTTGTTTAATGCGTTTACCCATCACATAGCTGTGTGATGACTTGCCTGTGTTGTGATCAACTTTATCAGCTGTTGCTTTCTCAGTTTCTGACTTCGGTGCTTCTTTTTTATTTGCACCTGCTTTTTTAACGTCTGCTTTGTTGGAGTCAACTTTTCCAGCTTCTACTTTTACATCTTCTACCTTTTCAGCTTCTATGATGCTTTTAATTTCGGCTTTTATGCGCTTACGTTCGGCTACAGCTTCGCGTTTGGCGATGTTTTCCCGTTCCATACTTGACGGGCCGGTGGCCGTATGCCCGGTTGGTGTTTGCCCTGACTGGTGTTTTATCTGATGAGCTGAGCGCTTTGCTTGTTTTGAATTGGCAGGGCGCCTGGCTTTCTTTTTGGGTGCAGCGGTGTCTTTAAATCCCGCTTTGAGCATTTGCTCGCGTAGTGAATCGGACATGGTGGCTATCGGTCAATTGGTACGGCTAAAGATTAGCATAGAGGTTCAATTTTGTGACTGACCGTTAAGTTAGAGCTTAGAAACTCCTGGCACAGCTTTGTAAACACGGCGGGCTTCTCTGCGTGGGGCCAATGTCCAGTACCACCTATTTCTTTAAATTGAGGTTGCCTGAAATGCATGCGAATGGGTAGCTCATCCTGTGGGCCCAGATAATTACTATTGCCGCCTTTTATAAAGAGCGTTGGTGCTTCTATTTTTGTTGTGAAGTCCGGTGCTTGTTGAATGGCAGGGTAGTCGCGTGCCAAAGAATCTAAATCGAATCGCCACCGGTAGTGGCCTTCCAGGTCACGGTACAAGCTTTTTAATAGAAAACCACGCACACCGGCATCACTGATTGAGGCCCGCAGTTGTTTCTCGGCATCGCCACGATTTTGAATTTCGTTTAAGGGTAGTTCTTGAAGCGCTTTTAATATCGATTCGTGGTGTGGTGGATAAAACCTGGGTGCTATGTCAACGATGATGAGCTTTTCTATTTTAAGCTTGCCTGCATCGCCAGCCATTTGCATGGCGACTTTGCCGCCCAGGGAGTGCCCCATTAGATGACACTGATCAATACCTTTTTCAGCCAGGTGATGTAGAACCGCTTTAGCCATCGAATCAAAGGTCAGCTGTTCCAACGGGCCAGAGTGGCCATGGGCGGGCAGATCAAGTCGTATGACCTGGTAATGCCTTTCTAAATGTAGGGCTATTGATCGAAAGTTATCAGCATCACCAAAGAGTCCGTGCAGAATCACCAAAGGCAAGCCTTGGCCGGACACCTCCTGGTGAATATAGGGGTGCGGGTTCATGATGCCGTTACCGTCCAGAGTGTCTTAGTTAGGGTAAAATGCATATTGCTTCCTATTGATAAAACATCAGCCGTGTACGCAGAAGTCAGTCAACGCGCGAAAGCGCTAATATCCGATACAAACAGCGATTTCTTTTCAAGCAGACGTGTAGGTCTGGAGAAAGAGACGCTGCGCATAGATAGTAAAGGCAAGATCGCACAATCGGATCACCCGGAAGGCTTGGGTTCAGCACTTTGCCATCCACACGTCACAACAGATTTTTCAGAATCTTTGCTCGAGATGGTAACACCTCCTTGCCCGTCAGTGACTCAAGCGCTCGACTACATGGTTGGTATACATCAATTTATATTGCCCCGGCTGCTTGATGGGGAGGGCTTATGGAACACCAGTATGCCTTGTGTCATTGGCGATGACGACAGCATCCGAATTGGGCAGTATGGCCACTCTCACAACGGCATCATGAAGCAGGTTTATCGACGCGGTCTGGGGCTCCGATATGGACGTCGAATGCAGGCCATTGCCGGAATACATTTCAACTATTCTATGCCTGAGGCCAGTTGGCCGGTCTGGCAAGCCCTGCACAAGGCCAAGCCCTGCTCGCAACACCCTATTTCAACAACGGGCTACTTTCACATGACGCGAAACATGATGCGAGTAGGGTGGTTGATTCCGTATTTATTCGGTGCATCGCCTGCTATATGTCAAACGTTTTTACCTTCTGGACAAGATTCGGATTTAGCCACGCTAAACAAAAACACGCGTTACGCACCACACGGCACCTCCCTGCGAATGGGAGAAATCGGTTACCGGTATAAAGAAGATGCACCAATCGATTTATCGGTGCGTCACGACAGCTTTGAAAACTATTTGCAAGACATTTACACACACGTGACAACTGAACATGCACCTTACAAACAAGCAGGCGTTCAAGATGAACGTGGCCAGTTTCATCAGATCAACGCCAACAAATTACAAATCGAGAATGAGTACTACAGTAGTGTGCGGCCCAAGCAGATACCCCAAAAAGGCGAAATGCCTTTGCTGGCACTTAAGCGCTGTGGCATTCGTTATTTAGAACTGCGATCGGTTGATGTAAACGTGTATGACCAGGTGGGTATGCATGAGCAACAGCTTGCCATGTTGGAAATGTTAATGATTTTTGCCTGGTTAGCAGATAGCCCGCCACTATTGTCAGAGGAAATGAACGTCAACAAGCAAAATATAAAGACGGTGGCACACCGCGGTCGCGAACCTGGACTAAAGCTTATGCATAATGACAATGCTGTGCCTCTTGTTGACTGGGGTAAAGCCGTGTTGGAAAACCTGGCGCCAATTGCCAGCTGGATGGACAATCTTGCGCTTCAGTCTAATGAGTCAGGTAACGGATTAGCTCATGATGCAGCTAACAGGTCAAAAAAGGGCACGCTTTATCAAGCCAGCTTACAAGCACAGATGGCAAAACTCGACGACTCTGCGCTCACACCATCAGCGAAAGTCATTGATGAGTTAGACCAGCATGGGTCGTTTTTTGGTTTGGTCATGGCACATTCGTCGGCACAAAAAGAATCACTGTTAAACCAAGCTACTGATAATGCGCTGCAAGATAGCCTTCAACAGGCCGTTGTCGATTCCATTGCAGCTCAACAACTTCAGGAACAAAACAGTACCGGTAGTTTTGATGAATTTTTAGCTGACTACTCATCGCAGCTGTCTACCTGGAACAAGAGCAGATCGTGAGTTCCACATTCTGAGCAAGCTTAACTGAGCGCTGAGAGTGAACTACACAGGATGAGCTACGCATAGTGAGGTAAAACAAGTGTCCAACGTATTTTTACAGCAGCTAGAAGCAAACCAGCAGCAAGTAGGTGCGGTGGTTCTAGCTGGCGGACTTGCCCGTCGAATGGGTGGTCAGGATAAAGGACTTATAGATGTAGGCCAGCGGCCTATGGCTGCATGGGTGATTGAGTCTGTCAGGCCGCAAGTGCATGACATTGTTATTAATGCGAATCGTAATCAGGGCACCTATGCTGAACTGGGTTGTGAGGTGATAGCCGATAGACATGCCGGTCATGTTGGGCCTTTAGCCGGGCTCAGTGCTGCTATGCATCACTTTGGTCGCGACTATGTGTTCATGTGCCCGTGCGACTCACCGTTTATTGATGCGAGCATTGTTGAACGGTTAGGTAGTGCCCTCCTTGACCCACACGCTGAAAAACTACCCGACATCGCGGTTGCCCATGACGGGATACGCTTGCAACCGGTTTTTTGCCTTGCACATGCTGGATGTCTGGCATCGCTTGATGCCTATCTGGAGTCGGGCGAACGAAAAATTGATAAATGGTATGCGACTCAAAATTGGGTTGAAGTACCGTGCGCCTCGATACTGGATAGTTTTCGCAACATCAACACCGAAGCAGAACGAGTGCAAGCCGAAAGTGAGTTGCTGGTATGAACATAGAAAAGCTACCGTCGTGCGACGACCCATTCGATAGCTTATTACCCGTTGAGGAAGCGCGGGCGCGAATGGCGGCGGCTTTGCAGGTGGTAACCCAAACACAAGAGCTGAGCCTGCTTGACTCGATTGGACGGGTGCTGAGTGTCGATGTTGTATCGCCGGTCAATGTGCCAGCCCACGCCAATTCAGCGATGGACGGCTATGCTATTGCCGCTGCATCGATACCCGGTGACGGCACACGGGACCTGCAAATTATTGGCACTGCCTGGGCAGGCAAAGTGTTCAATGGCAATCTCGAAGCTGGACAAGCGGTACGCATATTTACCGGTGCGATTATGCCAAGTGGTGCCGACACAGTTGTTATACAGGAACATGTATCAGCAACTGATCAGCTGGTCACTATCGATCGTGACGTTGAACCAGGTCGCAATGTACGTTTAGCCGGCGAGGATGTTCAGTGCGATCAAATCATATTAACCAAAGGCACGCAAATTAATGCGGCCGAAGTGGGTGTGCTGGCCTCATTGGGTATAAACAAAGTCAACGTTTACAGAACACTGCGGGTTGCGTTTTTTACTACCGGTGACGAGCTTCAAGCCCTGGATGAATACGCTGATGCACAAAAAGATGCTCAGAATGATGAGCACACGGTCCCAGAGCTTGAGCCTGGCATGTTGTTCGACAGCAATCGCTACTCATTGCACGCTATGCTCAGGCGTTTGGATATCGATGTTATAGATATTGGTATCGTGCGAGACAATGCCGATGATACGCGCGCAGCCATGCAAAAAGCGGCCAGCTCTGCCGATGTCATTGTGACCTCAGGTGGTGTTTCGGCAGGGGACGCAGATTTTGTGACGCAAGTTTTTCACGAATTGGGCAACGTCAGTTTTTGGAAATTGGCCATGCGCCCAGGACGCCCCTTAGCCTTTGGTCAAATAGGTGATGCGTTCTTTTTTGGTCTGCCGGGAAATCCCGTTGCAGTAATGGTGACGTTTCTACAGTTTGTACAACCTGCCATAAAACAAATGATGGGGTTAGTAAGTACGGACCCCTACACCATTAATGCAATTTGTTTATCTACGCTACGAAAATCCGCTGGGCGTGTGGAGTATCAACGCGGTGTGTTAGCCAACGATGAGCAGGGTAATCTCACTGTTAGCTCAACCGGAAAGCAAGGTGCTGGGCGCATAAGCTCCATGAGTGCAGCTAATTGCCTTATTGTGATTAGAGCCGATAAGTCTGGTGTGAGTCCTGGCGATATCGTCGAGGTGCAGCCCTTTATGGGCCTGTTTGGCTAAGGTGTTACCAGCGTACCAGTAGACGTTCAAGTCCATGAAAATGAAAGCTGTCTTTAACCTGAGGCGGCTCCTTTAACGTTAGATTGTTCAAACGTTTAAACAAGGTGTTAATTGCAATTCGCATTTCCAGCTTTGCCAATGGTGCACCAACACAAAAGTGCAAACCTGCGCCAAACGAGACGTTAGCAGCGTCGTTTCTTTCAGGATAAAATGCATGGGCGTCTTTAAATTTATTTGGATCTCTGTTGGCAGCCCCCAATAGCAACGCTATTTGTTCGCCAGGCTCGATAGTTATCCCTGGATAAATCTCAATCGCAACTTGAGCGTATCGGGTAAATAAATGCAATGGTGCGTCAAAACGCATGGCTTCGCTGATTATTTGGTCTGCCCGCTTTTCATTGCCTATCCAGTCTTTTTTCCACTGTAGGTTTAATAGGGTATATATGGTATTGCCTAACTGATGCACGGTTGCTTCGTGTCCTGCGTTTAACAGCAGAACGGCGGTACTGACAATTTCGTCATCACTGAGAGCCGGTGTCTGCAATACCATATGTGAAAGCAAATCGTTTGTCGGATTTTTACGTCGATCTTTAATCAGTGATAACGCCATGTCTTTGAAATCTGCCGCGGCTTGATTAGCAAGCAACTCCTCATCGTGCGATTGCGTTAAGGTGTAAACGCGAACCATGGCATGCGACCAATTAAGCAAATTTTCACACTCACTTGTCGGTACGCCAAGTAGCTTGGCTATGACTATTACCGGTAGTGGCATAGCGTAGGACGTTAATAAGTCAGTTTCCTGCTCTGATTCAAAATCATCTATCAAGTCGTTTGCAAGTGATTCTATTTCAGCTTGCATTTCCAAAACGCGACGATTCACAAACGCTTGATTGACACTTTTGCGGATACGCGTGTGCTTGGGCGGTTCCAGTTGCAACAGTGAGTGTCGCTCAACTGTGGTGAAGTCTTTCAGGTGTGGAGGGTGGTTTGGCTGTGTGAATCCGGCAGGCGGTAGTCGGGCGAATCGCGAGTCACGCAATGCGTTATTAACAGCGTCAAATTCGCACAAACACCAAAATCCATAATCCTCCCAGAAAACAGGTCCGCCCACGCTGTGTAAACGCTTATAAAAGGCATACGGATTTTGGTAGAAATCCGCGTCTTTGGGACTTTGAGAGAAGCGTCGTTCGGTATGCTCTTCGGGTATCATGGACACTATGTTAAGCCAAAGCAGGCAAGGTTTGGGTGGCGACAAAAATAGCCTAAGTTGCCGCCGATCACCGACTTGGTCCCGAAGATCGCATTTATCGGCGTTCCGTTCCCTGAACTGTGACTGTATTCACAGGCCTGAGGTGCGGTTAGATGGGTATCGCAGGTAATCTAGTGCATAACTTGCAACACCAGAACACAATCCAAAGAACCCCGTACATGACCAGCAGATTGCTACTGGTGGAACCATCCGCCACGATGCGCTACGTTCTAGAGAACTACGCGCAGTCGTTGGGTTTTGGGGTGGTTGCCGTTGGTGACTACAAACAGGCCGAGGAAGCATTGCATCAGCAGTTTCGCTCCTATGGCGGCGATTTCGCCTGCGTTTTGCTGGGCTGGTCGATTGTGCCTGATGCAGGTGCTGATGCCCTGATCGCCACGCTTGAGAGCCAAGACTTTGTTGATCTTCCCGTTGTGGTTATGTCTACAGACATGCGTGCTGAAACCCGCGCCTGGGTCGCCGGTCGCGAACACACAGCCGTACTTGCCTGGAAAGAGTATCAATCGATTGATGGTTTACTGCAAAGACTGTTGCAGTCCCCGGTAGACGCAAACGATACCTTTACCAGCAAATTTGATAATGCCGATATTAATGTGTTGATTGTTGATGACTCGGTGAGCATTCGATTTGCTCTGCGTGATTTGTTTGAATTACAAGGATATAAAGTCAGTGTTGCCAGCGGTCATGACGAAGCTTTGGCAATAGCGCAGCAAAGTTCTTTTGACATAGCCGTACTTGATTTTTACTTGCAAGATGGAACAGGTGACGTTCTTTGTCGTAAGTTAATTGCAGATCCTAAAACCGGTCATCTGACTTGCGCCATGCTAACGGGTACATATGCCGATCATATAATCAAACGCAGTTTGCGAGCAGGCGCTGTTGAGTGCATGTTTAAAAATGAAAGCAGCGAATTGTTGCTGGCACGCATTGATGCCTTAAGCCGGTTTGTCAGACAAAGAAAGAAGCTGGCTATAGAGCAACGTCGATTGGATGAACTGGTCGACGCGCTAGCTGGAGCAACAATTGTGATTGATGGTAATGATGTCATCAGTTATGCAAGTCAGCAGGCCAGCAGTTTGTTAGGGTTTGATTCTCAAGCAAGTATGCTTGGTTTAAAAGCTGGTCAAATAGTGGACTTGGGAATAATCAAACAAGCCTCAGCCGGAAAATTTCGTAATCAGTGGCGTGATGCTACACAAGGCCTGATTAATGTTGTTTATCGACAGCTAGTGCTCGAAGATAGCAGTGACATTGTTCTGAATTTTAAGCTCTTGCCTGGTGGTGCGGTTGCACAAAAGCCCGTCGCTGTTAGTAGTACTGCAACTGATATTGTTAGCACACTACAATTGCCGCATAGCAGTATGGCGTTTGTCACAACACTCAAAACATACCTGGATAATGTAAATTCGAAATCCGAATCGGTGAGTTTTTTAGTCATAGACACTTTTGCCGCAACAGCCAACGCTGAGATGCAGCCCAGCAATCGTATTGATGGCTTAGCGCACATGATCGAGGCTGCGTTAAAAAATGTGTATAAGCGTGAAAATCACGTGGCAAAATTGGGTGATAATCGGTATGGTTTTTTGCTTAGACACACAACAGAGCCACAAGCGTACCTATTGACCCGAAAAATTATGCAAGTCTATAACGCACTGGACACAGGCGTAGAAGGGATGACATTGAGCTCTACCGGTTGCTTGCTTGGTTTATCAGTCAACAAAGACAAGTCTGCAGCCCAGGTGCTGCGCTTATCTGATCAGGGACTCGAAGTTGTTAATCAACGTGGAAAAAACCAGGCGTTACTGTTAGACCTGCGTCGTATGCTGCCGGTGTACGCTAGTAGTCAAAAATCCTGAATTAATCGGCTCTAAGTTCTCCTGCGACCATGACATGGTCATCACACTGGTATCAGTAGCAAACAGTTGCTCTTTGTGGTTTGTGTGACTTGTGCACGTTTATGTCTACACTTGTTGGCCGACAGCGATTGTATCTATTACTGAATACTAAGAATGGATTCCGCTGTGAAACTATCTGGAAAATGGCTAATAACTCATTGGATTATGTTGTCGCTTGCGATGCTATCTGGATGTGGCGGTAGTAAACATCCCATGAAAAATCAGGACGTCAATGTTCCCGCTCCAGCCGCTGCTATTCCAGAGCCATTGCCAAAGGGTCTGGCTGAATTCGAGCTGATAAACAATCGTTACGCTGATACCGCCCGGGCCGCCTCGCTCGCCTATGCAGGCGACACCGATGCGGCGGTTATAAATCAGACGAATGCAGGAATATTTCTTGGCACGCTGTTGTACGGCCCTCTATCTACAGCGAATACACCTGGCGGGTTACCGTTAGCTGATGGCGACAATGTTCTTGCAGGCGCACCTTTTCCGGGGTATCCGATTGCGATTTTGTTGCGAACCGGGATAATCGACTCAATCGAACCTAAGGGTTCAATTCCAGATGCATGGTGGGAAGTGTTTGCTGATTTTTCAGGTGGTCAGCGTGCTTGCTCGGGCGGTGGCACTGTAACCTGGTCTTCAAATTTGCTACTCGACGCGGCCAGCCTTGAAGATGAGCGGCACCTTACCTGGAACGCTTGCCGCGATCTCTCAGAGTCTGGTTGGTATTGGGGTGCCAACGAAGCGCAGCTGCCAACCGAAGGTATTTTGCTAAATGGCTCCATGCGTTTACACCGCTCAGTAAATGATCTGTACACCGTTGCATGGGATAGTGTTGAATACAGTAGCAATTTGCGAGCTTGGCGATTGACTGGTGTCGAAACCTCATCTGGTGAAAATGGGTGCGGTATCGAGCGTCAGCGTGTCTCTCATTTGTTGATTGAGTCGCTAGATGAAGGTGAAGATGTTCTGTTAGAAAATTTCCACAGCGTGATCGCGGGAGAGCCGACTGGTTCTTCCGTCTGCCGCGCATCAGGTCTGTTCAACAATTCTTTTTCGGGACGTGTGCTGCGTAGCGACCTTGGCGCTGTAGAAGTAACAACGCCAGCGCATTTGTCTTTCCTGTCAGTATCAGAGACGATCGACAAGAAAGTCGAAACGCTTGCCATTGATCCGAATGACCCAGCCGGTACAAGTGAGGGCGAAATGCTATTAGCCGGTGCCGATGGTGGTGAGTTACGGTTTCGTCCTATGTCATTCTCTCGGTTTGGCGAAGAGCACGAAGAGCAGTACATTGCGCCAAGTGTATCCGCCTTCGAGCTTGACGTTACGGAAGCTAACCTTGCGCCTTATACACTGCGTTTGCCCAGAATAGATGCGAGGCACGGTCTTCTCGTTGACACCGGTGACGATGATAGTGATGGTATGACAAATGCGTGGGAGATAGCCTATGGGTTAGACCCCCTGAATCCAATGGATAGTGGTACTGACAAGGATGAGGACGGACTTGATGCATACAAAGAATTTATTGCGCTAACCTCCCCACATGTCGCCGACCCATTGTCGGCTGATAGTGATGAAGAAATTAGTGCAACATTTGCACGCCTTATAAACGAGCGACGGTACACACAATTGCTACCCCCAGGGAGCGATCTGCTGGTGGGTATTCATGTCAACATTTCTGAAGCCGCACTAAAAAGAAAAGAATGGCGAGTAACATTGCAGCTGGAAGGTGATGTGCAATTCTCAACTTTTAATAGCTACTCACCATTTGACTATGGGACAACCCCGTGTGTGTTTGGTGATGAAAATAAACTTCTTATCTGTCGTTGGGAAGAGAACAAGCATTGCAGCAGCGCGACTAACTGCGATCTTTTGGGTGTGTTGCCGCGAGTGGTGCCCATTCAGGTTCTTGGAGACACAGCGATCAAGCTAACATCGACATTGGAACATGGTACTGCCGACCCTGATTTTTCGAATGACAAATCTGTAGCGACTCTGGAGCCCCCGTTTGTAACGCCTGTTTGGGGTGGCTCAGGACCGCAATGAGACGGATGGCTATTTAAAAACCGTCACCACACCACCGTTGCCCGTGTTGCTTGTGCCAATTAATACGGTGGAGTTATCAGAGCTAATAGCCACACTTTGTGCTAATCCAATCGATCTGGTCAAATTTAATCGCTCTGGCACGCTGAACAAATGCTGCCAGGCGGTATCTTGGTTTTCAAAGAACGCAAGGTTTGCACTGCTACTGGCCTGCCAACCGATTGCCAAACTGTTTAAAGACGAGTCAGCAGCCAGTCTAAGCTGCGCGCGTGAATTATTGGTGGGAGGAAGTTTTACACTGTCCGTGCCTATCCATTCATCACCTGAGTTAAGCAGTCTCCATGCTACAGCTTCGCGCTGGCCGTCGCTTTGGGTATCCCAGGCTGCCAAGACAAGCTCATTGCCATTGCCACTGCTATAAATCAATGCATCAAGTGTTGGCGTGATAACGGCAAGAAATTGCTGGGAAGCCAATTGCCAATTATTTGCTGTAGCGTTAAATTCACTTAAGTACAAGCCACCATTGAGCCCGGATAAAGTGTATACCTGACTCAAGTCGCTGTTACCTGTAAATGCAGGTAGTCTGACGTGTTGCACCGGCACAGAAAGAAGTGCGCTCTGTGTCCACGATAACCGGCTGCGATCATACACCCAAAGATGGTTGTAAAGATTATTCACGTTATTTACTGATGGGTTGGCCTCTTGTGCGCCAAACACCAAACGCTCGCCATTGTCTGAAAGCATGAGTTTTATTGAGCTGGTGTCCCAGCTTTGACTTGCACTGTTTGTATTAAATGCGTTTATCGTCGCTGTCTCAATCCAGTTCTCGCCAAGCAAATCAAATATCACGACAATAGGGGCATTACGCTGCGATACCGAGATGACTGCCAGGGTTTCGCCCGTGGCAGAAGCACCGACCTTCATGTTACTGATGTCGGCATTACGAAAACTCTGCGATGTTAATGTGCTGGCTTGAATCCATCGATCATTAACATAGAAAAACACGACAGCACTGGCATTTAACGGGCTGCTGGCAATAGCGATGGTGCCATTACTGTTAATGGCGATATCATCGGCGAAAGATACGCCAAGCTGATTGTCGTTAACGGTAAAACTGCCTAGTGTATTAACTAATAGATCGCTTACCGAGTTTCTTTCAGAGCTAAGGCAATTTGTCGCCGTGCAGATTTCCACACGGTAGCTGGTTGAATCCCAAGCCAGTTGATGTGGCTTAATCGTGTGGATGTACGATTCTGCTGTCACATCAGTCAGCGTGGTGACCAGTGTTTCTTGTTGGCTTACCAGGCTATATTCGTACAAACTGATTTCGGTTATAACATCGCTTGAGGCATTGTCGCGATCAATCCACGACAATTGCAGTGCACCGGGCGCTGCTGCAATTGTTAGTGTTGGAGCTGTGGGTGCAATGAGAATGTCGTTGCTAAGATCGGCTGACACATTGTTAGTGCCGTCGGCCAGCACACCCTCGTTATCGTTTTCTACTACTTGATAAGAGCAACCGCTTAGCATGACGGCTGCTACTAATAAGCTGATCAGGCGAAGCTTGGTGTGCATGATGAGTATTCTTTTTTACAGTGAAATAGTTGATCAGTGAGCGTGTTAAAGAAGTGTGGTGCCGGCGTCATCGGCGTAGCCTGGTATTCGGTTTAAGCCGTCTAGTAGAATTGTCCGAAGTTAGCCAGCACCACAGAGTAGGCGGTGCAAAAATCGGTCCAGCGGGTGGTTGTATAGTGCTAATTTCCCGTAGCGAAACGAATATTGGTTATGCTCAGAGGCAAATTAGGTGTCAACACGGGGCGCAATTGTCGATTTAGGGAACGTTTTATAAATTCATAGGAATAGTTATATAAATGTACGATGAAAGTCATGGAAAGTACTTTAATAGCAAAGTAATCGGTTATTTAGGCGGTTGACAGCGTGAACGTGCTAAGAGCAGAGGTTAACGAAACCCGTACAAATGTTACTTCTATGTATTAACGCGTGCGTGTACGCAATGTTTGGAAAATAGCCTCCGTAGTAGGGCGGGCAATGGTGGCAGGGTAAATATTGAAACCAACAATGATAGGCGCTCATCACGTAATTAAGATGGCAACCCAGAGATTGGTCACAGACGCAGACGATATATAAAATGTTCCGCTGCGTAGCACTTGTACGATGACGCACTAATAAAAACGTTTGCGAAATTGCAGTCAAACCCATACGACTGTGGTGCGCTACGCCGCTTGTACGTTGTACTAACCAGCGTCTGCTCCATTTCCAACTCGCCTCTAGTCTGCGGTATGTGGTTAAGGCTGAATTATTCGTTAGCGGATTTACCCAATTCGTCTGCCATGGTTGCCCCGCGTTGACCCATCGGCTCTCTTGGACCGATGGTCGTGTCGCGGCTAGTTTGGTGTTCCATCTCAGCATTTAGCTCGCCGCTAATGACCAACACTGTTACCACTAACCACAACCAGGTGAGAAAAGCCACCACAGCGCCCAAGCTACCGTAGGTCTCATTATACTTACCAAAATTTGCCACGTAGATTGAGAAAGCAAGCGAGACAGCCAAAATCGTGGCAACAGCGACGACAGCACCAGGTGTGATCCAGCGCCACTTCGGTTCATCACGGCTAGGCCCGTATCGGTAGAGACAGGCCATGAACAGGATGAGCCCGACTGCAGCTAACAGCACAACGATACCATTCACTAACCAATTGGGAAGAGTCAATCCTACTGCTTCGGGGAAGATACTGAGAACTGTCTTCGCTACTGTAAGGGCTATGACACTCGCCAACGTCAACAGCGTGAAAATCAGAGTCGTCGCCGTCAGTCGGATAAAGCCACGACTCTCATTCTCATCGTATGCAACGTTCATCGATTGAAACAATGCTTTCATGCCCGCGTTCGCGCTCCACAAAGCAATCAGCAAGGAAATAACAAACGCGATACCCAGCGAACTATCCTCCGCACTGGTAAGTCGTTCAAGTTGCTCAGTCAAGATCTCCACCACTTCACCTGGGAGCACACCAGCCAGTGCGTTAACCTGTCTACTGATATCAGACGGATCGAAAGCCAATCCATACAGCGACACAAATGCAGCCAGCATTGGGCCTAATGCAAGCAGCATGTAGAAGGTCACACCACCGGCCACGAGTAAAACCCGATCGTTTGAGAATTCTGCAAATACACGGGCCGCAATATCCTTCCATCCTTTTAAGGGAATGTCAGACGGCGTATGTGCGTCGCGTCCTCGTTTACCGATATAGGAACCGGAGTCTGTCATATCTATACCTGCTATCTGCGAATAAAAAAACTATTCTGATAAGATCCAAATCGTCTTCCAAAACTTGTTTAAAAAAAGCTGCAATAAACTCATAAAACTAATATGCAAAGACCGCTATCTCACCACAGTTAGTTGATATAGCGCCAGCTCAAGTTGTAGGGTGTATTGCTACAGAGACTGTATTTTCAGTTACCGGCAGTATTTAATCTTTGGTGTCAATGAGAGAGCTTCAGTAAGAGTTAATAGTTTCAGCCTAAGTGGATGTAACTCATGTCGGTACAACATTGGCATCGACTCAAATAACGTACATTTTTCGGTTCACCCAAAGGTATCTTGAATAGTTGTATGATGCATCACGAGGTCAAATAAGCGTTCATTGTTTCGCGTGGTATACCAACTAGCTTACATGCTTGGTCTAGTTCAGATAACGCAAAGGTGTCGGCCTCCACGGGCAACACTTTTCCAAGCAGTTCTAACAATGATTCGGCAGTATCGGGTGCACCGACGATAACGTATTTATCGACATTCGTCAGTGCTCTAAAACGCGCGGTGATTACATCGGTATCAAGCGATGCACCGAGTTCGCTGCCATCATAGTTGAAAAAAACCAGCATCATATCGACTTTCCCGTCGTGCGTATCAAATGCTGCATTCATGGTCTTTGCCATCGATTCCATGTCTTCAGCAACGACTTTGCCATTGATTTCGAAAGCATACAAAGACGGGTTATCCGTGCTAATTCTCTTTATTGTGCGGGACATAATTAGTCTACTGGTTTAAATTGTCGTAAAAGCGTGACCCGTGGACACCAAGTTAGTAGTCACTGTCAGCCAGCGCATTTGATGCAGCTGGCTGATTTATTTAGTTTACGAAGTCGCTGATTTTGACGTAGAAGTCGCTGACTTTGATGTAAACGAGTCAACCTTATTCTGCACCTTGCTGCTGACTTTGCCAGATGCTGTCTCGACCTGCTCTCTCACATCGCTCGCTTTTGAAGAGATTTCATCTGCTATAGAGGATTTCACTGAGTCTGCTGATGCTCCAACGTACTCATCCTCAACGCGTGTTGTGGGTATCAACGAACCAACGATCGCACCTACAGCAATACCAATTGCACCGGTAACCAATGGCTGCTCCTGAAACCAATCGCCCATCTCTTTTCCTCGCACTTGCATAGTTTGGCCGGCACCGTAAGCAGATTGCCTCATAGTCTGTCGAGTGTCGTGCGCAGAGTGCCGCACAGTCCGTCCCGTGTCATAAGCAGACTGCTGCAGATCACTCAACGTCGTCTCAGTTCGCTCTTGCCACTGCTCCAGCGTCTCATCAGCGCCCTGCTTTAGAGACTCCATATTGTCTAGAACGGATTTACGCATTTCTGCCGCTTTTTCGCCCCATTGGTCTATAGTGTCTTTGACGCCGTCCACAAAGGAATCATCGTTGCCATGGTCGATGTTTGTTCTGTTTGAAACTGATTGTCCATATTGTGACGACTCTCCTGATGGCACGGATGGTTTGTAGTGCGTTTGGTGTTGAGAGTCCGCTTGATAATTTTGATCATCATAACCATTCACCAACCTGTCTCTATAATAGTTCAAATTTTGATCGGACTGCACTGATCGACTAGACGACTGCGAGGCCATGAGCCACGCTAAACCAACGCCTGTCAGCACAAGAGGTAGTGGATTGTCTTTAATAGTTCGCCCGAGGGACTGCGACATATCCCCGCCGTGCTCCTTAAAATAACCCATTGTTTGATCAATCAATTGAGTCGGTGAGAGCTGCCGTTCCACCGCACCCAAAGTACGGTCCAACTGAGCTCGCTTTTCGTTTACTTCACGCTCAAGCGAATCCACATCTCTCTCTGCATTATCAAAATCACTCATGTCAGTTTCCTCTCTACCATGTTTTTATCTTTCTCAAGCATTGCTTGAGTACGAGTTGGCTTCATATTTTCTGCCGATAACTTGCTTTTTGCGGTCAGCAGTAAGATCATTCCGATAACAGAGACTGCTGCTCCAATAATAAATGTTGAAGACCAGAGCTCTAGACCAGTGAATGCAGCAAGGGCTAATGCCGAGGACGCTATCAGCAACATTATGCCGGGTATTAAAATCGCGACACCGATTGCCATGCTTGCTGCACCTGTTTTTGCATCCGTCACGGATTGCGAAACCTCAGCCTTAACTAAGGACAATTCAGAACGCAGCAGATCGCTAACATCATTGAAAACACGACTTAGAGCGCCGTCACTCTCATTGCTCGCGTGTCTCTCTCGCTCTATCGGTGGCGATGCAGTGGGGTCCTGATAATTCATACGTGTCGCCTCCCAATAGAACCATCGTAAGTGTCGCTGGCAAGGCTGTTCTGATTGTCCGAAGTCGTCGGTAAATCACTCGGCACATTCGTTCTGGACGAGTGTTGATCAGTTCCTTTGTACCTGTTGTCGGCAGAAGCTTTAAAGAATCGTGCGCCTACGGCACCGACCGTGATTGCACCAAGAATAAAAAGTGCTGGGTTGTCTTTCGCCAGGCGCTTGGCATCCGTCGCCAAATCGTCCAAAGATTTAGTTTTTATCCGATGATTGAACTCCTGAAGCCCATCTGCTAATTCGGTCGTATAGTGACCTAACGTTTCGCTATGTTCGCTTATTGTATTAGCTACGTCGTTAAGAGCGTCATGCGCTTGATCTGTCCGCGCCATGACTTCCTTTTTTGCCGAGTCTGCGTGCTCGCCAGCCATTTCAGCACCTGCTTTGGTTAAACTGTCACTTGCATCCTTAGCCTCGTTCTTGACTGCATTGATTGCAGATTGACCTTCAGTTTTAAGAGATGCGGCTACATCTGGCGATTTACTTTCACTCTTTGTGTTCGATTTGACCATTGACCATACTTCCCTTCGTTTGATTTGCATAAACACTGTATCGATGCGTAACCACACAAGCAACGCATTTGTAAAATCTACGATTATTAGTGAAAATATTACGAGCTAAGTTGACGCTCGCCACATGCGCGCAAGCAGCGTGGTAACGTTTATTCTCTCTAATGGTTAGGACATTAATGTTATGAATTGGGATCAAATCGAGGGCAACTGGAAACAGTTTACTGGAAAGGTAAAAGAGACTTGGAGCGACATCACAGACGATGAGTTGGACCAGGTTGCAGGTAACAGAGAACAACTGGAAGGTAAAATCCAAGAAAAGTATGGTAAGACCAAAGAGGAAGCACACGACGAAGTTAATAAGATGCTGAGCTCTATCGACCAGCCGTGATGTCTACCGAACGGAAGTACTGTAGCGCTGCTAATGTAGATAATGTAATAATCGCACGAGACAGACGATTAGCTCTGTCTCGTGCCTGCATCTCGCCGAGTCAGCAAATAAAAAAACGACGCAATGCTGATTATCAAACGCATGCTTACGGTGATTACTGTTTGACAATACAAGTGAATGTCTTACGCTAGTCAGATGTGCTGGTGCCTATTCACTTCATAATGAATACGAGAGGAAGTTTATATAATGAGTAATTCATACCCGCAAAATGCCTTAGTGGTTGTCGCAGATGGGCACAAAGCCAAGCTATTTCGTAACCACTGTTCAGATGGTGGTCTTGATCTTCGGAAGATGGAGGATTGGGAACCAGAGGATTTAGACAGTGACGGGCCAGCCGGTAACAGGCCTAAAGAATCTTCGCAGCAGGATACCAACGAGGCTATATTTGCGAAACAAATTGCTGTCCGGCTGAACCGAATGGCTCACAAGAATACTTTCGATAATTTAGTACTTGTTGCCGATCCTCAGACGCTTGGGCAAATGAGACCATCGCTGAACAAAAAAGCGCTAAGTCTCCTGTTAAAGGACTTTGCCAAAACCTTGACGAACTCATCAATCGACGATATTCAAAGGGCCATCGGTTAGTTGAATGTTTCTCGACTTGGAGTCACTATCCTCAGCTTTAGCGTCTCGAACGCGGTTGAAACTCGCCAGCACTGTTTGGTGAGGGTTTGAGCTCAATGTTCGGACTTCATACCACCATATCTTTTGTGTAAGTAGAAAACTCTGAATAAATCTGAGAAAAAGCACTTAGATCGATAGCAATGTGTTCGAGCGGTGCTCAGCAACTCAGGTTGGACTTACATCAAAAGCTGTCGAATATACCTGGTCGAAAAGTTGTTCAGGCTAGTGCCGAATCCTCTAGCCACGTGGATAATGCGGAGTTAGCCAGTCCGATAATCGTTGAAGCGTATGCCAGTGATGGCAGGTACTCAACTTTGCAATTTCATGCTAGCGACAAAGCAGCTGAAATGCAATATGAGACAAACAAATCAATGCTTGGTCTGGGTAATGATAGATCGAGGATCGCTTTCTTATTTAATGAAAAGCGAGATAGCGCTATAACCGCCTCTTTTATGGCTGACTCTAACTTGCAGTCCATCAAAGGGTTTGCCTTTTCGTTTGGTCCAAAGTTGACTGCCGGCCTGCTAAGTTTTGAAAACAACGATGTTATAAGTCTTGGAGCTAGTGCAGAGAGAAGTTGACCCTAGTACCTGGACAACCCAGGGATGACAAGGAAGAAAACGTTTATCTCAACACCACCGTTGAGGACGTAACGCTGGACACTGATTCCAGAGATTGGTGCAGTATGCATGGCGGCTCATCACTGGTGCTGGGTACCGCCATCCACAATGGGCATGAAGTGCGTCGTGAAATGGCTGGACGAATGGCGCTGCCAGGTGACGAGCGCTTGCGCGAGGAGGACCCGTTTACCGAATATACGATCCGCGATTTTCCAAACCGCGTAGTTTTTCACCGTTCACGCTTCGCGGTCGATTTGAACCGGGCCAGGGACAAGGCCGTCTATTTATCACCTGAACAGTCCTGGGGTCTGGAGGTGTGGGATGAGCCGCCAACCGACGAAATGATTGAGAAATCGCTCACGATGCATGATCACTATTACATTATGCTAAAAACACTGCTTCGTGAGCTGGAAGAACAGTTTGGGCGATTCGTTGTATTTGATATTCACAGCTATAACCACCGCCGTGATGGACCAGATGAAGCCCCGGCCAATCCCCTCGAGGCTCCCGCAATTAACATCGGTACGCGTGCAATCACTTAACGGATAACAAACCACTACTGTTGATGCATGAGGGCAAATTGCTGCGCGCAAACCTCACTAAATCCAGAGTCAATGAATCTGACGTGTTGGGAGTACTGCGAGGATCCAGTACATTCCAAGTCAGCTAAATAAGCAACGACGCTTTATGGTAACGTTAACATTGCCTAGCGACATTCCGAGATAACTGAGTATATTAAAATAAAATTGACAGCGAGGTAGGGCCATGAGAAATGATAAAAAATCGTCAATTTACGATCGGTATGTCTGTGAACACTGTAGATTCGAATTGCTTGTTACTGAGTCCTGCACCTGCAAATAAGGCGATCCATAATCGAACCGTTGCGATAAGCAAATGAACCATGTTGAGTCGCAGGCGTAACTAAAATTTTACTCTAACATTTTATAAAGGGGAATCACTGATGGTTAAAAAACTAGCCGATGATCTTGTACATACCAATGCCGAATATGAAAAATTGAAGGGTGAGACAAACACCGATAAGACGCCTCGCGAAACACCCAGCAGCCAGGGTCCTGGGCGTACCGGATACGACAAGCAACGCTATTCTGAATGGACTCAAGAGGAGCTCACTAAGCAGGCTGAACGACTAGCTGTGAAGGATGCAGAAACCCTGACACGCGAAGAGCTTGTTGAGGCGCTCTTATTGCGAGATACGACGCAGTCAAGAATCAAACAGTAGTAGACGTTTCGTAGTCAATCAGTGTTGTTGACGGCGCAACCTCTGGATTTTTGGCTGGATGGCTCGACCGAATTACGCATATTGGGCTTATTACGGGTTTTCTCAAGCAACGCATCGACGCAACATTCATCAACAGTTTCGTTGTAACGATAGAACGTGTCTCGGGAAAATCCCGTCACTTTGCAGGCCTGAGATACGTTTTGGAATTGTTCAGCTAAATTGAGCAAGCCGACGTTATGGAAAATGACTTTCTCTGTACTATGAACCATGAGGGTTCCCGGTATCAATTAAAGTTTGCACTTAAATTAAAACCGGGAACCCCCACTTTTTTCAAGACTGTAAAACGTACTAAAATAAAGTAAGGTGTCAGGTTACAACGAAACTTCTACGGATGATTTACACATTTACAATATCGCGTTGTACTTCAACACTAGGAATTAGAACTGGGTCCGTTGATATTAGAGAGCACGGTGTCGTTATCCTCATTATTGTTATCGTTGCCACCCTTTTTAGAAGTGTCGGGCTGAGACCCTTTATTGTCAGGAAACACATCAGTTTTGTTTTCTCCGCTATTGTCCGATCTGTCTCTCTGAGATTTAGGGTTTTTTTGGTTTCTGGGTTGAGTCGTTGTCATATTAACCTCGTTCGCACATCTACAGGGATTGAATTAGTCCAAATACAGTACACCAATACTCGATTTTAATGAAAAAGTTTGTAATATTGACAAGTTCATTAGCACCGCAATCTGTCAGCACACGGGAAATATATTGACTAAAGCGTGCAAGTCTCACACTCGTACCAATCACCGTCTGTCGGAACTTCAGTTCAACGTATTTTGTTATTTTTTATACTGCAGAATACGTATCTCAGTCTACAGGGCTTCCAAAACAATTTTAGGCAGCCTTGGTTCAACATCCCAATGTGTCGCTTTATCATTTTATTCCGATTTCCACCACATGCAATAGGTAATACAACTGCACTAATTATTTCACTGGTCAATGCGTCAGTTTTCTTTCTCGAAGTTATCTGAGCTCGACTGCGGCAAGCCGCGCATAACAAAAGAAGCCGTTATTCCGTGTATAAAAATGGAACCCACGATCGCCACCGAAGCAACACGCCACGCAATATCCATAGAAGCAAAATTGGCGTGGCTAGCTCCATAGGCAAGGTAGAAAACGCCTCCCATCCCTCGAATACCAAAGCTTCCAAGCGCTCTTTTTTCGGCTTTTGTCATGTCCAGTCGCGACGCCGCCAACGTGCCTATCACCGGGCGTATTATGATAACAAGTACTAATCCAAGCATTACCTCTGACCAACGCAGGCCATCCATCATACCGCTGACAACCAGCCCACCGAACCAGATCAATAAAAGCGCCAATAGCAGGCTTTCAAACTGTTCTGAAAAAACGTAAGGATGCTTGATATATGGGTCGTGAATTTCATGCCCTCGTACGTAAGAGCGACTGGCGACGGCTGAAGCGAAGACAGCAAGAAACCCGTAGGCAGAAATCATCTCTGCAAGACCGTAACAGGCAAATGTCACCGCCATCATCGTCAGACCGGCATCATCACCACGACCTTCTATATCACCACCCGCAACACCCGCATCACCCCAGCGCGAATATACTAGTTTTGCTACAAGTAACCCGAATGGCACACCGACCAAAACTGCTGCGACTACGCGATACACTAAATCGAAACTAAACCAATCCCAAAACCAGTTAGCATTCCAAAAGGGTGTGGCGAGCTCACTTGTGCTAAGCCCGACCAGTGCAAGTGCTAAATAGACAAACGGAAAAGCCAGTCCGTCATTGACGCCGGCTTCTGCTGTGAGTCCAAGCTGTACAGGCCCCCCGTCACCTTCGGTCGGTTTGCCGACTTTCACCGCACGTGCAAGTACCGGATCAGTCGGCGCAAGGGAAGCCGCGAGTAGCACAGCAGTGGCTAGTGGTAAACCGATAAATGTTCCACCCAATGCCATAGCCAACATCGTCAGTGGCATTGTCACAATCAATTGAGTCCAGACAGGGCTCCATGACTTCCACCCGAACGGTTTGTCGATGGCTAGACCAGCTCCTGTCAGGGAGATGATGACAATAATTTCAGTAGCGTGTTCAACAATTTTCAATTGGGTTGAGGTCGCTAGCGGGTCAGGCAGAAAAAGTGCAAAAGGCGACAGCGCCAGAGCCGCCCCAGCCAGTATATAAAATGGCGGGGCGGCAATAAAAAGTCTGTTTCTGATGCGCGGTACGATAATCATTCCGAAAAATGCCAAACCCGCAGTTAGGTAAAACACGTCGCGAGGGTCAATACTAAGTATGTCAGTCATTTTTCCTGCGTTTTCGCAGCGAGTTTAAGTTCGCCTGCGCCTAAGGTGGGAACTCGGAGCGAGTGTGGACGATATCAGATAGGCGGCCCGGATTTAACTTTAAACATCTCCTTGGATCCTCAATGATAGCTACCCATCTCAACATCAATATACCAACTTGGTTATCCTTATTCTATCGTGCAGTTAATCATCTACTTTAAAGCAGACGCTGCAGACGTATTATTCGCAATACCGTGAAATTGTACTTTTAAGATGCGCTTGCTAAAAGCAAGGCTTCAATAATCGTGGATAATTAAAGTCGGCCGATTTGAGCGTGAGCTCAATCGGCCATTTACTTCAATGTAGAACTAGTTCATAGATCGCAATGCACTGGTCCGGTTAAGATATCTACTTAAGTAGAACAACGACCCCTTCACAAAGTGCACTAAACCCGACAGTAAGTTCTACCGTCGCTCAAATTACTTTACAACCAACGAATTTTTAACAGACTCAACACCTTCAGTGCCTTCTGCTATTTCCTGAGCAGCCATTTTTTCTATCTCACTATCCACGAATCCGCTTAAAATGACTGCGTCCTTAAAGGTCTCTACTTCTATTTGCAGTGCACTCGTTCTGTCGTCAATGGCCAATTCCGCTTTTACTTTAGCAGTAATTGCTGCGCTGTCCAAATACTCGCCGGTGCTCTCACCTTTAGGTGATCCGGCACAACTTACCAACATCAGCGCTAAAAACGCCATGGTGATTACGCTCAATATATTCTTCTTCATCTAATACTCACTTGAAAGGTAGTTTATTTCCGAATTGTTTAATTGCTACTTGGCGTCACTATCGTCACAGGAGGCTAGCATCTTATCAACCTCATCGCGTGCCTCGTCTTTAGTTTTGCCATACTTTTCCTGGATTTTACCTTCCAGTTGGTCTCTGTTGCCAGCTACTTGATCGAGCTCATCGTCAGTAAGGTCGGCCCAAGTCTCTTTTACCTTTCCAGTAAACTGTTTCCAGTTGCCTTCAATTTGGTCCCAATTCATAATATTAATATCCTGTGTAGTGTGGTTACGTGTATTTAGCTTAACGTGTTTTATAAGTTAGTTGTGCAGTGTTATGGACGTGATGCACCTCAAAACCCGTTAAGGACGATATATGTCTTTAGAATCACCATTTAAAGGCTTTTGTATATTTTACATATTCACCACGACCTTCTGATGATCAACGAGTTCTCCATAGAAATCATACCTACAAAATACAGGCAATCTGATTAGCTACTTAATTTGTTCGTCAATTATTCAAGCGCGATAAGTTGATCGGTGCCTTTGAAGTTGCTAACTTCAATTCGCACAGCGTTGGGCTCACTAAACAAAGTAGGCTAAAATTAACTTTAGCAGTGACAGTACTCCTATCTATAGACTGGCCACCGCCGTGTCGGGTGCGGGTGATAGCCCAACTGGTAAGTTCGGCCAGTGTAATAATTATCAATACATTCATTAGAATCACTGATAGAATTTCCGTATCGCATTATTAGCGTTGATTTCCAAAGACGGATGAGGCTCGAAACGAACTTGATCAGCCAACACGATCGACGTTGAAGTATTTCATCTGCAACGGTGTTGTACACAGCACGCTTGTGATGTTTGCATCAATCCCAAGCCGGAGCCTTAATATCAGTTTAATTAGACTTTCTACCGGGTAGTTGTAACGGCAACACTGCTCGCACTAACTATGGACTATCGATTTTTCAGACTGACTTGGAAAGCAGGCATAGGAAAAAGCGCGATTAGCTTTGAAACCAAAACTCAAGCAATAGCGCGTAGAATGACTTTAAAGCGGTGCAGATTTAACGCATTGATAATGGATAGTATGTCTTGAAAGAGACTATTAACAAATTTAGCCAACGGAAGCAATTTTATGAAATACGTTCTTACTCTACTTAGCGTGCTGTTTCTGGTCAGTTGTACTCAAGAGACACAAAATAAAATCGGTCGCTCCATTCAAAACTGGACTGGTACTGACGGTATACTGGAAGTGTATGCAGGTGAAAAGTTGGTCAAGCGATTTGTGAAGATCGATAAACTGACTACTGCATCTGGCACGAGTACGGGGGAATCTCGACCTTATCGGTTCGGCTACGGCATTCTTGATGGGAATCTGAATGGCAAAGCAGATTCTGGAGAGCGTAAAGTCTATTTTGAATTTAGTGACTATTCAACATCGTATGTGTTTTTCGCTGATCCTGAATAAAATCCGGTGTTGATGGCAAACGAGTGGTATTACCTAACTCAGAGAACTATACCAATGCAGTGACCGTCAACACCGCATTCGACACTATTCGAAGCGCGCTAACTGATGTTGTGATGCAGTGGACGAGGCAACCGCGTCAGATCAGAAAGCCGGCGTTGGCAGCGAAGCGAAATAAGCTGATGAGATGCGTTCCCGAAAAGTTAGACTTGAATCCACAGTGTTAGTATCCTTAAAAAGATGTCAAATTCTCCACGTTCCTCAATTATCCCACTCGAAGACTATTCGTTTCCAGACGCACCTACTATTAACAGGGCAGAAGCCTGGTACGAGTTAGTACGGCAAAAATTCTTGCAAGCGCGAAGTAAGCGTACTGTGACCGACGACCATCTTAGTCGGACAGATCTCGATACCGTAAAAGAATTGATAGCTGAACCTGAATGTCGCCCACTAATGAGTTTATTAAACGATAAATGTAAAAATCCGGACGAATCGTTTCTTGAGCTTCTAATCATTCCACCCTGCGACAGTGCGGGCATCATTGAGAGCTGGGCCCAAGAGTCTGGACACCAAGTGCTTGAGCCGCCTTCTCGCGATGTACTGAGTTCGCAACTAGCACCGGAGCTGCCACAGCTTGACGGCCATGGGCTTCTCGTTATTCCGCGACTAGAGTATTGGTTTATACGCCATCATAGAGGACTTCGACATGTCAGTTCATTATTGAAAATGATTAGACAGTGCGATCGTCCCGTTCTGGTGAGCTGTAATAGCTGGTGTTGGCGATACCTTGCGCACGTGGTGGATACAGACCTTGTACTACCAGAGCCGATAGCCTTTGAGGCGTTTAATGCTCGTCGACTGCGCGACTGGTTGAATGAACTGTCGTCAAGCGACGGCACTGACAAAGTGCGCTTTCTTGATGTGAATGACGGTCACGACATCATGGCGGGCGATGACGTCAGCGTGCGGTTTGAAGAGCTTGCAGACCTTAGCCTTGGTATTCCTTGGGTGGCTTGGCAACTCTGGCGACGATCACTGCGCACGGCTGATGAGCGTGAGGCAGAAGAAGCAGTTGACAGTGAAGAAAGCGGCAAACCCAAGGCTACTGAAAAAAAACAGACTAACTCGGATATTAAGACGCTGTGGGTCACTAACAACCCGTCACCGCTCATTCCGCTTGGGCATGAACCTGAGTCGCTCCGGTTGCTGCATGCATTGTTGATTCACGATTCACTCAGTGTAGAAGAGCTAGCGGATGTGTTACCGAATATCGGTGAGTCCCAAATCACATCGGCGCTGATACGAGCAGGCTTTATCGAGGTGTTCGATGATCAGTTGCGTGTTCGAGCATCGGCCTATCCAGCGGTAAGATCTGGTTTGTCAGCTGCTGGAATTCCGACGGGTGCTATCTAATGGATGAGCTGAACGATTCAAAAGAGAAAGCCTCCAGCCTGATCAATAATCTCGACGACATCAGCTTTGGCCTGATCGTGATAATCATTGCGGTGAGCTGGATTGCTATCGCGACAACTCGATTCCTGCTGCCAATGCTTGCAAGCCGTGTTCCCAGCCGCTTCAGGTTGTACTTGCTGACGTTGGTGCCCATCATACGTCTCGTTGTTTTAGTGGTGGCATTCATCATGATCATACCCATCATTTTCAACATCACAATGCAAAATTTCTTTGTGATTGCAGGTGCTGTGAGTGTAGCCTTGGGTTTCGCCTTTAAAGATTTGGCCACCAGCCTGATTGCTGGAGTGGTGGCTTTGTTAGAACGTACCTATCGTCCGGGTGACTGGGTAAAGGTTGGCAAGGATTATGGTGAAGTACAATCGGTGGGCTTACGCTCAATACGCCTGCGTACTCTGAATGATGACATCGTCACCATCACTCATGATCGTATCTGGACAGAGAATATCAGTAACTCCAACGACGGTGATGCCACGCTAATGTGCGTTACTGATTTTTACCTTGCGCCAACTCATGATCCTGTAAAGGTTCGAATGGCGCTGATGAATGTTGCAATTACCAGCGCCTATCTCAATTTCGATCGTCCGGTAAGCGTAATCGTCAGTGAAACACCCTCGGCTACTCACTATCAGTTAAAGGCGTACCCCTATGACATGCGTGATCAGATGCAATTCAGCAGTGACCTTACTGTGCGTGGTAAACAAGCTATCCGGGAAGCAGGCGCTGAAGGTGCGCATGCACCAGCGTCGGTGGATTATGCATAGGAGCATTTTGATCGGTGCAGGTTCAGCAATAGCAACGGTAAGGATTTTGATAAAACAGGCGTTTCAGTAGTCAATCCCAAACCTGCGTTCACGGCGGCCATGACTGGTATGCCAGCACCGTCTACACATAATAGGGCAACAATACCAAACGGTGTTTTCGTCATGAGATTTCCTTGCCTTTAAAATAAATTTGCGGACATAAACCTGGCAGACTTGCGTGACCCGTAATCAATTCAAAGGGGCTGTCGGCACCATGGGTGTTTTTAATGCTTCAATCGCATCCTGAATACCCTTAACGCTTAGTGTAAACATTCGATCTTGCATAAGTTCTTTAATTACCCGAATAGAGGGAGTCGTTTGCCAGTAGTCTGATTTTTCCGGATTCAACCACACGCAATGAGCAAAGTGCTGTTGCAGCCGTTGCATCCATATAGCTCCTGGTTCTTGGTTCCAATGTTCAACACTGCCGCCTTCAGCCAAGACCTCGTAGGGGCTCATGGTAGCGTCTCCTACAAATATGACACGATATTTTTTTCCGTAAGTGCGGATAAGATCTGGCAAAGGGATTGTATCGTTGTGTCTTCGGCTATTATTTCGCCATACCTTTTCGTAAATGAAATTATGAAAGTAATAGTGCTCCAAATGTTTGAATTCGGAGCGCGCAGCCGAGAACAATTGTTCGCACAGGGCTGTGTGGTAATCCATTGAGCCACCGACATCCAGCAGCAACAACACATTCACGGCATTGCGTCGTTCGGCACGCATTTTAATGTCGAGCAAACCGGCATTTTGTGCTGTCGCTCTTATGGTTTGGTCTAAATCTAACGTATCCGGGCGGCCGTCGCGGGTGAGTTTGCGCAAACTACGAAGTGCTACTTTAAAGTCCCGCGTGTCTAGTTCGCGTGTGCCATCCAAATCTTTGTAACGACGTTGTTCCCATACTTTAACCGCACGACCTTGACCGCCTGGGCCACCAATGCGAACCCCTTCGGGGTTGTAGCCACCATGACCAAAAGGTGAAGTGCCGCGAGTGCCTATCCATTTACTGCCGCCGTGATGTTCTTCTTTTTGTTCTTCCAGGCGCTTGGCCAGGGTTTCCATCAGTTTGTCCCAACCACCCATGGCCTCCACCATGGCCTTTTGCTCTTCAGTTAGCGCATCCTTGTTAGCTAGTTTGAGCCAATCATCAGGAATGCTGTCCATATTTAAATCAAACGCCGATTCTCTGCCAGCCCAATAGTCCTTGAAGACTTGGTCGAAGCGGTCGTACAGTGATTCATCTTTTATAAGGCACAAACGCGAAAACAGATAAAACCGGTTCAAATCGAGCACACCAACATCTTTGCTTAAACCCTCAAGCAGGTTCAGGTGCTCGGTGGTTGACACCGGTAAGCCTGCACGGCGTAAATGTGCGAAGAAACCTAACAGCACTAGCGTGTCCTTTGTTTATGTAAAAAGATCAAGCGCTCAAATAAGTGCACATCCTGTTCGTTTTTTAACAATGCACCGTGCATACGAGGCAGAACAGTGCGTAGCTCGTCTGAAGCCAAAGTTTCTGCGGGTAGATCGTCAGCGATTAGCAGTTTCAACCAATCGAGTAGTTCTGAAGTAGAGGGTTTTTTCTTTAAACCGGGTACTTCGCGCAGGTCAAAGAACACGTCCATGGCCGATTTAAGAAGATCTTTTTTTATCTCTGGATAGTGCGCCTCGACTATTTTTTCCATTGTATTTTTATCGGGAAATTCTATGTAGTGGAAAAAGCAACGACGCAAAAAAGCATCAGGCAGTTCTTTTTCGTTGTTACTGGTAATAATCACCAGCGGCCGTTGACGAGCCGTAATCGTTTCACGAGTTTCGTAAACGTTAAATGACATCCGATCAAGTTCTTGCAACAGGTCATTGGGAAACTCAATATCCGCTTTGTCAATTTCGTCAATAAGAACAACGGCACGTTGATCGCAGGTGAATGCATCCCACAAAACACCATGCAGTATGTAGTTGCTGATGTCTTTCACGCGTTCGTCACCCAGTTGTGAGTCTCGCAGGCGAGACACAGCGTCGTATTCGTATAATCCCTGATGGGCGCGGGTGGTTGATTTGACATGCCATTGAAACAGGGGAGCATCCAGGCGCTGTGCTATTTCGATCGCCAATTGTGTTTTACCGGTACCCGGTTCACCTTTAACCAACAGTGGTCGTTCCAGCGTTAAAGCGGCATCAACCGCCTGCTGCAACTCGTCGGTAATGATGTAGTCAGGGTTGGTCATGATGGCTTTTTTCGTACCAGCATAGGACCTACGTCCTCACCACCGAGTAAGTGCATATGGATGTGCAGCACTTCCTGTCTGCCGTGCTCACCGCAGTTAATGACTAATCGATAACCGTCTTTGTCAATACCGGCTTCCTCAGCTAATTTTCGGGCAACTGTGTGCATGCGACCCATAGCCAGTTCGTGTTCTGGGGTGACATCATTACAACTGGGAATGTGCTCGTTTGGCACAATCAGAATGTGCGTGGGTAAAGCTGGGTTAATGTCCCTGAAGGCTGTCACCAGATCGTCCTGATAAAGCATATCGGAGGGCAATTCTTTTCTGATTATTTTGCTGAAGATAGTTTCGGTCGCCACGGCGCGGGTCTCATTTGGTTGTATTTAATTATAGGGGTAAGAATTATACGTCTAAGAATTATACGTGTAAGCTTGCTTGGTATTGATATTATTGCGGCTCGGTTTGAAGCCGCATCGTACTCGGGTTAATCAACTGCAACCAGAACAACGTTTTAAAGGTAATCAACATGGGTAATCGACTATCAAAGATCTACACTCGCACGGGTGATGACGGCACAACCGGCTTGGGGGATGCAACGCGCACAGACAAGGATGGTCCCCGCGTATCAGCCTATGGCACCACCGATGAGCTGAATTCGGTGATCGGTATGGTGCTGGCGCAGCCATTGCCAGACCAAGTGCGAAAGGTGCTCGATGAAGTGCAGCATCATCTGTTTGATTTGGGTGGTGAACTTTGTATTCCAAGACATCAAGCCATAAAAGATGAACATGTCACGTGGCTTGAAGAAGCGCTTGATCATTTTAATGAGTCTTTACCACCCCTGAAGGATTTCATTTTACCCGGCGGCAGTCAGGCTGCTGCTATTTGCCATTTAGCCCGAACCGTTTGTAGACGCGCTGAGCGACTGGTGGTGACCTTACAAAAGGTCGAAGAGGTGCCACCATTTAGCATGAAATACCTGAACCGCCTGTCAGACTTATTATTCGTTATCGCGCGGGTGATTGCGCGGCAAGAAGGTGGTTCTGAAGTATTGTGGCAAAAAGACCGCCCGACCATCGATTTGTCTTAGGTAGTCGTCTTATGAGTAACAAAGATCTTAAACGAGCCGATTTTGCTTGGTTTTTAACCATGCCCACGCGTTGGATAGACAACGACAAATACGGGCACATGAACAACGCTTACTACTATTCTGTGTTTGAAAATACGGTCATGACCTGGTTGGAAGTGGTGAATGAATTTAATGTGTACGATGGATCTGTGCGCTGCTTCACGGTTGAAAACGGGTGCCAATATCACGATGCAGTGCGGTATCCAGACGAATTAGAGTGCGCAGTTCGCATTTCTAAAATAGGCAACTCGAGTGTTCGTTATGAGCTTGGCATTTTTAATAAGCAAAGCGAGACAGTGGCTGCCACCGGATTTATAGTGGACGTGTTCGTTGATGCGGGCACGGAGCGACCCGTAGCCATACCAGACGAATTTAGACAAGCCATGGAGTCACTGTTAAAATAGTGGCATCTTAAAAAAAATAATAATAAAAGGCTTTTTAACGTGGTAAAAAACGATAGTGCAGTAGTCCAATCTACTGCTTCAGAATTGGTCATTTTTCGATTAGGACTTGCAACACTATTAGCAACCATATTGTTAGGTGGTTCCTTGTTAGTCTCTGCGAACGCAAAAATTCCTGTAGTTGCTGTCCAGCAACCGTTACTTATAATTTCTGGTAAGGCAGTTCGAGCGGCTGAGGCTAATGAGTCAGCGCTTAAAATTGAACTCTCGTCCGAGCAACTCAAAAGCAATGCACTTGAAAGACTGCGCAGCATGCCTGCCTACTACAGTCAGGCTTCTGTAATTAATCGTTCCCCATTAATTCACCAAACACTGATTCGACCAACCGAGTCGATCGACGTCAATGCTTTTCTATTGTCTTCACAGCTTAACAACCAGTCGCAATTGGCTGAGCTGCAAATGCAGCCAACGTTTGCGGAATTTGACAGTCAAGCGTTCATGGCTGATGTAACTGACTTGGATTTATCATCAGGCGCTACACAAGTCGGCTTGTATCATGGGGTAGGGTTTCCTCATATTGAAGCCAATAACCGCCCGGATAGCGTTCGATATAAGCCGTATAAACAGCTACTGAGCATCAGTGATAGTGGTAATGGTCAGATCGTGCCTCACATAAAGTGTATGGGGCTTTCACCAGAGTCGGTAGCTCGTCGTGCCGAAAAGTATGATCAACAGATTTTCGAGTTAGCTGTTAAATACAACGTTAGTGCCAGTCTGGTTAAAGCGGTGGTTGCTAAAGAGTCTTGCTACAACTCAGAAGCTCGCTCGCATGTGGGCGCAATTGGATTGATGCAACTGATGCCTGAAACGGCAAAGTGGCTAAAGGTGAGTAACCCGAACAATCCTCAACAAAATCTCGCTGCTGGCATTCGTTACCTTGCACAGCTAAGAAAACGCTTTGGCAGTAATGAGCTTGCACTGGCTGCCTATAACGCAGGCCCAGGCAATGTGGAGCGATATAATGGCATTCCACCTTTTGCTGAAACCGAGCAGTACGTCCATGATGTTATGTATTTTTATCGTGGCTATGTTGCAACAACACGGTTTATAAACGCTCAAAACGCGATTTGACCCGACCGGCGCAAGACAACATACAAGTCGACATACAGGTCGTCGCCCAAGCCGCCAACCAGGCTTTATCGAACACGGTTAGCTTTATTTTGTAGTAAGTAATGTCTTTTTATTTTGAACAGTGGAATTACATCTGCCAAGTCTGATTGTCAAAGGCTAAATGACAACCACGCATCCAACAACATCTTAGCGGCCAATAAAGTAAGCAGCACTAAAATAATTCGGTCAAACACGGTAGCACTCAGCGTTCGGCCAATGCGCTCACCTATCGGTAGTCCTGCAAAGATCGGGATGAGCGCCAGCATGCTTAGTATGGCTATGTCGAATGTCATCAAACCAAACGCCGCTTGAACTGGCAGTTGAATCAGGCACATGCTGGCGAAAAACGACGAAGCTATAAAAATAAAGGTAGGTCGGGGTAGGCGACAGGCGTGTAAGAAGGTAACGGTAATGGGCGCAGATAGCCCTATTGCTCCTTGCAGCACACCAGCGCTACTGCCAGCGACCAACTCCCATTGCTGCATCACGTTAGTGCTTAAGTGGAACTCCGGCCGAAACAACCTTAATGCTATATAAAAAATAACCACAACTGCAATAATGATGTTGAGTAAGGCGAGGGGCAGGTACGCCAACAGCACAGTGCCAAGGCCTGCGCCAACGATGCCAGCCAACGCAAAGTTGCGAGCAAAGTTGATTTTTAGATTATGCTCTTGATACTTGTATATCTGCCGAATATTAGTAAAGAAATTGGGTATAACAAGCAGGACCACGGCAACACGCACATCGTACACTGCGGCAATCGTGGGAATGGCGATCACGGGCAGGCCCACGCCAGTGGCGCCTTTTAAAAGAGCGCCTAAAAAAAGCCCAGTAAACAGGATGGCTAAACTGCCGGGATCGGATAAGGAGACCATTGATATAGGGTGTCTGGCTATCGAGTATGTTGCTAAGCAGCCGTCTAACTTTTTGTCTACTTTGTTAGCTATCGTAGTGGTGTTAAGTGGCGAGATTTATAAGATGATGGATGACAAAGTTTACTTGCTTAAGGCAGGGGATACGGTCGTTAAGCAAGGAACCAATCACGCTTGGTCAAATCGAGGAACAGAGCCGTGCTTAATTGCTTTTATATTGGTCGATGCCGTAAAATGACAAGCTGAATTATTTAGCTGGTGAGAATCGGCCGTAGCTGCAGTTCTCGTATCTTTGTACTTAGTTTGACGAAGCAGACTAAATTTTTTAGCGCATCGTCAATCTGAGAGTATCTGACAGTGTTTATAGTCACCGAAGCCACGTCGGGTCTGGGATAAACCACTTTAGCATTTGCTCATCCTGAGCGATCAATTAGCTGCTAAGATACGCAGTTGGTCATCCAGCTGGCTATAATTTTTTGTCAATCACGCTTGGTGTTGCTCCGGACTCTCATGCACCTTCTTTTAATGTGCAAATTTTAATGTACAAATTTTCTATCTGATCACTCCACTGCTATGACTGCGCTGCGTATCAAAAATCTGGTCAAAACTTATAATAAGGATACCCTGGCCTTGAAAGGCATCGACCTTGATGTTAACGCAGGGGATTTCTTCGCCTTGTTAGGTCCGAATGGCGCTGGCAAATCCACCGCTATTGGTATTGTCAGCTCACTGGTAAATAAAACATCGGGCAGTGTGCATGTGTTTGGTCACGATCTTGATCGGGACGTGGTTGCTGTTAAGGCGAATATTGGTCTGGTACCGCAAGAATTTAACTTCAATAGCTTCGAGACTGTGCTCAACACGATTACTAATGTTGCTGGTTACAACGGTATCTCGCGTCGTACAGCCAAAGTCAGGGCAGAGCATTATTTAAAGCGGCTCGACTTGTGGGATAAGCGGGCGGCTACTGGACGACAGCTATCAGGTGGGATGAAGCGTCGTTTAATGATTGCTCGTGCCTTGGTGCACGAGCCCAAACTACTCATTTTAGACGAACCTACAGCGGGAGTTGATATTGAAATCCGCCGATCAATGTGGGAGTACTTAACCGAAATCAACACACAAAATGGTATAACCATCATTTTAACCACGCACTATCTGGAAGAAGCAGAGGCCTTGTGCAAAAACGTTGCGGTAATTGATCGTGGAGAAATTATTGAGAATGGATCGGTCGCAAAGCTGCTAAGTCAGTCTATGCAGGAGACCTTTGTATTGACCTTATACGATGATATTGGCCAGGCGCCACAAATTGCACCCTTCGATTTTCGTCTCAGGGATGATGCAAACGAGTTGGAAGTGGATGTACCCAAAGGCCATTCTGTTACCCAGATGATTGAGGTACTGAAAGATCAGGGCGTTGTGGTGGGCAGTATTCGCACAAAGTCGAATCGGCTTGAAGAGTTTTTTATACGCTTGGTCAGTAGTGGCGAAGCGACAAAGCTAGCCAATCAAACATGAGTTACTGGCGTTTGCAGTGGGTCGCGTACCTTACTCTGGTTAGAAAAGAAATACGCCGCTTTACCCGAATTTGGGTGCAAACCATTACCCCGCCAGCTGTGAATGCCCTGCTGTATATGCTGATATTTGGTGGCTTGATCGGTTCGCGAATTCGTGAAGTCGATGGATTTGCTTATATGGATTTTCTGGTGCCTGGTATTATTATGATGGGCATCATTACCAATTCTTACGGTAATGTCGTGTCATCGTTTTTCGGCACTAAATTGCAAAAATACGTTGAAGAGTTGCTGGTATCCCCGGTTAGCAACCTGACCATTCTGGCGGGTTACATCACGGGTGGTGTGGCGCGTGGCATTGCCGTTGGCGTTGTGGTGTCTATTGTTGCTTTAATTTTCACCGATCTAAGGCCAGTTTACCCTGGCATAACAATTTCAATTGCTGTCCTGACGTCCATCATGTTCTCGCTTGGTGGCTTGATCAATGCGGTTTACGCACAGACGTTTGATGAGTGCTCCATTGTGCCCAATTTTGTGCTGACACCACTCACCTATCTAGGCGGAATTTTTTACTCGGTTAGCATGTTGCCTCCATTGGCACAAACGTTATCGCTATTCAATCCCGTGCTGTACATGATTAACGGCTTCCGATATGGGATACTAGGCATTAGCGATATACCCTTATGGCAAAGCTACGCGGTAATTCTGGCATTTATTGCTATTCTTGGAACCATTGCCATTACATTACTAAATCGTGGCGTAGGGATAAAGGCGTAAATTTTTTTAACTATAGATTTCAACATGACAACAGCGACCAAAAGACGACCCCCTCTGCGCAAAGAACGCGTAAAAAAGAAATCTGCCGAAAGCCAAGGGCCTACCATGGCAGAGCTTGCAGATCGTCATGCGCTTTATCAAGAGTCAGTTCAAAATTCAGAATTCGAACTCGACTTCATTGATGAGACCTTCAAAAAAATGACCGGCAGAACCGCATACTCTATGCGCGAAGATTTTTGCGGTACAGCCATAAGTTCGGTTGAGTGGGTAGAACGACGTAAAGAGAACACAGCCATAGGTGTCGACTTCGACCCAGAAGTGCTGGGTTGGGGTAAAAAGCACAATGTGTCCAGACTTAAGCCCGATCAACTGGAGCGCCTGGAACTCCTTGAAGCCGATGTACTGGAAGTTACCACCGACAAAGTTGATGTTATTCAAGCATATAACTTCAGCTATTGGTTTTTCCAAGAGCGTAAGATCATGCTGGATTACTTTCGCCGTGTCCGCGAAGCGCTCAAAGACGATGGCCTGTTATTTCTTGATATTTTTGGTGGGTCTGAGTGTTATCAAACCCAAAAAGAAAAGCGCAAACTAGATGGCTTCAAATACATTTGGGAACAAGCTGAATTCAATGCTGTCACCAACGAGCTTAAATGCCACATCCATTTCCATTTCCCGGATAAATCCAAACTTAAAAAGGCGTTCAGTTACACATGGCGTGTTTGGGGTGCCAAAGAGCTGCGTGAAATACTGATTGAAGCTGGCTTTAGCGAAACCATCATCTATCGTCAGGAGTTCGATGAAGAATCAGACGAGGCGCTGGACGAATACATCGCGACTGATGAAGCCGAAGATTATGCGTGCTGGCTGGGTTACTTGATCGCGCGACCTTAACGTTACAAGCTTTAAAAATGCAGAATCACCCGAGCCCCGGCCATGGGGCTCGTATTTAATTCCAGCACACCACCATAACTTTTCAGTAACTCGGCGCTGGCAGCCAGGCCTACACCCTGGCCCGGTGTGGCGGTGTCAGCACGGGTGCCTCGCTCTAGCAGCAAGTCACGGGCTTTATCAGGAAAGCCGGGCCCGTCGTCGTCTATGACGATTTGCCGTTTATTGTCATCGCTACTGATAGCAATATTTTTCGCGCCATATTTACAGGCGTTTTCCAGGACATTGCCTAATATTTCATACAAATCGACATCGGCCAAACGCACCCTGAAGGCTTCACTGACGTCTATAACAAAAATTGGCTCGGGTTGATGATAAATTTTTGCCAACGAGGCACTTATTTTTTGAATAACGGGCAGGGGAGAAATCGGTTGTGACAGGTATTGTGGTGTTCGCATCGCCGCCCTTTGCAAATAGCGATCAATAGTGGATTGCATTTGACTGGCTTGCTCATCTATTACTGTTAATGATGATGCTTCTAATGACGGCTCGTCCGACAACGCTATTTTGGTGGGTGAGCGCTCGGCTGCAGAGCGGTTTGTTATTGAGATGCTTGTCTCGAGGCTGGTGGCTTTCGGGTTTCTCAAATTCTTGAGCACCGACAACGGCGTTTTTAAACTGTGGGCTAAGTCATCGAGCAAATGTCGATATTGTTGATGCCGATTTTTCTCGCTAACCAGTAATAGATTAATGCTGTTGGCTAAAGGTTTTAATTCTCGTGGTACGTCTTCGTTAAGTTTCTCGCGAGTGCCTTGTTCAATTTCATGTAACTCAGTACCAATGTGACGAAGTGGCTGCAGGCTGCGGTTTAATACCCACAATTGTAGCAATAGTAAGCCTATAGCTGATGCCAGCAAGCTGAGCCATAGGGTTTGATCAAATCGACGGAGTTGTCCACTTAAGATATCTGCGTTTGACACCACATGCACGATAAAAGGAATCTCTTCTCCTGATTCCAGTTCCCACACGGTTGCCATTTGCATACGATGCACATCTGTCGAACGTGCCTGGTCTATCCGTTCAAATATCCAGTCACCAATAGGCGAGTAGGCAACGGTAGGTACTACCGTATTGGATACCGATTTGGATTCCCACAGTTGATTGCCGCCGTTGCCAATGATCTCGGCATAGAGTCCTGCGGTCTCCAGGTTGAGTCTTGCATCGGGAAGAGCAAAATCGTTAACCACCAGCTGCTGGCTTTGCTCATTTATCTCGGTTGCACCCAAAATGCCGTACACCAGGCCTTGCAAGCGATCAAACAACGCTGTTTCGGCGCGTTTTTTTACCGAGTAACTGACAGACAAGCCCGTGAGTAACACAAATATGGTTAGCACCAATGCGGTGCTGGTTAGCAGCCTGGTTGATATCGATTTCACAGCTAGGCGTCAGTGGCGCCTGGGTCGCGTACTCGCTCTAGCGCCAGTCGGTAGCCTCGACCACGCAGCGTTTCAATGGGGTTTAATGTTTTATCTTTATCCAGCTTTTGTCGCAATCGACGGATAAACACTTCCACCACGTTTGGGTCAGGGTTGCTTTCTTCTTCATACAGGTGGTCAAGTAATTTATTTTTACTGATCACCGAACCTGCGTGGGTGCCCAGATAAGACAGCACTCGGTATTCGTAAGCCGTGAGTTCTATATTTTCGTTGTCGACACTCACTTGCTGAGTACGTGTGTCGATAATCAATCGATTGAAATGCAATTGTGATTCTGACCAACCACCCGAACGACGTAAAAGTGCACGTAAGCGGGCCATGAGTTCTTCTAAATGGAACGGCTTGGCCAGGTAGTCGTCAGCACCGGCTTCCAACCCTTCAACTTTATCTTGCCAGTTGTCGCGTGCCGTTAATATAAGTACCGGGTAAGAGCAGTCCTTAGCGCGTAATTTTTTAATCAGTGTCAAGCCATCCGTTCCAGGCAGGCCCAGATCTATAATGGCTATATCTACAGGCATTGTAGTGGCTAAGTACAAACCTTCATCGCCATCCGCTGCCGAATCTATGGCGTACTCATGTTCCCTGAGTGCAGCCTCAATTTGTTCGCGAAGCGTTTGGTCGTCTTCTACTACAAGAGCGCGCATCGGTTTAAACCCTAGGGTGTGAATTCGGGCACGCTGAAAATTTTAACGCGCCCGTTTGTAATAATTTTTACAGCGTATATTGACACGCCGTTTTGATTGACCTTTTTTTGTACGCTCAATACGCGCCCATCGCCACTTTGTTGCTTGGCAATTTCTACAGCATCCGCTCTGGTACGCTGATGGTTATCTGCTAAGGCCGCTGAGCTGATAAAAGTCGCTGAGGCCAGGAAAAGCACGCACACCACAGCTCGCAATCCAGCCAGAACGCATTGTCTGGCTGGCTTAATATCGATTTGCTTGTAGCGTGTGCTGTTCATTTCTCTATCGTATTTAAGTAATTAGTGTTGCTGCTATTCAACTAGATTGAAACAAAGATCAATGGCGAGCTGGAGCAATATTAACCTGCAATTCTATGCGATCACCAGGATCACGCTTCATGCGAGTAGTAAACGTTTGGCCCTGATAGCGATACGTCACATCATAAGCTTGAACACGCTGCTCGTAAGTGGTCTTCACCGTTTCACGGCAATGCTCTACCGGACGAGTGGTAATCACACGTTGTGGTGCATGAGATTCAACTCGTTGGTTGTTTCTGTGACGTCGGTGTCGATTGACATCGTTGCCACGCACCTCATTAGCAATGACCGAACCGATAATAGCACCGGCTACAGTGGCACCATTACGAGCGCCTCTGCCGCTACGTTTACCCAGCTGGTTACCGATGACTCCACCTATAACACCGCCGACCAATGCATCACCACCGCTGTGGCTTTGCGATAAATTTGATCTGTGAGAGCGGCTATAAGAATTTGTTGAGCCCTCCCGAATAACCACTTGTTCTTCTTGCTCAATCCAACACTCTTTATGTGGCGTGGTTTGGCGAACTTCACGGACTACCGGTTCAACGCTTATCACGGGTGCGTATTCGGTAAAGCGGTGACGTAATTGTTGGGCTTCTGCGGTGCTGCTTGTCGCAACAGTTATTGTGCTGATACCCACCAACACGGTGGCTGCAATAATTTTTTTCATAATATTTCTCGCTGGTTGATGGCAACGCCACTGCTTGACGTTGACAACACTCTAACGATAGCCGACTGAACGTATCCTGAATAGCGGAAAATACTGGCTAAGTCGGCGTCGTGCGGCTTATTTATGCTAAGTAGCGCACAACTAAGTACTTGATTTGGAATTAATTTGAGGATTCTTCGAGTGGCAAGATCTTGACCAACAGGCCAAATCGCGGGTTATCGATGTAGTGAAATTCGCCACTGCGCATTTTGCGGCTTTGGGACAGGCGATAACTTTTCTTGTTTTCAGTGTCGGTGAATACCAGCCTGGTATCCAAATGCAGGAAACGGCCAAGTCTGACTTTTAACGTACCGTTAACAGTGGTGGTATTGATGGCTCTGTTGCGGCCAGGTTCTGGCTGTGCCGAAGCAGGGATAAACTTATCGTAAGGTTTAAGATCTTCTGGTAAATACAAGGGCATGGTTTGACCCAGATTGACTCGAATTGCTACGGCGTTTTTGTTATCAAGCCCTGGTTGACGCCAGGCAAAATGTCTTAGCAATCGATAACTACCACTGTTACGGATTTTTTGCGCCGTTTCATCCAGCACTAACGCTTCGTCCAATAGCGCAAACCCCAGCGAATTTGCTTTGTCACTGTTGAGGCCAACCGCATTGACAATTCGGGGATAGTAGAGCGCACCTGAAGATGCTTTTTTGGCCTCGGCCATGTTTTCGAAGATGACGACCTCAATCAGGTAGTTGCGGTCCTGAGCTTGCGCGACTCCAACAGACATGGCACAAGCTAGCAGCAAACATAATGCGGCAAGCTTTGAGTTTCTCAGATGCCACTTCTTTAGTTGCAGCTTTATTAGTTTTAGATATCTAAACTGCAAACTTCTCTGATACATGTTTTTCAGATACGAACTTCTCAGCTGCAATGTAGTTAGCATGCTTCACCTGGGTCACGTCATATTCGGCTGGCCCTTAGTATACGTCGATTCGACGCTGCTGCGCAGGCCGCGCAAGTGCTTATGGAATAATTGCTTCTTTTTTGACGCTGAGTTTGTCAAGTAATGTGTCAAGAAAAGCCTTGGTGTCACTCCCGTCTTCAAAATCCATGGTGACTCGCAAGGTCTTTTGACCATCGAAGCGATAGGTCGATGCATTCTTTTGTATTAATTCAATGAGTTTCATTGAGTCAATGTTCGGCTCGCTGCTGAATAAAATACGTCCGCCATGGGCATTCATTTCCAAGCGCTCGATACCGAGTTCACTGCACCGCTGTTTAATTTCCATCACCAGGAACAGGTTGCTTGTTTGTGGTGGCAGTAAACCAAAACGATCGATAAGCTCGATTTTAAGTTCTTTAAGTTGTGCTTGCGTTTTAGCCGCGGCAATGCGTTTATACAAAATTAGCCGATGATGCACATCGGGCACATAATCCTGTGGAAGCAATGCAGGCACACCCAAGTCAACCTCAGTGCCTTGTGCCAAAGGGGCATCGTAGTCGGGTAACTGGCCTGACTTCAAAGCTTTGACCGCTCGTTCAAGCAATTCGGTATACAGGGTGAATCCGATTTCCTGTATCTGACCACTTTGGCCTTCGCCCAGCAGTTCACCGGCGCCACGAATCTCCAGATCGTGAGTGGCAAGAGTGAATCCGACGCCTAAATCTTCCAGTGATTCAATCGCTGTTAGGCGCTTTTCAGCGTTGGTTGACATCACGCCTTTTGGTGGCGTGATTAAGTAAGCATAAGCGCGGTGATGTGAACGACCAACGCGCCCACGTAACTGGTGTAACTGTGCTAACCCAAGTTTGTCAGCACGATTAATAATAATTGTATTTGCACTGGGCACGTCGATGCCGCTTTCAATTATGGTGGTACTAACCAGAATGTTGAAACGCTGATGATAAAAATCCACCATCACAGCTTCCAGTTCGGTTTCGCGCATTTGTCCGTGCGCATATTGGACTTTTGCGCTGGGTACGATTTCTTCGAGCGTACGGGTGATGCGTTCTATGGTGGCTACTTCGTTATGCAAAAAGTAAACTTGTCCACCACGGGTTAGTTCACGTTCGCAGGCTTCACGGATTTGCACATCCGACCACTCACCGACAAACGTTTTAATCGCATGACGGTGTTGTGGTGGTGTAGCTATTATGGACAGATCGCGCATACCTGCAAGACCCATATTGAGTGTGCGAGGGATGGGCGTTGCGGTTAATGTGACAATATCGATTTCTGAGCGCAGCGCTTTCATGTGCTCTTTATGACGCACACCAAAGCGGTGTTCTTCGTCAATAATCACTAACCCCAAATTTTTATACTTAACGTCTTTTTGAATCAGTTTGTGTGTACCGATAATAATATCGATGGTGCCTTCGCTGAGCTTTTGCAAAATAGCTTTTTGGTCTTTGGTTTTTACAAAGCGTGATAACGATTCTATTTGTATTGGCCAGTCGGCAAAACGGTCCAGAAAATTCTGATGATGTTGTTGCGCCAGCAAGGTAGTTGGCACCAGTACTGCCACTTGTTTTCCCGCATCAACAGCAACGAAAGCGGCACGCATGGCCACTTCGGTTTTACCAAAGCCTACATCGCCACAAACCACACGATCAGTTGGTTGCGTTGATCGGAGATCTTCTACAACGCTTTCAATTGCGCTAAGTTGGTCGGGTGTTTCCTCAAAGCTGAAGGCTTGAGAAAATGCTGTGTAGTTGTCGGAGCTGGATGGAAATGCAAAGCCCTTTCGTGCAGCGCGTCTTGCATGAATCTCTAATAGTTCTGCGGCAACATCATAGGCTTTTTCGGCTGCTTTGCGCTTCGCTTTTAACCACGCATCGCTGCCGAGTTTGTGCATGGGAGCGGTTTCTTCGCTGGCACCGGTGTAGCGCGAAATTAAATGCAGCGACGATACGGGCACGTACAGTTTGTCGTCACCTGCGTAGTGAATGGTCACGTACTCGTTTTCGAGGCCGCCAACATCAAGGCTGGTTAAACCTTGATAGCGACCGACGCCGTGATCAAGGTGCACCACAGGCGCACCAAAGGACAAATCGGTCAGGTTGGCAATGATGGCATCGGAGTCACGCGTGGGTCGTCGCCGTTCGCGGCGTTTTACCCGGCTTGCACCCAGTTGTGATTCAACAATGATGGAGACGTTTGCGCTGGGAACTAAAACGCCACGATCAAGTGGGGCAGTGGTTAAACACAAGTCTCTGTCGCTGGCAAGAAATGCCTCCCAGCTATCCACCGTTTCGGGCGTTATACGATTACCCACCAATTGATCGAGCAGGGCTTCACGACGTCCGGTGGATTCGGCCACGAATAAAACACGACCTTTGAACTCATCAAGAAAATCTTGTAAGGTACCCATTGGGCGCTCGGCGCGAGCATCGGTGTGATACACATCGGGTACTTTGGTCGGGAAGTTCAAACCACTTCTTGCCGGGTTTTCGATTTCGAAGCGTTGGGTTGAGATGCAGTGAAACGCTTTGAGTCGCACGTGCATATGTTTGGGTTCAATAAATAATGCATCAGGTTGCAGAATGGGTCGCTCAACATCGTGTCGTCTTTGTTCATAACGCTCATGCGTGGTGTCCCAAAAGGCTTGCATGCCCTCTTCGGCGTTGTCTACATGAATAAATGTGGCGTTGTCGGGCAGGTAATCAAAAATGTCCGCCATTTCCTCAAAGAACAACGGCAAATAATATTCAATACCCGAAGGTGCCTGGCCTTCTGAAACTGCATCGTAGACAGGACTGTTTTTACTTTCAGCTTCAAACACATTGCGAAACTGGCGACGAAACAAAGCAATGCCGTCATCGTTTAGTGGAAATTCGTGTGCTGGCAGAAGTTCGATTTTGCTGGCTTTTTTCAAGCCACGCTGTGTGTCTGGATCGAAGGTGCGGATGGTTTCAATTTCATCGTCGAAAAATTCAACCCGGTAGGGAAAATCGCTGCTCATGGGGAACAAGTCGAGAATTGAGCCGCGCACGGCAAATTCGCCGCGCTCTTCAACCTGTGACACGTTGCGATAACCTGCATCGACCAGTCGTTCACGAAATTGGTCCAGTAGCATTTGCTCACCGGATTTTATAATAAGCGCGTGTTGTTCGAGAAACGTACGTGGTGGTAGACGCTGCATCAGTGCCGATGCCGTAATAAGCACAATGCCTTTTTGTTGTTTTGGCAGGGCATACAGAGTTCTGATGCGCTGAGAGATAATGTCTTGGTGAGGGGACACCCGGTCGTAGGTCAGGGTCTCCCAGTCTCCAAAGGTTTGCATTGGAGTGTCCGAATGACAGTAAAAGCTGAGCTCGGCTTCCAAATGCAATAAATCAGGGGTGTTTGCTGCCACAACCACGACCAGAGAGTCAGACTGGGAAGCGTATTCTGCAATTGCCAGTGATTCTGCCGAGCCGTAAAGCTGTCCCCAGCGCTTTTGGGCGGGTTTTGCCAGCGGCAATAGTGTTACAGTCGCGACATTTGGAGGCATGGTACTGGCATGGTGGCTATGGTTGTCTGAAAAAGTCTTGTTTCGGAAAAACTATTCGGGTAAAAAAAGTCAATTGGTGGCATGCGGCCTTACTAATTGTCCCATATTTCCTATACTGATACTTATATATGTCGAGCGTCGACTGGCGAACTTTTCCTGCCACTGTTGTCTACGTTATCGGTCAGGACCAAATACAATACATGTTTCAGCCGTATCAATTCTTCGTCGGTTTGCGCTATACACGTGCTAAGCGTCGAAATCACTTCATCTCTTTTATATCGCTGATATCGATAGTCGGTATAGCGCTCGGGGTAACGGCGCTTATTACTGTTACTTCGGTCATGAGCGGCTTTGAAAAGGAAATGCGGCAACGGATTGTGGGCGCCTCATCACATGCCACAGTGACAGCTTTTGGCGAACCCATGACTGACTGGCAATCTATTGTTGACACCACCCAGACTCACCCTGAAGTGCTTGGTGCCGCTCCCTATGTGGAAGGGCAAGTTATGTTGGTGGCTGGCGGGAGTTCTACCGGTGCCTTGATCAGGGGTATCGAACCTGATCAGGAGGATGCTGTGTCAGAACTGTCCAGTCATCTTGAGTACACCGATTCTCTGGAGGCTGCTCTTAAGCCTGGTGAATACGGAATTATTTTGGGGTCGGATTTGGCCGCCTATCTTGGCGCGATTGTTGGTGACAAGGTCATGGTCATAACACCGGAAGCCAGCGTCACACCGGTTGGTTTTGTACCGCGAATAAAACGCTTTACCGTTACTGGCCTGTTTCGTTTTGGCATGTTTCAGTTTGATAGAAATCTGGCAATCATGCACGCTGCAGATTCGGCAAAACTATTAAAGATGGGTGACGGTTACTCGGGTGTTCGATTAAAACTAGAAGACACCGGCAGAGCGCCGATGGTTGCTCGTGATATTAAAAATCAGGTTGGGTTCAATTATTATGTCAGCGACTGGACTGGCCAAAATGCCAACTACTTTGCTGCCGTTAAAATGGAAAAGACCATGATGTTTATCATTCTTTCCATGATTGTGGCTGTTGCCGCTTTTAATATTGTATCCACCCTTGTCATGATGGTGCAGGATAAACAAGCTGATATCGCCATTTTGCGAACCCAGGGTGCATCGCCGGGCAGTGTCATGATTATCTTCCTGGTTCAAGGTGTTCTCATTGGCGTCATCGGCACCATTGTCGGGGTCATTGGTGGGGTGCTACTGGCCTCTAACATTGATGTTGTCGTACCGTTTATCGAACGATTTACCGGTCCTGTGTTAAATCCGGAAGTGTATTACATCGATAAAATGCCGTCTGATTTACAGTGGCCTAATGTAGGACGCATTGCGCTGATGTCGTTTGTGCTTTCGTTGCTGGCAACCTTGTACCCGGCATGGCGAGCGTCACGTACTGACCCTGCAACCGCGTTGGCGTACGAGTAATTATCATGAACACAACCTCTACGACCAATTCGCCTGCGTCAGTTGATAATCAAATCCTAGATGATAATCAAACTTCGGCTGCGATGGATGCAGTGCTGGTCGCAAACAACATCAGCAAGCGGTATTCGCAAGGTGATCTCAGCGTTGATGTCCTTAAATCACTGTCGTTAACCATAAACCGTGGTGATCGAATTGGTATCATCGGTTCTTCCGGTAGTGGCAAATCGACTCTATTACATTTGTTGGGTGGCTTGGATAAACCCAGTCAAGGGGATGTGCATCTTGCCGGTCAAAACCTGGCAAAGTTAAGCCAGCGCGCACGCGGCTTGCTGCGCAACAAACACTTGGGTTTTGTTTACCAGTTTCATCATTTGCTGCCTGAATTCACAGCATTGGAAAATGTCAGCATGCCGCTGATGATTCGCAAAGATTCGGTAAAGCATGCTAATGAAAAAGCTGCCCATTTATTAGAACGAGTTGGCCTGGGCGAACGACTGCGACATAAGCCATCCGAACTCTCAGGTGGTGAAAGACAGCGCGCCGCGATTGCCAGAGCGTTGGTCACCGACCCGCAAGTGGTGCTGGCTGACGAACCCACTGGCAATCTGGATGAAAAAACGGCCGACCACGTATACGAGCTAATGCTGGAATTAAATCAAGAATCTGCCACCAGTTTTTTGATTGTGACGCACGATAGCCGACTTGCCAATCGCATGGACACCGTCCTGACCCTAACCCACGGTACTCTCAACACCTGACAATAGTAACAATGGGGACGGAGGGATTTAATTTTAACCACAAGTTCCTTGTGGTTAAAATTAAATCCCTCCGTCCCCATTGTTACTATTCAACGTTGTAACCCAGCGTTCCCATTAATCCACGAGGTTTTGGTTTTTCAGGACAATGCGAGTGCGCCATTTGCGAATGGCTATAAAGCGCCAAATAGCATTAGTTATAAAGTATCCGAGCACCGCGAAAAGCGTGGCACAAAAAACACTGCCGAATAAAATCTCTGGCCAGGCTTGCAGTGTGGCTTGCAGGAGATCAGAAACGTTCATTGACAAAGGTGAAGTGATCATTGGTGTGCCGAGAATACTTGACCCCACATACCAGGCAGCATAGAGTAGAGCAGGGAAAGTAATTGGATTACTGAACCACACGAGTACAACGGAGACCGGCACATGGACGCGCAAAACCGCTGCAAGCAGTGCAGCAATCAACATTTGCATTGGAATGGGCAACCATCCAATAAACAAACCCACCGCAACTGCACCAGCAACCGATCGACGATTCAGATGCCACAGCATTGGGTCGGCTATTTTCCTTTTCACCCAACGCAGCTGTGCGGAAAACGCATGGTCTTTATTATTGGCCATACCCAAATGCTCGTGCAATTGGTCATGGCTGGGCAATTTTTCCTGAAGCCAGCGGCGGGGCATAGTGGGCAGTGTGTTCCTGATTTATCGGTGCGTATCTTTATTAACGTCGGGTACAGCGGGTTTTTGAGGGCAATCGTTAAAAATTGCCAGTTAAAGCAACATTGTTAGCTAATCCGTAGTAGTTGTGCGCATTTTTACCCTTGGTTTGTCATTAGCATTAGGTGCCATTTTGTGGCTCAGTCCTATTATAGCTGGCTTGTTGCTGTTGGCCATCTGCCTGTGTGTGTTTATAAACAGTGCCACCCGGGTTTACACACAAGTGCTTATTTGCGGCTTTCTGGTTGGTTTGACGCTGGGTCAATTCAACTTAAACCGGCAGCTGGAACACCAGTATGCAGATAATGCATCTAGTAACGATCATCTTATTTTAGGCACCGTTAGTAGTGTGCCTAAACGAGTGGGGCGGCGCACAAGTTTTCTGTTTAATATTGAAAAATTTGTCAACTCCACAAATAGCAACGAACCAGCCAGTCAGGGCATCAGGCAACCCAAAACAGTTTCGCTGAGTTGGTACGGCTACGCTGGCCAGTCACTTAAAGCCGGCGAACAATGGCAGTTGACTGCGCGCCTGAAACCACCTTCATCGCTGGGTAATCCTGGCGGGTTTAATTATGAACGATGGTTATTTCAACATCGCGTGCATGCAACTGGTTACGTGCGAGAAAAACCAAAGGCCATACGTGTAGGCAGAAAGCGTTTTTCGTTAAACGCCATTCGCGAATCAATAGCAGCGCAAATTATACTATTGCCTGATGCCAATGCGTTTGCCTCATTGGTGCAGGGACTCACCGTTGGCGTAACCAATAGCATTAGCGAAGAGCACTGGCTAACTTTGCGTCACTCCGGCACAGCGCATTTGCTGGCCATCTCTGGTTTGCACATCGGGCTAATCAGTGCCTGGTTCTATTGGTTGGCAGGGTGGGCTTGGTTCTTGGTGTTGCGTGCTGGGCTTGGTAACTCTCGGCAACGCATCACTAAACCAATATTTTCAATAACTGTAAGCTTGATTGGTGCATCGCTCTACGCCGCATTGGCAGGTTTTTCTTTGCCAACACAACGTGCATTAGTGATGCTCGCTGTGTTGGCTTTGGCTATTCTTTCGCGCAGAACATGGCCGCCAGCAACGGCTCTGATTGTCGCTTTGTTACTGGTGCTGCTACTAGACCCATTGGTGGTGTTGTCAGTGGGTTTCTGGTTGTCATTTGGCACCGTGTTTGCGATCTTTTATTTAAACAATGGTCGGTTGCATCGGCGTGGCAATAAGGTCGGCGCATTATTGGTGCATTTAAAATTGGGTATTGTGTTGCTACCCGTGAGTGCCTTGTTTTTCCAACAAGGTGCATTTATCGCACCTGTTGCAAACGCGATTGCTGTTCCAGTGGTTGCGCTGTTTGTTGTACCACTGTCATTTATGGTGGCTATTCTCGCACCAATATGGCCAATGGCTGCAAACGGCTTATTGATGTTCGATCAATGGATTTTATCGGTTCTGCTGCGCTTTCTTGATGGCCTGTTATTACTGCCAGGATCAAATCTGCCACTATCAATACCCGGTCCTGTTGTCTTTTATTGTGTTATAGCTGGGTTGTTGCTGTTGTTTAGTCCTCGCGGGCTTCGGCTGCGCTGGTTCGCTTTGCCATTGTTACTGCCCAGCTTAGTGTTCAATATCTTTGGTGCGCCCGTGCGCGGATTCGAATTGCATGTGCTCGATGTTGGCCAAGGCCTGAGTGCTGTCGTGTTCACCAAAAACCACACAGTGCTGTTTGATACCGGAAAACGCTTGTCCGAAAATTCCACCATGTTTGATCGCGTGGTACAACCTTTTTTAGTGTCCAAGGGTCGCTCGAGTATTGATGTGGCCGTCTTATCCCACGGCGATGATGATCATGCAGGGGGCCTCAGTGCGCTGTTGGCTCAGCATAACAATGTGAAAGTGTTTGCCAGCGATACCGAAAATCTCACACACCCGGATCTGCCTGCAAAAAATGCTACACCTTGTGAACCGGGAAAAACATTTGTTTTTGATAATGTGCGCTTTGCTTTTTTGCATCCTCATGCAACCGATACAGGGTCCAAAAATAATCTATCGTGTGTCCTGCTTGTCCACTTTGGAAAAAGTCGAGTCTTACTCACAGGCGATATCGAATCTGAGTCCGAACAATTGCTGCTGAGTCGAATGCAACAAGATTTTCCTGTCACTGCTCTTGTAGCGCCACATCATGGTAGCCGCTCATCTTCAACGGCCAGCTTTGTTTCCGCGATGCAACCGGAAGCTGTGATCTTTGCTGCTGGTGAGCGAAACGCGTATGGTTTTCCGCACGCAGATGTGATCGAGCGATATCAGTACGCTGGAGCAAAAACCTATACCACTGGTGTTGGCGGTGCAGTCCATCTGGTTTTTGATCGTCAAGGCTTAGCGGCACCTATTGTTCAATTTTGGAACAATCGAAGACGGTATAGACACTAGGAACTCGTGGTTATATAATTTGTCTCGCCAGAAAACCGACGCTTTCAGCTTGCAAGCACGCTGACTTTTAAATGCGATACGTTAAATTGCTGTCTTCTTCTTTAAATTGTGCACGCATGGCGCTAAATGCACTATAAAATACAGTGGTTGGGCAACAGTCTTTATAAGGGCAAAATACTGTGTGGGATATAGTCAGTGCTGGCGGCTTGTTAATGATGCCGATTATTATTTGTTCCGTTATTGCGGTGGCGATAGTTGCTGAGCGATTCTGGACACTAAAAAAAGAAAAAATTCTGCCAACCAATCTGGTCGCTGATGTGTGGCGTATGGCCAGCTCGAAGCAGCTTACCGATGAGAAAGTCAGAGAGATTCAACAAGAATCTCCATTAGGGCGGATTCTGGCAGCGGGTTTGATGACACGCACTCAGGAACGCGAATCCATGAAGGCATCCATTGAAGAAGTCGGTGGCCACGTGGCTCACGAACTCGAACGTTATCTTAGTGCCCTGGGCACTATTGCTGCGATTACACCGTTGCTCGGACTGCTCGGCACGGTCATAGGTATGATCAAAGTATTCACGAACATTACTACTGTCGGTGTTGGTAATCCAGCTCAGTTAGCTGGTGGTATCTCGCAAGCACTCATCACTACAGCTGGTGGACTCATGGTGGCTATTCCGGCGTTAATGTTTTATCGCTACTTTCGCAACCGCATTGATGGCCTGGTTGTCGACATGGAAAAAGAATCGTTGAAGTTGGTCGATGTACTGCAAAAGCGCCAGTCAAAAGCCAGAGTCGCTCCGTGAAGTTCAAGCGCCAACAACGCGAAGAGCTCGAGCTAAATTTAACGCCACTGATTGACGTGGTGTTTTTGTTGCTCATATTTTTCATGGTATCGACCACTTTTCAGAAAGAGTCTGAAATTTCATTGCAGTTGCCAAAGGCCAGCGAGCAACCCACTAATGCAGAAATCGAGAGTATTGAAGTAGTTATCAATGCAGCGGGCCGCTATTACGTGAACGATCAGGAGCTGGTAAAATCAGACGCTGAATCGCTTCAGGCTGCGCTTTATAAGCTGATTGACGGTAACCGCGATATTCCACTTACCATTAGGGCAGATGCACAAACACCTCATCAAGCAGTGGTCACGGCAATGGATGCAGCTGGTCAGTTGGGTATGCTGCGCATGTCTATCGCGACATCACAAACTGCTCAGTAAAAAAAACTGTTCTTTTGTTGTGCATGCAAGCGCTCTGAGCGCCATTTGTGGTCAAATCTGACATGCGCGGTCCCAACTCCGCTAACAACGAAACAGATACGCCAAAAGCGTCTGTTACCTATCGTCGTCTGCTGAGCTACGTCAAGCCATTCAAACGTCAGTTTGCGATTGCCATTGCCGGCATGGTTGGCTATGCCATCACCGAAGCTGGTTTTGCTGCATTGATGAAGCCGCTACTCGATGGCAGTTTTGTCAATCAAGACAAACGCGCTATCGTGTTTGTGCCGATACTCATCATTCTTATCTTCGTTGTTCGAGGTGTGGCAGGTTTTGCTTCAACCTACTATATGTCGTGGATTGGCTGGAGTGTTATCAAGCAACTGCGCAAAGAGGTGTTTGCAAAGTACTTAACGTTGCCAACACGTTTCTACGATAATGCATCTTCTGGCGAGTTGATCTCGCGTATCACGTTCAATTCGCAACGTGTTGCTCAAGCTGCCAGCACCACATTAACTATTATGGTGCGCGACTCACTAACGGCTATTGGTTTGCTGATATTGATGTTCTATCAAAGTTGGCAGTTGTCGTTATGCTTTTTAGTGATCGGGCCCATAATCGGTATTATTGTTGACCGCGTCAGTCGTCAATTCAGAAATGTCAGTCGTAATATTCAGGAATCTATGGGTGAGGTTAGCCATGTCATTCAAGAAGCGGTGGATGGCAGTCGAGTCATTAAGATTTTTGGTGGACAACTGACCGAAGAGAATCAATTCGATGTCGTCAACGAACGTAACCGTGTTTTTAATATGCGTGAAACGGCTATACGCGCTTTGAACGTGCCTATTATTCAGATGCTCGTTGCCATCGCCTTAGCCATCATTGTGTACGTAGCATCAAGTGGGGATATTGCTGAACGCCTCTCTGTGGGAGAATTCATGTCGTTTGTAACCGCTATGCTGTTATTGTTTCAGCCTTTGCGTCGGTTAACGTCCTTAAACAGCCAAATTCAAAATGGCATTGCTGCAGGGGAAACCTTGTTTGCCACGCTCGATTTGGCATCCGAGCAAGACAATGGAACAAAACAATTAAGCCTTCCCGTTCAATCAATAGAGTATCGTGCAGTCGGGTTGCAATACATAAAAGACAAACCGGCAGTGCTTGACGACGTAAGCTTATCGATCAACGCCGGGGACACGGTTGCCTTTGTGGGTGAGTCAGGCAGCGGTAAAACATCGCTGGTAAATCTGTTGCCTCGTTTGTACGATATGAATAATGGTGATATTTTTGTCAACGGTGTGTCTATTGCCGAATACACTCTGACTTCCCTACGTAGTGCTATCGCTTATGTCAGTCAAGATGTCATGTTGTTTAATGACACTATTGCCAACAATATTGCTTACGGCAGCGACAATTCGATTAAGGCGGCAGAATTACACAATGCCTGTGTGAGTGCTCATGCGCATGAATTTATCACACAATTTCCTGATCAGTACGACACTATGGTTGGGGAAAATGGAGTAATGCTCTCCGGTGGTCAGCGACAGCGTGTCGCTATTGCACGCGCCATCTTAAAAAATGCCCCAATACTGATTCTTGATGAAGCCACTTCGGCGCTGGATACCGAATCAGAAAGAAAAGTGCAAGAGGGGCTGGACTCACTGATGCAGAATCGAACCACGCTGGTAGTGGCGCATCGCTTATCCACTGTAGAGCGTGCCGATAAAATTATTGTCATGGATAAAGGTCGTGTGGTCGAATCCGGCACGCACAAAAATCTATTAGACGCCGATTCTCATTATCGGCGACTGCATCAACTACACAGCGTGGCTCAGTGAAGGCCATCTGGCACAAGCGTGAATGGCAATCGGTGTTGCTATTGCCCCTTTCTTGTTTGTATCGTTTCCTGGTTTTTATCCGAGCCTCTCTATACAAGCTAGGTATCTTAAAGATTAATACGTTTGACGCACCGGTTATTGTTGTTGGTAACATCAGTGTTGGCGGCACAGGTAAAACCCCCATAGTCATAGCCTTGGTCAAGCATTTGCAGCAGGCTGGGTACATACCAGGGGTTGTTAGTCGTGGTTATGGTGCAGAGCCTGCAAAAGAGCCACGACATGTCGATGCGCAAACGCCTTCCTATCTTGCAGGTGATGAACCTGCGCTCATTGCGCAACAAACCAATGCCGCTGTTTGTATTTGCACTAATAGAAGCCTGGCTGTCAGTGCATTGTTGAAAGAACATCAAGTTAATGTTGTTATCAGTGATGATGGTATGCAGCACTATGCCATGCATCGCGATGTAGAAATCGCCGTGGTGGATGGGCAGCGGTTATTGGGAAACGGTTGGTTGTTGCCAGCTGGTCCGTTAAGAGAACCACCCAACAGGCTTCTCAGTACTGACTTTATTGCTCTGCAACATAGCCCTGAGATTTCTGATATCGCCCGTCGCTCACGTTTTTTAGCACTAAAATTACCTCATACGGTAGCACCTGCAGCCGGGCACTTTCATTTGGCTATTACAGGTGTTCGTGGTTTAGCTGATCAGCGACAGCTAGACTTAAGTTATTTTAATGGTGCAACTGTGCACGCCGTGGCGGGCGTCGGTAATCCTGATCGATTCTTCAAAACTCTCAGGGATGCCGGGCTTAGCGTTATCGAGCATGCGATGCCAGACCATCACCGATACACGGCTGCCGATCTCAGCTTTAATGATAAGTTTGCGATTCTGATTACGGCAAAGGATGCAGTTAAAATTCGTGAGTTGAATATAGATGTTGCGGACATTTTTGAGGTCAGCGCGCAGCCACGGCTGGACGCAGCTCTAAAGGCCTATTTTGATCAGCTATTAACGAGTGCGCGTAATTAAACAGATATAAAGTTTTAGGTTTGAGCCATGACGCAAGAAAATTATAATATCGTGATACCAAGCCGCTACGGGTCAAGCCGGTTTCCTGGTAAACCGTTGCATTTGTTAAATGGCAAACCCATGATTTTGCACGTTGTGGACAGGGCACTGGAATCCAACGCACAAATCATAGTGGTTGCCACAGATGATGAGCGTATTGAGCGCCTTTGCACCGATGCCGGTGCACAAGTTGTGATGACTGACGTAGCCCACGTGAGTGGAACCGATAGAATTGCCGAGGTAGCCGCACGTTTGGATTGGCCTGACAATAGTATAATTGTGGGCTTGCAAGGTGATGAGCCTGCAACACCTGCCGCAATATTAAATCAACTGGCCGATAACTTGGCTAAGAACACGGACGCAAATATGGCCACGTTCTGCGTACCCGTAGCCGATATAACAGAGTACGAAAACCCCAATCGAGTTAAAGTAGTAAGAGACCATAGAGGCATGGCGTTGTACTTTAGCCGTGCACCCATACCCGCCAGACGCCAATCCATTCTAGATAATATAAGCCTTGGTGAACAAAGCGGCGCCAGTGATTTTCCCGAATCGTATGTTCACGTAGGGTTGTACGCGTATCGATGCTCGTACTTGAGGCGCTTTGCCAATATGGATGCCGCTGTAATAGAAAATGAGGAACAACTTGAACAGTTGCGGGTATTGTTCAACGGTGGTCGAATCCATGTAGACTTAATACAGGAGGCTACGGCCGGTGTTGATCACCCTGACGATGTTAAGTCTATTGAGTCGATCTTGCAGGCAAAGTTCTGACTTGGAATCTGAACTTCGCTGCTATGAGTTAGCTTTTATACAGTTTCTTAAATTTTAATGTTTAATAAACATGGAAATCACAACTTGATGAGCAAGGCAAGCAACGCAATCAATCGCGAGTGGAATATAGAATCCAGCGAAGTTGTTTATAACGGTTTTTATAACATTGAAAAAACAATTTTTACACACAGCCTGTTCAACGGCGGTAATTCTGGACTGGTTGATCGCGAGCAGTTTGTGCGCGGAAATGTGGTTGGTGTGCTGGCGCACGACCCGGTGCTCGATAAGCTGGCTCTGGTTGAGCAGTTCAGATTAGGTGCGCGTAATCGGGTCGATCACCCTTGGCTTATAGAAGTCATTGCCGGCATGATTGAACCTGCCGAAAGCGCTCAGGAAGTCGCGGTTCGTGAAGCCTATGAAGAGGCAGGTATTACCCTGACCAACGTAAAAGAGGTGATGCGCTATTTAGCAAGTCCGGGCTCAACCACAGAAGAGGTTTTTATATTCTACGGAGAAGCCGATTTATCTCAAGCATCTGGTGTATTTGGACTTGACGAAGAAAGCGAAGATATTTTGCTGCATGTGGTTGAAAGCGATGAGGCAATCAAGATGCTCGAAGACGGTACCATTTGTAACGCTATTAGCATCATAGCTTTACAATGGTTTCGGCATTTTCGTGCTCAAAGCAACTAATTGTTATACCTGTTGTCACTCTTGGGCTTAGCCCGTCCGATTGCGTCAACGATAAGTCTCTAACGGGCGGTTAGGCTACCTACGCACAGGTGCTCTATCCGCTCGAGTTTTAAGGTGTCTCTCAAGTGAGAGGCCGTTCGCAGCTGGCCAGTGTCGCGCTCCTTTGTTACCCACTAAACAATCGGGTGGCTAAATTCTAGTTACAAATCGAAACACCTCTGTTTCTGAAAATCTACTTTAATAGTCCTCAGGTTGCAGCGCATCAGATTTGCGTTGTTGATTATTCGTTGTACACGCCCGGGCTAAATCAATGCTTGTAGCAAGCTTATCAGTATTTATCAGCATCTTTGCATGGCGCGTGGTACTCCAACTGTGTTTAAAAACCGTTTGCTTGCTCGGCCTAAGTTTGGTCTGCACAAGTTCATTATTTGCGCAATCCGGTGAATCCGCTGCTATCGAGCTTGATGAAATCATTGTCGAAGAAGAGGGTGAGCCAGAAGCTGATTTACCCTTAGGGCTTGGCATAAGTGGCAGCACCTTAAGTACCGCTCCAGGTGCTGGCGGCGACCCTGTTCGTGCATTGCAATCGTTACCGGGTATGGCCTTTACCGATGACGAGGAATCCTTACCTGCTGTGCGTGGCTCACGGCCTGGTGATAACTACTTCCAATCAGATTTTTCACCGGTGGGTTACCTATTTCACTTCGGTGGCTTGATCAGTATTTTTAATACCGATATCATCGAGTCGTTTGATATTTACCAATCTGCCTATGGGCCGGAGTTCTCTGGTGTTACTGGCGGGGTGTTCGATATTAAACTGCGCAAACCCAAAACCGATCGTTTACGTGCAAAGGTTGATATCAGTTTTCTTCACGCAGGTGCTTTGGTTGAAGGCCCCATAAACGAAAACCAATCGTTTTATCTGGCTGGCAGGTTCAGCTACCTCGATCTGCTATTAGCAGGCCAAATAGACAATGAGGGGGAAGATCTAAAAATCATAAAATTCCCGGAGTATTCTGACTACCAAGGCAAATATGTCTGGAAGCTTGATGAAAGCAGCACCTTAACGGCCCAATTTAACGGAGCAAATGACGAAGCTCAACTGGATATTGAAGAAGGTTCAGAAGACATTGAAACTGATCCTATTTTTGCTGGAAGTTTTATTATTAATGGCAGGTTCCATGAGCAGGCGCTGGTGTGGGATAAGCAAGTGGGTGAAAACCTAACGTTTAAAACACTGCTATCTCACGTCAATGAAACTGAGGAAGGGATGTTTGGTGGTGTCGGTACTGTGGACATCACCTCGGACAGGTATCTATTAAAAAATAGAACCAACATCGTACTGAATGATCAGCACGAATTGGTTGTAGGCACTGACTTACTAAGAGAGGATGCAGATACCAATTTAGCTTTGAGTCTCGTGCCGTGTGGGGAGCTGGACCCGGATTGTTTTTTTACCGGTTCGCAAAAGCTGGAGTCAAAGAAAAAAATTGGTTATAACCAGCTTCACGCCTATATAAAAGACAATTGGTATATAAATGATAAGCTGACGCTTTATCCAGGAGTGGCCGTTCAATACGAAGATTTTCTAGACAATCACTTTATTGAACCGCGACTTGCCATGGAATACAGCCTGAGTGATACAACGTTATTGAGTGCAGGAATTGGTCAATACCAACAAGCTCCAGACTATTTGGAACTCGATGATACGTTTGGCAATCCAGACATTGACTACAGCAATGCACTACACGCGCAAGTGGGTATTGCGCGAGATGTTAGTAGCGACTGGTTTGTAAAGTCTGAGCTTTACTATAAAACTCTAGATAAACTGGTGACCACTGATGATGAGCTGAACTACACCAACGAGGGTGCAGGCCATGCTTTTGGTTTGGATACGTTAATCCGTAAAAACCTTACTGATAAATTTTCAGGCTGGGCATCTATATCGTTTTCCCAAGCGCGGCGAAAAGACAAGCGCACCGGGGAAGAATTTGTTTTTGATCATGATCAGCCCTTGAATGTCAGTTTGGTGAGTAATTATAAGTTCAATAAAAAGTGGTCTGTTGGAGCTAAGTTATGGGTGCACAGTGGCGCACCTGTAACACCCGTGGTGGGTGCCGTCGAAGATTCTGACAAGCCTGGGTTTTATCGCCCCATTTTTGGGAAACTGAATTCTGATCGTTTTCCTACATACCATCGATTGGATTTGCGTATAGACAGAACCTTCCAGCGTAAGAAAGACAATACCATGGGCGCTTATGTCGAGTTTTTTAATATACTCAGAGCCAGAAATGCTGCTGATTACGATTACAATGCCGACTACACTGAAAAAACGTTAGCGCTTCAGACAACAGGTTATGTCTCAGTTGGGTTTAAGGCCACATTTTAATTATGGAATTTATCAAACAGTATCTCGATATCAGCGTCTTTACCGTGCTGGGAATAATGAGTTTTTTAGCTCTGGCCTATGTTATCGAACGGTCAGTCAGCTATAGCCGTATAAAAGTAGAGCGTTATAAAAACCTCGAGCGGCTAAAGCTTGACTTAAATAAAGGCTTGCCAGTGATTGCCACCATTGCCTCTAACGCACCTTATGTTGGATTGTTAGGAACCGTGTTTGGCATCATGATTACGTTTTATGATATAGGGCAAAGCGGGCAGATCGACACCAATTCGGTCATGGTGGGCCTTGCATTGGCGTTAAAAGCCACAGCGTTAGGCTTGTTTGTCGCCATTCCGGCCATGGTTTTCTATAACTTGTTAGTGGCCAAAGCAGAAAGGTTGGTGTCGCTTTGGAAAATTGCCCACAACGTCAGTGATTATCATTAATGAAAAAGTTCGATTCCATTAACGTTATTCCGTTTATTGACATTATGTTGGTCTTGTTGGCTATAGTGCTCACCACAGCCACTTTTGTGACCAATGGCAATCTTGATATTGACCTCCCCAAGTCAAGCAGTGAGGCAAGCTCGGATAACATTGAAAGAGTAGAAATCGCTGTTAACCGAGATGGTGTGCTGTTTATCAATGGTATCGAAAATGACATTGACAAAGCCGAACTACAATTGCAACTGTTAGCACCTGATACCCCCATCCTGTTACTGATGGATGAAAGCGTTGAGTTCAAACAATTTATATCTGTAGTGGATGTATTACAAAAGTTGTCCCTTGATAAAGTGTCGATACTGACAAGGAAGAACAGTTGAGCCCACGCTTTCTTGGCGTCGCGTTATCGATTTTGTTCCACGCAGCGTTGCTTGGCGCATTTTTAATTAATCGTGATCGTGTTTCAAGTGCTGCTGCCCCTATGGTGTCATCAAAGCCTTTGGACTTGGCGATGTTTGAGCCAGAGCCAGAGCCAGAGCCAGAGCCCAATCCAGCACCCAAACCAGAGCCTAAACCAGAACCTAAACCAGAGCCTAAACCAGAGCCTAAACCAGAGCCTAAACCAGAGCCTAAACCAGAGCCTAAACCAGAGCCCAAACCAGAGCCCAAACCAGAGCCCAAACCAGAGCCTGAACCAGAGCCCAAACCAGAGCCTGAACCAGAGCCTGAACCAGAGCCTAAACCAGAGCCCAAACCAGAGCCCAAACCAGAGCCCAAACCAGAGCCTGAACCAGAGCCTGAACCAGAGCCTAAACCAGAGCCCAAACCAGAGCCCAAACCAGAGCCCAAACCAGAGCCCAAACCAATTCCTGAGCCGGCCAGCGTTCCAACTGTTCCAGAACCTATTAAAACTGACGTCGTTGTCACAGCGGAGCAACAACAAGCTGAACTGCAATACATGGACAAACTTCGAGCGGCCATATTAAAAAACCGCGTCTACCCGCGACAAGCCAGACGTAAGAAAAAACAAGGAACCGTTAATGTGTCGTTTCGCATTGAGCCAAACGGTGAAATTAATAGTGTGACATTGGTGTCTAGCTCTGGCGTTGAAGATTTGGATAAAGCGGCGATGTCTGCCGTGACTGGAGTGGGGCGCTTTGAACCGTTTCCGCAAAACTTTGCGCAAAGTGCAAAAACGATTACGGTACCGGTAAGTTTCAAGCTTAGATAACATTCGCAAAGGTTTGCGTTATGAATAGTCAAGCTAGAGCTAGTTCGTTCTCCACGTGGAGGGTATTGCGTTAATAGTCGCAAAGGTTTGTGTTGAAGCAATAAAATGGTCAGGTCTTTGTTTTTAAATAAATGCTCCATCATAACGAACGTAAGTTTCGATTGAAACGTTAGATCTTATTTAAAGTGGGGTATTGGGTGCTGGTCGCGAAGATATAATTTGTATCAAGATTATAGAAGGGGCGTATACACACTCCAAGAGATAGCGGCTTTTTAAATCTTCACTACTCGACGGTCAGCGTCATTGCTCGAAATTCAAAGTCAAAGACCTGACCCCTCTGTGTGACCCCTCTGTGTGCTCGAAATTCAAAGTCAAAGACCTGACCCTCTGTGTGAATTCTCTGGGTGAACTTATTTCTTGGCAGGATTGATTTTGACTGTCTATAAGTTTAGGTAACGCTTATAGGTGGAGCTCTGTCATAGTGTCGTGCAAACATCGGCGAATCAGCAAGGAAAGGCTCAATGCGGATCTTAAAAACAAATTAAAAAAAATAACTAGTTGCTGGTATCGAATTCCATCAACTAAAAAGCTTGCAGTAGCTTTAACAGCCACCGCTATAGCAATGGGTTTTGCCGGGCTGGCTTCGGCCCACAATGGTGAAAGTCACGGACAGCAACCCGAAACTGCTTTGATACCCTGGTCTACCGAGTTTGAAAGTGCGCCAGAGGGGCAAAGCGCAACTGGTGAGATTGCACAAGGTATACGAGAACAGGGAACGCCAGAACTTACAGTGAGAATGGCGACAGCTGATGGTGGCGTCTGGTCAGAGATTGAACCCTGGCCGGTACTAGCAGTTCACGCCAATTTATTGTCCAACGGTAAAGTTCTAGCGTGGGATGCAACGCCAGACGACTTCGATGAAGATCCTCACACAGCGTCCTCGGTGACTACGCGTGTGACATTGTGGGATCCGCAAACTAATACACACAACAGCACCAATAATGCGACCGATACAGATCTGTTCTGTGCCGGGTCTGCACACTTATGGGATGGACGCGTATTGTTCGCTGGTGGCGACAGTGGTGTTTCGGGGCGCAATGGTCCCTTGTCTAATACCAATATCTATGACCCTGAGCGTAACGTCTGGGAGCGTGCCGAAAATATGCACGCGGCGCGATGGTACTCAAGTGTCGCTGCATTGCCAAATGGGGAAATGTTAACGCTAGGCGGGACTTATTCGCCCACCCCTCTTGCTGAAGTTTTTCAATTGAATCAGCGTTGGCGTCCCCTTGGTTTGCAACCGCCTTACTCCTTGAGTGGCGATTATCAGTGGATACAAGCCGGTCTGGATGGCAACGTGCTCTATTTTGGGCCGCATGACCAGGTCAGCACTATTAACACTCAAGGCAGTGGTCAATGGAATTTCAATTCCATACGCGATAATCAGGGCTATCGTGGTTATGGTTCCTATGCGATGTTCGAACCCGGCCACATTCTAATCTCCGGGGGAGGCAATTCGCTAAACTCCAGCATTATTGTTAATGCCGAACAGCAGCGCGTCGAGGCCACGTCGCCAATGATTCACGGTCGTCGCCAACATAACCTGACTATTTTGGCTGACGGTTCGGTGCTGGCTACCGGTGGAAATTCAAGTGGGTCGGAATTAGTTGATTTATATTCTGGGGTATTAACGCCGGAAATCTGGAATCCGCAGACCGGTCAGTGGCGCGAAGTTAACGCAATGCAAGTTGATCGACAGTATCACTCGATCGCCTTGTTGTTACCGGATGGACGAGTGCTATCGGCGGGTGGTGGGTATTGTGGTGTTTGCCATTTTCTTGGTTATCACGAACAGAATGCAGAAATTTTTACGCCTCCCTATCTGATAAACAGAGATGGATCCGCTGCTGCACGTCCGCAAATAACCGCAGCTCCAGAGTGGGTCAATTACGCTCGTGATTTCGACATTTCCATAAGCTCGGACTCAGCTATAGAAGCTGTGCACTTGATCAAACTGGGTTCTGTGACCCATTCGGAAAATCAGGATCAACGTCTGGTGCCGTTGGCATTTAAGCAGAACGGTTTTTCGTTAAATATTTCGGCCCCAACTGAGCGAAATCAGGCTCCTCCGGGGCATTACATGTTGATTGCAGTCGATGATGGTGTGCCGTCCGTTGCGTCCATTATTCGTGTTGGGCAGCCCTTGTTGCAACTAGGTCAGGCCGCTCAAAACTATATAACTGCAGGTGATACACACTGGTATGCGGTGGAACCTGAGGGGAGCTTCGATCAAATTTCAGCATTGATCACTCAGCACAATAACAATGTTGACTTGCTGATTGTCGGCGCAGACACTGATCTGCGTTCGGCGGGCAATGCAGATGCTGTTTGCGCTTCAGCAAATCCCGGCCTCGAGAACGAATGGTGCAGTTTTAACGCAGATGGACAAAACACTTGGTATGTTGGAGTGCATGCCAGTGCAACAGCGAGTTACACTTTAATTACTGAAAAGGCTAATGATACTGCTGCATCGGCTGTTGATTTACTGAGCCGAGTTGCCAACCTTAGTAATGAAATAGATCTTGATCGCGGGCAAGTGGATGTCTCCATACTGGATCGACCGACGACACCACCACGATTTTGGTTTGAAATTTATTCCACTACTGCTGCTGAGTTATTCTGGGACGCATCGATCGATAACAATTTGATTGCAGGGTATGAAATCTTGCGTGACAACGAATTCCGTTTGCGCGGAGACCAGCGCAGTCTTTTTGAATCAGATTTACAGTCAGGGCGCACCTACGCCTATCAGGTACGTGCCTACGATGATGAGGGAAATTTTTCCGATTTGTCTGACACCCTTCTAGTGCAAATGCCGCCTGTAGCAGGGTTGCCGGCGCTGGATCAAGCGCCGCTAGCGCCCGATGAGGTAACGGAAGAGCCGATTAACAAACCTGCTGATAAAATCTCGGATGTTGATTTGGTTACCGAGGCACCAACTGAGGAAGTTGTGCCGCCGGAAGCGGATCAGCCGCCGCAAGCGGTGCAGGTACCAAAACCTGAGCCACAGCCCGAACCGCAACCGGAGCCACAACCAGAACCACAACCAGAACCAGAACCTGTTATGGACCAACAGACCATAGTGTTTATGCTAATCAATGCGCGAACCAATCAAGTTGTACAACGCTACAACAATATCGCTAATGGTACTGTGATTGATCTTCGAGCTGTCGGTGAGTCGCAGTTAAATATCGAAGCGTTGGTGAGTGGGATTAATGGGATATCCCGAGTGCAGTTCGATTTCAATGGTAAATCCGGGTTCAGGAACGAGAGTTTCTTTCCTTACGCATTGTTTGGCGACCATAATGGCAACTATATACCTATGCCGCTGGGCCGAGGCTCACAAACACTGACTGCCAGAGTCTTTACTGGAAGTAACCAGGCAGCGAACCGTACTATACAATTTGAAGTGCAGTAGCAAAGCGATTATTCAAAAAAAAACTCAACAGGTTTAAGAGCAGACAAAGCACATAATTGAAAATTATCAAAACACGTTCAGTTTACGTTCTCTATTCCTAGTCCCTACAGGACCATGAATAAATCGAAGTTTAAGTTTGGCGATTTGTCCAGTCGGCAAATGTTGTCCGGAATTATGTAGCGGTTGCACAAACCCGCAACACGTTGTTTTACGTAAAATTGAATATGCAAACAACCACGGAAAACCATATCGGCAATATCACCAGTACTGAGCGGACTAGTAAAGAAACGAGCAGTCTTAGATGGCGAATTGGATTACTACCAGAAGAAAGTCATCGACATTAAGAAAAACATCGCTGCAATAGACACAACAATATTGGTATTCGATCCAGAGTACAACACCCGGGCAATTCAAAAAGTTAAGAAGATCGGTAACAACAGATTATTCGACCGGAATACACGCAGCAAAGTTATTCTCGATGTTCTAAGAGACGCGCATGGAGCGTGTTTAATGGTCAAAGAATTTGCTACTCAGGTTGTTAATATCCGTGAGCTAACGCTTGACCTGTTGGAACGCAGCGCATTGGAGCGCACCCTACTGGAAGGACTTAATAAAATGGAAACCAAAGGAACCGTTCGCGAAGCCAGCAAGATTAGTGGTGAAAGTCGGTTTGCTGTGAATTAAGGTAGTAGGGCTGGTGGTATGCCCCGCTATAAGATAAGTTAGTCTAAAGATCCAGCCTGTTGCTTTCTGGATTTAACGGTGGCAGTTCCGTCAGTTTTTGGTGTGATGCTGCCGCTAAACATTTCATCTACCGTTTTCATTGGCAAGAAGAGATACTGTTCGTCCAAGCTTTCAAATCCGTAGCCCCTATACAGCTTCTCGGCGCGCTTATCGTAAGGATCTATAATCACTGCAAATGACGGCATCACCTTACTAGCTTTCCATAGCGCTGTAAGAGCGCTTATTACAGCTATTTTTCCAAGCCCCTTCCCTTGTAGAGAGCTATCTACCGCTATGCAAGTTATAAGCGACGCTGGAATCGGATAGTTTAGGAGGCGCTTTACAAGCTCTGCTGGAAAGGTTTCTTTTTTTATCGATGTTGCTGTTACCGTATGATAGGCGTCTACCTTGCTGTTCCCGTTGGGGAGCGCTTCAATCGACGGCGAGACCATAGTACGGCTCAGTCTTAGCTCTCTATGCGTAGTGGCTCGTTTTCTGAGAAATTCGTTGAGCGGCTCCAAGCCGCAGTCAAAAACAGTTGATCATGCCGCTCTTTATTGAACTCAACGAACTTCCTTTTTTCTGTCACTCTATGCCGCTCTCTCTTGCGAACTCATAAGCTGCCTTTAATTTTGCATTTGGAGCTGCTGGGTTTTCTAGAGCATTTAGAAAGTAATCAAAGCGCTCATCAGCTACGGTAAGCTCTGTGTACTTCTCAAGCACTTCATGCGCATGAGACATGGCTGCCTGTAGAATAAAATCTGACTTTGCCAGCCCGGTCGCGGCGGTAGCCTTTTCTAAGAACGCCTTTTGCTCGCTGGTTGCCCTGAACTCAAACCGTTCTGTTTTCAAGCTTGAAGTAGCCATATTTTTTTACCTCCAAATATCATGTACGGTACACGCACGTACATACCATATGCCAACTACTTCACATTTTCAATATGCGTACGTTAACTTACCGTACAATTATTTCTATTCCCTCCTATCTTATCGATTTATATATAAATATATTTGTACAATTTACTCTATATCAGAGTCTCTGCTTGTTTCTTATTGTCCTGCCAGTAGCCAGCGATGTGACGTGATAATGGCTTTTCCGCATATCGTTCAATGATGTTAAAGAAGATTTCGCCGTTTGAGGTGCGGCGTGTATCTTCACGGTACGCAGCTTCGTTTGCATAACGATTCAAGTAAAAGTTACCGAACTTGTGATATTGGCCTAATTGCATACGACGAAAGCGTGAGAAAAACGACTCAGCTTGCTTTGTGTTTTCATCGTTAATGCCCACGTAGTGTTGGCTGTGGTTTACACGTTCCATTTTGTAGTGAGCGTGTGATGTTTAGGTATGGTGACTGATAAGGACTGGCAAGACCGTTTAAAGGGCATGGTTAAGGCTGAGCTTGCCAAACGTAACATCAACTATGTGCAACTGGCAGGTCTCTAGAGGAGGCGTACGGTGTCACTGATACGCGCCAGAACTTAAGCAATAAAATTGCGCGGGGAAAGTTTAGCGCTGTGTTTATGGTTCAGGTTTTGGAGGTTATAGGATGTCAGGAGATCAAGATGGATCGCCATTAGAGGGATTGCTCTCAATCATACCCACGACACTCTCATGTAAGCGACATCGGCCACTAGGCTTGCCAACGCGACTCTTTCTAAGACCGAGGAATTCAACGCTTTGCAGCTCAAGCCTTATCTTGCTTTCGAAGACGCGCACGTTACATGGCATACCGCAAAATTCGACAATCACCTTTCCGTAGCATTTTTCATTTGAGTAAAAAAATTGGCGAGTCCGTAGCGATAAATATCTCCCAAGTTGAATTGGAAAGAGTAAATTTCAACGTTCTTCATGGCAAGCACCGCATTACTCCAAAGCTGGATAGCGATACAATGAGCGCGCATTACAGGGAGATCAGAAAAGAAAATCCGTTTTCCGAAACTTCCATCAGTCCTGGCGACTACTCCTGGCTTCAAATTGATTCTCCTATTACACCCATCGAAGGAATCATTCATCTCGATCAGACCACAGAGCTTACGTGTGGCTTTCGTGGGAGCTTTACTTTCCAAGACACGTACAACGCCAAGCCGCGATAATGCAAGATCGTAATTATGCGTGGCGCCCGCGCTATATTTGAATGTGGCGTGGGTAGTGCGCTTCTGACCAGCGCTGAAAACCCCGTCGATGGGCGAATAAGAGAAATCAGTAACGAGGGCGGACGAAAAAACTAACAATATATGAGCTAGCTTCATAACAAGTTAGGCCTTTTCCGAGCTTCGGAATTTTGTGCGACTGCTACATAATTCCGATGTTGTCCATTGGCTTGCGCTGGCCAAAATACTGGTATAATATACAGTATATTGATCGGCGAGGAAGCAATCTTGATAATACCGGACGTCACTACGGCAGAACAATCAATCCCGCAAAACCCGGGCAACATCATTCGCCACATTGAGATAAAAGCTTATCTCGATGACTACCAAACAGTGTGTGATCGTGTGGCTGCCATAGCCGATAAAGGCCCGATTGATCGGGTACAGAACGACACCTTTTTTCACTGTCGATCTGGGCGGTTGAAACTACGCAGCTCGGGTCAGTATCATGACCTTATTTACTACCGTCGCGAAAATGATTACGGACCAACAGTGTCATTTTACCAAACCGCCCGAACCAAAAACCCAGTTGCCTTGCGTACCTCACTTAATAGTGCGTTCGGTGAATCGGGACGGGTCAAAAAATTCCGGCGCTCGTATCGTGTTGGCAGATCTGTTATCCATCTCGACCGCGTTGGTGGGCTGGGTGATTTTTTAGAAATTAAAACTGAGCTGGAAGAAAGTTTTGATGACCGTCTTCATTACAGTTTTAACAGTAGTAAAGCGGCATCAGCGCAAGCTAACAAAGATGCCGGTGCAAATACCGTGGAAAATCTAATGCAAACGCTAGGCGTTGACCTGTTTCAATTAGTCGATGGCGCTTATGTAGATCTGATTAATGAGCGCTCACGCGCAGGATCAAATTGTCCGTAATCAGCTAGTGTTATTAGCTGGTGCTGCGTACGGCTCGCGTGACTCTAACAGCAGGGCCGTAGCCGAGCACCCGTGGCCGAGAGGTTTTGGTTGGGCAGCGTTTGCCGAGCGCTTTTCACCTGGTGCTCCTGGCCGTGCATCTCCGGCGGTCTTAAGCCAACCTAATCCGGGCAATTTACAGTTCAATTGTCCGTTTTAATTGAAAAACGTCCAAAATATAGTCCGCTAAACAGGAAATTGACCAAAAATCAACGATTAACCAAAGTAAAACGTGCGTGACTCTAATTGACTTCGCCGGTGTGACAGACCAACATAGCGCATAGTAAACATTCACAGTGACGTCAGAGCATGAAGCATCGTTTCACCCCGTGTAAATCAGAACTTAATTTGGCTGTCAGTTTGGCCTTAAGAAACAAAATCGCACCTGCAATGATCGCCACGTTGCCGTTGCTTAGTGCTTGTTATCAAGAGCCGACAGCATCGTTGCAATCGGGTGTCAATGGTGGTGTAAAAGCCGATTTTTCTGCACCATCCATGCTAATGCAATCCAGAGCTGTAAACCCCGAAGCGTTAAGCTTGAATGTCGTTGTTAACAACGTCAGCTATACGTTCGACGAAGAAAATGAAGCTGGTCAGCGATTCAGTACCATTTCTGTAACCAGAGGTCAGAGCCTCGATATTGATGTCACCTGGTCGGAGAACTACGAGGGGCAGGTATTGCCATTGGCACAGGCCAGTGAAACTTATACCGTGCCGGTCAATCCAAGCGAAGAGCTCGTTGTACATTTCGTCGATAGCGACTACTTCACCCGCTTCGACTACGATGGCGATGGACGAAGTAACTTAGCGGAAAGAGACAATAATACAAACCCGTATGTTAATGAGGCGCCTGACGACCCTATAACGTTGGTTCCTGTCACGGTTCGCATGCCCATCCCTGCCGAGATACAAGGTCAAAGTGACGACATACTTAACTCATTGTTTGTGGAAGGCGAGGTTGATCTTGAGGAAGTACCGCTGTCTCGTGAAGGTAACGAGTGGGTCGGTGTTATTGACTTGCCTGCAAATGTAGACGTGTTGGTTGAGCTCACGGTCTACAGCGACATCAGCCCTAATGCGCGATTGGCAAATTGGCGAAACAATGCGAATACTGGTAATGGTGTGACTGTTGGTCCTCAAGCCGGTGACTTCTCTTACGAGTTCAATGATGACGGTGACGAACAAAGTAATTTGCAGGAGATAGTCGCGCAGACCAATCCGCTGGACTCAAACGACCCATTACCTAACCCGTGTGATATCTCTAACTTTAGCAACGGCTGTACTTTAGATTTCGACGGCGACGATATTCCTGACAGTGTTGAAGGCCAGTCGAATGACAGTGACGCAGATGGCATTCCGGATTATCAGGAATCGGTTAAAGTCGATGCGGATTTGGACGGCTCAAACGCGCAAAATGATCCGAATGAAAGCGACGTTTGTGTGCCGTTAGAGACAGCGCCAGCGTGTGTAAGCAGCAGGCCAGACCCGGTGCTGCCGCCAGAACCCGAGCCAGAACCCGAGCCAGAACCCGAGCCAGAACCTGAGCCAGAACCTGAGCCAGAACCTGAGCCAGAACCTGAGCCAGAACCTGAACCCGAGCCAGAACCTGAACCCGAGCCAGAACCCGAGCCAGAACCCGAGCCAGAACCCGAGCCAGAGCTGCCGCCAACACCACTCTCGTATGAATATTACGAAGGGAATTGGGTAGCAGTGCCAAATTTCGATGCACTGACGCCAGTCAGCACCGGTACAAGCGAAACGTTTACGTTGCCCGACAGCAACGGTGAACTTTTTTATGGCATCCGTTTTAGTGGCCAGCTAAATATTGAAGTGGCAGGGTCGTATACGTTTTTCACAGAATCCAATGATGGTTCCAAGCTGTCTATCGACGGCGGCTTGGTTGTGGACAACGACGGCACGCATACCTTGCAGGAACGCTCCGGTACGCTCAGCTTAAGTGAAGGCTTGCACGACATACAGCTTGACTACTTTCAGCGCGGCGGTTCTGAAGGTTTGACGGTGAGCTGGTCTAGTTCAACAATAACCAAGCAAGTTATCCCAGGCTCGGTATTGTTTGCGCCGTAAGTTGTCGTTATGCCTCTGATCAGTTGGAGCAGTAGCGTGTTGAGTGAGCTCGACACGCTATCTGTTCACCATATCTATCGTTTGAGGCAAACAGTATTTGTCCTGGAGCAGAAATGCCTGTATCCGGATATAGATGAGCGCGACGAACACTGCATCCACTTGCTGGGTACCAATGATCAACATGAACTCATAGCCTATGCCCGCATATTAGCGCCTGGGTCTGCATACAGTGAGCCTTCCATTGGTCGTGTATTGGTTAGTGAGAGTATGCGAGGGCAAGGCCTTGGTCGTTTGTTAATTGATGAAGGCATACGTCTGGTACATCAACAATTCAATCGACAAAACATCCGTATTTCGGCGCAAGCGTATTTACTGCCACTGTATCAACAGGCCGGTTTTGAAACAGTAGGTGAAGCCTATATGGAAGACGGTATCCCTCATCAAGAGATGCTATTGCGCATTGAGTAACGGCAATCCTCATTGCCAATCAAGCCTGCAAACTAAACACCTGCAAACTAGTTTTCAGGTATCAGGCAACCCGCCTCAATCAGGCTTGCCAGCGCGTTGGCGTCCAGTTCATCTGAATCCTTTAGTGACACTGCCTGCTTGTTACAAACCGCCATGGCTAATTCAAGTGAGCAAGTTATTACCTCACCATCGGCAAATAGCTCCGCCTGATCATTGTTAATGTCGGTATAAGCGAATCGGCTGAATGGATGCTTTATCCATTTGTGTTCATGTGCCTGACCTAAATCGTATTCTTCGCGTTCTATGTCCATTGGCGATGTTGTTAACAAGCAACCAGTCATGGTGGCCAGCTGAGCATCACTTAAGTTAGTGGCCTTCTCCCACAGCGTTTTAAATGATGCCAATGTTTGCGCATTGATTTCCCCTGGTGGGCTAATGTTGAGGACGGGGTCTGTATAGCGCTGTTGTTCAAATTGGCTTGCAGCCATTTCGCTAAAATAGTTGATGACCTCTGATAGTATTGGTGCCCGAAAACCCACCGACCAGGTTGTGCAGTCGTCTCCAACAGCAATGCCGTGGTGTGGCATACCAGGTGGCAGATATAGCATGTCACCCGGTTCTAACAGGTAAGTATCACTGGCTTGAAAGTTAGCAAGCAACTTAAGCGTAGCATCAGGTACCAATTGTAAGTCGGGTTGCTCGGATGCATCGATCATCCACTTTCTGGTGCCGCTGGCTTGCAGTAAAAACACATCGTATTCATCAACATGCGCACCAACCGATGCACTGTCGGGTGCATAGCTGATCATTAAGTCATCGATACGCCAACTGGGAATAAACTGAAACGGGGTTAGGTAGTCGGCCAATTCAGGGAAATGCTTTTCAACATCGGTGACTAACAGGGACCAGTTATTTGCATCTAATGCGCTAAAGCGCGCTTCATCGAAAGGGCCGTTTTCGATTCGGTACTCACCCGTTGCATCTTGCGTAATTAGCCGTGGCGTTGTGTCTTCTTCCAAAGACATCCCGGCTAGCTCGTCTGGTGATACCGGTGTTTCAAAACCGGCAAACGCCTGGCGAATCAACAGCGGCTTTTTCTGCCAGTACTCTGCCAGGAAGCGCTGATTGTCCAGGCTATCGGGCCAGTTAATATGCTCGGGCACCTTCATTTTCCAGCCTTTAAATCTCTTTTGCCAGCTTTTCGGCATAGCCGGTGTAATTAGCTGGTGTCATGGCTTTTAGACGGGCTTTGTCATCGGCTGGCAAGTCCAAACCGTCAATGAAAGTTTGAATAATCTCTGCATTAATAGTATGACCACGCGTTAGTTCTTTTAATTGCTCATAAGCGTTTGGCACATCGTAACGACGCATCACGGTTTGAATGGGTTCGGCTAACACTTCCCATGCGGCGTCCAAGTCTGCTGCAGTGGCTTGATCATCAACACGGAGCTTGCTTAAACCTTTTTGCAAAGAGCTAATTGCAATATCGGTATAACCAGCACCAACACCCAGATTACGCAATACGGTTGAGTCAGTTAAGTCACGTTGCCAACGCGATATTGGTAGCTTACGACTCAAGTGTGAAAACACGGCGTTGGCCAAACCTAAGTTACCCTCAGCGTTTTCAAAGTCAATCGGATTGACTTTGTGCGGCATGGTAGATGAACCAATTTCACCTGCCACCGTTTTTTGTTTCATGTAGCCAAGCGAAATATAGCCCCACACATCGCGACTAAAATCAATCAATGTAACATTGAAGCGTTCTACAGCATCAAACATCACGGCAATAAAATCGTGCGGTTCGATTTGAGTTGTATACGGGTTCACTTCTAAACCTAATGAATCAATAAAGTCAGCACCGATTAAAGGCCAGTCCAAATCGGGGTAGGCGGAAAGGTGTGCGTTGTAGTTTCCAACGGCGCCGTTGATTTTTCCTAAAATTGCTGCCTGCTGTATGTGGTCTCGATGTGTGCGTAGTCGGTACACCACGTTTGCAATCTCTTTACCTACAGTGGTTGGGCTGGCTGTTTGTCCGTGCGTTCGACTTAACATCGGGATGGCAGCTGACTCTTTAGCCATGGTAGATAAAGTATTGATAAGAGCATCTATCTTGGGCAATAAGAGCTCTTGTCGGTATCGATTAAGCATGCAGGCATAAGCCAGGTTGTTGATGTCTTCACTGGTACAGGCAAAGTGCACGAACTCGGCTTTGGCTAAAAGTTCAGGGAACGGTTTTAGCTTTGACTTTATAAAATATTCAACCGCTTTGACATCGTGATTGGTGGTGGCTTCTATTTGCTTTACTTCTTCAGCGTCTGCCACGCTGAAATCTTCGCCAATGGCCAATAGCGCTTTGCTTGTGGCATCGTCAATTTCAGGTAATTCAGCGATACCGGTTTGCTGGCTCAGGTGCACAAGCCAGGCTAGTTCTACTCTCACGCGCTCGCGAATTAATGCGAATTCGCTAAAACAGGTGCGCAGATCACTGCATTTTGAGGCGTACCGGCCATCAATAGGGGACACTGCGGTAAGAGAGGATAGGGCTAATGAGCTCATGGGATTTTAACGTTGGCTTGATGCTCGTTATTGTACCGTCGCGCACCGTAAATTGAAACGCTTCAGGTTTGGTCAGAACCACTGAAATAAGGTAATGTTCGGTGTCAAATTGCAAAGAGCTTATTCCATGACGGACACACTTCCATCCATTCGTGCTTTTCTTGATGGTGCCGGTAGTACCTATGAGGTGCTGGCGTGCGACCCTGAGTTGGCCGACACGCATGCGTTTTGCGAACACTACGATATCCCGTTCGAAAACTCTGCTAATGCCATTTTGATTAAAGCCAAAAAAGGTGAACCCAATTATACGCTGTGTATTTTGTTGGCTACCCATCGACTGGATGTTAATCATCGGGTAAAGAAAAAGCTCGATTCAGGCAAAGTCGGCTTTGCATCAGCAGAAGAAACGCGAGACGTCACGTCCATGGAAATCGGTGGCGTCACACCGTTTGGTTTACCAGGCGAACTTCCAATTTGGGTGGACAAGGCAGTCATGGCTTGTGAGTACATTATTCTTGGCGGTGGTAACCGTTCATCAAAATTAAAACTTGGTCCGCAGGCATTGTTGACGTTGCCAAACATAGAAGTCGTGGATGAACTTGCTAACGTAATTAAACCCAAGGGTATCTAGAAAACACCTGGTTGGCACAAGCCCACTCAATGTCACGCTTTAGCACAGGAGAATGTTGCATGAATAGTAAAGCCTTACCCCGAGTCATGAAGCTTAAAGATGCGGACTATGTACCGCGTTTTGAATACGGTGATCAGGCACAAGTGGCCCAGCTGTGTGGTGCTGACGATGGTTCTAAGCTCGGCGTTGGCTTGGTGCGTATCAGTAACGCTTCCATTCCATGGACTATTAAGTACGATGAGTTTGTGTTGGTTCTGGAAGGGCAATTCACCATTAAAATAGAAACAGACGTTTTAACTGCCAATGCGATGGAATCTATCTGGTTGCCGGCAGGTACGAAGCTAACTTATGTAGGCGATAATGCCTTGCTCCTGTATGCCATACACCCGGCTGACTGGGCCAGCGTCGACAGATAATCGATGACTTCACTTGATGATGCGCCATTTAGCCGCAAGGTAAACCGGCTTCCGTTAAACGACTAGACCAATGCATGGAATACTATTCTTGCGCCCAGAACACCCAAAGCTGCGCTCGAACATGAAATTCAGGCTGATTGGTTAGTCATTGGCGCAGGCTACGCCGGACTATCAGCGGCTCGGCGACTTGCACAAAATTGTCCAGAGCAAAAATGTTATTGTTGATGCCGGTGTGTGTGGGGAAACATGGAAGAACACGCGCGAAGCCTGGCAACTTGTCCACATTCAATGGGAGTTTAACCATGGCCGGAGGATGGTCAAAAGACGGTGCGGTACAAGATCAAATTGACGACAGCGTCAACGAAGCTGTGCAACGCGCCCGCGGCAACCTGCCAAAAGGTGAAAGTGCCGAACACTGCGATGAATGCGGTGATGCTATTCCGCAAGCTCGCAGAGAAGTACTTCCCGGAGTACGTTTGTGTGTGAAATGCCAAAGTGAATTGGACGAAGAGCAAACTCGTTCCGATACGATTAACAGGCGTGGTAGTAAGGACAGCCAGTTGCGTTAATTTTTGGCTCTACCTTTCATAGCTGGCTGTGCAGCAATCAATTTAGTTTGTGAACCAATTAGTAAAGACGGATGTTTAGCCATGTCACTATTTGGAACTGCATTTTCTGCCTGGTTGATGTTTATAAGTAACCAAGGAGCAGATGTTCAGTCGCAGCTGTTACCGCCTGCAAGCGCTGAGGGTGTGTGATCTGTTTGTTCCGTAGAACCGAGAATTCGATTACCTGAAATTGGTAGGCGCGAGTGGATTCGAACCACCGACCCCCACCATGTCAAGGTGGTGCTCTAACCAACTGAGCTACGCGCCTGCCGAAGCCGCAATTCTACGAAAAAAAATGGGGACGGAGGGATTTATTTTTGACCAATCTCCTCTTTTCCCCATAAGCTCGATCCATGAATGCGCTATTTGACCGTTCATCTGGTCAAAATTAATTCCCTCCGTCCCCTTTAATTCTCTACACTTAGGGCATAGATACACGCACATGTGGCCCTGCGTATGGGTCACCGCTGATTAACACGTGGCCTATCGTATGGGTCACCACTGGGAAAGCTTATGCCTTCAATTACTCTGCCGGACGGTAGCGTCCGCCAATTCGCCAATCCTGTTTCTGTTTTTGATGTCGCGGCTGACATTGGACCTGGTCTTGCCAAGGCAACCCTGGCAGGCCTAGTCGATGGTGAGCTGGTTGATTCCAGCCACATGATGGAGTCCGATGCGTCTTTATCTATAGTGACCAACAAGAGTGAGGAGGCATTGCCTCTGCTGCGCCACTCCACCGCCCACCTGCTGGCACAAGCAGTAAAGCAGTTATTTCCATCGGCGCAGGTCACCATCGGGCCGGTTATTGAAAACGGTTTTTATTACGACTTTGCTTTCGAGCGTGCATTCACACCCGAAGACCTGGAAGTGATTGAAAAGCGCATGGCCGAATTGGCCTCTCAAGCGATCACTATTGAACGTTCGACCATCAGTCGTGATGATGCGGTGAAGTACTTCGACAGTCTGGGGGAGGACTATAAGTCCGAGATTGTTGGCAGTATTCCGGCCAATGAGACGCTCTCTTTATACAAGCAGGATGACTTCACTGATTTATGTCGTGGTCCGCATGTGCCGAATACCTCCCACCTTAAAGCTTTTAAGCTGACGCACGTGGCCGGTGCTTATTGGCGTGGAGATTCAGACAACGCCATGTTGCAGCGCATCTACGGCACCGCCTTCGCCGACAAGAAGCAGTTAAAAACGTATCTGCATAACAGAGCTGAGGCTGAAAAGCGCGATCACCGTAAAATCGGTAAGCAGCTGGACTTGTTTCACTTACAAGAAGAAGCGCCGGGTATGGTGTTCTGGCACCCCAAGGGCTGGGCAATTTATCAAGCCATTGAGCAGTACATGCGTGCAAAGCAAGTCACTGAGGGGTATCAAGAAATTCGTACCCCACAAATTGTTGACATGTCTTTGTGGGAGCGCAGTGGTCACGCAGATAAATACAGTGACGACATGTTCTCGGTGCAAACCGATAATAGAGTCAGCGCGATTAAGCCGATGAATTGCCCGTGTCATGTGCAGGTGTTTAATCAGGGTTTAAAAAGTTATCGCGACTTGCCATTGCGTTTGGCTGAGTTCGGTTCGTGTCATCGTAATGAGTTATCCGGTGCGTTGACCGGCATCATGCGCGTTCGTGGTTTTACTCAGGATGACGGCCATATATTTTGCACCGAAGAACAGATTCAGCCCGAGGTGGGTCGGTTTATTGATTTTCTGCACGCGGTATACAAGGACTTTGGTTTTGACGAGGTCATCTACCGGCTATCTACGCGACCGCCGAATCGGGTTGGCAGTGATGAAAGCTGGGACAAGTCAGAAAAAGCCCTGGCCGACGCGCTGGACGCCAAAAGGCTGGATTGGCAGGAGCTTCCGGGTGAGGGTGCGTTCTATGGCCCCAAAGTCGAATTCTCCCTAAAAGACTGTATTGGCCGAGTTTGGCAGTGCGGCACCATCCAGGTCGACTTTTCGATGCCCGGAAGGCTGGATGCGAGTTATGTTTCTGAGTCCGGCGAAAAACTGGCGCCGGTGATGCTCCACAGGGCCATATTGGGCAGTTTTGAGCGTTTTATCGGGATTTTGATAGAGAATCACGAGGGCAAATTGCCGCTTTGGTTGTCTCCGGTACAAGTGGTAGTCATGAATATCACAGATAAACAGTCAGAGTTCGTTGAGAAAGCTGTGAAAGTGTTGCAAAATAGCGGGTTACGCGCGCAGTCAGATTTGCGCAATGAGAAAATCGGCTTTAAAATCCGGAGCTGGACGCTCGAACGGGTCCCGTATCTGCTTGTCGCGGGGGACCGCGAAGTCGAAAGTGGCGAATTGGCCGTGCGTACAAGAGAAGGTAAAGATCTTGGCACCATGAAGCTCGATGAGCTTGCCGAGCAACTTAATATAGAGGCCGCCACTCGCGGTCAGACAGTACTGGAGGGTTAACGTATTTCTGCAAAAAAAGTTAATCGGAAGAACGACGAAATAGACGTTCCCGAGGTCAGGCTCATTGGAGCTGATGGTGAGCAAGTAGGAGTAGTGGCACTCGATGCTGCTATGGCTACCGCCGCCGAAGCCTCACTAGACCTTGTCGAAATTTCGCCAAACGCCGAACCGCCTGTGTGCAAGATCATGGATCATGGTCGCTTTCAGTTTGAAAATAACAAGAAGCAGCACTCAGCAAAGAAAAAGCAGAAAACCGTTCAGATTAAGGAAATCAAGTTTCGGCCTGGTACCGAAGACGGTGACTACCAAGTTAAGCTGCGCAGTCTTGTAAAGTTCCTGGAGAACGGTGACAAGACAAAAATTACGCTGCGTTTTCGTGGTAGAGAAATGGCCCACCGCGAGTTGGGCGCTAAATTGTTAAAGCGAGTCGAAGAGGATTTATCCGAATTGGCCACCGTTGAACAATTCCCAAAACTCGAAGGCCGTCAGATGGTGATGGTCATGGCGCCAAGAAAAACATAAGGGTCTGCGCATAAAGGCCTGAAGAATTTAAGTCAGCCGCGATGACGTACCGACACTAAGACGTCACCGGCTATTTCACTCACGGTGTTTTGAGTAACACCGATTTTAGGAGTCAAACAGTGTCTGGAAATAAGCAAAAATCAGTCAGCGGCGCAACCAAGCGCTTCAAGCGGACGGGTTCTGGCGGCTATAAGCGCAAGAGCTCACACATGCGTCACATCTTGACCAAGAAAAGCACCAAGCGTAAGCGCCAGCTTCGCGGCGCTTCAATGGTGCACGAATCAGATGTGGTTCTTATCAAACGTATGTTACCCAATCAACGCTAGGAGCCCGCAATGCCAAGAGTAAAACGTGGCGTCACCGCACGCGCCAACCATAAAAAAGTTTTAAAGCAAGCCAAAGGCTACCGCGGAGCCCGTAGCCGGGTTTTTCGTGTTGCCAAACAAGCGGTCACCAAAGCAGGTCAATACGCTTATCGTGATCGCAAAGCCAAGAAGCGCGTTTTTCGCCGTCTTTGGATTGCCCGCATAAATGCAGGTGCACGTGAGCAGGGCATTACGTACAGCCGCTTAATGGAAGGTTTGAAAAAAGCCGAGATCGAAATTGATCGTAAGATGCTTGCTGATCTGGCTATTGCCGACACAGCAGCGTTTACCGCCATCGTCGATAAGGCGAAGGCTGGTCTGCAAGCCTGATATGGTTTGCTAACCGATAAGGTTTTATCGGTTGTACATAAGACCAGGCGTTGATCACGCCTTATCGACGGGGAAAGCCGGATTGCCGGCTTTCCCCGTTTTTGTGTCCGGCTAACAAAAACGCCAGTCCATTATCTGGCCCATTAGTTAGCCCAGTAGTAAACCAAGGCAAAAAAAGTTATAGACCCACACTCGACAATCAAGGCGTAGCCTTCGTCGAAAACTGGAACTCATTAAGATGAACGAACATGACCATGCTTGATTTAGACAAACTGCTCACCGATGCACAATCGATGATAGCCGAGGCCGACTCACTGGATGCTATAGAAGCGGCAAGAGTAGAGTTGCTGGGTAAAAAAGGTCGCTTAACTGGCGCGCTGAAAGCTGTTGGTCAATTGCCTAAAGAAGAAAAGCCTGCAGCAGGTCAGGCGGTCAATCAGGTAAAGCAAACCGTGCAAGGTTTACTGGACAGCAGGCTTGAGTTGCTCGATAACGCAGCCTTAGCTGAAAAACTCTCCCAGGATGCCATTGATATCTCTTTACCCGGACGTGCTAGTGCCATGGGTGGTTTGCATCCTATAACGCTCACCATTGAACGTATCTCAGCCTTGTTTGCACAACTGGGGTTTGATGTAGCCATGGGGCCGGAGATCGAAGACGATTATCATAACTTTGAAGCCTTGAATTTTCCCGCGCATCATCCAGCGCGCGCTATGCACGACACGTTCTATTTTGATGCAAACCGTTTGCTGCGCACACATACATCCCCTGTGCAAGTGCGCTACATGAAAGCTAACCCGCCACCGATGCGCATCGTGGTACCAGGCCGTGTGTATCGTTGTGATTCAGATCAAACGCATTCACCGATGTTTCATCAGGTAGAGGGCTTGTTGGTTGATCGTGATATCGGCTTAACCGACTTAATGGGCCACCTGGAAGGTTTTTTAAAGTTGTTTTTCGATCAGGACGACAGCGAAATTCGATTCAGGCCTTCGTACTTTCCATTTACCGAACCTTCAACCGAGGTGGATATACGTATTGGTAAAGGACCCTGGATGGAAGTGCTTGGTGCAGGCATGGTGCATCCGGAAGTGTTTAAGGCCGGTGGCATCGACCCGGAACAGTTCACCGGTTATGCATTTGGTATGGGTGTGGAGCGCCTGGCCATGTTGCGTTATGGCGTGGAAGATCTACGCCAGTTTTTCGAAAACGATTTACGTTTTCTCCAGCAGTTCCATCAGGCGGGTTAACGAATGAAATTCAGTGAGAAGTGGTTACGTGAGTGGGTTAATCCACCAGTTGATATTGACGAACTCGCCGAGCAACTAACCTATCTTGGTCTGGAAGTTGATGAGGTCACCTCCAGCTTACCGGCTATGCCCGATGTAGTCATTGCACGAGTGGTAGATGTATTGCCACACCCGGATGCTGATAAGTTGCGTGTGTGCGAAGTTGATAATGGCACGTCTGATCTTTTACAAATTGTGTGTGGCGCGCCAAACGTGCGACAGGGAATGATTACCGCATTAGCCAATGTGGGATGCCCGATGCCAGATGGCAAAAAATTAAAGAAAGCCAAGCTACGCGGTGTTGAATCGTTTGGCATGTTGTGTTCGGCAAGCGAAGTCGGTTTGTCAGATGACAGTGAAGGCATTATTGAATTGCCCTCTACAGCACCGGTGGGTGAAACGCTGGCAAACTTTTTAGAACTTGATGATCACATCATTGATGTGGACTTAACACCAGACAGGGGAGACTGCCTGAGCATTCGCGGCATAGCGCGCGATGTGTGCGCGCGCAACGATCTGCCCTTGACCCTGCATGAGATTACCCCGATTGCCGAACAACACGAAAGCACTTGGCCGGTACGCCTGGCACCGTCTTCGGCGTGTGCTCGTTACGTTGGACGCGTGATTAAAGATGTAGATATGCGGCGCCCCAGTCCTATCTGGATGAGTGAACGATTGCGTCGTAGTGGTATGCGAGCCATCAACCCGGCAGTGGATATCACTAACTATGTGATGTTAGAGCTTGGTCAGCCAATGCATGCTTTCGACTTGGATAAATTGCAAGGTGAAATTCAAGTGCGCCTGGCAGGAGAGGGCGAACAACTGACTCTGCTAGATGGTCGTGAAGTGAAGCTTACTGGTGATACCACCGTGATTGCCGACGACAGTGGTGCAATTGGTATTGCTGGCATCATGGGTGGTAAAAGCACAGCGGTCGATGCCGATACAAAAAACATTTTTATGGAATCAGCGCTGTTTTTACCAGAACATATTATTGGTAAACCACGTTTTTACGCATCACCATCAGAATCTTCACATCGTTTTGAACGTGGAGTTGATCCGGCCTTGCAAGCTGATGCCATGGAATACGCGACTGGCATGCTAATGAACCTGGCTGGAGGACATCCCGGGCCAGTGCTTGATTGGCAAGATGGGTCGCGCTTACCAAAAGGCGAGCCGGTGGTTGTTCGTCGTGCGCGCTTGTCACGTTTAATTGGTGTCGATATTGGTGATGACATTGTTGAGCGTGTGTTTACACGCCTTGGCTTTACACATCGGTCTCACGACGATGGCTGGACAGTCACGCCACCGAGCTTTCGTTATGACCTGCGCATAGAAGAAGACTTTTTAGAAGAGATTGCGCGTGTGCATGGCTTTGATCAATTGCCCAGAACATCGCCTGCGCATCACCCAACGTTTCGTCCCGTAGCAGAAACCGCTGTGTCGGTTATCGACATTAAAAAGATGTTGGCGCACCGTGGGTATCAGGAAGTGGTGACCTACAGTTTTGTTGAACCCAGGCAATTGCAGCAGTTGCGCCCGGACTTGGCAGCGCTTGCGCTACCCAATCCTATATCGGCTGACTTGTCAGTTATGCGCACCACCTTGATCAGTGGCTTGCTCGATACCATGCGCCGTAATCAAAGCCGGCAAATTGGCTCCATGCGATTGTTTGAAACTGGCTTACGCTTTTTACCGGGTAATGAGCAAGGTCAACCAACTCAGGATGCGTACATTCAGTCTGACCACGGCGACGATATCCAGATTGATGACACGTTGCTGCAGCAGAACATGATCGCCGGTTTGATTGTTGGCAAGCACCTGCCAGAAGGCTGGGGTAATGACACCCGCGAGGCTGACTTCTTTGACGCAAAAGCCGATCTTCAGGCTCTGTTTGCCCGAGCAAACGGTGTGTCTATAAGCTTTGAGCCTACCGATTTACCTGTTTTACATCCGGGTCAGCGTGCGGCGATTGTCTGTGATGGCGTCAGAATAGGGTTTTTGGGTCAGCTGAACCCTGAAGTTCAGAAAACGTTGGACCTGTCGCAAACACCTATAGTGTTCGAGCTTTCGTTGGCGGCCCTCTCAAAGGCCAAAGTCACGGCAGCCGTTCGCTTGTCCCGCCAGCCTAGTGTTCGGCGAGATATTGCTCTTTTAGTGGATGATACGGTCACACACCAGTCTCTCGAGGCGTGTGTTACCAAACATGCACCAGACTGGCTCATTGAGATAACGACATTTGACGTTTATCAAGGTGAAAAAGTAGAAAAAGGCAAGAAAAGCATCGCGTTAGGCTTGATTCTGCAAGACTTTTCGCGCACTCTAGAGGAATCCGAGGTAGAACAGGCGGTGGCCCGAATTGTTGAAGCCACTACCAACGAACTCGGTGCCGTTTTAAGGGTTTGACATGGCGTTAACCAAAGCAGCAATGGCTGAAATGTTGTTCGATGAACTGGGTCTTAACAAGCGTGAGGCCAAAGAGTTCGTGGAGCAGTTTTTCGAAGAAGTCCGAACCGCTCTCGAAGCCGGGCACGATGTGAAGCTATCTGGCTTCGGGAATTTCGTGCTCCGCAATAAAAGCGAGCGCCCCGGACGTAATCCGAAAACAGGGGAAGAGATTCCTATTTCAGCGCGTCGCGTGGTAACTTTCAGACCCGGGCAGAAACTCAAGATGCGTGTAGAAGCTTATGCTGGAAATCAGCAACAATAACGAACTACCTGTAATACCCAATAAACGCTATTTCACTATTGGTGAAGTCAGCGACCTGTGCCAGGTAAAGCCGCATGTTTTGCGTTACTGGGAGCAGGAATTCCCCGACCTAAAACCCGTTAAGCGTCGTGGTAACCGTCGTTACTACCAACGTCATGACGTCGTGCTTATCCGTCAAATTCGTGGCTTGCTTTATCAAGAAGGCTACACCATCGGCGGCGCTCGCCAATACCTGGCAGGCGATACCATCAAAGATGACAACACCCAATCTCAACAGATGATGCGTCAACTGCGTAATGAGCTTGAAGATGTGTTGCGTATTTTGAGAACTTAGTCTGAGAACTTAGTTTAAGAACTTAAGATTGCGTACTTAGGCTTGTTACGGCACCAGGCACGTTACGTTGCTCTCGCTCCTTACGGCACTACGTACCTTAAGTTGCTCCCGCAACTTACGGCACCAGGCATGTGCCAAGTCTTTCTGCACATTTAATATTAAGAAATTCTATCGGGAAGTTGCCCAATTCGTTTTCGTTGGGGCCGTACACCTTAACGTTAAATGCTGGCTCGCCCGATTGTGCAATACGCGTAAGCTCTATACGTGATTGATCTTCAGCGTTTATTCGTATTGACCCTTCGGCGCGATACCATTTGCAATTAAGTTGGGTAATAGGCTGTCCGCCACTAGCTGCATACTCGGCCCCACAAACCTCAGTGCCAATACTCGGGCCGTAGAAAAAATCTGCTGATGACGAATAGTTTCCGACACTAACATTGTTACCCTGTGTTGTTGAGAGCACCACTGCTAAAACGGCTATTTACAAAGCCGGTTTCAGGGGTGTCGTTTATCCTTAAATTAATAGTGAGCGGTACAGTACGAACGAACGAGCCGTTTTTATTGAATAATGAAGCTTCGTATTGATTGGAGCGTTGCTCGAGTGTGAGCTGATTTAATTCTGGATATCGGTCGGCAACAATAATAAGCCATTCGTCCGTGGTAAGCACAGTTTCAATTTGATTTGTATTGTTTGTGCTGGGCAACGTATAGCTCCAACGAACGGATCCATTTTCTTACGTTGCTGAGAACAGGCGTGTTTTCGGGTTGACGCAGAAACGCGTGTTGAGACTATCAACAGAGCCGATACAACGTGCGGGCAATATTTGCGGTGCAACCAGGTTAAACACGGGGGCGTAATAATGGGAGTGATGATGTCTTGTTCGCCGTTCACAACAACATTTTCATCACGTTCGCCAGTTGTGTGATTGATAACAATGTATTCACCCGGGCTCACCTCGCAGCGCAACTGGCCTTCGCAAATGCTTTCATAGTTATCAGCGCGTTGCACCCGTACCAACCATCGCCGGGCACTTCCATGACGTTGCCGCTGGTTGTTGGGACGGCGAATGCACCGGCTGTTAGCAACAGTAGGGCAACGCCTGAGATTTGTTTAACTGAGCCAGCAAGACGTGTTGTTTTCATGTGCTGAGCACTTGTAGATGGTGAGATTATTTCTAGATTATAGAAGAGGGTGAAAGGATAAGAGGGAATTTTACCGAAACCGCCTGCGCATGCCGGTTTGTGTGCTTATTAGATAGTTTAGGCGGGTATTGGTCGACAATTGGCCAGCGTTAACTATTGGCCAATGATTGGCTGGATATGGGATATAATGTCGTCCGTGCACAGCGGTCATTTAATGTTCGTGAGTTGCACGCTTTTGGTCGATCGGGGCGTGGCGCAGTCTGGTAGCGCACCACAATGGGGTTGTGGGGGTCATAGGTTCGAATCCTATCGTCCCGACCAATGTATTCAAGTAGTTGCCTATCCAGAGGCCATCCATCACTTGCGAATCATTGAGAAGGGATTGAGAAATTGCCTTTGTTTAAGGATTTGACGATCAACATCATTTACTTCAGCTTCCTCACAGACCTCATCCCAATTATTTTGGATAGCAGATATTGTATTGTCGAAAATAGCATTGGCCTCATCTTCTGAAATCAAAAAATTGTTTGCTGACTCTAGACAGCTTTTCAGTTGACTCAGATTATTATTACCCGAAATTAACATCGCTTGCGATGCTTCATTGCCTGAACGCCCTTGTGCGCAAATATCATATGCGGGAGTTAGTGATAAGGCTTTGCCATTCCAGAATGCCGCGTGATTGCGTGCGTGATCATCTGTGTTTCCGGATAGCACATTGAACACCAAGCGCATAAAAAGTTCTTTTAAAGTTTTTTTAGGTTCTACAAATCTATGCCTGATAATTTCTGATAGCGTTTCATAACTCGCATAGCGTGCCATCATGTCGTCAAGACCGAAAAGTGTGAGCGCTGATACTACAGATCTGCGCGACCAACCCCCATCAACTTTTTCTCTGTCAAATCGCTCAACCAATATTACATCTCTATTTGCTGCTCGAGCCAAATGGACGTTTGCCACATTCAGACCTGCAAGTTTAGCTAAACGCATTGCGATGAACTCTGCTTTCACCACGCTATAGATATCGGATTTTGATGAGAATTTTGCGATGTACTTGTTCCCATCGTCTGTTATTAATGCTTTGGGGCGTGCTCCACCTATCGAGCTACCATGAAATAAAGCGTTGTCCAGTTCCTGTGTCAGTTTCACACCTTTTTCAACTCTTTCAGCTGACTCAATTAGTTCTTCGATGGTCACATTGATTGCAGTACGCGGTTCGTAGTGAGTTGGCGATTGCTGAAAATCCAATGCTCCGATCCGGTCAGAACCAGATTCTAATAAATAGGTTAACTCGCTCAAATCGGCGGTATCTAAGTTCGGTCCTTTTCGACCAGACAGCTTGTTTATTATTACTCGGCGACCCCACGCATCGGGCGCAGCATCGCGAATTATTCCATGCATTTTCAAACCAGGTGGAATCGGTAGATCACCAGATTGCAGAGGTAGTTCGGGTTCGTATATTGAAATTGGTAGTGGGCCGCTCTTCTTTTCGGATTCTGCTAAACGTTCTAGATAACTCTTTCCGTAGTTAAATCTTACAAGATCGTTGTCAGCTTCCAACAGTCCCGCAACGACGGGCGACGTCTCGCCGGGTAACCATATCCAAACATATGCCTCGTGATATTGCTTAGAAGTCATCTCGGATGCTTCTGGTATTTTTAGGTGCTGACTTTGGTAGGAGACTTAGGTTTCTTTTTGTTTGCTGTAGTCTTTCACCAAGTTTGCTCGCATCCTCTTCAAACAGTGCGATTCCAACTATATGCGCGGCTTCGAAAACCACTCCAACCTCGCACTTTGGATCACCCTTTTCTATACGTTGCATCAATCCTCGCGAAATACCCACGCGACTTGCCACCTGCTGGACAGTGAGTTTCTTTTCAATTCGTGCTTCACGAATTGAGTACCCTAATAATTCGATGGCGTTGCGACCGTAGCGGGAGTATGTACGGGTGATGGATTTTGGCATTTGGTTACGTATTTATATCAAAACAGACGCTTGTTTGGTTTCTCGACCATTATGATACCTTGTCGTGTGTGATTTTCAAGGCTTTATGATCTATATATGACTCATAAAGAGTCTATATGATCTATATGCAGATCATATACCATTTTTCCAATGGTGAGCTGCGATTTTAGAAATCAATGACATACGGCAGGTTATTTCGGTTAAATCCGCCAGAATGGCATAGGTCTGGGCTTTTGCACTGGTACAACGCAAGCTTAAATCCTCTGATTTTTGGTATCGAGAAATTTTCAATCAATTGCCCCTTAATGAATATCCTTTAAGGTGCCGTGAAATAAACGCAGGCGCTATTGAAATATTCATGGCTGTCGGGTTTGCTGATGTTAATCCAGTGACTCAGCCGTTCGTCCATGGACCAATAAAAACGGCTGACAAAATGGGGCGCGGTGGATTCACTAAATACCCGAATGATAATTTCAAATTTGAAATTCCTCAACTTTATAATCTGGCTGACACAAACGTGTTAGGTCATGGGGCAAGCTTTACTAGCATCAGGGATGTGCTGGAATATAAAAATCTGGGGATTGCACAGAACGCCGATAGTATGGTGAATCTCGATTCGCGCTTTAGGCCTTTAGGATTGTACAGCTCTGAGCTTGATGATCTGACAGCTTTCTTAAGCAGCGCTTTGTATGATGCTGAACTGCTGCGATATCAACCCGATTCGATTCCAGTGGTGAGTGTGTGATCGTGGACCCGCAAACGTATAACACGTTTGGAATGTGTCCCCAGTAAAAACCTGCGGATAGTTGTGAGCTAGATTATACGGGCATGGTAAGTCAATCGAGTGTGATATTCTTTAATGCGTGTACCCGTTTATCACTAAAGAATATTTCGCACACAATGTTTGCTGGTTTTAAATCCATCGATACTGATGTGAATGGGCATAACATACATGCAGTTGTCGGTGGTTCGGGGCCGCCATTGCTGCTGTTGCACGGCTATCCACAAACACATGTTATGTGGCATCAAGTTGCACCGCAACTCGCTCAGCATTTTACCGTAGTCGCTGCCGATCTAACCGGTTACGGCGATTCGGGTAAGCCTGTAACCGATCAATTCCACACGCCGTACACCAAACGTGCAATGGGTAATGACATGCTTGCGCTTATGCAGCATTTAGGTTTTAGCAAGTTCAGTGTGGTCGGGCATGATCGTGGTGGGCGAGTGGCGCACCGTATGGCTGTTGACCATCGTGACAACATTGAACGGCTTGTGGTTATCGACATTGCTCCAACCAGAGAAATGTACGCCAATACCAGTGACGCTTTTGCTCGTGCATATTGGCATTGGTATTTTCTTATTCTCCCAGCACCTGTTCCTGAGAACATGATTCTTGCTGATACTGATGCTTTTATGCGTTACAAATGCGTCGATCGCGTTCAGCAAAATGTTTCTACTTACGAAGCATTCGAACATTATCTGAAAGCATTTAGAGATCCTAAAACAGTACATGCAGCCTGTGAGGATTACCGTGCTGCCGCCACAACAGATATTGAGCACGACAACCAGGATGATGAAAACGGAAGACAAGCGAACTGTCCCATGCTGGTCCTATGGGGAGAAGACGGTGTTATTGAATCGTGTTTTGACCCGATAAAATTGTGGTCAATGAGAGCGACCCATGTGGAAGGCAAAGCATTGCCGGGTGGGCATTATCTTGCCGAGCAACACCCACAACTAGTGCTTGCAGAGGTGCAACAGTTTCTTAGCTAAACTATCTCTTTGCAAAATAAATTCTTTAAAAATGGCTAATCAATAGCAATCACGCGTGCCGATAATTAAGTAAGTATCTATGTGATGGAAAAACCATGACGACAAATAAAAAACGCATTGCTGTTATCGCAGGTGATGGTATCGGTAAAGAGGTTATGCCAGAGGGCCTGCGTGTGCTCAACGTAGTTTCCGAATTATTTGATATCGAGTTTGAACTTGAGCATCATGACTTTGCCTGTGTTGACTACTACCAGAAACACGGGCAAATGATGCCTGACGATTGGAAATCCAGACTGCAAAATTGCGACGCCATACTCTTTGGTGCAGTTGGTTGGCCAGCTGTCGTTCCCGATCACGTGTCTTTGTGGCAATCGTTGTTGTTGTTCCGGCGTGAGTTCGATCAATACGTCAACATGCGCCCGGCCAGGGCCATGCCTGGTGTGAAAAGCCCGCTCGCTAACGTTGAACCCGGCGATATAGATATGGTGATCATTCGCGAGAACACCGAAGGCGAATATTCTGCGATAGGTGGCCGCATGTATGAAGGAACCGAGCGCGAAATCGTGATGCAGGAAACGGTCATGTCGCGCTTTGGCGTTGATCGTATTTTAAAGTATGCGTTTGAGGTTGCCGCTAGTCGTTCGGGAAAACTGACCTCTGCAACTAAATCCAATGGCATCGCGATAACCATGCCTTATTGGGATGAGCGGGTTAAGGCCATGGCCGAACAATACCCGAACATTGAATTAGATCAGTTTCATATTGACATACTCGTTGCACACTTTGTCTTAAATCCACAACAGTTCGATGTGGTCGTTGCGTCCAATTTGTTTGGCGATATCCTTTCCGATCTTGGTCCAGCATGTACTGGTACCATCGGCATTGCGCCGTCTGCCAATATTAATCCTGATAAGCAACAGCCTTCGTTGTTTGAACCGGTACATGGATCAGCGCCAGATATTGCAGGTAAAGGCATTGCGAACCCCGTTGGCCAAGTATGGTCGGTTGCAATGATGCTCGGTCACTTTGGTTTTAACGATGCAGAGGTCGCTATAGTTTCAGCCATTGAAACGGTGCTTGCCAATCCTGCAACTCGAACGGCTGACTTAAGTGGCAAAGCTAATACTGTTGAATGTGGCAGCGCTATTGCGGATTGCTTGCGTAGTGCGAAAAAGTAATTAGCTGAGTAGACTGCGCTGAGTAAAAAGTGTTTATCTCAAAGAAGCCCGTCTTTTATGAGTAAAACCCGCCAGCACCGAAGTGGGCTGGACGGGTTGCTATATAAACAGGTGGTAGCTTGGTCTAGTTCTTCAAGCGTTTTAAGTGACTATCTTCAGTGCGGTTGCGTCGCGGCCGCAACATTAGTTGCAAGTGAGCACAGCACTAGCGCAAATCGAGGTCGCAATCAAAGATACCTCGAACCCCCCGCTACCGAATTGCACAATACACTGGCCTCCAGAGGTTCCCGGGTTAATGCCAAAAGCTCGGATATTTTCTCCTGAGCCACCTGAATCGAAGTGACATTCCACTGCTACTCTGGTTGTACCTACCGGACAAGTCGGGCCAGATACATAAGATTGCGCGCTCTGTCTCGAGAATCTTTCTACCTTGATCTCGATGTCACATTGTGCCGGATCGACCCCAGGACCTTGTGGCCCGATTGGGCCTTGAGGTCCTGGGTCACCTTGAACTCCATCCTTTCCGTCAAAACCATCAAAACCATCAAGCCCATCAGCACCATCTTTCCCGTCAATGCCATCTTGTCCATCGACACCGTTAATCCCTGGAGCACCATCTTTTCCATCAATACCGGGGGAACCGGCAAGCCCGGGTTCACCGTCAATACCGTCATTACCAGGCGGGCCATCTATACCATCGATACCTTGTGGTCCGACTGGTCCTTCTGGCCCCTCTGGTCCAACTGCACCAGTCATCCCGTCCATTCCGCGACAATCTGCAGCAGAAGCGATAGAGTCACCGTTAACATCTTCACCACCTTCATTGATTGGACCGATATTAAAAGTCCCATCACCATTGGTATCCCAACACGCTAAGCCATCTTTACCGTCTAACCCATTGATACCGTCAGCGCCAGCTACCCCTGTAAGACCTTGAATACCATCAGCACCAGTCTCACCGGTATCACCTTTAGCGCCATCAGCCCCAGTCTCGCCGGTATCGCCTTTAGCACCATCAGCCCCAGTCTCGCCGGTATCACCTTTAGCGCCATCAGCCCCAGTCTCGCCGGTATCACCTTTAGCTCCATCAGCGCCGGTTGCCCCGGTATCACCTTTGTCACCTTTAGCTCCATCAGCGCCGGTTGCCCCGGTATCACCTTTGTCACCTTTAGCACCATCAGCGCCGGTTGCCCCGGTATCACCTTTGTCACCTTTGTCACCTTTAGCACCATCAGCGCCGGTTGCCCCAGTATCACCTTTGTCACCTTTAGCACCATCAGCGCCGGTTGCTCCGGTATCACCTTTGTCACCTTTAGTACCATCAGCGCCAGTTGCTCCGGTATCACCTTTGTCACCTTTGTCACCTTTAGCACCATCAGCGCCGGTTGCTCCGGTATCACCTTTGCCACCTTTAGCACCATCAGCCCCGGTCGCACCAGTATCACCTTTAGCACCATCGGCACCTGTTGCGCCAGTATCGCCTTTAACGCCGGTCGCACCGGTTGCGCCAGTGTCACCTTTAGCGCCAGCGGCCCCGGTCGCACCAGTATCACCATTAGCGCCAGCGGCCCCGGTCGCACCAGTATCACCTTTAGCACCATCAGCGCCGGTTGCACCAGTGTCGCCTTTTGAACCATTGGCACCTGTTGCGCCAGTATCGCCTTTAACTCCGGTTGCACCTGTGTCACCTTTTGCGCCATCGGCACCAGTTGCGCCGGTATCACCTTTAGCGCCATCAGCGCCTGTCGCACCAGTATCGCCTTTAACGCCAATCGCACCCGTGTCACCTTTAGCACCATTGGAACCTGTTGCACCAGTATCACCTTTAGCGCCATTGGCACCTGTTGCACCTGTTGCACCGGTATCGCCTTTAGGGCCTACAGCACCCATTGCACCTGTAATACCCGGTATACCTTGAGGACCAACAGCACCGGTCAAACCTCTAGAACCAGTTGCACCTCTTGCACCTTGCTGACCAACTGGACCTGTTGAGCCAGTATCACCTTTAACGCCTGCTTCACCTTGTGGACCTTGAGGTCCAGTAGCGTCGTATTCGCATTCGCGGTACAAAAGATTTATGTTTACTTGGTCAAGGTCTTCTTCATTTTCTAAAAGCAACGTGTCTGGAATAGTGACTTGATGAAACCCTTCGGTATGCCACTGCAAGTAAGGTTCAAGAAAAGAGAAGTCGTTTGGCTGTGACTTCACCATGCTTCTCGGAACGGTTATGTCTGAATGATGCCTATGAACATAACAACTTTGATTTTCAACTTCGTGGCCACGCGGCCAGCACGCTTCAATGTTGTGTGTATTGTTTTGAACTATTAACTCAACCTGACGTGTCCAGCCAGGTTTGTTTTCTAACTCTGATTCTGTATTACCAATGTAATCGTCTAATACAATTCGTTGATCGACATAATGTCGCCAATCATTAATTCCTTCACATACCAATAGTTCGCGTGATTGGCCCGTTTCTATATCAGTCGCATAGAATCTACCTAAGCCTGTTTGACAAGTTGTTGATCCAACATCACAAATTATTTCACCTGACAAACTGTCTGTGACTTGCATGAAATCGTACGCAGACCAAAAAATAGTGTTGCCGCTAACACCAACGGTATCGATTGGATCGAAGTTGTCAGCTGAAACTGCGAATGAGGATAGACCTAAAAGTAAGGTAGGGAAAAAATGGCGAAACATGATGTGACTCCTTGAGCACAACATTTGTTGCGCACTAAATTTGCCAGCACCCTACCAAGTAACTTGCAAACTGCGATGCGTCTTTGGTCATGCTATGTGCAAATAAAAGAGATATAAATTTTAATTTTGTGATCGCATTTAAATCTGCAGGCTGTGCTACCCAAAGGTATTACTACTTCCGATGTAGAGATTTTCTGTACCTGATGCCTTAATAAAAAATTGAGTGTGCAATTGGCTAAACCAAAAGCCAAGAAAATTTGCAGTCTGATAAAACGACAGAAATGATCTGACGATGTAATTTCGATCAATTCATATTTTGTCTTTGGACACGGTTAAAATCGTAATTATTCAAGTTAAAGTCAACAGGTTGTTCATAGTTGGAGAACACCCTCCGCGTTCTCACTCTATTGGTTTTTGGCTAAACCCGGCGTTTATTAATTGCTGTGTTAGCAATACTCCATGCGAAGTGAAATAATAGAGCAACATTGTTGATGAAATTCTGTTGGTTGTTTCGTTAATAAAGTGTGCGTTCGAGGTCGCCGCCAGTCGCTCAGTAAAACAGATCTCTGCAGTTGATTCCAATGGCACAGCGATAGCCATGCCTTATTGAGACGAGCGGGTTAAGGCCATGGCAGAACAATATCCGCGCTACTCCAGTGGGTCAGATATGGTCGGTTGCAATGATGCTCGGTCACTTTGGTTTTAACGATGCAGAAGCGGCCATAGTGTCAGCCATTGAAACAGTGCTTGCCAATCCTGCAACGCGAACGGCTGATTTAAGTGGCAAAGCTAATACTGTTGAATGTGGCAGCGCTATTGCGGATTGCTTGCGTGCAAAACAATCTACACCCAAAACTCAATAATCAATAATTAAAGGAACACCAGGACGTGGTCTCTTTCAAACGAGTAATCAGTGGTAAATCAGTACAGTCAATTTTATTTTCAATGCTATTCATAACTGTTGCATCCTGTAGTGGTGGCGGCGGGAATTCCACTTCAGATGCTAATCCTGACGCAAGCGATCCATCGGATAGCAACGATCAATCGGAACAACAACAGAACACAGATCAAGCGGACAGCCAAGCTGATAATTCTTGGACCGTCGGCCAATACCAGTATGTTGGAGGTGCTTCCGCACAGCAAACTTCAGATGAGTTTGTAGCTGTTTCCGTATCAACGACAGGTTTCGATAGGACTAACGGATTATATTCCGGTGCGGCTTTAGCACTTACCATCACCAATTTTCCTGCGGGGATTTACGCGGTTACCAATCTCGACGGCGTTATCGCAGCAAATGAAAGTGGCGCTGCGGCCATTGCTATCACTGTTACAACTGGGACTATAAATACTGACCCGGTTCAAGCAACTTCATGGGATTCTGTCGCAGCTACCGGGACAGCGGCTGTTTCAATTGATGGGGAGGGTAGACGCACTATCACTATTGCTGACCCGATAACTCTAGAGCGAGGCATTAACTTGGGTGATGGGCTGCCAGGTGGTGATCAGTTGCAATTTACAATGACAAACATCAGTGGTGACCAGTTATTGAATAATTAAAAGCGACATACTTAACGCCAGATGCTGGTCTATTTTAACAATAACAAATGGCCTGAGTTGGCAAACTTGAGTAATGGCTGGCAAGACAATCTGGGGTTTTTTACCTAACTATTCCCAATCAATTTTAAAAAATAATACCCTGACTGCATCACAGTCAGGGTGTGCATCGTAATGGGTTACTCTCTATTGCGCAACAATTTGTGCAGCAACGTTTATGGCAGCAAAATTTATAATTGAATGATCTCAGCGGTACTCAGGTCAACCCGACCAGCATGCTTAATATGCGTGCTGGACAAGCAAACCAGGTAAGCATTGTTAGCATTCTCCGCATACAAAACGGTAGCATCCTGATTCAGTGCCTGTCCGTGTACGTTGTTTAGCACTGAAAAATCTCGCCTGTCGGTCGTTTTAACCAAGCGTTGCGTTGTTACACCCGTTGTCTCCACCAAGGTTTCGAAATAATCGTCCAGTGCAACCGAAGGGTCTTCAGCCTTTTTGATAGTGTGAATTTTCAGTGTGACATTGTCTTTAAAGCCGGCTGTGTGTTGATCTACCCAGGCGGCTTCCACGCCGTCGGGCCTTGCACCGTCCCATGTTGATGGTACGCGACACGCCAATGTGCCAAGTTGATCGGGGCTGGGCTGATGGCAATATCCACATTGAAGTCAGCACCTAAGCCAAGCGTTGCACCAATTGACAAACAACACCGATATTGTCATAGCCAATTTCTGCGTCACCTTTCAATTCGCCTCCAATCCAGGCTTTAAGATCTACCCTGCCACCGACTTCAGCCGAATCTCCAAATTGAGTTTTTTGCTCGAGGATGAGTTCAGCGCCAGCAAATACTTCTCCTTGTATTTCCACAGCCGCGCCTTGTCTTGGATCAATAACGAGATCTGCTTTTCCATTGGCACCAACGCCAACTTTTAATTCTGCTGACGTAGTTTGTTTGACAGGTCCCATTGTCATGTGGCCTTCTACGTTGCCTTCAAAGCCGTAGAACACCTCCCCTGAGGCGGTAAGCCTGACATTGTCTTTGTTGAATTCGTATCCTGCGCGCCCTTTGGATTGCAATCCAACCGTATAGTCAGCTAACGCACCGTTTTTATCGTTACCCCATTTACCTTCATCATGGAAATGAGGGTCGATCTTGATGAGTTGATCACTTTCCCGAAAGTTATCGCCAATAGTGACTTTGGGTTTGTACTTATCCTGTTCTGGGACTTCTTTGTTATCGCGATACTCTTCGCTAGTGCCACCGTTTAGTTTCATGGTGTTGGACCGAGAGCCCTTGGGGTCTGCAGGCGTTGTTTCAGGCCTGCGACTTTCGGGATTGAATTCAAACTTACCTGCATAAGGTGTCTTTGTTTCGCCGTTGTCTTTTTTTCGTTCCAGTAGATCTTTACTGATGTAAGCTTTATGCGGTCCGTTAAATTCTTTATCAGGTTCTTGTGTATCCGGATTTGATTGAGGAATTCCGTAGTATTGATTGTTACTCGTTAACCTTTTAGAAGTTGTTGGGCTACTCGTCATGCGTTCCGAGGTTGATCTGGATGACGATGGTGAGTACGGCGTTGAGGTATTCCGTAGTACATTGCTGAACTGCTGGCTCTGCGAGCCGCATCATTTCTGTGTGCATAACCGGGGGGCATGCTTGATCTCCAATTTCAAATGAAATCGGAGAATGGCAGCGTGAACTGGTTGGAACAAATGGGGATTACCCTATGTTCTCAGCGTGCGGCCAGATCCAATCCGCCTTGTGGTCCGTAATAACGGGGTTACAGACCTTTTAAATTAGACAGTGGAATGTAATATTCCCGAGTCGTTGAGGGGCTGTTGTGTACGTAAAACTACGCACTGGCGTCTTCGTTTTGGATCAGGTTCGCAAAATAGATACGGTGTTTTACGTCAGTTCGCATAATGATTAGTGAATAATATGGCGGCCGGGATAGGGTAGATATACTCATCATTGTGAAGCGAGGAACTTTTTGGGTTATATCGGTCCGCAATACAAGTATTTTTCAAGTGTATTTAGCTTGTTATATTCGTACTTATACTGAATAATTGTGAGTCGAGTTTAAGTATCTCATTGTGTTGCAAAAGCAGCATTGTTTGGTACGATAGCGGGGCATACTGAGACGGCGAATTTAGTTTAGAAAGTTTGCAAAATTTAACTATGTTTTGTTTTAAAACTAAAAACCAGTCGTGGACGAGCTGTAACAGTTTGCATAAAAAAGGAATCGCATTCGGATGTGCGCCACTTAGGGTAGGACAATGAATAATGAGTAGGACAGTGAAAAATAAAATTATAGTTTTGGAAATTAACGAAGTACCAAATCGTGTTATAGATTCGTATATCCAAGACAATCCATCTTCCTACTGGGCATCTATAGTCAAACGGTCTGCGCGCTTTATAGCGGCCACGCCTGACACCATTCAATTGCACCCTAAAATCAGTTGGCAAACATTTCATCGTGCGGTCCCCGATCAAGAACACGGCTACGTTGAGTACAACCAAACCGAGGCAGAAGGAAAAGAACATTATCCGCCAGTGTGGGAGCTGATCAGCGATGCTGGAAAAGAGATTGGCGTTGGTGCGTCAATCGGCTCTTACCCGGTGCCTGAAAAAACTGACAATGTTTCTTTTTATCTGACCGACCCTTTTGCACCTACGTTTGAAACAGTGCCTAATCATTTAAGCTCATTTCAGCGTCTAAACAACATGGCTGTTCAAAGATCAGGCCGTAATGTTCGCCGTGGTGGGTTTGGCTTAGCTGAGGTCAGCTCTTTATTGTTCAACTTGCCACGACTGGGTATTTCGGTTTCCACTATCGCTAAAACGGTTAAGCAGCTTATTGCTGAGCGACGAAATAGCGTACGGATTGTCAGACGACGAAACATCCAGGCACTTCTCACATTTGATGTTGTCTTCCAGCAGGTTAAAAAAACCAAGCCTGATTTTTCAACAATCTTTGCCAATCATGTTGCAGCTAATATGCATCGTTATTGGGCTGCCAAGTATGAGGACGATTACGAAGTCAATCGTATGCCTCAGGAATGGCGTGATACTTACTCTGGTGAAATTGATGCTGCCATGGATGAAGCAGATTACATGATGGGTAAGCTGGACAAATTCGTTAAGGCAAACCCTGAATTCACTGTCCTTGTTATTGCCAGCATGGGTCAAGAAGGTATAGAACACGAACCAACCCACAATCAACTAATCATTGGCGATTTCGATGCTTTCATGCACTCGCTTGGTTTTGAGTCTTTAGAATACGAAAAGCTAACCGGGATGGAGCCAGAGTATGTTGTCGAGTTCAAAAACGAAGATGGCCTGCAAAAGTTTGAGCAAATCTGCGCTGGAATGGACATCAATGGCCAGCGTCCCATCGTAAAACCAATCAACGACAATCAATGTGCGTTTCTGGTTTTCCAGAACAACATCGATATCAGCAGCATTTCGGTAGGCAACAAGACTGTCGGTTTGGCAGAAGCTGGTTTGGTAATCGACAAGATACAAGACATGAGTGGTTCAACCGCTCAACACATACCAGGTGGGTGTTGCTTTGTTTTTAATGGCCATTCAGATCTGTCTGCCCACACCAATTTAGACTCTGAGCATAATCTTGTTTCAGTGACATCGTCTGTTTTGTCTGCTCTGGATATCGATCTTGCGCCGTACATGCAAACTCCGATTCAAGCTGTGGTGGATGCTCTTCAAGGTAAGACAACGGCGAGCCCTGGGTCAGAAGCACCAAGCTCAACGCCGGCCCCGATGACCGCAAACCAGCCAGCGCGAGAAGCCGCGCCCATAAGCTGACTCACCGGTGTGCTTGCCTGCCGTGTCGTTAGCTAACTTGTCTGTAAGCTAGAAAGTGGTTCGTAAAACGGGCCAGCTGGTAACTAGCCTTGCTGCAATGACAGTGTCGCTTGAGAGCCACCCAGGTGGCTCTTTGAGCGGCAAACGAAGCTGAAAAGACGCAATTGGCTAGTCTGAGCGCCCCTAATCGAGATGTTTTCAATTGAATACGCGTCCTGCGTCCATAAATTGGCATGAATGGCGTGTAGAATACCTTCAACTTTACTGTGCCATCTCTGCAAACCAAGCCGCGCGTCGGTTGGTCAAATGAATATCGCAAAGTTGATAGCGCAGGGAGTAGGGTAAAACCGTAACTGCGTCACAAATTGGCAGCAACGGCGTTGGTTCTTCGTGTAAATCGTAACTATGGTGCTTAAGCCGTTTGTAGCTGTTTAATCAATTGCTTATTTTGCTTAACCATTTCGCATTTTGGCCGATTAACTAGTGGATACAGATGGTACCTTTGGAGCCTAACATGCACGCAGACGAGCTGCGTACGGCCATTCACCGAGTGGTTGAAGTTCTCAATAAAGCCGATATTCTGGCTGTAGTAAAGGAATACCGCACCGCGCAAGGAGATCAGCGCGCAGTGGCTGCTGCACGTCTTGGGCATTCTGGTGCGGTCATTATGGAGAATATGGATAAATTTTCGCCGGCCGAAAAAGCTGTGGCGAAAAGTATGTTCCTGGAAAACCTGGGCACCACTCAGTATTGGCAAAGCTTGTTAGCTTCTGCTGCTGATCCGCGTAAAAATGCGGCTGAGCTTGTGCACTTGTTTAGTCGAGTTATGTTTGCATCGACACACTTACCTAACCTAATCAATTTGCTTGGCAAAGTGAATAGCCCAGCATCAACTGTTGCTACGGCAGGGTTGCCTGTAGCGGGCGAGTCGTTGCTTGGCATACGCTTAAATGATGCCGGTGAGCGGGCATCAGACCCTGATCGCGTTGCCCGTTCAATCGACGGTATCGATATGCTTTATTCGGCTTGCGCCAGTATTGCGCGTAAGCCTGCTATGGACTTACGCCTTGACAGCATCAGCGGTAAAGAGACGCGTGACATCCACTTTATGGGTGAACGGGACAGCGTTGCTGCAGTGAGTGCAGTTATCGCCTCTATTCCTGAAGCGCTTGCTCAGCTGCACCCAGACGACGATATAGACCTGGATGAACTGGTGGCCTCATTGCCCATCTTCGAAGACTTGAACACGCTGGCAAATTTGGGCACGTTTACGCCAACAGATTTAAAGGACATCAGTGAAACCATGCATCAGGGCGCTATGCTTATTCTAGAAAGCGGTGTGGTTCTGGTGGAAGACGATAGTGCATCAGAAGCTTCGGCACATTTACAAAGTGAAGCCTCTGTTCAGATGCGGCCGGGAGCCAGCAATGTTGCTGCCAGAAAAGTACAGCAAAAAAGTGTCGGGTCAGCTCCGCCTATATTGAACAAACGACCTAATCGGGCGGCTAAGCAGCCTGTAGAACGTGATGAACATTACGAGCGTTATCTGCGCGAACGTGCTGCGATGCAACGCGGCGCTGGAAATACAAATGCTGCAGCTATCCCACCGCAACCAACTGACGATCAATCGTCCGTGGATGTTGATGAGCTGCTTAAGAATCTGGGTCGTTCCAGAGACCGATAACGTTCAATAGTTCAATAGGGTCAGGTCTTTGATTTTGGATGGATTACGTTCAATTTGACGACTCTAATCCATCCAAAATCAAAGACCTGACCCTGTTGTTACACATCCAAAATCAAAGACCTGACCCTGTTGTTAAACCCGCCAGCACCATGTTTTAATGCCGTCTTTCGAAATCCTGCTTACGCTGTTCATAGTGATCATCCCATTCGCTTATATACCTGGCCCTGGGATGCTTTACGCTTCAGCGCAAACGTTAGCGCGTGGTCGTACCGCCGGATTGATGGCTGCATTTGGGTTGCATATTGGTGGTTATTTTCATGTCGTTACAGCCGCAACCGGGCTTTCCGCGCTCTTTCATGCTGTGCCATCGGTCTATTTGTTATTAAAATTAGTGGGTGTCATCTACTTGATCGTGCTCGGATTAAGAATGCTTGTTCGCGCATTCAAGACCCACAAACTTGAAATGGATACCCAGCCAGGAACCGGACAAACAGGCTGGCGAGCGTTTTTGGAAAGTGTGACCGTGGAGGTACTCAATCCCAAAACAGCAGTGTTTTTTATCGCGTTTCTGCCCCAATTTATCGACCCTGCCGCCGCTTTTCCTCTCTGGGTTCAACTTTTGATACTAGGTACTGTCGTCAACATCATCTTCGCGTCAGCAGATCTATTATGCGTCTACTTTGCGGGAATGATCATAGACCGGTTAAGGCGTTCCAGTCGTGTTGCTAATGTGATGGAAGGGACAGGCGGCAGCATTCTGATTTTGCTTGGGATAAAGCTGGCTTTTCAAAGCGAATAGTTACGCAACTAAATTATCATCAGCATGACGAGCGCAACCTGCGCGAACCTGTCGCCATGTAAATTGTGGTGATATAGTGGTGTCAGGCAGGATACAACGATTTCCGCTTAGCCAATACGCGGCGGTTGGGCGATTTTGCCAATCGCTATTAATACTATCTTGGAGCAGAAATGAAAATCACTTTATTAATGTTTAAAGCGATTATTCTGGCGCTAATAATAGGCGTGTTTAGTATGTCCAATGCATGGGCTGACGATGCCGCACATAAAGTTGTTATTCATGTGGATGACAACGACCCGGCCAGAATGAATATGGCACTTAACAATGTTGCCAACGTTAAGAAATACTACGATTCAGTGGATGAAAAAGTGGAAATAGAAGTTGTCGCATACGGTCCCGGTTTGCACATGCTGCGAGCCGATACATCCCCGGTTATCGATCGTATTTCACAAATGTCACTGGAAATTGAAGACCTGACATTTTCAGCCTGTGGAAATACCCACTCAGCAATGACCAAAAAGGCGGGTAAAGATGTGGAGTTAGTGGAAGAGGCAAACATGGTGCCCTCTGGCGTTATCCAGCTCATTACACTCCAAGAGCAGGGATATGCTTATATAAGGCCGTAGCTTTAGTCATGCCTGTTTGCTTTTTGAAGGCGCAATGGCGAACGAGTAAATCAAGCTGACAAAACAGATATGGCTCTCAGGTGGAAAAGGACTTCCAACCTGAGAATTATTACTAAGCCATGAAATGAAGTGGCTCCCTGGGGCGGGCTCGAACCACCGACCCAATGATTAACAGTCATTTGCTCTACCAACTGAGCTACCAGGGAACTGAGCCGACAATTGTAGTGCGCCTACAGCGTCGGGTCAACATCAAAGTGCATGTGTGCAGGAAAAATGCCAGTACTAGCGTATAATCGACGCCTCAGACATCACCCTCGGCCACAATGTCCAAAGTCTTTGACCTTCAGACCAAATTTGCTCCTGCTGGACAGCAGCCTGCCGCGATAGAGGCGCTGTGTTCAGGTATAGACGACGGGCTTGCCTATCAAACCTTGTTGGGGGTAACGGGCTCAGGCAAAACTTTCACTATTGCCAATATCGTTCAAAAACAACAGCGGCCTGCCATTGTGCTGGCGCCCAACAAAACGTTGGCTGCCCAGTTGTACGGCGAATTTAAAACTTTTTTTCCCAACAATTCGGTTGAGTATTTCGTGTCCTATTACGATTACTACCAACCTGAGGCGTATGTGCCGGCCAGTGATCTGTTCATTGAAAAAGATTCATCCATCAACGAACACATTGAACAAATGCGTTTGTCGGCCACCAAAGCCTTATTTGAACGCAACGACACCATTATCGTGGCCACTGTTTCGTCTATTTATGGTTTGGGTGACCCGCAGCAATACCATCAAATGGTGTTGCATCTGTCGCGTGGTGAAGTCATTGATCAGCGAAATGTGTTGCGCCGGCTGGCCGAGCTGCAGTACGAGCGCAACGATGTGGAACTGCGGCGTGGTACCTATCGGGTACGTGGTGAAATCATCGATATTTATCCGGCAGACTCAGACCGCGAAGCCATCAGAGTTGAGCTGTTTGACGACGAAATAGAATCGCTCAGTTTTTTCGACCCGCTAACCGGCGAGTCTTCGCGCAAGGTGCCGCGTTTAACGATTTACCCAAAAACGCATTACGTCACTCCTCGAGATAAGCTGCTGGCGGCCGTCGATGAAATCAAAATAGAACTCAAGGAACGTCTAGAAGAGTTGCAAAAGGCAGGCAAGCTGGTTGAAGCGCAGCGCCTCCAGCAGCGTACGCAGTTCGATATAGAAATGATTTACGAACTGGGCTATTGCTCGGGCATCGAAAACTACTCGCGCTATTTATCAGGGCGGGGCCCAGGTGAACCGCCACCGTGTTTATTTGATTACCTGCCACAGGGCAGTTTGTTGTTTATCGACGAAAGCCATGTCACGGTGCCACAGCTTGGGGCCATGTACAAAGGTGATCGTTCGCGAAAAGAAAACCTGGTTAATTTTGGTTTTCGTCTATTGTCAGCGCTGGACAATCGCCCGCTGAAGTTTGAAGAGTTTGAATTGCTGGCTCCACAAACGATTTTTGTGTCGGCAACGCCTGGTGACTATGAAGGTAATCATGCTGATGCCACAGTCGAACTGGTTGTACGGCCCACAGGATTAGTAGACCCTCAGGTTGAGATTCGACCTGTTAAAACGCAAGTTGACGACGTACTGTCAGAAATAAATATACGGGCAGCGATTGGTGAGCGTGTGTTAATAACAACACTCACTAAACGCATGTCGGAAGACTTAACCGACTACCTGTCCGATCACGGTGTCAAAGTGCGGTATTTGCATTCAGATGTCGACACGGTTGAGCGCAGTGAAATTATTCGTGATTTACGCTTGGGCGTGTTTGACGTCATTGTCGGTATTAACCTGCTTCGAGAAGGTCTCGACATGCCAGAGGTATCGCTGGTTGCTATTCTTGATGCGGACAAAGAAGGCTTTTTGCGCTCTGAGCGCTCACTGATTCAAACTATTGGACGAGCTGCGCGAAACCTCTCTGGTAGGGCTATCCTCTATGCAGATCGCATAACCGGTTCGATGCAACGGGCAATCGATGAAACCGACCGTCGTCGCGAAGTGCAACAGGCATTTAACGAAAAACACGGCATCACGCCAGTGGGTATCAAGAAGTCTGTACAAGATGTGATGGAAGCCGGGGATGCGCCAGGTAGCAAAGGGCGTGATCGTCGCAAAGGTCGCGGTAAGGACCCAGCTCCGAAAGATGATTTCAGTACATTGACTACCGCTCAAGCCACGAAAAAGATGAGCCAGATAGAGAAGCAAATGTACGAAGCTGCCCGAAACCTGGAGTTTGAGCGGGCAGCGCAGCTACGAGATCAACTTGAGCAATTGCGTGAAAATGTTTTCAAAGGTGAAGAAAAGGTGGTTTGAATCCGTTTTTCACACCATTTTACTGATTCGTTAAGTGTTGTCGGGCATGGAATTCCTGTCCTTGGCCGATGTCATAATTACAGTTGGATATTTATTATTTTGCACCATACATAGGTGCCGAACAGAGGAAATACAATGCTTGAAGCATATCGACAACACGTAGAGGAACGCGCCAAGCTTGGCGTTGTGCCACAGCCGTTAAACGCAGAGCAGACTGCTGAATTAGTCGAACTGCTTAAGTCCCCTCCCAAAGGTGAAGAGGATTTCATTATCGATCTGCTTGAGAACCGTGTACCGGCAGGCGTTGATGAAGCAGCTTATGTTAAGGCAGCTTTTTTAACCGCGCTTGCCAGGGGCGAGGCTAGCTCACCGTTGATCAGCAATGTGCGTGCGGTGGAATTGCTCGGCACCATGCTCGGTGGCTATAACATTGTGTCGCTGATCGAATGTCTGGATAACGAGGAGCTTGCACCAGCTGCAACCAAAGCCTTATCGCATACGCTGCTCATGTTTGAAGCGTTCCACGATGTGAAAGAGAAAGCTGATGGCGGTAATGCGCATGCTAAAACCATCATGGAGTCATGGGCTGATGCCGAATGGTTTACCGCTCGTCCCGAAGTGCCTAAAAAAATCACGGTTACTGTGTTTAAAGTAACTGGTGAAACCAACACCGATGATCTTTCTCCGGCAGAGGATGCATGGTCGCGTCCTGATATTCCTTTGCACGCAAAAGCTTTTCATAAATTTCCACGTGAGGGCCTGAGCGATTCTCCAATTGATGAAATCGAAGCCTTAAAAGAAAAAGGTCATCTGGTTGCATACGTCGGTGACGTAGTAGGTACTGGCTCTTCGCGAAAATCTGCCACTAACACGGTGTTGTGGTTGACCGGCGAAGACATTCCGTATGTGCCTAACAAGCGCGAAGGTGGAATTTGCCTCGGGTCAAAAATTGCCCCCATATTTTTTAACACAATGGAAGACTCCGGCGCCCTGCCTATTGAGTGTGATGTCTCTGATATGAATATGGGTGATGTTATTGACATTTACCCACACGATGGCAAGGTCACCAAACACGACAGTGACGAAGTGCTCTCCGAATTTGAACTAAGCACTAACGTGTTATTGGATGAAGTTCGCGCTAACGGGCGTATTCCTCTAATAATTGGACGTGGTTTGTCTGATCGTGCTTGTGAAGCGTTGGGTCGACCTGTGAATTCTGTATTCCAACGTCCTGGTGAAAGTGATACAAGTACCGCCGGCTATACCCTGGCACAAAAAATTGTTGGTAAAGCGTGTGGTGTGGAAGGCGTTCGGCCAGACCAGTATGTTGAACCTATTATGACAACGGTAGGTTCGCAAGACACCACCGGTCCTATGACGCGTGATGAGTTAAAAGATTTAGCTTGTTTGGGTTTCTCCGCCGATCTGGTTATGCAATCGTTTTGTCACACAGCGGCTTACCCCAAGCCAATAGATGTTGGCACGCACCATACGTTGCCAGATTTTATGACGACCCGTGGTGGTGTATCGCTGCGTCCTGGCGATGGCATTATCCATTCATGGCTTAATCGTATGTTACTGCCAGATACCGTTGGCACAGGTGGCGACTCGCACACCCGTTTCCCAATGGGTATCTCTTTCCCGGCAGGTTCTGGTTTGGTGGCGTTTGCTGCAGCAACGGGTGTCATGCCATTGAACATGCCAGAGTCTGTTCTGGTCCGCTTTAAAGGCGAAATGCAGCCGGGTATAACGCTGCGTGATTTGGTTAATGCTATTCCGTATGCAGCCATTAAGCGCGGTTTGCTGACCATCGAGAAAAAAGGTAAAAAGAACGTATTCTCGGGTCGCTGCATTGAAATAGAAGGCTTAAAAGATTTAAAACTGGAACAAGCGTTCGAACTTGCCGATGCAACCGCGGAACGTTCGGCTGGCGGTTGTACTGTCAAGCTCGATATTGATCCGCTGAAAGAATACATCACCTCCAACGTTACCTTGCTTCGCTGGATGATTGATCAAGGCTATGATGATCCACGCACACTAGAACGACGCGCCAGAAAAATGGAAGAGTGGCTGGCTAATCCAACCTTGCTGGAGGCCGATGCCGACGCCGAATACTTTGAAACTATTGAAATTGATCTCAATGAAATTAAAGAGCCGTTGCTGGCTTGCCCGAACGACCCGGATGATGTCAAATCACTGTCTGAGATAGGCAAAGAAAAAATCGATGAGGTCTTTATTGGTTCTTGCATGACTAACATCGGTCACTATCGCGCTGCTGGCAAGTTGTTGCAAAAGTCGGGTGACTATATCGATACCGTTTTGTGGATTGCACCGCCAACCCGCATGGACGAGCATCAGCTAAAAGAAGAGGGCTATTACAACATCTTCGGTGCAGCCGGGGCGCGACTGGAGCTCCCTGGTTGTAGTTTGTGCATGGGTAATCAGGCTCGGGTTAAACCTGGTGCTACTGTGGTATCTACCTCCACGCGTAACTTCCCGAATCGACTGGGTAAAGATGCCAATGTGTACTTAAGCTCGGCTGAGCTTGCGGCCATTGCAGCCTTGTTGGGCCGCTTACCAACACCAGACGAGTATCAGGAGTACATGAAGGAAATAGACTCCATGAGCGATGAAATTTATCGTTACCTCAACTTCAACGAAATCGCAGACTTTCAGGATTCGGCAGATGCATCGAAAGTAAAGTTCAAAGATATTCCGGTGGCGATACAGATGTCGGCATAAGTTGCAGGCATACGTTATCGGTTACAACCGTCAACTCTTGGTAGTACAACAGAGCCTCCGACTTCGCTCGGGGGCTTTTTTATCAGGTAAGAAATATTAATCGACTACCCACATCTCTTTATGTCGCCTTGATGCTACTGGGCTGTATCACCTGGCTTATTGGGGTTGCCATTGCTGCGTCTGTTCTGGTTGGGGCAGGTGATCGGCACGAGGGCATCGTGATTTACTCTGCGTTACTGGTGAGTAACGGTATTGCGGCGTTGTGTTTCGCGCTGGCGCTGTTAAGCCGGTTTGTGTTCAGGTCCCGATTACCGGCAAACGGCTTCTATCAATATAAGGTTGGGGCAGTGCTGCTGTTTTTTACACTAACGTTATTTTGTTGGTTGTTTGTGTGGATGTTTATGCTTCATTAACCCATGGTTATGAGCGCTAATCTAATAACAATTGCTCAGCCAGTTTAGCGTGTTGGGTTCGCTGCAACACTAACTTGGGTCGGCTGCCACCGCACTGACGCCAAAGCACTACCGATCGTATCCCGCCAAGCAGTGCCGCGCGGATGGTAGAAGCCACGTTGTCGTCATTTAAATAATCCGGATCGCCGCTGACCATGATGCGGGGCGATAAATTGCTGATGCTGCTACGATAAATATTGGCTAAATTGTTAATAAGCTCCGGTTCGGCCACTTCACCCTCCTGAGATTGCACGCGACTGATGCCAATACGTAATTCTTCAACTGTTCTGTGATCGGCCAACACATTGCTGCCCAGCTGAATAAGAGATACGGCGTATCGAGCCAAATCGAGGTCACGTGATTCATCATTTCCGGCAAACTGGCTGCGCAATACACGCAAGCCACGGTTAACGCCCCGTGCGCTGCCACCGTAGGCGTCGATAACTCGTTCGCTATTTAAGGTTAAGATGGAGTACAAAGTGCCTCGCAGTTCCTCCTGATCGCACTGGCCAGTTGTCGCCAGTGTTTTACACAAGTGCACGGATTGGAAAATCCCAGCAAGTGCCAGTGTTTGGTTTTCGGGTGTTTTTATTGAAGCCATAACAAATTATAGGTGGAATAGTTTAAACCGCTGCAGGTGCATTGCCAGCATCATTACCGGCGTCGTAGCCAGCTCCGTTGCCAATATCGTTGCCAACTTCTTTGCCAACTTCTTTGCCAACTTCCTTGCCAACTGAGTGGTTGAAGTCGCTGATTATACCGCCTCCCAGGCACACGCTATCTTTATAAAGCACGATGGATTGCCCAGGTGTAATGGCACGCACTGGCTCCTTAAAACGTACATGCATATGCTCTGGCGAGAGAACACGGACGCTGGCCTTTTGATCTTGCTGGCGATAACGAACTTTGGCTGTGCAACTAAATTCATTATCAGGTGGAGCACCTTGAACCCAGTGCATGTCGTGTGAGTGTAACTCGGGACGAAACAGCATGGGGTGGTCGTGCCCCTGGCCTACGATGAGTGTGTTGTCACTGAGTGATTTCGCCAGAACGTACCACGGTGTCTCTTCAGCTTTGGCCAAACCACCAATACCCAAACCTTGTCGCTGTCCCAGTGTGTAGAACATCAGTCCATTGTGATTGCCGATTTTTTCGCCAGCGTCGGTACGGATGTCACCTGGCTGGGCAGGTAAGTATTCTGCCAAAAACGAATTGAATTTTCGTTCACCGATAAAACAGATACCCGTGCTGTCTTTTTTGTTGTGCACATGAATGCCAGCATCTTGTGCCATAGCGCGTAGTACCGGTTTATCCATATCACCCACTGGAAAGAGGGTAGCACCCAACTGTTTCTGGTTTAGCGTGTATAAAAAATAGCTTTGGTCTTTGTTGTTGTCATGACCGCGCAATAACTGCACTTGATCACTTAAGTATCCCACCTGCGCGTAGTGACCGGTTGCTATTACATCAGCGCCTTGTTCCTGCGCATGGTCCAGAAACGCATTAAATTTAATTTCCTTGTTGCATAAAATATCGGGATTGGGTGTTCTGCCGGCTCCGTACTCAGTTAAAAAGTGCGCGAACACACGCTCCCAGTACTCATCAGCAAAATTGACTGTGCTCAGCGGTATATTCAGCTTGTCAGCAACCCCTTTGGCATCTTTGTAGTCTTGTCTGGCGGTGCAATGCTCGTCGTCGTCTTCCCAGTTTTGCATAAAAATACCGGACACGCTGTACCCTTGCTCAACCAGTCGTAGTGCTGCAACTGATGAGTCAACACCGCCCGACATGCCAACAATAACGTTTGTGTTTTTCGGATCCCTTCTCATCGCGTGTTAGTACGGTCTTGGTAGGTTTAAACTATTCATGCTTAAAGATCAGTGATAAGCGTATCTACACGATTCTGCTTTTTCTTGCTGGCTGGCTGGACAGTTTGCTTGGCAAAAAAATCATCATCCATTAATTCAAGAAATCGTTTTGCCTGAGGCGATAAAAATTTTCCACGACGAACAACCACACCATAGCTGCGCGTAGGGAAGTACGCATCCATCGGTCTCACACTGAGATTTTCGAAACCGCGCAAACAAATACTGGTGACAATACTGATACCCGTGCCTGATTCTACGTAGCGTTTGATTACCTCCCAACCACCCACTTCCATCACGACGTTATAGTCCAGATTGTGTCGTTGGAAAACAGTATCAACCACACTCCAGGTACTTAAATGCCGTGGCGGTAGAATCAAACCGTGATGACTGATGTCCTGCAGAGTGATGTCTTCTTTTTTGGCTAATGGGTGGTCCTTGCACATGATGAGCGAGGGCTTAAATTCATAGATGGGGTGGTACACCATGTCGTCAGGCACATCGATCATAGAGCCAACGGCAAAGTCGACCTCATCTGCACGCAATAAGGCCATACCGTCTTGCCCGGTGACATTGTGCAGCTTTAAATCTATTTGGGGGTATTCGGTAGAAAACGCGTTGATAATATCGGGCAATATATAAAGCAAAGTGGCTTCACCTGATGCAACATCAAGTGGCCCGGCATGCACTTCACCTAATCGTGCCGAAAAGCTGTCGGCCAAACGTGAAATACCATCAACCAGTGGGCGTGCCATATCTAACAGTAAATCACCCGCTGGGGTCAGTTGTATTTTGGGGCCGCATCGTTCAAAAAGCAGAGTGTCCAAATCTTTTTCGAGGGCCTGGATTTGTAGCGACACAGAAGGCTGTGACAATTTCAACTTTTTCGCCGCCTTCGAGAAGCTACCCAAATGAGCCGCTTCGCAAAACGCGCGCAGTTGTCGAAGTTGGTTGAGACTGCTTTGATCGTGTTGGCCCATGGCGTGGTTAAGGTCTACTATATGGATAAACTATGATAATGATATCAATCATAAGTCTAATAAGGGATTAATTGTTGCTATATCCACCGTATTATTCGCAGGCTTAGGCCTAATTGACGCAATTCCAACTAAAATCTGCTTCCTATGTCGTTAATATCGCTAATTCGAGACTGGGTTATAGACCCCATGGGCATGTTGTTCCTGTTCTCGCTCTTGCTGATGCTCTTACTGGCACGCAAACGATTTGGTCTGTGGTTTTTGTTCGGTAGTGTTTGTTGGCTCGCGCTTATCCTGTTTGTCAGTGCGCCGCGTGTAATCAATCCGTTGTTGACCCACTTTGAGCAGCGTTATAGTGAAACACCGGCTTGTTTGGCTGAACGCCCGATTGTGTTACTCGGTGGTGGTGTTGATTCTCGAGTCGAGCGTGAAGAAGATGTTGAGCACATGCAAAAAGCCACGTTTGTTCGTACCGTCGCGGCGATAGAATTGGCCAATCTGTATCCCAATGCTGAAGTGCTGGTTGCTGGTGGCGCGTTAAGACATGTAACCGAAGCGGCTGTGTTGCGACACTTTTTGGTTGATGCGGGTATCGATCAGGCTCGGATAATTGAGGAAGGTGATTCGAAAAACACCTTTGAGAATGCGATAAATGTTCATGCCCTGATGGTTCAGCGCGAGATGGATTTACATATAAATTTGGTGACATCGGCATTGCACATGCAACGCGCGGTAGCTGTGTTTGAAAAGCAGGGCATCAAAGTGTGCCCTGTTGGAGTGGATTTTCAGGGAATATTGAATGTACCAAACTACGCATTGTGGCCGCAAAGTACAGCCCTTATGAAATTTGATCTGCTCTTACACGAGCAGATCGCCATGCAGGTTTATAAATTCACTGGCAGGCTTTAAGCGCCGGTGACCTAGACCTTATAATATTCTCGGTACCATTCAACGAATTTGGCAATACCGTTTTCGACGCTGGTGTCTGGTTTGTAGTCAACGTCTTTCATCAGGCTTGTCACGTCGGCATAAGTATCAGGCACATCGCCGGCTTGTAGTGGCAGTAAATTCTTCTCAGCCTTTTTGCCCAGGCATTCTTCCAGCACATGAATATAGTGTTCCAGATCAACTGGTGAGTTATTACCAATGTTGTATACGCGGAACGGCGCACTACTGGTTGCCGGGTCGGGCTTATCGCTATCCCAGTCCGGGTTTGGCTCTGCGATCTTATCCAGCGTACGAGTAACACCTTCAACGATATCTTCTATAAAAGTGAAGTCGCGTTTGTGCTTGCCGTAGTTGAATACATTGATAGGCTCGCCAGCAAGGATGTTTTTGCAGAACATGAATAATGCCATGTCAGGACGACCCCAGGGTCCGTATACCGTAAAAAAGCGCAGGCCAGTGGTTGGGATGTTGAACAAATGACTGTAAGTGTGTGCCATAAGTTCATTTGATTTTTTAGTGGCGGCATACAAGCTTACGGGATGATCAACAGACTCATGGGTGGAAAATGGCATGTTAGTGTGTGAGCCGTACACCGAGCTGCTCGATGCATACACCAAATGGTCAACTTCGTTGTAGCGACTGTTTTCCAGAATATTCATGAAACCCAGCACGTTGGCGTCAAGATAGGCGTATGGGTTTTCCAGTGAGTACCGCACGCCAGCTTGTGCTGCAAGATTAACAACTCGTTGCGGCTGGTGTTTTTTAAACGTCTCTGCCATAAGCTCGCGATCTTCTAAATCGCCACGCACTTCAGTGAAGTTGTCGTACGCTTTGACGCGCTCAAGGCGGGCCAGTTTCAGATTAACGTCATAGTAGTCATTGACGTTGTCCACGCCGATGACTTCATCACCGCGTTCAAGCAGTTTTATAGCCAGTGTTGAACCAATAAAGCCGGCTGTGCCGGTAATGAGGACTTTCATAAACAATGCGCCAATAGTCGTGTCTTAATAAAAAATTTGTTCAAATGAAGCTTGTACAAGTGCTATAGCCGCGCGTCTACGCTGTCTTTGGGTAAGGCACTTTTAATGTCGTACAAAATATGTTCTTTACGGCCCAGGGCACGGATTGCGTCACTGCCCATATCCATAAATTCCTGGTGACCAACTGCCAATATGATTGCATCATAACGGCCCTCTTTAAGTGATGTCACTGGGGTGATGTTGTATTCGTGCTCAGCCTCTTCAGGATTAATCCACGGGTCATAAACTTCAACGTTAGCATGATAGGTGGCAAGCTCTGACACTATATCGACCACACGCGTGTTGCGTAAGTCCGGGCAATTCTCTTTAAAGGCGAGCCCTAAAATTAAAATGTTGGCGTCAACAACATGCACCTTACGCTGCGTTAACATTTTTACTACTTGACCGGCAACGTAGCCACCCATTTCGTCATTGATTTGTCGACCCGACAAAATTACCTGGGGGTGATAGCCGATCTCTTGCGCCTTGTGCGTTAAGTAGTAAGGGTCAACACTAATACAATGCCCGCCAACCAAGCCAGGTCTGAATGGCAGGAAATTCCACTTTGTGCCAGCAGCCTCAAGCACTTCCAGTGTATCGATACCGAGCTTGTCGAAGATAATAGCCAGCTCGTTGATCAGAGCGATATTCAAATCGCGCTGCGTGTTTTCAATAACCTTGGCAGCCTCTGCCACTTTAATGCTGCTCGCCAAGTGCGTGCCAGCAGTGATAATGCGTTTATACAACTGGTCTACTGCCTCTGCTACTTCCGGGGTTGAACCTGCAGTGACTTTCATGATGGTGCTGACACGATGCTCTTTGTCTCCAGGGTTTATCCGCTCAGGGCTGTAGCCTGCGTAAAAATCCTGGTTAAAGGTCATCCCCGATTCGCGCTCTAGGATGGGCACACAAATTTCCTCGGTAGCACCGGGGTAGACAGTCGATTCGTAGATAACAACGGCGCCCTTTTGCATAATGGAGCCGATGGCTTCACTGGCTTTTATCAGGGGTGTCAAATCTGGTTGCTTGTGACTGTTAATTGGCGTTGGCACGGTCACGATAAAAACTTTGCAGCTTTTTAAATCTTCAATCTTGTTTGTGAAGCTCAGATGCTTGGCCTCAGTCATTTCTTCTGTAGAAACTTCCAGAGTACGATCTTTTTGGTTGTTAAGCTCTTTAACTCGATCTTCGTTAATATCGAACCCGATTGTCTTCGTTGTCTTACCGAACTCAACAGCTAACGGCAAACCAACATAACCCAGACCAATAACCGCTAGCTGATCATCTTTTGTAATACTGAACATGTGTCTTCCAACGCTTATTTAAGTGTGGTTGTGCATAAGCACACCCACTTAGTGACTGAAAACCGGATTATACGGCATAGCAAGTGTACAACCGTCGTGGATCAATACGCATTGTGACTAATCTCTGACGTGGAAAAGCCCTTTGCATATTGTTCACAATCAATAAGTAAATTTACCTATTGCTCTACCTCATTGGTGGATTGTTTAATGTCGCCCTGATGTGTGACTTGAGTTTGTGTGTTGTTTTCTGTTTGCAAAAGCGTATCGGTTTTTTCAACTTTAGCTCTGTCACGATTGTTATTTGCCAAGCGCGAATCCAATGACCACAATAAAGTGCCAAAACCAGCAACCAGCACCAGGCTTATAGCGATACCCCACGCAACTGTATTCTTGTGTAACGGTATTTTCGCTTTAACCGGCTTTATGGAACCTAATAATGGACCTTCGGGCTTGGTTGACGGTCCTGCTTGCTGTGTTGATAAGCGTCGAGGTATAGCGCCGTATTTGCGGTAGTACTCTTTAAGATTTTTGTAGGCAACATTAATTTCGATAAATTTGGATTGCGCCGCGTCGCCATTCTCGTCAGAATTTCTGTCCGGGTGCCAGCGCTGTATCAGCTGTCGATACTGTTTTTCAATATCGTCCCAGCTGTGGGAAGACTCGACTGCCAGCACGCTGAGGCTGTGCTCCAGTTGTTTTTGTACTGATTCAATCATTGAGCAGTATCCCGGTGTGCAACACAGGTATCGGCTCGATGTATAACTAGTTGAATGTACCTACAGTTTTTCAGAGGCACACCGCTATTTTGAGTAGTAATTTAGGGAAGCGTATCGGCAGTGGCCACCTTTAAGTTCTTTAAAATGCACCTTCGAGTGCCATTTCTACTGCTCGCGCTTATCGAGTTCTGCGTCTGTGTGGCGGCCGTTTATGTGTCCGTTTATGTGCGATTCGATGGTCAGCGCATGACCGACATCGACAGTATTAACTCACCTGTGGTCACCTCCGTACTGTTTGGCCTTGTGATGCCTGTCACGATGATGGCCATGGGCCTGTATCAAAGTCGGTTCCGTGGCGGCATTTTGGGTGTATTTCTGCGATCGATTATTGGTTTTTTGTGCGGAGCTGCAGTGCTTGCGCTCATGTATTACCTGATTCCCAGTTTGTATTTAGGTCGTGGCGTGTTCGCACTTGCATTAGTGGTGGCCTTTTTTATGGTCGGCACTATTCGTCCGATGTTTTTTTATTACGTTGATAGAGACATTCTTAAAATTCGGGTGTTGGTGCTCGGCGCCGGCGATAAAGCTGCCTCCATTCCCAGAAGACTACGTCGCCGTGTTGATCGGCGTGGCTTTCGCGTGGTGGGTTATCTGGCGCTGCCCACCGATCAGTCTGTTGCGGTTGATTCAGCTGTGGTAGTTGATTTAGGTGCTCAAAGCTTGCTGGACTATTGCATAGACAACGCTATTGATGAAATTGTGGTTGCGGCTGATGAGCGACGTAACGGCATGCCCTTGGATGCGCTTCTAAGTTGCAAGCTCTATGGCATAGATGTGATCGATTTATTGGGCTTCTTCGAGCGGGAGCAGGGTAAATTGCCACTGGATATTTTACGCCCCGATTGGCTTATCTATTCAGATGGCTTCGATGGCAGCGCGCTCAGAGATATATCCAAGCGCTTGTTTGACGTGTTTGCCAGTGCGCTGATTCTGTTGATTACATGGCCGTTCATGCTGGTCGCGATTATTGCTATAAAGCTCGAAGATGGCATAAATGCACCGATTTTCTACGGCCAAACCCGCGTCGGACATTTGGGGATACCGTTTCAGGTGCTTAAGTTTCGCAGCATGTCGGTGAATGCCGAAAAAGACGGTGTAGCCCAGTGGGCGACCAAAAATGATTCTCGTGTCACAGCCGTAGGTAAGATTATGCGTAACACCCGTATCGATGAACTGCCGCAGATTCTTAATGTGCTTCGTGGTGATATGAGCTTTGTCGGACCACGGCCCGAGCGACCACAGTTTGTTGAAGAACTACAGACCGAAATTCCCTACTATCAGGAACGCCATGCGGTAAAGCCTGGCATTACCGGTTGGGCGCAAGTGTGCTACCCGTACGGCGCGTCACTAAACGACTCCATTCAAAAACAGGAATACGACCTGTTTTACATTAAGAACCACACAATTTTTCTTGATATGTTGATCTTGTGCCAGACAGCTGAAGTTGTTTTATTTGGCAAAGGTGCTCGGTAATAAAAGTAGATTTTGGTCGTTCTTATTTAAAGACCGGGTCACCTCTGACAATACCCTTGCGATTGTTGGCTTTCTTTATTTCTTCGCTGTTGGACATAAATTCACTGGGCTCGATATCACGCAATACACGCTTGGCTTCTTCGATACCCTGAATTTTGGCTTGTCGGTCGAAAAGCACAAAAACAAATAATCCACCGATGAGTGTCAGTGCAGCCGGAATAAGCCACAACAAATGCTTCAATCGCTTCCGATCTGAGGATTCGGGTGAAGGTTTACGTTTGTTTAAAATGCCAGATTCAAGCACATCCTGGTCTTGTGGCTCCACTCTTTGGTGAGCTGGCGGCACAGGAGAATCAGACACTGCATGCTGAATTCTTTCAAAGGGCAGGCGGTTGTTCTCGCGGTAAAACGAACGCAAATTATTGAATGCTTTGGTTAATTCAATAAATTTCTGCTGGGCGTGAACTCGTTCACGAGGTTTATTGGTAAATCGGTCGGGGTGGCATGTATGGACGAGACGACGATAATTTGAATTAGCAGTCTCCCAATTGTCGCCAGCCTCGAGCTCCAGTAACTCATAATTTTGTTGAAATTGAATTGCCACTTTGTTCTCCAAGCCTCAAACTAGAGCTTACCGTCGTTTAACCACATACTACCGACAGGTTTAGTTATTATGTGACGATAGTAGATTTTTGTGGCATGCAGTACCAATCGGTACTGATTTTAGACACACCTCAAGGTAATAAAATTACCTGCACAGTATGTTCCGTTCTGTGCAGATTTAACTATGCGGTGTAATTTTTATTGGGTCTCTGCCGATACAAATGGGATACAAGTCGAATTTTGTTCTCATATTGGGCAGATAAGGGCTGATTCTGAGGGTTTGACTGGGCCTCAGGTAGCTCCGGGATAGTTGAAGAAATGATTTTTTTGCGAGTTTTATTAGTGTTAACAACGTTTGCGTTAGCAGGTTGCGGAAGCAGTGGCGGTTTTCTTCCAGAAGACCAGCGTCCTCCTACTGTAGGGCCAGACAGCAAACCACAATATTTGCTGGGATCAGGCGATGTCGTTAGTGTCAGTGTTTGGAAAAATCCCGACTTGTCGGTTAGCGGCGTACCAGTGCGGCCCGATGGGTACATATCGGTGCCTTTGGTCGGCGATGTGCTCGCCGGTAAGCGCACGCCCGATGCTATTGCTCGAGACATCGAACAGAAGCTTTTGCAGTTTATCCGGACCCCAAAGGTGTCTCTGATCGTTGAGCAAATAAACAGCGATGAGTTTAAGAACCGGGTGCGCGTGGTAGGTGGTGTGTCGGAACCCAAGTCCATTAGTTACCGGGAAGGGATGACAGTGCTCGATCTTATACTGGAAGCTGGCGGCGTGAACGAATTTGCCTCTCCTGAGGGTTCAAGGTTGTATAGAACGATAGGCACTGACACGAATATTTACCCCGTTTTTCTGGAAAGTATCTTAAAAGATGGGGTTCTGGATACGAATTACGGTTTATACCCAGGAGATGTGATCTCCGTCCCAGAAAGGCGATTCTGACCTGCACTTACGCAGTGCTCTCAGCACGAATGGAAGCAGTTGTTTTGAATAATAATATTAATTTAACTACGGCAATTTTGACAGTCAATGAGTAATATAACCCTCGACGAGTGGGCGCCACTTCTGTCTCGCGAAGCAGCGGCCCGGCGTGGAACTTTGCTAGCGATCTTCGCAACAGTGGCTCTACTGTTTCTAATCGTTGCATTTTTCTGGCAGAAAAAATACACCTCTTACGTGCAACTGCACGTTGACAACACGAACGCGGTGCAAGTCGTCGCTGACGTTAAAACCGCGTTGGATACTAATGAGGCAAACGTTGCCCGCGAAACCTTGTTCAGCAACGACATCATGGACTCTGTGCTCCGCACCGTCGGCTATATTGATGAAAACAGCTCAGCGATTGAGCGTGAGCGCATCAAAGAGCAGGTCATGGAAGACACCGAAATCTACAACATCGAGAATCAACTACTCGAAATTGTGTACGAACACAGCGACCCACAAGTCGCGTTTGAAACGGCAACTCAATACGCTGATTTGTTTCTGGAAAAATCCATGGCGACCTCCAGTCTGGAAACATCCGAAGCATTCGACTTTATTGTTGATCAGGTGGAAACCTATCGCGCCAAACTGGAAGATGCTGAGGCACGGCTGGAAAGTTTTAGCCAACAGTACCCTGGTATCAATGCATCCACCGAAGGTAACGTTGATTCTCGCATTGTTGAATTGCGCCGGAACATGGAAGAGGCAAACCTGAAGTATGCTGAATTTGATCAACGAAGAAAATCGCTTGAGCGTGAGATTTCCAGCCAGCGATCAACCATGGCGGTGGAGTATGCGGCAAGTCAGACAGCCTCGCAGGTAGCTCAATTACAATCGCAAGTCGATCTGCTGCGCTTGTCCTACACCGACGATTACCCGGACATTATTCGACTTAAGCAACAAATTAACGAAGCAATTGCCGGTGCCAACGATAATGCGCGTAACGTCACAGGTGCTGATCGATCGCTGGCTATTAATCCGTTGTATCAGCAGCTTCGCAACACGCTAACAACGGTGACTGCAGAAGCCGACTCACAACGAATCCGAGCGGCAAGGCTAAAAGTGCAGCTGGCTCAGGAAATAGAACGCTCATCAGTGTCTGGGAAAGTAGAGCGAGAGCTAACCGAACTCACGCGTGACTATCAAATCAACAAAGATCTATATGAAGATCTGCTGCGCCGCAAGGAAAGCGCTCGTTTAACAATGGTTTTGGGTGCGGAAAAGCAGGGTGTTTTGTACCGTATTCAGCAACCGGCAAATTTCCCTGTGTTGCCAACGGGCTTACGTTTCATGCATATCGCTGCAATGGGTTTGTTTCTGGGGCTGGTTTTACCGATCTTTTATCTGGTCGTGTTTTTAAAGGTCGACCCGCGTATCAGAACCAGTTCGGCTGTTACCGAATTGCTTGAGTTACCGTTGCTAACGACCGTGCCTCATATGGTGCAGCCCAACGAGAAGCCCGGTCTGTTAAGTCGACCAGCTTCGGTCTTCGGCGTGATTTTCCTCGTCGTCGCCCTTTATATTATTGTTGCAATCATTAAGTACATGATGGCGGCGGCACCACAGGGAGCAGTGTAATGACCGACAGAGCTAAAATTGCGAATGTTCGATCTATTGTCCAGCAGCAGCAGGGCAAAAAGATTCGCCGGAATCGCAAAGAGACAGGCCGTTCAATGGTGCCTGTTAATCGAACCACTCAGGGTCGCACTAACCTTCGAGCGGCTGCCGATTCTGTAAGCTTGGCTGACAAAGCTCGTTCTGATCTTGCCAACATGGAAGAGGCGAAGCTGTTTAGTGATCGCCAGCTAGAATTACTGGGTATTGTGCACCCGCGTTCAAAAAACAGACCACTGGTCGATGCGATGCGTCAGTTGCGCACTAAGCTCTACAGCCTTAAACAAGAAGGTAATTTCTCGGTACTAGTGAGTTCCGTTTTGCCACAGGGCGGGGGTAGTTTTGTTGCCCTGAATCTTGCCGCAACGATTGCTTTTGATAAAGCCAAAACATCGTTGTTGGTGGATGCCAACCTACACGATCCGGTCATTCACAAATTGCTCAAACTCATCGGCCGAGATGACTCACATGGCTTGTTAGAATACCTGGAGCACCCAGAACTGGGCGTTGAACATATCGTAAGCCCAAGTGGTATCCCCAGAATGCGTGTGATACCCATTGGCAGCCATACAGAGATAAGTGCCGAGCATTTTACGTCAGCTCGATACAAGCAGTTAATGGTCGATATAAAAGAGCGTTATGACAACCGTTTTGTAGTCGTTGATGGTCCTGCCATGACAACGTCTGCAGATGCTCGAATATTGTCAGATATCTGTGACTATACCGTTCTGGTTCTACCTTACGGGGGGGTTACTCCTGGGGTACTCGATAGTATTGTTGATGAAATCGACGAGCGTAAGCTGGCCGGTATCGTTATCAATGATCAACCTATCTAGTTAGCGGGTTTATCGATAACTGGTACGAATTGTTCATTGTTTTTGAATATTCACTAGTTTGAATTTTCAGAAGCCTGAATATTCATTATTTGTTTTTCGCTGAAATTGCTTCAGCTGACCGGTAAGAGTTGGATATTACGTGTTGCATCGAAACGCCTTTTGCGCGATTGCCTTGTTTTTTGTCACTGCAAACGCGACAGCGCTGGAATTCGGATTTGAAAGTCAGCTATCTGCATCGGCGTCCGATAACGTTGGTGCGGCTCCCAGTGGTGAGGAAGTAGAAGGTCAAATTGGCTACGGTCAAATCGGGGTTTTTGGCGAACAAACCGGCACGCGAGTGACCGGTGCATTCTCAGGTGAACTATCCAGTCAGCGGCGTCTGGACGACCCTGATGCCAACTACAGTACCGTCACACAATTTCTTGGCGCTGCCGAATTTAAACTGACACCTCGAGCATTCACCTGGTACGTTGGTGACATATTGGGCGGTGTTCGCACCGATAACGGCATTCAGTCAATTAATGATTTGGACGATCGACGTCGAAATGTCTTCGTCACCGGCCCCCGTTTTGAATACGAAATAGATTCATTCTCTCGTTTTAATGCGCGTTTTTTATACGTGAATCAATCAGAGGACGATGTCGAACTCGAATCCTTATATAATGCCAGTGCAGGCTGGGAAGTTGATACAAGCACAGGCAATACCTGGGGTCTGCAGTTTGGCAATATCTATACTGACAACCCGGTGACTAACCAGGAAGGCGACTTTAATCGCTTTTCTCTTGCTGCAACCTGGCGGCGTGAGCGTGGTCGAAATTCCTACGAAGCTCAATTGGGTGGCACCCGATACGATACTGAAGAAGAATCGATTAATGGCCTCAATGCGCGCTTGGCATGGACACGCCAGCTGACACAGCAAAGTAATTTTACTGCCAGCCTCGATCGCGACCTCACTGATCAAACGCTCAACACCATTGAAACCCTGTTTTCTGATGGCACAGGTTTGGAAGAAGATGGCGATGGCTTTTTTGATGAAACACGATTGGCCTTTGGGTATGGATTTAACGATGCCGATACGGCAATCGATTTGTCGATCGGCGCCACCTTGTCCGAATTCAGGTTGTTGGCCGATAGCACAGGGCAGTTTCAAGACGGTAGTGCACAGGATAGAACTGGGGCTTTTGCAACAGCAAGCTACGCGCAAAGCTTAACAGCTCGTACAACGCTATCGTTGTCTGCAAATTTTGAGAGTCAAGACTTCGTTAATCAACGTGATGAAATTCAATCTGTTCTTGGCATCGCCACCATCGGCTTTAAGCTTACGCGCAGTTTTGAACTAGTACTCGGATACCGCTTTAATGTGTCTGATGGGCAGCGGACAATTGCGACCGATGTAGGTACTGCTGCGGAATCTTTTGCGCTGGAACCTATCGATGTGGTAGAAAATCGAGGCACAATCACATTAATTTGGGCCCCACCAACACGCGCCAGCAAAGATCTGACCATTGAGCTTAGCTCGTTGCTTCAATGATGTTTGTGGGTCGCTCCGATATGCCTGAGCCACAAAATGATGCGGACGTGGCGTCGCAAGCGGCCTCTCAAGTGATAACAGATTTGCGTGTTTTATTTGTAATTGACAGCCGTTTTCCGGGTCTGGGAGGCGCTGAGCATCAAGCCGTAAAGCTGGCACAAGCACTTAAAGCACGTGGTGTGGCCGTTGAGTATATAGCGCCTCGGGTTCTTGAGGAAGGTGGTCACGATGGCCCCGAGCTCGATGGTATACCTCTGACTTATATCGACTATCCGCACATTAAGCTCGTGGGCTCGGTTGTGCTTATGGTCAAGTTTGCAAATTATCTGTTAAAGCACCGTGGGCAATTTGATTGCATGCATGTGCACGTGACACGATTGCTTGCCGCAACTGCCGGGGTTGTTCGTCCCTATTCAAAAATTCCCATCATCACAAAAATTTCAGGTTTTTTCGAATTTGAAGGTGGGGTACTCGATCAACGTAAACGTTACTACCCGCTTAACGCGATTCTTCGGCTAGCCCTGCGTAACATCGACTATGTGCAAACGATCAGTGAGGAAACCCGCAAGAAACTATTGAGCTCGGGCTTTCGGCAAGAGCAAATCGCGCTTATTCCAAATGGCATTGATACCAGTGAACCGCCAAGTCCAATGCCCGAGTCGGATGTGTTCACCCTCGGTTATTGTGGACGATTGCGAGAAGTGAAAGGGGTGCATGTTCTGCTGGACGCGTTTGCAAAAAGTAAAAAAGAGCGTAGCGATGCTCCCCTGAAGCTTCGGCTTGCAGGCTCTGGTATTGCGGAGGATGATCTAAAGGCGCAAGCAAAAGCGCTTGGCATAGACAACGATGTCGATTTTATTGGCACCATCGAAGATACAGCTGGTTTTTACAACTCTCTGGATTTATATGTACAGCCGTCATTTGCCGAAGGCTTACCTAATTCGGTTATCGAAGCCATGCACGCCGGTCGAGCTGTTCTGGCAACCGACATCGGTGGCAATCATGATCTTATCCAGGACAATGTTTCCGGGCGGTTGTTTCCGGCAGGAGATCACGAAAAGCTGAGTCAGCTGATTCTGGCTTGCTATGACGATCAGGCTGACAACTTGCGCATGGGTAAAAATGGACGAGGAGTTATCGAAGGTGACTATGGAATGGATACTGTAATCGATAAATTGGTTGAGGTTTACCGTGAAAAGTAAAACACAACAAGTTTTATTAACTATTTCAATAGACACTGAATGCGATCATGACGCTAATTGGGTACGCTCAAAACCGTTAACATTTCACTCTATAACTGAAGGTGTACCGAACCGTCTGCAGAAAGCGTTTGACTCAATTTCTGCGGTCCCTACTTATTTGCTCACTGTAGAGGTGCTCGAAGACGCCAAAAGCGTTGAAGCACTGACGAACTTACAAGGTAATTTTGAACTCGGCACGCATTTACACGCAGCCTTTATCGAGCCACACAAGAAATTCCATGATTACGCTGGCGTCGATAGCCCGGATTTTCAGTGTGGCTATGCCGAAGACATCGAATACCAGAAGCTGGCTAACCTCTCTAATTTATTTGAAGATCGTTTTGGTTATAGACCCACCAGTTTTCGGGCGGGCCGTTATGGTGCGAATGCCACATCGCTGAATAACTTACAAAAACTGGGCTATAAAGTTGATAGCAGTGTTACTCCTCACATGCGTTGGACATCCCCGAACGCGGTGGTAGATTTTAGGCAAGCACCTGATCAGCCGTATTTTCCTGCAGAGAATGAGATCGTGCTGCCAGGGAAATATGCGAATGATCGAATACTGGAAGCCCCGGTGACCATCATGCCAAGAAGATTTCGTCGAACCCCCATTTGGTTTCGACCATGGTTTGCAAGCGTTGAGCAAATGAAGCAGATATTTCAATATCATCTTCATAAGCATGCCGATCAGGAAGTCGTCAATATAAACATGATGTTCCACTCCATGGAGGTCATAGAGAAAGCCTCTCCCTATCCTCAAACAGCAGCCGAAGTTCAGCGATTTCTGGATGACATGCTAACCGGGCTGGACTGGTGTAAAAGTGAGGGTGTGGAATTTTGCGGTTTGTCTGAGCTGTACGATAAGTTCAGACAAGTCGCTTAGGACAGGACTGTCGATTGTGGCCGTTTCAGGCGCACTAAAACACATAAGAAATTATGCTTCTGCCGGCGTGCTTGCAGCGCTTGCAGGTATCATTACCTTTCCCTTACTCACGCGTAGTCTAAGCGTTGCTGAGTACGGAATACTGGGGCTTATTACATCGAGCCTGACCTTGTTTGTTGCTGTTGGCAAACTGGGTATGCAGCACGCGGTCATCCGTTACTACGCGCAAATTAAAAACGCCAATATCTCGTTCAACCTGCTTCAGATGAATAGCACGGTGAGCATGATGTTTTTCTGTTTCGCTTTCTTTACAGCGAGCCTCTGGCTAATTATCGGGTATGTATTCATGCCTCGTTTGTCAGATTTTAACAATATCTCAGAGCTGTTCTTAATCGCATCAGGCATTGTGTTTTTGCGTTTAATGGGCAGTGGGTTTATGAATTTTTTGCGCGCACAGCAACGCAGCGCCATAGTTGGCTTTACTCAAATTCTTACCCGATATCTTTATTTGGCTATTGTTCTGGGATTAATGTTCATTGGGCAGATAAACGTCGCATTTGTTTTATTCGCCATGCTTGTAGCCGAAATTATCGGCGTCAGCTTTGCTGCAAAAAACTATTGGCCAGATTTTCAATTTAAGTTGGCTGAGGTCGTGGTGCCATTAGGCAAAACGATGTTGGTTTACGGCATGCCGCTTATGTTGTTGGAATCGCTTGGTTTGGTTATGCGATTAAGCGATCGCTATATCATTCAGGCGATTCTGGATGAAAACGCCTTGGGTCAGTACTCGGCGTCGTATAACCTGACAGCCTATCTGGACGTCATACTGCTCGGTGCAATGGTGCAGGCGATCAAGCCACACTACATGCAGTTATGGGAAGGTGAGGGTAAGGATACGACCAAAGTGTTTCTTGAGGGCGGCTTTCATATGTATTTGGTTCTGGGTATTCCTTTTATTACCCTGTTCTCTTTAGTCGCTCCCCATCTGTTGAATTTTTTGGCCAGCCCTAAGTATTCACCGGGAACCATTGTTATTCCGTTTGTTGCATTTAGTTTTCTGCTTGATGGCAGCATGCACTTTCTGGCGGCGGGGCTCTATATTAAAAAGAACACAAAGGTACTAATGTTTTGGGGGTTAATTGCAACCGTGCTGAATTTGAGTTTAAACATGCTTGCTATTCCAGCCCACGGCATTCTTGGTGCTGCAGTGGTCACCATTATTTCATATTTTGTCTTTATGATAGGTGTGAGTTTTCGGGCGTTTAAATTTCTGCCTTTCAATATTAATACGACGGTGCCTTTGATCATCAGTTTGTGGAGTCTAATGGTTTATGCGCTGTTATTTAAATGGAACTTTGGTAGCGACTTTACCAGCCTGATGGCAAAATCAGTATTAGGCGGGGTGTTTCTGATAATCGGTGTTGTGATCTTTGATGCACGATCGCGAGACTGGGTATTGTTACGGCTCAGATCACCGAACGCAGGTGAAGCTAAGTGATCGTTTTGTTTTTTATAGCGGTTTTCTTTTGTGTGTATACCTACGCGATATTTCCACTAATACTACATCTGCGCGCTAAAGATAAGCCGCTTGAAAGCCGTGTTGCTTTGTCTGAACAGCCCTTGGTCAGTGTAGTCATAGCCGCACACAATGAGGCAAACAACATTGCGCGTAAGCTTGAAAGCTTACGAGCGTTAGATTACCCCGCACAGCGCATTGAATTTGTATTTGTGTCAGATGGTTCTACCGACCAGAGCATAGCTATGCTAGAAGCCGCTCAAAAAGAGATGCCCAATCTAAAAGTGACTCACTATGATCCCGCGGCAGGAAAGCCCACCGCGTTAAACGTTGGTGTTGATATGGCCAGCGGTGACGTGTTGGTTTTTATGGATGCCAGGCAACGCGTGTCGGCAAATGCTATTGGGGTTTTGTGCGAGCGATTGGCGATGCCGGGAATTGGCGCTGTCAGCGGTGAGCTAAGTCTGGCCGATGACAACGGGGTTGAGTCTGCAAACGTCGGGCTGTATTGGCGCTACGAAAAGTGGATTCGGCAAAATGAAAGTCGCTTATTTTCAACAACAGGCGCCACAGGTGCTTTATACGCCATCAGACGAAGTGATTATATCCAGCATGAACCAGACGTACTGCTGGACGACTTTGACACGCCGGTGGCTATCCTGGCTAAGGGGCAACGCACTGTATTCGAGCCGGATGCCAAAGTGTTCGATGTTGCTGAATCCAGTGCCAGCGGCGAGTTTCGTCGCAAAACACGAACGCTGGCAGGCAATTTTCAATCTTTCATGCGTAACAAATGGCTTTTTAACCCGGCAAAAAATCCGGTGTTTTTGCAATTTTTATCGCATAAGGTGTTTCGTCTGCTGGTTCCTTACGCTATGTTGTTAGCGCTAATTGCATCGATTTTTGGCTCGGGTTGGTTCTTAAATATTATGCTGTTTGGCCAGATCATTTTTTATGCTGTTGGTTTGGCAAACATGATGGGTATCAAAGCGCTGGACAACAAAGTGTTTAATTTTATCAAAGTGTTTTTACAACTCAATGCTGCAGCTGTTGCTGGCGCATTTCGTTACCTCAGTGGAAACGCCAGTGTCAGGTGGAAGCAATCATGAGCGTCGTACTCATGTATCACAGTTTGTACAACGGAGAAGACACCAGTCGTATCGATGCAGAAGATTTACCCTATGCCGTGTCGACCAGCAACTTTATCGCACAACTCGATCGTTTAACCAACAAACGTGTCGGCATGCTGGATTTAAAAAATCAAACCATGCCCGATGTGGTTATCACTTTTGATGATGGGCACGTGAGCAACTATGACATTGCCATGCCGCTGTTAGCCGAGCGTGGCCTCGCTGCTTACTTGTTTGTCACCAGCGATTTTGTCGGACAACGGGCGCACTTTTGCTCGTCTGAGCAATTAGCCAAAATGGCTAACAATGGGATTGAAATAGGTTCTCACGGTACGACACACCGCTTTTTTGATGATTTGTCAGACGATGAAGCAGAATGTGAACTGCGTCAAAGTATGAAGCAGTTATCAGAGCAGTGCGGGCAAGCTGTACAATCAATCTCTTATCCAGGTGGTCGATATAGTAAACGTACGCTGGAGTTATCTCGTACAGTCGGCTATTCGCAACTATTTGGATCAGAGATCGGTACACTGAAACAAAGTGATCTGAGTGCCAATGGGCCCCTGAAACGGGTTGCTATCAGGCGAGGAACTACGCTCGATGAATTTGATCGAATCATTAACGCTGATGCCGCATACTACGCAAAGCAACGCGGCAAACAGCACGCCAAGACGCTAGTTAAGCGCACCTTGGGTAACCGTTTATATCATGGCCTCTACAAATCCATTTCAGCACGCTGACGCTGATGCCATCGACGACCTGAACGATTCGATCACCGATGTTGGTGTTCGTGGTCGTCGTGCGCGTCGCATGGCTGCTGGAAAGGCATCGGATCGAAAAATGTCCGGCCGTGGTGAACGCTTGAAACAGCGTAAAAAAGCCCTGCGCGCATCTATGGACAACGGTTTTCCTAAATGGGAAGGCTTAGCGCCAGTGTGTTTATTCCTGATATTCCCTGCGATGCTTGCTATAGGGATCGCCTTAACCGGACCCTGGCCTATTTGGTTGCTTTATGGCTGTGCAGGTTTGATGGGGCTGTATGTATTCTCTACAGCGTTTCATACAGCTGAACTGGTTCTGGTTTGTTTTTTATTGTACGTACCTTTTTCGGGTACTTATGTCATACCGGTAGCGCCAGGTGTGAACGGCACCAATATGCTTATTTTACTGGGCATATTTGCGACCGTTTTGAGGCGCGTTGATAAACGCCAAACCATTATCGCCTGGCCTCCAGGCACCACGGTTGTTTTTATATTTGGTGTTTTATCCAGCTTATCAGGCATCACAATTTGGCGAGAACCAGGTGGTTACGTCCACCTAATGCATCATGAGCTTCTCAGCTATAAGGCTTGGATAGACCAGTTCATCCTTTATTTTATTGCGATCAGTTGCATCCGCACCATCGAACAGGCAAAGCGCATCGTTGTTTATCTGGCTTTGGGCAGCATTATTCTGGTGCTTTATTCTGTGCCAGAAATGTACTCTAAAATGGGTCTGTCCAGTATCGACAAAAGTCGTATAGGCGGTCCACACCAACAACCAAACATGTTTGGTGGGTTTGTGGCGTACACCATGCTTATTCCGGTGGCTTTGTTTGTTACGTATATCAAAGATATTCGTGCATGGCTATTAACACCGTATTTTTTATTGGGATTAAAAGTACTCATTTCTACGTTCTCGCGTGGTGCCTATTTGGCCATCGCGGTTGGCGGTTTAATGGCGGGGTATTTTCGCGGTAAAAGCTTTTTGCTGTTTTGGGGTGTCATGGCATTGACTTTGTTGCTGGTGTTCCCGAATTTATTTCCTCAGGCGATCAGGGATCGATTCGATATCAATGATGAGCCGACAGTGATCAGCACGGGACCTGAAAAGCTGGACAAGAGTTCTGAGCACCGAATTATCTTGTGGCGCGCAGGCGGCAAGATGATCCTGGAAAGCCCAATTTTAGGTAAAGGTTTTAAGGGCTTTCAAAAGCTCAAGGCTCAGTACACCGATAGAGACGTACACGAGTCTGACCCACATAACACCTATATTTATATTGCCTCTCAAATGGGGCTGCCCGCGCTCATTCTGTTTTTGATGATTTTGGGCCATGCCTTTCATTTAGGTCGGGCACTGTCGCGTAATAAAGAAGATCTGTTTATAAGAGCGGTAGGTGTCGCCGGGGCTTCGGCCACAGTTTGCTATGCCGTTATTTGTATTTTCGGGTCCCGTGCGGTCAATTTGGAATTCACGTCCTATTTTTGGGCCTTGTTAGTGTGCATGCAGGTCATCGATTTCGAATTGCGTAAAAAAGCCAAGGCCGAAAAGCCGAAAAAGCGTCGAACGAATGCCTTTGCAGAACGCAGCTCGGAGCCATCTCCAGCCCCAACCATGGCAGCCTCCACGGCTACCGGGCCGGAGCTTGACGACGATGGGCCGCGTTTGTCACTACCTTCTCCCGAAGCCAAGCAGCGCCGACGCAAGCGCGCTGAAAACTCGATGGCAGATGCGCGCGAGCAACGCCGTCGCTTGAAGCATAATCGCGATAAATAACCACACATTTTCTGTGTGTAATTCGTCACATTACGGATGATCTTTTTCAGCCGTTTTCCTGAACCGAAACGCCCATACTAGGTCTACACTAAACAGTAGGCCAAGCGGTTATGGGCATAGTGCGCAAGTTGACTACTCGCAATGATTCTTGGTGTGAACTGTCAGATATGTCCTCAAGCAGGACATTTTCTGACCGCCTATTTAATTAACAAGAAAATCCCATAGTTTGTGTTAAGGGTATGAATATTGCGGGTTACATAGCTGCACTAAATCACATTGCAAAGCCCTGTTAGGACGTACACTAGTCCATCAAAAGCGCAGTAGAATAGAGCGCTAACAGGTTGAGATACTTTGGTATTTCCAGCTAAGCAAAGATTTTGTGGATATCGCTGTTATGAGTGAAGAAGAACGAAGCAATGTAAGTAGTCATGATGAGGGTAATCATGATGGGGATAATCATGATAGGGATAATCATGGAAGCGCGGTTGTTGAGCGGGCACGTCCCAAGCTTGCGAAGCCGCCGTTGTTTAAAGTTGTACTGATTAATGATGATTACACCCCGATGGAATTTGTGGTCGAGGTGTTGCAGGTGTTTTTTAACCTGGACTGGGAACAGGCACATGTGATCATGTTGCATGTTCACCAAAAAGGCAAAGGCGTGTGTGGTGTTTACACTCGCGAAATTGCAGAAACAAAAGTGGCTTTGGTCAATCAGTATTCCAGGGAAGGGAAGCATCCGCTGATGTGTGAAATGGAAGAAGCCTAAAACCGGGGCAATGCGTCAAAGACGATTGTCGACAATTAGATTAACTTTGGTTAACGAAGAAGATAATGCTAAGTAAAGAGCTGGAATTTACATTAAACAATGCGTTCAAGGAAGCTCGCGCCAGACGGTTTGAATTTATGACGGTCGAGCACTTGTTGCTTGCCCTCATTGATAACCCGACGGCCGCCCAGGTGTTGCGTGCCTGTGGTGGTGATCTGGATACTCTGCGTGATGAGTTGGATACCTTTGTTGAAGAAAACACGCCTTTGCTTGACGAGAATGACACTCGCGAAACACAACCCACACTAGGGTTCCAACGCGTACTACAACGTGCGGTGTTTCATGTGCAAAGCTCAGGTAAAAAAGAAGTCACTGGTGCCAATGTGCTGGTTGCTATTTTTGGTGAGCAGGATTCGCAAACAGTTTACTTACTGAACAAACAAAATATTACTCGCCTTGATGTGGTCAATTACATCTCTCACGGTATTGCTAAAAATTCTCAAGACGAACCAGAAGACACAGAAGAAGGCGGTGCCGAATACGGTGGTGAAGAGGGCGAGTCTGATGCAAAGCCTTTAGACAAATACGCTGCCAACCTGAACGAAAAAGCGCAGCGCGGTGAAATTGATCCACTTATTGGACGTGATTTTGAAATTGAACGCGCGTCGCAGGTTTTATGTCGTCGTCGAAAAAACAATCCGTTGCTGGTTGGTGAAGCAGGTGTTGGTAAAACAGCCATAGCTGAAGGGCTGGCTAAGAAAATCGTTGATGGTGAGGTGCCGGAAGTATTGTCTGACAGCGTCATCTACTCACTTGACCTGGGTGCGTTGGTCGCTGGTACCAAGTACCGTGGCGATTTTGAGAAGCGTCTCAAAAGTATCCTGACTCAATTAAAGAAAGAACCAGGCGCCGTTCTATTTATTGATGAAATTCATACCATCATTGGCGCAGGTGCGGCCTCAGGTGGTGTCATGGATGCGTCAAACTTGATTAAGCCAATGCTTGCTTCAGGCGAGCTCAAGTGCATCGGCTCAACTACTTATCAAGAGTACCGAGGTATCTTTGAAAAAGATCGGGCCTTGTCGCGCCGCTTCCAGAAAATCGATGTAGTCGAACCTACTATCGAACAAACCTATGAAATTCTTAAGGGCTTGAAAACCCGCTATGAAGAGTTTCATGAAGTAAAGTATTCGCAAAATGCGTTGAAAACAGCAGCAGAGTTATCCGGCCGTTACATCAATGATCGTTTTCTTCCGGATAAAGCCATTGACGTTATCGATGAAGCCGGAGCTAATCATCGCGTAAAAGGCACAGCAGCTAAGGGCAAGAAATCTATTACGGTAAAAGATATCGAGGCTATCATCGCCAAGATTGCTCGTATCCCGGAAAAGAGTGTGTCTTCAACAGACATGGATAAGCTCAAAACATTGGCACGCGATCTTCGCATGCTGGTTTTTGGACAAGACAAAGCCATCGATACGCTGGCCGCAGCAATTAAAATGTCGCGTTCGGGCCTTGGTTCGCAAGACAAGCCAATCGGTAGCTTCATGTTTGCAGGCCCTACAGGTGTGGGTAAAACTGAAGTCACAAAGCAGTTAGCAAAAGTCATGGGTATTGAGCTTATTCGCTTTGATATGTCTGAATACATGGAACGTCATACCGTTTCACGCCTGATCGGTGCGCCTCCCGGGTATGTTGGATTTGATCAAGGTGGTCTGTTAACCGATGCTGTGGTGCAAAACCCGCACTCAGTTGTCCTGCTTGATGAAATTGAAAAAGCACACCCTGATGTGTTCAATCTGTTATTACAGGTTATGGATCACGGTACGCTGACTGACAACAATGGTCGTAAAGCAGATTTCAGGAATATCATATTGATCATGACTACCAACGCTGGTGCAGAATCTATTTCTCGTTCAACGATGGGTTTCACGGTTCAGGATCACACCACTGACGGTTCTGAAGCGGTTAATAAAATGTTTTCTCCTGAATTTAGAAATCGTTTAGATTCGATCATTCAGTTCAAGCCGCTCGATAAGGACATTATTCTTAATGTGGTTGATAAGTTCATTATCGAACTTGAAGCGCAGCTGGAAGAAAAGAACGTGTCTATTGATTTTAACTACGAAGCAAAAACGTGGTTAGCCGAACACGGATTTGATCAAGCCATGGGCGCAAGACCAATGGCTCGCATCATTAGCGAAAATATCAAGAAGCCGCTGGCCGACGAAATTCTGTTCGGTCAGTTAAGCAAAGGCGGCAAGGTTCGCGTTATTCTGGACGACAAAGGTGAGATTGCCTTCCAGTTCGAAAGCCGTGACAACAAGGAAGTCTCTGCGGAAAAAAGCTAGTCTTAAGCCGGTACAAATAAAAAAGCCAACCCATGTGGTTGGCTTTCTTATGACCAAACTAAACGCTGCGTAAAATCTGTGCACCGTCGTTATTCTTCCGTCACATTATCATCACACCCAAGTGTTCCGCCGATATGACGCGATTGATTGTGTGAAGTCAAATAATTGATGGAGTTCTCTATGGCTGACGTTTGCAACTGTCAGCGAAGAGCTGGGTGAGCCAGGTATTAACGACTTCTGTAAGTGATGCGACCTTTTGACAGGTCGTACGGAGTCATTTGGACAGTCACTTTGTCACCAGTGAGTATACGGATGTAGTGTTTTCGCATTTTTCCAGAAATATGCGCGGTCACGACATGACCATTCTCAAGTTCTACCCGGAACATTGTATTGGGAAGGGTGTCAATGACCGTGCCTTCCATTTCTATTGGTTCTTCTTTAGCCATTAAATCTCAGTTAAGCCTATATTACTTTGTATCATTATCGCACATTGATTCGCTACGTAAGCAAATTACGCAAGCCGAATCGTTCATGATTAGTCAAAAAGTTGCGATAGCAATGATAAATTGGTGGCGAAATCGGAAAAATCAAGGCAAATAGCCTGCCGAAGTACTCGACATTACTCAAATTAAAACATTGTGCTTGGGGGTTTCGGCAACCATAATAAGGGCTGATCTCTGATGGTGGCGTTGCTGCCGTACTACAAAATTTATGCACGATACAACGCTATTGCGTCCTAAAACTTCAGCTCGATTCAATTCGCTGATGGAGCTCTATGAGAACAACTATATGCTCATACGGCTTCTTGCGCCCGGACTTAGACAATTCCAGTCATCCAGTTATGTCTCACGGCCCGATGGACTGTTGCCGCTTGAACTCAGCGACATTGTTCACAACCGATACACCACAACGTTCAAACTGACTTACCTGTTTTCGTCTGCATCCAGGCACGATCGTGAACCCGACCTAATGATTCGTTTGTATCACGATGCGAGAACCTGTGAAGTGATGAGTGGGCTTATACCCGCAGCGCGAAATGAGAAAAGACGTACTCGGGATTTATCGGACGGTTACCGACTCAATCGCTTTTTACACAAGTGGGTCAGTTATTGTCTGCGGGCCGGCCATGGGTTTGAACTGGTGTCAGAACAGACACCAGCTTTAGTCGAAACTTAGGTGCAGTACTGATCATAGCTTTTCTGATATCTGGCCATCGCGATCACGGTGTTGTCCATGTCCACCGGTTCCAAAGGCATTCGAAGCCGACGTTCCAGAGAAATAACACGCTTGCTTAAATCCTGACATTGTTTTTCTTTATTGTTCGACGCTATGGTCTGGTGTCCCGGTTCGGCATCAGCCTGTGCGATTGGTTGCTGAACAGTTGCTTGTCTGGTAATTGTGTTTATTTTTGATGTTTCAGGCGCGTAGCTTAGACCCTGTTTTGATACAGCAGGGGCCGGTCTTGTCAAAACAGCTGTATTATTGATCGGAGCGGTGGGTGCTGTGTCCAGTGAGTGCTCAGAGGTTGCCATGATTGATTTCTGTTTATTCGTGAGTGCCTGAGAGTCGCCCTGGCCTGCGTCCATCACCTTGAAATCCACGCCAGCGGGTGGGGGTTCGGGTGAAAAAGTAATTGAGCCATCTGCCTCAATCCAGCGGTACAGCTTTTCAGCTAAAGACACGCTGCTCAAAGACAGCAAAATAATGCAGATTATTAGTCGATTCATTGTTGTACCGTTTATGCGATAGAGTTCTCGAAACCTTAAATGCAAGCACAATGCCGATGCCCGCTGTAATGTCTTTAATAAGTGTAGCTGCCGGTGGCGCAATTGGTGCGGGCGCTCGTTACGGCGTGTCCCTATTACTCGCCCCCGATGCACGATTCCCATGGCCCACATTGTGTGTAAACGTGTTGGGCTGCTTTATCGCAGGCATCGTCGGCACATGGTTCCTAAGCAGGGGGCAGGCCTCGCCCAATCTGCAACTATTTCTTATCACTGGAATCCTTGGCGGTTTCACCACTTTTTCTGCCTTTTCGCTGGACACGCTGCGCCTTGCCGAGTCGGGTCAGGTGAATTTGGCGCTGTTGAACATTATGGCTAACGTGCTGGGAGCGCTATTGGCCGTTGTCTGCGGTTGGTCTCTGGCCAGAACGATTATGGCGTGATGCGGCATTCGTTAGCCAGTTCGGCTATTCTTGTATAAACGCAGTCTCACTTTTACCAACCTTAAGATTTATACAAAGCATGCTTGACCAAAAATTGGTGCGCAATGAGTTGGCTTTTGTTGCCGAGCGGCAGCAAGTTCGTAATGTGCAAGTCGACGAAAAACAATTTACTGAGCTGGAAGCCCAGCGCAAGCTCGTGCAACAACGTTGTGAGGATTTGCAGGCTAAACGCAACGCGTCGTCAAAAGCCATTGGTCAAGCCAAAGCCAAAGGTGAAGATGCACAACCAATTTTGGATGAAGTGGCCACCCTGGGTGATTCGTTAAAAGTGGCCGAAGCCGAATTGTCTGAGGTACAAGAGAAACTTTCAGGACTAATGTTGGGTTTACCCAATCTTGTGCACGAGAGCGTACCTTCGGGTAAGGACGAGAGCGACAATGTTGAAGTGCGCACAGTGGGTACACCGCGTCAGTTTAACTACGAACCGCTTGACCATGTCGATATCGGTGCTCGTAATGGTGCTCTGGATTTTGAAACAGCATCTAAGCTTACTGGGTCGCGATTTGCTGTTATGCGCGGTGAGATAGCGCAGCTGCACCGAGCATTAGTGCAGTTTATGCTGGACACACACACACGTGAAAACGGCTACACCGAAATCAATGTGCCTGCCGTTGTTAATCGTGATTCGCTTACCGGTACTGGCCAACTTCCAAAGTTTGAAGAGGACTTGTTCAAGCTTGTTGCTGATAATGAATACTTCCTGATTCCAACGTCCGAGGTACCGGTGACTAATACAGTCAGGGGTGACATTCTGGATGCGGAGCTTCTGCCAATCCGATACACCTGCCACAGCATGTGCTTTCGATCTGAGGCTGGCTCATACGGACGTGATACACGTGGCCTAATTCGCCAACATCAATTTGAAAAAGTAGAGATGGTGCAGATCGTCCAGCCCGAAGATTCGTGGCAGGCATTGGAAGACATGACATCACATGCTGAAAGTATTTTAAAGAAACTCGAACTACCGTTTCGCACCGTAATTTTGTGCGGTGGTGATATTGGTTTTTCAGCAGCCAAAACTTATGACATAGAAGTCTGGTTGCCCGCTCAAAACACTTACAGAGAAATTTCATCTTGTAGTAACTGCACAGACTTTCAAGCCCGTCGTATGCAAGCACGGTATCGACATCCTGAAACGCGTAAAACTGAACTGGTACATACGCTTAACGGGTCGGGCTTAGCTGTGGGCAGAACCCTGGTTGCCGTTTTAGAAAACTATCAGCAGGAAGATGGCTCCGTTAGTGTGCCCGACGCGTTGCAGCCCTATATGCATGGTTTGAAAGCGATTCTGGAACCTAAGACGTAACGACTCAAGCGCCAGATTTTCTACCTCAAGCCATTTTTGGTGGCAGTAATTGCGCATGAGTTTTAGTCGTGCATTTATGGTTGCATCAGGCTTAAAGAAACTATGAATTTAACAACGCAAAGCTGTACGGCGATTGCGGCATTGGCCATGCTGACGGGTCTGCCAGTGGCGCACGCACAGGACTCGTTATTTATGCCGTCGCTGACATACCGCACCGGACCATTTGCTGGTGGCGGTACACCGTTGGCCGATGGGTTTGCTGATTACTTTAATATGCTCAATGAGCGTGATGGTGGCATCGGTGGTGCGAAAATCGTTGTCGAAGAATGCGAAACCGCCTACGACACCCAAAAGGGCGTTGAATGTTATGAGGCAACAAAGGATAAAGGTGCGCTTGCATACAGTCCCTTATCTACCGATCTTACGCTTGCTCTCATCCCAAAAGCCACATCCGATGAAATTCCTGTGCTCTCCATGGGATATGGATTGTCGGCGGCAGCCATTGGAGAAACATTCCCGTGGACGTTTGTCTACCCAACGTCTCAATGGAGCCAACTGTCTGCCATTCTCAAGTACATCGATGCCAACGGCGGATTAAAAAGAAGGAAAGTTGGCTTTATTTATCTTGACGATGGTTACGGTAGAGAGCCAATTCCATTGCTTGATAGACTATCTGCGTCGCAGGGTTTTGCGGTGATCAAGTATCCGGTGAGTGTAACGGATATGCAAAACCAGTTTGCGCAGTGGTTAAACGTGCGTAAAGAGCGACCTGATTGGATGATCATGTGGGGTTGGGGTGAAATGAACCAGACAGCAATAAAAGAGGCTGTCAAAATTCGTTATCCACTGGATCGTTTTATCGGTAACGGATGGGCCGGTTCACATCATGATCTCAACGCTATCGGTAAATCGGCTAGAGGTTATCTGGCGGTTAATTTCTCTGGTTTCGGTCAAGAATTTCCGGCTGTTCAGGATATTCTGACGCACGTGGTTGATAAAGGTAATAGCAAGGTTGCCCGGCGGGACGTTGTCGGCAATGTGTTATACAGTCGCGGCGTGTTTAACGCCGTTGTGCTGTCCGAAGCCATACATGTCGCACAAGAACAAACTGGTAAATCGGTTATTACCGCTGCCGACATGCGAGATGGTTTGGAAAATATCATGCTCGATGAAGCGCGATTAAAAGAGCTGGGTCTGGACGGATTCTCTGCCGCTGTAATGGGTACGTGTGCCGACCATGAAAGCGCAGGTGCGGTTTTTATCCAGCAATGGGACGGTGAAGACTGGGTAAAAGTGACACCCCCGATCAAGGCAGACAAAGACACAATGCGCCCGTTGCTCATCGCTGCGGCAGATGAGTTCGTGTCTGATAAGCCAGACTGGTCAGGGCAAATCTGTCGGTAAATAGCCAATAGCACCATCGATCAAGGCCGTTTTGATTCACTTTGGCAGCTAGCTCATTATTAAGCACCTTTTGAGCATTTCTTGTGTCCAAATGAAGCCATTAATTCACCGCTTCTCGCTCATCCACAGCTGCGCTAACGTATAATTCTGAGTTCCGGTAACCAGAGGAGTTGTTGTCTGTTGAGCGAGTACTTTGATGAACTTGATACACAAGAGCCCAGGCTTCGTACTCGCGCCCAATTTGCCGCACTGGCCAGGCAGTTACAACAGGCGGTAACTGATTGCCCCGGATTGGCTAAGCACATTATAGAAATCGTCAAGCCTGGAACCGGGGAACCTGTTGGCGTAAATGAAGTCGGTGAAATCCTTGTCACACGTATGCACCCTGATTACCCATTGGTCCGGTTTGCAACAGGCGATAGGTCTGCGTTTATTGAGGAGCAAAGTCCGTGTGGACGCACTGCCAAACGCATAAAAGGCTGGTTGGGCAGAGCTGACCCGCGAACCAAAGTGCGAGGTATGCTTGTAGACCCGGCTCAAATACAATTAATAAGAAAAGAACAGCCTAATGTGTCGGCTGTTCGCCTGCTGGTTTCGCGTGCTAACAATTAAGATGCGATGAACTTACAATACAATACCGCCGGTAATGATGCTGCTGGGGCTGGTACAGCTGGTGCAGCAGCTATCGATAACGCTGTATTGGTTGATGCACTAAAGCGGTTGACTGGTCTGACTGGTGCGGTCGAATACGTTGAAGCTGCGTTGCCAAACGATGGCATTGTCATTGATGACCAAAGAGAACTGGGTTAGCGCGATGAACTCCAATAGAGATAACAAGAAGAACGACGAAAAGCGCGACAACCCCGACGGGCGAAGCGCCATTCACACGGTTATTGATAAAGACAACACCACGCCATCTATGCGTACTATCGCCATGCCGGCAGACACTAACCCGGCTGGCGATATATTTGGTGGCTGGATTTTAGCGCAAATGGATTTGGCCGGTGGTAGTCATGCTTTTTATGTGGCGCAAGGTCGTTGTTCTACGGTTGCAGTGACTGGTATGCAGTTTCATTTGCCGGTTTTTGTTGGTGATGAAGTCAGTTGCTACTGTGCTACGCAGGAAATTGGCAGAACCTCCGTCACCGTGTTTGTAGAAACATGGGTACGTCGTCGACGTTTGGAAAAAGCCGTAAAAGTCACCGAAGGGTTATTTACATTTGTCGCCTTGGACGATCAAGGCAAGCCGCGGCCTGTGCGTGATCTTGACGGTGAATTAAACAGGACTTAATCGTGACTAATATCTTATGGCGACCCAGTGCTGAACAAATTGCTAATACACCGGTCGAGCACTTTCGTGCTTTTGTAAACGAACGATTTGACCTGTCCTTGCAAGACTACCCGCAGTTGCACTCGTGGTCGGTAGAGTCCACTGCAGACTTCTGGTCGAGTGTTTGGGATTTCAATGGCATTGTTTGTGATCATAAAGGCGACGCAATTTTAAATAATGCCGGTGCAATGCCAGGTGCTAACTGGTTTCCAGGTGCAAAGTTAAACTACGCGGCTAACTTGCTACGACGCAATGACGATGGTGATGCCATCGTATTTAAAAGTGAAAACGGTGATCAGTTCAGTTTGTCGCATGCTCAACTGCGAAGCCAGGTAGCATCATTGTCGCGAGCTTTGCGGGCCCATGGGATTGTTGCCGGTGATCGAGTCGCAGGCTTTGTGCCCAACATGCCGCAGGCCATTGTGGCCATGTTGGCAGCTGCCAGTATCGGGGCAGTGTGGTCTTCGTGCTCACCCGATTTTGGGCTAAGTGGTGTGCTTGATCGCTTTGGTCAAATAGAACCTAAAATTATTTTTACTGCTGATGGCTATCACTACAATGGTAAAACACACGACTCGTTAAAGCTGGTGAGCGAGCTTGTGGAAAAAATACCCAGCGTAGAACGCGTGATTGTTATTGAATACATTGGGCAAAGTAGTCAGGGCGCGAATGGTCAGGGCGAAAACAGTCACGGCGAAAAAAATGAACACAGTAAAAGCAAATTAGAAGGTCGTGCAAATGCCATTGGCGCATCCTTTGAACAACTGATTAATGATGGCCTGGACAGTCCTTTAATAACTGAAGCCTTGCCATTTGATCATCCGCTTTTCATCATGTTTAGTTCCGGCACGACCGGTAAACCGAAATGCATTGTGCATGGTGCTGGCGGTACGTTACTGCAACACGTCAAAGAACATCAGCTGCACGTTGGGCTGCAAACAGACGAGAAAATATTCTTCTTTACCACCTGTGGTTGGATGATGTGGAACTGGTTAGTATCAGGGCTTGCCGCCGGTGGCACTTTGTTATTGTACGACGGGTCGCCGTTCTACCCCGATGGTAATGTGCTGTTTGACTATGCGCAAAGCTCGGGTATGCATTACCTTGGTACCTCGGCTAAATTCATTGATGCGTGCAACAAAGCTGGCATATCACCTGCCACAACCCACCAGCTACCACAGTTAAAGTCGGTTTTATCGACTGGCTCTCCGTTAGTGCCTGAAAGTTTCGACTATATCTATGAGAAGGTCGCTAAAAACATTTGTGTTTCTTCTATGTCGGGAGGCACGGATATTATCTCCTGCTTTGCACTGGGAAATCCTGTATTACCGGTGGTACGAGGCGAGCTTCAATGCATTGGTTTAGGAATGGATGTGCAGTCGTATTCAGACAAGGGACAAGCGCTGCCTGTTGATGAGAAAGGCGAGCTGGTTTGCGTCAAACCGTTCCCTTGTATGCCGGTCGGCTTTTTTAACGACGCCGATGGTTCACGTTATCACGCTGCTTATTTTGATCGATTCGATAATGTTTGGTGCCATGGTGACTACATCAGTTTGACCGAAAGTGCTGGCATGGTTATCTACGGGCGCTCCGATGCGGTGTTGAATCCAGGTGGGGTGCGAATTGGGACAGCTGAAATTTACCGACAAGTAGAGCAGTTTGATGAAGTTGTCGAATCGCTGGTTATAGGGCAGTCCTGGCAAAACGATGTGCGTGTTGTTCTGTTTGTGCGTCTGCGCGAAACGATTGCGCTCGATGATGAGCTAATAGATAAACTTAAAAAACATATTCGCACACATGCAACACCACGACATGTGCCAGCTCGTGTTGTTCAGGTCAGCGATATTCCACGTACCCGCAGCGGCAAAATAGTGGAGCTGGCTGTGCGTAAAATTGTTCATGGAGAATCGGTTGATAACCTGGATGCCCTGGCCAATCCTGAGGCTTTGGATTTGTTTAAAGACAGACCAGAGCTGGCTACGTAATTCTGTATATGAGCAAAACAGACAAACATTCAGCAGACAGTAATTCGACAGACACTGATCTGCCAGCCTCTGATCCACTAGAGTCGCTTAAAGATCTGCTAAGCAGCACCAGCTTGCCCCCGGTGCAAAGTTGGCATCCGACGAGCACACGTGATATCGATATGCGCATAGCGCGCAACGGTGAATGGTTTTATAACGGCTCGGTGATTCCCCGCGCCCGCATGGTTAAGCTTTTCTCTACTGTGTTACGCGTAGATGAAGATGGTGAAACTTATTTGGTCACACCTCAGGAGCGGCTCAGAATTGTCGTGGAAGACGCCCCTTTCACTGTGGTTCTGCTACATAAAGAGGGAGAAGGCAAAACCCAGGGCTTAGTTTTGACCACAAACACAGGTGATGAAGTGCTTGCCGGAGCACAAAACCCTATCACGGTGGAGTACACGCGACCTAACGGCGAGCCTTCGCCGTACATTTTGGTGCGGGATAAATTGCGAGCTTTGATTTCCCGATCGGTGTTTATCGAACTGGCGGAGTTAGCGCAACCAGAACATGCCCATCATGAGTCTGCGCTCAAAAAAAATGACGCCGATGTAGTTGTCAATGAAGTTGGTGACGTAGAAGTCAATGGGGTTGCCGATGTCGTGGGTGTTTACAGCGATGGCCATTTCATGCCCTTGGCACAACACTGAACAGGCTGTATGACAGCAAAGTCCAATAAGCTTGAAGTCGATGATATCAGCGTGTGGCGTGGCGATAATTTGTTGCTTAACGAAGTGTCTTTTAGCCTAAGCCCAGGTGAAGTACTACAAGTTCAGGGGGCCAACGGCAGCGGTAAAACCACTTTGTTGCGCATTGTCTGTGGTCTGGGTATAGCTGATGAGGGGCTGGTTAGCTGGTGCGGCAATCCAATAGAAAAAAATCGCGATCAATTCCATGAAGACCTGCTTTATCTGGGGCATAAGCCCGGTATAAAACCGGCGCTAAGTGCGATTGAAAATCTTCGCATATTCACTTTACTGGATGGTCAGGCAACGTCGCCTGGTACTGATGCAAACATAGAAACGGCTCTGGACGAATTATCGTTGTTGTCAAAAGCGCATCTTCCCTGTGGTGCGTTATCGGCCGGTCAACAACGTCGCGTAGCGCTTGCACGGTTGGTGCTGCAAGCGGCCAGGCTGTGGGTGCTGGACGAGCCATTGACTTCATTAGATAAAAGTGGGCTGGCACTGGTGGAGCAACGTATGGCTGACCATGTGCGTCAGGGTGGCTCAGTATTACTAACAACGCATGCGCCTATCAATATTGATGGAGTGAAGGTGGGCACCCTTGCACTCTGATAAGTCAACATCAACAGTTGGTATTGCACAATTGCTGAAATGTATATTTGTTCGTGAATGGTCTATCGCTGTTCGTAATCCTGGCCAGTGGCTAAATCCCTTGCTGTTTTTTGTGATTGTTGTCAGTCTTTTTCCATTGGGAATAGGGCCCAGCCCGGATACGCTTGAAACCATAGCGCCTGGCATTATGTGGGTCAGTGCTCTGTTGGCTGTGTTGCTCTCGTTAGATGCCTTGTTCAATGCCGATTTTGCCGATGGAACCCTGGAGCAGATGGTTTTAAGCGGCCAGTCAATGTCATTGATCGTTCTGGCAAAAGTGTTAGTACATTGGCTGCTCAGTGGACTGCCGCTGCTGGTGCTCTCACCTATATTGGGTTTGCTGCTTAATTTATCGCTCGATACAATGCCAGTACTGATGATTAGCCTGTTTCTGGGCACACTGAGCATGAGTCTGATTGGGGCTATTGGCGCAGCGTTGACGGTGGGTTTGAACCAAGCTGGCGTTCTTTTGTCTTTATTGGTACTGCCGCTAACGGTGCCCGTATTGATTTTTGGTAGTGCATCAGTTGCCGCAGCTGCCAGCGATATCAGTGCGACTGGACCGCTGCTCATACTGGCGTCCGTGCTCATTTTGGCTCTGTCCCTGGCACCTCTGGCAACCGCCCTTGCGCTCAGAATAGGCGTTTCCGGGAGTAATTAGTTTTTTAAGAATAATGAGCTGTGAGACTGGTCATTGGGTCAGCCATGGGCATAGCCATTGAGTTGGCCATTTGACCGGCTATGAGACTGGTAGTTAAAGCTCGGCCGTGGCGGACATCCGGGATGCACATTTGGCCGTAAATACCTATAAAATAATGCTTTTGTCGTTGAGATTAGGTTTGTGAGACTTGCCTGTGTTTAAGTGGCTACATCGTTTCGGCTCCGCGCCGTTTGTCTATCGATTATCCGGGGCCTTAGCACCCTGGGTTGGTAGCGCCTGTGCGGTGTTGCTGGGTGTGGGGCTCTACCTTGGATTGTTGGTAGCGCCTGCAGACTACGAGCAGGGTGAAAGCTATCGTATTATTTACGTCCATGTCCCTGCAGCCATTTTATCCATGTTTGTCTACATGGTTATGGCTATTAGCAGTGCTGTTTTCCTTATCTGGCGCATGAAGTTGGCTGATGCTGTGGCTCAGGCAGCAGCGCCCATCGGCGCATCGTTTACATTCCTTGCTTTGGTTACAGGCTCTTTATGGGGCAAGCCCATGTGGGGTACATGGTGGATATGGGATGGGCGACTCACCTCCGAACTGCTATTGTTGTTTTTATATCTGGGCTACATCGCCTTACGCGCAGCCATTGAACAGCCGCAAAGTGCAGCCAGAGCGGCGGCTGTGCTGGCAATTGTTGGTGTGGTAAACATCCCCATTATTCATTACTCGGTTGAGTGGTGGAGTACATTGCATCAGCCAGCTACCATCACCAAATTGAAGCCCTCTATTCATGAGAGCATGGCAGTGCCGTTACGCTTTATGATCTTTGGTTTTCTGTTTTTGTTTGGGTATGTTTTACTAATCCGATTACGTACCGGTATTTTGCAGCGTGAGGCTCGGGCGTCCTGGGTGGCGCAATTGCCAGAAATCTCTCGGCTTACTCAATCGATGGAATTTCAAAGAGCGCAATTGAAGACTGCGCAAACAGAGACAAAACATGGCTGAATTTTTTAACATGGGAGGTTACGCAGCCTACGTTTGGCCCTCATTTGGCATAACTCTACTGGTGCTATGTGCCAATGTTTGGTTTGCCAAGAATCAGTTGAAACGCGTGACGCGCGAAACCGCAAAACGCTCAGCCATGACCCGAGCTAAAAAACAATCAAGAACCAAGTAAGTACTTTTTAAATAAGTAAATAAGAGCCGATGTGTTAGCCAACAGATGAACCCAATGGCAAGTATTTGTTGACTAACCTCAAGATCAATTTTGAGACAAACTTTGAGAGTAGAAAAATCAAGTGACACCTAAACGCCGACAAAGACTTATCCTCGTATGCTTGATGCTAGTAGGTGTTGGTTTGGCAACATTTATAGGTGTTAAAACGTTTAAAGAGAACATCACATTATTTCGATCACCCAGCGATATTGTTGCAGGCAAGGTAAAAGACGGTTCTCGTTTTCGAATTGGCGGAATGGTGGTTGAAAACAGCGTGCAGAGACGTTCGGATAATCTGGATATAAAATTTGACCTAACTGACCATGCTAATACGGTCACTGTTAGCTACAACGGTATTCTGCCAGACTTGTTCAGTGAAGGTCAGGGGATAGTTGCTATGGGCCAGTTAAATAACGATGGCATGTTTGTCGCCTCAGAGGTGCTTGCCAAGCACGATGAAAACTATATGCCGCCCGAGGTCGCAGAGGCCTTGAGAAAAGCTGGCAAAATGCCAGGTACCAGCGCTAATTTCGGTGCTCAATCTTTGGTGCAGCCATGATTCCTGAACTTGGACTATTCGCGTTAATTCTGGGTCTGGCCACATCGATTGTGCTGGGCATTGTGCCGTTAGTGGGTAGCTTTATTGGCAGCCGCAGCTGGATGGCAGTCGCGCGTCCGGCAGCCATTGCTCAATTGTTTTTTGTTGCTCTGTCTTATGCCTGCTTAACCTGGACATTTATCGCTAACGACTTCAGTGTGCTGTACACAGCAAACACCTCCAATACTGGCTTGCCGCTAATGTATAAAATTTCCGGTGTCTGGGGTGGGCATGAAGGGTCCATATTATTATGGGTATTTATATTGTCGGTGTGGGTGGGTGCTGTGGCGTTGTTCAGTGCGAGTCTGCCAGCGGTACTGCTGGCTCGTGTTCTCGCTGTTCTGGGATTAATTTGTGTGGGATTTATGTTGTTTGTATTACTCACATCGAATCCATTTGAACGATTGTTTCCTGTTCCTGCCGACGGTGCATCGCTAAATCCGCTCTTGCAGGACCCCGGCATGGCGATTCATCCACCGATGTTGTACATGGGCTACGTTGGGTTCTCTGTGGCATTTGCTTTTGCGGTTGCATCCCTGATCGAAGGTAAGCTGGACGCTGCGACCTTACGATGGATGCGCCCATGGACCAATGTTGCCTGGGTGTTTTTGACTATCGGTATTGCTCTTGGCAGCTACTGGGCTTACTACGAATTAGGATGGGGTGGATGGTGGTTTTGGGATCCAGTCGAAAACGCATCGTTTATGCCGTGGCTCGTGGGTACGGCTCTCATTCATTCGCTTGCTGCATCAGAAAAACGTGGTGTGTTCAAGGCATGGACCGTGTTGTTGGCTGTGTTGGCTTTCTCATTAAGTTTGCTCGGCACGTTTTTAGTCCGTTCAGGTGTGTTGACGTCGGTGCATGCGTTTGCCACAGATCCGGCCCGTGGTCTTTACGTGTTGATATTTTTAGGTGTGGTAGTTGGTGGTTCCCTGTTGCTGTTTGCAGCACGTGCACACGTACTAAAAAGCTCTACCGCGTATAAGCTAATATCGCGCGAGTCAGCGTTGTTGATTAACAATGTGCTGTTGGTTGTTGCCTGTGCGATGGTGTTGTTTGGCACTTTGTATCCATTGCTGTTAGATGCGCTTGGGTACGGTAAGCTTTCTGTTGGTGCGCAATATTTTAACGCTATGTTTATTCCGTTAACCTTGCCTATCCTGTTTATTGTCGGTGTTGGCGCAATGCTTAACTGGAAAAAAGACAAACTCGAAGGCAGACGACGAATGTTTATCGCTTTGGCTGTGCTTAGTATTGTGTTAGCGGCAGTGTTGAGTATGCGTTTCACGCAATTTAAACCCACCGCCATGGCAGCTATAGCGTTATCTCTGTGGGTTGTTGCCAGCAGCTTGTACGGGCTGGTGTACCGCATTCGCAATAAGCGACAGCGCTTGAGTGCGCTTATGCACACACCAGGGGCGTTCTGGGGTATGACCATTGCCCACATCGGTATCGCCGTATTCACCGTCGGTGTTGCGTTGACGTCCATCTATGATCAAGAAGAAACCGTCCGCATGAGCGCCGGTGATACTCACGAGGTAGGTGACTACACAATAGGGTTTAATTCCATCGAAGAGGTGGAAGGCGAAAACTACCTGGCAATGCAAGGTGAATTTATCATTAGTCGCGATGGCAGCAGTGATACCAGCTCAGTCATATCTGAAAAACGTATTTATAACGTGCGTCGTGACTTAATGACTGAGGCCGGAATCGATGCAGGCTTAACCCGGGATATATTCATTGCTTTGGGTGAATCTCTGGACGAAGGTGACGCCTGGGCTGTACGTTTGCAAGTCAAGCCATATATTCGCTGGATATGGATTGGCTCGCTTATTATGGCGCTTGGTGGATTAATTGCCGCACTTGATGGTCGTTACCGTATGGCATCAAAGCGCAAGCGCGTGAAAACTCAGCCCCCGGTTGTTGAGCCTGCCTCAGGCGCTGTTGCTAAATCATGATGAAATTTCTGCCGTTTATCATTTTTGCAGCCATAGCCGGTTTTTTGTATAAAGGTCTTTCACTAAATCCCAGCGAAGTGCCTTCACCGTTTATAGGTAAACCAGCTCCGCAGGTGCGTGGAGCCCTTTTAAACGGCGGAAAAGTAAACGGCGGAAAAGTAAATGCAGAAACTATAAACGCAGAAACAATAAACGCAGAAAAAGTAAACGCAGGGACCGAGTCTGATTCTGAGAGTATGACTGATCCTGCCAGCATGTTTGATTCTGCCAGTATGAAAGGGCAGGTTTGGATTCTTAATGTCTGGGCCAGCTGGTGTCGCGAGTGTGCCTACGAGCATCCGTTGTTTGTCGACTTGGCGAAAACCAAACAGGTTCCAATCGTTGGCCTCAATTATAAAGATCAAACAGCGGACGCTAATCAATGGTTGGCACGTTTTTCAGACCCTTACAGTCATATCATTGAAGATCAGGCAGGCAATATTGGATTAGATTGGGGCGTGTACGCTGTGCCCGAGACATTTGTTATCGATAAACAGGGCATTGTCAGGCACAAAGTTATTGGGCCTGTTACACCTGACATGCTAAGCAAGAAAATTATTCCTTTGCTGGAGAAACTTATGGCAAAGCCGTCATGAGAAAAAGATCGACTTTATTGTCTGTTGCTGTGTTTCGAATTCGCCAGCTTATTTTAGTATTGCTGATGGGTAGTCTGTCACTGGCGAGCTCAGGCTGGGCTGCTGATGCCTTGCTGGATTTTGACACTAAAGAGCAAGCCGCCTTGTACCTGCAACTCACCAAGGATCATCGCTGTCTGAAATGCCAGAACCAAAACCTGGCAGACTCGAATGCCAGCATTGCGCAAGACTTAAAGCGTGAGATTTATGATCGCGTTATTGCCGGTGATTCCGAAGAAACCATATCCAGCTATCTGGTGTCCCGCTACGGTGACTTCGTTTTGTATAGGCCACCCTTTAAGGCCACGACATACGCGCTATGGATCGGACCATTTGTGTTGCTCTTAGGTGCGCTTTGGTATGCGCTGCGAATAGGGCGTAGAAGCAGATCTTCTCAAACAACAGCAGATAATGCTGCTCTTTCCCGTGCACGAAAGCTGCTGGACGACTAGCCCTGCAGGATTTTGCGCGCTGATTCGCGGCTTAAATCCTTAATGCACGTGCTTTAAGGTAATATATAGGTTGAAATTCAAGGAGATTGCTACTGTCATGAAAACAACCTTTCTTATTAGCGCAGCCATTGCATCATGTGCTGCAATGCCTATTTTAGCAACAGCAGCTGATTTAAAAATCGGCTTTGTAACTACCCTAACCACTGGCGGTGCTGTTATTGGTAATGACATGCGCGATGCGGTTAATCTTGCGGTCGAGCAACTTGACTCGACCATGGGTGGCAAGTCCTTCGAAATTATTTTTGAAGACGATGGCTTCAAACCGGAAATTGGCAAACAGGCAACCGAAAAGCTTGTGAAAGAAGACAACGTTGATATTGTTACTGGTTATATCTGGTCAAACGTTTTAATGGCTTCGTACAAATCTGTCACGCGCGCCAATAAAATCATTATCAGTGCAAACGCAGGCCCGTCAGCCATTGCCGGTAAGTTGTGTCACGAGAATTTCTTTTCTACTTCATGGCAAAATGATCAGACGCCCATGGCCATGGGTGAATTGCTTAATGCTCGAGGCGTCGAGTCCTTGTACATGATGGCGCCAAATTACGCCGCGGGTAAAGACATGGTTTCGGGTGTCGAGCGTACGTTTAAAGGTGAGTTTGTCGGTAAGGACTTAACCAAGTGGGGTGCTGATGCGCAATTAGACTTTTCAGCAGAATTAGCAAAAGCCAAAGCCTCTGGTGCAGATGGGCTCGCTGTTTTCTACCCGGGTAAAGCTGGCGGTGCATTTATAAAACAGTACCAGCAAGCGGGATTATCCGACATATTGCCCTTGTACACCATATTTACGGTTGACTCTTTATCGTTGCCTAAACTTCAGGAAGCCAAAATGGACGGTATTCTGGGCTCAGAGATGTCTATGTTCTGGGGACCAGACTTAGACAACCCAAGTAATCAACAGTTCGTTGAGGCATTTAAGGAAAAGTACGATCGTTATCCGTCTCATTATGCTGCGCAATCATACGATGCTATTAATTTGATTGCTTCTGCGGCTAATGCACTCGATGGTGACTTCAGCGATACAGAAAAACTGCGAGACGCGTTGATGAAGGCCGAGTTTGATTCTGTACGAGGTGATTTCGAATTTGGCAATAACCATATGCCGATTCAAAATTTCTATGCCAGAAAAGTGGTTGCGGACGACAATGGCGATTGGACAACAAGCATCACCAAAACTGTATTTGAATCGCACCAGGACGTTTACGCAGCAGACTGCAAACTTTGAATACTCGATTAAATGGATTGGGTATTAGTTCTAACGCAGGCGCTTAATGGCCTGCAGTTAGGCATATTGTTGTTTCTGCTTTCTGCCGGGCTCACACTCACGTTCGGTATCATGGATTTAATCAACCTGGCGCATGCCTCATTTTTTATGCTTGGTGCATTCTTTTGTGCCTCCGCTACTTTGTATTTTGACTCATTCCTCATCGGCATTGTTTGCGCTGTGTTGGGTACGGCCTTGCTGGCCTTTGTTGTCGAAAAGTCGGTTATCTCCCATTTATACGTGCGTGATCACTTAGACCAATTACTCGCAACCTTTGGCCTTATTCTTATTGCCGATACAGGTGTACACCTGATATGGGGGCCAGCAGGTCTGGCGATACCCCTGCCAGAGCCACTCCAGGGTCAGGTGCGGGTGGGTGAGCTGGTCGTGCCTGCCTATAGACTACTTATTATTGGTGTCGGTCTTTTTATAGCCGCATCTTTGTACTGGCTTGTCAACAAAACTCGGGCGGGCATGCTCATTCGTGCTGGTGCGTCTAACCGACAAATGCTCAGCACTCTGGGCATCAACGTGCAATTGCTGTTTACCAGTGTATTTATTCTGGGTGCTGTACTGGCAGGTTTAGGTGGATTGCTGATAGCACCTATTACCGAAGCATCTATCGGTATGGGTAACGACATCATTATCACCGCATTTGTGGTGATTATTATTGGTGGCATCGGGTCTATCAAAGGCGCTTTTGTCGCGGCCTTGCTTATTGGTTTTATAGACACCTTTGGTCGCGCATTTCTTGATTCCATATTCGCATTGTTTATGTCTGTTGATGCAGCCGAGACAGCGGCTCCTGCAGTCTCTGCCATATTGGTCTACTTGTTAATGGCGCTTGTGCTGGTTTGGCGTCCGCAAGGATTGTTTCCTCCTAAGCTGCGATGAAAGGCATCTCGACAATACATCGAATGGGTGGCGGTCTTTTGCTGCTGGTCATTTTACTTACACCGTTTATCATGTTGTGGTTAGGTAAACCGTTTTGGTTAGATATTTTTACTCGTTTGGTCATACTGGCCATTGCTGCCAGCAGTTTAAGTTTACTGTTAAGCGTGGCTGGCTTGGCATCATTTGGTCATGCCGCGTACATCGGGCTTGGGGCTTATGCGGTTGGCATTCCGGTTTACTACGAGACCTATGGCGGGGCACCCTGGCTTGCAAGCTATAGCGGTTGGTGGCATTTGCTACTGGGTGTGTCTGTGTGCGCGTTGTTTGCTCTGGTTACCGGTGCCATCAGCTTGCGAACCAAAGGCGTTCATTTTATTATGATCACCATGGCTTTTAGTCAAATGATATTGTATCTTTTGGTCGCGCTTGAAGAGTTTGGTGGAGATGATGGTCTGAGTGTTGATTTGCGTTCTGACTTTTCCTTGCCTGACTTATCCTTACCCGGTGCAGAATCATTTGGTCTACCGTCTGTAAACCTGCCGTCATTGAACTTGCCGCCTGTGAATCTGCCGCCCGTGAATCTGCCGACTGTTAGTCTGCCGCCTGTCAGTCTGCCGCCTGTCAGTCTGGAAGAACCCTGGGTTTTCTATCTGTTGTGTTTTGCGTTGCTGTTACTGGTGCTGTTTATTGTTTCAAAGTTAAAGCATTCACACTTTGGTCGTGTGTTACAAGCTGCCAGGCAAAACGAGCAAAGGGTCAGAGCATTGGGTATCAATCCTTACCGCTATCGATTACTGGCGTTCGTCGTCGCTGGCGTTTTTGCCGGGCTTTCCGGATTCTTGTTCGCGAACTATGCATACTTTGTTTCACCGAGTATGGTTGAGTGGACGCGTTCTGGTGAACTCATGTTTATGGTAATACTGGGTGGGGTATCTTCGCTGTTGGGTCCTGTCGTCGGTGCCAGCGTGTTTGTCCTGCTTGAACATTTTCTCTCGCGGCTAACCGTGTTCTGGCACTTACCGTTTGGCTTGTTGCTGCTAATGGTTGTGTTGTTTGGTCGTGGCGGCATTATCGGTATGTTAAAGCGAGACTCACAGCAGTGAGCGTACTAAAAACAGATAAGCTCACCAAATGTTTTGGTGGTGTTGTTGCAACAGACGCAGTCAGCTTATCTTTACAGGATAAGCGCGTACATGGCCTAATTGGCCCTAATGGTGCCGGTAAAACGACGCTTATTGCTCAGCTGGCTGGACAACTGAAACCAGACGCCGGAAAAATACTTTTAAACTCACGCAATATCACCAGGCTCAGTGAGCCAGCTCGTGTGCGCGCTGGTCTAACAAGAACGTTTCAAATTTCATCCTTGTTCAATGATTTCTCTGTGCAGGAAAATGTCGCCTTTGCTGTTCAGGCAAATGCGGGGCACTCTTTTCGTTTCTGGTCTAATGTTAGCCGCAACGATGACATTAATGATCGCGCCCATGAGTTGCTTGAGCTGCTTGGATTGAGCAACAAAGCTGGTGCAAACGCATCCGCCTTATCGCACGGCGAACAACGCCAACTCGAAATCGCCATGGCACTAGCTACAAAACCCTCTGTACTTATGTTGGATGAACCCATGGCAGGTATGGGAGCAGAAGAGTCTTTGCGATTAATACAACTATTGCAAGAGCTTAAACACGATACAACTTTACTGCTGGTGGAACATGACATGGATGCGGTTTTTGCACTTGCCGATGATCTTAGTGTGTTGGTTAATGGTGCGTTAATAGCCAGTGGCAACGCAACCGATGTCAGGCAAAATCCGGATGTAATTGCTGCTTATCTTGGCACACCAGCATGAGTCTTCTGGCTGTTGAGCGTATCACTGCAGGCTATGGTCAAAGCCAGGTCCTGTTCGACGTATCACTACAGGTAAGCGAGGGACAGGTGGTGAGTTTGCTTGGACGCAATGGTATGGGTAAAACGACCACCCTAAACACCATCGCAGGCGTGCTTGAAGCGCGGAGCGGAAACATATTAATAAGCGACCATTGTGTTAATGGTTGGCAAGCCTATGATATTGCTCGGCTGGGTATTGGGCTCGTGCCTGAGGGACGACAGGTATTTCCAAATTTGAGTGCGCGAGAAAATCTGCTGGCAACCGCTGCTAATCGATTCAACGATGCCAATCCCTGGACACTTGATCGTGTGTTAACACTGTTTCCCGCTTTGGAACCTCGGCTGGAGTTCATGGGTAATTTGCTATCCGGTGGTGAACAACAAATGTTGGCTATCGGTCGGGCCTTAATGACTAACCCTCGATTGCTGGTGTTAGATGATGCTACCGAAGGTCTTGCGCCGCAGGTGCGTACTGCAATCTGGCATGCACTATCCGAATTAAAAAACGCAGGCCTTGGTATATTACTTGTGGATAAGCATGTGGTCGATCTTCTACCACTTGTGGATAAACACTACGTCATGGAGAAAGGCCATGTGGTATGGAGTGGTGACAAAGCAGCTTGGCAGTCGCAGCCAGAAATTTATTCAAAGTATTTCAGTATCTAGCGTTCAATTTTTATACACTTATAAAAACATGCGGTCTAAATGGCTGAATGTATTTAACGAGTGGCATAAATTTGTCATCAAACTGTAAATTGTTGGACATATTATTTTTGGATCACCGATAACGTGATAATTTACGTTCTTGGTCAGCACCCTAAGGTTCGAACGACTATGGCAAACCGCTTTTATGAGCCGGACGCACACGCACAGCCTTACAATCTAGACTCGTTAACCACAGATGAGTTCTTAACGCTCGTTGGGCAAAGAATTCGCTTTCATCGTACCGCCAGCCGAATGTCGCGCAAAAAGCTTGCGGAAGTGTCAGGGGTGTCCGAACGATACTTGGCGCAACTTGAAGCAGGCCAGGGCAATATGTCTATTGCGCTATTACGCAAAGTCACTACAGCAATTGGGTTGCCGCTCAACGTGCTTTTATCCGACGTAGAGACCGAGACCACTGAAGAAAAAGAGGAAGTAGCAGAACTAACTTAAGGTTAGAGGTGACCTTGCCGCTTCAGTGCTACGCTCCATCGCCGCACTGATTTATCGTTATTAGTACCGGCTACTAAAAGCTCATAATTATATTGGTTTTGGCCACCGCACTTGCGCCGACGGCTTCTCGTGACTCTTCACCTTCAAATTCATGTATGACAATTCCTGGCAAATGGGTTGCCCATGGGTCAAGGTCAGCTGTGTCCTGCGAGTACCTGACGTAATCTGTCATAGCAACAATTCTTGCCATCCCTGAATTGTCTGATAGGCCGTTGTAGTAGTCATCCACCTTATGAAACGGGTCTTCTGTTTGAAAAACCACTATTTTCAGTCCGTTTTCTCCGCCAACTCTGTATTTTGTGCCATTGGGGTAAACTGGATAGGGAATTTCGCTAGCGCCAACAACCGCCGCCAGCGCGTCATCGCCTTCAGCCTGTAACGCGGCAACGGGAATTTCATTTACCTTGACTATTTTCTGGTCAGGACTGTCGGCGGTCTCTTTTCCGCATGCTGTAAGCGTGGTCGCAACGGCGACAAGGACAAGTCCACGCAAGTTAATCTTGGTGCGCGTCATCGGCTACTCCTCTGTTTTTAGGTAAATGTATTCCAAAAGAATAGACCAGATGTAGAAAGTTGCCTTGGGAAAAAAACCGATTCTAACAAATATCCCAAGAGATCTAGAGCCAATCGTGCCATGGAATTGGCACATAGTAGCGCGCGTTTTCACGTTCCACCTGCAACAGCCACATTGAGCCTTCTTTTAGTTGCCGAGTGCTGCGCCCAAGTACGCGATACTCCCGACTCTTTATATTGTGGAGTTGAATACACTGTGCATGGAAAAAACCAAAGTCTGCCATGTAGCGGGCTGCACCTTCGGTTTCGCAGGCAATTAACTCACGCTGGGCAGTCAACCAGTACCCTTTAGTGGGAGGGTTTTGAAAGTTAACGGGCTTGGAGGGGTCGTACGTAACAATCGTGCTGCAGGCGCTGCCAAACATGACGCAAATGGATAAAAAGAAGAGGGCGGCAAGCCCTCCTCGATATTGCGTTTGTTGATCGCCAGAGACTTTAAGCAGTTGCTGCTTCCAGAGTGTTTTCTTCTTCGTCACTGAAGCTCTCAATGTTTGCCAGCACGCTGGCATCGATGTCAGGAACTGCATCTACTTCAATACCGGCTTGGCTTAGCTTTTCGCTCGCCGAATCACACCATGCTCTGAGTTCGCGATACGCTTCAAGCAGCTTGGTGCTGTTGCCTGTCAATTCGCCAAGAGATTCCAATTCTTCTTTTTGCGTTTTGTTTTCTTTCTTTAAAACGCGATTGGCATCCTCAGCAACTTTGCGAGCTTGGTTTTCGTCAAGTTTTTGTTTTTTCAGAGCCTTCAGCTTTTTTACTATATTTTCAGGCGTGTCGGCCAGCGATGTGTTTATAGCTTTTAGTTCTTTTTGTTTGTCTTCCACCTGGCGCTTGGCTTTTTTCAGCGCATCAGCATTTTCGCGTCGACCGTTAACCAGCTGTTGCTCTGCAGTCTCTTTCGACTTCAAAGCTTCATCACGTTGAGCCTCAGCTTCTTTTTTTGATTTTTCCGTCTTTTTTACAACGGCTTCCATTTCGACAATACTTTCGTCGGCTTTCTTGCGCGATTCGGCCATGTTTTCATCGGCATCTTTAGCACGCTTGACTGCGCTACCCAGCGCATCTTTGAGTTCGTCAGCAGTAAAGTCATCCTTTAATTTCAGTACTGTAGCCGCTTCGTTCATCAGCATTTGTTTGCTGATGGCCAGGTCTTTCCAAATTCTTAATTGTTGATCGCTATCGCTTTGACTCACGTATTAGTTCTCTATTTTCTCTGTATAAAACAAGTTGGTTTAAGTTTCGTGGTGACGATTAAGTGTAGGATTAATGGCACATACACTTAACAGGCATGTGCATGGAATATTAGTCCACACGAATGTAAGCTCACGAAAATGGGTGTGTTGCTCAATCGTTTTGGTTTGCACTTCTTGGTTTTTGCACTTCTTGGTCTTTGCACTTCGTGATCTTTGTATTTTCGATCTGTGTAACCTGGCTTGGCAAATCTGGTCTAGCGGGCCAGGTTAGCAATCATTGGTTCAGTGTTCTCGCCTTAGCGATGTATTCATGACTTTCCATGCGCCTGGTCTGCATTGTCTTCTCTGCATACTTTGCGCAATGATGTTTAACTAATAGTCTTTTTATTTTTATAGCTAATCGACTGAAAGCTCCTTATTATAACGTGAAATTGCGCGCTTTGGTGTTTAACGCGCGCAAGTTAACCGTAGAATTCGACGCATTGTGACATTCCAAACATTCGTGCGACAAAATGCCCGTTGGTTGATTGGCGGTATTGGGTTGACCTTTTTCGCAAGCTTTGGGCAAACGTTTTTCATAGCCATGTTTGCCAGCGGCTATCGGACCGAGTTTGGCTTAAGTCATGGCGAGTTTGGTTCTGTCTACATGCTTGGCACCCTGGCCAGCGCTATCACCTTGGTTTTCTTAGGAAAAGTTGTCGATTTCTACTCAGTCAGGATAGTTTCATGCCTTGTCATTGTGGCGTTAGCGGTGGCGTGTGCTTTGATGGCATCCGCGCAGAGTGTGCCTGGACTCATATTCGCTATCTATTGTCTGCGCCTGGCCGGTCAAGGCATGATGACCCACACTGCTATTACGGCAATGGGGCGATGGTTTGTCGCTGAGCGGGGGCGAGCCGTTTCCGTTACCAGCGCGGGTCACCAGCTAGGTGAGGCAATTTTTCCTTTTATCGTCATAGGCTTACTGGCTAGCATCGACTGGCGATTAATGTGGTGGGCGTGTTCTGTAGCTCTTTTGTTAGTGGCGCTGCCTTTGATTCGTCTTTGTTTCACACTCGATAGAACCCCATCAGGTGCCGCGAAAGAGCAATCTGAGACTGGCAGGCAATGGACTCGTGCAGAAGCGATACGTGATCCGTGGTTTTGGCTGGCCACTTGCGGTGTACTGGCCCCCGGCTTTATTGGCACATCCGTCTGGTTTCACCAAGTCCATTTACTGGAATTAAAGCAATGGGACTCAGGCGTGCTGGTGGCAGGTTTCGCCATGATGTCTTTGGTTAGCGTCGCCACAAGTTTACTGACCGGCCAAATGATCGATCGCATCAGCGCGCATCAGCTTTTGCCTCTGGTACTGGTACCACTGATAGTTGGGTGCTTTTTGTTGTCTGTGGCCCAGCAGGGTTATTTGTTGCTGGTGTTCATGCTGTTGCTGGGTATCTGTTACGGGTTTTACGGTGCCATTTTTGGTGCAATTTGGTCGGAGGTTTACGGTACCCGCCATCTGGGTGCGATCAGGTCAGTGGTGTTTGCATGCATGGTGCTGGCTTCTGCCGTTGGTCCGGGGATAACCGGTTGGCTGATCGATTACGGCGTTGGCTTCGAACAGCAGTTGCTGTTCATGAGTGGGATTTCGTTTATCGGGGTGATCGTACTGGTGCCTACGGCAAATCGGCTGCGTGGGCATGTGCTGGATAACGCTGCGGCTCTCTAGATAACTTTTCCGGCGTTCAATAAGCCTTTGGGATCAAGCGACTGTTTGAGCAGGCGCATGGTCGCGATTTCAGCCTCACTTCGCGAATAATGCAGATAAGCCTTTTTCTCCAAACCAATGCCATGCTCGGCAGAGATCGAACCTCGTAATGGTTTGAGTGCCTTAAACATTATGCCATTACAGTGGTATTTCCATTGCTGTTGTTCCTCAGTTAATTGCTCGCTTAACGTGCCTTTTTTATCTACTTTGACCTGACCGGTTTGCGTGTTAGGTGCAATTGTGATGTGTAGATTGCTGTCGGCTAGATGACCATAGGCATACATAATAATATTTGGCCATATGTCGCTCAATTGTGTTTTGATATTATTCAAGTAAACATCCATGTCACTTATGGGCAGGCTTATGTCATAACTAAAAGTAGGGTGATGGCAGGCAAACAAGTCTACATTTTCCCTTATGGTCCAAATGTCCGCGCATTCTTTTTCAGACTGGGCAATGACGGCATCACTAATAATGCCTTGTTCCAGTGCTGATTCCAGCGCTTGTTCAAAAGTGTGCTGATCGGCTTGCTCATTAGTGCCTTGTGATTCCACAATGGCGTACGCATAAAAACCGTTGGGTAGTGGCGCTCGCAGTGAACCACCAACATCAGGGTTTGTAGACAATTTATAAAACTGATTCCAGATAATTTCGAATGAATTGAGTTGCGACCCGATAACCGTATTCATGTGCGCCAGGGTGTTGCGAACTTGCTCGAACGAATCAAAAGCCAACATCGCTGTATTTTTAGTGGTCGTGTCAGGCCTAAGTCGAAGTACCGCGCGGGTCACGATGCCCAGTGTGCCTTCACTACCGATAAATAACTGTTTTAAGTCGTAACCAGTATTGTTCTTCATCAACGCGTTCATTGCATCGAGCACGGTGCCATCAGCCAGCACAACTTCCAGCCCCAGAATCTGCTCTCGCGTCATGCCGTAGCGCAACACAGAAACGCCACCCGCATTAGTCGCGATGTTGCCACCAATAGTGCATGAACCTCTCGCACCAAGGTCGAGTGCATACAGTAAGCCTGTCGCCTTTGCAGCTGTTTGCACGTGTTGCAGTACACAACCTGCCTGAACACTCATTGTACGACCGGCGACATCGATAGACTCGATGTGGCACATGCGTTCAAGCGACACAACAAGATCATTCGTCGTGGTTTTATCACCGTCCACTAATCCGGTAAGTCCACCATGGGTGACGATGGGCTGATTTACATCATGGCAAGCTTTTACCACTTGGCTGAGTTGTTCGGTATTGGTGGGCCTGACCAGTGCGCGCGCTTGCATTGGTGATGCATCCCAGTGGTGTGTCGCGCGTTGTGCAACGGCCGCCTGATCAAGCACATTCGCATCGCCAACAATGGCCTGCAACCGAGATAGTGAAATAGCCATAGAAGTGCTCAGGGTCATTGATTACAGTTGACAGATTGGTATTTTGGCAGATATTTCGCCTCTAATCGGTCCTGATCGGCGCAATTTTCAACTTTATATCAACTTTGAAACGGCGCATAGCAAGTAAGCGTGGCGGTGGCTCATTAGTTGCACCAACTCAAAAAAGGCTTTTTCCGGGCAACCGGAAACCCAGGGTATAGACGGCGTCGTATGCAAACCAGACAGTTAGAAAAATCAGTGCAAATGCGCTCGAAAGCTACGTCGGCACCAACCCATGCGCAAACCAATTCGCATTCCAATGCAGACAAGCTGCATTGGTTGCAGTGGTTACATGAAATGCTGCCTGATGCTGATTCCATCTATTTGTTTGCTGTAAATCAGAATCAAACTATTACGCTTTGCGCCACTAGCCCTGATACCGGAGAGTGTGATGAGTCGGTTACCAATGCGGTGCTTTCCTGTGTTCATCGTGCAAAGCCTCAGTATCTTGAAAACAGAGCCCATCCAAACAATAACCTGCTATCTGTGCCTTTGAAGGTTGAATCTGAGCATGTTGCACACGTGTTTGTGATGCGAACCAGAGCGCTCAACGAGATTCAGCAAAACACAGCAGTCCGGCTGGCTCAGTGGGCTGCAGTACAAATGGGTCAGAAACATGCTTCCCGTGGGAATACAGAAATGTCGGCAGCAATGACTTCGGCAACAGAGGCTAATACGGGTCCTGAAGCACAATTGGCCCAGTCGTTAATGAATGCCATCGATCGTCATGGCACGTTTACATCGCTGGCGTTCACGCTGGTTAATTCGATTGCCAGTTTGTGTGGCTGCGTTAGGGTATCGATGGGTTGTCACGATGGTAAGACGTTGCGACTTGTCGCTATGTCTGGTCAGTCCAAAATCGATGATCGACGCAAAATTGCCAGGCAATTATGCGCTTTGATGCAAGACACACTTGAGTGTCGCCGCGCCATATTTCCTAACGAAGATGCAGAGGCTGCACCTGCATTACAGTCGTATTTTAAAAGCCAGGGTGAGCATCCTTTACTCTCCTTTTTAATGCCTGGTTCGCTGCGTGATCGATTCGTACTGGTGCTGGAGCGTGAAGCTCATGAACATTTTTCTACTGCACAGGCAGATGCAATCGAGCAGTCGGTAAAAAACGTGGCGGCCCTGATGGCTCTGTCTCACGCGCAATCTCTTAGCGCGACACAAAAATGCAAACGATGGACATCAGAGACGTGGACGCAATTGATTAGCTGGAGCAACTGGACGACGAAGCAATGGGTTGCAGCAATCGCTACTGCGGTTTTGTTGTTGTCGTTTATCGTGCCGGTAACGCACAGAATTTCAGCTGAAGCTTATATAGAAGCCTCTGATCGGCAAGTGTTAGTTGCGCCACAAGACGGATTTATATTGTCAGCGCATGCGCGAGCGGGTGAATTTGTAGCCAAAGGGAATTTGCTGGCGACACTCGATGGGCAAAACCTGCAATTGGCTGCCGAGAAATGGCACAGTGAAAAAGTTAAAAATGAGCAGAATTATGCGCAGGCTCTGGCCATGCACGATCGCAGTGAACTGAGTCGCTTACGTGCAGATGTTCAAAGAATCGATGCCGAAATCGCGCTTGTAGAAGACCAAATTAAGCGAAGTGAACTTCGTGCGCCATTTGATGGTGTGCTGCTTGATGGCGACTGGACTCAGTCATTGGGCGCACCTGTCGCGAAAGGCGATATCTTGTTTGAAATTGGTTCCGCCGAACAGTATCGACTGGTACTGGAAGTCGACGAACATGATATTGGTTATGTTAGGCCAGAACAGTTAGCTCAACTGAGAATGGCCGCTTTGCCCACAACTCAATGGGATGCCAAGCTTGGCGATGTGTTACCAGTTGCAGTGTCAGAAAAAGGTCGAGCGGCGTTTCGCATACCCGCCACTATTGCAGGCGATGCCAGTGCATTGCAACCAGGGATGGAAGGCGTGGGTAAAGTTGAAGTTGGCTCCCGTTCCATTTTTTGGGTGTATACCCATAAAATGCTTGATCGAGTGCGATACCTCGGTTGGAAGTTGGGTCTGTTGTGAGTTCAGTCAACGCAGATAATAACAGTGCATGGGATTCCTTTAAGCTTTGCAAGCCGACGCTTTCTCCCAACATAGAATATGAGTCACGTTCGGTTCGTGATGAACGGTGGCTGGTTTTGCGTAATACCGTTAGTGGGGACCATGTCCGACTTAATGCCAGCGCTACCGAGCTTTTGCATTTAATTGATGGTAAGAAAACGGTAGAACAGCTTTGTGTTGAGGGTGCGCAACTAGGCATCACAGCCGAACAAATCAGTGACTGGTTTGGATCGATGTGTTTTAACGGATTGCTTAGCCTGGGCTCGCAGAACGAACAGGAGCGATTAATCGCTCAATATCACAAACAACTGTCGAATCAAAAACGTTCTCGCTACAGTAATCCTTTAGCGATAAAAATTCCCTTGCATAACCCGGATGGTTGGCTCGGTGCCATGGTAAACAAGCTACCCTGGTTGTTTAGCCGCTGGTTTTTGATCACCATAATAAGCGTGCTTATGGTGGCCGTTATGGCAGCTATCGTAAACGGTTCAATTGTTTATACCGAATTCAAGCGTGTTGCAGCATCGCCCACGCACTGGTGGTTATATCTGCTTTTATATCCAGCATTAAAGGCTATACATGAGCTGGCGCATGCCTTGGTCATTAAGCGCTGGGGTGGTGCTGTTCACGAAACAGGCATCACTTTTTTAATCCTGATGCCTATTCCTTATGTGGATGCATCTGATGCATGGATGTTTCCAGGCCGCACGCAACGGGTACTGGTAGGAGCGGCCGGAATGTTGGCCGAATGCACACTTGCGGCTATTGGCTTGTTTGTCTTTCTGACAGTCCAACCCGGTTTTTTGCAGAATATTGGTTTTGCGATGTTTGTAATGGGCTCGGCTGCCACGCTCATGTTTAATGCCAACCCACTGTTAAAATTTGATGGCTACTACATATTGCAGGACTGGATTGATATTCCAAATTTGTATGCGCGCGCACAGTCGTATTGTCGCTATCTCGTCAGAAAATACATGTTTTGCGTTACCGATGCAAAGTCGCCAGTTAGCGCAACAGGCGAGAAAAAGTGGCTGTTTACCTATGGTGTTCTATCAATTGCATATCGATGCATCATCACTATCGTTATCGCGTTGTTCTTGGCATCCGAATACTTGATACTGGGAGTTGCACTAGCGCTGTTTGCGATGTACCAGTTGCTGATTAACCCCATTTTAAAATTACGCCAATATCTAATCCACTCTCCTGAGCTTGAAGGTATCAGGCAACGCTCTATCGTGATGACTTTGGGTTTCACTGCAGTATTAGCGTTGGTTGTTGGCTTTATACCGATGCCATCATCGACCCGAACAGAGGGTGTTGTGTGGGTACCCAATCAAGCCCAAGTGTTTGCAGCCGAGCAAGGTGTCGTTGAAAAAATAATGGTTCAGCCTGGCACGCTTGTAAAAGCCGGTCAATTGCTAATGCGTCTACAAGCACCGGAACTACAAACCGCACAGCAAGTTGCACAAGCCGAATTACAAGCTGTGCAAATCAGTTATCGCGCTGTGCAGCAGAGTGACACAGCAAAGGCACAGCGATTGTTAGAAGACATCGAATCCCTGAAATTACGACTGGATAACTTGAGTAGTCGCGTTGAGCAACTTGACGTGGTCGCCGGTATTGATGGGATGTTTGTGGTGGATGATCAATTGGTTCTCGCTGGTCGTCAAGTGCAGCAGGGTGAGTTACTGGCGCACGTCGTTAATAAAAAAGATCTGGTGGTTAAAGCGGTTCTGACGCAGCAGCGGATGGAGCGGTTCCAGGCTGGCGTAGAAGCTGTCAATGTCAGGCTTGCAGATCGCTTTAGCCATACGCTTGCAGCAACTTTGACGCGTCAAACGCCTGCCGCACAAAATACCTTGCCAAGCCCGGCGCTAGCCTATGATGGTCGTGGCGGCATAGCAGTTGCTTCGCAAATGAATGAACAACTGCAAACACTTGAAAAAGTGTTTCATATTGAGCTTGCCTTGCCCAGCGAGGCATCAATTGCAGGCATTGGGGGTAGGGCCTATGTCACATTGCATCACCAGCCTGAATCGTTAGGCAAAAGATGGTGGCGATCAACTAGGCAACTTCTGCTTAAACAACTGACGGTTTAGTGATAAGCGAATGAACAAAAAACAAAACTTGGAACAATGGATGAATTGGTTTGTGTCAAGCAAGCAAAACACGGAACCCTCGGAAAGCAACCAAGGATCAAAAAGCCAGGATGGATCTAAAAGCACACTTAAATCTACACTTCGAGTCAGGTATTTACCCTTTGCACTTTGTGTAGGTGCAGTGACGCTCACAACGTTGGTGGTACCACCATTGAGCGCTGGTCGGGAAGTATTGTCTGATCTGGATTGTGTTGTTGAACCAAGTAGCGTTATACGGTTAGGTTCTGCCGTTCCTGGTCTAATAGCGTCAACCAGTTTTGATCGCAGTGACTTTGTTAGCCGTGGCTCCGTTATGGCGACTTTAGAATCTCGCGTCGAATCAGCCTCGTTGGCCATCGCTGAAGAGATTGCAGCTCAAGACACTGCAGTTGATTTACGTCAAACCACAGCATCATTTGGTGAGCGAACCAGAAAACGTAACGCCACCCTATTAGCAACTTCGTCTATTTCTGCGCAGAACATGGACCAGGTTGAAACTGAATCACGCATAGCTCGATTGCAGTTAAGACAAGAAGAAGAAAATCAACGCCTCGCTCAACTACGTGTTGAACGTGAACGTGCAGCGCTGGAACGTCGCATGATAGTCAGCCCGATCGAAGGTACGGTGGTAGAGCGGTACAAGTCAGCTGGTGAATACGTAGACAACGACCCTGTATTCGAAATTGCACAGTTAAACCCGCTGCATGTCGAAGTTATTGTGCCTTTGGATTACTTGGGGCGAATAGAATCGGGAATGCGCGGAGGTATCACTTTATTAGCGCCTGGATATGATGACAAGGTACTTGATGCACAAGTACGAAGAATCGATGCCGTGTCAGATGCCGCCAGCGCGACCTTTGGTGTCCGCCTGGTGCTTGATAATCCTGATTTAAAAATCCCCAGTGGCATACGCTGCCAAGTCGACTTCTTCTCCTCTTAACAGTAAAGGGGACGGAGGGATTTATAAGCGGGGTCAGGTCTTTGATTTTGAATGGAATTGAAGCTTACGCTCACTATGATGGCTACCCCGCTTACGCGCGCATTCAAAATCAAAGACCTGACCCCGCTTACGTGACCCCGCTTACGCTTGTGTCTTGAATAGGCGGGGTTTCACAGAAAACTGAAGTTTTGTGTCTTACTGCCGATTTTACCTGTACACAGACAGGTTTTACCTGTGTCGATTCCGATCGATGCGTAAGTGAACCCTGCGTTAGACATCATTGGGTTTCATTGAAGCGACCATGTTGACGAAATTAAAATCACTGTATAGAAGATTGCCATCGTTTTCCCCGCGGTTTCATATCGCCTTTGGTTTGTCTTCCTTGCTAACCGCCGTTGTATTGTTGTCCATGTTCCTGGGCTTTGTTCCTGATCGTGCCGGTGCGCAAATGGATGGGCGAATCGCTTTGGCTGAAGCCGTATCTTCCACCAATTCAGTATTGTTAAAGCGGGGCGATTTAGCGGGCATGCGTGGCGCTCTGGAATTTATTGTTGAAAGAAACCCTGATCTTAATGCCATTGAACTGCAGCGCGCATCCGATAAAAGTCGTGTGTTTTTTGGCTTTCGTGAGAACAGTGATGACATAGCAACTTATACCAGTCAGTCAGAGGACACTGCAGCTGCCTCAGATGCTTTGCTTACGTCTTTTAATACTGGCTCAATTGTTAGTGTGCCGCTACTGCGCGGCGATCAAGAATGGGGACAGATGCACTTTCAATTTGCTGTGCCGAAAAAAATTTCCCTTATGGACAGGTTGAGACAATCAGCTTTTAGTTTGATGGCATTTATTGGCGTTATCAGCTTTCCAATGTTTTATTTTTACTTAGGCAAGATGCTTAAGGAATTGAACCCATCAACAGCGGTCCCTGCTCGCGTGCGTTCGGCACTGGATACCATTGCTGAATCATTGCTGGTGCTCGACGGGCGTGGCAACGTCGTGTTAGCCAACGCCGCCTTTGCTAACCTGAATGGTAAACCGGCAGATGATCTGCTTGGGGTAAGAGCTGATTCTTTGCCTTGGGTACAAGTGGATGATGACAACCCAACTTATCCCTGGCAACAGGCTTTCGCTACAGCAGAACCAACTCGAATGGATATGGTTGGCTATGTAGACAAAGAAGGTGAAAGTAGGAAGTTCATCGTTAACTGCTCTCCTGTCATGGGAGCCAAAGGCAAAGTTGGTGGCGTGCTCGTCAGTATGGATGATGTAACGCTTTTGGAAGAAAAAGAATTACTGCTGCGTCAGTCCATGGAGGAAGCTGAGGCTGCAAACGAAGCTAAAACAGCCTTCTTGTCGAACATGAGTCATGAGATAAGAACCCCGATGACGGCCATACTGGGTTTTACTGAGGTGTTGAAACGCGGAACCCAAACCAGTGAAGATGACCGCATTCGTCATCTCAATACCATTTCCAACAGCGGCACGCATCTGTTGGAGCTGATTAACGATGTACTTGACTTGTCAAAGGTGGAGTCGGGTGCGATGGAGGTCGAGTCCATTCCATGTAAGGCAGCTTACATATCAAACGAAGTGGTACATGTATTAAAAGTCAAAGCGCGAGAGAAAGGTGTTGGGTTAAACATCGAAGTCGGCACTGATTTACCTGCCCATATTCTTAGTGACCCATCGCGCTTACGTCAAATTGTCACCAACTTGATTGGTAACGCGATTAAATTTACCGAAGAAGGTACGGTCACGGTGCGTTTAGAGCACGACGCAAACCCTGAAGACCCACGCATGCTCATTAAGGTCATTGATACCGGTATTGGGATGAGTGAAAAACAGTTAGCCTCTATCTTTGAAGCATTTATTCAGGCTGATGCATCTATCACTCGCCGATTCGGTGGTACAGGACTGGGGCTTTCAATCAGTCGTAAGCTTGCCTTGGCAATGCAAGGCGACATTATTGTGACAAGCGTTGAAGGTGAGGGCAGTACATTTATGCTCACATTGCCTGTGGGTGATATAGGGGATGCGCCAATGCTAAGCATTGACGAGGTGCATGAGTCGTTTTCTGTTGTAGACACGCAAATTGCCAAGTTGTGGGCGTTCCCCGAATGTCGCGCTTTAGTTGTTGACGATGGCCCTGAAAACCGCGAGCTTCTCTCGGTGGTGCTTGGTGATTTGGGTATTAACATAGTAACCGCCGAAAACGGAAAAGAAGGCCTTGACGAAGTTATCGCCAATGATTTTGACGTCGTATTGATGGATATCCAAATGCCGGTAATGGATGGTTACGAGGCAGTGGCAGCGATGCGGAAGCAAGGTGTTAAATTGCCTGTCATTGCGTTAACGGCAAATGCCATGAAAGGGTACGAGCAGCGGGTTATAAAAGCTGGTTTTTCTCATTACATGACAAAGCCTATCAATCTGGATGAGCTCACCGCGTTGCTCGCGGATTTACTGGGCGGCACTTACACAGTAATTGACTCTAAGCCGGCGCCCGTTGCAAAGAGCGCTGCAACAACCGTTGATGCTGCTGCGCTCAGAGCAGAGGTGTCGACTTCGGTGGGCGACAGGCCGGTGTATAGCACCATGGCTCAGCAGAATCCAAAATTTGAAGCTATAGCAAAGCAGTTTGTCGTACGACTGGAAACTCAACTGCAAGAGATGCAAGTTTGTCATGATCGGGGTGATTTTGCCGAGCTTGCAAATCATGCGCATTGGCTGAAAGGTTCAGGTGGTACCGTTGGTTTTGTGGATTTTGCAGATCCTGCGAAAGAGCTTGAAGTGGCGGCCAAGCAACACGATGCTGACAACTCGCAGAACATGTTAGATGTGATCAAGGATATCCAAAGCCGGATCAGCTTTGACAACGTTGGCAGTGATGTTGGCAGTGATGTTGGCAGTGATATTGGTAGTAATGTCGGTAGTGATGTCAGTGGCGATGGCAACAGTAACGTTACTGGTACAGAAACTGTGCGCCAACTCCCCGAACAGACTCCTGTAACAGCAACGACATCATCAGCTGTTTTATCAACGCCAACTGAGGCCGATAAGACTAAAGAAGCTGAAGTTGAATCTGTATACAGCACACTGCCTATGAATAATCCGCGTTTTCGAGGCATTGTTGAGAAGTTTATGCCTCGACTTGAAGAGCAGTTAATTGAGCTACGGTCCGCGCTCTCAAAGGAGGACTTTGATGCGATGGCTAAACTGGCGCATTGGCTTAAGGGTTCCGGTGGCAACGTCGGGTTTGAAGGATTTACACCATTGGCAAGTGCGCTGGAAAACAGTGCAAAAGCGCAGGATACTGATCAGCTTAAACAAGACCTCGAAGCCGTTGCACTGTATGCAGGTCGAGTGAAACAAGGTTGGGATACGTTAGAGCCACTGGAGAAATCAGCGTGATTTCATTTTTCAGTAGATTAATTTCGAGTGAACCGGTTAAGGGTAACTCAGGCAGAGCAAATTGTGAGTGATATGACGTCACATAAAACACCAGAAGATGCGATTGCGCAAGCCACTGCGCTTATGGGCAACGCTAAGATCATGATGATCGATGATGAACCATTAAACATGGAAGTGTTGCAGGTTCACCTTGAAGCTGAAGGCTATAATCGATTTGTCTCTATTTCGGATTCGAAATTAGCTATTGAAGCTATCAAGGACGATATTCCAGATGTGCTGTTGCTCGATCTGGTAATGCCAGAGGTTACCGGGTTTGATATCTTGCGAGAAATGCGTCTGGACGACGATATTAAAAACGTACCAGTAATCGTACTTACCTCATCAGAAGACGCTGACACAAAATTACAAGCATTGCAGTTGGGCGCAACCGACTTTTTATCCAAACCGGTCGATGCAAGTGAACTGGCATTGCGCATGCGCAACACATTAACTTCCCGAGCGTACTTGCAACGTATGCTCAGCTTTGACACGCTCACAGATTTGCCTAACCGATTGTCTTTTACTAAGGAGCTCAAGTCCTCACTGGATGACATAAAAAATTCGGACGACCAGGCAGCTTTGCTGTTGTTCAATATTAATCGATTTAAAGCAATCAACGACTCTCTGGGGCCTGAGCGTGGTGATGATGTGTTATGGGCGTTTAGTGAGCGATTGAGAATGACTTTCAATAATGCACCAGTTGATTCACAAAACCCGTCATCCACTCCGGTAAAGTCTTCCATCGCACGAGTAGGCGGTGACCGGTTCGGTATCCTAATGCCTATGGCTAACACGGAGTCTCGCTGTGAAGGACTAACTAATTTACTCAATCAGTTTGTTGAAGTGCTTGAAACACCGTTTACAGTTGCTGATCAGGATATCTATTTGACGGTTAGCATTGGGGTGTCTACATTATCCAGGCAGACGTCCAGTGTAGAGAATTTAATTAACGATGCTGAAACGGCGATGTTGCATGCCAAAGGACGCCGAGATACGCAGTACGCTTTTTATGCCGAGCAGATGGATGAGAAAGCGCGTGAGTTGCTGAGTATGGAAAATGGCATGCGTACGGCAGTGGAGAATGGCGAGATTTTTCTCGTGTTTCAGCCTAAAGTCAACGTTGCCAGTGGCGATATAGTTGGCGCGGAAGCATTAGTGCGCTGGTTGCACCCCGAATTTGGTTTGATATCGCCGGTTAATTTTATTCCGCTTGCGGAAGACACAGGCATGATCGTGTCTATCGGAGAATGGGTGTTGCGCGAATCTTGCCGGGCGGCTCAGGAATGGCGTGAGCTGGGTCACGATGACTTTAAAATTGCGGTGAATGTATCGATACGCCAGTTACATGAACTGGACTTTATCGCTATCGTGCAAAAGGCACTTGATGACAGTGGCTTACCAGCCGAGTCGTTAATTGTTGAGCTGACAGAAAACATGATAATGGAAAACGCTGAAACCAATATCGTCAAGTTGCAACAATTAAAGAATTTGGGTGTGAAAATATCAATTGATGATTTTGGCACAGGATATTCCTCATTAAGTTATCTTCAACGTTTTCCTTTAGATCAATTAAAAATTGATCGCTCTTTTATTAAAGAGATTAAAGGTGTAAAAGACAGAATGCCTATTGTTAAAGCGGTTATCTCATTAGCGCACGACCTGGGATTAAACGTGGTTGCCGAAGGAATTGAAACTCATCATCAGCTGGCGCACATAAAAGCGCTTCGTTGCGAGGAGTATCAAGGCTATTTCTGCTCAAAACCAATACCGGATGTAGAGTTTTTACAGTTATTGAACGAGCATTCAAGAAAATCTGCTTAATCAGATTTGGTTTGCCAGGTAAGTTAACCAAGTAAGTTAACCAAGTAAGTTAACCAAGTAAGTTAACCAAGTAAGTCGGCCAGATAAGTAGGCCAGATAAGTTGGCCAGAGTAAGTTTAATCTGATAAGTTCGCCGCTAACTTGTGAGGCACTATCCAGGGGACGGTATCGTATCCAGCGATAACTTCCACCCCATACACGTCCCTGATGTTCTCCTTGCTCAGAACGGTTGCAGCATTTCCATGCGCCCGCACACGACCTTTATCCATTAAATACAACCGGTCGCAGTAACGACAAGCAAGAGAAAGATCGTGGAGCACCACAATACAAGCCTGTGTTTCGGTTGCAAACTTGCGCAACATATCCATGGTTTGAATTTGATGTCCCAAATCCAGCGAAGAGACAGGCTCGTCTGCCAACAACAGACTTGGTTTTGCTGCCAGTATGCGTGCCATTAGTACCCGGGCTCGCTCTCCGCCTGACAGTGTCGTCGCATCTCGGTCAGCCAGGTGGGTCGAGTCTGTTAGTTGTAACGCATGTTCGATAGCTCTCTCATCGTCGCTGTTTAATTTTTGCCAGGCTGACAAGTGTGGGTAGCGACCAAGACTCACCAATCGATGAACACTCAGAGGCCAATGAATTTCACCCATTTGTGCTAGCCAGCCAATCGAGCGAGCGCGACTGGATGCATCGATAGATGTAATGTCTGCACCGTCAAGGCTTACGCTGCCACTGTCTGGCTGATTAAGCCCAGCCAGCAAAGAAAGCAGAGTGGATTTACCCGCACCATTAGGTCCAATAAGTCCGACCATTTCCCCTGGCATTGCCTGCATGGAGACGTTGTTTAGTATGGTTGCACTACCAATGCTTACGTTAAGCTGGTCTGCTTCGAGTCTTGCCTGTGTAGATGACATAAATTATCCGTTGTACTTATGTCTGGAATTAACGATCAGATAAAAAAAGAAAGGTGCGCCAACCAAGGCGGTGAGAACGCCGACTTTTAAGTGTTGTTCCGTTGGAATTAGCCTGACACCAATGTCGGCTGCCAGTAATACAGCAGCGCCTCCCAAAGCTGAAACAGGTAACAATCGGGCAGGCTCGTGATTGACAAGCGGTCGCAATAAATGAGGGACCACCAGACCGATAAAACCGATCATTCCCGCTACCGATACAGCAGCACCTACGGCAAGTGACACTGCAATAAACACACGCCAACGTAACCAATTTAATTTAATGCCCATACTTTGCGCTGTCGACTCGCCAAGTGTCAGTGTATTGAGTTGCTGACCCACGCCAATGAGCAGTGCCCAACCCAGAAAGGTGCAAGGCAGCAACAGCCATAAATCTTTTAAGCTACGGTCGGTCAGGTCACCTAACGTCCATAATAAAAGTTCTTGCACGGCGTAGGGGCTTGGTGCAAGATTTAATAATAAAGATAAGCAAGCGGTGCTCAGAGCGTTAACCGCAACACCAGCTAGTATAAGCGTGGTAATACCTGCACTTCGACCGGCCAGTAAGTAGACCAGCACGGTCGCGATTAAAGAACCGCTCATTCCAGCAACGGGTACCCACTGGGTATAACCAATGCCGGTGGTGAAGTACAAAACACTGACAGCCCCAAGGGCTGCACCACTTGAGCTGCCAATCAGCCCCGGGCTTGCCAATGGATTTCGCAGCAGCCCTTGCATGACAGCACCACATAAACCAAGTGATGCGCCTATAACCGCTGCCATGATCATTCGGGGAAGTCGAATTTCTCGCAGTATAACCGCGTTGGTTGAATTGGGATTGTTGAACTGATCGGACAATGCAGACAAGACCGATATTGATTCACTGCCATAAATCAAGCTGGTTACTGCGAGTGCAGTAACCAGCAATATTAACAGTAGTGTCAGTCGTCTATCAGAGCGCATGCGCAATTATGACTGAAATACTGATTCGAGGTGTTTTGTAGCTTGCCGTTACTGTTCTTCGACATCTAAAAACAGTATGTTCAACGGCGAGAATGATGTCGCAATGTACGGTTCGATCACTGTGTCATCCTCTGTATTGAGGCGCACAAATCCTGGCGTGTCGGCACTGCTTACACCCATCCAGACACCACCATCAGGGCCCACATCCAGAGTGGCGACTTCCTGGCTAGCAACGGAACTCACTTGATCACCAATGACACCGGTTGATGGGTCAAACGAAAACAAAGTAGTTCGTGGGCTGCCGTCGTCCGGGGCTGCGTTGGCATACATAGCAACATAGCCTTTGGTTTCGCTTACTACCAATGTTTGTGCAATAAACCCATTGTTATTTGTCTGGTCGCCATCGTCCAGGCGTTGACTAAGATCGTAGGTGCTCGCGTCGATTGCGAACAGACCACCAGAGTATGGGTCACCCTCAAGCATGTTGAATTCCACAAAAATATTTCCGCGACCGGTAACGAAGATTTCGCCAGTGGCATCATTAAACCGAATGTTGGTTGGGTTCAAACTATTTAATGGGATACCCATTAAGTTATCAGCGCCACCCTTGAGGGTGTCAATTTCTGTATCGGTGGCAACATCGAACACGGCTACGTAACCCGTTTCAATTGGATTGAATCCTGTTAGGCGTTGCATTACAACAAATAACTCTCCGTCAACAATCACACCTGAGGTGGCGTTTGGCGATAAGTCATCATCTGAAGGATCGGGGTCGTAGGCAGAAATATCGATTTCGCCAATTTTAAATTCTTCTTCTGTGGTTGCCGACGGGTTGATAATCCAAATGGTTGGGCTTCCGTAACGCAACACATACGCTTTGGTTTCATCGACAAAGACAACGTCATGGGCATTGGCTGACTCGTCAGCTGCCGTTAGTGAATACTGATACTCAACAACAGAAGTATCAGTGGGGCTCAACTTTGTTAGTGAGTCGAGTTGAAAGCGGCCAAGCTGATAAATACTGTCTCCAAAACTCTCAACGCGAATGTCGCTCATGGTTGCCGGGTAGGTTGCATCCACAACGCCGTCTCTAAGAGGTATACGCTCAATTTGGCCGGTAGGAAATGAAGCGGTGGCAGTGAACGCTAACGTGTCCAGATTTGCAGGAGGTACACCCTCTGTTCCATTGCCTTCGCCAGTGCTTGTGCCTTCGCCGGTGCTTGTGCCTTCGCCAGTGCTTGTGCCTTCGCCAGTGCTTGTGCCTTCGCCAGTGCTTGTACCTTCGCCAGTGCTTGTGCCTTCACCAGTGCTTGTGCCTTCGCCACCATCTGTGTCCGAATCTGCTTCAGTGGACATGCCATCGGTGTCAGCACCGCTCATTCCGTCGTCGTCGTCGCTTGAGCTGCAGCCGCTCAGAGTGACTGTTGCGGCCAAAAATAACGGTAGCGTGTGTTTCAAGCCAAACGTTTTGGTTTTAATGATCATTTTTTCTCCGATGAGTTAGTTGGCTTTTTACAGCCGGTAGTTTATGGAAACAAAGTAGGCTCTGCCTGGACGGGGAAAGCCATTGAAATCCTGAATGTTGTCATTGCCTATATTGTTTATGGTCAGGCCTAGCTGTAGCTTGTGCCATTGATGCTCAATACCTGCATTGTGTAGCCAGTAGCCAGACGCTGGCAGCAAGTTCGCTGGGTCGTAGTAAAAGTCGCTTTTGTAGTTAGATTCAAACCACGTTTTTACATTGCGTTTAAGGTGCTGCAGTTTTACGTGAGCGCTTAAACGAGCTTCGCCTGGTAACTCTTTTTTATTCAACGCCGGATTAGCCGAGAAGTTCTGTGTTTGTTGATAGGTGGTATTGAGTCGCATTGAGAGTTGTTTGCTAAAGCGCCAGCTATTACCTAGTTCCACTCCGAACACGTTAGCTTTGCCGGTGTTCACACTTCGCCCGATACCTTGAGAGTCAAATGCCAACGCAACTAATTCGTCGCGCCAGCTACCAAAGAGTGAGCCGGTAAATGAATAATTTTCTGACAGCTTATAGCTAATGCCGACATCGGCATTGATACCGTCTTCGGGTAATAGATTTCGGTTGCCCACAATTAGCCCCGTGCTGCCGAACAGTTCAGAGAAGTTGGGCTCTCTGACAAACTTGCCCATATTTGACTGCACACTCAGGCTGTCATTAAACGCATATCGAGCGCCAATTTGCGGGCTGAACTTGATTGCGCTTCTGTTGTCGTTATTACTTGAATCGTTACCAAAGTTCTTGTCTTCAATGATTTGCATGCGCAGCGATGGCGTCAATAGCAACTTCTCGTTGGCATTAAAAAATGCAAATTGCACATTCGAATGAATCGATTGTCTTTTGACGTTGTAGTTTTGATTGGCGCTAAGCTCGTCGCGTGACTCTAGTGTTTCATTGCGCAGGGATGTCGACAAGGACAAGGTGCCGCGATCACCAATGTGTTCCCAGTAAGCTTTTACACCCGTTGTGTTAACGGTACTTTGAGTATCTTGCGCACCTAGCCCAATCTGACTTCGTGCGTCAAGATAATGATTATTTTGAAAGTGCTGAAACAGGGACAGTGACGTATTCCAATTACCAATGCCATCGAAGCGATTAGTCAGTTGAAATTCGACTTTGTCGGTATCAAAGCTCGCCTCGTTGTTCGAGCTGTTGCGCCATTCAGGCACGCCTAGGTCTCGTGATGAAATTTGCACCAGTAAGTCGGTTCTTGCATCCGTGTTCCATTGCAAGCCAACTCGGCTAAGCGCACTGAGTTTTAATACGGGTGCATTGTTGCGTTTTTCCAGCCGATCGTCATTCGGGTTAAGTGGGGTGGTGTTGTTGTTAGTAAAAGAAAAACGGTTGCTGCTGTTTTCGTGGCTGGCGGCAGCGACAACATCCCACTGCTTGTAAGTTGATCGGTGTGCAAATTGCGCACGATGCGTATCAAAACTGCCACTGCTTAGCACGGCATTGGTTGCCGGACCATCGTTTCTGGCGCTGAGGGTACGCAAATTTACAGCACCACCTATGTTGCTGTTAGAAAGCTGGGCCGGAGTTGACCCGCGATAAATATCGACGGAGGAAAGATTAAGTAAATCCAGAAGCGAAAGATCGACAATACCGTTACCGGCACTGTTCAGTAATATGCCGTCGAGATAAATACCTGTTTGCTGCGAACTTCCGCCGCGCAATGTCACCGTGCTAAGCGTGCCAAGCCCACCAATTTGACGAAACTGCACGCCTGTTTCGTTGGCCAGAATATCGGCTAGGTTAACGTCGTGTCGTTGTAACTCTGCTTTGGGAATACGCTGGTGGCTCCCGGTGTGTTCCTCATGCTGGACATCGCCGGTTTCATTTTCAGAAGATGCAATAACGTTGATGGTTTCCAGCTCTTCGTCTTGTGCGTCGGCCACTGGTATCAGAAATAATCCTATGCACGCAAAGGCAAAGCGCAAAAACATAAAACGCGATCGGCAATACTTGTATGTCAGGTAAAGAAGGCGCAACCCGCACAATCCATAAAGGCCAGTGGGGTAAGAGAGACGATGAAACGCAAAAGCATTGCAGGACATTGCCTACCAAACAACCCCGTTTGGCGGTTAAATAATTCAACGCGGTAGGTCTCCTGGCTAGCAATGCTCTTAGGCAACAACGCTTAAACGGCTATGTTGCTTCTAAGTCTGTGGCTCTTCCTTCCCAAATTAAGTCCGAAAAATTTTCGAAAATTAATTCAGTGGTAAATAGGGCCACTCATTACATACAGTTGCGGGGGCAGCCGAAGCTTTTCACTTCGTTCCCTTTTAATCCTGATGGAACCGTGCTGTTAGGCCTGCATGGTAACGCAGATGGCCGAAATTCGTGCGCATTTATGAATTAAAATCATTTTCTGGTCAATTTTACTGGTGTGAGTGTCGCTGGTAGATAAAGCGGGTGAGTGGGTTCGCCCGATGCGTTTTTTTTAAGGCAATGCAGCCGCCGAGAGTAGCGTCGTCTGAATTGGCTTGATCGATCTAATATGGTCCCATACTCACCCCAACAAGCTAGCACCATTGAGCTTTGTTTAATGGCTTTATCCAAGTACTGGTCGTTCAGCTCTCCAACAGGATCGTCGCTTGCCAGTAACCCATTTGGATCGGTTGTACGCCAAGCAAAGAGATTCACCATAATGAGCTTTTTGAACTGCCAGCGTTGAGCGAAGTCAGTGCACTTACGGATGGTTGGGTCGTCTTTGCTTGCGTCAGCTGTCGATGGGTTTAACCCAACAAAAACCACAGTGGATTTTCGTGATAACCGTTCGCCCCAGGTGCGCTCCAGTTGGTATCGATAACGTTGACAATCAGAGAAGGTCGCAGTTTTAATTGTGTCTTTTTTAATCAAGCTGGGCTTAAAGAGATGGTGCCAGTGAGTAGCGTATCAGTAGTATCGCTATTGAGTTTATAGCGTTTCCTTATTAATCAACTAGACTTAGCACGTCGACAGCAGTCACTCAAGAGTCACGCTTGTGGCGCAAACTGCATAAAAACTGATAGATAAGCCGTGATGTTAGCTATCAATTTAATGTTGATTTACACAGTTTCGCAATTTAAGCCCAATTTCACAAAAGGATACACATAGATATTGGGCTAGCTGTAATAATTCGGCCGTATGACAACCGAGCAAGGTTTGCAAGTTCACACGTTGCATTATATGCCAGTGTTTGCTTGAGTCAGGCCTGATCGCAATTTGCAGCGATCATTTTTGCAACGATGAAGCTTAAATCGACAATGCGATTGAAGAATTTTGTTGTCGGTGCAGTATTTAAAAGTAGATCGATTGTATAAAGACCGGTTGTATAAGTTGAGTTTTAACTTTTAATCCGTTTAGTTATTGATAACAACTTACTGAATAGAATTTAAACATGTTTTGTGAAGGTAGGTTGTTTTGTTGGCTAAACACGTTAGACATTTTCTCCATTCGTAGTTAACTAAAAAAGGTAGGAGCTAGTTATGATGGCAAGGGCATTATTTGCTGAAATTTTTGGAACGTTCTGGTTGGTATTAGGAGGCTGTGGAGCTGCAGTTCTTGCGGCAGGTGTTGGTAACAATGATGCTGGTGCTAGCTTGGGTATAGGTTTTGTCGGGGTTAGTTTGGCCTTCGGTTTAACCGTTGTGACCGGTGCGTATGCTGTTGGTCATGTTTCTGGTGGTCACTTTAATCCGGCCGTAACACTTGGTTTGACCTTTGGTGGACGTTTCTCGGCTGCTCATGCACCTGGTTATATCATCGCTCAGGTTATCGGTGGTGTTTTAGGTGCTTACACTATTTATATGATCGCATCTGGCGCTGAAGGATTCTCTATTGGTGACGGAGCAGGTACTTTCGCCACGAATGGTTTTGCGGACTACTCTCCAGGTGGTTACAGCATGTTGGCAGTTATTATTGCTGAAGTTGTTTTGACCGCCGTATTCCTGATCATCATCATGGGTGCCACTGCGCGTAAGGCGGCTCCTGCTATGGGTGGTCTGGCGATCGGTCTTGGCCTAACGCTGATTCACCTGATCAGTATCCCTGTCAGTAACACCAGTGTGAACCCAGCACGATCTACTGCTAATGCAGTTATCGCGTACGTTTTTGGTGACGGTGGTGTAGGTACAGTTAGTGCACCGGTTGAACAACTATGGGTATTCTGGGCAGCACCAATTGCTGGTGGTATCATCGGTGCGTTGATCTACCGTGGTTTGATTAGCAACGATCATCTGCCTGACTAAGTATGTTTTCAAGCCTCTGGTTTATAGAGGCTTGGCTAAGTTGTAAAAAGCCGCCACGTTTTGGCGGCTTTTTTTATGGTCTTTGTACCGTCCTTGTCGCGTCCTGAACGGCTTTTGGAAATGTATCTTAGCGTTTGGTTTCGACTTTACTCGTGGTGACCCATTCATCACTTGCAGGGTCGTAACTCATTGTTATCATGCCGTGCTGGTCTCGAGCAAACAGAAACAATTTGCCATTTGAAGCCACTGCCTGAATGGTTGAGTATTTAGAAAAATCATTCCAACCAGCCGCGTCAGACCAGGTAGGGTCATTGCTTGCAATCGATTCCCAGCGATTCGCTTCCTTATTTAAACGACGAGTCGTGATGCCATAGTTGGTTCTTGCCAGCAGGTACATGTCGTCTCCTGCGGATACGGCCTGAATGGTTGAATAGTTTGTGAAGTCACTCCAGCCAGATTTGTCAGACCATCGAGGATAGTTGGGTGACAAGGTTTCCCAGCTGTCGGATGTGGCTGAGTACTTCAGGGTGATCATGCCAGAGTTGCCTCGGGCAAGCAGATAGAGTTGGCCGTCCGACTCAACTGCCTGGATTGTCGAATAATTAGATAGGTCGGACCAGCCATTTTTATCAGACCACGACGGATTGTTAGACGCTATTGGCTCCCAAAGATCGGCTTCACGATTAAAACGGAGTGAAATAATGCCTGAGTTTGCCCTGGCTATCAGATACAAATCTTGTCCTGCACTGACGGCCTGGATTGTATCGCTGTTGGATAAATCATCCCAACCATTACTATCAGACCATGCAGGATCATTGGATGCTACTTCGTCCCACTTGTCTGATTTTTTATTATAACGCAGCGTGTTCATTCCCGACTTGGAACGGCCGAGCAAATACAGATCGTTGCCGACTCCAAGAGCTTGAATGGTTGAATAGTTAGAAAGCTTATTCCAGTCATCTGTATTGGACCACGGTAGGTCATTACCCGCCAGATTTTTCCAGCGGTCGGTACTTTTGTCATAGTGACGTGTGATCACCCCGAAATTGGATCGGGCTAAAAGATAAAGCTCGTTGCTAACACCGACAGCTTGAATAGTTGAATAGTTAGACAGATCATCCCAGCCGTTGGCATCAGACCATTTTGGATTATTGGTTGCCACGGGCATCCAGCTATCAGTAATGAATTTGTAGCGCAAGGTCGTCATACCTGCATTGCCTCTTGCCAACAAATACAGGTCGTCGCTAACACCCACTGCCTGTATGGTGGAAAAATTGGTCAGGTCATCCCAACCGCCTTCATCGGACCAGATGGGCTCGTTTTTAGCCGCCTTGACAGACGCAGAAAAACACAGCCCCATGGAGAATAAAATTCCCAGGAACGAAATTGTTTGAGGGTTTGCCAAAGTACGACTTTTCACTGGTTGTCCAATAGATCTTTGGTGACGACACATTAAAACAAATTAGTGTTTGCATAAGATAACTGTTTCTCAGTTTACAACAGAATTGTGCCGGGGCTGCGTTCGACTTGTGCCTAAGGCCTGAGCTTACGAGGACTGGTCGTCGTGAAGGTATGATGTGAGTCGCGCTGAGTATCTGTGACGTACTGCTCAATCGTACTTGACAGATTTACTCTACTTTAATGTGCAATATAGGTAGCCATTAGAGCAATTGAACCCAGAGCCGGAAAAAAGTAAGCTTGAAGATATGTATTATATTTCAAAATTTAGAGTCTGTATCAGGTTTTAATGCAGAGCTCTTCAACAGCGGCGTGTAAAGCTTTTGAACTCGACTAACATCGCACGAAGATAAATGTTTGCGTTGCCCGATTTTATTAGTACCTTTAACTTCAATTGTTCTAAACCCTCGTGCTGAAAAGGCATATCCTGAGTAATGCATGATAGAACTATAGTAATAGGAATCTGTTACGGGAGTGGCGTTTCGCGCAATGTGTACCACTGTTTCATACTCACCAGACCACTTCTATTTTGCTCATTCAGAAGAATCTGTATTCGTTCAATTACTTGCGGGCTATCATGCAACAATGGGTGAACAAAATATTTCATTTGAGGTGGTTGATCGAAAGAGCGGTCTGTCTTAAGGCATTCTACTACCTGAAAAATCCACAGTAGCATTACCAGATACCAAAAAAGCCTACTACGTGCAGGCTTTTGCATTGAAGAGCAGTGGGCTGTTTAACTTTAAACTGAATAGTCGTCAGTGGAATAAAGGACAATCAGTGCAGATCACATAAACATGTCTTGGATCATTCAAGCGCTCCAGAAAACCAAACTCTTTGCGTATCATGCCGGTCATCTGCGCGATAGCAGCGTTTTTAGTTTGTGGGAATTTGCTGTATGCAGTCTCGGATATCATGCGCATCACTTTTTGTTCAGCTGTTAGTTCCGTTTGTACATTCCAAACGGAGTAGTCTTCAAGGTTAGCTAAACTGGCTGCAGCGCTGATTGCCTGTTTCAGATCACCCAACTCATCTACCAGACCCAGTTGTTGCGCTTTCTGTCCTGTCCAGATTCGTCCCTGAGCGACATCATGTACAGCGCCTACATCCATACCTCGCCCTTCGGCAACCGTGTTTAGAAATTGTTGATAGCCTGCGTCAATTATTGTTTGCAAGACGTCCCCCATGGCTGGTGTGACACCCCGCATGGCACTTGCGCCTCCAGCAAGCGGCGTGGTCGTGACTCCATCACTGTAAATGTCATAACGAGCCAGTGTTTTCTCAAAGCTGAGCAGTAACCCGAATATACCGATGGAGCCAGTAATGGTGGTTGGCGATGCCCAGATTTCATCGGCGGAAGATGCAATCCAGTAACCTCCCGACGCGGCAAACGATCCCATTGACGCAACCAGTGGAATGCCGGATGCCTGAGCCGCTTGCAACTCCGTGCGAATCATTTCCGAAGCTGATTTACTACCACCCGGGGAATCAATGCGAAGAACAATGGCTTTCACATCGTCATCCAGTCGTGCCTTCCTGATCAGCTTAGTCAGGGTTTCACCACCAATACCTCCAGGAGGTGCAGTACCATCAATGATGTTGCCAACAGCGGTAATAACCGCCACTTTGTCGGCCTCTGGCTTTGTCGGTAGTCGTGCGCTGCGTAGATACTTTTTATATGTGATGCCACGAAAACCCATACCAGAGCCATTGTCGTCTAATCGCCCACCTGTCTGTTCAATCAGGTAACTTCGTCGTTCTGAGTCGGTTACCAAGCGGTCCACAAAACCTTTATTCAGCGACAATTGCGCAATATTGCCCTGCGCTAGTTCAATCTGCTCTGGTGCGTTTTGCAACATCGCATCAATGCTGCCTGCAGCCATACCACGGGCTGTCTCAATCCCTGTCGTGTAAGCGTCCCACCATGTATCCAAAATTCCCAGGCGCGCCTCTCGATCTTCCGGTGACATGTCATCGCGTGTGAACGGATCAACGGCAGACTTGTACCTACCCACTTTAAATACATTCACTGTCACATCATGTTTCTGCAAAAAGCTCTTGAAGAATGGGCTGTACATGGCAAAGCCTGTTGGTACCGCAGCACCCTCTGGGTTCAACAACACTTCATCGGCATGTGCAGCAAGAAACAATGCCGACTGACTGTACGTGTTTGCAACCGCAATCACTTTTTTACCGCTGGTTTTAAAGTCATTTATGGCGGCAACAATGGTTTCAAGCTTAGGCATAAGCCCTTGTTCCAGTTTGTCCAGTTCAAGCACGACGAGCTTGATTTTTGTATCCTCTTTGGCTAACGCCAACGCGTCTGTGATGTCTTTCACCAATGCCTGCTGCGGCAGGTCATCACTTTGAAGCAAGGCAGCCGCACCAGCAATGCTCTGTTGTTCTACTAAGGTGCCGGCAGGGTCAAGTATCAGAGCACTGCCTTGCGGTACTTTAGGACCGACCTCTTTTACGGCAACGAAAATCACGGTACTGATAAGAAATACAGCGACAAGACCGAACAAAATGGTGTTAAGCACTTTTAGCGAACGCCAAAGAAAACGAAAAAATCGGCTGATGATGTTGCGCCTTTTCGGCAAATCTGTATTCATTGTAAATTCCTTTCTTTGGTCTCGGGGTCAGCAGCTCTTGAACACACTCATTCTGTCGCTGTTGACACTATATTCGGATATTTCTATTAACAGGTATCAAAGTGCAGATACTTGTATCGGGTGCTTCATCCATCGTCGGATTCGTTCCCGCTTTGTTATTGCTGTTCGGCTTGCTGGCACTTAATTTCGTTGCATCCCTGTATCATATCTGACATGCCAGATAAACCAGTCCTGACAAGAGACGCCATACTCAGCGGCGAAATTAATCGTCTCACCGAAGGTGCGCGCAAAAACATACCCGTGATGTCTGATCAGCAGCGGCATGAGCTTGTACAGCAGACAATTGAAAGCCTTGATGACACAGGGGAGTTATGGGTATTTGGCTATGGTTCGTTAATCTGGAATCCGGCAATCGAATTCGCTGATCAACGCCGTTGTCGTATTCAGGGCTATCAAAGAGAATTTTGTTTCTGGACGACTTTCAGTCGTGGATCACCAGAGCTTCCAGGCTTAATGATGGGGTTGGTCGAGGGGGACTATTGTGATGGCTTGGCATACAGAATCGATCTAAAGGTTGCTGCGACAGAGCTGGACATCCTTTTTAAACGTGAGCTATTCACTTTTGTCTATCAGCCAATATGGATAGATGCATTGTGCTCAGAAACCGCCAAAACGTTTCGTGTTTTGACCTTCGTTGTCGATATTAAAAACGAGCGATTTGTTCAAAGCCTTTCAGAAACAGATGTAGTGACCACAATAGCAATCGCGCAGGGGCCACTGGGACGCAACTGCGATTATCTTTTTGATCTTAATCAAAAGCTACGCGAACTTAGGTTTTCTGACGCCAAGCTTACTGACTTGGAGAAGCGCGTTGTTGAATATCAGCAGACGTTGAAGTGAGCTAAGTCATCGTCATGGCAAGAAAGTCTTGTATAGATTTGCGAAAAACATTTTGAGTAAGTACTTGCAGTTTTAGTCATGTTTTGTTCCTATTGCCAATACGGCTTATTTATGACCACATAAAATCACGAGTTACGAACCCTATGAAATTAAGCCGTAAATTTTTGGCTATGTTCATACTGTCGCTTGGTGCGCTGAGTTGCGGTGGTGGAGGAGGCAGCGTATTATTTTTCAACAACCTCATCTTTGCTATTCGAGCGTCAGGAAGATATTAATGATGGAGTCCCCGGTTCACCGGATCAGCTGGAATTTGAAATGACTAACATTTTTGCTGACACAGATATTTAAAAAATGTAGCGTTACTTTATCTTCATCGCTTCAGTTTCAATCTGAATGATCACTTTGTCACCTACCAGACCATTGTCAACTGCGTAGGTCATTCCGAATTCGCTACGATTAATGTTTGTGTTCATCGACAGGCCCAATACGTCGCGCTTATGCCCGAAAGGATAGCGCGCCGCTTTATTCAAGGTAACGTTAAGTGTTATTGCTTGAGTTTTTCCAAGGATGGTCAGATCGCCTGTGACAGTGGTTCCATTGGCAGCATCTGCAACATCAATACCTGTTGCGGTAAAGGTAATTGCAGGGTGGGCTTTAACATTTAAAAAATCTTTTGAGCGAACGTGCTTGTCGCGGGCCTTATTAAAGCTTGCGATGCTGGCGGCGTCAATGCTCACATCAACATCGTCTAATTTGTGACTTTCATCGTCGTAGGTGAATGTGCCTTCGAGCTTGGTGAAAATACCCAGCGTCTTTGCATAGCCGACATGGTCCACGGTAAAATAGACGGCTGTGTGTTCGGGGTCGAGCTGGTAGGTTGTCACGTCTGCCTGGGCTGCATTGCCAATCAGTAAGGCAAAGGCTGTGATAGTTGCGATACGCATAGTGATACTCCGGTCACGTTAATAAACCCCACTCAAGTTTGCCTTATAAGTACGCAGTTGGCAATTTTAAGGCTGATATGATCCTAACGGTGTTTAGAGTGGTAGAAGAGCTGATGATCGAAATTAAACCCTGCAGAGGCAACATGATGTGGCAAGCGTCGAGCGCTACTGGCGTATTCGCAGGACTTGCAGCAGGACTGCTGGTTGCAGTCGGCGTTCTGGGCTTTTTGATGTTTGGCTCACCAGTGCTACCTGTGCTTGTGTTTAGCCTGATCTCTGCTGTGTGTTTGTTCGGCCTTTTGCGCAGCTATCCACACGATGTTCTGGGGGTCTGCAATGTGGTGACCTTAATCCGCACGGCCCTGGTCGCGTTATTAACGGGGGCGATATTCGCACCGCCTGCGCCATGGCTTGTATTTGGAATAGCTGTCATTGCGTTTTCCTCCGATGGCTTGGACGGCTGGCTGGCGCGGCGCTCAGCGCTAACATCAGTGTTTGGCGCACGCTTTGACATGGAGGCTGATGCACTGCTGGGTGCCGTGCTAGCACTAATCCTGCTTGCACACGGCACCGTTGGCGTAACGATTCTGGTACTTGGATTTTCGCGCTATCTTTTCGTGGCACTTGGCTTAGTGTGGCCCGCTTTGCAAGGCGAATTATCTGAAAGCTACAGGCGCAAAACAGTTTGCGTCGTGCAAATCGCCGCTTTGATTGCACTGGTATGCCCATTGACTCCATCGGTGTTACTGCCCTGGATTGCTGCAGGCGCCGCAGCATTGTTGCTCTATTCTTTCGCGGTAGATGCGTGGACCTTAATCAGGCGCACGGCGTGAGATGCACCGTATGAAAAAAGCCATTTTGCTGGCTCTTGCGGCTGCGTTGATTTTTGCCGTGCTGGTATTGCCCAACCATCCGGCAGTTACAGGGTGGTCTGCGTTGAGCAGGTTTCCTTTGGAATTGCCGGTGATCTTGCTGCTCATGATTATTGCAGGTCGCGCGTGGGGCGTTGCGTCAATGCTGGTTTTTTTGCTGGCGTGTGTGCTGTTCGTAGCGACTTTTCTGAAGCTGGCCGACTACGCAATGTTTGTTGCCTACGGTCGAAACTTCAACCCCATTCTTGATACTGTTCTGATTGGATCAGGGATTGGTCTGCTGCGCGACAGCATCGGAACTCCATTGGCTGTGCTTGTTGTCATCGCAGCGTTCATTGTATTAGTCGCGTTGTTCTGGTTGCTTTTAAAAAGCCTTGTCGTCTGGACGCGGTTAACCATCCCGCCGTTGGCACGCATTGGGGCTATGATCAGCCTGCTCGTTTTTGGCGGATGGGCTGTGGCCGATGCGGGACACGACCTTAAATACAAGCGCTTTACAATCGATCCGCCAGGCACCGCATGGACCTCAAGGCATATTGTCGAACATGGCGTTGAAATGCGCGACACAGCAGTTGACCTCGTTGAATTTAGCCGCGCAGCCCGTGACGATATATACGCCGATGCCACAGGACTGCTGGACCTGTTAGAAGATCAGGATGTCATTCTTATTTACGTGGAAAGTTACGGTCGAGCCAGCTTTGATAACCCGTTATATGCAGCCACTCACACCGCGACGCTGGAATCAAAGTTAGGTCCGTTGAAAGACGCAGGTTTTGCGGTGCAAAGTGGTTGGCTTAGTTCGCCCATCACTGGCGGGCAAAGCTGGCTTGCGCACGGCACACTGTCTTCGGGACTCTGGACATCAAATAATGGCCGCTATAACGCCATGTTGGCGAGCCGTCGCAAAAGCCTTTTTCACATTGCACAAAACAACGGATTCAGAACCGCCGCTGTGATGCCTGGTATCAAGAGAGCCTGGCCGGAAAGTGTCGCAATGGGGTTTGATCAGATTGTCCCTGCCGCTGGGCTTAACTACAAAGGGGAGCCGTTTCACTGGGTGACGATGCCGGATCAATTCACTCTGGCGAAATTTACTGATGTGCTTGGCGAAGACTCGCGTGCTGACTTTATTCAGATCGCACTGATCTCATCCCACACACCGTGGACACCACTTCCCGATGCAATTGCCTGGGAGGCAATTGGCGATGGTACCGAGTTTAACGACATGGCCGGCCGTGGCCCGACCCCGCGCGAGCTTTGGAAAGACCACGATAATGTACGCGACGCTTATCGGCGGGCGTTAGATTATTCTCTGCAGGTCACTTTTGAATATATTGCAAAACAGGGCAAAAACGCCCCTCTGTTCTTTATTGTGGGCGATCATCAGGCTTGGGAATATATCGCTGGGAGTGACAGTCATGACGTACCGATGCATGTGGTTGGTCCACCCGAATTGGTCGCTCGGTTGAACGATTGGGGCTGGCAGGAAGGCTTGATACCCGGCGGTGCCGGGCGCCGGATGGACACTTTTCGAAACGATTTCATTAAAGCGTTTACTGGTTCAGACACTGATGCGCATACTAATGCAAGAAAGGCAGAGAGTAATCAGTGAAACATGCACTGAATATTATTGTGTCACTTGGCGTACTGGCCACGCTTCTCTGGTGGGCAGACACGGGTGCTGTAATGGCGCAACTACGCGATGCATCCGTCATCTGGCTTATGTTATCTGCTGCTTCATTAACTGTAATTACCGTTCTTATGGCTAAGCGCTGGCAGATTGTGGCGTGGTCTTTCGACATTGATATCAGCTTGCCACGCGCTATTGCTGAGTACTACATCGCTCAACTTGTAAACCTTGTTTTGCCAGGCGGTGTGGCCGGAGATGTAACGCGAGCTGTACGCGCAAGGCATGCTGCGAATCTGACCCTTGCGGCTCAGTCTGTTGCAGCTGAACGTATCGTTGGTCAATGTGTCATGTTCATACTGCTTGGGGCAGGGTTGTTGATGGCACTGCTTATTCCCGGTGGTATTGCCTGGCCTGCTGCAACGTGGGTCGGCATCGCCATTGGGTTGCTGGTCTTTTTAGTAATGATGTTGCTATCTCGACGAAACCATACAACGGACAAGTCAACGGCCAAGTCAACGGCCAGGTTTTTGCGCCTCACCATAAGCGGATTAATGAAGCCGCGCGTGGCAAGCCTGTCGCTGCTTATTGTAGTGCTGCTTATTTTCAGTCTTTATGCCTGCGCACGTGCAACTGGAACGGTTATTCCACCAACAGGATGGATCACCTTACTACCACTGATTTTGTCGGCAATGCTAATTCCCCTATCTGTTGGTGGTTGGGGCTGGCGCGAAGGTGCTGGCGCCGCACTTTTTCCGCTAATAGGGGCGACACCAAGCGCTGGTATAGCAACCGGCATTGCCTACGGTGCAATGATGATCATCGCCGCCATTCCTGGACTTTTTTTCGCGTGGCGTTCAAGCGCTGCATCTGGACTTACACCCGCAACTCATTCCCGTAACTCACTTATGTAACTAAAGAAATTGAATATGAAACATTTAATAGAGATGAAACGTCGACGCTTTTTACAAAGCGCTGCAGCACTTGGTGTTACCGCTGCACTGCCTGGCTTTAAACCTGCGTTTGCAATGGATACCGCAGCAGTCAATTTTCAGCTTTCATGGCTGCATTCCGTGCAATTCGGCGGCAGCTATATCGCTAAAGATAAAGGCTACTGGAAAGACCTTGGCCTTGATGTGACGCTAACCCAAGGTGGTCCGAACGCTCCGGTTGAACCACCGGTGGTATCCGGTCAGGCTTTGATGGGAATTTCTGCGGCCGATTACGCCGGCTCTGCGGTAGCCGAGGGCGCGCCTTTTAAGATTATCGCGGTCGCTATGCAAAAGAATCCGTTCGCTATAGCCTCACTAACAGCCAATCCGGTCAATAAGCCTGCTGATCTGGTGGGCAAACGCATCGGTATGGCTGTTGCCAATACGCCGGTTCTCGAGGCGCTGTGCACACTTAATAATGTCGATATAAACGAAATCGACATTGTACCCACCCAATACGATCCAGCTCCGTTGGTTAGTGGCCAGGTTGATTGCCTGCTCAGCTGGTCAACTGATCTGCCTGTCGCCATGACTATTCAGGGCGTGGATAACACCACCATGTTGCTTGCAGATTTTGGTTACGCCGTTCATTCCCAGACCTACATTGCAACGACAGACACGCTCGCCAATCGCCGCGAACATCTGGTGGCGTTGCTGAAGGGTGAGATCATGGGTTGGAATGACTATCAGAATGACACCGATGCTGCTGCCAAACTGACGGTGGATATGTTCCCCGATGCAGACCTCGATTTGCCGGTTCAGGAACTTCAGGCATCTCGTCAGGAATCATTGATGTTTTCCGATTTAACCAGGAAAAATGGCTTTGGCTGGTTTACTGATGAAACCGTTGCTGAAAATATTGAGACTCTGGGTCTGCTGGGTATTGAGGTCAGTGCCGATCTTTGGGACCGCTCAGTGTTGGAAGAAGTTTTATCCTGAACAACTTGCACAACGTTGATGGTTCCAGTTCTGAGAATATGACTGCTGAGAACGAGGCTGCTAAGAGCAAGGCCGACGATATACGCTGCCTCAACATCGCCAAACGTTTTGGCGATCTTGAAACCGTAGCGTCAATGTCGTTGAGTTTTGCAGCGCGGCAAACAACGGCGTTGGTCGGCCCTTCAGGTTGTGGCAAATCGACCTTGCTTCGAATGGTCGCCGGTTTGGAACAGCCCAGCGAAGGGTCAATCACTATTGGTGAAGAAACACCCGCTGAGCTGGCCAAACGTGGTGGGATTGCAATGGCTTTTCAGGATGCCTCTTTGCTGCCATGGCGAAGCGTTCGCGCTAATGTCGCACTGGGCGCATCGCTGGCACGCAAGCCGGCTGGTCGTGTGGATGATTTAATCGAACTTGTTGGTCTTGACGGATTCGCCAACGTGCGTCCCGGCGCATTATCGGGAGGAATGCGACAGCGAGCAGCCATAGCTCGAGCATTAGTCTCAGCACCTGATGTGCTTTTGCTTGACGAACCTTTCGCCGCTGTCGATGCGATAACACGTGCACACCTGAACACACAGCTGCCAAAGTTGTGGAATGAGACAACGACCATCCTTGTCACCCATGCGGTGATCGAGGCCGTGTTGCTGTCTGATCGCGTGATCGTTTTGTCCGAACGGCCCGCGCGCATCGTGGCTGACATACCCATAACACTTGAAGGTCTGCGCGATGATGCTATTCAACGCACTGACGCTTTTAAATCGCTTTGCGATTCTGTCATAACAGCGCTTGAAGAGGGAAGCTAGTTGCGTAGCGCTTTGTGGGTGGTGGGCATTCTTATACTGTGGGAAGCGCTTGCGCAGCTCAAGGCAGAGAGTGTTTTATTCACTGGTCCAAGCGCCATTGCTGTCTACTTATACGACCATGCCAGCCTGCTGACTCGCGCCGCTGTTGCGACGACTAAAAATGCAGCGTGGGGTTTTTTTTGGGGAATATTGTCGGCCCTGTTGCTCGCATCCTTCGCGATGCTGCTGCCGCGATTAGAACGGGCCTTGTCATCGATATCGCTGTTGATTTTCTGTTTACCTTTAGTTGCTACGGGTCCAATTTTGCGGGTCCTGTATGGCCCGGGCGCTGGACCACAAATCACGCTTGCTGCTATGGCGGTATCGTACACAACCTATCTGGCTTTACTGGTTGGCTTACGCGCTATTCCTCAGTCGTGGAGTGATTTGATAACAATCTACGGACGTGGTGCATGGATTATGCTGCTGCGAATTCGTGCACCTGCTAGTCTGCCGTATCTGTTTGTCGGATTACAAATAGCCGCTCCAGCCGCTTTTCTTGGTGCCATGATTGGCGAATTCACCGGTGCCGAACGAGGGCTCGGTGTGTTGACCTTGCGCGCTATGCGTGGCCTGGATGTGGATGCAACCTATGCACTGGCAATGCTGGCAGCAACCATTGCCATGCTGGCGTATGGATTGGTCGGCTGGATAGCACGCCGTACACTAGGGTATGCACCTGTCATCCTGCTTACACCACCAAACGATCATAAGCCGCGTTCACTTGGACGCCAACTGTTGGGACTGGCAGCGCTGACGCTGAGCGTACTGCTCATCTGGCAAGTCAGCATGGATGCGTTCGGGCTTAACCGCTTTTTCGCCAAACGCCCAGTCGATGTGCTGAACTATCTTATCCAGCCAGAGGCTCGCGCAACATTGTGTGCAGCACTACTCGAAACACTGTCGATGACTGTTCCAGGTTACCTTGCCGGACTTTTGCTGGGCGCAGGTCTGGCTGCGTTACTTATGCTGGTACCAGCATGGTCGCGCGGTATCATGCCAGTGGCTGTTGCACTACGGGCAGTGCCTATCATCACAACAGCGCCCTTGATCGTATTAGCTTTAGGAAGAGGTGCGACAGGCACAATAACTATAATAGCCGTGATGATTTTTTTCCCCACACTAATCGCTTGCTTGCAAGGATTGCGGCAAACACCAGGGCAAATCGTCGACGTGTTCAACAGTTACGGCGCAGGACGTTTTCGATTACTTATGACCGCACAAATTCCATCCATGTTACCGGCGTTTTTCGCTAGCGCACGCATGGCAGTGCCTGCGGCATTGCTCGCAGTAACGACAACTGAATGGCTTGCAACAGGCAAGGGTATAGGTGTGCTTATGGCGCTGACGGCAAGTACATCCAATTACAACATGCTGTGGTCTTGTGTCGTACTGTTGTCCGTTGCCGCTGTTGCAGGTTATGCCTTTATTGCTGTTATAGAACGTCTTGTATTGAGTGTTTATGCAACTGAGCAAGTACGCTAATGATGGCAGTTTTTGCTATTCCGGGTGACAAAGACCGACGCACAGGAGGCTTCATTTATGAGGCTACTGTGCTGCGGGTTTTAAATGAGCTGGGCTGCGCGACACAACACATGATTTTGCCAGACAGTTTTCCAGACCCAACGGCGGCGGATATGCAAACAACGCTGGATAGATTGCGTTCAGTGCCGCCAACGTGCCCTATTATTCTCGATGGATTAGTGTTTGGCTCGATCGACCCCGCTGGCCTTGCCACAGTGCAAGCCCCGGTTATCGCAATGATCCATCATCCACTCGGGCTTGAAACAGGGTTGGATGCTGAGCGAGCAAAAATGTTACGGCAAAATGAAACTGCCGCTTTGAAACACACAGATCACGTCATCGTGCCCAGCCCACACACTGCAGACATTCTGATTAGCGAGTTTGATGCCGACCCTGACAAAATAACGATAGCACCACCTGGGTTTGATAGACCTGAAATAGTGTCGGATGCGGCATCGACAAAGATAGATCCTCCCTTGATTTTATCGGTGGGCTTGTTGGCACCGCGCAAAGGTCACGATGTGTTGCTTGATGCGTTGTCGCATATTACCAACGTATCGTGGCAAGCCGAGATTGTTGGCAAAACGCATGATGCAGAAACACGTGACGCGTTAATCGGTCAAATTGATCGACTTGATCTGTCGCAACGCGTGCATCTTTCTGGTGAATTGGAACAGGCCCAACTGGATACACGGTTTCGATCAGCCTCCGTTTTCGCATTGGCCACTCGCTATGAAGGCTATGGCATGGTGTTAAGCGAGGCGATGCTGTACGGACTGCCTGTAGTGAGTTGCTCAGTGGGCGCTGTACCCGAAACGGTTGGAGATGCCGGTATTTTAGTCCCGGTAAATGATGCGCAGGCTTTTGCTAAAGGTTTGCACCTTGCACTGAAAAATCAAGATGAGTTTACTGCAAAGTCTATTGCAATGGCAGAAACACTACCAACATGGACTGACACTGCGCGTTGCTTTGTGGAGGTTGTTGGCAAGTTGGTTGAATAGGGGCTGTTAGCGACTGTTGTTGCATTAACAAACTAGCTTGCTTGCGCCGGCCTCTTGATATGAAAGATGTGTGTTGTTTTATTAATACTTTTGGGTAGTAACAATCGAATTAATAAACATAGATAATCTAGGTGGTATCTAACATCACATACAAAGGGACACGTAAAATGTTGTGCGCCAGAGATGTAATACCAGCTGGACTGCAGACAGTCTAAATCGCGTGAATATATTAAGACCTCAATCGATAGTTCAAGCGTGTTGTTTGATTACAGCTTATTGCGGAATGTCGTTGTTTAGCAGCTGTGTGCAGGCTGCAGAATCCAGTATGACGGTAGAGCCCGGCACGTTTGAAGAAAAGTATGACCCTAACGTCAATGTATCAGGGCAGATTCGGGCAGGCTTGATGTACGGCGGAACCTCATCGGAGGTTGGCGTCAACAACCTTCAAATACATTTTCCTTTTTCAAGTGTCGACAAGGGTAGTCAGGTCTGTATCCGACTTGTCAGCCGAAATGGTGTTTACTCAGCAAGGTGGTTGGCAACGGCAAATCAAAATATTGCCAAGGGAGGTGCCGCTAATGTTGAAATAACCACTGACAAAGACGATGAGCTGGCTGGCTATTCAACAAACGCGCTGGTTGGCACTGCCACACTGGGTGGCAATTGTAAGAGCGTAAAGCAAACCTATTTGCCTCTAAGCTGGGGTGAGGGTAATAGGAAATCGCTAGAGGTCTTTCTTAATGCTGACGCAACCGACAGTTCGCTGCATGTTAAGTTTAGTAGTGACGACGATACGGCGCCTTCTACTGCTTCTGCTACCTGCCAAGATCTTACCAGGGCAGAGAAGTCTTTGGCATTTGACACAGCCTGTTCGATTAGCTGGGATAGCAAGGCTGTGCCCGCCATCGTTGTTGTGAAACGCAGCAGTTTTTCCAAACCTATGGAAAACATCCGTTTCGATTTGGACAACAGCGATTAAAAGAATTTATTGTTGTGTCTAGCAAAATACGTTTAAGGAGAGCAAGCAAACTAGGCGGCGCTATGATCGCTGGCTCTGCCCTTCGAGATCTGACGGATGAGTGGTCACGATTGGATCGAAAGATTCGCATCACAATCACGCTTATACCGATTCTGGTTGGTTTGTTCGCAATCTACTTGCTTTACTATGTGTTATTTAACCGTGGTGGCGGATCAGTACTGTTATCAGCGGAGTCCGAGTATGTAGAGTTTACCGCGCTCAGTGACGACCCATCGATTTTGCTACTGCCAAAAGCGGACGTTTTATGGACTACTGCTAAAGAGAAGGCAGAAGAAGATCTGTTTAGTGAAGACAACAAAACCAGTAACGTACTTTCAAGAAATCCGATTCAATCAAGCCCGAGCTTTCTTGAGCTAGCCTGCGGTGACGAAGTTGTATTTAGTCGTGTTGGTCGTGGGCCGCTGCGCCTGCATGTGTCCAGACTCAAGGATGACGGCCCACGTTTTATCGATTCGTTTGACAACTACCTGGAGCTGGACAACTTGCCTAAAGACTTCTCCATCGAAATTACTGATACAGACAAGTACTTCGAGGAAGGGCAATCTCTTAGCTGGCAAATCAGCGGTTTAATTGTTGTTGGGCGCCCTGTTGAAATTTCGACATCCGTTGACAGAGGGTTACTCGTTGGTGGTCAGATAGACGTATATGCTGAGAATATTGTGGGGTCAGACTATTACAGAGCAGAGCAATTTGAGCTGGGAGTGGGTGATCAGGTGGTGTTACCCAGCGCCAAAAAACACGCAGAGACCAAAGCGAAGTTACTAGACGTTGGGAATGATGAAGAAACGCTTAAAAATATCTGCAGTCGAAATGACGTTCGTGACAAAGGTTTTATTCACCTGCGTGATAAAGCAGCGATGAATGTCAGTGTGTCCAGCAAATCGCATTATGCAATCGTTGAGCGGTTTCAGGTAGCAACGCTGGAGGTGAAAAACAGCTGGATAAAACGAATACTTAACGACAAGCTGTTTTCGCTGCTATGGACATTTATCATCACTTTTTTTGTGTTTTACCGCCGGCTTGTAAGATCTTATCTGGCGGTGAGTATTCCACAAGAGTGATAGCTTTCTTATGACGTTGTATGAGGCAAGTTTTACGAGCCTGCGAAACAGCACGGCTGACTATGGGTAGTTCTATGCGCAACAATTTAAAATTAATCCGTACTGCTTTGCTTGTCGCTGTGATGGGATTTTCCATCGATGCTACTTTCAGTGTTGGTGTGGCGCACGCGGCTGATGTGTTGGTAATGAACGGCGAAACGCGCGGGCAGGGGGTTCTCAGAAAAAGAGGTAATGAATGCTTGGTGATCACACCAGCGCATGTCATCAGCGACACCGAATTTTCAGAGATAACACTGACATTGCCAGATCGTCAAATCGTGACTGCGACGCTGCTCGAGGTGTTCGCAGAAGATCTCGCAGTGTTAAGGCCCGCATCAGGCGTAATCAATCGATGTAAAGATAAGTTGTTCAAAGAGACCAAAGTCAACGCTCTACTGAATAGCTTTAGTACCGGAACGCTTCGTAGGTTGGAAACCACTGGGGACACTGCCTTGTTCAAGGTGTTAATTGAGGGTTTTGATCAATACAAGAGTATCCGAGTATCGCCCAAATCCGCAAACCAGCCAATAAAGCAAGGCTATAGCGGTAGTCTGTTATATGTAAACAGGCAGTTAGTCGGTATGCTGCAAAACGTTGACGCAAAAACCGGACAAGGTTTTGTTATTCAGGCAGCTGCAATGGATGCGATCTTGGATCCATTTTTTGCATCTCTGGTTTCTGGTAATCAGCTACAAACTCAGCTGGACGAACAAAGCCGCTTTCTCTTGCCTACGGTTTCTGAAGACGCAGGTTTAAATAATCTAACCATAACTGATGGGGATTATGATTTTAAAATTGCAGTAGAAACGCAAAGGGATGTTATCGAATCAGATACCGACTTCCTGGTTAGATACAGTACGTCTGTTGATGTGCTTGATACCGCCAGGCTGTCTTTGCTATCAAAGAAACTGTCCGCAACTGGAAATTCGTTTGTGTCAGTGGAAAAAGCCGAAGATAACGCAAAAGCACTCATGATTGAGCAATATCAAAAACTCAGGGTGTTCGATCGCATTTTTTAATTTAACCTGCATGCAAATGCGCAAGCAATGCTTGGATATTTTTACTTAGCTAGGATTTTTATGAACATTACACCAGCCCACATTGTTGTGATGGCTACGGCTTTTGCTAGCGGTTGCGCCTCAAAGCCAATCGAAATTGATCCGCTAGACTATCCGACGGCTCCAATTGAACGTGCCGAACTAGAACCTAGCGAGTATGAACTACGGCTCGGGAATCCTCGAGTTGCCATAACGCCTCTGGAGTTCCAACGAGCCTCTGATACTGCAAGCCAGGGTGTTGCGCAAAAGTTAGAGCCAGCCTTGCGCGGTCAGATAGAACAAGCACTGGTCAGTGCGGGTAATATCGATCTACTTGATCGAAATCTGGCGATGCGTTTACAGGGTGCATTGGCAGAGTTTGAAAAACGCGGTGGGAAAACACCTGCGGCGTTTAAGCAGGCTGAATACCTGTTGATTGGTCAGATTGATCTGGCAACGGTAGACAACGATTTTAAAGAGGCGTTTGTAAACAAGAAAGGCCGAACTATTCCGGCTATCTGCATTGCCGAGGCAAAGGTATCAGGCGTGCTTAAAATTTACGATCTACTTGAAAATCAGGTGAGCGAAATTGAAAATCTAGACGGTAGGTATCGTGATGTTGAGGAGACCGAGAGTTGTAAAGATCACAGCGACAAAAAGAAAGAGGAATTTTATAAGCTCGCCACAAATGATGCTGTATCAAAGGTTAGTAGATTCCTGACAACCTTTTTTGCGCCGCAGGGCTACATATCTGAAAAGCGCACAGATGGTAGTTTTTGGTTGTTCAAAGTGTATACCCAAGGTGCTGCCATGTCGAAGTACACCGATGTGCGCATTATCGAGCGGCGAGAGATCGTTAATAAATTAACCAACGAGTTTGACGTGGAAACCTTTGAGCTCGGAACTGGAAAAATCACCGATCAATCGGGGTCAGATTTTGTCTGGATTGGTGTTTCCGATAAAAAAACGGCAGACCGAATTAAATTGGGCGACATTGTGAAACCGGTGCCGCGTTCATCAACCGTCTATGAAAAATTAAAAGGATTGGGGTTCTAGTTCGGTGACATTCTCTGTAGGAGTTCTATTGATGTACATACGACAATTTTCATATTGTTTGGCTCTGATGTTCATTGCCAGCTCATTGCGTGCAAGCGATCTTAATACCAGTGAAACCATGTGTACGCTCAGTGCTGAAGGTGTAACCAGAATGGTGCAGGTGGTCTATGAGAACGAAGCTAATCCGCTACCTTGCAAAGTGATGTACACCAAAGACGGTGTTACTAAAGAATCGGGTTCTGCCAAGAACACACGCGGGCATTGCGAGAAAATTGAGCGCGATATTGTTCGCGATCTGATAAAAGGTGGATACAGTTGTAACCACCAGTTTACCGGAGCTCTGGAGAGCCGTCAGGCAGATGTTCAGCTTGACTTGTTTGAGGTTCCTCTTGCAACGTCTGCGACGCCACAGATGCCTGTCGATAAGATCGATCTTGAAGATTCACGTTCAGAAGGTCAGGGTATCCAAGCGACGCTAGTTACTGAACCCAACACACCGACGTCTTCGAATGCGCAATTGTCAGAACTACTGTCGACGTTTGAGAAAGACCTGCAACTATTATTGAATGATCGCTTCGCTGATGTACTGCAAGAGCTTTCATCCCAGGCAACGGGGCTGGCTACTTCTGTCTCTATCGACGTAGAGGTTTCACTCCACCCAATAGCTGATCAGGTTTCAACTGTGTCAACGGATGCACAACTGACGACAACCTTGATTGACGAAGAGAAGCAGGAGAAATTGGCAGGAGCTGAGGTAACGAGCCTGGAGCAGGAACAACCTGACGCTGTAGCTCTTAAGAATGCGGAAGAGCCCCAGAACCCAGGCCAGATCTATGCACTCTGGTCGCAAGGGTTTACAACCGAAGAAGATGCTCACCGCTTCGCGGCTGAATTTCATCGTATTTATCCCTATGTAGTCTCGCGTACCATCGCGCTGGGTCACGAGAGTAAACATTGGCGCGTTGCCATCGGTAGTGGGTTGGATGAACAAGCGTTACGCACCAGAGCTGCCGTGATTGAACAAGATATCAGCAGTCAATTTGAAGTCACCCCTGTTCACTCAAATTTTACTGATAGCTCAACAGTCGTTATTGTTCAAGACGATTGGAAACGTTATCTGGTGGCGTCATGTTTTGGTCAAGGTAAAACTGATTCTCAAAGCCTGCAAAGTTGTAGTGGCCTCTCAGTTGATCAGGAAATGTTTGTTAGTTGTCTTGGTGGTGGTGTATGTCTGCCACCAGATGCTTCAGGTGACGTAGTTGAGCTGGTTGAATATCTGACGGTCCTCAGTTCTGAGGATCCGATGGCAGAGGCCAGAAGCCTGTTATTGTATCGTGTTGAAGGGTGCTCCGCTGACGCGGCAGACTCTGAATTTGCAGATTGTGCGGCACGGGCCGTCATGACCGAGAATCAACGTAGCGTGCTTGACTGCTATGAACGTGAGCAAGGTGGAATCGGCTTACTCAATTGCACCAACAACGAACGCTTATCTGAATCGGTTGGCCTATACGAGCGATGCGTCGTGGACAGTTACTTTGCATCCGAGTGCATTCTGGAAAACGTCAACAATGACTATCTTAATGCAGCGTCTCGCTGCGTTCACTATGGTGATCAAAGCGAAATCTTAACTTGTGCACTCGATTCAAACCTTGATATTGATCAATCCAGAGTACTGAGTTGCCTTAAGTACTCAGCCGATAAAATGCAAAGAGCCGTTTGCATGGCAGACACTCATCTTGATACAGATCAGGCGGCAATTGCGCGGTGCGCATCAACAACAAACGATATCTCTGAGCTCGGATTATGCACACTGCAAAACAATGGCTCCCTAAGCCAGGATGAGCTGCAGGCGGTTGAGTGTTTGGCCGAAGGTAGTGGCAACCCGGAGAACCTGCTGGGCTGTGTCGGTGGCAGGCTTGCAGCTGCAGAATTGGAACAGTGTCAGCAAAATGGTGCATTTAGCCCAGCCGAATGTTTCAGTGATGAACTGATGGTGGCGTCAGTTGCCACAGGCAAACTCGAGAACTATCTAAGTGATGAATTGTATTCCAGCGACATTATAGACTTCCGGCAATCAATGTTCGCCGATCAAGGGGGAGACATTCCTTATATTCTGTCAAGCGTAGCGCTCACTCGCTTCTTCGCTGACACAGTAGCTGTCACCAAAACAGCAGTGGAAAAGACCACGAGCAAAACTAAGAACGTTTGGAACAAATTAGGGTTTGGTAAAAAAAAGTGAGGTAACGTGGTACTTGCGATGCCAAAAGCTCACCGCGTCTGAGTCTCAGTCTGAATCTGAATATAACTAAAGCAGGTTAGTTTAAAACGGCTCCTACTACGAGCGATCCTTTGAACGCGACAGTGGCCAATATAAGATGGCCAATAAAAAAGCCCGCTTGCGCGGGCCTCTTGAATTGGTGGAGGAGGGGGGAGTCGAACCCCCGTCCGAAAGCACTCCGCCATCGGTACTACATGCTTAGTTTCGTCATTAGCTTTAGCCACTACAATGCAGGACGAGCACCATAAAGAGCAGCGAGTACATTATTTGTTTAGCCATCCGGTGTAAGTACGACCCTTCCGGCGATCCTGCGTCTGTTGCCCCCGTCCAAACCCACAGGCAGATCCGGAATCGGGGTAGAACTACAAAACTAGATTAAAATCTAATTAAGCAGCCAATGCGTAGTTGTCATCGTTGGCAACTATAAGTTTTCAGCTGGATTTACGAGGTAATCTGAGCCTCGGCATGCACCTAAGGGTTCGCCACTCCCGTCGAAACCATGTCTCCCCCGGAAAAGCTTGCCTAATTAAGAGTATGCGTCCAGCAACAGCAAAATTCAATGAGTAAATATCAATACTGGGTAATGAGAGCTGAAATGCTGCTTTTTAATGCCGTTTCCTAACATATTGGAAAGCATATGGCGCTTGTGCGCATGCAAACTTGGCTTGCAAAAAAAATTTGCACTAATTTGCTATTGACGGTTTGCGAATTCGTATCACGAGTGTTTGGCATATCGAGTAACACTCGCTTAATCACTTTGTAAAAATTTCAAGCTACCCTTTCGATCATGAGACCGTTTGTAAGCTACTGTTGTGGCTTACGTGATGGTATGTTCTTCGCACATGCAGGCCAATTTTTTGTCGTTTGATTGTTATAAATTGTGCCATGCATTTATTTAGTACACGTATTTTTTAGACTATATATAAACTTCACTACTCGTTCTAATTCTTTACTAATGGATATATAAAACACAATGAAAAGCAAGACACTAATGAAGCAACTATGCGCTTCTGTCGTTTTTAGTGCCCTGGCCGTTTCCAGTGTAAACGCACAAGACTCAGGTGCTGTTGATTCTGTGATTCAAGGTTGGAGCGGAACTGCGACTCTTGGCGCAACCAGTCTCACTGGTAACACTGAAGCCAGTAACGTAAACGCGAGCATCCGATTGGGAAAAACTGTCGGTAAATGGGAGCACCTGATTTTTGGTGCTTACTTTAAAGGCGACGCAACTTCACTCGAAGAAGCACTCGACGAAAACGGTGACCCGATTACTAAGGTCGTCAACGGTGAAGAAATCACTGTACTAAGAGCGGTTAAAAGTGGTAACTCTGATCGTCTGTCAATTGGCTATCAGCCTCGTTACTACTGGCGTCCTCGCACGTACTTTTTCGGTATTCTTGATTATGAAAAAGACAAGCCAGCTAACGTCAACCTGGCCACTCGTCAGTTGATCGGTGTTGGTCATAAGGTGTTTTCTGATGCCTCGGGATTCTTGTCAATTGAAGCTGGTTTTGGTAACAAGACCACTGAAGTTGTTATCGGTGATGATGTCAACGGTGGAGTTGCCTATTTTGGTGCCAACTACCTGAATCGCATCAACGATAACGTGACGTTTAATGCTGACTTCCGATCAGACTTTGGTGGAGACAACACGTACACTGAAATCGGTCTTGGACTTGCGTTCAAACTGAGCGAGCGTATGGCTGTTAAGGTTACCCACCAGACTCGTGGTAACACAGACATCACCAACCCAACGCTTGAATCAGCTTCCGACAGCGATAGCGCAACCGCTATTAACCTGGTTGTAGATATCTAAGCTAGCTTTAGTCGTCAGTCGCCAATTCGGGGCTGAACAAAAATCAGCCGGTGCTTTCGAGCACCGGTTTTTTTTTGCCACATCCAGTATCATAGGCACCTACAAAAAGCCCGTTCGTCAGCTTAACTCACGAGTTTTTAAGGATGCTTTGCCTCACCGGCGCGCCAGCGCAATCGGATTTTCGCCTTCAAGGGTTGTTAGATAAAGTGCGCGAGCGCTTTCCCAATGTGTCCAGCATTCACTCCAGCTATCAGTACTTTCTGGATGTCGATGGCGATACGTATAACAACACTCTGACCGACACCCAGCTTAAACAGTTGCATTCTCTTCTCGATGTTCGGGCTGCGCAAAAGAAACAATCTAAAGCCTTATCGTTATGGGTGTCACCACGTGCCGGCACTATCTCACCGTGGTCGTCCAAGGCCACTGATATTGTGCACAATTGTGGCCTTAACGTTGTTAGCACAGTAGAGCGGGCCATCAAATACGATCTGCTTGGCGTCAGCGCCGACGACATACACAGCATTGATTTACAGGCTCTTCTGCATGATCGCATGACGGAATCGTGCCGCTCAGAACCCCCGCAAGCCGATCAACTTTTTCAGCAGCATCAACCTGAACAGCTGGTCCGCATTGATGTGCAAAACGATGGCAAGGCTGCACTGCAGCGAGCCAATGTATCGTTAGGGCTGGCACTGTCAGATGATGAGCTTGACTATTTGGCCGATTTTTTTATCGCCTCAAAACGCAATCCATCCGATGCCGAACTCATGATGTTCGCGCAGGCCAACTCAGAGCACTGCCGACACAAAATTTTCAATGCAAGTTGGACCATCGATGGCGAGCTGCAATCGAACACGCTGTTTGGGATGATCAGAAACACACATGCCAAAGCACCTGATGGTGTGTTGTCCGCCTATCACGACAATGCGGCAGTGATTGAAGGGTACGAGGCGCATCGATGGCTGCCCAATGGTGAAAACCAATACCAGTTTTGGCAAGAGCCCACCCACATTCAAATAAAAGTTGAAACGCACAATCACCCAACCGCGATTTCGCCATTCCCGGGAGCGGCAACCGGCTCTGGCGGTGAGATTCGTGACGAAGGGGCTACCGGTAACGGATCCAAACCCAAGGTTGGCGTCTGTGGATTCAGCGTATCTAATCTGCAATTACCCGATTGGCCACAGCCCTGGGAAACAAACATTGGCAAGCCTGCGCGCATTGCCAGCGCCATGGATATCATGCTCGAAGGCCCCATCGGTGCGGCGGCATTTAACAATGAATTTGGCCGACCTAACCTGGGTGGTTACTTCAGAAGCTATTGCCAAAGTGTAGAGTTTGACGGTGTCTTTGAGACGCGCGGCTATCACAAACCTATTATGCTCGCTGGCGGACTGGGTAATATCAGAGCGCAAAACATAGATAAAAAACCAGTTCCTGCTGGAACTGCAATCGTCGTTATTGGCGGCCCAGCCATGTTAATAGGCTTGGGCGGAGGTGCGGCATCATCGGTTGCCAGTGGCGCATCCGATGCCGAGCTGGACTTCGCATCGGTGCAGCGCGGTAATCCGGAAATGCAGCGACGCTGTCAGGAAGTGATCGATCGATGCATCGCGCTGGGTGATCAAAGTCCGATTTTGTCCATGCACGATGTGGGTGCCGGGGGCTTGTCTAACGCGCTGCCCGAATTGGTTAATGACGCCGGTCGTGGTGGCCATTTTGATTTACGGGCTATACCTAATGCCGAGCCTGGCATGTCACCCAAAGCCATCTGGAGTAACGAGGCGCAAGAGCGTTATGTGTTGGCGATTGACGCCACTCGCTTAGAAGATTTTAAAGTTCTGTGTGAACGTGAACGCTGTTTGTTTGCGGTTGTCGGTGAAGCGACTGAACAGCCGCAACTGTTAGTTGAAGACCGGTATTTAAATGATGTGCCAGTGGATATGCCGATGGATGTCTTGTTAGGCAAACCACCCAAGCTTGCCATCGATACTCAACGGCGCGCCTTCGCTGATAACGAATTTGATACCAGTGACATCAGTGTTGAAGAGGCAGTGGCTCGTTTGCTTCAGTTGCCCTGTATTGCTTCAAAAAACTTTCTTATCACTATTGGTGATCGATCAGTAACAGGGCAAGTCGTGCGTGATCAAATGGTTGGCCCCTGGCAAATGCCAGTATCCGATGTGGCTGTCACGGTTGCAGATTATCGTGGCTATACCGGTGAGGCGATGGCCATGGGTGAGCGTACACCTGTAGCGGTGGTTAATCCCGCGGCATCTGCAAGGCTTGCCGTTGGCGAAGCTATCACTAATATCGCGGCCGCAAACATCGGTGATATTGGCAACATCAAGCTATCGGCCAACTGGATGGCAGCAGCTGGACACCCCGGTGAATACGCTGGTTTATTCGATGCCGTTAAGGCGGTGGGCCTGGAGTTAGCACCCGATTTGGGTATTGCTATTCCCGTGGGTAAAGATTCGCTGTCGATGAAAACCGTCTGGACCGAAGGCACTCAAGAGCACAGCGTGACTGCACCAATGTCGCTGGTAGTCACAGGCTTTGCACCGGTAAACGATGTTCGTAAAACCGCAACGCCTCAGTTGCGCACCGATTGTGGTGACACCGATTTGTTTTTAATCGATTTAGGTTTGGGTAAAAATCGACTGGGTGGTTCCGGGCTTGCGCAGGTTTATTCACAGACGGGTAGGCAAGCCCCTGATGTGGATTCGGCTGAACATTTAAAAGGTTTGTACTCGGCAATCCAGTCATTGTTAAACGACAACCTGCTACTGGCCTATCACGATCGTTCCGATGGTGGCTTGTTCGTGACTTTGGCTGAAATGGCTTTTGCCGGTAACGTCGGGCTTAGAGCACAGCTGCAAAGCTTGCCTAAAAACATGCTGGCGACGCTCTTTAACGAAGAACTGGGCGCGGTTATTCAGGTGCGTTCTTCAGCTTATGCCAATGTGCTTGCTGTGTTTGAAATGGCTGGTATTGGTGATTGTGTGCATCCTATTGGCGGCCTGTGCGACACCCCTGACCTGGAAATTTGGCACGCAGAAGAACTGGTTTTTTCTCAGCCTGTGTCTGTGTTGCGAGCGCAGTGGTGGCAGACCAGCTATCAGATGCAAAAGCAGCGTGATAACCCTCAGTGTGCCGAGCAAGAGCTTGATTTAATCAGTCGCGCCGATGATCCGGGTATAACGCCGTTACTGAGTTTTAACCCAAACCAATCGTTGATTGTTCCGGGCCTGGGTCTAACTCGGCCATCAGTTGCTGTGCTGCGTGAGCAAGGTGTTAACAGTCATGTTGAGATGGCAGCGGCATTCGATACGGCCGGATTCGATTGCATTGATGTGCACATGAGTGACCTGCACTCTGGTCGTGTGTCACTACAAGCATTCAAGGGATTGGTTGCCTGCGGTGGTTTTTCTTATGGTGATGTACTCGGTGCTGGTGGTGGTTGGGCCAAGTCGATACTGTTTAGTGAGAAGCTTGTTGCTGAATTCCAGCAGTTCTTTGAACGCCGCGACACCTTTACGCTGGGTGTGTGTAATGGGTGTCAAATGCTTTCGCATTTGCGAAATCTTATTCCGGGTGCGCAGCACTGGCCACAATTTTTACGTAACCAAAGTGAGCAGTACGAAGCCCGGGTAGCCACAGTCGAAGTTTACGAGTCGCCCTCGTTGTTCTTCACTGATATGGTTGGTTCGCGTTTGCCCATTGCTGTGGCGCATGGAGAAGGGCGGGTGCAGTTTGAATCAAAAGAACATCTTAGCAAAGCTCATGTGGCCATAGCTTATGTTGATAACGAGGGTAAATTGACCGAGCAGTATCCGCTTAATCCAAATGGTTCGGCGCATGGGATAACCGGGTTGTGCAGTGAGGACGGCCGTGCCACCATCATGATGCCGCATCCGGAACGTGTATTCAGAACGGTAACTAATTCATGGCATCCACCCGAGTGGGGTGAAAATGGTCCGTGGTTAAGAATGTTCGAAAATGCCAGAGTGTGGTTAAGCTAGCGTTACGCGATATCTACGCGATATCTACGCGCTATTTACGTGCTGTGCGATATTTACGCGCTATGCGATATTTACGCGCTATGCGATATTTACGCGCTATGCGATATTTAAATGCGCAACAATGGCATTAATTTCCAAATCCAGGTCGCTGGCGGTCTGGCTGGCTTGTCGTAACCATTCAATCGTTTCAACAACAGAATCCGCTGTGGCGTTGCCGCCACTAAGGTGTTCGTCGATGGTGGCCTGAGTTTCGCCGACATGAATTTCCGTCAACACGTCTTCTTGAGATTTTCCAGAAAACTGAGCCAGTACTTTGCCTGGTGTGTTGCTATTTCCCGTTTCAACAGGACCGTATACTTCAGACCAGGCCAATAACTTCATGCGTGTTTGGTCCGCCTGTTTCAGAACGTCGCTGGTGGCTTTATTTTGCCACTCGGAGCCACATATCCAGAGTAGCTTACGCAAAGCGTCAGCGGCTTTTTGCAGTATTTTAAGTTCGCTGGTGTATGTGGTTCTAAAATCATTCCATTGACCTAGTGCGTTTGCGGCAATTGATTCTGATTCCAGGACTTCGCTAATTTCTTGTGCGTACTCAACTGCGCCACTCAGTACATTCCAGTCAGTTCGCAGGCCTCGATATCCAGGCCCCAGAGCCATGCGATATTCAACGTTATTCACAAACAGTTCTCTAAATCGCAGTACTTTCGCAAGCTTGCCTAAAAGGCTTCTGTGCTCTGGCGTTAGGCTAGTGGGTTTTTCAATGCTGAATTCCATGAACTGTCGGCGTGCATTAAAATAGTCGGCATCAACAATATCTGGCTCTTCATCCAAACTACCTCCCAATTCTCCAATAAGGCTTAGCAGTTGTTTCTTTGCCGGCACTTTATCCAGCACGAACGTGTTTTGCAGAGTGCTTAACTCATCTTCAATTAAACTGGCCTGGTGTTTTGCACGTTGCAGTAGCGCCGGCGTTGTAGAAAAACACAAGTCACTATGCTTGAACTGATCAATGGTCAGCGGTGCTTTGTCAATTAGCTCTATGACGCCTGCTAATCTAATTAAGTGTCGCGCTGATATGCCGGGTAGATCGAGTACTTCAGTGACCAATTTTGATTCCATGGCCTCGGTAACTCGACCAATCCATTTGAGCAAGTTGTCTGGTAAGCCCGGCAGGTGTTGAAACTCAACACGAGAAAGACCGGCACCACTGAGCTTTTTGGAATACTCATGTAAATTGGACACTGCACCAGCTGCTTCATTGGCAGCACCTGGCAAGGTTTGTTCGTTACCGACTTCAGTGCGGTAATCTTTGATCAGGTTTAATACGCTGTGCAGCTGCTGTAAATTCTTGTTGTCAGTAATCGCTTTGGCCAGTGAGCAGTCAAACAACTCAGGCAACGCCGGCAGCATGGCTTGGTTTTGCGTATCAGATGCGTCCGTTAAGGGTGGTGCTGCGTTGCCTAGTGCGATATCAAATTGCAGTTCAACGTTTTCAACTTCACTTATTGATTGGGCAATCTGAGCGAAATAATCTTGTAGAGGTAAGTCAGGGTTGAACTCGGGTAAAACAAATTCAGCATGCTCAGTGCACCAATCGCGCAGAGCCTTGTTGATATCTGGAATAGGTCCTTCTATTCGAATTTCGTATCGAATATCTGCCTGATTGTCTTCATTGCTGCCAGACGCCGTGTTTGCACTATTGGTATCAAATTGCTCGTCCGATGAGTGAGCTTTGCGGATCAGGGTAGCGGGGTAGAACAATATGGGTGCACGACGCGCCAGCGAGTGTTCATCGCTATCGGTAAAATGTAAAAATCCGGCGGTAAGGTAAAGTCGTTTAACACCCGCACGTTTAACTAAAGCATTCTCAACTTGAATGCTTTTACAGCAAGCGATCAAGTCAGCTTGAGACAGTTGAGTCAGTAAATTCGCTCGGCTGCGTGGATGCTTTCGTTGCCTTCGCTGTTGCAATGAGCTTGGTTGTACTGCAGTCGATTGTGATGAACCAGGTGCGTTGGGTTCGTTTTGAGCCACCATCGAGTCATTATCACCGTGCGCCGGTTGACCGTGATCTGCAATCAGGTCGAAGCCGCCGTTCTCGGCTGCCAGAACATTTGCCAAAGCCAGTGGTGAATGAGGGTAGAGCACTATATCGCCGTCGCGCATCAGCCATGTGAGTGCGCGCTGCGGTGCTTCTTGCCGGTCGCTGCGGCGACGAGCAAGGTTGTGGCTGGACTGGTTACCGTTCAAAACTTCCACTAATGTTATCGTCTCAATTAAATAGAGTATTACGTGGCCAGATGTATCAGGAATCGGGCCAATACCCTTGCTATGATGTGCTCCAGGGCTGATTTTCAGGCATCCGATCGGGTCTGATCTAAACTTAAAGTCTGGGGGTGGCGATTAAATTGGCTCGGCAGGTGCGCACATTGCATACTGGGTTACATCCGGATAAACACTTCAGGTGGAATTTTTCCTGTATTTAAGTGTCTTAATAATTAACTATTTTTGAAAATAGAGCGAAAATACGATGAAAGATTGGATGCGTATTGCTGGTATCACCAGTAGCGAAATAACCGATGAACAGACCTTCAAGCGCCGTCGCGCGCTGATGCAGGCCGCTACAGCTGCTGGTATCACAGGCTTTATCGGCTCTGATGCAATGGCCGACGAGCTTGGTCCAATCACCAAATGGCCGGATAGCACAGACGATGCTCAAACCGCCGAAGAGATCGCTACCACCTATAACAATTTCTATGAGTTGGGCACAGACAAAGGCGACCCGGTAAAAAACGCCGACAAGCTGGTTACTGAGCCATGGACTGTCGTGGTTGACGGCGAGTGCGATGCGCCTGGGACGTTTACGTTAGAAGATATATTAAAGCCGCACGCTATCGAAGAACGTATTTATCGCCTTCGTTGTGTTGAAGCGTGGTCCATGGTTATTCCATGGAATGGGTTTGCTTTAAAAGACTTAATCAAACGCTTCAAACCTAATTCAAACGCAAAATTCGTATCGTTTCAAACCCTCAACGATCCAAACTTACCTGGCATGAAAAGTCGAGTGCTTGACTGGCCGTACAGGGAAGGATTACGAATTGATGAAGCTATGCACCCGTTAAGCTTCATGGCCATTGGTATGTATGGCAAAGAAATTCCTGGTCAAAACGGTGCGCCTATGCGGTTGGTTGTACCTTGGAAATACGGCTACAAGAGCATCAAGTCAATTGTGCGTATTAGTTTCACTGACAAGCAACCACAAACCAGTTGGAATATGTCCGCGCCTCATGAGTACGGTTTTTATAGCAACGTAAATCCTGACGTGAGTCATCCCCGCTGGAGTCAGGCGAAAGAACGACGCCTGGCAGGCGAAACGTCTGGACTGTCGGCGCTATTTACCAAGAAAATAGATTCGCAATTTATGAACGGTTATGGTGAAGAAGTTGCAGAGCTGTACGCCGATATGGATTTAAAAAAGTTTTTTTAGAAAATGATCCTCTTCACAAGCTGATTTTTATCTTGCGATCTGTCCACGGAACCATACAGCCCTTGGTTGATCTATGTTTGTATGAACACACACATAGAACAAAGCAACAACGCATCCAGAGAGCAGAAAACAGGATAGTCTGCCGTGCCATTTGCCTCAAGTAATGACAGGCTATTCAAGCCCAGCATATTTTTATTGCTGAGCTTGCCGTTTGTGTATCTGGTTTATGCTGTGGTCAACAATCAACTTGGCGCTAACCCGATCGAGGCTATCACTCATTACACCGGTGAATGGGCCTTGCGCATCTTATTACTGAGTCTGGCGATGACACCGCTGCGCATGGTTCTGAAAAAACCCTGGCCCATTCGACTAAGGCGTATGGTTGGTCTTTTTGCCTTCTTCTACGTGCTACTGCATCTTTTGACTTACACGGTGCTGGATCAACAGTTTGATTTTGCCTCCATTGTCGCTGACGTTTTTAATCGCCCCTATATTACCGCAGGCTTTGTAGCCTTTTTAGTTCTGGTGCCGTTGGCATTAACCTCGACCAAAGGCATGATGAAAAGACTGGGTAAACGCTGGCAGTCGTTGCATAAAATGGTTTACCTTGCAGCGATTGCGTCTGTTGTGCATTATTTGTGGCTAACCAAAGGCTTCCAAATAGAACCGATAGTTTATCTGGCTGTGTTCATTGCGCTGATGTTGTTCAGAGTGAAAAAGCTGATACCACAAGTCGCCTATCGGAAAAATTAAAGGGGACGGAGGGATTTAATATTGACCACAAAAACCCTGTGGTCAATATTAAATCCCTCCGTCCCCTTTAATTCGTCGTCTTTAATTGGTTAGGACGACAGTAAAGCGGCAACGGTGTCGCGCTCATCGCGCAATTCTTGTTGGCTTGCCATCATTTTTTCCTTTATGAAATCGCTGACATCCAGGTCGCTGATAATAGTGTAATCGCCATTTTTGATTTCCACAGGAAACGAATAAATCAAACCTTCGTCGATGCCGTAGCTGCCATCGCTGGGTACAGCCATGCTGACCCAATCGCCATCGGGCGTGCCTTGAATCCAACTGGCCATATGGTCGATAACACCGTTAGCAGCAGAAGCTGCACTTGAGCTGCCCCGTGCTTCGATAACCGCAGCGCCTCGTTTGGCAACAGTAGGTATAAACTCGTCACGTGCCCAGGACTGGTCAACCATATCACTGGCCGCTTTGCCGTTTATTGACGCATATGAAATATCCGGTACTTGAGTGGTTGAGTGATTGCCCCAGATAACCATTTTTTGAATGTCACCGATGCGAGCACCTGCTTTAGCTGCCAGTTGCGACAATGCTCGGTTGTGGTCCAGGCGGGTTAATGCGGTGATGTTGCGTGGGTTAATATTAGGTGCATTGGCTTTTAAAATAAACGCGTTGGTGTTGGCAGGGTTTCCAACAACGCAAACTCTACAATCAGGGTTGCCCACTTCGTTCAGGACTTTTCCAAGCGAGCTAAAAATCTTACCGTTGTCGGTAATAAGATCGCTTCGCTCCATCCCCGGACCGCGAGGTTTTGCACCAACGAACAGCACAGCATCAACCTTGTTTAGTGCAACCTTGGGGTCATCAGTGCAAACCACGTCGTTGAGCAATGGAAAGGCGCAATCGTCCAGCTCCATTTTGACTGCCTCAAGCAAGCCTAGTGCTGGAGTAATTTCCAGCAGGTGTAAGCTGACAGGCTGATCAGGGCCATAGATTTCGCCAGCTGCAATGCGAAATAGCATGGAGTAACAGATTTGGCCGGCCGCGCCTGTAATGGCAATTCGCTTGGGCTGTGTCATGTGTAGAAAATTCCTTATGGACGTGGATTGTTGTACAGATTTGCGCGAAATAATAACACAGGCCTTGTGGTAATCTCCCCCAGCTGTGGCTTTGCTACACGCTTTTGGCTATTTTGAGGAGACGTATAAATGCGCTGTCCCTTTTGCGGTGCAATAGATACAAAGGTTGTTGACTCCCGCCTGGTGGGTGACAACGATCAGGTTCGCCGACGGCGTGAATGCACTGAGTGCGAGGAGCGTTTCACCACCTACGAGTCGGCCGAGTTGAATTTGCCGCGTGTGGTCAAAACCCGTGGAAATCGCGAGCCATTCTCTGACCAGAAGTTGCAGGCCGGTTTCCAGAAAGCCCTGGAAAAACGCCCAGTCAGTGTGGAGCTGATCGATGAGGCAGTCGCCCGCGTGCGGCACCGCTGTTTAGTGGCAGGCGAACGCGAAATCGATGCGCAGCAGATCGGCGGCTGGGTGATGGAAGAGCTACAACAGCTCGACCAAGTGGCCTATATTCGCTTTGCCTCGGTTTACCGCTCCTTCGAAGATGTCGCCGCTTTCCGTGAGGCGATTGAGACCCTCGAAGCCTCCCCAGACCCGCAGCGCACTGCGAACCAGCTCTCACTTTTAAAAGACAACGAATAGTCACTTCTGGTTGCTTTCGGAACAGCAACAGCCAAGTACGCCAGTTGGGTCTCAGCGCAAGCTTTGCTGCCATGGCAGACTATAGTTCTGGCTCCACAAACGGAAAACAAAGCTATTGTCTACGATCGTCGTCGCCCGCAAGGGCAATATGGCCTGCATTGCAGCCGATACGCTGACCACTTTTGGCGATATCCGTCTTGGCCCTCAGCTGGATTGCCACCCCAACAAAATTCAGACCTTTGGCAAAACTCATATGGGTATAGTCGGGAGTGCCGCCCACACACTGGTGGCCGAGCGTGCATTTAACGACAAAGATGTCAAAGCTGACTTTTCCACCCGTGATAGCTCGTTTGATACATTGATCAGGTTGCACCCAATTCTTAAAGAACGCTATTTTCTCAATGCGAAGGACGCCGAAGACGACCCTTACGAAACCAGCCAGATTGATGCTGTCTATATCAATAAAAACGGTATATTCGCGTTGTATTCTCTGCGCGAGGTGTACGAGTACACAAAGTACTGGGCGGTGGGTTCTGGCGCATGTTACGCACTGGGGGCGATGCACGCTGTGTACGATAAATACAAGACTGCCAAAGATATCGCGAAGGCCGGTGCCGAGGCGGGAGCTGAGTTTGACACCTCATCTCACTTGCCGCTGACTATCCAGACTGTGAAACTCGCTGCCAGCGCGTAATACTGCCGATTTGCAGCCAAAGGCGCGTCGAAACAGGCTACAATGGGCGGTTACCTTTAACCAACCATGGAGCCGCCAGAATGGCTGTCGAAAATACCCTGTCTATCATCAAACCTGATGCTGTTGCAAAGAACGCCATCGGCGAAATCTACGCGATGTTCGAATCAGCTGGATTGAGCATTGTTGCCGCCAGAATGATGCACCTGACAAAAGAGCAAGCTGGCGAGTTCTATGCTGTGCATAAAGAGCGTCCGTTTTATAATGACCTTGTTTCGTTCATGACATCTGGCCCCGTTATGGTTCAGGTTCTCGAAGGCGAAAACGCCATTGCCAAGCATCGCGACGTCATGGGCGCAACAAACCCGGCTGAAGCTGCAGAAGGCACCGTACGCAAGCGCTTCGCAACATCTATTGACGAGAATGCATGTCACGGTTCTGATGCTCCAGAGACGGCGGCTGAAGAAATAAAATTCTTTTTCGCTGACGGCATTTGCAAACGCACCCGATAAGCGCTTCTAGCGCATTAGCATTACATTGTGTTTGCGTGTTTGCGTGTTTGCGTTTTTTGTAAGTATTTGCGCTTTTGGTAAGTAAAACTAAAGCTATGACATCAACGAAGGTCAATTTGTTCGACTTCGATCACGATGGCCTTCGTGATTACTTTGTTGCGCTCGGTGAAAAACCTTACCGCGCAAAACAAATGATGCAATGGTTGTATCAACACAACGTGCGCAACTTTGACGACATGCTTAACATGTCAAAACCGTTGCGAGAGCGTTTAAAAAATGAAGCCTGTACTACCTTGCCGGTGGTCGATCAGGAGATGTTATCCAGCGACGGTACCTGCAAATGGTTGTTTGAGTTGCACGATGGTAATCGCATTGAAACTGTTTACATCCCGGAAACCAATCGCGGCACCTTGTGTATTTCATCTCAGGTGGGTTGCGCATTAGACTGTTCTTTTTGTGCAACGGGGCGGCAGGGGTTTAACCGCAATCTATCGGTCAGTGAAATCATCGGCCAGTTATGGCTTGCCACCAACTTGCTCAAGGCTAACCCAGAGACAGCAGGTCAGCGCATCACCAACATAGTCATGATGGGTATGGGGGAGCCTTTACTCAACTACAGTAAGCTCGTTCCCTCATTAGCCTTGATGCTCGATGATCGTGCGTATGGATTAAGCAAGCGCCGCGTAACGGTTAGCACCTCGGGCGTGGTGCCAGCGATGGACAGGTTGACAGCAGATATTGACGTATCGCTAGCTGTGTCTTTGCACGCGCCAACTGACGAATTGCGCAACGAGCTGGTGCCAATTAATAAGAAGTATCCCATAGAGGAGCTAATGGGGGCGTGCTGGCGCTATGTGCAGGGTGAGCGGCGCAAGCGGGTGTTGTTCGAATATGTCATGTTGGCAGGTGTGAACGATAAGCCTGAGCATGCGGCACAATTGGTCAGCTTATTGCGCGATTTTCCTGGGAAGGTCAATTTGATTCCGTTTAATCCGTTCGAACAATCCGGTTATCGTCGATCCAGCAATGCAAGCGTGACCAGATTTACTAAACTTCTAACTGATGGTGGAATCTTGACACTTACTCGTACCACTCGCGGCGACGACATTGATGCTGCGTGTGGCCAGTTAGCTGGCGATATCACTGATCGCAGCAAGCGTTATATCCGCTTTACAGAACCGCGCTTTGGAGAACAGTTTCAATGAAGCTAGGCATTATCAAACAATACAAGCTGGGACTGGTTATGCTATTCGGCATGCTGTTGCAGTCTTGTGTAAGCACTTCGCCGGTTGGAAAAAATGATGTTGACGCGGCACAATACAACGCTCAGCTCGGGTCCAGATTGCTGCAGCAAGGTAAACTCGAACAAGCGCGCGATACCCTGGAAAAAGCGCTCGCCCAGGATAATAAGAACGCGCTGGCCCATTTAACCTACGGTCAGTTGCAATTTGTTGTCGAAGAACCAGACACTGCCAGGGTGCATTTTAAACGTGCTATCGCATTGGAGCCAAAGCAGGCAAGTCATCGCAACGCTTACGGTGCTTTTTTGTGTCAGATGAAAGAATATGACGCTGCCGTCGCGCAGTTTATTGAAGCTGGAAATGATAAGTTTTACGAGACTCCTGAATTTGCCTGGGATAACGCAGGTGTGTGCATGCTGGACGCAAATCAATTAGATAAAGCTGACGGTTATTTGCGTAAGGCGTTGCAACTTAACCCGAAGTTTGCCAGCAGCTATTTGCACATGGCAGAGCTGTTATACAAACGAAATCGGCTAACGTTGGCAGATGCTTATTTCCAACGCTTTATGTCGTACAGCAACGACACCGCGGAAAGTCTGCTGCTTGGAATCCAGATTAATCGCGACACGGGTAAAACGGTCGCGGCAGAACAGTTCGCCAACAAATTATTAAATGATTTTCCTACTTCTCGCGAAGCAGGTGAATACCTTTCAAGACCACTGCAATAAATTTTATTAGTCTGACCAATACCGGTCAGCTCGGAGATATACGGTGCAATACGAAACCGAAGAACAGCAAGTTGAAGCGCTAAAAGCGTGGTGGAACGAAAACGGCAAAGCGGTGATCATGGGTATTGCTCTTGGCGTATTGCTTGTCATTGCGTGGACGTGGTGGAAGTCCAGTCAAGAGAAAAAAGCCGTTGCAGCGTCTGATAATTTCAGCGAAACCATGGAAGCATTGCAAGCCGGTGATTACGAAAAAGTGTCTGCACTCTCAAAGAGTGCTAAAGAAGATCACGATGGATCCTTGTATGCGGCCTACACCAGTTTAGGCGCTGCACGCGCTGCAGTTGAACAAGGCAATTTAGAGCAAGCGGCAACCGAATTGCAATGGGTGGTCGATAATGCAGAACTCGAAGATGTCAGTGTTATAGCTCGTGTACGTCTTGCCCGAGTGAAAGGTGCATTGGGTGATGCAGCGGGTGGCCTTGATGTGCTGCCCAGCAAGTATTCGGAAGGCTTCACAGCGTTGATAGAAGAAGCCAGAGGAGACTTGCTGAGCAGTAGCGGTGATGCAGCTGCTGCAAAAACAGCCTATCAGGCTGCGCTGGATTCAAGTGGCGCGCCTGATCCCGGTGCGCTGCAAATGAAGCTCAACGAACTCGCCAGCCTGAGTGGCAATAGCTGATATGCGTTCTATGCGTCAGCTGTTTCAGGCGGCTTCGGTGGTTTTTTCGACTGTCATGTTGCTGGGCGCATGCGCCACTGAACCGGTGGTGCGGCCAACCGAACTCAGCTCCATTAGTGTTGAATCCAGAGTTAAAAACGTTTGGTCGCGTAAGTTGGGAAACTCAGAAGAAGGCCGGTTTGAACCGCTGGTAATAGACAACGTACTCTATGCCGCTAGTCGCATTGGTAACGTGCTGGCTGTCGATGAAGAAACCGGTAAGCAGAAATGGGCGCGTGATCTTGACGTCAAGCTTAGCAGTGGTGTTGGTGGAGCTGGCACCAACGTCTATGTCAGTACTGATGAAGGTTTGATTGTTGCCCTTAATGCAAAGAACGGCGAAACCCTGTGGGAAATGCAGGCATCATCAGAAGTGTTGGTTCCAGTATCAGCGGGCTTCGGCTCGGTTATTGTCAGAAGTGCCGATGGTCGCGTGTTGTCACTAGACCCATCCACTGGTGTGGAGCGTTGGACTGCGACATTCAGGCCGCCAGCCCTAACATTGAATGGTTACAGTCGTCCTTTGTTGCTGGACGGTGGCGTCCTGGTGGGCTTGGATGATGGTCGCCTTATTGCTATTGCGTCGAATACTGGCAAAGTGGTTTGGCAATCGGTTGTCAGCGTACCCAGTGGGCGCTCAGAAGTTGAGCGGCTTTCCGATATCGACGGCAGCATCGGTGTTGATGAAACAGCCATCTATGCAGCCAGTTACCAAGGCAAGCTTGCGCGTATCGAACCGGTTCAGGGGCAGATCGTCTGGTCAGTGCCAATGTCTTCCACAGCAGGTTTAGCGATATCAGAAACGGCCATATTTGTGATAAGTGATGATGATGAAGTTCAGGCTTATGATAAAATCAATGGCGAGTTGTTATGGAGCCAGGATGCTTTTAAAAATCGACGTCTCAGCTCGCCTGCGGTACTCAGTACAGGTCAAATCCTGGTAGGCGACCTGGAAGGTTACGTACACATTATTAACGCTGAAGATGGACGTGTGCTTGGCCGGAACAAAGTGGCCAAAAAAGCTATTTTTCCAGAAATCATTCCAACAGCAGAGCGCATATTTGTACAAGCTGAAGATGGCTCTGTTACCGCCTTGCTTCCGCCGCAATAACCGGCGCAGGACCGGCCCGAGTAGTTAGATCATGAGTAGTTATGTCATGAGTAGCCATGTCCACGAGTAAAGTCACACAGTAAAACTCACGCAGTAAATTAAATGAAACCGGTCATCGCATTAGTGGGTCGGCCGAACGTCGGCAAGTCCACGCTCTTTAACAAGCTTACGCGCACGCAAGATGCGCTCGTGGCCGACATGCCAGGCCTAACGCGTGATCGACAATATGGCGATGGCAAAGTTGGTGATTGGCCGTATCTGGTTATTGATACCGGTGGTTTGTCCGGTGAGCCAGACTCTCTTGATGCCAAAATGGCAGACCAAACACTAGAGGCAGTACGCGAAGCCGACTTGGTCGTGTTCATGGTTGATGGCCGTGCAGGTTTGAATCCAGTGGACGAAGACATAGCCGATATTCTGCGACGCGAAGCGGGCCCGGTTTTATTGTGCGTAAACAAAATCGATGGCGTGGGCGAAGACAAAGCCATGCTCGATTTTTATGCCTTGGGCCTGGCTCGTGCAGAGCCATGCGCTGCCTCCCATAACCGTGGTATCAATAATTTAATCGAAGCCGCTGGCGAGATGCTGGGTATTGATGTTGATGCGCTAAACATCGAAGAGAAAACCGAATACGAACGCAACAAGGATATTCGTATTGCGTTTGTTGGTCGACCCAATGTGGGTAAGTCCACGTTAATTAATCGTCTGGTTGGCGAGCAACGCGTAATAGCTTATGACCAACCAGGCACCACTCGCGATGCGGTGGCCATTCCATTTGAGCGTGCGGGCAAGCAGTACAAACTTATCGACACTGCAGGCGTAAGACGCCGTGGAAAAGTATCCGAAAAAGTTGAAATATTCAGTGTTATAAAAACCCTGCAGGCCGTTGATCGTTGCAACGTGTGTGTGGTTTTAGTTGATGCCGAAGATGGCGTCACGGAGCAGGACTTGCACTTGCTGGGATATGCCATTGAAAAGGGCCGAGCGTTGATTGTTGCTATTAACAAGTGGGATACGCTTAATGCTGAGCAGCGTGAAGCCACGCGAGAGATGCTCGAGCGACGCGTCGAATTTTTACGTTTCACCAAAATCCATTTTATCAGTGCCTTGCATGGCTCCGGCGTGGGTGACTTGTTTAAGTCTATTAATAAGGCCTATGCATCAGCTTTTCTTGATATCCCTACACCAAAGCTGACGCGACTATTAGAAGTTGCCGTGCAACAACATCAACCACCACTGGCTAACGGTCGGCGTATCAAGCTGCGTTATGCACATCAAGGCGGTGTGAACCCACCGGTGATTGTGGTGCATGGTAATCAAATTGATAAAGTTCCGTCGTCCTATCAGCGCTACTTAATGAACTACTTTATAAAAACCTTGCGCCTGTTTGGCACACCGCTGCGCATTGAATTTAAACAAGGTGAAAATCCTTTTGCCAAACGCGCAGACAAGAAAAAACGCGGACAGGGTAAAAAACAATCTCGTGCTGAGGCCAACAAGACGGGTAATAGGCAATCTAACCGAAAACCTGCTGATCAACAGGCGGACGGCCAGCAAGCTCAGAGCACAGACACTGGGCGCTCTAAGCGGTCTGGCAAAAAGCGTGCTGCTAAAAAGCGCCTCTGACTCAATAGTTAAAGCAGCACACAAGACCCAGGGTGCAACTCAATCAGCTAGTATGTTAGTGTATAAACAGTTTGAAATTGATGGAGACTGTATGAACAAATTCCCTGTTGTTGAAACCGACGCTGGCGTAACTCGCCAAGTATTGGCTGATCATGAAGAGCTTATGGTAGTTGCTTTTCGTTTTTCAGAAATTGGTGCAGAGGGCAAATTGCATAATCACCCACATATCCAATCTACGTTTGTAGAGTCGGGGTTATTCCGTTTTTCGGTTGATGGAAAAGAAACAGAAGTAGGGCCAGGGGATAGTTTTGTTATCCCCACTAACGTGGTGCATGGCTGTGTGTGTCTAAAGCCTGGTACCTTGATCGATAGCTTTACGCCAAGGCGTGATGATTTTCTATAAAAAAGTCCAATAAGCCAACATACACAAGCAAGCTTGGATTCGAAAAAAGTAATAGAACGTGCGATCGATAGTATTTACATTCGATCGCAAGGTTCCCCACTATCAAAAACCGCATCCGTTACGCTTAACTTTCATCCCGATACGCTCGTTGACAACAAACCGTTGCTGGCTGTTTTGGCATCTGAGGGCGTCTATCGTTCCCAGTTTGAAACTGGCACCAGCAATGGCAGCTTGTCAGCACACGAAGGTGGTCGGCGGTTTGAATGGGAACAGCAGCTCTTTGGTGGAGCATATGATCAAGCGCCATCGACACTCCGGCCCAAGTACGGTGCTTTAAATTACAAGCAGAGCGAGTTCGGGGCAGCCCCGCGTTTTGGTTCAGCGCACTTTAGATTAAATAGCGCGCTAAATCGTCGCTGTACGTTTGCGTATCCCGATAGTCATATGAACCCCGAGCATTTCGGCACAAATGATCGTATGGCGCTTATACCACTGGCTGCTAAAAATGCCCTGCAGCTGGAACCTCTGGATAACTATATTGAAGCGCACGTACATGGTGTAGTCGATATTGCTCACGATGTCGACGCACTTGTGTTGGACTCTTGTTATAAAAATACGCCAATTGAATCTGTGGCAGGAACACTGCCTTGCAGCCTTGAATGGCATAGCGGATATGTTTTAACTGACGAGCATGTCGATTTTTTAAAAGCATACAGAGGTGAGACAGTCGCTAAATTCATTTCGCAGGTTTTAGCCATTGCACCTTTGACCCCGGCAAGGCTTGCTGATTATCGCGATGGCTCAGTTGACCCGGGTATACTTAAAAAAGTCTGGCACTGCCTTGCTCTTCTTGGCCAGGGAGGCGGCCAGGGAAGCGGACAAGGCAGCAATTAAGACACGGCTTATTGTTGAGCTAAATTAAAATAGCAGCGTAAACAGGCTTAACTAAAGCCAATACCGCCATTGATATCGTAGTTTGTACCGGTAATAAACGCCGACTGATCACTAGCCAGAAAGTACACAAGATTAGCAATATCCACTGGCAAACCTTCGCGTTTTAGTGGTGTCGCATTTGCCACATTTGCGCGTACGTCGGGTTTAGTAAATATATTATGAAAATCCGTGTCGATCATGCCGGGGCAAATTGCATTAACACGAATCTCGGGGCCCAGTTCCTTTGCCATGCCACGAGTCATGGTCATGACTGCACCTTTGGATGCACCGTAGGCAACAGCGCCGGGCCCGCCGCCATCACGGCCAGCAAGTGATGCCAGATTAACAATGGCGCCGCTTTTCATGTGTGGCAGGCAAGCTTTAGTCATTAAGAAGATACTGGTGGTGTTTAATGACATGACATCGTTCCAGTGCTCAAGGCTCATTTCAGCAATGGTTTTCCGCGCAATCAAGCCACCACTGTTGTTAACCAGAATATCGACCCCACCGAAAGCATCGACCGTTTGTTTGACCAGGGCATCAACATCGCTTTGTTTGTTAAGATCAGCCTGTACCGCAATGGCTTTGCCACCGTTTTTGGTTATTTCATCAACCGCGCTTTGCGCACCGTCATTGCTTGAGTGATAACTGAGGGCGACATTTGCGCCTTCTTCTGCCAGGCGCAGTGCACAGGCACGGCCTATATCTCGTCCAGCGCCAGAAATAATGGCAGTTTTGTTACTCAGACTCATAGCATTTCCTTTTGACGAATTTTATAGTTGGTTGGTCAGCTTCAGGTGCCAACATTAAACGTTTTGGGCACGACAACTTTGAAACTTCGGTCATCGGCGTCGGTTAAATAAAGATCGCAGTCGTAACCCTGGTCATCGAGAAAACTAAAGATGCGTCGAGGGGCAGATACCGGGTAGGGTACGATCAACGTGGCAATGCGGTGACGCACAGCAGCAGGGTAGCGCGCAGTTAAGCAAGTGCTTATCGGCAAGCCTTCGTAGTCTGCTGCGTCAACTTCCGGGAAATCGGTAAATTGTGATAGTTCTGCAGCGCCTGCTTCTGACCATAAAATCTGCCCGTAGAATCCGGCGCGCTCTCCCGTGTACCGAAAAGTAGTTCCACCTAAATCCATTGGTGCATTGGCATGCAACAACCAGTCAATTGAGACCGGCTTTTCAGCATCTATCGCATCAACAATAACAAAATAAGTATTGTTAACGAAGTAGACATCACGCAGAACTTTGGTAACCTCGGGCGTGAGTGACTGATAAGCAGCTGTTGCATCGCCTTGAATGTAGATATGATCATCATGCTGAACGGCAGTAATTATCTGCCCCGATGCTTGCATGGCAAGTGATTTATCCTTAGACGCGTACTGCCCGTTACCGTTTATCAGCACGGCATTTTTCGATTTAGTTTGTCGCCGCCATTTCTGGTGCATCGAACTGTTAAACGCGGTGTAATGACCAGACTGAATGGCCAGATCTTCGCCAAAGCCTGCTAAACAGAACGCATTTTGGTCACCATGACTGTGGCTGATTGAACCGAACTTCGATGACTTCATAACAAACTGAATGTGTTTGTCAGGCTCTGTCATGTCGGTTTGTATTGCAACCCAGCCGGTACCTTTAAACCATCGAAGCACATCATCGTCTGCGGGTGCTTCGGCTTCAATGATAGGAAAATCAGTTTGGTAGGCGAGTTCATCAAAGTTCAAATCCCACCAACCGTAATTGTAGAACGCCATCTCGGTGCCTGGGTCGTTACGCTTGATTTCGTCGTAGTACCATTGATAAGCACCGTTACCGGTAACACCGGCAAACTGACGTAAGTTATAACCAATTTTAAGTGAAGGCAGGTCACCCATGGTACTGTCATCACCAAATGTTGCGCGACGCGTATCAGGTGCTTTAGTGAACAATGGAAAGTCACCGGTTTTTTGAAAGAAAGGTCGTTGGTAGAGGTCTATGCCGGTATAGCCCTTAAGCAAATTAAGCGCATCAATCAGATACGCCATACCTGTCATCCAATAGTGCGGGCCTTCAGCCCATCCACCTTCGGCATCACCCCAGGGTGAATAAACGGTGGATAGAAATTCAATTGCGTAGTTCAGCCAGCCTTCAGCCTCAGGTTCATCATCAAGTAGTGCGATAGCCGCCGGTATCAATACTGCCGATACAGCTCTGACCGCGTGACTGTCGAACGGAAACAAATGAATGTTGGCGTGCTTTATTATATGATCGGCGGTTTCACGTGTGCGAAGCAGCAGTGCTGTTCTGACCGTGTCGCGTTCCTCTTGTGCAAGCTCATCGTAAAGCCAGTCGTATCCCCACGCCAATGCGCCGTTTACCCTGAACGCCCATTCATCGGTATAGCTACGTGAAGTAGTACCTGCCGGGTTCCATGAAGCGGCTTCAAGTAACCAATTTTTGGCGCGCTGTGTCATTTGCGCATCGTCAGTTATTCGGCCGCCCACTGCCAAATGCCGAATGGCGTAAATTAGTTCCTGACAATCAATGTAAGTTTGTCGCCAAATGGGTGCTACGCGTTTGTGATCAGGATAGCCCGCAGGCTCTTTCATGATGTCGCGTTCCATCCATGGGCTAACAGACTTCCTATAAAAAACATCCCAGGTGCAATGGCCAGGGTTGTTTGCAAGTTCCTTTTTAAACGTTGAAATACGATCCTTGTTCAACCACAAACGTGGGTGATCTCTGTTTGCCTTGTTAAAACGTTGTTTGCGTCCTGGTAGTGGGGTTGCCGGTAGTTCAGCTTTTATGGTGAAGCTGCGATCAGAACTCCAATTGCTGGCAGCCGCTTTTGTATCCGGCGACCAAACGGCGTAAGACCAAACATATTCGCCCGCGTCCAGAGTGGTATCAGGTGTAAAGAAATTCAGTGCAATTGCGTTAAAAACCTGCGTGTTGGCAGCGGAGTAATTTGCGTCTTTTGATACGCGCACAATGTACTGAGCCGAGTCTTCGATGGTCGGCAACCAGGTGAAGCGCGGTGGGTTTTCAGCAATATCGGTCTGTGCAACCGGTGAATATTGAATGGTAAGCCGGCCTGTAGCAGGTTCGTCAAGCATTGGTAAATTGCCGTTGGCCATGACTTAAATAGTGACTCGTCGGTTAGAGGTAGAAGGTTTTGTATTGCGAAAACTGCCAGCTTAGCGACCCATGCTTTGCAACATGAGTCGCTTGCTTGTTTTAATCCTTAGTTTATTAGTCTTAGTTTACTAGTTTTAGATTACTAGTCTCAGCAAAATAAGATTCGTTCACCAAGATTCGTAAACCAAGTTCTGTCAACTAAACTTATTCAGCATATTGACGCTTATAAGCCGAATTCATCACCTCAAGAACCTCGCTTAAACCTTTCTGTTCAAGCTGTGCCAGATAGTCATCCCACTCGGCTTCAACATCGCCGTTGCCAAGAATCCAGCCTTGCTGACGTTCAAGCATATAGTCACGAATCGATCCCCAGTGCTTGTCATAGACTTTTTGCTCATCAGCAGTGAAAGCCACACCGAGAAACTGATCAATCAGGTAGTCACCTTCGTCATACAGCGCAATGCCTTCTAACGCAAATTCGTTAGACCACTGAGTCTCGTAGTCATAATCCTGAAAATAACCACGCGCTTGTAGTTGTGCTCCTACTTGATAAAGCTGGTTGTTTACAGGCTCGTCACTGTTGAGTACTTCGTCTTTGAAGATGGCTTTGCCATCGACCATGTCGTACTGTTTTCCTTCGGCACCAAAGTTAGCCATCCGACGACCTTTTTCGGTAAACCAGAAGTCAAAGTACTTAATGGTTTCAACTGGGTGTTTGTTTGTACCACCGATAGCCCAGCCATCTGGCTTGATCGGGATACGACGATGCTCTTCAATACGCTTACCTGAAATTGAGGCAGGTGGTGCAAGTGCTTTGAAGGCAAACCCATCAATGCTTTCGGATAATCGGTTGTAACCTGAGGTTGATGCAAACCAGTCGTGGGTGGCACCACCAAGGTTTTCAGACAATAGAAACTCTCGAGAAGAGCTGCCACGCGTGAAAATTTCTGCATCGATCAAACCTTCTTCATACCAGCGAGCAAGATTTTTGATGCCCTCACGGTAGCCTTCGCCAGCGTACGGGTGTTGAATTTCACCGTCTACAACCATGAAGTCATGATAAGTGTCAGAGCCCGAAGAACGTCCGTCCCACAAGGTAACCAATCGAATCAGTTCAGGCCACTGACGTGCGAAGTAAGGCACTTCATCAGCTTCACCGTTGCCATTTGGATCTTGAGTTTTGAAGGCACGGAGTGCGGCTTCGTATTCATCTACCGTTTCAGGTACTTCTAACCCCAGTTTTTCTAACCAGTCATATCGGATAAAGAATGCACGACCGTACTTGCCATCAGGCAGGTAAGGGATGTAGTACATATTGCCATCGGCAGCTGACAGTGCTGACTTTATTTCCGGCTTTTCTTCGAAGAACGCTTTCAAGTTTGGTGCATGCTTATCAATAAGATTATTAAGCGGTAAAAATGCACCTTCAGGACCGTATTGGTTAACAAAGTCTTTTATCCGACTGGAACCAACAATATCGGGAATTTTTCCAGAAGCCAGCATCAAATTAAGTGCTTCTGTTTTGCCGGTATTTTCATCGGTACGTAAGTTTGCACCAATGGTGACGTCTTTGAGATGGATGTTGGTCAGCTCTCTTGCTTCAATCTCTACTGGCCAGTCTTCTTTATACACGGGATAACGCGCATGGTTCATCTGGATGCTCAGCTCCAGAGGCTCATCGACTATTTTATAATCGTCATTAGCCATTGCCCCTGACGATAGTGCCGAGGAAGCGAACATGGCCGTTACTAAGTAACGCAATTTCATTGTTAACTCTCCTAAGTGGTTGGTGTGCAAGCTACTGTACGTTTTCTACAGCACGTTTTCTACTTTCAAAGATTACTGTACTAGGACCGCTGTACTAACTCTGCTGTACTGATTTTACTGTACATCAAATACTCTACATATTTCTTAGCATGATTACTATTACACAGTTTTTACTGCGCTTTCTCTTAAAAACCAGGACGCTATGACTAGCAGTTAGCACTCAGCCTCCTGGGTATTACAACATTGTTACTCCTTAACCCCACCCATGAGTATGCCTTTCTCAAAGTACTTCTGAATAAAAGGGTAGATAATCAGAACCGGAATTATTGAACAGACGATGATCGCAGCAGTCACCGATTCTGCACTGTATGGCTGCGACGACAGTGTTGCCGTGAATTCCTGATCGTCTGACAGGGTTACAAGGGTGTGCCGCAAATACACTTGCAAAGGAATTTTCTCCTGGCTTTGTAATAGCACCATGGCCCAGAAGAAGCCATTCCATCGTGACACTATGCAGAACAAGGTAATGGTTGCGATGGCAGGTTTTGATAAGGGCACATAGACTTTCCATAGAATCTGAAAGTCATTGGCGCCGTCCATGCGAGCTGCTTCTTCGAAACTCTGGGGAAGTGACTCGAAAAAATTGCGTAATAAAATCAGATTGAATGCATTAACCGCAAACGCGATGATAATGCCGAAGTAACTATCCAGCAGGTTAAGGTCGCGCATGTTTAGAAAAAACGGAATCAAGCCTGCATTGAACCACAAGGTAAATGCGGCAAACAGATTCCAGAATCGGCGACCGATTAGCTGTGGCCTTGAAAGGGCGTAAGCTGCGGGAATAATAATAAGCAAGCTTACTAACGTACCACCAACAGTGTAAATAAAAGTATTGAGGTAAGAACGCCAGAAATCTGAGTCGGTCAGGATGTACTTGTAGGCATCCATGGTGAATTCCACTGGCGTCAGGACGACCTTTCCTGCAGCTGCAGCAAAGCCTGAACTAAACGATACGGCCGCGATATAAATAAACGGATAAAACGTCGCTGCCGTAAACAGGCCAATGAGTACGGCAACCGCTATGGCAAATAGCTTATCGCCGCGCGAGTATAGATTCATGTTCATGGCAGCCATTTAATCACCTACCACAATGAAGTACGCATATAGCGTCTGGACAGAGTATTGGCCACCATGACCAGAACAAAGGCCACGACTGCGTTGAATAGACCTGCAGCGGCGGCAACATCGTATTGGCCATTTTGCAATCCTTGCCTGTATACCCACGTGTTGACCACATCTGCTGTTACGTAGGTTGCTGGCTGGTAGAGCAGTATGATCATTTCGAATGAAACCTCCATAATGTTACCTATTCGAATAATAAGCATAATCAGGATGGTCGGTAAAATACACGGCAGGGTTATTTTCCACATCATTTGCCAACGACTAGCGCCGTCAACAACCGCGCTTTCATAAAGGGATGGGTTAACACCTGCGATAGCCGCTAAAAACACGATAGAACCGAATCCCGCTTCTTGCCAAATACCCGTGCCAACGAAAATTGGGCGAAACCACTCAGGTTTGGTCAGGAAGTAAATAGAGTCATAACCAAACCACTCTAAAATTGTGTTCACGATGCCTGCGGTGGGTGAAAAAGCGGTGGTAACAATGCCGGCGATGATTACTGACGAAATAAAATGCGGCAGGTAGACGATTGTTTGGGCAAACCGTTTGTATGTGGCGTTAATAATTTCGTTAAACATCAGCGCAAGGATAATGGGCGCAGGAAAGCCGAACAGTAAATTGAGTGCGCTTATTTTTATCGTATTCCAGAAAGCACGAATAAATTGATCGTTGCCAAACAACGTCTGGAAATGCTCCCAGCCAACCCATGGGCTTGCCGCAACACCGCGAAAAATTGAATAGTCTTTAAAGGCGATTTGCAGCCCATACATGGGCTTGTAGAGGAACACGATAAACCAAATGATTGCGGGCGCAAGCATCAGGTAGATCTGCCATTCGTTCTTTACATGATCCACGAACCAACTCAGCTTCTGCTTAAAGCTTCGCTTGCGCGGCGCATCACTCACTGCATGCCGCTTTTTTGGATCGTTGATCATGTGGTGCGATGACCTGTCAGGGCAAGACCTGTGTCTGCGTCAAAAACGCTAACTAGTTCTGCCGGTGCATATACTGTAGACACATCATTTAGGTGGTCGATATTACCGTGAGTTTCGGTTTTAATAATAACGGGGTGCTCTTCGATGGCGGCATGCAGTAAAGCTTCTGAGCCAAGAGGTTCCACTAAGTTGAGCGTGATAGGAATGGATGCCGCGTTGGCTGCACTTGTCAATGTTAAGTGCTCGGGGCGAATACCAATGATAACCTTTTGACCGTCATTAACACCAGGATTGTCCGGTAGGTTAAACGCGGTATTGTTAACCATCGCTTGCATACTTGTTTCTGATATTGCTTTTACTATGGCCGGGAATTGGTTCATCGGTGGAGAACCAATAAAGCTGGCAACAAAAGTATTGGCCGGGTTAACGAACAGTTCCATTGGTGTACCAATTTGCTCAATGAAGCCATCGTTCATCACAACAATACGATCAGCCAAGGTCATGGCCTCTACTTGATCGTGTGTCACATAAACAGATGTTGCGCCCAGTCGTTTGTGCAGTTGTTTGATTTCGGCGCGCATTTGCGTGCGCAGTTTTGCGTCCAAATTTGACAGGGGTTCATCGAATAAGAATACTTTTGGATGCCGTACGATGGCGCGTCCCATAGCGACACGTTGTCGCTGACCACCGGATAGCTCGGCCGGGCGTCTGTCTAGATAAGGTGTCAGCCCGAGAATTTCACTGACCTCTTCCACTGTACTTTGAATTTTGTCTTTGGGCTCTTTACGAATCCGCAGACCAAAAGCGATATTTTCAAATACTTTTAAGTGAGGGTAGAGCGCGTAGTTCTGGAACACCATCGCCACATCGCGATCTTTTGGCGCGACTCTGCTGACGACACGATCATGAATGCTGATGGTGCCATCCGTTATGTCCTCCAGCCCGGCTATCATTCGCAAAGTGGTGGACTTTCCACATCCTGAAGGTCCAACCAGAACCACAAATTCTTTTTCTGCCACGTCCAAATCAATGCCGTGCACGACCTCGAGCTTTCCATAGCACTTGACTACTTTCTCTAGCTTAACGCCATTTTCTAGCTTAACGCTGGACATGCACTCTCCATAAATTGCCAATATGGACCAACCGCAAAACTTGCCCCAGTGCACATTTCCCACCCACTCGACGCAAATCAAGCAGTTATCAAGCGGTAATTGGGCGACTTTGTACGATTTGGGCTTGGCTGCCGCGAATGGTATACTAGTATTTGAACCGGTGCAAACGTCATCAACCCTGGAAAGCCATCATGGCGCGAAATCTAAAATCTGTCGAACGTCGCACCACTGTCGATTTGGTTTTCGACTATTTGTATGACGAAATTGTCTCCATGCGATTGCTGCCTGGTGCAAAAATTTCAGAAGTTGAAATTGCGGGTTTGTTCAGTGTGTCGCGCCAACCTGTGCGAGACGCTTTCAGTCGTTTAGAGCACCTCGATCTACTGCTGATAAGACCGCAAAAAGCCACTGAAGTTAAGCGCTTTTCAATTATGGCCATTACTAAGGCCAGGTTTGTCAGAGCTGCTCTGGAAGCTGAAGTGCTGCGTCGTGCTGCCTGTCTATGCGACAAAAAATCGGCCAGGCAATTAGAAAAGCAAATAGTTGATCAGACGAGTGCAGTAAAAGAGAGTGATTATCCGGGCTTTCGGCTGCTTGACTATGAGTTTCATGAGTCGCTGTGCCAAATAGCAAAAACTGATTTTGCTTTCGATGTTATCTCTGAGAACAAAGCCAAAGTCGACAGGCTTTGCGTTCTTGGTTTGGCTGCACGAAGTGAAGAACTGGACCAGCTACTTGATGATCATATAACCATTGCAAAAATGGTGACCAGCAATGATGCACAGGGTGCTGTAGATGCCGGGATGGTTCATCTTTCTCGATTGGACGCAACAGTAGAGGGCATTCGAAATACGCACGCAGAATACTTTGACGAATGATTCTTGCGGGTCAGGGGACCTGCAGCGCACCTTGGTTCAATCTTTAAGTAATAAGTTCGGATCCACCCACGTTCCATTCAAACCAACCGACCAATGTAAATGTGGTCCGGTAACCCGTCCGGTAGCACCGACCTCTCCAATTAAATCACCCGCGTTGACTTTGTCACCAGGCTTCACATGAATTTTACTTAAGTGAGCATAAAAGCTTTGCAAGCCTAATCCATGCTCAAGAAAAATACAGTTACCGTTAAAGAAGTAGTCGCCTGTTTCCACCACTAATCCGGTTGCCGGCGCGTACACAGGTGTTCCGGTATCACCAGCGATGTCGATTCCACCGTGTGGACGGCGGGGCTGATCGTTATAGAATCGACGCAAACCAAACGGGCTGGTAAGTATGCCTTCTAATGGCATTTGAAATTTATCGCTGAGTAACTCTTTATAACGGTACGCTTTAACTTCTTTTATACGTACATTTTCCTTGTTTATACGTTCCATATCATAAGGAGCTGGATTAACCTTGCGCTTATCTTTAATAACGATGCGTTGCTCTTCGTATTGTTTGTCCTCGATATCGAAATCGATGATCAATTTTTTGTCGCCCGAATGTACTGTCAACTGGTGTTTGCCGGCTTTGGTCGATAGTGATACGCCCACAATGGCGTACCACTGCTTGTTGTTTTCCATGACAGCCACTGGACGAACACCTAACGTCACTGTTGGCGGGTTGGTGTCGTTCGCGATGCCAAGATTTACAATCGCGATACCGCCAGGTACTGGGTCGTGCTCAAACGGGCCGATGTTTAGTGTGTTGGCATGAGCACTATTTAGCACGCTCGTTACCAACATCGCGCTAAACCATATCGAATAGTGAAAACCGGGCCTGATTTTTCGCAAAATAATTGTATAAAAATTGAGCACTGTCATTTTAGTTGTTCCACATAAAGTGCAGTAGCACCTGCGACGGCAATGGGCATGATGATCAAGTTGACTATCGGTACGATGCTGAACACAGCCACTACAAATCCAAAACCCAAGGCCATGGGTCGTCTGGCCCTCAATGTCGTTTTGACCTCCTTAAAGAAGCTGCCGTGATTACCCATGGGATAGTCAATGTACTCCAGCGCATACATCCAGGCACCAAATGCAAAAATAATAAACGGCGCAGCAATATTGATGATGGGAATAAAGCTAAGCAGTAATAATGGAATTATCCACAGTGCAAGATATATCAGTTTGGAGATTTCCGAGCGTAATGTTTTTGGAATACTTTTAACCAAAAATGCAAAGGACGGATCGCTGTTCGCAGATTGACCGGTCAAATGCAATTCGACGCGTTCTGCAAGCAGACTATTAAAAGGCGCGCCAATCAGGTTGGCGACCAGCGTAAACACGTAAACCAATGTGCCAAACAGTACACTTCCAACTAAGAATTGTAAAATCTGCCTAAAAAATGCGACGATAGCAAAATGATCAAATCGTTCAAATAACGCCCAGGAAGACATCCAGTCGAACACCTCGCCAAACAGCAGCCAGCCTAAGAGGCCAAATACCAGTAGATTAATCACCAGCGGCACCAAAACAAATCGTCGCAGGCCTGGTTGGCGCACCAACTTCCACCCTCGGCCAAGGTAGCGTGTGGCGTCAATAAATCCGATGGATGTCATAACCCAATAATAGTCTTAAAAGCAATGGTGGTGTCAGCGCAAAAAGGCAGTACAATATGCGCCCATGTAGACTCATTGTATAAGTGTGTTTTGCTGTGCGTGAGAATATTTTGTCTGGGAAAACTATTGCATAAATGCGCCTGACACGAATCAAGCTAGCAGGGTTCAAATCGTTTGTCGATCCAACCGACTTAAAGTTGCCAACATCACTGGTCGGTATTGTGGGTCCGAATGGATGTGGTAAGTCGAATACCATAGACGCCGTGCGGTGGGTCATGGGTGAGTCGTCTGCCAAACACCTGCGTGGCGAGTCCATGGACGATGTTATCTTCACCGGTTCGTCCAGCCGCAAGCCGGTGGGTCAGGCCTCTGTCGAATTAGTATTCGACAATTCCGATGGTTCACTTGGTGGCGAGTACGCAGCCTACGCCGAAATATCTATACGCCGTGAAGTCACCCGCGAAGGTGTATCCAAATACCTGCTTAACAATACGCGCTGCCGACGTCGTGATATTCGCGATATTTTCATGGGTACAGGACTTGGGCCGCGCAGCTACGCCATCATCGAACAGGGCATGATCTCCCGTCTTATTGATGCAAAGCCAGAAGAGCTGCGTGTTTATCTGGAAGAAGCAGCAGGTATTTCAAAGTACAAAGAACGTCGCCGTGAAACTGAAAACCGCATCCGACACACACGTGACAACCTTGATCGCCTGGATGATTTGCGCGAAGAGGTCGATAAACAACTGGCTCATTTGAAACGACAAGCTTCCACCGCTGAGCGTTTTCAAACCTTAAAAACCGAAGAGCGGGAAAAACGCGGTGAGCTATTAGCATTGCGTCGACAACGCTACATAGATTCGCGTGATAATCAGGCGGCCAATATTGCCAAGAAAGAAAAGGAACTCGAAGCGGTAGTCTCGGAGTTGCGTGCCAGCGAAGCATCCATCGAACAAGCACGGATACAACAAACCGAGGCCACAGACAACTTTAACGAGACACAGGGCAATTTTTACCGCATTGGGTCGGAAGTTTCGCGAATAGAACAAACTATTGAGCATACTAAAGAGTCTCGGCGGCAACAATCTCAAGAATTAGCCGAGGTTGATCGCTCATTGGCCGAAGCAAAACAACACGTCGAAGACGACACTAAGCGCATAAAAGAAATCGACGATGTGGTGTCAAATGATCAACCTGAATTTGATAAGTTAAAAGAGTCGCAACGCATATCAGCAGAGATGCTGGCGCGCGCAGAGAAAGAACTATCTGAATGGCGCACAAGGCACGATGCATTTAATCAGCGACACGCTGATGCTAATCGCAAGGCGCAAATCGAGCGCAATAATATCGAGCAGTTTGAGCGCAGTATCGGTAACGCCAACAGTCGTTTGGAAAAGCTGCAATCCGAAAAATCAACCTTAGATATGGGCGCGGTTGCAAAGTTGATTGAAGTGTCGGTGGCTGAAGAGCTCACGGCAGTTGCAGAAGAACAGCGGCTGCAAAAAGGCGTAGAACAAAGTCTTGAGAAACAAAAAATACTCAGAGAAACCATCAGGCGTGAAATGCTTGCGCTAAACGAGTCGCGTGCCAATGCGCAATCGAAGTTGGGTCGATTGGCCTCGCTGGAAGCATTACAACAAGCGGCCCTGGAGCCAGACAGCAGTGCTGCTGACGCGTGGCTGCACATGAACGAGTTAGATCAACGGCCCAAGCTTGCGCAAACCATCAGCACTGAGCCTGGTTGGGAGAAGGCGGTTGAATTGGTGTTGGGATCGCACCTGGAAGCCATTGTTGTTGATGGTAGTGATGCGATAGAGCGTTGCCTGAACGATGTTCCAGCGGCTCAGCTAACGCTGCTTAATGGACAAGCCGATACCACCAGTGCAAAACCAACTGAGCTTCGCGGTAAGGTCAAAGGTGATGTTGCTTTAAATGATTTGATGGTCGGTGTGCACGCAGCTGATACTCTGGCGCAAGCATTGACACAACGTCAGTCGCTGAGCGAGGGCGAATCGGTTATTACTAAAGATGGCTTGTGGTTAGGGCGTCAATGGTTACGAATTGCACGCGCTGATTCACAAGACAGCGTGCTGCTGCGTGAAACAGAAATCACTGAACTTCGCACGGAGCTTGACGAACTGGAAGCCGCCATTAAAGATCAGGAAGAACGCGTTGCCGGTTCAACCAAGCAACTCAGTGAGCACGAAACACGTCGGGAAACCCTGCAACACAGTTTTAATGACGCAGTTCGAGGCCTTTCTGATATCAAGTCAGCTTTGTTGTCGCAACGTCAGCGACACGATCAGCAAACCAGTCGCATCGCCCAACTCGATGAAGAGCTAACCGAAGTCACAGCACTCACATCACAGGATACAGAAAGCGTTGAGCTAGCCAAACAGAATCGCAGTGAGGCTTTGAAGCAACTTGAATCCCTGGAGGCTGAGAAACAACAACTTTCTGATGAGCAGTCAAGCTTGCAAAACGCATTAAATGATGCGCGCCAACGCGCTGATGCTGATCGCGATGCCGGGCAAGAACTGGCTATTCGTGTTGAGTCCATGCGCAGTTCGAGAGAGGCTACAGCAAACAACCTTGAACGCATGACGTCTCGAATAGAGCAGCTAACCACACGACAGGCTATGCTGAACGAATTGCTGTCGAGTCAGGATGAAGATCCGCTTACCGCGCTTGAAGTCAGCTTGAAAGACAATCTTGGTAGCCGTCTGGCGGCTGAAACCGCGTTAACCCAATCGCGATCGCAACTGGACAACGTTGAGCTGCGCTTACGCGAGCACGAGCAATCACGCCTGGAGCACGATAGCGAAGCACAGAAAAAGCGCGAAGCCTTACAGCAAGAGCAAATAGCCAGTCAGGAAGTGTTAGTGCGGCTTAAAACCATTGAAGAACAGCTGGCCGAAAACGAATATGACATAGCTGCTTTAAGCGAACAAATGCCAGAGGGCGCAACGGTTGAAGCCTGGGAAGATGACTTGCAAAAGCTTGAACAACGCATTTCTCGGTTGGGGCCGATTAATCTGGCCGCCATTGATGAACTTGTTGAGCAAGCAGGGCGTAAGGAATATTTGGATACGCAGCACGCTGATGTATCCGATGCCTTGGCAACCCTTGAACATGCCATTGCAAAAATTGATCGTGAAACACGCACCCGTTTTAAAGAAACTTTTGATGCTGTTAACTCTAAAGTTGAGGAATTTTTTCCGCGCTTGTTTGGTGGCGGCAAAGCGTCATTGCAACTCACTGGTGATGATTTACTCAGTACCGGTGTGAGCGTGTCTGCTCAACCACCGGGCAAACGAGTCAGTAACATTCAATTGCTATCCGGTGGTGAAAAAGCGCTGACGGCAGTCGCGTTGGTTTTTGCATTTTTCGAACTTAATCCATCACCGTTTTGTATGCTGGATGAGGTTGATGCGCCACTGGATGATGCCAATGTGGGTCGTTTCTGCGCGCTAGTCAAGGAAATGTCAGAGCGTGTACAATTCATTTTTATAACGCATAACAAAGTAACTATGGAAATGGCAGAACAATTGATGGGCGTTACCATGAACGAGCCGGGAGTATCGCGGCTTGTGTCCGTTGACGTTCAGGAAGCCGCCGAACTTGCTGGCGCGTAACATAACCACCGCAATCCTTGAGCAAACCCCGGTGGCTAACCGAGGTGTGGGTAAACATTAGATGGGTCAATATTAGATGGAAAATCTTCGCTGGATTCTAATCTTCGCAGGTATCGCCATACTGGTACTACTGTATCTGTCAGGGCGGCAACCAAAAGGCTCGCGACGCCAGGATGCTGCGCTGAATCGCTCGGGCAACAGGGATGCACGCTCAGATACGCAAAACATGGGTTCCCAACAAGGTTCTCAGCAGAGCGCTGATCCTCTCATGGGTGAAATGGGTGACGACGGTTTTGCTGATCCCCTTGGTGATAATTTCGTCACTGACGAAGACATTAACGATGGCCTGGGCGATCCACTACAGCGACCAGGTGGTCAGGCCCCCTCAAAGCTAAAGCGTTCAACAGCAAATAATGCGAGCACAGGCTTTGGAGGCATCTCTTCAAAAATTGAAGCCATAGGCAGTAAGCTGGATCCGCGCCGTCGCGCTCGCGTTGATGCCGTTAATGTCGACACCGAAACTAAGCCTCAACAGTACGCCAGCAAAATTGTGTCCCTGCATGTTGTTGCTCCAGAGGGACAGCTGATGAATGGCGCGCACTTGCTCGAACAATTTGAGCAACGCGGTTACCACTTTGGCGATATGAACATTTTTCACTCTATGCACGAAGGTCAAACAGTATTTTCAATTGCCAAGCTAGTGATGCCTGGCACCTTCGATGTAAAAGATGTTGATAGTTTTCAAACACCGGGAATTTCGTTAATTCTTCAGTTACCGGGGCCGGTTGCTGCCGATGTTGCTTTCGAAGTACTGTTAAGTGAGGCCCATGAACTTGCCGATGCCATGGGTGCGACAGTTCTTGATGCAGATCGCAGCACCTTAAGCAAGCAAACCGTGCAGCACATGCGTGAAGGGATATACGAGTACATGCACCGTCAGAAATATTTCAGCAGTGTTCCGTCTTAACATCTGCCAGAGTTATCTGTTGCCATGATTCTTTTTCAGAGCTTTTTCTTCAGAGTTGCTTAAGCAAGGTAAATTTTGAATGCTAAGGCGCAAAAGCAGGTTGCCGCTCTCAGGGATACGCTGAACGATCATCTTTATCGATATCACGTGCTTGATGATCCAAGCATCAGTGATGCAGAGTACGACGCTCTTTTTAAAGAACTGGAAAGTCTGGAAGCAGACAATCCGCAATTGCGTAGTCCGGATTCCCCCACGCTTCGCGTAGGCGCACCACCTTTGGATGGGTTCGAGCAGGTGACCCACGCCGTTCCAATGCTGTCTCTAAACAATGCATCCACGTTTGAAGAGCTAAGTGATTTTGATCGGCGCGTCAAAGAGCGCCTTGAAATCGGTGACGCTGAAAAGGTCAACTATCTGGCTGAGCCCAAGCTCGACGGGCTGGCAATCAGTTTGCGATATGAGTTGGGTGTGTTGGTGCAAGCGGCGACCAGAGGTGATGGCACAACAGGCGAAAATGTAACGCAGAACATCCGCACTATTTCCATGGTGCCGTTAAAGCTGCGGACAAAAAAACCACCGGCTGTACTTGAAGTTCGGGGTGAAGTGTTTATGGATACCGATGCATTTGAAAGCGCCAATAAAGCGCTTAACAGTGCTAACGAAAAACCGTTTGTTAACCCCAGAAATGCTGCAGCCGGTTCATTGCGACAGCTGGACTCGCGCAAGACAGCAAAGCGCAAGCTCTCTATTTATGTTTATAGCTTAGGTGAAGTGCAGGGCGTTGATGCGCCTGCGGGCCAGTTTGCAACACTAAAGTGGTTGGGAAAATTAGGCTTTGCGATAAACCCTGAGATAAAACGATGCGCAGGTCCGAAAGCATGTTTTACCTTTTACGAGTCAATTCTGAAGCGTCGTCCGACATTAGGTTACGACATTGATGGCGTGGTATTTAAAGTCGATGATATGCAACAGCAGCGCGAGCTCGGTTTCCGGTCTCGCGCACCCCGCTGGGCCATCGCACAAAAATTTCCTGCAGAGGAAGCGCAAACAGTGCTGCTCGATGTTGAGTTTCAGATTGGTCGCACCGGAGCGTTAACACCCGTAGCGCGGCTCGAACCTGTGTTTGTTGGTGGCGTCACCGTTAGCAATGCCACGTTGCACAATATGGATGAAATAGAGCGCAAAGACGTGCGTCCCAAAGACACCGTTATAGTTCGTCGAGCCGGTGACGTTATTCCAGAAGTCGCTCGTGTGGTTATGGACAAGCGAAAAAAGGGTGCGCGTAAAGTGCAACTGCCAAAAAAGTGCCCCGTGTGTGGTTCACCGGTAGAGCGCGCTGCTGGTGATGCAGTCGCGCGATGCACAGGCGGTATGAGCTGCGATGCTCAACGGCGTGAAGGCATCAAACATTTTGCCTCCAGGCGCGCAATGGATATTGATGGCTTAGGCGACAAGCTGGTTGAGCAAATCGCCGATGCGGGTCTGGTGTCTTCACTGGATGACTTATTCACACTGACGGTTGAGCAATTGGCTGGCCTGGACCGGATGGCAAAAAAATCAGCCACTAATCTTTTTCAAGCCATAGAGACATCTAAAACAACAACGCTGGGGCGCTTCATATTCTCTTTAGGTATTCGCGAAGTTGGAGAAACAGGCGCGGCCAGTTTGGCTGATCACTTCGGGTCACTAGAGGCTGTGATGGCTGCTGACGAAGCTGCGTTAACAGCTGTGGATGACATTGGTCCTGTGGCATCTTCGAGTGTGTTAGCGTTTTTCGCTCAGCCTGAGAATCGTCGTATGGTCGATGGCCTTATTAGCCAAGGGGTTAACTTTCCGGTTTTTAAAAAAGAAGATATAGATCCTGTGCTGGAAGGAAATACTTACGTGTTAACCGGTACCCTTACCAGTATGACAAGGGATGAGGCTAAAAAACAACTGCAGCGTCTGGGCGCAAAAGTCAGTGGCAGTGTATCCAAAAAAACCACGGCCGTTTACGCAGGAGCGTCACCAGGCTCCAAAGCCACTAAAGCAGAAAGTCTTGGCGTGCCGGTGTTTGATGAAGCCGCATTGCAGACATTGCTTGGTGACCTCTCTTGACAAATATGCTTAAAAAGCTCGCTTAACAAACAGAGAAAAACGTGTGTCTGAAACTCAAGTAAACATCGCCATCAATGGTGCAGCTGGTCGTATGGGTCGGCAATTGCTGGCAGCGGTTGCCGAAAGGCCCGACACCCGCATCAGTGCTGCTATCGATGCGCCAGGCCAAGCCAGCATTGGCGTTGATACCAGTATCTTGAGCGGCGGGGATGCCACCGGTGTCAGTGTTGTCGATTCTGTTGGTGCTGCGCTAAGCGATTTTGAGACTATCATCGATTTTTCTGCGCCGGCTGTTACCTTGGCATTGCTGGAAACTTTAAAGGGTTCGGGCAAACGAATTGTTATCGGTACCACCGGCTTCACTGATGAGCAGATAACCACGCTTCAGAAAGCTGCGACCGAAATACCCATTGTATTTGCTGCCAACTACAGCATCGGTGTCACTGTCGCATTATCGTTGCTTGCTCAGGCAGCTAAAGCCTTGGGTGATGACTACGATGTAGAAATTAGCGAAGCTCATCATCACCATAAAGTGGATGCGCCGTCGGGTACGGCCCTGGCAATGGGCAATGCGGTCGCCGATGCGCTCAATAGAGATTTAAAACAATGCGCCGTTTATGGGCGCGAAGGTATCACCGGCGCGCGCGATCCAAAAACCATTGGCTTCGCCACCGTCAGGGCTGGTGATATTATTGGTGAGCACACTGTTTTATATGCCGGCAACGGCGAACGTTTAGAAATTACCCATAAAGCCAATGACCGAATGACTTTTGCTCGTGGTGCGGTAAGGGCTGCGCATTGGTTAAATGCTAAGAGTGCAGGTCTGTATGACATGACTGATGTACTTGGCTTGAAGCAACACTAGTTTTAATCAGGTTCAATTAGTTTCAATTAACAACTGGAGACAATCCGATGAATTTTGCTGCTGTTTTTCCGGGCCAGGGTTCGCAAAGCGTTGGTATGCTAAAGGAGCTCTCTGAGGCCCACTCTGCTGTAAGCGACACGTTTAACCAAGCCGCTGATGTGCTTTCCACCGACTATTGGCAGCTGGCTCAAAACGGGCCTGCTGAAAAATTAGCCGACACACGAATCACTCAACCGCTAATGTTCATTAGTGACATTGCTATTTGGCGCGCGCTACAGCAAGCCGGTATGCCTGAGCCAACCGTGGTCGCCGGGCATAGTCTTGGCGAGTTCGCAGCTTTGGTGGCCTGTGGTGCCCTGCCATTTGCAGATGGTTTAACACTGGTAAAACGTCGGGCCGAAATCATGGCCACGGCAGTTCCTGAAGGTGAGGGGGGAATGGCTGCCCTTATTGGTATGGACGATGAGGAAGTCATCAAAGTCTGCGCTGATACCACCGGTGCGCGTGTCTCCGAAGCTGCAAATTTTAATGCGCCAGGGCAGGTGGCTATATCAGGCCATATTGATGCATTAGAAAAAACCATTGAATTAGCCAAGGAACGTGGCGCGCGAAAAGCCATCATGCTCGCTGTTAGTGTGCCTAATCACAGTTCTATAATGAATGATGCCGGCTCGCAGTTGGTCACGCTTATAGATGCTATTGACTGGAAAGAGCCTGCCATCCCGATTGTGCAAAATGCACAGGCCAGTGCACCGGCCGACTTAAATGCCTTGTTAAAGTCTCTGCGATCACATGTTTTTAGTCCTGTGTTATGGACACAGTCGGTACAGGCGCTTAAGTCAAACTACAACGTAAGCAGCGTGCTGGAAGTCGGGCCTGGGAAAGTGCTCTGTGGATTAGGCAAGCGAATTGATCGAGCGTTGCCACACCAACCAACTGAATCACCTGAAACCATGCAAGCCGCATTAGATGCTTTGGCTGCAAACGCGTAACAAGCGGCACTAACATTGAGTCAAACCTATGAATAATCAAATCGTTCTTGTCACTGGCGCTAGTCGCGGTATTGGTAAAGCTATTGCAGATAAGTTGGGTGATGCGGGAGCCACTGTTGTGGGTACTGCAACCAGCGATGCAGGTGCGCAAGCTATTACTGAGAGGTTCAGTGCGGCGGGCACTACCGGTACTGGCATGAAGTTTAATGTTAATGATGAAGGTGCAAGCGAAGCCTTGATGAGTGCCATAACAGAGCAATACGGTGCTGTCACCGTGCTGGTTAACAATGCCGGTATTACGCGTGATAATTTGATCATGCGCATGAAAGAAGAAGACTGGGATGCCATCATCGACACTAACTTAAGCAGTGTTTTTCGGCTTAGTAAATTGGCCATTAAACCGATGATGAAAGCACGCACCGGGCGCATCATCAATATTGCATCGGTGGTAGGCCAAACAGGTAATGCAGGACAATCCAATTACGCCGCCGCCAAGGCTGGCATGATTGGCTTTGGAAAATCGCTGGCCAGAGAGCTTGGTGCTCGAGGTATCACTGTAAACACAATCGCCCCGGGCTTTATCGAGTCAGATATGACGAATGCATTGTCAGATGAGCAAAAAGCACGCATCACCAGCGACATTGCGTTGGGCCGGCTTGGTACACCCGACGACATCGCTGAAGCGTGTCTGTTTTTGGCATCTGAAAAGGCTGCATACATAACTGGACACACGCTGAGCGTCAATGGCGGCATGTATATGCAATAGTGGTTTGAGCTGCGGCAAGCGTCCGGCGCGGGTGTCTTAATAGACGTCAAGATTTTGTCCTGTCAAGCTTTAATAGACAAAATTTGCCATTGAAAATCCGATTTAACACCATAATCTTGTCTCAAGCAGGGTAAAATCTGCAGTGAGCCGTCTGACGGCAGCCAGTTTCCGCTGGCGCTGGCAATGACAGTTCAATACAATAGCGGCGCGGCGCTTAACCGCGACTGAACACGCGGTCAATGACCGCAATATTATGCGGCAAGGGTATAGTCGCCAATTTTTCGGAGGTTAATTCCAAAATGAGCAGTATCGACGAACGCGTCAAAAAGATTGTCGTTGAGCAATTGGGTGTTAAGGAAGAGGAAGTCACTAACAAGGCTTCATTTGTTGAGGACCTTGGCGCTGATTCGCTTGACACCGTTGAGCTGGTCATGGCGCTCGAAGAAGAGTTCGAATGCGAAATCCCAGATGACGAAGCAGAGAAAATCACGACCGTGCAGCAGGCTGTTGACTACGTTAACGCACACATTGGCTAAATCGCCTTTCGTGTTGTTTGTAATAACCGGGCGTTTGCAATGCTAGGGCTTTCGTGAGGTCAGGCCCTGTGTGCAGCACGGGCCTATTGCTTTATCAATGCGTAAAGCACTGTCTTGAACAAGCCGAAGCCGCGCTGTACCCGAGTGGAGTTGCGCGGCTTTGTTTTTTCTAAAAGTAAGTACTTTGCTTCACGTTATACTAACCAGAACTTAACCGAATTGGAATCTCGTGGCAGATCGTCCTGTGAATGAAACTCGTTTGGATCAGCGTCCTGCGAAAAAACGACGCGTTGTGGTAACTGGCATGGGTTTGGTTACGCCGGTTGGCAACACGGTGAGTGAATCCTGGGAAAACATAAAAGCTGGCGTTTCAGGTGTTCGTGCTATCGAAGACTTCGACGCATCAGGTTTCAACACTCGATTTAGTGCGTCAGTCAGAAATTTTAATGTAGAAGATTACTTTACCAAAAAAGAAGCGCGCAAAATGGATACCTTTGTGCATTTTGGTGTTGCGGCTGGTATGCAAGCCATCCAGGACGCTGGTTTAGAAGCCGCTGACGGGCTCGATCTGGAACGTGTTGGTGTGGCCATTGGTTCCGGCATTGGCGGACTGCCAAACATAGAAGTTCAACACAAGGCACTGCTTGATGGCGGTGCTCGAAAAGTCTCACCGTTTTTTGTTCCTTCCACCATCATTAACATGATCAGCGGCAACTTGTCGATCAAGTATGGATACAAAGGTCCAAACGTTTGTGTTGTGACTGCTTGCACAACAGGCACACACAACATTGGAGATGCTGCAAGAATGATCGAATACGGTGACGCTGACATCATGGTTGCCGGTGGTGCTGAAATGGCCACTTGCCCGTTGGGCTTGGCAGGCTTTGGTGCATCACGCGCTTTGTCCACTCGAAACGACGATCCTGCCGCTGCCAGCCGACCCTGGGACAAAGACCGCGACGGTTTTGTATTAGGCGATGGCGCTGGTGTTATGGTGCTCGAAGAGCTGGAGCATGCAACAGCACGCGGGGCCACTATTTATGGAGAAGTGCTGGGTTACGGTATGAGCGGAGATGCACATCACATGACATCACCGTCAGAAAACGGCGAAGGTGCTGCGCGGTGCATGCAGGCTGCGTTAAAAAATGCCAATCTTGCTCCAAGTGATGTTGGTTATTTAAACGCACACGGCACGTCGACCCCGGCAGGTGATCTGGCCGAAACCATGGCGGTAAAAACTGTGTTTGCAAAACACACAGACTCACTGTTGGTGAGCTCTACAAAAAGTATGACGGGTCACTTGCTCGGCGGTGCCGGTGGCATAGAAGCTGTGTTCAGTGTGTTGGCTTTGAAAGATCAAATTGCCCCACCAACCATCAACCTTGATAACCCAGGGGACGGTTGCGATCTGGATTACGTGCCGCATAAAAGTCGCTCGGCAAAGATGTCAGTCTCCATGTCAAATTCCTTTGGGTTTGGTGGAACGAACGGAACCTTGATATTCGGTCAAGTTTCCTGAATGTTCAGGCTTTGTTTTAAAATGTTCGGCTATTATTGTGATCTTTAGAGCAGGCCATCGTATCAACTCTCTTAGTTAACCAGGCACCATGTGGCGATTTCTGATTTTTTTAGTTGTGGTTGGAGCGGTCGGGCTGGGTCTGGTATATGCAGACTATCAAGGCACCATCGATAAACCTCTGCAGTTTAGTGATTCTCAAAGGCAATTCACCATCGAACCCGGATGGTCTTCAAAACGCGTTGGCAATGAACTGCACAAAGCCGGTGTTCTTGATAAGCCTCATTGGTTCTATGCTTATGCTCGCATCAGTAAAAAAGGCGTTGGTATTAAAAGTGGGGAATACAATATTGCGGGCAACCCAACCACCCCGGAATTGATCGATCAGTTTGTTGATGGTCAAACCGTTCAGTACACAGGCAAAATCATTGAAGGTTCTACTTTTAAACAGCTGCGACAACGGCTGGCACAAAATACTCAGCTAACCCAAACTATTGGCGACATGAGCGATACCGACATCATGGATGCTTTGGGACTCGGCGGACAACACCCAGAAGGTATTTTCTTTTCCGACACTTATCAGTTTCCTAAAAACACCACTGATCTTGAATTTTTAAAGCGCTCTAACCAGATGCTGCAAAAAGTGTTGGACGAAGAATGGGCAAACCGTGATCCGGATATTCCGCTTAAAACGCCATACGAAGCATTGATTCTGGCATCCATTGTCGAAAAAGAAACGGCCGCACCAGAAGAGCGCCCGCTAATTGCCGGGGTTTTTATGTCGCGCCTGAAAATTAAAATGCGATTGCAAACCGACCCAACTGTTATTTATGGCATGGGTGATAGCTACGATGGCAACATCCGTCGCAAAGATTTAACCACCGACACACCTTATAACACCTACACGCGCGGTGGTTTACCACCTACACCTATCTCGATGGTGGGGCGTGAGGCGATAAAAGCGGTGATGCATCCAGAGGCCACCACGGCTTTGTTTTTTGTTGCTCGCCACGACGGTTCAGGTACGCACAAGTTTTCCGAGACTGTCGAGGAACATAACGCTGCGGTGCGTAAGTACCAGTTGAAAAGGTAATCAAGCTAATGCCAACGCGAGGTCGGTTCATTACGTTAGAAGGGCTTGAAGGTGTTGGTAAAACAACCAACAGAGAATTTATTGAAGCCGCTTTGACAGGCCGCAGCATCAGTGTCCTGACTACGCGAGAACCTGGTGGAACCGAACTTGGCGAACAACTGCGTCACCTGTTATTACACGCCAGCGCACCGGTCTCTGCAGAGGCCGAACTGATGATGATGGCGGCGTCCCGTAAGCAGCACACTATCGATGTGATAGAACCAGCGTTGCAATCAGGTCAGTGGGTGTTGTGTGATCGCTACGCCGATGCCAGCTTTGCGTATCAAGGCGGTGGGCGTCAGTTAGGTCTTGATGTGGTGGCCAATCTACACAGCTTACTCACAATAGACCTGCAGCCCGATCTCACTTTTCTATTGGATATGCCGATTGCCGATGGCTTGAAGCGCATGGCAGCGCGCGGTAAACCCGATAGAATCGAGCAAGAAGAGCTGGCTTTTTTTGAACGTGCGCGCGATGCTTATCTACAGCGTGCAGCACAGCAACCCGATCGAATGAAAGTTGTTGACGCAGGTCTTACACTGGAACAAGTACAGGCCCAAGTCGGTGGCTTGCTAACGCAATTCCTGGACAGTGTGAATGGCTGAGCCCACATCACTAACACCTTGCCCGCCGTGGTTGCTTGATCATTGGCAGGATGTTTATCGACGCCATGAGCAACAGCGGTTACCGCATGCTTTGTTGTTTACAGGCATGGTTGGTATCGGTAAAAAACAGTTTGTTCGCTTTGTGGCCGAATCATTATTGTGCCGGGATTGCAGTCCAGCAACCGGGGCATGTGGGCAGTGTGATGCCTGCGCGCAAATTCAAGCAGGGGCTCACCCAGAGTTAAAAGAAATTGACCCTGAAGGTGCAGCCATGATCATTAAAGTAGACGCTGTTCGAGACTTGGTTGTGTGGCTGCAGCTCTCAGCACCACCAAATCAATACCGTGTGGCCTTGCTGGACACAAGCGATGCTATGAATCGCAACGCCGCTAACAGCTTACTCAAAACTCTGGAAGAGCCGGGCGAGCGCGCCGTTTTAATTCTGGCCGCCGATAAACCAGGTTCGCTACCAGCAACAGTCCGCAGTCGATGTCAGTGTACAGCCTTGACTTTGCGTGACCAAAAGAGCGCGATCAGCTGGCTGAACGAGCATGGGGTAAGCGATGCAAAAGAGCAGCTGGCACACTCAGGTGTGGGTCCGCTGGCGTTAGTTGCGCGCAATTCAGATGCGTGGCAGGCGTCCCAGCAAGCATTGCAGAAGGCATGGCGTGATTTGTTCCTGATGCGAGCCAGTGTGGGTAAAATTGTGGATTCAGTGTCAGACCTTCCGACCACAGAGTGTCTGAGCCACTTCTCACACTGGGCCATATTAGCCAACAAAAAACACCTGAACCTGCCGATTGGCGCGGATCCTGCCACCACTGAGCTAGTGTCGGAGGTCCATGATGGGCTCGATTCTGAGCAATGGTTCACACTTTATGATCGAATGCAGGGTTTGTATCGATCTGACAGTGCGAGCTTTAAAACTCAGACTGTGCTCGAAGGACTTTTTGCCGATATACGAATCATGACCAAGGCTTAAAGGTGTTCCATGACCGAACAAACCCGCAAGGGCATAATTGCTTTCTCCATCACTGACCGTGGTGCGTTGTATTCTTCGTACATGTCATTTGTACAAAACGGAGCGGTGTTTGTTCCTACCTCGCGTGCATATGATGTTGGTGATCAAGTTTTCATGCTGCTTAAATTAATGGACGACAGCGTGCCTATTCCAGTTTCTGGAAAAGTGGTTTGGGTAACGCCAGCCGGTGCTCAAGGTAATAAAACGCCTGGTGTTGGCGTGCAGTTCGCTGATGATGACAACGGTGACACTAAATCGAACATCGAGCAGTACCTGGCCGCAGCCCTGCAAGGCGAGCGTCCCACACAAACCATGTAGTGTGGGATATGGTCAGACACCTTGACCCAAGACCTTAATACGTTAACATACCGCGCAACTCTTTCGCGCGGTATGTTATGAACACGTCCGATTCAAACCCCTCCCTGGCAGTCGTTAAAACCGACAACGTGCCGGAAATAAAAACCCCCAAAGTCAAACCGGCACTGGACATCACGCTTGATCGTTACAGCAAAGCGGCCTCCAAAAATGCAGGAAAGGTGGCCAAGCGTGTGTACGTGGAAGAAAGCCCAATACACGGTAAGGGCCTGTTTGCGGCCAAACGCCTCAAGGCCGGAGTTTCAATTGGCCGGCTACAAGGCATGATCACCGAGGACGAGGGTACGTATGTGCTTTGGTTGAACAAACACATTGGTTTGGAGATCACCAACGAATTTCGTTTCATCAATCACGACGCTAATCCAAATTGTGCGCTCACAGATATGGAAGTTATTACTTTACGCGACATAGAAATTGGTGAAGAAATTACGCACGACTATGGTTGGTAGGTATCGAAACAGTAAAAAGCGCCTACTTCAGCACTGAAAAAATCGAGCAGGAACGCAGCGTCAAATTGGCCGATTTTGCTGTCTAGTTTGTCTTTGAAGTAGTTTTGCAAAAATGTGACAATTCGGGCCGTTTGCTCGGCATCGAGTCTGATCTGGGCTATCTGGAGGTCTCTTTGGGCGTGAATTGGCAGTATTAACTGGCTTATTGTCACGAGGATGTTAAATCAAAGCCGATGGCGGTGAAACCATTGCCTGTTACATAACCCATAGGTAATATTACCGATATTGCTGTCACAGCCTACCGCTTAAGTCGCATGTCTGGTTCTTCCCGAATTGCCTACCATCTGGACGAACTTGAAGTCGCTCAGGACCCGTTGGTGGACGACCACATCATGCCCACGGTATTGCCAGCCGACAAAGCAATTCTGGACGTTGGTTGCGGCATTGGACAAACCCTTGTTAGTTTGGATGTATCCAGTTTGGACGCGGCTGGTTTGAACCCGATTGGTTTGGACTCGATAAGTCACGGCTCACACGTGAGTGACGACAGGCTGTTGGTGGGTATCGACATTGAACATGAAAGTCTGGTGTTTGGGCAGGATAGGTTCAGCTCTGTCGGGTATGCCAACAGCACGGCTGAAAAACTGCCGTTTGCCGAGAACACATTTGACTTAGTCATATCCCGTGTAGCTCTTCCCTACACAAATATACCGCAGGCTCTGGCTGAAATGTACCGTGTGGTGAAGCCCGGCGGTCGTGTGTGGATAACACTGCACCCCAAGCGAAAAACCTTCAATCAGCTTATGTCTGCGTTAAAAGAATTTCGTATAAAAGACATCATCTTTCGCACTTATATACTGACTAACGGTTTGTATTTTCATGTGTTTGGAAATGTATTCGAGTTTCCGTTTAATCAAAAAACCGAATCGTTTCAAACAACCAAGTCCATCACCAAAGTACTTCATGCCAGTGGGTTCACCGAATTAGTTGTTACCAGAGACCGGCATTTTTTAGCCACTGGCAAAAAGGCGTATTTTAGAGGTGTCACTGAGGGTGATAAACCTCACTCCGTGCAACAGCGTCCATCGCAGCTCGCCCCAGAGGCTTTGCCTTAACAATTGCCTCAGAGTTAATTTTGCCGTACACATGGGGGAACAGCTCTGTTCCACCCACCGTATTCTCCATCACCAAGTCGCAGGTTAAGGCGTCCCCATTGAGACTCAGCAGAACCACTTGTTCAATGTCGGCGTAGTAACGTTGCAGCACACCGGGCAGTTGCTCGGCTGTGCAGCAATGTATAAACCCTTCCGTCTCTAATGAGGCCGTGTGATAGGCATTATTGTCACCAATACTTGCCGCATCATCAGGGTTGGCCACGTGAAAAATAGGCTGTTTCAACAGTATTCCTTCGGCTGTGAGTAGAAAAATGCAATATAATGCCGCTACACCATAGGCTCGCTGGCTCAACTATCGAGTCTACAGACTCTTTGGGTTACAATCTGGCAGTTGCATATTAACCAAATCTAACAGGGGACTTGTTCAATGGGGTGGAGTGGAATTTTTCCGATAATTTTAGGCGCTGGCGGGATGTTCGTCGCCTTCGTCATTTATCGAATGTTGGTCGATTATCCGGAAGGTGAGGGTAGGATAAAAACTATTGGTGATTCAATTCACTCAGGTGCCATGGTCTTTATGCACCGCGAATATAAAATGCTCGGTATTTTTGCGGGCGTACTATCCATCCTGTTGTTGCTGTTTGTTGGCTTCGGTACATTCTTCTCTTTTCTGGTTGGTGCAGGCACGTCAGCAGCGGCGGGTTATCTGGGCATGTTCTCAGCAACCAAAGCCAACGTACGTACGACCATTGCAGCGCATGACAAAGGTGCGTCTGAAGCATTAACGGTTGCTTTTTTCGGTGGCTCCATCATGGGTTTGTGTGTTGCCTCTCTGGGACTGCTGGGTTTAGGCCTTCTGTATTTTTTCTTTGCAGGTGACCCGGCTTCTGTTCACGCTATCCACGGCTTTGGTATGGGCGCATCAAGTGTTGCGTTATTTTCGCGTGTTGGTGGTGGCATCTTTACCAAGTCTGCAGATGTTGGTGCAGATTTAGTGGGTAAGCTTGAAGCTGGCATCCCGGAAGATGATCCTCGGAACCCAGGTGTTATTGCCGACAACGTTGGTGATAATGTTGGCGACGTTGCAGGCATGGGTTCAGATATATTTGAATCATATTGTGGTGCCATGATCGCAACCATCGCAATCGCATCTACTTTGGCACTAACCGGTGCAAACAGCGTTGAGTCCATGGCTGGCAGTCGTGGCGCGCTTATGTTCATGCCTTTGGCGATAGCCAGTGTTGGCTTGCTGTGTTCCGTACTGGGTATTTACATTGTTCGTTCTAAGTCCGCAGAAGCACCTGAAAAAGCACTGCGTTTAGGTCATCAGATCTCTGCTGGTGCGCTTATTATTGCTGCATTGGTTGTTGTGCTTATCATGGGCGTGTCCCTGAATGTTTGGTGGGCTATTCTGGCTGGTACTGCCGGCGGCATTATCATCGGTCTGGTCACTGAGTATTACACTGCAATGGGTCCGGTAAGACGAATCGCCGAGTCGGGTAAAACCGGTAGTGCGACCGTTATCATCACAGGACTTGCGGTTGGTATGGAATCAGTTGTTATTCCTATCCTGACTATCTGCATGATTATCTTTATCTCTACATCGGTGGCTGGTTTATACGGTGTTGGAATCGCTGCGGTTGGAATGTTAGCTACTGTGGGCATGACCATGGCACTTGATGCTTACGGCCCTGTTGCTGACAACGCTGGTGGTATTGCTGAAATGGCAGCGCTGGGTAAAGAGACACGTGAAATCACTGATGGCCTTGACGAAGTGGGTAACACCACTGCCGCTATCGGTAAAGGTTTTGCGATTGGCGCAGCAGCGCTTGCAGCCCTTGCAATTATTGCAGCCTTTGTTGAAACCATGAATGTAAGGCAACCCGATTTCGCATTGGAACTGTCTAACCCGATGGTGCTTATTGGTCTGTTTATTGGTGGTTTGCTGCCATTCCTTATTTCTGCTATCACCATGACAGCGGTAGGTGATGCAGCCATGGAGATGATTGAAGAGATTCGTCGCCAATTCAAGGAAATCCCGGGCTTAAAAGAAGGTAATGCTGAGCCTGACAGCGATCGCTGTGTTGATATCGCTACAACGGCAGCGTTAAAGAAAATGATACTGCCAGGTTGTATCGCAGTTGCAGCGCCGCCTGTAGTGGGCTTGATTATCGGTGCTGAAGCGCTTGGTGGCATGTTAGCCGGTGCATTGCTTGGTTGTATCTTGCTTGCACTGATGATGGCTAATGCTGGTGGTGCCTGGGACAACGCTAAAAAGTATGTCGAAAAAGGCAATCTTGGTGGTAAAGGTTCTAGTGTTCATGAAGCTGCCGTGATTGGTGATACGGTTGGCGACCCGTTCAAAGACACCTCTGGTCCTTCAATGAATATCTTGATAAACGTTATGGCCATTGTGAGCTTGGTTATTGCACCAATCTTGTAAGCCATGCAGTGTGTCCTGTAAGCTCACGTTCGGTGCCAGTCAAAATGACGGTCGAACATTAAAATGATAGAAGGGTCTCCTGAATTGAGGCCCTTTTTCTTGTCTGGCGCAACAGTTGTTCTCTTTTGCGCTAACGCAGTGGCTCCGAAGCTCTTTAAAATTATCGCTTATTGCGGTCCTTGAATTGACAAACCAATGATTATTGAAAATATTACCATCGGCAACAACCCACCAGACGATATCAATGTGATTGTCGAAGTGCCCATCGGTGGAGAACCCATTAAATACGAATTGGATAAAAGCTCAGGCGCTTTGTTCGTTGATCGATTTTTGTATACGCCCATGCGTTACCCCGGCAACTATGGTTTTGTCCCACACACCTTGTCAGAAGATGGCGACCCCATTGATGTGCTCATCTCCAACACGCGCGCCATCGTGCCGGGTGGGGTGGTTAACTGCACGCCTATAGGCGTACTGGTGATGGAAGACGATGGTGGGCAAGATGAAAAGCTTATTGCTGTGCCTTCATCACAAGTCACTAAGCGATACGAAAACACACACGATATCGATGATTTACCGAGCATAACGCGAGAGCAGATCGAGCACTTTTTTACTCACTACAAAGACCTTGAGCCGGGCAAGTGGGTCAAAGTCCACGAGTGGGGTTCGGCTTCAAAGGCGAAACAGTTATTAACTGAAGCTATTGAGCGGGCTCGCAAGGCCTAGGTTCGCTCGTTCTCGACCACCCGGAATAGTCGTCGCCGGCCGATGTGGCGGCATTCTTGCACTTGTAATGGCAGGAAAATATGCCCAAATTACAGCTGACAATGAGACTCGAAAATATAGCTCGCGGACACAACGCTCCTGACGACATCAACGTCATTATTGAAGTACCCGTTGGTGGAGAGCCAATCAAATACGAAATGGACAAAGCCTCAGGTGCTTTGTTTGTTGATCGTTTTCTCTACACACCCATGCGATACCCGGGCAATTATGGTTTTGTCCCACACACCTTGTCAGAAGATGGCGACCCGATTGATGTGCTGGTTTGTAACACCAGGCCCATCATGCCGGGCGCTGTTATAAATTGTCGTCCGATTGGTGTGTTAGTGATGGAAGACGATGGTGGGCAGGATGAAAAGCTGATCGCTGTACCATCAGAAAAAATGTCCAACCGGTACGTTGATGTGCGATCGTATAATGATCTGCCGAGCATCACTCGCGAACAGGTAGAGCACTTCTTTCAGCACTACAAAGATCTTGAGCCCGGAAAGTGGGTCAAGATTGAGCATTGGGGTGATGTGTCTGAAGCCAAGCAGTTACTGGTTGAAGCAATTAACCGGGCAGAGCAGAATGGCGGGACGCCTGCACTGACTGCTGCAGGTTAAATTGGGTTTTACCCAGCACATCTATCGTTCAGAACCCGTAGGTAAAAGACACCGATGAATCTTTGGTGTCGACCGGTTCTGCATCACCAATCTCAGTGGTTCTCAGACGGTAGCTATACTTTATAGCGCCACCAGGTACCGCCAGCGAAATACCGGCTTCCACCGAACTTTGAATCAGGTCTTCTGCAGTGGCATAAATGCCATCTAGCTCAAATCTGATGAGTTCAGACAATGTTTGTACCGCACCGAAGCGAGCCTGTGCAATTTGGCTGTCGGCTGTTGCATTCTCACCGTTAAAATCAAGTGTGGTGAACTTGGTTTGCACTTGGCCGACACCGGCTTCAGCAAATAAACTCTGTGTAGCGGTCGATACTAATTGAATTCCAAGCCCGCCAAGTACTCGCGCTTCGCGATCAATTAATTGTAATTTCGCCGTTCTAAGACTGCCTTCGGCAAAGGCGTAAGCTTTATCAGTGAACCAGTATTTTGGAATGTAACCAATTTCATAACCATTCCCATTACCTTGAATCCAGTCTGCATAAACTTGTTGGCTAAAAGGGCGCTCGTTGTTAGTTGCTTTAAATCTCAGTCGAGTGCCGCTGTCATCACCATCGATAACGGTTCCGCCTTCAATGCCGCCCGTCCAGTCTGCGTGGCTTAATGTTGGTAACGTCAGCATGCCGCAGGCAATGACAAGTGAGCCGATGGTGCGGCTTATGTTGCTTATGAGCGAAGGCAAAACTAACGAGGGATTCGAGTCAAACATGGTGTTACCTTGAACGCACAGGGCGTTGATCCGTAAGTGGTGCATCGAGTGTAGCTTATCGCGCGAAAGCGATACCACCATGGTCCGTTGGCAGCACATTCCTCATGTTGTTAATCGGGACATCACTAAAGTGGTACTACAAATGACAACCGCGTGTTCTACATTATGTTAAATTGGAAAAATGGATTTGTGTTTGTGAAAAATTCTACTAGCAAATTTTAAGAATATTTTCCCGCCATAGAGTGCAAAAAAATAGCAAGCGGCTTTGTTTTTCTTATAATTAAACAAGCGAAAAGTCACCAATACGGTTCAAGTTCGCAATGACGACTTTTTATGATTAATGATTCACGACTAGACCGACAACTTCGTTTTCTTACAGAAGCTGACAAGCTCAAATCCACACTGAGAGCAAACCAGTTATGTGACGGTTCACGTCGCGAGAATTCAGGTGAACACTCATGGCACATCGCACTTTACGCTATGATTCTGGCTGAGCACGCCAGCGTACCAATCAATGTGTCGCGCGTTATACAGATGCTGCTTATTCACGATCTTGTGGAAATTGACGCTGGCGATGTGCCTATTCACAGCGACCACGATGTTGAGAAGCAACTGCGTATTGAGCAAGCTGCAGCTAAACGGATTTTTGGACTACTGCCTACCGATCAAGCACAAAACTATCGCGCATTGTGGGATGAGTTTGAAGCGGCGGAATCGAATGATGCGGTATTCGCAAAATCAATAGATCGTGTTCAACCGGTAATAGCTAATCTGGAAACAAACGGTGGCACATGGCCAGAATTTAACGTCACCGCAGATCAACTTGAATCTCGTGTGGGTGTCAAGGTAAAACGTGGAGCACCAGCTGTTTGGGAGATATTGCAGTCACGCATCAGTACCTTTTTTGGCAAGCAGTAAAAGTGCGTATTGATTCGACAGGACACGCAAATATATCAACAGGGCTCGCTTTTGTTAAGGTAGATGAGAAAAGGCGAAGGTCAATCAATTACAACTCACGGAGACAGTCAATTAAAAAATTCAGCAAACGAGCAAGCTGCTTAAGTTTTATCTTATCCTTGGCAATCTTTAATGCCGGGTCGGTATCGGCAGATTCGAAGCAGGCCACCTACAAGCTGGATATAAGCGTTGAGTGGAGCGCAAGCACTGCACCATTTGAATTTCCTGAAGAAGCGGCGCATCTGTCTTCCTTAGTAGGCTTGACCCATACTGATCAAATAAGTCTGTTTGCAGACGGTGAGACGGCATCCTCAGGCCTTGAACTCGTTGCGGAAAATGGCCGTGCCGGTATCTTGAAAGCGCAGATTGAAGAGTGGATGCGCAAAGATCGTGTCGGCGCTCTTGTTGAAGCTGACGGAATCAAATCAGTGCCTGGCAACATATCGACAACCTTCAAAACAACAGTTGATCATCCCCTGTTATCTGTCATTACCATGGTAGCGCCCAGTCCTGATTGGTTTACCGGAGTATCTGCAGTGCCGTTATATTCCGACGACGGATGGGTCGATACTATTGAGCTTCCACTTTGGGTCTGGGATGCCGGTACAGATAGTGGTACCACATTTTATGCAAAGAATGCAGACACACAACCTCACGAATCAATACGATTACTTGCCACAAGCCATTTTTTTAACAGCGATGGATTAATCAAATTCGGGACGATTACAATAGAGCGTAAGCGTTGAGTTGATTTACAAGGCACTGACTTCGCGGCGCACGATGCTCACAAGTGGTTTGCTTATTTTACGCAAGAGCCTTACAAAATAAAATATTTGACCATTTGGTAAAAAATTGTTTTAATCGTGTGATCCTCATGAATGGAGCGCGAAAATGCCGAGTGAGCTTATTCAAAAACTGGACACCGATCTACACGAGCCCCTAAGTCAGCACGAAGCGCTTGTCGAGTCTGATCGTTGCTACTTTTGCCATGACGCGCCCTGCGTTACTGCATGTCCAACCGGCATCGATATTCCGCTTTTTATTCGCCAAATCAATACGGGCAACCCGCACGGGTCTGCCAAAACAATTTTTGATGAAAATATCTTTGGTGGTATGTGTGCCAGAGTTTGCCCAACTGAAACACTGTGCGAACAGGCTTGTGTGCGAACCACTGCCGAAGAACGCCCTGTAAAAATCGGTGAGCTACAGCGTTATTCAACTGATGTCGTCATGCAAACCGGAAAGCAACCGTATAAAGCTGCCCCGGCAACAGGCAAAAATGTGGCTGTGGTGGGTGCCGGGCCGGCTGGCTTGTCATGTGCTCACAGGCTGGCGCTCAACGGACATCAAGTCACTGTGTTTGAGGCATTGCCAAAGTCTGGCGGATTAAACGAATTTGGTATTGCAGCCTATAAAACGATTGATGACTTTGCACAGCGAGAAGTGAACTACATATTGTCGATCGGTGGCATTGAGATCAAACACAATCAAGTGTTGGGCAAAGATTTTACGCTCGATTCTTTAAAGGCGGACTATTCGGCTGTGTTTTTGGGCCTGGGTTTGGGCGAGGTTAACAACTCTGGATTGCAGAGCGAGCCTTTGTCGGGTGTTGAAGATGCAGTACATTTTATTTCGCGTTTGCGTCAGGCATCCAATAAATCTGATGTCAAAGTGGGTCGGCGTATAGTGGTCGTCGGTGGTGGCATGACCGCGATAGATGCTGCCGTGCAATCAAAAATGTTAGGTGCTGAAGATGTGTGCGTTGTGTACAGACGGTCGCAAGCACAAATGAATGCCAGCACCTATGAGCAGGAGTTGGCTCAAACCAATGGTGTATTACTCAAAACCAATTTGCAGCCCAGGCAGCTAATCGCTCATGAGGGTTCTGTTCAGTCTATAGAATTCGAATACACCCAAGCCAATGGCGGGGATTTAGTGGGTACAGGTGAAACCATGCGCATGGACTGCGATACGGTTTTAATGGCAATAGGTCAATCGTTAAGTGAGCAGGCCAAACAATACCAACTGACACTTGCTGGTAATCGTATTCAAGTCGATGATCAGCAACGCTCAAGTGATAACTTGATTTGGGCTGGTGGTGATTGTGCCAGTAACGGTGAAGATCTGACAGTTGCGGCTGTCCAGGCGGGTAAGGTTGCTGCTGACTCTATTCACAAGGCGTTATCAAACTGACAATGCCTGGACTTGGCGAGAATACAACACAGGCATTACTTCATGAGTAAGACTTTATTGAGTCAAAAAAAGCGGGCAGCATTATGGTTGATCTAACATCAAATTTTCTGGGAATAAGCTCACCTAATCCATTCTGGTTGGCCTCAGCGCCTCCAACTGATAAAGAAATTAATGTGGTTAGAGCGTTTGAAGCAGGTTGGGGTGGTGTTGTTTGGAAGACGCTCGGCGAGGACCCTAATATCGTTAATGTCAATGGCCCTCGTTATGGTGCGCTCTATTCATCTGACCGAAAGCTCATCGGCTTAAATAATATTGAACTGATCACTGATCGTCCTTTGCAGATTAATCTTGAAGAAATTAAACGAGTTAAAAGAGATTGGCCAGATAGAGCGATGGTTGTGTCTTTGATGGTGCCGTGTGAAGAGAGCAACTGGAAAAACATTGTTCGAAAGGTAGAGGACACGGGTGCAGACGGATTGGAGCTAAATTTTGGTTGTCCGCACGGCATGTCAGAGCGAGGTATGGGCGCAGCGGTTGGGCAGGTTCCCGAGTACATTCAAATGGTATCAGAGTGGTGCAAGCAACATTCATCCTTGCCCGTTATCGTCAAGCTAACGCCCAACATCACCGATATACGCTTTCCGGCAAGAGCGGCTCAGGCTGGCGGTGCTGATGCGGTGTCGCTGATCAACACCATCAGTTCCATTATCAGCGTTAATCTGGACACAATGTCTCCAGAGCCATCCATCGATGGTTGGGGGTCACACGGGGGTTATTGCGGACCCGCGGTTAAACCCATAGCCATGAACATGGTGGCCGAAATTGCCAGAGACCCCGAAACTCAAAAGCTGCCTATATCAGCTATCGGTGGCGTGACTACCTGGCGTGACGCGGCAGAATTTATGTCGCTGGGTGCCAGAAATGTTCAAGTGTGCACGGCGGCAATGACCTACGGATTTAAAATTATTGATGAACTGACTACCGGTTTAGCCAATTGGATGCAAAGCTCTGGCTATAATAAGCTGGACGATTTTATCGGACGTGCTACGCCTAACGTAAAAGACTGGCAGAACTTAAACTTAAATTACATTGCTAAAGCAAAGATCGACCAGGATCTTTGTATTTCGTGTGGGCGTTGCCATGTAGTGTGTGAAGACACGTCCCATCAGGCAATCACCTCAACAGTAAACGGCACTCGTCGATTTGAAGTGATCGATGAAGAGTGCGTTGGCTGCAACTTATGCGTTAGTGTCTGTCCGGTAGAGAACTGTATAAGCATGGAACAGCAGACCAGTGGTGTGGATGCCAGAACAGGACAATCGATTAATCCTGAATACGCTAACTGGACAACTCACCCCAATAACCCTTCGAGTGTTAGCTAATGCCCCGTTTGGTATCAGTAAGAGCGTCTTTAGCCCGTCCGTCAACGCCAGGCTCTTTAATGTTACGTCAATTAAACAGTGAGCCCTTTAATCAGCAGTTGCTCAAGGGATGCTTCAGCGTCTTTATACAAGGTATTAGTGTCGCCATCGAACAATGCCTCAATTTGGGGCGTAAAATCAGCGTAGTGCTGCGTGGTTGACCATATAAAAAACAGTAGATGCAACGGATTGATGGGTGCTAACAATCCATCGTCAATCCATTGTTGAATGATGACGCACTTATGATCAACCAGCTCACGCAATTCGTTTTGAAGATAATCGCCAATCATGGGAGCGCCACTGATAATTTCGTTAGCGAACAATTTGGATGCAGCTGGTGCATTGCGAGACATTTGCAGTTTGGCTTTGGTGTAGCGCCACAGTTCTTCCTGAGGATCGCCGTTAGGGTCGAGCGCTTCGAGTGGCGTAAGCCAGTCTTCAATGGTTTGTTGAAGCACGGCTACATACATGTCTTGCTTGCGCCGAAAGTAATACAAAATATTGGCTTTGGACATACCAGCGCTGTCAGCAATTTGATCTACCGTAGAGCCTCGTAAGCCATGCGCCGAGAACACATCCAAAGCAGCAGCAAGTACGCGCTGAGTGTTTTCAGATTGAATGCGGGTGTTTTTTTTCACATGAATCGTCGCAGTGGGAATTGGCTTGTTGTAGTTTGTTTAGTTGCTGATAAGTTGTTATAAGATGCTTAGCGTTGGCTGGGCCCATGTTGATTGTTGACCGGCGCGCTGAGTTAAGATAGCGTGAATATGAGTGGCTGTCGAGTTGTTCTTTTTTTCTGATGCGGCAAGACATGTTTGTGTAACTGAGTAAGTCATTTTGTCTTTAGACCAGTAGTGTGTTCGTAAACCAGTTGGAGTTTTTAGTATGTCGATTACCAGCAATATGAAAATCAACAGCGAACGGCTGTGGGATACCATAATGGAGATGGCTAAAATTGGTCCTGGCATAGCTGGCGGCAACAATCGGCAAACCCTAACTGACGACGATGCTAAAGGTCGAGCGTTATTTCAAAAATGGTGTGACGATGCAGGCTGCACCATGGGTATCGATAAAATGGGCAATATGTTTGCTCGCCGTGAAGGCACCGACCCCGATGCCTTGCCGGTGTATGTGGGTAGCCATCTCGACACGCAACCAACTGGTGGCAAGTACGATGGTGTGCTAGGTGTATTAGGTGGGTTGGAAATTGTTCGTCAGCTTAACGATATGAGCATCAAAACCAAGCACCCTATAGTTGTAACAAATTTTACTAATGAAGAAGGCACACGCTTCGCACCTGCGATGGTGGCTTCGGGTGTGTTTGCTGGTATTCACACATTAGACTGGGCTTATGATCGGCAAGATGCGGAAGGACTTAAACTGGGTGATGAGCTAAAACGCATTGGATATTGCGGTGAAGAAAAAGTCGGTGCTCGTAAAATGCACGCGTTTTTCGAACTGCATATTGAACAAGGGCCCATACTTGAAAACGAAAATAAAGACATTGGTGTCGTCACTCATGGTCAAGGGCTTAATTGGTTACAAGTGACGCTAACGGGCAGGGAATCACATACGGGTTCTACACCGATGCCCATGCGTATTAATGCTGGTCTGGGTATGGCGCGCATCACGGAGTTAGTTAACGAGATTGCGTTAAGTCATGCGCCCGATGCGGTTGGCGCCATTGGTCATTGCGAAGTTTATCCAAATTCGCGCAACATCATTCCTGGCAAAGCTGTGTTCACCATCGACTTCAGGCACCCGCAAAAAGACATCATCAGCGATATGGAAAAGCAGTTACGAGCAGGTGCAAAAAAGATCGCTGACGACATTGGCCTTGGTATGGAAATCGAGCAAGTCGGTGGCTTTGACCCGGTAGAGTTTGATGATAATTGCGTTAGCGCTGTGCGAAATGCCGCAGAGCGGCTTGGGTATAGTCACCGTAATCTTGTATCAGGTGCAGGGCACGATGCCTGTTGGATAAATCGGGTTGCACCAACCGCCATGGTCATGTGCCCTTGTGTTGATGGCTTATCGCATAACGAGGCTGAAGAGATTTCCCCGGAATGGGCCAGTGCGGGAACCAACGTTTTGTTTCATGCCGTGGTTGAAACCGCGGTAATTGCAGATTGAAGGGAGAGTAACTATGTCAACGGTAATTAGAGGCGGCACGGTCGTCAATGCTGATCGCAGCTTCTCAGCTGATGTGCTTATTGAAAAAGGCGTCATCACTGAGGTTGGCGATAGTTTGTCAGGTGATACGACTCTTGATGCGACTGGTTGTTACGTTATGCCAGGTGGCATCGATCCGCACACACATTTAGAAATGCCTTTCATGGGAACCTATTCCACTGACAATTTCGAATCCGGCACCCGCGCGGCTCTTTCTGGCGGTACTACCATGGTGGTTGATTTTTGTTTGCCAGCACCTGGTCAATCTTTGCTTGAGGCTCGACAAATGTGGGACAACAAAACATCCCAGGCATCGTGTGATTACTCGTTTCATATGGCTATCACCTGGTGGGGTGAGCAAGTCTTTAACGAAATGGAGGCCGTTGTTGATAGCGGCATTAATACCTTCAAACACTTTCTCGCTTACAAAGGTGCCTTGATGGTTAACGACGATGAGATGTATTCATCGTTCAAACGATGTGCAGCTCTAGGTGCCATGCCGTTGGTACACGCCGAAAATGGTGATGTGGTGGCGCAGTTGCAGGCGTCTCTTTTAGAGGAGGGTAACAGTGGGCCAGAGGCACACGCGTATTCACGCCCCACACAAGTGGAAGGTGAGGCTTCAAACCGCGCCATCATGATTGCTGATATGGCCGGTGTACCGCTGTACATTGTGCATGTCTCGTGTGAAGAGGCGCATGAAGCCATAAGACGCGCACGACAAAACGGTAAGCGCGTGTTTGGAGAGCCGCTCATTCAACATCTCACATTAGACGAATCCGAATACGCCAGCAAAGATTGGGACCACGCAGCGCGTCGAGTTATGTCACCACCGTTTCGTAACAAGCAACACCAGGATTCATTGTGGGCAGGCTTAGCGGCGGGTTCGCTGCAAGTGGTTGCCACTGATCACTGCGCGTTCACAACCGAACAAAAAAGATTTGGGCTCGGCGACTTCACCAAAATACCTAATGGCACCGGTGGCCTGGAGGACCGAATGCCAATGCTTTGGACCCAGGGTGTTAACACCGGGAGGCTTACCATGAACGAATTTGTTGCCGTCACCTCAACCAACATTGCGCGCATCTTAAACACGTACCCTAAAAAAGGTGCGGTCATGGCTGGTGCCGATGCCGATATTGTCGTGTGGGACCCGAAGCGCTCCAAAACTATTACTGCGGGTAGCCAGCAATCAGCGATTGATTACAACGTGTTTGAAGGTTTTGAGGTGACTGGTTTGCCTCGGTACACGCTAACGCGTGGTCAGGTTGCTGTGACAGAAGATAAAATTACCACAGAAGAAGGGCACGGTAAATTTGTCCCGCGTGAATCATACCCGGCTGTGAACAAAGCGTTATCAAAGTGGAAAGCTTTAACTGACCCACAACCGATAAAACGCGACCCGTCCAAGATGCCGGCCGGGGTATAAGCAACTTCGTGACTGATACAGCATCAAGTTCGACCAGTAACGTCATTGATATACAAAAGCTTGTCCTGACCTTTCAAACCAGCGACGGACCTGTGTTTGCGCTCGATGACATTAACCTTAGCGTTAACCGTGGAGATTTTATTTCGTTTATCGGGCCTTCCGGTTGCGGCAAAACCACGCTTTTGCGCGTAATCGCCGATCTGGAAACACCGACGGAAGGCAGCATAACCGTTAATGGAATGACGGCACAGCAGGCCCGTATGAAACGTGCTTACGGTTATGTTTTTCAGGCTGCATCACTCTACCCGTGGCGAACCATTGCCAAGAATGTTGCCTTGCCATTGGAGATCATGGGGCTGAGTCGGTCGGAGCGACAGAGCCGCATCAAAAAGAATCTTGAGCTGGTTAATCTGGCGGGTTTTGAGAAAAAGTACCCATGGCAGTTATCAGGCGGAATGCAACAGCGTGCGTCCATTGCACGAGCATTAGCCGTAGAGCCCGATCTTTTATTGATGGATGAGCCTTTTGGTGCCTTGGATGAAATTGTCCGCGATCATTTGAACGAGCAACTATTGATCTTGTGGGCCAAAACCAATAAAACCGTTGTGTTTGTAACGCACTCAATCCCCGAGGCGGTGTATTTGTCAACGCACATTGTTGTGATGTCGCCACGACCGGGTCGCATACACGATGTCATCGAATGCAACTTACCGGCTGAGCGTACGCTGGATATTCGTGAAACGCCCGAGTTTTTAGCGCTGGCTAATCGTGTGCGCGATGGTCTTCGAGCCGGGCACAGCTACGACGAACATCAATGAGCACAAATACCTTACGTAACTCGTTTGTACCAGTGCTGGTGGTGCTGTGCGCCATTGTGGTTATTTGGTACGCGGCTGCGGTGTTGCTTAATCTCCCCTGGCAGCGTGATGTGTTTGCTCGCGCTGATAACACCAATTATAGCGTTACCGAGTTAGTCGCAGGCACCATGTCACAAGAACGTCCAGTTCTGCCCTCACCACATCAAGTGGCGCAAGAGCTCTACAAGACAACGGTTGAGAAAAAAATAACCTCAAAGCGCAGTTTGATATATCACTCGGGCATAACCTTGTCTTCAGCGCTGCTTGGTTTTGCGTTGGGTACTATGCTTGGCATTGCTCTGGCCGTGGCCATTGTTTATAACCGAGCGTTAAACAAAAGCCTGATGCCTTGGATTATTACCTCGCAAACCATTCCCATCCTCGCGGTTGCACCCATGATTATCGTGGTGCTTAATGCTGTAGGTATTCAGGGGCTGCTACCCAAAGCGTTTATTTCAATGTACTTGAGCTTCTTTCCTGTTGTGGTGGGTATGGTAAAGGGGCTCAATTCTGCCGACACATCTCATAAAGACTTGATGCGAACCTACAGCGCATCATCGATGCAAACGTTTTGGAAGTTACGGCTACCGACATCACTGCCGTATTTATTCACCAGCATGAAAGTAGCTGTGGCTATCGCTATGGTTGGGGCGATTGTGGCCGAATTGCCCACAGGCGCAGTTGCTGGTTTAGGCGCAAGACTATTAGCAGGTTCTTACTACGGGCAAACCATTCAAATTTGGTCTGCGTTAGTTATGGCCTCGATACTGGCGGCCCTGTTGGTTGTAATAATCGGGTTGGTAGGCAAGCTGGTGAATCGTCGCATGGGGCTTGATCACCATGCATGACACCAGCGCTTTAGAAGTTGAACCGCCAGCTGAAACACGTGGGAGCATGCAGCGTTTTCTACAAAAAGGAGCGCTTGGCTTCGCTGCCGTGGCGTCGCTTGCGTTGATCGCCTCGTTTTTAATTCAAGGTGAAAATAGTCTGCTACTGCTGATTGCCTCTGTGGTGCTATTGCTGTGCAACCTCTTTGGCCACAAACAGATTCAAGGTCATTGGCACCGTGCTTTGTTGTACGCACTTATATCCACCGCGGCGGCTGTTCTTATTTACCTGCATTTGCACTTTTATGTGTCAGGTGCTGTAGCGGCAGAGCATGCCGGTGCTACCACGGGTGCGAACTATCACTCAGGCTTCGTTGGTTTGGCTAAAACAGGCTTTTGGTTAGTGGTCGTCTCGGCCTGGTTAACCGCCTGGCTTTGCGTTGAACATTTGTCTTCTATTGAAACCTTGTCGCGCGGTGTGAATGTGCTGCTGTCGTTGTTGATTCCGTTTATTTTCGGTGTTTGGTTATTGTTACTTTGGGAATTTATTACCCGTGGCGCAGGTGTGCCCCAAGTGCTGTTACCGGCACCGAGCGTTATCGGTGAACGTTTTTCTAATTCCATTCCTATTCTCATAGCTGATTTTAAACAAACGTTTTTAAAGTCTGTACTGATTGGTTATGCGATGGGGTGTTCTGCAGGGTTTATTGTTGCCATATTAATTGATCGATCACCGTTTTTACAGCGTGGATTACTACCTATAGGCAACATGGCTTCGGCATTGCCGATTGTCGGCGTGGCACCGATTATGGTCATGTGGTTCGGTTTTGACTGGCCATCAAAAGCGGCGGTCGTAGTGGTTATGACATTTTTCCCGATGCTGGTTAATACTGTGGCTGGTTTGTCAGCAGCCAGTAATATGCAGCACGACTTAATGAAAACATATGGTGCTGGATACTGGCAAACGCTAATAAAAATGCGCCTGCCAGAAGCATTACCGTTTATTTTTAACGCATTAAAAATAAATTCAACACTTGCGCTCATAGGGGCAATTGTCGCAGAATTCTTTGGTACACCGATTGTTGGTATGGGATTTCGGATATCCACAGAAGTAGGCCGAATGAATGTTGATATGGTGTGGGCCGAGATCGCGGTAGCAGCCGTGGCCGGTTCATTGTTCTACGGGTTGTTATCAGTTATTGAACGTGTTGTCACCTTCTGGCATCCTTCAATGAGAACATGATGTATAGCATAGGGCCACAGGCCCATAAGGGGAGAGAGTAGTATGAAGAAGAAAAATGGTTGTATAGCCGGTGCATTTTTAAAAGTTAGTATGTTAAGTGCCGGGTTGTTTATTGGTGGACTAAGCAGTGCTGCGACTGCTGCAGATGATGTCACCATACAATTAAAATGGGTAACGCAAGCACAATTTGCTGGTTACTATGTTGCGCAAGACAAAGGCTTTTATGAAGAAGCGGGTCTTAACGTCACCATCAAACCAGGTGGCCCAGACATTGCGCCTCCACAGGTTATTGCAGGCGGTGGTGCAGACGTGGTTGTTGACTGGATGCCTTCAGCATTGGCCAGTCGTGAAAAAGGTGTGCCATTGGTCAATATCGCTCAACCTTTTAAACGTTCAGGCATGATGCTGACCTGCCTGAAAGAGTCAGGTGTGACATCACCAGATGATTTCAAAGGTCGCACCTTGGGTGTTTGGTTCTTTGGTAACGAGTACCCATTTCTAAGCTGGATGTCGTCCTTGGGCATAGGCACAGAAGGTGGAGATGATGGTGTTACGGTTTTAAAGCAAGGCTTTAACGTAGACCCATTACTGCAAAAGCAGGCCGATTGTATATCAACGATGACCTACAACGAATACTGGCAAGTAGTTGATGCTGGTATCAGTGAGGATGATCTGATTGTTTTTAAATATGAAGAGCAAGGCGTATCAACCATGGAAGATGGTTTGTATGTGTTGGAAGAAAATCTAGAGGATGATGCGTTCGTTGACAAGATGGCTCGCTTTGTTGCTGCATCCATGAAAGGTTGGGCTTATGCACGTGACAACGTTGATGAAGCTGCAGAGATCGTTTTGGATAACGATGCCAGTGGTGCACAAACTGAAAAGCATCAGCGCCGCATGATGAGCGAAATCAACAAACTCACCGAAGGTAGTGATGGAAAACTTGACCCAGCCGATTTTGATCGCACGGTTAAGACATTGCTTTCAGGTGGGTCTGATCCGGTTATCAGTAAAGAACCAGTAGATGCCTGGTCTCACGTGATTATTGATAAAGCGTTGTCTATGTAAGTTGTTGTCTAAATGTGTTGCAAGTATCGGGGCCGCTGATTGCGGCCCTTTTCTTAATAGCTATATTTGACTGTTCGAACTCAGGAATACGGTGACCTATGCCCACAACGCGTTTGGGCAGGAAACGCAGATTGCTGATGCTCGGGGCAATACGTTTAACAACGCTTATGATGCTGTTGGCAATTTACCCACCGTGACAGACCCACTGGGTAATTTAGCTGGCCAAAATATCAATTCGCAGGGCTTGGCAAGCTTACGTCGTGATGCTGAAAATAATGACACCACCTTCTTAAGCTATACACTTCACCCAAGCGGTCGTCGCACAGCGATCACCGAGGCCAATGGCCGCACGAGTAACTACCCCCACGATGACCTGTACCGCTTAATAGGTGAATCTATAAATGACCCCGATAACGGCACCCACACATCAAGCTATCAATACGATGCAGTGAGTAACCGGATTCAGGCAACAGTGAATGGGGTGAGCACCAGCTACACGCGAGATGATAACGATCGATTGCTGGCCAATGGGGCTGATACCTACAGCTACGATTCACGCAACAAACTGATTAATGCCGTGATGGTTGGGTTGAGCCAAGCGATGGCCTACGACCTGGATGGTGCTCGAATCAGCATTGATTGCTTAAATCGATAGTTAGAAAGCTAACTAACTAGTGCCGATCCAGAAACGACGTTTTTTGATTGAGGTTATATCGTTTGCTGATGTTGACGTTCTTTAGATTGTATTGCATCGGTGCTGCCACCGCAATTTCGTCGTTTTTGACCTGGTTTACTGATTTTTAAGCGTTAGCTACCATCAGGAGACATCTATTCTCTCCT